>JAABUY010000014.1_pt1 | contig 491864 bp, 515 predicted proteins | sample 5560271 | NCBI WGS metagenome assembly JAABUY01 (sample SAMN10711886, study PRJNA513374) | rock metagenome | isolation source: Antarctica rocks | place: Antarctica: Victoria Land, University Valley
TTCCTAGAAATCGGTTAGGGTTCGAGCCGCATTTCATTTAGAAATAGAAAATCAAATGAAATGCGATTAAAATTTTAGTACCATTTAAATGAAATGCGGTCACAGTTCATTTGTCCCTATGGGATAGAAGTATATATTATAAAGTGGTATATATATATAATATTAGCGTTTAAAGAATACTAATTAGTTATAGTACGTAGTAGTTATATTAATAAGCGTATATCACGTTATATAAACCACCGCCCCGTAAATATAGCTAGGGGGACTATCCAGGGGGACTATCCTGAATGGAGTTGTCAGCTGCGATCGATCTGTTAGCAGTTTCCTTTGGAAACACATTCAATCCTGCGACTGACTGAGATCCTCACTTGCGAAAGCGGCCTCACCCTTCAGCGCACCGCCTCCCGCCTCACAGAACAAGCAAAGCGTTACGTCGAACTTAATCACGCTGGTCAAGCGTCGACTAAGGCCTTCGCCGTGTCAAGCCGTCAAGAGCTTGAGTCGACGAATATCTATCGAGACAGGGAGCTACCACGGACATCGAGATACCTTAGGTGTCCGTTTTCACGTTCGACGATGGCGGAAGAGCCACTACTTGATCCTCACCTAGTCTAAAATACTCTGGAGCCCATAGTAGATACGCCGTTTCCGACGGAAGAGAAGATACACCCATGGCGTTCTGATCGCTCCCAACCCTTCGTGATGCCCTTTCTCGGAATTTGAGATCACTGTTCGGGAAGTCAACCAAATGAGGAAAATTGCGTGATGTCAAGAGCGCCGCATCAACGCCTTGACACTTTCGAATCTCGGAAGACGTCCTTGACTACGCATCTTAACTACAAAGAGTGGTCACCAACACCGTACATCTCATTCACAGGCTCAGAAGCAGCAGTCCAAGATTTGGCGGACATGAGGTCCCTCTTAAGAAAAAGAGGTACCCAGACTCTTACCGTTATCGATCCAGATACTCGATTAAGGAACGGCTTACCTATCCCGATGTTGTTACCGAAATGGAATATTATAACATAGTAGACCCATACGGGAAATCGAATCAATACTATAACGGTCACTATGTTTGTCTATGGCAGGTTACCGAAAGAAAGATAGTCGGCCATTAGCGATGGGATGTTCTTGTAACCCACCAAGACTGGTATCGAGCTATCATCATGCCCGCTTTCTGGCAGCATCGTAAGAAAGTGGTGCCCCTAGCCCCACAGGATGAATTATTTGGCTTGTCGGCTACTCTGGATCAACTCTCTCGTAGGTTGCTGATCTAATGTAGCATTATCAAGCTAAATGAGTCAGTTACAAGCGCTTCCTCCAACCCAGCCAAATTCTTTCCCGACGACGGAGACACATCTAGAGAAGGACTTGCGTATTCCTCAGAGGGCAAACTCGATACTGATGACGAAGTTGAAGAGGCCAATGGAGCTGATGACATGATCAAAATAATTGAAGGTCTTTAGTAAAAGACACGGTAAGTACTAGTAATAGAACCTCTAGCGCGAGCTCAAGGTATCTAGTAGCACATTTGGCGGATAAATCCCTGGGGACAATTCTCTTTATACCCTTATACTTACTCTATAATAGACGCGGAGCTTTTCACAACGGGCATGTGGTCTGTGAATGCGACAGCATCAGCCATATCATGTGTATCCATGCAATGGCGTTGGACCCGTTGGACTGAGACGCATCTATGCGCATAGTAAAGCAATGTCGGGGTTTTGATGTTCGCGATCAACTCTTGGAGAATAAAAGATGAAGCGGTATGTACGCAATACATCAGTCGTGAACAAGCATAGCGGTCCCGGTACGAGGAGCCACGTAGGTAACGTACAGTACATCGCGACACATGGGTTGCCTACCTTACATGCATGTTGGGTATTTCCGAGGTGTGGGAAAGGGATGTCAAACCATGGGAAGATCGTTTCCAAGCTGATGTACAAGGCTTGATCAATTGCCATTGTGAGAAATGCCTTGCCGGTCCCGACAGGCACACTCTGCATTCTCGTGTTTTGATTGGGTACTGACGGAGGCTTGCAGTGAGCTTCTCCATCAAGCCTAGACTGATCTTCCCGTTCAGGCCGAAGGGAGTCTTGGCAATGGCTTGGCAAAGTGTCCGCCCCGTCCAGGCCCTATGGCCTTTCCACGTGGGCCCTTGCAGAACCGAAAGAACATCCCCAAGCTCCACCTTCCCTGCGTCATTCGGGACGATGGGACCAATGGTGACGATGGTGGCCACGATGGCGAGCTGCAGAAGCCTGCAATATATGGAGACGGACCCCCACCACTGTGCATTTATCCAGACGATAATCAACAAGGTCTCGTACAAGGACCTTGCTACGCAACATGATTCTCTCCATTGCAGTTGCGACTGCTACACTGCTAGCCTCGGCCAGCGCGCAGACATTTCAAAGGCTCGGAGGATGCCCGACTCTCGGATGTGTCTTTCCTCCAGACCAGTGAGCTCATCTCTCACTGCCTTTGTCAAATGTTCGCTGGAGAATGTATGACTGACCAACATCTTCAAGGACGGATTTTATTGCCGGGCAGTTCTTCGACATTCGCCTTGAGGTCCATGCCCCAGTCAATGGGAGCCAGGCCAATGGAGGTGTTCCAGATCCGAATTTCACCTTCACTATCGCCAGAAATGGGAGCCCGCAGAATGCCTCCAAATACTTTGGGTTTTCCGAGCCGATGCTGGAGCGTTGGAATTTCACTTGGTTTGAAGGTGCGTGTTGATGAAAGACCTCAATCTTGAATCGCCCATTGATTGATGATACCTGTCTCGTAGATCTCTTCGCGCGCGACAGCAAGAAACCCTCCGTTGTCAACGTAGCCGCGAAAGCCTATCGTAAAGTTGCCCTATACGAGGCCGGCGAATACACTGCCACTTTGACCTACAACAATGGAACGAAGACCTCCGCATCATGGCTTGTTCGAGACCTTGCGACCGTTCGAAAGACAAAGAACATTGTGCTCTTCATTGGCGATGGGATGACGACCAATATGATCACTGCGGCACGTCTCATAGCACACAAAAGCGTCAACGGTCGCTACCAGAGTAAGATGCAAATGGATCAGTTTCCTGTCTTAGGCCACCAGATGACCCACTCCTTGGACTCTTTCATCACGGACAGCGCGAACAGCGCCACTGCGTTGTACACCGGGCACAAGAGCTCTGTCAACGCATTGGGTGTTTATGCGGATAGTTCGAAGAGCCCTTTTGACGATCCCAAGGTCGAGACTATCGCAGAGATGTTCCAGCGCTTGACTCGTGGCGGAGTCGGTATAGTCTCAACAGCCTTCATCGCAGATGCTACTCCAGCAGCTCTCACCGCGCACACGCGAGATCGAGGCCAATACGGCGCGGTTGTCGATTCTTTCCTGAACGGCATCACAAATTATACGTGGACCAACTGGACCGGTCCAGATGTGCTTTTCGGAGGTGGTGCTGAGCAATTCATTCCCGGAACAAGATCATTTCAGGGAAAGGACTACTATGCAGCTTTTGCCGCTAAGGGTTACAATGTTGTCCAAAACAACACCTCACTCCAAAAGACTCCCAACACCTCGAAAACCCTGGGGATTTTTTCCATCTCCAACATGGCCAAGTGGCTTGATCGTAACGTCTATACGAAGAATCTCGTCGGCAACAAAGACGCACCGGATGGCAAGAATGGCTCGGCAACCGACCAACCAGGCCTAAAGGAAATGACACTTAAGGCCATCGATATCTTGCAAAACCGCAATTCCGAGAAAGGCTGGTTCTTGATGTCCGAGGCTGCTTCCATCGATAAACAAATGCACACACTCGACTACGACCGCGCTCTCGGCGAACTTCTAGAGCTCGATGACACGGTCAAGGCGAGCATTGCGCGTCTTGAGAGCCTCGGAATCCTCAAGGAGACTCTCGTTCTTGTGACCGCTGATCACGGCCACGGTTTCGATGTAATGGGAAGCGTGGACACCAAATACCTTGCCGCACAAACAACAGACCGCACAAAGCGTGGTGCTATTGGGACGTATCAAAACAGCGGTCTGTCCCAGTATACAAATCCAAGCGCAGAACTTGGACCAATGTCGAATTCCACCAGCCGCAACAACACCAGTTTCAGGTACACAAATGGCACCTTCTTCCCGGCTACTTGGGATCCACGCTATACGTTGTTCTCTGCACTTGGTGCCGACCCAGATCGCCGCGAGAACTATGAAGTTCATAAAGCTGGTCCCCGTGTTCCTGCTTCAAATTCCACACCAAGTGATTACTATGTTGATTACAAGGACGCCGTCAGTGGGTTTGTCATCAATGGGACTCTTCCTGTGGACCAGGACCAGGGCGTTCACAGTCTTACGGACGTCCCAGTGTTCGCTCAGGGACCCTGCCAGGAGATGTTTGGGGGTGTGTACAACAACATCGACATCTTCTTCGGGATGGCCAATTGCTTCGGCCTGGCGAGGAGAAATAGTACGACGTAAATGGTGTAAAAGAATGCTCTCTGCAGTCTACCTTGTCACACTCTGCTTGTAAATAAGTACATAATAGACAGGTATGTGGTAATATAAAGCCTAGCCGTTGAAGGTTTAGCCAATCCTATCTGATCCCGGTGAGAGAAAATGACACGACCTCCACTATAACAAGCGCTGACACGGATCGGATCCGATTCCAAATTGTAAGTCTTGATTGCGAGCACTCGGCAATCGCTGTCACGACGCGGCGTGCCCTTTTCCACTTCTCAAGGGCAATTGAATTCATCACTCACCACTAACTTTCTGGAAGGGCCCCTCACCACGTGCTTTGCAAGCCCGATACACCATAGTGGCCTCAAGTTCCGCATGGGATTCATGAGGTCTGACAAAACCAAACCCTGGACGATACTACGGATGTCGTCGCTTTGAAGGCCTAAATAGCGTTTGCATCGATGAAGTATGATGGTTGATAACACAGAGTATCAGATTCACAGGACATTCACGTTGGCTCGTCCAAGTTGTCTTTTGATTGTGAGTCGCTCAGTCCTTTCCATGATTGCGTGTGCTGCGATGCGTAGGTACCTATCTTCCTAAACCCGAGCCCATTTCAACTTCGCTTTGACACCCAAGGCTACTTGGTCGTCAACCCAGATCCGAATCTGGTTTCCAGGCGACTTGCGCGAGGCGCTGACTCGAAGGGCTTGACGCGATGAAGTTGAAGGGCGGTTGTCACGCTTTGCGACATGCGATCGTCTCTTCTAACGCTTTCCCGGGAAAAGGTCTGGGGAACAATTTTCTGAAGTACCTCTACAATGTGGTCCAAGTGCCCCGAGACTCTGAGAATCGTTGCTGCACCAACATTGTGTCGTGTCCAAGTATCCAGAAATGGCTTATGGCTCTGTCCTTCTCCTTGCCTTCACCGCCAGCCTCATCCATCCAGCCTTCTCTTCAACACTTCAGCTCCCGTCCACGAACAAGGCACTCGAAAACAGTACACAGAGCAATACAAATAACCACCTCTCCCTCCCCATCAACGACCCCAGACCCGCCGTATGTTTCGAACCCTCCCTCTTCTCCGCCCAACTCGCACAAACATACGACTGCCTAGACGCCATCATGAAGCTGCCAATCTCATCCCAAGAAGGAGATTTCTACAGCGACCCTCACCAGGTGACCCACAATCCCTTCAACCTCCCCGTCAGCAAGACGCACGGCAGCTGCAACGCTACAGTCAGCATCAGAGCAGGGAAGCGAGATAAGAGCTCGTGGATCAGTGTGAGCGTTGGCGCGAATCAGCTGGCGCAGAGGTGCTCGGTGGGGTATTATCCGAGGGGGAAGAGTGGGGGGGTCATGTATACGGGGAGTGATAGTTTGATACAGATTGTGCTTGTGAAGGTTGGAGGGATCCCGGTACCACCGCTGCTGTATACGAAAAGTGAGAACGGGACGGAGGTTGTGCTTGATACGAGCTGAAGCGTAGGCGATGTCTCGGGAGATGGGTAGGTGATTACCTATGTGTCATTCATATGGCTGATGGGCACTCCGAACCACGCGATGGAATGGCGGCGGAAGGTAGGTCCGTGAACCGAACCGAATGGAACAAACATAAGATCACGAAGCAAAGAGAACAGGTGAATTTTCCAACTGACGATTGTGGGAATGAGGACCCATGAGCTCAAGAACGCTACTGCACCCAGCGCCACTACATCGTTTCGGAGCATATGAAGAGATCAAAGAAACATCGATCGAAAGATCTAAAAGCCATCATTACAACACCAAGAGTATGAGACCCGAACGAAGCCGGAGCGTACCCAAGTATATACGATCAAGGATGAATTGATACAGTTTCCGCTCAAGGCAAAACCGGCGGTGCCGAGATCCATCGCTCGAATCAATCTGTTTGAAGAGCGAGCTCGATGAAAAGTCAACGAACTGTAGAATATTGTACGATATATCCTGAGTCCACAGGCTTATATATCTTATAATCCAATCATGTTTTTCCAACGGATGGACCGAGATCCGAGTCCTGATACGGCGCCTCTTATCAAGTTTACCCCGAAGCCTATGCCGATTACGGCATGTGAGTTGCGTGAGTTCTAGCCTTTGGTCTATACCGCCGAGCTTGTGGGGCAATAATGAACTGGTTATTGAACTTCCCGTCTCCTTCCGGGCACAAGAGATAGCCATGGAAAGCCGCAATATTTGCATTGCGTTGGAGGTGAACCACAAGGTCGGCCGGCCGTCACCCGCTGAGCCCCTCCGCAACTTCCCACCTCCGAAATCCTTGCAGGCTTGCCGACCCAGTCATGACGGAGGTGCAATTAGAATCGAGTAGGATCCTCATGGAGTGGCTCGTTCGTATCCACTTGCTTTGATGTATGCCACTTGGACAAATCACGCCTGCAGCGGTATCCCAAGATCGTAAATCAGAGCATGAATGCAGCATCGTACATGCGCCGAAGTAGGCCAGCTATGTTGAAGTTGGAGTGTGTGAGTGAGAAGAGTGTACTAGGACAGTTGAGTGGGTCGTTGAAGGTCCAATTATAACCGAGGGGATTCTGATTGATCCATCCTATCGGTCCTTGAGCTATATTTGTCTCTTGTGGGTTAATCATGTTCTGCGTGCTATAGATGGTCGGTGCTTGACGATCATGTCCAGTAACAAATGCGATAGTGCTATGGTATTTTTATCATGTGTTTGTATTTCAATGAGGTCTTGGGATTTTTATGGTTGACCCTTCTCGTATGGCCTGATTATCAGCAATTATCAAATGACCGTTTAGAGAATGGTGAGCCAGATGGAGAGGACATTTCGAGGCCGGAGCCGCGAATATGAAGATCTGTCCATGTCCTTTTGTGATATCAGTATACCGCAATATGTTTTAGGAGTGGTAACAAGGCTTCGACTGGGTATAGCCGGATATCCCTACTACGGTCTCCAGCGAAATGAGCTCACCAAATTAATCCCTGTCACGCTAACAACTATTTCCCCCGATACGTAGTATGCTACTACTCTCCGCTCCCTCTTGGCCTGACCTCCCGAGTTCAAAGAAGAGGTGCGGGAAGACTAGGACAGCGAATATCCACTGCGTCAAAGTCATAATTCCTGTCCACTTTTGAAATTGAAAACATCTATAATGCTTAACACCTCCTGCTTACCATCAAACACCTCCGAGCACAGATATCACTGCCCTCTTCTTTGTTCGTAATATCTCAGCGCGATTCCATCAGGATACATGACTGCAGAGTGCAGCGAACCGATCGAAAATGGCAGCAAATCTCCATTCGCCGTGATAATGGGTATGTACCGCATTCGTGACATCGGAACCTTGAATAAGGCAGTGATGGTTGGGGACAGGTAACAGCCTATCAAGTATCGAACAGTGTGGTTAGCGCACAAGCGCCGCTATTTGCGTACAGTGATGTTGTAGACGTACATACTCATTACTCCTGCACAGACTTCAGAGTTTGACTTCCGCTCGTTTTATTGAGTCTGCAGTGCACAGGTACACTTTCACGGTCGTCTTCGCGTTCGAGCCATCTAGATGGTCTTACTCGAGATCTGCGCGTCAACGCAATGCCAGAGGAATGACTGAAGATCGAGGTGTCGCAAGACCTGGTATAGGCGCGCGTTGTCACCGTTGCACAAAAGACGCATACATTTGGTCTGATCTCTCCTACTCTCTCTGTGGTATCGACATCGTAATCCATCATTCAGTATTTGTCTCATCACCAACATGGTCATCCCAGTACTACTCAGTCTCTTGATCGTCTGCGCACGCGCCTATTCCTTGGTTGTGCCAAGCTCTTTGAATGATACTATTTCGATCCATAATCGAACATCAGGAAGCAGTGTCTCGGCCAATAACGAGCTTCAGATCTCATGCAACGCGCCATTATATGGCCAGAATCTCAAAGTACCGAGCTGCAAGAGAGTGTTCGGTCTGATCAATAAGGACGATATGCAACTCACGTTTGCAGAGCGTGGTGCCAGGGTTACATATGACCTACCCTTGCCATACAGGCTGCAAAGCAGTCAGTGGGCGTCATGAACACATACTGAAATCCTTGCTGATTCATGATGTCAGAGGACGGATTCTGCTATGCACAGGTTGTGCTCACTCCGGGTGCTTCCTCTGGGCATGCGAGCCTGCTAGAGATCGGTACAGCGGCAATCACTTTATTCGACCAATGTGTCAAGAAGTATGGGTATGGAGGTATAGTCTCTCAGATAGGTGAGCTTCCCGATCACACTTTCACCGGAGCCCGAGCGACATGTTGAACGGCTCATCTAGGCGGCGACAACAAGCTGAACGTGGTCTTTTCATCTTACAAGCCACGTGTGAAGTGCAATCAGCGCCCGGCACCTCCCTGGCAGTCGACAGTAAACATTTTCGCAGATATGGATGCTAGCAAGGGCCTAGCCCTGTTCGGACGTAATGGAGCGCCAGGCGTGGCAGTTGGACTGCCGTTCACAGTGAAGGCCGGTAAGTCGGTTTTTCGAGAAGTGACCGTAACGTGTTCACACTAACCTACTATAATTAGTCGATGCAAGAGCCATGATTGTGGTTGACTTTGATGGTCGTAGTACTCCCTCGTCCTGGTATGAGATCTGGGAATCTGTCAATGCCATCGCATATATGTGTGTAAGACCCCATGGGAAAGGAGGGAAAGCCACTGGGATTGGTATGTACAATAACGATTCGATGTACAGTCTAGCGTTACTCACATATGTTCTATAGGCTCCCTTGGCAATATCTGGGTAGACCTTTTGGATGAGCATCCAGATCTGACAAGTATCCAGAACATATCCTCGGTGGCGGACTTACTTTTACCGATTGGGAGTGCAGCCAATGTCGCCCAGGCATAGAACCGACCAGAACTTGCATCAAGAACCATTGTTGTGCAAGCCAACAGCTTTTCTGCGTATGTAATAAGCACCATCGGGTTGATACGCCTAATAGTTGCATTAGCATGCCTGTGTGACGTGCCTTTCTTTCCATTGCAAAAGACGAGCACATCATGAATAGAGCTTTCGATAGCAAAACCGAAGGACTTATCTTTGCATGCTTGATTGCTCACATGATAGGCTTCATGCAGCTCGTTCAGCTTCCGATCAGTATTATCAGCCAGGCTCGTTTGTTACAGATCCTCGCGCATGTGTAGACGAAGCTCAGACAACTCCGGAGATAGCAAACAAAGAACAAATCTCGACCTCGGGTCCAAAGCTGGGACTACAAACTAAGCTGTGAAAGGTAGATCAGCTTGACCGCCTATCAAGGCCTCTTGATCACATTGAGGTTAGGAATGCGACCCGTCTTCTTAGAGGCAGCTCAGCGTCACGCACTCTTTCACGATGAATTCGGATGATTCATCGCCACCTAATTTGCAGCCGCTTGGAATATTATGCGGATCTTGATCAGGCATATATCATGTCCTTGTCAGTACTGCTGTATATGTACTTACTCTTCTTCCACACACAACGTTGTCCCACAAAGGCCGTAAAGCGAGTCAACTAAGCTTCTCGGCTTCGTAATAGAAAGGTTGTGCCAACACTTCAAGGCGTCTTCTTCGTCACAGCCTTGAAGTACAACGAATAAGTTCGTGTACGAAAACATTGCCTCCAAGGCTTCGCCTTGCATCAAATGGCTGACGCCCGAATTATTGACTACGCTGACTTGTGATGATTCCAACAGAGATATTTCTGTTTGAGGACGGAGTTCCGTGTGATAGCGACGTTCAACAGAGCAGTATATCAAAAAATATTATAATGAGTGTTGAGAGGGATTTAAGGTGGCCGAAGCCCCAGCGTTTGAAAGAACACCGGGACACAATTCGCACAACCCTCAAAATTCCCATCTCATGGCGTCAGAACTAAACAATCCTGATTCCCAGTCAGGGTCAAGGTTCATCCCGTAAGACTGCATTCTTAGCCAACTCAAATCAGGTTTTATCTGTGAGAAATATTGCATAGGCGAGAACATGACCCAGGGGATACAGACGCAAGAGCTCACATAGAGATTCAACCCCTACCTTCGTCTCGTAAGTGTCCAGTGCTGCTTCCTCGCTTAGGAGTTCCAACCCTAAACATGATCTGCCTGGCCCTATCGCCTTTGACTTTGCCGACAATCCGGCAGTAATAACCACAGCTCCAAAGTTTGGATCCTGCGGACATCGATCGTCGCCATCAACTCTCATTGAGGGACCGAGACATGAATGTGACGATGTGCGGAAACCTCTGATGGTATCCCGAGCCTCCTTGCTCCCTTCCCTCCGTCAAATTCATCAATATATCGACGAGGATGAGGTCACTCTCGAGTCTCATCACCGTTACAGAGGGAACTCTTGATCCTCTGCAATTTCGGACCATTTTGTACGACTCGTCGTTCCAGCGCTCGCTCGAAGTGAGCCAAGCCCGCCAAGCTTTGCCAAGGATCCGCCATTTCCCTAGTGTCCTGTCCAACTCTAGCGTAAACTTTCTTCCTTCCGTGCCGTCCTTGCAACTCATCGTCCTCGAGATTCCCGCCAGATTCATGTTCGATATACACCGCCGACCATGATGTAGGGATCCTGAGACTGCGTTGGGAACACGCACTATTCTGCCGACATGTTCCCTGCTGCAAAGCGAGTGTCAACTGGCGTTGACCGTGTTGCCTACAACGTTTACGACGAAGCTGAACATCACCTTGTAGCGCCAATCCACGAACAGTGTCAGACCTCCAGAAGTGATCCTAGTGATATTGACGATGACCAAGAGGATACACTCGCAAGTCCTCGAAGCTTTGCAAAGGTTCGACGGGTCTCAGAGAGGGTGCGATCGAAAGCGAAAGCAAAGACAAACAAGATCCTACATCCCTCGGCCAAGCAGTACACGTCTCCCGTACCTCTCCCTGCTCCAGCTCTAGCACCTGCTCCGGCCACCACAGCTGACAATGATCGTCTCTACAACCCATTACCAGAGCACAAAGGCCCGCAGGCGAAAGATCTTCTACAACACCCTATCGATACCGTCTCATCTGTTTTACATGGCGCGAGTGGAGCAAAGATGGCTGAAGTCATGGACAATCAGACAATCGCCCATGGCGCCGACGTCAATCTGGTCCGCGCTCACGATAAGGTAGCATCCGCAGAGAACAAGGAGGAAAAACAATCGGCCGTGGATGACCTAGAGGGGCTCAAAAAGGCTAGACAAGACACATATGTGAGATGGACAATGGATCGCCATGTGTTAAAAGTTAGGAGGATACCGCCACTCGAAATACGGCGACCGAATATGAAAGACTACACCGGAGGGGAAGAGAAGGGTATAGGTGCCGTCAACTGGATTCAGTACTACCAAGACGTGGGTCATCTTCTCGTGACAAGAAGTTCTACACTCGCCGTTTCATCTAGCCAACTTAAGCTGCAGTGTGGGTACACGTACTAAATGGGCTCGTAGCTTGCTCGCTTCTATGCCAAGTTACATGGCGATCAATACATTGATGAGTCCCCGGACTTGCCGCCAGCGACGGAGGAGTCACTGAAGGTGAGCTTTGAGAGGCTCCTCATGACTTCTATGCCCTATCAGGTCATCCTCATGAGAATCCGGCGCATCTACCGCTGGGAAGACCCCACGGAAACTGCCATGTGGTTGACAGGCTACCTGCTCTGCTGGGCATTCAACCAACTTACCGGTGCTGCGGTACGTCAAGGGTCTTCTCTTTCATCGACAGGCGCAAGGCGTTCTCTACGGTTGTCATTTACTGAGGAATAGTCAGGTTCTACTAGCAATATGGCTGGTACTACGCCGCCGCTTATACCCTCCGACACTTGATGATCTCCGCGATGACATCAAGCGCTCAGAGGATGTCGAACAGACAGCAACCAACCTGACCCAGTTGATAGAGCAACATGGGTCAAGAGGTTGGGTTGATGCTTTGATCACAGATCTAGGACCAAGATCGTTGTTACAGCTTACAGATGCGGCTGATTCCCTTGAGATTATTCGAAAGTAAGAGCCAACCAATGCTGACTGGATGTGGCGTAATGCCAATTCACGGTAGGGGCCTAATTTTCTTCTCCCAGTTTCTATGAGTGGCGAAGTCCACGCCAAACCCTGATAAGCCTTGCCCTTCTCGGCTTCTTTTGGCTCTATGTCACCGTCACACCACTGTGGCTTTTTGCCAAGTCAGCTCAACTCACAGCAGCTCTTATGTTCTTTGGGATGTTTCCTGTTGCCAGCCGGTATCCGCATTATAGGATCGTCGTGTCGCCACTGACATGGCTGTTTTGGAAGATTCCCACAGATGGTTAGCTCCAAACCCTATTTAGTTGTTTTCGTTTAGAGTATTGACTGACGGTCGCTCATTCAGCCGAGTGGGCCATCGCCCGACTCCAAGTTGAGGCTAGTCACACAAAAAGAGCGGTGCTGCCGCCAGTCAGTGCCAAGCATCCTAGAAACCAAAAAGATTCGACAGAGAAGTTAGAGGATCCGGAGGACGTGGACGCTGCTATTGAGATTGGCCAATACCACTGTACCAGTCAGAATCATCACGGAGACATGACTTTAACCGCTGAAGGTGTTCGCTATGTGACAGCTGTGAGGTCGAATGTCTTATGGAACTTACGCTATGACAACGTCAAAAGTATCCAGAAACCGACATCTGGTGACGGAATTCAATTCGTACTAATGGACGACACCGAGCACAAAGTCATGGGACTGAAGCAAAGGAACGAAGTTTTCACTCAAATCATTGGGTACAGCGGTCTACGTTGGCAAGCCACCGGCTAGCACCATATCTGAAGCGGAGACCTGCGCAGCCGTGCTCCATTGGTACATACCAAGCTTAAAATGAGTGGCTGTTAGTAGGGAGTAGTGACAAATGGAGGCTGCAAGCAGCTAGTGATCGCCACTACGACTTCCGAAGACATTAATGTGGACTATGACATGACCCGAGTGAATGACACGGTTGATGGATTTCCAGAAAGCGAAGTTGATATGGCGATATGGCCGTGCATAATGACAGCGTGTCTCCATGTATATACCCACTTTGATTTGCAAGACTTATGAGGTAGTTGTTTGATACAGGTCAGGGTCAATGCATGGTTCGTCGACCATGTTATGCTCCACATGAAGCAGATACCGTCATATGTAGTGCGCCTAACGAACATGTTGCAATTCATCACCATAGGCTCCTACTGCGCCACAATTAGCCTTCGGGAATAATCGGCCCGTGAAGCATGAACAAAACCCGCTTCGTCCTTCGCTCTCCTCATACACGATTGTACGTACTAATCTCTTCAAGCTTTTGATCCATCAAAATGCAGTTACGTGCTCGGTTGCAGCCTCAAGCAGTAGCCTCATCACCTCCGAACCAGCTGGGCGTCCAAGCGCCCAGAGTTCTGATACCTCGACTGCGCTTGCCCATCGGCTCGTCCAGTTCCAGGAGTATGGTAGGCTTGCAAATCAGCACCTTCCCCTTTCGATCCTGGTGAACGCGTAGCAATGCCGGCGACACAACGAGCTTCTCCTCTCCTATGCGACCATCTTCTGCAACCTTCAGCATGCTGTCCGGTCGAATGATTTTGTGCGACATAATATCGATCATGCTAGCATTTTTGATCGCGGATTGAAAGACGCTGGCGGTTTGATCGGAACTCTTGGGGAAAATGTGGGAAGTGAACTGGTAGTTGGCTGTTGAGAGTCGTATTTTTGTGGCGAGCTGGATGGCTGGGAGGGTGATTTGGTTGTGGAGTTCTTCCCAGCCTTCTCCGCTGTCTGGAGATTCGGAGATCAGGTGTGAGAGCGCTGACTGCAGGGTTTGAGAGAGGAGTTGAGCTTGGTTTTCTTGCTCTTCTAAGAAGGTGTCGATCTTGAGCAGACTTTGGAGGGTCTCGGATCTCCATCGTCGTAACGTAACGCCATCTGCAATGGTCAGTCCTTCGCCGTTCGTTCGACATGTTGCATAAAGGACTGCTCACCTCGACGCGGCTCGAGTAGCTTCATGCCTTCCTCTAAGCCTTTTAGCAAGGCGATGTTGTGTGAGTCGAGGCCGAAAAGGTATATATCATCGTCAAAGATGAACGACGCAAGGAGGCGATAGACTAGATATCGAACGAGAATCGGCTGTGAGTCTGGATACTTTGCTGCCATCTTGAGATGATCACTGCTGAGATACTCCCTGAGCAATTCCGGCAATTTATCGATCGTCTTGATCTTGTCAAACTGGGCTTCGAGGAACTGCGGATCCTCTGTCTTGTCATCAACCCAGCCGGATATCTGTTGATCAAGATCCAAATATTGGTTAGAAATCTCATTGTCAGAGACCTGGTTTGTTGGCTGTAATCTCAGCAGGTCATCTTTGCAATCCGTCAGATTGGTCGACAATTCCCTAATCTGCCTTTGCAGTTTTCTATTTTCTGACTCGATCGAGGCTTTATCTTCGTTCGCTTCTCGAGTTTGCTCCGTCAAGAACTCCATATGGGCTTCTCGCTTTTGCCGCTCATATTGGAGGCGAGATATAACCTCGTCCAGATGTTCGATATGCTCGTGGTACTTGGCCTTCTCGCTTTTGCTGAGCTTCTCACCACTAGTGCGAATGATATTTCGCAGATAGCTATTCTGCTGGCGCAGTTGATTCATTCTCTCTTGTGATGCAGAATTCGCTCTCTTCAGATCCCGAAGCTCGAGCGACTGGTCTCTGTTCTCGCGGCTTACCGCCTTCAATTCTCCACGCGTGCTCTCATACTCTCTCTGAACATGATCGAGCTCCTCAGTCAATCGAAACATGTCTTTAGGGGCTGCTAATCTTACTGAACGCGATATCTTCGGTCTTGGAGCTATGGTCAGATCTAGAGCTCGCAACGTTTGGCAGGCCGGTCCGTGATGATCTGTATTGACAGATCAATGCTCTACCAACAGTAATCAGGAAATATTGGATCATACCATCGAACAGGTCATACTCGTCATCACTCTCTGGAACCTCGTCCAAGGCTGTTCCAGTCCCTGGCTCAGGAAAGGTCTATTTGCTCTAGATTAGAAGGCATTGACACATTCGGGAAGCTCAAGACGTGCCTGGCTCTCCGTTTCAATCTGTCGCATCTCTTGTTGTCTCTCCATTGCTTCCATTCAGGAGACTGGTGTATTTTCGGAGATTGGCATACAGACCGTGGTTTCCAGAAGGCTCTAGGAATCGCAGAAGCAAAGCTCCTAAAAACATCTGGTGAAGTGTTGTACTAAGGTAAACACCAGATCTCATGAGTCTCGGCGCTGGGTTGAAGCACGGTAGGCGGAGCTACGGTTAGTCTCGTAGCCTTATGCACTGCGCCCCCACCATCCTTGACCTTGTTTCGCTAAACACGACTGCAGCTCGATAAGGCTACCAATGAGTTGCGAATCAAAGGATACTGCCAGCTGAGCCCGCTATGCAAGAGGGGTAACTCCACAGCTGAATCAATAAAGTAATGATGGTAAATACTCAGGGCTTGGCGGCCCGAGGTTCAATTAGCGCCTTGACATCGGCAAGGTTGAATCGACCGCTGCTCCCTTATCAACACTCAGAGTATAATTTATGATGACAATTCTCAAAGCCAACCCAAGGCTGACATCTTCGAACATCAACTAAGAAGTCGATCGTTCGGTCATTGAGTTTCAGGTGTGGTAGCCTTGCCAGTGCCTCCCTACATATTCGTCCGCTTTACCCCTCAACCATCCGGGTCGATCAACAACCAGGCTACTTACATCGAACTCCGCATTAACACAGCACAAGAATTGTACAAGAACAATGACGGTAAAGAAAGGAGATCTCGAGAAAGTGGATAATGCATCGTCGGAGATGAAGGTCGACTACGACGAAACTTCGGATCGAAAGCTCCTCATCGCTGTCGATTTTGGGACAACTTTCTCGGGAGTCGCATGGGCGCAGACTCGTAGGGTGAGTCGTCGATGCGATGATGGTTATCGCGTTCTAACAGATGCTAATTGGGCTCCAGCCTGATGTGCAATCTGTGATCATTCAATGGCCAGATGCAGCGACTGGTGGTCTCGAGGGTATCAGCAGCGATAAGGTTCCAACGTAAGTCACTGACCATTGAAGGTGTCGACTTTCTTCCTGTTCTTCGATGGAAGAGGTGTCCGGTTTTCGAGATCACAGGTTGAAGCAGATGTCACTACAAAGCTGATCGAAATATAGCGAGCTCCGTTACGAAAACGGCGTCTGCAAATGGGGGTTCCAAGTCGACGATCACGGCCTCCGACACCAATGGTTCAAACTCGACCTCGATCCCACTGCCTCGCGCTCCGTCTCTGATCTAAGCCGTCAATTCCCAGATCAACACGCCCTCCCACCCGGCTACAGTGCCACGAGCGAGAAACTCTGCACCGATTACCTCAGCGCGCTCCGCTCTCACACTGAAGAGGTATTCAGATTCAAGTTGCCCGCTAGCATCTTACGTACCACGCCCATTGAGTACATCATCACTGTGCCAGCCGTCTGGTCCGACTCTGCTCAAGCAAAGACGAGATCTTGTGCCGAAGCAGCCGGCATGGGAAAGAACCTGCAGATCATCTCGGAGCCCGAAGCTGCAGCTATCTATGCATTGCACGCGATGGATCCGCATAGTATCCAGGTCGGCGATACGTTCGTGCTCTGCGATGCAGGGGGAGGCACTGTCGATCTCATCTCATATACCGTCACCGAGTTGAAGCCTATATTGAGAGTCGCAGAGGCTGCAATGGGCTCTGGGAGGCTCTGCGGAAGCACATTCTTGAACCGCATCTTTCAGAAATTTTTGGTCGATAATCTGGGCTTGAACGAGGAGTGGGATGATGAGGTTGTCGAGGATGCGATGAAGCGATTCGATCTTGTCACTAAGAAAGCCTTTCGCGGCGGTGCTAATGAGGAGTTTGTCATTCCAGGTGAGTCTTTGTACCATGTCTCAAGCTCACCATGGTTCTTGAGCTCACTTTATAAGTCCCCGGACTGGCCGACGATCCATCGCACGGTGTCCGACGCGGGAAATTCAAGATGACAGGCACGGAGGTAAAGAAGATCTTTGACCCCGTAGTCGATGAAGTAGTCGCCTTAGTCCGAGGCCAGATTGCCGCCACCAACAAGAAGGTAAAGGCAATCCTCCTGGTCGGTGGCTTTGGCCAGAATGCCTATCTGCGCGAGACCGTTCGAGCAGCGATCGACCCGAGTATCGAAGTCATGCAGCCGCCAAATGGCTGGACCGCCGTCGTCAGGGGTGCTCTTATGAAAGGGTTGAGTCAGCTCGAGCCTGACACCGAGCGAGTCAGGGTTGCAAGCAGGACGGCAAGGAAGCACTATGGAACTGAGATTATGAGCAAGTATGATAGCAGCAAGCACGCAAAGAGCACGACCTGGTTGTGGGTATATCCCTCCCTCTTGTCTCTCTCCTTTGATCAAAACATTCTGCTGTATAGATGCTAACCATTAGTGAAGCGACAACTACTACGGCGAGCTCAAAGTCTACGACATGGACTGGTTCATCACAAAAGGAAGCCCCGTGACTGAAGACCGCGCTTTCGTCCGCAAGTACCAAAAGGTGTCGAAGGTGACCCACGGCCCGGTGCAAACGGTAGCGCAAGACATCCTCATGTCTGAAGATTTAGACAACCAGGGGGCACCGTTATACAAGAGCGATGTTGACGTGAAGTATCTGGCGAGGCTGACGGCGGACCTGAGCTGTATCCCCGTGGCGGACCTGATACAGAAAATGGGCAAGGATGGAGAGATGTACTGTAAGTTTCTCTCTCTCTCTCCCTGATGTCTCAGCCATCTGGTCCGAATTTCTCATATAGGGTATGCTAACGTAGTGGTGCGCAGATGTCACCAATTTCGATATCGAGATGACCTACCACAGTGCACAGACCAAGTACGTCTTGGTTTACAAGCAGGTCAAGTATGATAGTGTGACGGCAGAATATGTTTGAGAACGCACGGGGTGTCCTATGAGTATGGCGAAGGGAGTTGGTGACGATCAAATTGTATCCCATGTGCTGGCAAATTTGGTACTCGACTTGGCGAGGTTGGAACGGTACCATACCAATATAAGTACATCAGCGACTCTTTGAATAACCAACCTTACAGCAAATTAAAACAAAACCTCTAAGTACTTATACCAATCCATTACTAATCAACAAATCCTCACCCACGTCGTAAGCTTCAGCCAATTCAATCAAAATCCCCCCATCCAAGACCAGCTAATCTACCTAGCAGACCTCGCTCTATCTCCTCTACCACACCCACCATACATATAAAATCACCATTTTCTAACCTTCCCACCCCTCAACCTTCTCTCCCCCACTCCCAGGACATACCATCAGCTCGCTCCATCCCCTCTGCCGCGCCTACCTCACATATACGATCAATCGCATGCATAGCCTTGCATTACGTACCATACACCATCCTCCTCTCCCTCTTCTCCCCCTCCCTCTTCACCCCCTCTCTCTGCGCCTTACCATTACAAATCTTCTATGTTGTACAGCCATTCAGGCCAGGAATTAAACACTTGCACACTCGCCGAACCCACATCCAACTCCAACAACATATAAAGTAACCCTGCAACACAACGACTGGGCCGCGAGCGCTATTGTACACTTATTTGCAGGTAGCCGTTCCCGACTGAGTCATTACAGAAAAATTTCAAATGTTCAATTAGCAACAAGATCTCCGTGTCTTTAATTTCAAAGTCAATGATGAATAAATCTTGACATGAATCCTACAGACCCGGCAGAAAGATACAGTGATGGTGTTGGATACAGCACGATGATAGTCATGTCTATGGAAAAAGTTTTTAATTCCGAATAAGTATATATTTTCTGGTAAAACACCTGGGTCCATTGCCCCATCGAATGAAAAAGCCGCCACCAACACTTCTAATCTTGCCGTCAGCGTCTCACATCCAGTATTGCACCGAAAACCGAAGCTCACCTCTCTTAGCCTCAAGCGCTTCGAGAACCTTTCTTTATAGCCTCATGGGCGTTGGCATGTAGAACATACGCTGCCATCGCAGGGATTGAAGATTTCGTTCCCCTATGTGCGTCGCGCTGACATCAAGGTTCCTCCCGATCCCTGTTCACACCCGTCACTCTGCCTGCCTAGGAGATTCCACATCACATATTTCATATGTTCTCAGTTCTCTAACCCATTCTCAACATTCATCTCAAACTGTATTGAGCAGACTTCGAAGGACGCCATACCTTCACCGCCGTTTTGTCCACTTGATGAAAACATGCAAGGCGGCACAGAGGGCCTTTGGCGCATCCTGGCTGGCTTTGACACACATGACCATACATGCAATCTGGCGAATGACAAACAGAGCCAGCTTTACAAGGCAATCTTCGAGTCCAAGTTTCCAGAACGTCACATTCTTGCTCGTTGAGGGCGGGATGATGTCGATATTTGCAGGGTACGCTCGTTCTCTCGCTAGGACAGTAACCACGTAAGTGATAGAAAGAGCAAAATCTTTGCAGTTCAGCACGATTAAGCATGCTTTCTCGGACTTCAACTTCTTCTAATTTTGGGGGGGGATCGACACGCTCATTGTCCACATTGAGCAGTACGCTCTTCCTACCATACAGACTCTTGTTTGGAGATCTTGACAAAGGACGCTGGTGAAGTGGCATGTCAACGGTGTCTTCGGCCGCTTCTTGCCATTTGGCGACTGCTTCTTCCGTTGTAATTTCATTCAAACTAGTAGTCGTTGGGGATAAGAAACCCCCAGGCTGAAAACTTCCTGCCTGGCTAATTGGAAGGTAATCCTTAGCAGAGGATGATATGGGCCTGAAAAGGTGGGAAAGGTCAACGACGTCGAAATGCAAGGATCGGTAATAGTCGTCAATTGACCCCGATCCGAGTAGGATGATTCTGGGAGCGATGAGGGGATGACCAACATAGGTGGCGAGGGCAGAGGCGTAGACGCTATCGTGACAGCCACCGAAGAAGATTCGTTTGCAGTGGACGTTGTTTGCGAAAAGATGGAAGATTCCTACGACCATCAAGAAATCGCAATTAGCAATCATGCGACAGACCATACAAGAAAGTAGACATACGTTCAATTTTACGGGATGTATTCTCGCAAGACGGCCCAACGTCCACTACGTTGAAAATGGGGCCAACCAGCGACAGTGTAAAGCCACGCATAAAGTCTCGGAGGCCAGCTTCATTGAGATGGACGTTGGATATACCGCACTTATCCAGTAGAGCCTCCAAGTCCACGTACATGTGAATCATGATGACCCAGTCTTTAGAGTCATTGATCTTCTCTATATGATCCCAAATTCGGCTCACTAGCCGATTCGCGGCTTCGATCCCTCCGGCTCTACCATTCCGAATAAGGTCTTCATGGAACTATAGTCGAGCACAACGTTAGCTTTCGCAGCTGGCAATAAATATAATGATAGAAATTACGTCGTAGCAGTTTCCATCGATCAACACACTAACGAAAGGGCTCCTTTGCTATAGTAACATTTATGTCAGCAAGCTGCAGAGATGGGAGGATCTCCTTAGGTCAATTCACCATATCCTGCCGAGCCTCGATCAGACTTCTCTCCGCTGCTTCTGCTCGTGGATCGTTGCCGTTCAGTTTTGGCCCGTCGAAACTCGATTGGGTACCACATTGTCGGAGATCTTGTATCTTTTTGTGAAGGTCCTGAAGCTCTGTCAGCATGTGGGAGGCTCGAGGATCTCGAAGTAGAGTACTCACGATCAATAGCGCATCCCTCGCCATATCCTGCTGGTGTAAGTCGCCCAAGCGCTGGCGAAAGACATCCCATTCGCTAGGATTCTGCGATGCGGCAGGTACATGAGGATGAGTGGAAGCTTTCTTGGTGCCATTAATGCCATGAGCCTTGTCTTCGTCATATGAGGATGCCTCATCGAAGACTCCATCCTGCTCAACAAGTTCTGTCTCGTTATCGTACAGCCGCTCGACTGGCTCCTCTAGTATCTGATCTTCGGTGCCCAAGTGGTCGGTAAGCTCACTACAATCGTCTTCATTCTGACTGTCAAGGTACCCTGTCATTGTATAATAGCCATTTGGCTCATGTTGGAGGGGGTGGTCGTTGACTAGTCGCGAGACGGGTTCATGCTTGATACTTGCATCGCTGTTGATGTTCTCCAAGTCACTGAGAAGGTTTCTTCGTGGGCGGGGGTGCGATAAAGCTGATGCATCTGTTGAGTCCTTGTCTTGGAAGTGTCGTATGTAGTCGCCCTCATTCTCATCGTCATCGTTTTGGTCTGCACTCCGTGCTTCATGATTGGTAGACCGGTTTTCCATAGAACCATAGACATTGGCTACTGGTAAGACCTCTTCTCTCCGAAAGAGCTCACGATAGGCATCTAAGTCCATGATGCCGTACCCAGCAGAGTGAGCGGACGCGCGGCCGCCATTGAAAGGCGTCGTCGCATATTGAGGCTGGACAACTGTAGGGGTTGACCGTGAAAGTTTGACCATGTTTGTGCTTGTGAGCAGCGTAGAGGTGGTAGATGATGTTGCTGCTGGTACCGGAGCTGAGACATCAACATGACGAGGCTTCGCTCCAGCAAAGTTTGGTTGACTCTGATGCACGGGTAGAATACTCAAAGATCCAGGGTCATGCCCACTGAAGTGCTCCACCAAGTCATCCATGTTGAATGGCAAGGGTGGACAATTAAGTTGATGTGGAAGAAGGAAGGAAGGGTGAGGTTTGTTGATAGGAAGCTTTGTATTTTGGCTAGCGTGATTGCCAAGAACATTTCCAAAAAAGCAGCTCCGTCCGATGTTGCAACAATCAGAGCCGTTGGTAATTCTCTCTCATAACTTACAGTTATAGCTACGGGATGGGAACCCAGAGAAGTGACAACTGTGCTCCGAATATCCTGTAATTAGAGCGCCAAGTTGTGCAGATTGTATGTAACGACTTGGAAAATCTGTCACTCAAAATCTAAATATACGGTTAAAGTGATGAGATTGAGAGCGAGTGCGATGTTACTCGATCGCAAGCATGTACCAAATCAAGGTGTACTTTATGATACTGAGATGGAACGTGGTGGTGCTCGATCGTAAGATAGTACCGCATCAAGGAGTACGCTATTCTAATGCGTAAACGACTTGTTAGTCTGCTCGAGATGACAGTGGTGTCAATGTGCACACTGTCAGCTATTGATCAGTGTAATACTATCCAACATCTCAGTAGGATTCCCGACTGATGACGGTATACTCAATTGTATGCTATTCAATCCAAATGCCATTGCAATGCGATTCAGTTGAGAGGATGAACGCATGCTTCAGCCTTCATCTATTCCCATTTCCATAGCGCATGCTAGCTGTGACGGCAGCGTGCGCCTTGTTGGTAGCAGCAACATGATATGGTACCAGACTCTTTACCGGATCTACAATGCCTCTCACCCTTGCTAGCAACCCCAAATTCCTGTACCACCCTAGCATGGCCTTCAACAGCGGTCTCTGTGGCGTTTTACCGTGTATTACATTCACTCCCATTCTTACCAAGCCATCCTCGTCTCTCGGCCCAGCTCTCTTGACCAGATACCCACAGGCTAAAGCTGGACAGTGGTCTGAAGCAATGCAGAGATCGTCAAGTCTCGTTTTGGTGACCACCCCCCAAGTCTGGTCAGCAATATCGATGAGTCTAGCATCTCCATCGTGGTCACCAAAGGCGGTATTGGGCTGCGGGGTGCTGATTTGTGTGGCACCTCCGGGCGTTGAACCCAAGCCAGATACATCAGGCGATGGGGGATTAGCTTGTGGGGTATTATCTGGCGTTGCGAGTGATGTCGCCGCTATATCCAATTCCCCAACCTCCAAAAACTGCAAGGGAAAATCAAGCATAGGAGTGAGATCGAGGGTGAATAAGCTTGATCGAATAGAGGATTTAATCGAAGCATTGTTAACATCTTCGAACACCGATTGCCAAACTATGCAGTGTATCAGCTTCCTAAGAACATACCGTCTGATAGCGCATACTTACTAGCTAATTCCTTCATAAGGACAGCACCAGACTTGCATATGAAGAGATGCCAAGGGCCACCGCGCGGCTGTAGCATGTCGAGAGTTGTCTCCCAGATCTCATTCACTATATCTGAGATCATAGGCCAAGGATTCTCCATGTTTCCTTCGAGGCAGTAACAAGAATTCCACGACAATAGGCCGAGGTTATCGGTCCATGATGCTGTAAGCCAGTCTTCTCCGGGCCTCCATGCATATGCAATATGAAGACAGTTGTCGGACTGTAGAGACAGCGCAGAGTTTGTAGGCGTCAGTCTGAAGTCAATTGATTTTGGCACAACCTTGGCCAGGCGTATTAGCGGTGCGCTGACGTACGGCGATATCTGTCTCTGCTGACAGTTGTCGCTGGGACCGCATCGATCGTACACCTCGAAGGCGAGCTTTCGGTAGTCCGAAGGAGAGGGCATCGGCAGAGCTTGAGCTGAATACATGAGATCAGATGGGACTATCTGCAGCACTAGGTCATTTGGTCTGTCAATGTTTTTTCGTTTCGTGGTGGCAAGGTAGGCGTCGAACAGCTTCAGAAACCCAGTGCACAATGTTGGCAAACGTTGCCCACTGGGCAATGGGTCCGCCATGTAGATGACAGTGTTGCCACCTCGAAGATTCAGTCTGCCAAGCGTCCTACCAACATCCTCGCAAGCTGAGTAGAACGCTGAGGAAGAACCTTCCAGTCCACTCTTGCCCATGGGGGTCTGAAATAGGCCACCATTTTGTTCGATGTCTCCAAGATCATGCAAGCCGAGGTTACAACTCTGATAAGCACCTTCCATCATTCTCAGGAATGTCAGAACCTGGTCCTGGACACTCTCGAATGGGCACACGCATATAGCTACGACGTTTTTGGGACCGTAAAAGGGCGCAAGGCTGAGCTCTTCCCAGAATCGAAGCGCTGTTGCAGCTATATCAATTGGCGTACCCGTCCGTTGCACGCATGTGTGCGGTGCATGGAGCTTGACTACGGCTTGACTCATCATTGGGGAGGCTCGCCTAGGGTACTGGGGTCTGGGTGGCTTTTGTTGAGAAGGGTACTGATCCCGCGATACATTTATAGCGTCATAGTCGTTCAGCACGACATACTCTTTCAGCGTGCACTGCTTGGTGATCTTACCCCACTTCGATGAGACACTGGCCAGTACCTCTTCAAATTGTCGACGCATCCCTGTCATTCCAAGGGACTGTATCTGGGGAGAACATAGACTGGAGACCCGCAGAGTATCTAGTCCAGATACGGCTTGGTGTGCCACCACCTGTGCAACCTGGATAAAGCTCCGGTCATTCCCTACATAAGCAGCAGTATCGTGGACATCACCATGCAGTCCAAATTTCAAGTCAACATTATTCTGCCTAGTGACTTTTGATGAATACAGGTCGGTTGGGAAGTCCATAGTATTGTGATTCTCGATGATCTTTACCTGGTCTTCAGCTAGGAAAGTGGAAGACAATGGCGTCGCGGGAAGGTCTGGGGTTGCCGACGAGCAACGCTTTTCCTCAAGAGTGTACCGCTGGTGGGATTCTTCGAGGCTTCGCTCCTCATTTTCCTCTTCTTCGTCATCCTCATCGTTTTCTTCGTATACTTGGAAGGCGTCCAGAGACCCAACAAAAGATTCCTCGTCTGTGTCATCTGCTCTCGTAATGTTAATCATGCCCTGAATTGGTGGGTATCGATGTGTGGACTCACCTATATCCATGCTGCCTTCGAGTGGAGACTCGTCAATCTCAAGGACGTCAAAACGAGGAACATATTTTTCGTGTGGCATCTTATCCAAATGGTTGAATTCTTTAGGAAGATCATGCAAGTTAGAAGCGTAACGGCCGTGAGAGGCGTATTTACTATCGAAGCTCAACGAAGTGTTGCTGAAGGGCACAAGGTCGAAAGAAACCTTCTGTGGTTGAGGGGACTTAGGGAGTAAAGATTCGAGCTCAATGGCAGAGCAATTGGCCACCGATTCTCTTTTACTCGTGGTATCATGGCTGCGCTCATACTTGTCGTTCAGAAGGACGGTCTCGGCACTGATGTCTTCCTTATCGATGTTCTCAATGTCGAAGCCGTCTACTTCGTTGTCAGCCATACACATGGGGCAGGGTACCAATGAAGGACATGCATACCCGAAGTTTCGGTTGCGTTTATTACACCCAAGGCGAATAAGGTTTGTGCATTATCAGGGACCTCACGCGTCGGACTTGGATGTTTATCGAAGTGTAATTCACTTGTGGGAGCCATCGCTGGCTCTTCGAAAGTGATTGAATCGCTAGGAAACGTTGCAGCAGCGCTCTCTTGCTCGTACTCTTTGAGACTTGGCTCATCAAAGAAACTAAAATCGTCTTCTGTGAGTCCGTTCGTTGCGAATAGGTCTATATCCATTTCTTCAAATAAATCATCCTTTCTCTGCTCGTCGTACGACTGGTGCACGTCAATTGAAGTTGTTCCTCCGCACGCCCCATCAGCGTTACCAACTGAATGTGGCCCATTGTTCAATGACGACTCGTGTACAGTAGACGATAATCCATCTGGTGGAGTAGGATATATACCACTAACGTCCCGAGGGGTGACCTCCCGACCATTTTGTGGTCCAGAGTAGGACATATTGTCTTCATCTGTCACGTCTGCCGCTTCTTTGGTTCTTTCAGCTTCCGCCAAATCTTGCAGTCGTTTCGCCTTGAGAGCCTCCATCCGTGCTGGCTTCTGATTAAACCATTCTTGAGCCTCTTCCAGTGGATCGCCGGTAGATGCAATAGTAGACTGTGGTAGAGTAGATATTTCCAACTTTCTAGTACGGTTTTGAACGTCCTTGCATAGGCATAAGTGCGCGGGCCATAGCTTCATACATGAAATTTTCCGCGGGGTCTCCCCGCTGCTTTCTCGCTCGTTTGTGTCAGCGTCCCCCATCACCAGTACCCACTGCGGTTTTGCCGGCAACCAGATACCTCTCGACATGAGATCAGAAGAGATTGAGGATTTCATTTCAGCTCTCGTACAATAGAATGGGTGGCTTTCCGGAGTGTTTTCGATTCCATGGAAGTAGCCAATAACGCCAGAAGGGGATAATAGCACGGACTCTCCAAGAGAGATTTCACTTGAGCTTTGAGAGCCCGAAAAGATATAAGCCAATGTGGAAAGCCGCGGTAATGTGTTTCCAGACAAGACGAATAAAAGTTTCCCTGACGAATGCCACCTGACAGTACAAGAAACGGTAGCCGTTCCACCTGTACCTAGACCTAATTCGGGATACTCATATGCATGGTCGCCAAGAGTACGCACATCCACACACATGCAGGACCCAACAAGCAGAAAACCACTCGTTTGGGATAGAATATGCGACATAGAGTGAGATATGGCGGCAAGCAGCTTTGGATAAATATTCGGCAAGGTATAGTCTTGGTCGATGCTTGCAAGGTTGGTCTTAGGATGATCCGGACCAGTGACCAGCGGCCGTGGGTCGATCTTCGCATTCGCATGGAATTTCTGATTGTTCATCTCTCCAGTACTGCTGCTGGGACGAGATTGAGAATTCGATGTGTATATTGCGTTTCTGGAAGCGCCTGGAGCAGAAGAGAAATCTGATGAGTGAGCGAGTCCGGAACCCAAACCTGAATAAACTCATTAGCAGAGACGTTGGATATCAGTGAGTATACTTACATGCAAATTCATTCGGATCTTGAAGTTGGGCGATGCCTTCCATTTCGGCCTCAGAACGACAGAAGACCCAGAGGCCAGGTTCCTCCTCGTCCAATAGTACATGATATCCTTGTTTTCTAAGGATGTACTCGATGATCTGAACAGATCCTCTCACATCCTTCTCTTCTTTATCTGGCTTCTCATCATGCGCTATCCTCCCTTCTTCATCTTTCCCATGTCGCCTGGAATAGAATGCCCAGTAAATCTCCTCTAAATCATCCTAAACATGCATTAGCTAGCGTAACGTATGATGACGAGGGAGACACACAATCTTATACACATTCGTAGAGACGTCGTTGGGAAAGTCCATGCCCCCTATGAAGCGATACTAGTCGATGCTGCGGCCTGTTGCAGCTCATCGACTGGTATGCTGCTGTAGCGTACCCCTCTCTCTGCAATACCAGGTTCATCCTGACGGCTTCGACCAGCAGTAAAGTATTATGGAGCGTAGTTGAACTTTCTCTTTCGATGCGAGTTGGAGAAGCTCGGCTGCATGGCGGAAGTAGACGCATAACCCTGCGCAGATCTATCTATTAGCGCCGGAATTACCCGCTGTCATGTATTGTGGCTTGTGGTTCAGATTCGAATTGGTGATAAATCTCAATTCGCTCAGCGTCGCGATGAGAATCAGCAACCACGCAGCAGTGCCAGTATACACCATCTCGGGTTCTTCGACAGCTCGACCTCTCCCCGAATGGCTGGCCCGAAAGCGAAAGAGAAGTCTCAAGAATGATAGCGAATATGCGAACCGGATTGAGCTTTTGCAGGATTTCGAATTCGAGGAAGCCAGCCAATGTGTCAGAGTCAGCGATGACGGACAATGGATCATGAGCACTGGTATACACAATATCTCGTCTTGTTATAACTCGGGGCTACTTCCCACGAGCGCCTCATCAATGTGAAATCTAGGAACAAACTAACGTGCAGACGGCAGGGACATACAAGCCTCAAATACATACACACTACCTCCCCCATCTGTCACTCTCATTCGCCCGACATACCATATCTCTGAATACAACTTTCCTTCTACTTTCGTCCGATTACTCTAAATCACTACACTTGCAGTCAGATCGTTCAATCGAGTTTCACACCCCTTTAGGCTGCCATTACACCACGCGCTTACCAAGATATGGAAGAGATTTGAAATACGACAAGCGCTCTGCGGAGGCCCTAATACCTGCTGTTGGGGTAAACGAGATTGGTAATGGAGAGGTATTCCGGTTGAATCTGGAAGTGGGGCGATACATGAGGGGGTATGAGGTCGATGTGGGCGGAGATGACTTTACATCGAATGGCAGTGGGGCTCCTCAGGATGGTGCTGCCATACGGGGCGTCAATACAGCTGCAATTGCCGAAGATAGTCACAATCTTCTGGCTTTTGGGACATCTTTCGGCACAGTCGAATTTTGGGACTCGCGATCACGAGGCCGAACAGGCATACTGCATAGCCCGCAACAGTCTCATTTAACTGATGGAAGGCAAGAGATAACAGCTCTAGAGTTCGACCGCTCGGGGTTGGGCCTCGCAACGGGATCATCTACGGGTCTGATCCATCTGTATGATCTTCGGAGTCCGAACCCAATCTTGAAAAAGGACCAAGGCTACGGATATCCAATTCACACTCTGATATACCTAGATACAACAACCTCCACTCGAGCGCAAACCAACGAGTCGAAGATATTATCGGCAGACCAAAGGATCATCAAGGTTTGGAATTCGCTGGATGGATCGGCTTGGACATCTGTTGAGCCCGCGGTGGACATCAATTGCGTGGCCTGGTGCAAAGACTCCGGAATGGTGCTCACTGCTAACGAAGGAAGACAACAGCACTCCTTTTTTATCCCACAATTAGGGCCGGCTCCGAAGTGGTGCTCTTTCCTCGATAACCTTGTCGAAGAGATGGCCGAAGACCCGAACGACCCAAACGCTTACACTAGCCATAAAACTGGAGACATTTACGACAATTATAAGTTTCTGACCGTGCAACAGCTTCAATCGCTGAACCTCTCTCATTTGGTCGGAACTACTACTCTCCTCAGACCATACATGCATGGCTTTTTTGTGGCACAAAGACTTTATGAAGAAGCCAAGCTTATAGCGGACCCTTTCGTATGGGAAGAAGAAAGGCATAAAAAAATCAAAGACAAGATCGATACAGAGAGGGAGAGCAGAATTAGAGGTAATAAAAGGGTGACCGCGAAAGTCAACAAGCGATTAGCAGAGAAAATGATGGAGCGAGCCGAGAGAGAAGAGCGGCACCAAGCCAAGAAAATACTTGAACTTGGTGGCGCCGAAGGCCTGGATGAGGCTAACGAGGTAGACGACAAGCGTGATGAAAGGCCGGCTCCGGGCGGGTTGCTCTCTGACCCTCGCTTCGCAAAACTATTTCAAGACGAAGACTTTGCCATTGATGAGAGGTCCAGAGAATTCCAGATGATCAACCCAAGCACGAAGCCTGCCCCACTGGAGATTATGAACGATAACGAGCCCAAACTTACTGCGGTCGAGCAAGAAGAACTCGACGAAATCGGAGGATCAGCGACTGACGAATCGAGTGCTGAAGATGGACCAGCGCCCAAAGTGAAGGACAGTGGAAGGATCTCATCCGTTTCTTACAAGAAGACTGGTCACCGAAGTCAGCAGCCGCAAATGCGTATCACCTCTTCCTATAAGCCTCAACAGGCCAAAGATCGATCATTTGGTTCCAGAGCTGAGCGGAACAAATCTGCTAAGACGAGCATTAGCAGAGTCGTAGGCGAGCGTGAGATTACGTTCGCTCCGGGAAAGAAGATGAAGCTCGCCAAAGTGGAACCGAGAGAGGGTCGGCGAGACAAGGGGCGGAGAAGCGCCAGTGGGAATGTATTCAGAAGCATGTAAAATCTGTCTTAGCGATTCGTCGATATCCATATAGCGTTATGTCACAATGAGGAAGAACGCGGTGACTCAGCCCTTTCGCTACTTTTTGTGGCGGCAGTAAAGTACTGTGTCAAGCGTGTCTGCAGCAGGAACGAAATTGAGAACGTGAACAACCCTATTCTAGCCCTAAGGATATATCTATGCCGAGGTTCGACTGGGCATTTTACCACGCCTTTTGTCCGCAAGAACGACAGCGTCAACTCCGGTTTACTATATTTCTTCATCCTATCGCAAAAGATGGTTGCGGACGCCGTGGTCTACCACCCAACAGTATCTCACTACCTCCGCTTCGTTGCGACCACAGGTAGCATAACCCGGCCCCACCCCGTTTCTTAGCAGCCAACAACGACCTAATTGACCTCGAGCCCAATGCTAATATCTCCTCATAGTCGGTCGCGACAAACTGCTCCGTACCCTCCAATACTTCTCCCACTTCTACGCCTGGTACTTATTTCGCACCAACAATCCTGCCCGGCTGATCGCTCCCTTCGAAGCCATCAAGAAGAACTTTGCACTAACTCGCAAAGCTCTACGCATTGGCAAGAATGTGGAACATTTCAAGGCCGCTGCCATGGCAGCTGACAGCAAGAATATGGATCCAGTGTTGAAGTATTGTGCTGTTGGCAGGCAGTTGGGGTATGCAACATATCTGAGTTTAGATACTCTGACTTATGTGGGTGATCGATATTCGGGCGAATGCGGTGATGTCGAAGCCAGATGCTGATGAGCGCACGTAGCTTGACTCAACAGGTATCAGGCCAATGGCTAGTGCAAAGAGGTTGCAGCAAGAAGCTTACAGGGCGTGGTTTGTCGGCTTGATATTCAATACGGTGGCTGGCGCATACACACTGTGGCAGCTACGACAAAAGGAGCAGAATATCGACAAGAAGGAAGCAGAGGGAGTTGTAGAGAGCAAGAAGATGCTCAAGTATGGCCCTTTTGCAACCTATCTGGTAACGGATGCTGACCGGCCTCTACAGGGAACTGAACGCCACGAATCTCCAGCTTCTCTCTGACCTCTGCGACCTCACTGTCCCAACTTCTGCCCTGGGTTACGCCAACCTTGATGATGGGATTGTTGGACTTGCTGGGACCATGAGTAGCTTGATTGGGATATGGAATACCTGGAAAAAGACTGCCTAGGCGTGTGGTGCTCAGGAATGGTGGAGGTCCTTGCGGGATGTCAATAGCGCGGTAGTGATGGAAGAATGCGCTGGCGTTTGGATTGCCTAACTTGAAACTATGGGCTTCTGACATCTGAACATCGAAATCGTTCAAGAGCAGTCCTTGGTTTTGGGCTAGCTCTTGAGATCGTCCCTTACAAACGTCATACAAGATAGGTACGAGCCCGGGACTCGCGCCATCGTGCTTATGAGCTGTCCTTGGTTGGCGTAGTAGCTTAGCACTGCCAGGACGCACCATCTCCTCTCATCACTGTCAGAGCGCTTTCAATCATCTCCTACCACAGCAGAAATCTGGTCCCAATATTTTCTCAAGACCCCAATCTTGGAACGACCGAGTTGAAGGAAGAGATAAATTGAAGTCTTGGCGATCGTCTCCCGGCTCGCCATTTTCTCTCATCACGCTCGCTCCTTCCCTTTTTCATCTCTCCCCACATCGAGCTCCATCATCCTCTCAAGCTTGCCATCCCGAAGGAATCCCCGAAGGATGGGCCGAGTTCTCGATTGTCCCTTGTCGCACTGCTACTTCTGCTTGCACTCCATCGTCGTCACTAATGGCAACGGTTAAAGCGTGGCGAAGTGCTGCAATTATCCCGCATACTTTCAGGTGATGCCCAAAGCTTCACTCTAGACTGACTAGTATGGCCATCCTCGACAGCAACACGACTAGCGCGGAGGCTACTTTGACTTGCGGTCAGCCAACAGACACTCACAAGGCCATACAAGACGCCTTGATGCAAGCTGAAGGCAATGAGTGGCCCAGCCAGCCTTTTTCAAGTATACAACAACGTGAGTAATTCTGCAAGCACTGCCCTCACAGCACCACTCTGATAGACAACCTAGCCGGTCAGCTTGAGATTCGTGCGGAGAATACTAACGAATATGCCGTTCCAGCAATCCACAAAGGGCAAAGTCCTGAGATGGTAGAGCAAGAATCTCAACCTGCCCCAAAGACTATACCCCTCCTCATCAGGCCGACATCTTCAGGCGAAGATCCAGCTGCCGGGTTCTCGTTCGGAAGGGCCCCGCCCATGCAAGTTGACTTTACGAGAAGAAAAACGTTGAATACGACTGGACATACCTCATCTAGAGGCCAACCTGTATGCCGTCAAGTAGAGGCAGAAATAAGTGATCAGTATTCATCACCGTCAATGCAGATCAACGCCACGGACACTCCAGCTAATGCTCCTAGCAAACAACCAACATTGAAGCTATCCAGTCTACCTTTTCCGAGCGTAGGCATCAACGTATCTCCGAGGTGCATACACCCGGCATCGCCGGCACCGCAGGCACCCAGTCAAATACATGGACCATGCCCCCTACCGACCACGCCGCTAGCCCAGAATGAGGCCTCAATGTCTGCAGACGACACCCTCGTTGGATCGGACTTTGATCGTATGAAAGATACACGTACAGAAGACGACTTGTCCCACGGCCTCGACAAGCCTGTGGAGAAATCCCCTGTATTGGGCTATAATCCTGACGTATCTGCAACTCATGGCCATCAGCAGGATGATGTGATTAGACCCACAGGTAAGGCCTTGGCCCAGGGAGCAGAGGCAAGTCCACGCCTTAGGGTTACGAAGCCTCGAAGGAGAAAGCAGTCTTCAATACCTATTAGAGGACGCAATCATGGCCACAGTTCGCCGACAGAAGAAGACCTCCTCAATGTGTTGCTATACAAGCGAAAGCAGGCAGCTCTAGAGCGCGACAAGATAGCAGAAATCCAGCAAGCCAAGGATGCTGAGCTTCAACGTTCCATCGAAGCCGCTAATGAGCTCTACGTACAGTTACAGGATGTGTCTCAACGATGTAGTAACAAAGAGGCGGAATTATCGAAGATCAAAGCGTGCAAGCTGGGCTGGGAAAACAAGCTCAAGAAGCTTAGTGACTACGTCAAAGGTCTCACTAATGATCACAACAAACTACGAGACGATGCCAAACTCATTAGAGAGCAACAGACTTCTGTCCTCCAAGATAAGAATGACTTATTTGGCACGCTACGCGAAGTCTACCAAGTGACCCAGGAAGGGAACGCCAGATCCAACCAAGCTGTGATAGATTCCCGCCACGGCTTGGAGATGCTTGAGCAACAAATGCAACATCTGCAAAACAAATTGCGGGAGGAGGAAGCACTCTTGGTCTCCGAGCGACTAAGGAGCAACCATCTTGAAGAGCAGATTTCTGCGTTCCAAACTGGCCGTACCGACTTGCAGGATATGTTTGCTGAACACCGTGAAGCCATCACACAAAAGATCAGCGACTCACTCAACGCAGTTTTCGAGCACATCCAAGTGACGTCCTCCAGACCATCAAAGGACGATATAAGACCTATTTTAGAGCGCTGCCTTACACTGATTGAGGCGCTACCAAAAGCTGATGGTAGTGCAAAATCAGTAGGTATCCAGCAGCTTGAAGATTCCATGCTCAAATGCTTTGAAGGGTGAGTATAATCACTGCTACTGCTTCGAGATGCTAATTTGAATCAGCATTACCCGTTCCATTGAGAAATGCGAGTACAATACCAGCACGACGGAATCAGGACAGCAACAACTTGCCTTATCCATACATAAGGAACTTCGGACTCTAGGTACCAATATCTCCACGGAACATACCTTGTCCGAAGAGATCATGGAACTTCGGGAAATGAGAGCCACCGTTAGGGAGCGACTCCACTCAAGCGAGACGGCGCTTAGAGACTCTCGTTTGCAAGTTGTCGCTCTTCAACATAAAGAAGCAGAGCACTTTAGAAGATTAACACTCCTAGAAAATGACCGGAGAGGTCGACAGCCTTTCGAAGACTTACAAACGTTGATCCATCTCCAGGAGACTGACGCCCTCAACAAGGATCTCCAAAGAAACCTCGCTACTCAGAAAGTAGAAGTGAATGCCATAGGAGAGCAACTAGAACAAAGAGAAGAAGAGCTACAGCTGTTACAAACTCAATGTGCCGAAACCCAAGTACTACTTGAGGAAGCCCGGCAAAAGGCGACACTTTTACAGAACGAAAAGCTGAGTGCCGAGAAGCAGGCTGTTGTTGAGCGCGAGGAAATGCGGAGCCAGCTATCCAAAGCCGCCAGCCTTGAACTCGCGAATTTGAAGAGTAAGCACCTTGACTTGATACAGCAATCAAAGGCAAAGGACTCCCCAACAGCAGAAAAGTATCGAGAGGCAGCGAGTCAGCTTATCTTGACAAGACAAGAAAAGGAGCGGATCGAGAGGGAGGTCACCACGACAAAAGCTGCCCTTGAGACCCTACAGAAAGAGTGGCAAGACGAAGTAAGTCAAAAGCTGGTAAGCACTCATTGCCGCGCTGCTGATCTCATGCGAAGGCTACATCTGCTGAACGGTTTCGCCAACAATTCATCAAACTTCAGAAGCAGGCACAAGAAAAAGATGCTTTGTACGAGGGTCTCCAGCAAAAACTCCAGGGTGAGATCGCCGATAACCAAGCTAAGGATGGCTACATCAAAGCTATTCTCGCCCATGAGAACGAGAAGAAGAAACCACAGCGAAGCCCTGCTGTTCGTGAATCTGGTGTCTCCATGACGCTTCCACCACACCAAGCCACTGTTCTCAAAGACTCTCAACCTATTGAACACCTACAGTTTGCTAGCCACACAGATATCATGGGTATTGTTGATCCAGGCTTTGACCTAGGGGGAACGCCTGACGAAAATCTATTCGAAGGATTTCGAGGCCCTGAGGACCTCACCGGTCTATTTCCCGATACACCAAAGCAATTGCGTACTGTAGAGGTCACGAATGTTTCATACTCGAGGAGTAGAGTGAGCTCGCGAGAAAGTGGAGAGAAGCCCAAGGGTCAGAAATTGCAGTCGGGATTTGTTCGCCAACCGTCAGAGCAAACCGGATCAAGAACCAAGGAGTCATCCCATGCGAGCAGAAGCCGTAATGCAACGAGCCGAAGGCACCATCTTAATCCTTCAGCACCTGACCCTTCATCAACAAAGTCTCCTCCAAAGTCAAGTCAACTACAACGTGCGACCCAGCAGACCACCAACGCCCCCCGTGGCATCCTCAAGCAAGCGACCCAAGATTTAAGAGGTCAAAAGCGACCTGCGGTGGATACTGAAGTTTTCAGCGCAGCTGGCTTTACTGCCGCTAAGAGACGCAAGTCAAGCGCACCCACCAACGGCCTTGGTCCAATCATCGCAGATTCTCAATCGCCAGCCAAAGGTGTGGGAGGTCGAGGAAGAAAGCAAGCCACCAGACACAGTACCAAACCAAAAAAAGGTACGGCACAAGCACCAAGCTTGTGGGCATTACTGAAAGAAGGTTGTCTTAGATGATCGATTCCTCCAAACATTCAAGGGATACACGGATAACGGCCAGCTCAATGGATCACAGTGAGCGATAGGGTAGGTGTGCAGCATGTGCAAATGTATCGGGATACGCCGTTTGCTTTTTCGGGGTAAAGTCTGGACCATCACGTCACCATTTGCCAGCATGCTGTCTCCAGGTCTTGCAAATTGTATTGCATCTTGCTGAAGTAACCATGTATCAGAAGTCCTTGCTCATGTATGCTATAGCGTCGCACTTAGGTAGATTATTCAATCATAATCATCACTGGCGGACACTGTCCAAGGTGCGAAAGGCTCAACCCTGCCGAACGCCGTTGATCCCGAGCGTGCACGTTCTGAACGTGAGAATAATCGAGGTGGTGTTGCCATCGCCGTAGCCTCGGCCTCTTGGTCGTTGACCGTTCACAATAGCTACGCCTTCGTGACGGATGATCGATCACATGGCCACATCTGCAACTTCGCACCCATGCCCCCAACACCCACTTCTCTTCCCCAAAGATCTAACCGCCAGTATCATATCGCCCTCCAACGCTCATTTCCCACCTCGCTTCTGCTCCAAAAACAGAACCTGTTTCTTCACTGTTTGAGCCATCAGCCTTCATTCCTACATCCCCAATCCCCCAATCCCCTTATCCCCTTATCCTCACTTCCCGGACTTCCACTTCCGGCACCTATCCATTTTTGCTCTAAGGTGGGAGGATGGGGATAGACGTACCGACGGGATCGTACTTCATCATGCTGAGGGGACGGTGCACGCGCGGTCGTCGGAGGGTGCGGTAGTAGCCTGTCATGGCCATGGAGAGGAGGCGGACGGCTACGGTGCGGGATTTGGCTGGGGGGGAGGGGGCCTTGTTAGTGTGTAGGCTTTTGAGAGGGGGGGAGGAGGGGGGGAGGGTACGTTTTCTTGCCATGGGGGGTGGAGGGTAGAGGGAATTTGGGGGATGGGTTTGGTGTTGGCTACGGAAGAGACTGGGGGCGGAGGAACGTTTTGCCGAGGGTCTTGGCAGTCACTCACGGAGGATCGTAACAAATTCATTGATATTCGAATATACTAGGACGATATTAGATAGGTTTTATAGTCCCGATTTTAAGCGATTATTTCATATTATTTAATAGTTAATAGCTATATTAGGCTATAGTATTTACTAATTAAATAGATTATTAAGTTAGTAATTTAATTATTAAATTACTAATTTAATATAAATAATAGCCTAATTAGGCTATTATTCTAATATCCTTTATAATTAATCTATTACTTACTTATATTTATATCTATTCTATCCCTCTTATAACCTTCCTCTACTATTATTAATAGTTATTTTATACCTCCTAAGCGTACTTTAAAGTCTTCTAAGGATATCCTAGGTATTAGTACCTTTACTATTACTATTATAAATACGCCGGATCCTCCTTCTATATTCTTATAACTAAAGATCTTAATATAGTATAATAAATATATAATTACTACGTATCTATATAATTAGTAGGAAGATATTATTACTAGCCTTTATATAGATATACCTCTTATACCCTAGGAACCTCCTAATAATAATAATATCCTTTCCTTATATTCCTCCTAATCTACCTCGCGGAAGTCCCCTTATAAAGAGAAAGGCTATAGGAAAGCTAGGCTATATAATATAAAGCTATTATAGTATTTAGGGAGGTATAAGAGAAGGGGGATTAAGAGCTTAGATATCTTATAATTAAATAGTTATAATAAGAAGTATAGGAGAAGTAGGTAGAAGGGATAAAGTATATATAAAGGAATACTTCTTAATATTAAGGAGATAATAATACTTATTAATTATATACTTATTAAAGTAGATATATATAGACTTTCTAGTATAAATTTATAGTAGAAGGATATATAATAGGACTTTAAGATATATACCTACTATTCCTACTCTTAGAATAGTTATTAATAAAAGGTAGTAGTACTACTTAAATAGTATAAGTATAAGAAGGAATATAATAGGAGATCTAGGTATATAATAATTAATAATAACCTTATATAAGTATTAGATTAATAGTAATTAATAGCTAATAAAGTTTAGGCTAGAAAATATAAAAAGAAGTAAGATATAAAAGATAAAAAAGATAAAATATAGGATTATAATATTAAATAAGATATACTCTCTACTTATTAAGGTAAAAAGGTTATAAGGGAAATAGAGAATACTAATTCTAATAAAATTCCTTCCTATAAAGAAAATAATAAATAAGACTCCTCCTTAGAAGGCTTACCTATCTTACTCTTATTTATAGTAATATTATTATTACCCTCTAGTATAAGTATTATATTAAAAGGTTCCCCCCGCTAGTAGTAAAGCCTAAGTCCTTAATACTAGAGTAATATTAGCTACTAGAGTAGTATTAGTATTAGGAGTAATCTTAAGGATAAAGCTAACTCCGCTAATAGTATTACCTATTAATTATAATAACTACGATAATAGAATAAGAAAAAGAATAGGGGGATAAGGTTATAAAAGGATAGGTAAAGACCTAAATAAGTATAAAGGTCTTATCTAACTTAGGATATAACTACTATTTTAATTAATTTTATAAAGTAAAGTTTAAAATTCTTTAAATCCTATAGTATAATAACTCTAGTAATAATACTTATAAGTATTAGTAGGCCTATATTAATAAGTAGTACTTAGGCCCCTCTACTTACTAATATTAATATATTTATAATAATTAGTACTTAGGACCTAGCCTTAATTAAGAAGCTAGAACTTACTTATAGATAGTAACTTAATATTAACGCGGAACTTAAATATTTAATTAAAGGAATATAATAGACTTATAATATATTAAATATACTTTATAAGGAGTTATAGGCCTTTATAACTCTATTATAAAAGTAAATAGGGGCTTAAGAGGACTTTATTTAAATACTCTATGTAAATTAAGTCTTATATTAATAGTACCTAAGTAAAGAGATAGAATAAATATAAAAAATACTAGAAAATATTATTAATAAGATTAGTCTTACTATCTCTATAAATAATAACATACTAAGCCGTCCCTAGATATCTAATAGAAAGGTTATAGGTATAGTATAATTATATATTAATAGGCTTAATAGTATTAAGGATATAGATTAAGTAAGTAATAGTAGAGACTCTAAAAGTAATAATAATAATAATAAGTAAGGGAGAAATACTATAAAGGATTTTTATATAAAAGTTAATAAGGAGCTTAGTAAAGATAGGGTTAATAATATATAGTAGAAATACTATAAGACTAGTAGATATAATACTTAGGTATATTTTATAACTTTAATATATAGAATAATATAGAATAATAGAATAACTATTAGTATAGACCCCTAATATTTAAGCGACTTAGGATTAGGATATTTTAGAATAAGAAGTAGAAAAACTAAATAGAATATAGAAGTAGAAACTTCGGGCGAGAATAAAGAAATAAGGCCTTATAAGATACTTACTATTTTACGGTAATTATATAAATAGGTTATATTACTTAATAAGGGCGAGTTTCCTATATTTCTTATATATATTATAGATTTAAGCTAATTTATAACTTATCTCTATAAGCTTCTCTATAACTTAAATTTAATAACGAGCTCTTAATTAGTAATATAGTCTATAAACTAACGGCGTTATAGCGTTAGAGTTAGGTAATTATATATAGATTATAGGCCTATAATCCCTTTAGTTATATTATAAGGCTTAATATAAAGAAATATACCTAAGTAATTATTAGGCGGAGTTAATTACTAATAAATATTAATAGATTATTAAAGGCCTTATCCTAAATTAACTAGATACTATATTTTAGCCTTATAAATAGGTAAAATAGTTTATTAATAGTACTACTACCTAATAGATATTATTAACGGGTATTAGCCCTAATTTTATTCTATACTTAAAGGTATTTATTACTTAAAGTATCTATATTATCTTAAAACTATACTTAATAGTAATTTATATACTAGCTATTCTTCTATTAAACTTTCTCTTTTATACGTTTAAGTAGCTTATATATAGTAATATAATAAATTCTATATACTTATAAGCTTTATTACTAAATAGATCTAGAACTTACTACCCCTAGAATACTTAATATAGCTAGTCTTATATACTAGAAGTTTATAATATTATTAGGTTATTTACCTTTCCCTTAAATAGGCCGTATAATATACTAATTAGACTATCTAGGTATATTACCCCTAACTATATTATACTATATACCTTTTTATATATAAAGTAGAAGAACCTCTAATCTTCCTTTAATTAATAGAAGCGCTAAAATATTCTATTAATAAACCCTTAAATTACAGACCTCTTATATATTTTACCTACGTATTTAATTACCCTTATATACCTCTAGATCCTATTATATTTAAGAATAGGATACTAGTATAAGATAGGATTATAATAATTATATAAGTACTTAAAGATATTATTAATTATAATAGAAATAAAGGAGGGAGACTAGCTAAATATTACTAATAACTTGTATAAAGGATATAGGTATAAGAATTTTACTAGAATAAGATATAAAGCGAGCTCTAAGCTAGGCTAATAACTATATTACTAATTAATACTTTTAAGGTTAAAATAAGTAAGTAATTAATATATCTTATCCTTAATAAATCTAAATATCCGCCTTATTTACTTAGGTAGGAAATTATTAAGACTCTACTCTTTACTCTAATACTTAACTTATAGGATATAGGCGTAGCGCGGGACTTAGCTAATATAGTATAAACTAAAGATAAGGAGGGCTAGAGTAGCTACGTATATAAGTTCTTTATTAAAATTAATATTTATAATACGTCGTTATTAATAATATAGATAAATAGATATTTACTAAAAGGGGTTTTATAAGTAAATCCTAGATATATAGGGCTAAGTAGCGACGGCTTATATTTAGGTAAATTTAGATTAGGGTTAGTCTATAACTAGACCCGTATAAATTATTAAATAAATGTTAAATACTCTTACTATAAAACCTATCTATTTATATATAAATATAAATATTATAGTAGTATATTTATATTCGAATATCTAACCGAATATATTCGAATACCTATTCGAATATCTTACCTAAAATAGTACTCTATATAAATTAGTAGGATTAGTAATAAATTATATGCTTAGTAAGCTAGTCTAGATTACTTAGTATTATTAATAGTACTTTATTATATAATCTAACTAAATATACTAAAAATATATACTATTTTTACTATATAACTATAATTAGATATATTCGAATATTATTTAAATATCCTAAAATATCGTACTTATATTCGAATATCCTACTAGCATATTCATATTCGAATATGAATAAAATCGTTGTTACACTGCCGATGTTGGCCGCAATTTTGGAGAGGACACCCACCGGACACGACTTTTTTTAACCGACCCTCGATCTATTGAAAGAAGACGATCTGGGTATCCATACACCATCGTTCGATGATGAAGACACTCTCTTCGAAGGTCCAAGCGCCGAAATCAGAAGGTGACGCGTAGGCAGCTTTTGATTCTATCACGAGAGTGTTCTGCATCTGTCGATGGTTCAGGTTGCGAGATTCGTAAATGGGCCGATGGTCGCTCTTGAAAGTCAAAGACCGAGGGACGCCTCATCGTGTTAGCGGACACACTGGCATATATGAAGACAGGAATCGCTGCTGACTTCTGGTACTGTTGCTAAACTACTTGTCCTAGAGCTTTCATTATATCCAAGATGCAATACTGCAACGTACTACGATCGTTGGCTTGCTTTGCCGTCTTTATCACTTCGCTGCTCGATGTGCATGCCTTTCAGGCATCAATCATCCTTCCGAGCCTCGGTGATACTTCTCCGGTAGGTGTCAAGATCATGGCCCTGGAAGACCAAGAACGACTGGATCCCTTCACGAACAATACACGGCACAGAGAAGTCATGCTCTCCCTCTTCTACCCCGCGAAGCTTGAGACATTCGGTCTTCAAAATCAGCGACCCATAGCGAAGATCTTGGACGCTGCATTGATGCCGTACATGCCGCCAGCCACAGCAGCCATCTATGAGGCAGCATTTGCAGAATATGGACTTCCCAGTGGTACACTTTCACGAATATTCAATCGCTGCTATCTTGCTGCTCCCATGTCCACCCAAACCGCGCTTCCCTTTCTCATTTTCTCACCTGGTGGCGGCGAGTCACGCTTCCTGTACACCACCATCATGGAGGAGCTTGCCAGGCGTGGCTACATTGTAGCGGCTATCGACCACCCCTATGATGCATTGGTTGTTGAATTTCCTGATGGCCGACTGGTCCATGCGCAAGGCAGAAAGATCGATAGAGACCTGGTAGAGCTTTTGGTCGACACGAGGGCCAAGGATGTGTCATTCGTTCTTGATTACCTTCACTCCGACCCTGAAGACTTTCCATTAGCCATAAACACCTCAAAAGTCATAGCATTTGGCCACTCACTTGGAGGCGCTACTGCTGCAGAAGCGATACTGAATGATACTCGTATCAATGGCGGCATCAATCTTGACGGAAGATTGTTCGGATCTATGGAGAAACCGAATGTCACGCTCTCCAAACCCTTCCTACAGTTTCGATCTGAGTTCTCGGCATCTAAGCCGTATTGGCATTGGGACCAAGCATGGCAGCATCTCTCAGGCTGGAAGATGGAGCTTTCGCTCAACGAATCACGGCATTCAACTTTTTCGGATTTGCCTTTACTGGCTGAGGTGACAGGGCTGAAAAAGAAGTTGGGGAAAGAGTACGGGCCATTATTAGGCACGATCGACGGTCTGAGGGTTTTAGAAATTGTTGTGACTTACGTGGATGCCTTTGCGAAGTACGTGTCCACAGGGAAGAAGGGGACGTTACTGGACGGAGACGCCAACAAGAGATTTCCCGAGGTCAAGATCATGAGGCACGGATGATATTTAACTGTCAAACCGAGGTCCCAGGCAATGGTACGTCACCCCGATCGTACAGCGCCACGAAGGATTTGCGGCGCAGTGGTGAATTGGGAAGCTCGAGCCAACACCCCCGCAAACTCGATGGACCAAAGGAGCGACGCTGCAGCCTTGCCGGCGAAGGCATATGCATCCTTCCAACACAGGTATGGAGACTGGTCCATCTCTCTATCGACGACCGCACACCATCTCGATAAGGTATTGCGAGAATCGGGGCTTTACCACCGGGGATTGGTCTCTCCAACAAACACCTCCGTGAACATGGAAGGAGCAAAGGCTCAGCCTTGTGTGCTTTGCTGTAGCCCGAAATGGCAAAGCCTACAAGACGAAACCGGACACTGGTAGGCATCTCAGTTGAAGGCTCCATACCATCACTAGACTATATGTCGCAAGGTGGTAAATTGACCCCGTGCAAACAAACACCTCCGCAAATACCCAATAAAGGAGGAAGCCGCAGCTCTATGGATCAGGTTGGGAGGAAGCCATGGTTCACTCCTTCAATGTGATACAGTGTCTACATGTTTGACCATGACCAATCGTACCTCTGTACAATGGGAACATAGCTGCACTGCATCACAGGATCGGGGGATGATGGTGGTGCTGTTGCATCAATTACTCGGTGAAACGGGGCGTCGGTATCCTTTACGAATGATAAAGGCCAGGGTGGCCATATCTGCAATGGTTTGGTCAGACTGGGTCACCGGGTCGTCTACCATGAGGCTACGTGATGTCAGCCAGAGTTGTTTTGTTGTTGTCGCAATGATTGAGCCGGAGGGCGAGGTGTCCAAATCAATGCAAATCATACGATCCGGTCAGGACTCCTAGGCTTTCTCTTGATGCACGGCAACGAGGGTTCTCAGCATGTGAGAGGAAAGGTCTACGTAAGCTCCAGCGGATGTTTCCGTTATCTTGCAGAGAAGGGTTAGGATTCGCTAAGAGTCTTACAAATTCAAGCCAAGCTGAGTCTCCCGTCCCAGTGAGCTGCAAGCATATACCTTACGTACCCGATCGAGAGGGAACGCATACTATGTACGTACATGATGCAGTAATCTGCCTTATGGCCGTCTTTCAGCTGTACAGGGTACTTTCCAAACTGGATGCGGTATCGTTATCTCGCATAGCAGCGCAGTCGCAGTCATGAATGCCTACGCTACTGGCTGAGCCACGCCGTAAGAGGGCAAGCTCGTTCGCTAGGAAGACGCGAAGGATCAGTAGCGCCAAGCAATACCCCACCCTTTTCCCTTTTCCCTTTGAACTCTTGTCCCTTTTTTCTGGAGGAGTCACCGATTGCCTGAGGTGGTAAAGGCCAGATTGCAGAAAAGATCAGGCATTGAAGTGAATGAGCACTGGATGAATCACAAAGACTCATTCCCTTGGCTCGACTGTCGCAGCGGTGAAACTCATCGTGCACCATGTTCCTCCCGCAGGGGATGATGTCGAACATGAACAATGGGAATGAACATGAGGCTGTGCCCCACCAGATTACTAAAGTGGGTACTTTCAATTGACAATTGGCCGCAGCCACTCCAAGTGCAAAGTGCAAAGTGCAAAGCCACCACCAGCCCGACGGTTCAGACAGATTCCCCCAGCAGACCAGGGTCGGTAGACGGGACGGCCAGAAGCAGGCTGAGAATTGACCACTCAGAATGGTCAGCTAGCTATACTTTGTACCATAGTATGCGCGACCGGTAAGCGGATCTGTCTAGTACTGCAGGTTGCAGCTCAGATGGTGTGCATGGATGCCTATGACTCCATGCTAGGCAAGCTAGGCAAGTTAAGCATGTTTGGCACGAACAGGCATCAATCCATACTTCATGCCTCAATCCCGTCGCTTCTTCTTCTTCTTCTTGTCCTTTCACAATCCATCATCTGCCATTGTCTCTGCAGTCGAAACAGAGATCAAACGGGCCTGTGCCCAACAACTTCGCCCTCCAATTCCTCCCCTTTGTCTCCAACAACTATAACATTTTGTTGAAACACTCCACTGTCGAGCCAATCCTTTGCATCGCCGTCCAGGATTCTGTGGAAGGATACTCCAAGACACTTCCGATCAACATACCTTTCAAACATCTCACTCCCAATACATAAACCATCACCTGCGACCACTTCTAAAGTGTCGTCTCAGTACACTAAGATAACCTACTACTACATCACTCTTAAACTAATACTTAAGTCGATCTTGAAATCCTCTCAGAGCTTACCCACCACAATGCCTTCAGCAACTAGCCCACGGCAGGTAGGCTTCGCACCTGCCACCTACTCACGCCTTCCCCACGACGACGAACTCTACGTGATGAAAGCCTTCACCCGGCACGCCTCCCACTGCTCCGCCTGTGCACGCCCATACGAAGTCCACCGCAAGGGAGGCAGCCTCTGCTCCAAAGGCCACCAACGCGCCCTCGACGTCGCCCAATACGTCTTCAACAAATCTGGCCAAGCATTCTCCGTCGTCGACATGGACGACGGCCGAGCTGTACAAATGGAGATCCCCGCCGACTGCGGTGTCGTGCGCGAACTACTCAAAGCCATGGAGCGCGGACTGCGACTGCGAAGGAAATTGCAACCGATCAGCTACGACGCTACCTACCACGTTGCCCCCCGCATCATCCAGCCCAACCCTCCTCGACAACAGCCGTCCACTTCTTCAAGGGAACCGCGGTACATTCGTACACCGACCCTCGAGACCTCGCTCCCGCCTCCAACGCTCGTGCGCACATACTCGCGACGAGAGCGCGATAGACCGACCCATATCGGCCGAGGCAGCTTGTACGAATCCGACATGAAAGAGCAGCGACGGCAGAAGGAGCAGCGGCGGCAGTCGACATACTACAACGTCGGATCACGGGGTGTGCTGCCTGTGCCTGCGAAGGACGATTACTACTACGATTGAATAGATGCCGGAATGAGAGATGATGAACACAATCACAATCACAATCACAATCACACAATCTATCTAATGGATGAGTGCAAGGCCATCGGGTCCCCTTGGTGGGAGACTCCCATACGATGCGGTCCCAGGCAACAACCTTGCCTCGACGAAGAAGCATCCCCTGCGTCAAGGTATCTTCGGAGACGAAGTAATGGTCAACATCATCCAGCTGGTGTGGCAGCCGGGATCACGTACCCGAGCGTTGGCCCCAGTTTGGAAACGATGATCATGAGATGGATGAGGAATGGAAGTATCTATGACGACGATGAGGGTTATGAAGAGGATCAGAGAACGAGCAGAAGTTAGTGTAGCATTATCATCAACAATGAAAACACTTTTAACCTTCGCAAAGTTTTCCGCATCGCATCCTCTGACACTGTGATCCCCCCCCTCTTAAAGTATCCACCTGCACACTCCAAACCCATCCAACACCCGCATCCCTGCACGAATCCCTCACGCCCACAGCCCACCCCAACCCTCCCTCCCACACTCGAAACCAACGGAAACAACCACGACCGATCACCCACCGCCAAGAAAGATCATCACGACCATGGAATACAAAAAAAATAAAATCAGATAGTCTTGTCGTTGTTCTAATTTTATCGCGTAGTTGTATGTTAAATGAAAAGACACGTTTTGAATTCGGAATCTTCGCGCGGCGGACCATTACACACTGCTAGTCTCTATTACCTATAGTACTATCAAATGAATGTCCGAGTACTTTTTACTTTTAAGGTATCTATACCTGCCATAGACGCAGACGGCTCGTAGAATAGTTACCGCGTAAAGTGGAAAACGGGGACGAGCTTCACGACGATCCGCATGAGGTAGAAAGTGCAGACGACCTTCACGGCGATCCGAACTCGAAAATGTGCCCGTCAAGGCTTGTCGTTGATCCGCCCGCGTGTTGAGCTTGTTGTTGGATGCTGCAATTGCCTGTGCAAGCGCTCTATTAGGCGGTATGCGCAATCAATGCACTATGAGTAGGAAAAACCTGCTTGTTTATTAGTTTGTTAATACCTACGATCCTCCCCGGATATTTCCTCGCTGGCAAAGGAACATCATCATGAATTCCCGTAGTAATCGCCTAATAAAGGTGCTGTTGATATCGCTTCACGTACTCTCGGCGTCCTCGGTCCCCCTCATTATGTCAGATGCACTCATCATTCAACCTTCTTTACTCAACACTACCACAAACGTGACAATACCACCTCCTTCGCCCGCCGATCCACGAATGACGATCAGAGCTTCCTACCGACTAGACGTCCTCCTCGATCCAAAATCAGTGCTCGCAATCGTGACGAACGAGATGGCAAAGCTTGCCATAATGGACTACAACGGAAGGCTTGGAAGCTTCCAAAGTACGCCGTGGGCCGGATATTCCGATACGAAGATTCAATTCAAGGTGTCCGCTGCTGCGCAACGAGTAGAAACTCGGATCGCTGTGTGGTCCTTATATTATCTGGCCGCGAACATGGGAATACTGAATCGGTACTGCCACGTACAGTTCCGAATCCTCTGGGACAACGTGCAGGTCGCCACGCTGCGGATCTCCCCTGCGAGGTCGTCACAGGCGACCATCGAGCGACGGGGTGGTCAACAACGGAACAACATCGAGGATTTACCATTCTTACAAGATCCTGGCGCTTCGTTCGGAGGTTCCAACGGCGTGAATGGTACGAGCCTGACGTATGGTGAACTGATTGTCGGATGCCTCTACAACGAAGACGCCGTGGATCTATCCGTCACAGAAGTTCTAGGCGCGGTAATGGCCGGGTTGAGAAACGTCGCGCCAATGTCGAAGACTGATCGAATGGACGGGATCTTCAAAACCAATACTGAAGGGATCGATTCCGAGGTGTGCTTTGCAGGTAACGGTGTTACGCCGGACGAGCCTAGATATCAGTATCAGTTCGTTGTCAGCACCCTGCGTACAATGCCACAATGGCTCTTGGGTGAAGGACGATTGGCCGAGATTCACTGCGGGTTAATCATTTACGGACGATATGTAGGGATTTCGCTCTTGAACAAACTTAGACCCGACTAAGTCACAGCTATCCTTAATAATCATCTATATTAATAGGGTGTACGCGGACGTGTAGCCTTTATTATATAACTACCGTTCCTAACTTGCTACCGCCTATAGACCGTCCGAAGGATCGTCGCTAAGGTATCTCCCGTGCATGCCAAGCACTCTTTACACGCCCGAGGGTGTTTTATGCATGCACAATTCTAGCTTATGTATCCGCGTATTCTCGCGTCTTGTAAACTGAAAGAACTTCTACTCATCGAACCTAATTCTGTCCAGTTTAGAGAGCACACAAATGGCGTCTTCAGCAAGATCGCGGCCATCTGCCACAAGTAATCGGCAGAATCGAGGACCCACACCGCTTCCAGTGTACCAACCTCCGCAACACCCATTGAATGAGTCCGCCCAACGCGCTCTTCAGAACCTTCAACGGGACCACAAGCTCGACTCCCTGAAGCAAAAGCTCAAAATCGCTAACAATCACCTGACCACCGCAGCAGCCGATATCAATGACCGCTTCCAGATACAAAGTATGAATTACGAGAAGCAGAGAAAAAGGCTAGAGAAGCAAGGCTCGCAGGATAGCAGTAGTGAACTGGACACAAGGATAGCCGAGGCTAGGGCGCAGACCGATGAGATGACTGGAAAGTTGGATGGTGGAGTCCGCAACATCATCGACGCTAGTGCTCAGGTCGAGAGCATGGAAAAGGCTTTGAAAGAACTGCAGGAGAACGTGAGGGATGGAGGAGACCGTGTCGTGCCTACGCAGAGCACACTCGGGGCCAGCTACAACAGACCAGCTCGTGGTGGCCGCAGACAGAGAACAGCTTCCGAGGACGAAGGGAGCGACTCCCAAGCCGACACCACACAACCGATCCCCGAGGATGAAAGCGTCGTGGGAGTATTGAAGCGAAAGGTCGCAGGTCAGCAATCTGCATATCAAGCCATGTCGATGGCAAGACGGTACGTCCATCCCCAATAATTGCGCTAGTAGCTATATACTGAAACAATCCCCCTACCAGCTACGCCCAACACAACGACTACGTCGGCTTCAAAAAGATCGTCCACGACGCCCAATACCCAGACGACCAAGCCCCCCCCATGCCCAACGCCTCAACCTGGTTCCCCCCCTCATCCCCCGATCCCACGCTGCCGCACAATACCCGCTCGACAGCAGCAGGCACCAACGACCCCATCGACGACAAGAATGACGACGACGACGACGAAGATGATCTCGCCGTCGCCTCCGAGCGCATCAGCATCAAATGTCCCCTCACGCTCCTACCCATGAAAGATCCCGTCACGAGCCAGAAGTGTCCGCACAGTTTCGAGAAGGAAGCTATCCTCAGCATGCTCGGCGCCAGCGACGTGTGGGTAGGCGGAAGCGGCAGACGAGGAGACGGGCAGCGGGGGATGAAATGTCCTGTGTGCGAAGTGGTACGTTCCGCTCACCTCACCTCAACACCCATATCTATACCCCTATCCATATCTCCACACATCTCCAAACCAAACCAATCTAACACCAAACCACCAGCTCCTCACAGCCGCCGACCTAGCCCCCAACCCCGTCCTCGTCCGCAAAATCAAACGTCTCCTCGCCGCCCAACAGAACACCCAGATCGAAGATTTCTCCGACGCCGACGACGATGACGACAACGACGACAATGGCCCGAAAAACCCGTCGTCTTTTTTCGGAGGAGGAAGCAGCCGGAAGCCCGAAGAAATCGGTAGTTCGCCCATGGCGACCCGGACGCCGAGGTTGAAGAACGAGAGGAGGAGTGTGATGCCTGGGTTTAGAGGTGGGGGTAGAGGGGGGAGCAGACAGGTTTCGATGGTGCCGAATTCGCAGGTCGGGGGGGTGGGGTCGCAGGTTGTTGATCTTGAGGATGAGGATTGAGATGGGAGATTGGGATGGGGCGGTAGATGGTTTGAGGAGTATTTATACGAGGTTGGAGGGGTGGGGTCGCAGATTGTTGATCTTGAGGGTGAGGATTGAGATGGGTGATGGGGATGGGCTAGGGGATGGTTTGAGGAGTATGTATACAATGCAGTTGTGAAGTTGGAGGTGGTGATATCCTTTAATACTCGGTCGATAATAGTATGTTCAAGGTAAACACTATCGTCTTCGCTGCTGAACAACTCAGTTCAAACCAGTTGCTACACATTCATACCATACCATACCAACTTCCCAAAAATCGATGGATACACACTTACTCCATCCACAACCCAACCAGCCAGCCAGCACCAAAACGATAACGCCCACGTGTAGCGCCTATTCATACCTAGCAAGTAAATGAGTATGTAAAAGTCGCTATCCAACCCCAACCCCGTCCGATCCAATCCAAATCAACAACCAGAAAAACACTCCATCGCTAGTCTACCCGGGGCAGACCCCATGCCATGCCACACCACGCATCCCCTTCACCTAGTCAAAACACCAAGCCAATCCGCAACGATGAGCGTGATCATCCTGTAGGTAGTCCAGTCACGTCAGCAATCTATTGCATCACTCGAAAGAAGGAAGACGCCAGACATACGCATGCGGAGCAATCCGAACATAATAAGTCCCAAACCCGCGATAGAACCTCAGCACCCCTTCATCCCGGGCTACTTTCCGAAAGCAATCCGCCATACCTGCATACGGCACCTTTCCCTTCCCCGTCCCCTCCCCCCCGCCACCCCTCTGCTGCTTCTGCAATCTCGTCTTGACAAAATCAAACGGCAGACTGAAGAAGCTGGCAAAGAAGCCGGCGATCGCACTCGCCGTCAGCGTCTGCTGCATCCCTGACAACTGCGTCTTCGTCTTCAATTGGGTTTTCGCCTCCGAGAAGAACGCCAACTGTCCGAAGTTCAGCGCCATCGCTCGAACGATCGTGGGCGATGCGCCGTTCCACAACGCAAAAACACCTTCGGCTTTGGCGATCCGCATCAGGGCGTCGACGACGCTTTTGTAGTTCGCCCGCATCTCTGGCGGTTTCAGCCCATCGCTTTGCATCCGTATGAGCGCCAGATCTGCTGGGTTCCCCACACAAGCCGCCAATCCGCCCGCCGTCAAGCCCGCTCCCGCTCGTTCCTTGAACCCAATCCTCCCTCCCGTGGTCTCCTTCCTCGCCTTCAGAGCCGTCATGAAGGTATCGAAGAACCCCAACCGTGCCGTCGTGTAGACAGCCTGCCGCAGCAACCCTGCGCTCAAGCCGGTATACAAGTCTCCAATCTTCCCCTGTGCGATGATATCTCTTGTAACACTGAGAGGACTCGCTCTCGGTCCTGTCTTGATGCCTTCGCCTGCTAATTGCAACCGGACTTTCACCATGTCGATGGGCTGGATGGTGGCTGTGGCGGCCATGCCGGCAAGGCCTCCATTGAGGAAGGGGAGGGCGGGGCGGAGGTAGGGGTTGTGGAGGAGGGAGGCTGCAGTTGGGGAGGTCTCGGAAGCGGGCTTCGTGAGGGCGGACTTTGTTGCTTCGGAGGCGGATTTGGCGGTCTCGACGGCTCTCGACATGCTGAGGAGGGTGGGGGCGGAGGGTAAGGGAAGGCAGTAAAGCTGATACGGAACGAGCTCGCGTGGTAGGACGTTGGCTGAGGGGAGTAAAAGTCCACGATTCGCTGGCACCTACCCATGTAGAACGATAGTCAGCACCCTAAAATCGGTTGAGCGGTGAGACGATGATGCCTCCTCCCCTCGTTCACCGGGACCGGAAGTGCCTTCGGTGAAAGGGAAAGGGAGCAGATGCAGGTACATACAACTTCCCGACAATGGACCTAGCAAAAAGTGCCCCGCAGAGCCGCCTGCAAGTCTTATGCGTCTATGGCTGTATCGAGATGACAACAGACAGATACGAACCGATACTTTTCACCGAGAAGAGACAGTTTCAGAAGGTAGGGCTCAAAGATGGTAAAAGATTGAGTTTGTGCGGACTAGATGACTCCATCTCTGGTACGGTAAGGCCGCCCTCAACGGGCGGCCATTCGCGGTGGTTGTTGGGTGCGGGGAAGCCGTTTGGAAGAGGACGGATGTTTTGCGGTTTTTGGTGGGGCTGAGGTTGAGATTGGCGGGTTGCATAATTCTTATCTTAGGGGTTTTTAGGGTTAACCCTAAGGACATTCTTCGTTAGAATATGCAAGACGCTTGCGAAAGCTTGGCATATAAAAGTCTCCGAGGTTCAGGTCAATGATATCAGCATACCAAATCCTACAGTACATTGCAGACCATTACCCATGTACGAAAGCAAAACACAAGGCTACTGAGATCTATTCCCATGAAGGGACCTTTCAATCACTTGATTGAATGTGGCCAGCGGAAGTCAGAGGAAGGCATCACTCGTGAAATTCAATTGGATTCTGGATATATCCAAATACCGCACTGCGATACTGGGTCTTGCAAAGACGTCGGACTGGCGTATGAGGCTTCTCACGGAGGCAGCCATTCCTGCTCCTGTACAGTGAACGCCCAGCGACCAGTCACTTCTCCACGACGTTAAAAGACAAGGCCTCCTGATTTTCCTTCCTACGCTCCTCGAGTGCGCGGAAGCGTCGCTCCCATTTCGATCTCATTGATAGTAATAGATTTGGACTGAGAGCCATGGTCTGCACATCCGCCTTCTCGTGGTCTTCTTTGCCGGGATCCATCGCCGCCCGCAACATGGTCGAGCTTATGGTCTCCTTCCTGTATTCGGGATGGGCCAGCCGGTTGGTGCGGAGAAAACGCCACTGAATATTGGGGTTGCGTATCTTGTGACACGTCCAGATGTCCTCGCTATCGTTCATGGTTGCAGTCACAGGTTGCTTGATGGTATGGTCTTCTAGCATTAGCCACCACATATCAAAAGAGACGTTGCAGATGTGGACTCACCACCTCTCTCCACAGCCCTGTCATATTCTTCTGGCGCCTTCACCTTCAAGATGGCCAACATGTTCTCGGCTTCCGCGCCAGCCTCGCCCTCCAATGCCTGCTCGTCCAGCTTCAACTTCTTCCAAGGTTCGAATCCGCTCAGCGTCTTTAGCTCCGCACTTTGCAAGCCGGCTTCTCTCGACACATCGCAGATCAAAACTTGATTGGAGTCCCTGCTGCGAAACCTGTCGTCCATACTCACCGTACTGTCACCCTCGAACAGATGGAGCCCATCAGGCCCATACAAACGCAGGTACTCAAGCTCGTACCCTGCCGTATATGCCCTTTCCTTCAAGCGGCGTGTGAGCTTTTTCAACTCATCGCTTGAATCCTCATATACCCATACCCAATTGGGTAATCTTACGTCGTTCTTCCAAAGCTTCTGTCTGTCTTTCTTGCTCAATCTCATGGTCTCGTCAGCGTTAGTGAATTTCGTTGCCAGAGACTCATCGCTCGATGTCATGATGATCGCAGCTCTTATGTCCTGGCCCCCGTGGTAGAAAGCGTATGTCAAGAGGTTGAGATGTCCAACATGGGGTGGATTGAAACTGCCGCGGAAGAGGATGATACGGTTCGTTTGCCCTCTAATAAGTGTAGGTTGGTGAACGGACCACCCGACCGGCTTGTTCCTAGGATTTCTACCCGGATACGACTTTTGAATGTTGAGGATATAGGTTGCGAGCGATGCTGTTCTGGAGGTATCGCCGCCATCGCAGGCATGACACTGGACCATCTTCGACGACTTGCAATGCCAGGCTGAGGGTTATGCCACAGACGTATATGAACATTTACGATAAGAGAGTCTCGCGACTTTAGCGGTTGGGATCGATCAACACATACGAGGAACGTCAAAACAGGAGCCCATGAGAAAAGAAACTTCTGAGAAAAAGTGCAAATAAATCGGACGCGTAAAGGATGAGATGTTTTGAGAATATTAGAATATTTTCTGATTAGCATAATTAACCCTCAAATCAACAATTTTAGCCTCTCGCAATATTCACTTCAAGAGCATGTTTCCAACACTCGCACATCCAAACCCAACACTCCCTTCGCGATCAACAACAACAACAGTCTCCCTCGTTCCTTTCTCGACAAGAGAATTCTCTCTGATCCCTCAACATTTGCCCTGCTATTCCCTCATAGCAAACCCGAAAGATTAAGCTTCTGCTACATACCTACCTCCCGGACCCGCTCCCTCATTCAATCCTTCGTCTACGAAAGAGCATCACATCTCTCCCATAATCTATTTACGACTTAACTTCAGAAAATCCCCCTAGACGGTCCCCTTAACCACGTTCCCAGGGCGGGTGAATTCAATTAATACACTCGTACGTAGTTCCTTGATATCTTCTACGCATCCAGATAGATCGACACATGTTAATATCATGCATACATGCATACATACATACATACATTCATCCATCCATCCATCCATCCACCCAATTGCGCAAAAAACGCTCCTCCAATCCACATCACCATATATCAGAACCCTACCCAACTCCTCATAAGCCCCGCCCTACTTCTATCAATTCATCAACTATCAATCATGAACTCTCCACACGCAATAGTAAAATAGATACCTACCTCTATCTCTAACCTCTACCTCAAACCTCTACCTCAAATCCACACCCAACCAACCAATGTCCTACAAATGAAGAGAAAAATCACGGAAAATGGAAATCATCAAGGCCCAAGATTGGAAGGAAGGACGATTCAACCTTTCTGTTCAAGCAAATGATCATTCTACTCCTTTCCATCGATGGGAGTAAGGTGTATAAGATGGATAGCGTACGCCCTTAGTCGAGAGAGTCGAAGCGAATGGATACAAGACAAAACATATTCCGTAGATCGTAAAAGACACAATGATCTAGTCATGTGCCATATAACACTACCACATATCGTAAGGTATCCATCCAGATACGGGAATTCCCGAATTCTAGATCAGTATGACCTCAGTCCTAGAATACTTGGTGATAAAACTAGATACTATCCATATCCCATGCTAAGATCTTCCCACTGCCAAAAAAACCCCTGCAATTCAATTCCCTAGCAGTACCTCAGCTATCTATCTAATCTTCCTATCTATCCATCCCTCCCCAAAATATCGACCCGATATTATCCGTCCATCCATCATCCATCATCCATTATGCTATAACCTACTATCCCATCCCCATCCCATCCCATCCCATCCCATTCCCATCCTCAACCTCCCACCCCCTCTCCCTCAGCTTGTCGGATCGTCCCAACTCACATACAAACATTCCCCTACCCACAGTACAGTACAGTCACCTTCTCCAGCGCGCTATTCCTACTCCCATTCAACCTAGCTGAGACTGTAGGATTTTATGCTGTGGTTTGTTTTCACTATGTTATGTTGCACGTGGTGGTGATGATGATGATGGTGATGAATGTGGAGTGGGGAGTGTGGATTGTAGATTGTAGATTGTGGAGTGTGGACCGAAGGTGGAAGAAGATGGAGGTTAGAAGATGGGGTGGTGTGTATGTATGCAAGGTATAGGATCAGGGTTGTGATGGGGAATATTGGTTCATGGTACGCGAGGGTGCGGAGAGGCATGTGGGTAGAGAGATGATTGCTGTGCTCTATGTAATTTGGTTGCTTGTATGTAATGTGATGTGATATGTGGCTAGTTAGTGGGTGAGGGGGGATTCATGTATGGGAAAACGGAGAGGAATGGCAGGGCAGACTATCCGGGTCCAAGTTGGTTCACTATGAAGGGCAAGACTTGATGCTCACAAGGACGGCGTGCAGGAGAAGTCGAAGTCGAAGATCTATCTTTAGAAGCGGTACTAGTCGAGTGATTATTGGAAGGATGAGACATGGTTTGTTGTTGTTGTTGTTGTTGTTGTTGTTGTTAATACCGAAAGTTGAAGGAAGCGATATTGTTGGTCGCTATGTGAAGGCTCCTGCCAAAAGAGAGACCACATTGACGATTGATCATATCGAGACATCAGTGTGTTGAGTATGTTACTGGCCGAGAACAGATTCAGCTTTCAAGCGAGCTTTGAACGCTCCAACACGAAAGAGTCGAACGTGGTCACGCTCATTGTACATGGTTCGATGTCGGAGCAGTCCAGCCTGAGCTTTCTGAAACAGATCACCGAATATGAAATCTTTCGTGGGCCCTACTAGGCCCCATCTCAATTCCCCTTCATTGGTTTTAAGCAAGCTGTCAAGATAGATTTTGAGTTAGCTGCACCTGCATATACGTAGACAGCGTCGTAGAGAGATGAGCTCACACCCACCAGTAGCTCATTTGGACGCTTGTTGTCGGAATTGGATAGTCTCGCTACTGGAAACTCGGCATGCGAGGTCAGACTGAGTGAGTGAATTGTTCCGCACAAATCCGAGGTCTGAGGGTTTGATTAAGCAACGAAGTCTGTATGTCATAACATGTCGTAATGGATGTGCACTACCAGTGTCATTTCCATGGGTGGTGCACGGGCTCTGATCAAATGAAGATCTGGTACAGACTGTCCCAATAGGAGAAGAAGTGAACGTGACGGGTGGAGTGGATATCAATTGCGGTATGACAGCACTACATTGTTCAGGTAGCAGGATTTGTGCTTCGCATGCTTGTTGCTCATAGCAGCTGATGCAGCAAATGTACCCCGCATGCAATGCATACCTCGCAAGGCTAGAACCGGTGTCAAACAGTCGTAGAGAATGTTTCGTTTTGCCTATTCCAGTTCATGCGCTTGTTCGGGATCCCTTTCGTTCGTTGGCGACAAGCGCTTCCAGAATTGGGAGGCCCGGGCCCCACAACAGACGTCCAGCAGTGGCAAGAACATGATACATAGCTGAAACCAGGTTGAAAAAGCTCTCTCAGGTGACCAATGTGACAGACGTCTGATCGGTATGGCGCTTGTAGAGTTTGGAGAAGCTTGCTGGCATGGTGGCGCTTCGAAGAGTGTGACACTAAGCAAGCGAGGCAGACATGTGAGATGTTCCAAACTTGCAGTGAAACAAGCATTGAGACGAAGCTTTTAAGCTCTTGGACCATACATATGTCAAAGGCCGAGGCGAAGCAACCGAAAACACGGCAAGGGGATTTGGTGTCAGTGGGCTGAGGCTTTGGCTCTGTTTCGCGGTCCATCGCTTCTGTCCACTTCCTACTCAAGAAAGTTAGCAGCGATGTATGCCACCTCAATTGAATATGAGGATATTCCCATTCTTTTTGAGACGTCCTCACGCCACTTTGTGTCCGACCGATGTAGACCATGCGCGTTGACCATATCTCTCTCTCACACTTGCTTTGGATCTGCCAGCTATTTCCCACGATCCAAGCACGGACATTCCGTCTCAACGCTCTGACGATTTCCAATGACGGCACACGGACGGGTCCCGTCAGCCAGCCCTCGGACAATGAGATCATCACACGCAGTTTCAATATGGCCCCTATACACGGTCTTCCTCATCCATTGCAAGGCGTCTTCGAATACGCGTCGAGCTTCCAACCCCGTTTGCCCATAGCAAGCTTCATAAAATTCTTCACGGACACCGCAACACTTGTCCACAACGATCCTGTTGCAGGGCGATTCCATCAACGCTTCACGTATGGCTCACTAGCTCTGGAATTCACGGCCATGACTAAGGTCAGGGTCGACGGAAAGCTCAAGTACATCGAGGCCATTGTTTTGAAAGAGTTCGTTGAAGCGACTGCGTTGTGGCTGCTCGACTCGGCGCAGAAAGGGTGGACTGAATTCTTCCTGGCACGAGTTATCGACAACGCTGTTGGTGACACTGTATATTATATACATATGTCCAACACCTGGGATTCTTGGATGCAAAGGTCAACGGCTCTTGATTTCTTGGAAACAGGAGCAGTGACACTGTCTCCAAAGTGAATGACGATGAAGAAGAAATTGTGCATGTATGGGCTCTGTTTGATCCTGCGAATCGTCAATAAGATACCTACCCAGTCTTCTCTCGCGATGTGACTATTGCCATCCGTTGTTAGCATGGTTCTGAATTGAATTTCGAGACAACGTTGTTAGATTGCGTCATAATTTGCAATGGGATGACCCCCAGGGCGCGAGAAAATTGAGTGTCGTCAAGGACGCGACATGGACCTGCTTGCATTGTGCATCTGCTCGTTTGACCAGGCAGAGGATGGTATTGACAGATCAAATTTATAGCTTCTAGTTCCTAGCTGGCTTCATAATGATAGCAAGCACATGCTGAGGCCTGGCATATAGATGGTTGTCGGCTTGTTGATCATCTCATGAGGCCGGAGGGACATTGAAGCAGAACAGCATGGATGCCCTACCCATAGCGAAGGCATTAGGGTGTAGGATGAAGCTGTGGAGAAAGAAGATGAGGCTCATGCCAACAGTAAGGTAAGGTAACGTAGCACGTCGGTGACAGAATAATTCGGACACTAGGCCAGATAGAGAACCCCGCTAGAGTTCAAGCCTAATATCACGTACGAAAGTCTTACAGCCACGACAACGTAGGGTTCGGGCGTATGCCACTTAGGACTCGTTGCATAATGTGAAGGAAAGACGTTATAATAGGCAGTAGGGAACTTTTAGTCGTAGGAGGAATGAATGTATATTGATTTCAGCGCGGTTCTCTATCTGGCCTAGTGTCCGAATTATTCTGTCACCGACGTGCGTAGGTACCTATCTTTGGGAAAGATCCCAGTCAGCTCGACGCAAGTCTCTCCCGACTTTTCACGACTAGTGTCTTGGCAGGATTATCTCCTAAGGTAAAGTACTTTACCTTAACGTAACTCTACTACGGTACTCTGTGTACACAGTACCACGAGGAGCAAGGGTACTCGGCTGGGCGTCGGGGAGCCATGCCATGAAGAAAGGTTATTGTGTGGTCCCAGCTGTTAACCTTTCGACATGTGTCCGGAAACGATGAGATCTCGCATCTTGATTGGAGGGTCAAGGTGGACGCTGACGCAGACGAGTCAGATGCGCTTTCTGATAAACATTTTCGAGGTTGGAGGTGCGGGGTAGCTCATGGCTGGTTGCGGAGATTTACTGACCACTCGGCTCGATGGACCCTGACATTGGCTCTGGAACCTTTGGTATTTTTGAATTTGCCCCCAGTGTACCCCGTACTACCTTACTGTAGTTCCAGCCTCCTTTATTCTTACACCATGATAATCACATGATGACTTGACTTTGATGGATTGATATCCTTGGGGGAAGTCTGTATCCCCCGAGTATACTATGTAATTGCCGTTGACAGATCCCCGCAAGGCCCGTGACACAATGCTGCAGCCAATCAGCATGGTAAGGATTCAGCTAGTCATTCAGCTTTCAGCAAGGCCCGGGAGGGTTGGTGTGAACGAGTCGTGGCAAAACGGCGCTGAACGATTGTCAGTGCTTCAGGCCGACTACAGGTCGGTTTAACTCGCAAGAATATGTGCGACGGGAGAAGTGTGGATGCGTGCAGTCTTCGTGCGCTACACCATATGAAATTATGGTCGCATCTATGTCCTTTTGCGGCGGAGCACCAACGCAGGTCGCATCTTGGGGCTGCTTGGCATGTGGGTCGCTTGCATGCTTTCTTCAACGAGGCTTGCCCGTGACTTGATACCTGATAGAATGGAGAATTCACGACTCAAGATGTGTTCATCTACCTAACTTTACCGTCCATCTGCTAACCGTTAATTAAAAACATGGTCTCCGCAATAGCGTTTGAGAACGACCCAACGCCTCCCACACCATGCTAATCGCTAAGTAGGAATCCTCCACGGCGCTGCCGGCCTCTAGCTCGCGGTTTTCCCCAGGAAATGGCTGGCCTCGGCGCATGTGCCGGCCCAATCTCCAACATGCTGCTAACCATATGCCGGAAGGCTTCCACCGCCCTCCAGTCACGCCAAGCATGAGAAAACGGCCAATGCCTGTAGAAGTCGCACAGCCCTTGACTGAATCGGTGATGGATTCTTTGGTTCAAGTGGTAGCACAGTAAGCTGCACGGTGGGACGCCGTATTTGGGGTGGATCATCACTCCTGCTCCTCTGTCGAATGGAAGGAAGCACATTCCACAGCCTTGGCCTGACTTGCTCGGATACATAATCTCCTCACGCCCCCTCCCTACCACTCTTTTTGCTTCTACCTCCCCACTCCCATCAAAGATCCCCCCACCACTGAGATATATCTTCCCCTCCTTATCCCTCATCTTCAGTCTTCTCATCATCCTTTCCTGCTCCATCGAAGCAGGGTCACACAACGATGGCCGACTACAATGAGAAAGCCGATCTGTCGCACATCGACAAGACTCAGTGTGTACTCCCATTGCCACATCACAGAATCAATCAGACTGATTCGCTACTAGCAATGACACTTTCGATCCCGATAGTGAGAAGATGGGGGGGTCTCGCCAACAGTCTGTCAGCTTGAATCGCAATGTTACTGCGAGGTGGGTCGCCTTCCTTCCCGCATCGTCTTCACGGAAGCCGCCGAGCCTGTCCTGACCCGCCGTTCGTGTCTACAGAATCCAAAACCCCCTGGCTGGCATCCCACGCGAGACCCTTTTCTACAATGTCGAACAGTTCGCTCAAGAGGCGAACATGCAAGACATGGTGCCGCTGTTGAAGAAGGGGGCTTTAGTGGCCCAGGATCCTCCTGGGTTCGAGCAGATAGCCGAGCTCGACGAGGTCGAACGAGACGCCCTCCGCAACGAGGTTCTCCACAAATGGCGTCAGCCAGGCGCTCTCTACTTCACCGTCATCCTCTGTTCGATCGGTGCTGCCGTGCAAGGTTGGGATCAGACAGGTTCGAACGGTGCCAACCTATCATGGCCAGTTGCCTTCGGCGTGCCCGACACGGCTCCTTCTGCTGCCAAGGGCGGACCGGTTCCTGGGGTCAACTATGATACCAATTCCTGGATTGTCGGTGTGGTAAACGCAGGCCCTTATCTGGGCTCTGCATTCATGTAAGTCAGACTTCACAGGATCTGGCTGCAAGTGAATCATTACTGAATACTTGTTATAGTGGCTGTTGGTGCTCGGACCCTCTGAACAACTTCTTCGGTCGTCGTGGCACAATTTTCTTCTCGGCCGTCTTCTGCTTCCTGTCCGTCATCGGTTCCGCTGTCTCACAGAATTGGCCTCAACTCTTTGTCACTCGACTTCTCCTTGGGATCGGTATGGGCTCGAAAGCCTCGACTGTCCCGATTTACGCCGCGGAAAACTGCCCAGCTGCCATTCGAGGTGGTCTAGTGATGAGCTGGCAAATGTGGACAGCGTTCGGAATCTTTCTCGGCTTCTGTGCCAACTTGGCCGTCTACAATGTTGGGGCTATTGCATGGCGTCTGCAGTTGGGCTCTGCTATGCTTCCCGCGATTCCCCTGCTCGTCGGTGTCTACTTCTGCCCGGAATCACCGCGTTGGTACATCAAGAAGGGTCGTTATGCCAATGCCTTCCGGTCACTTTGCCGTTTGCGCAACACCCCCCTACAGGCAGCCCGCGACCTATACTATATCCACGCTCAGATCCAAGAGGAGGCTGACATCATTGGCCGCAGCAACTACATCACTCGCTTCATCGAACTTTTCACCATCCCTCGTGTTCGACGTGCAACGGGTGCCTCTTTCACTGTCATGCTGGCTCAACAGATGTGCGGGATCAACATCATCGCATTCTACTCCTCGACAGTGTTCGTCAATGCTGGCGCTAGCAACTTGACTGCTCTGCTTGCCTCTTTCGGATTTGGTCTCGTAAACTTTGTCTTCGCCTGGCCCGCAGTATGGACAATCGACACCTGGGGTCGTCGTGCTCTTCTCCTGTTTACTTTCCCCAATATGGCCTGGACTTTACTCGCAGCCGGTCTCTGCTTCATCATTCCACAGGAGCAAACTGCTCATCTCGGGCTGATCGCCTTTTTCATTTTCTTATTCGCGGCATTCTATTCGCCCGGTGAAGGACCTGTGCCCTTCACCTACTCCGCCGAAGTCTTCCCACTTTCACACCGTGAAGTGGGCATGTCCTGGGCAGTGGCCACCTGTCTCTTCTGGGCCGCCGTGCTCTCCATCTCCTTTCCCCGTATCCTTCGGGCGTTCCATCCGGTCGGCGCATTCATCTTCTACGCCGCCCTTAATCTTACCGCGTTGGTCCTCATCTTCCTCTTTGTGCCAGAGACCAAACAGAGGACGCTTGAGGAGTTGGACTACGTTTTCGCCGTGCCTACCCGCACCCACGTCAAATATCAAGTCACCAAAGCCCTACCGTGGTGGATCAAGCGTTACATCTTGTGCAACAAGCGGGCCAAGTTGGAGCCTCTCTACCACTTCGAGGGCGCAGTGGCTGACGACCAGAAGATTGCCGTGTTGTCCAACATGGCACATTAGGTGCTTGTCTACGGTAGCTGCGTTTGCTTTGCGGAATTGTCATTCATGAGTATAGTTGTTCGAGGCTGGCTGGCTGAAGCAATGTGTGATATGTTGAGGAGTATTTAAGAGGGGAATATGATAGATACCTCGGATATAGCATAGATTTACTTCAGTGCAGTTACGTGCAATCAATCAACGAATAAGATACCCTTTGGCTCTCACGGGATATTTGACACTGCAATAATAGCACTCCTTGCTTGTATTAAATGACTTGATGTTAGGTATACGTTGTGAAACTCACCCAAGGGCCATCGAGCGGCTTTATGTGGGAGCTAGTTCTAAATCGTGGGCCCCATCCACATTGGAGATAAGGCACGTCTCGATTTATCATCCTCACTTCAGGAACTACATATCAAACATGAGCTGATTCTCATTGCCAATCATGCCAGTGGAGCTGCCGGCCACTTACGCCCTTCGTGAGTAACGAGCAACAATAATGACACTTCGATAACAGAAAAGCAATTCGCTCTAGATCTCATTGTAGATCTAGCGGCGAGAGATCTCCCGCTATCGGAGTTGAAGATGCCTTTGATAATTGCCTCTTCTACCACCGCCGTTACTATAAGACCTCTCTTGCTGTCTCTGAGACTGCAAAGTACTTGCTTAGTACGATCCAAGAGTCTAAGGAGTATCCAACAGAGCTGCTTACTAGGTACGTTGAGCTCTACCGTCTTCTGCATCTATTGAATTGTGTATACCAATTTCCTCAACATCCTTTAACTACAACATGCTTTCTAACGCCCTGCAATAGATCCCAATCGACCCTTCTCACTCGCCTCATCTCCTGGTACTGCCCGCACCATGTCGACTACAAATTCTGTCCGCAGTCTCAATATCAACAACATAAACCAGAATGTTCGCGAGGCCCAATACGCAGTTCGCGGCGAACTCGCCACACGAGCAGAGACCTACCGTGCCAATCTAAAGAAAGGCCACCCTCCTACTCCACCAGGAGACAAGGACTCCCTCCCCTTCGACCAAGTCATCTCCGCAAACATCGGGAACCCCCAACAGCTCGACCAGAAGCCCATCACCTTTTTCCGCCAGGTGCTCAGCATACTCGAATATCCACCCCTTCTCGACAACGAAGAAGCTCTCAAGACCTCGTTCGGGTACAAGCAAGATGTCCTCGACCGCGCGAAGTGGCTGCTCAGCGAAGTGAAAAGCGTAGGCGCATACAGCCAAAGCCAAGGCGTGCCAGGCATACGAGAGAGCGTGGCCAAATACATCGAGCGACGAGATGGCTATCCCTCCGACCCGGGCTCCATCTTCCTCAGCGCCGGCGCCTCGTCAGGCGTCAACACGCTCATGAACGTCATCTGCGCGAAGCCCGAGACGGGGATCCTGGTGCCGATACCGCAATATCCCCTCTACACCGCCACTCTCTCCGTGCTCAACGCACGCTGCGTGCCCTACTACCTCGACGAAAGCAAGACCTGGGGCACGGATATGTCTGCCATCCGCGACGCACACAAGAAAGCGAAAGCAGAAGGCACAGACGTGCGCGCGATCGTGGTCATAAACCCCGGCAACCCCACCGGCGCCAACCTCTCCGCCGCAGACGTGCGCAGCGTGCTCGAATTCGCCACCGAGGAAAAACTGGTCGTGCTCGGCGACGAAGTCTACCAAACCAACATCTTCACCGGTCACTTCACCTCCTTCAAAAAGGGCCTCCGAGACCTGCAAAAAGAAACCCCGGGTAAATACGACAGTCTGGAACTGACCTCGCTCAACAGCATCTCCAAAGGCATGGTGGGCGAATGCGGGCATCGGGGCGGATATTTCGAGCTCGTCGGCTTCGACCCGGAGGTCGCGGCGCAGGTGTACAAGTTCGTCAGCATCATGCTCTGCGCGCCCGTCATCGGGCAGTGTCTCGTGGAGATGCAGGTGAATCCGCCCAAGGAGGGGGAGCCGAGCTATGCGCTTTACAAGGAGGAGTATGAGAGTATTGCGACGGGGTTGAAGAAGAGGGCTGGGGCGTTGTTCGAGGCGTTTCAGAAGATGGAGGGGGTGGAGTGTCAGGAGCCTCAGGTATGCATCTTCCTCCTTCCCTCTCCCTTTCCCTTTCCAATCCCCCACCCCCAAAATCTCCCTGTTCTAAAACCACCTCCTAACCCCTTCCCTCTCTTCCCATCTCCAGGGCTCAATGTACCTCTACCCAACCCTCACCCTCCCCCCCCGCGCCATCGCCCAAGCCAAACGTGAGCACCGCACCCCCGACGAATTCTACTGCTTCCGCCTCCTGGACGCTACGGGGATATGTGTTGTTCCCGGAAGCGGGTTCGGACAGAAGGAGGGGACGCTGCATTTCCGGACGACTTTCTTGGCGCCGGGGGAGGAGTGGGTGGGGCGGATTGTGGGGTTTCATGAGGGGTTTATGGGGGAGTTTAGATAGTGGGGTGGTGGCGGGGATGGGGGATGGGAGGGAGGGGGAGGGGGAGGGGGATGGTGGCGTGGATAAAAGGGTTGATGGAAGGGTAGAAGGGAGGGGAGGGGAGGTGATGTAGATAGATGGTGAAGGTTTATAGAATGAATGAATGAATGAATGAATGAGATTGTTTCGGAAGGGAGTATGGGAGAACAAGAGCACATATGATAAAGAGCGTACATTGCCTCGAAAGAGCTGAGACAGCATAGAGCTAGCCTTCGTTTGATTGCTGTCAGCATTTATGGCGACGACAGTAGGGACGACGCTCCTCTACCGTCTCCATCTCCATCATCTATACAACACCACAATCCCTACCTACTTATCGCCCATCCTCCCCATCCCCCTCTCTCTCCCCATCCCCTATCCCATCTCTCCTCCCCCCACCCTCCGCCTCCCCAACCCTAACCCCTCTCACTCCCCCTCAACCTCACCGCCTGCCCATACTTCTGCAGTTTCGTAATCAGCCCGTCCCCGACCTTGACCACGTCGGCATACTGGCGGTTCTTGTCGTCCGGGCGGTTGGTCTCGATGATCTTGTTGACGCGGTCGATGGTGCAGGGGATGCGGTCTGCGGCGATGAATTTGGCGAGATCGCTGGATGGGGGAAGGGGGGGTGAGGTTAGCTTGGATCGCTGCGCGATGGGTTGGGTAGGAGGGTGAAGGGGGATGGGGGAGGAAGGGTTGGAGGGCTGCGTGATGGGTTGGGTAAGGGGATTGGGGTTTGATGGGGGGATATAGGGATGAGGATGAGGATGGAGGAGGGTGGGAAAAGGGTGAGGATGAAGGAAAGTGGGAAAGGGGGGAAGGGGAAGGGGGACATACCGATCTAGAAAATCAACCGAGACGCCGAAATCGTTCGCCATGCTGCCCAGGCCTACGACGCGGTAGCTTTGAAGCAGTTGCTGATATCCCCGCAGGCGCATCTCGCGCACAAACCAGGCGCGGTGTTCGTAGAGGTAGCGGTCTTGGCTGAGAAAATTCTCTTCGACGGCGGCGAGGGCGAGGAAGAAGGATTGGTAGTGGCCGTTGTAGAGACTTCGGACGAGGCCTGCTAGGGGTGTGAAGTCTACCGGTGCCTCGACTTCTTGCGGGGCGGTGGAGGAGCCGAGAGCTGGTAGGTTGACGGCTGTGGGGGCGGGCGTGGGTGTAGCTGTGGAGGAGGCATCTTTCATTTCTCCATCGGTTGTGCCTGGGGTGGTGCCAGAGAGGGCGGAGAGTTTGTCTTCGCCGTCGCCGAGGATGGCGCGGATTTCAGGGGCGTCGACGACTTTGGTTTTGAAGTCTAGACGTTTGAGGGACTCGGAGCCGGCGAGGACGGAGTATACGACCAGTGAGGAGTAGGAGCATAGTTCGTAGCTGGTGAAGGTGGAGAGGCTGTCGAGGAGGAGAGGCGCGGCAAGATTGTAGGAGCGTGTGGTTAGGAGGTGGAGGCCTTGATAGGCTTTCAGTCTGTTGCGACGGTCCCAGTCGCCACCGCTTTCAACGAGGGTTTTGGCTCTGTCGACGTTTTTCTTGACGCTGAGGCGGTCGCCGAAGAAGATGCCGATGCGGATGATGGCGAGGACGAGGTCGATTTTCGTGCCTAGGATGCCGGTTTTCTCGAAGACGGCTTCGTAAGATGAGAGTGCTTTGTCCTGCGCCATCGAACTGTGTTAGTGTATGTAGTAGATGTTGTTGGTTGGCTGTTGAGTGAACGAACCTTATCGCCCACTCTCGCCCAGAACTCAGCTCTCTGCCCTCTCGCAGCTTGCACTTCAGTCTCCCCAGCACTTTCAGCTGCCTCATCCTCCTCCTTCTGAAAAGTCTCCAGCTCCTCTTCGTTTTCCGCCTTCAGCTTCTCATAGAGAGCCTCGTCCCACGGGAAGTTGAAGTTGGCACTGTTTCTCCGTTTCGATACCATACTCGCGGCGCTATTCGGCTTTCTCGGGTTGGGTACTGATGGACTTTTCGCCGTGCCTTCGCCTGAGGCGTTGAGTATGCCGTCCGTTGGGTGCGCCAGATAGCGGTATAACGGAGCCATTTTCTGTTCAGAGATGGCATTTTGGAGCTTTTGGAGGGAGGTCTGTCGAGAGGTTTTGGTGGACGAAGGGTTTGTGAGGGTGAAGATGTCCTGGGCGAGGGACAGGTTGGGATATTTGGCGTATTGAGGGTCGGAACCCATGGTGGCTGATTTGGAGGAGGCAGAAGCGGTTGGTAGAGCTTGACAATATCGAGAGGAGTGTATAAATCTGGACAAACCCTGGATCCCGTCAATGTGACTTCGATGATGCTCTAGAGCTATTCGAGAAGCAAAACATGAGCTCTCATTATTGTAGAATAGACGCGTTTATTTTTAGCGCCTGAAATGCGAAATAAATCTAACGGTATTGATCGGTAACTTTCAGAACGATTTGACTGCCGCCTACGAAGGTAGATGTCTGAATTACAGAGAGTCCCCTGAACTCCGAATCTCAGAACATCGTGGGCCCAGATTGTGAAAACGGTAAGATGCCTGAATGGGAAGGGTTCTTCGTCTCTTTGCGCGACCAGACACCCTCGAGGATTGAGCCTGTTCTGGGATGCCGACCCTCCAGTAGGGGAAAGGTGGGGAGACCACGGGAGCACTGACAGCATATTTCACTCGCACTGAGGCCAGAAGCCGTCACTGGGAGCAAGGCAACGGTGGATATGGTGTCAAAAGCTTGGTTCGCAAGAGTGGGAGAATGATATGGCCAGGGCTACGGGATGCATAGAAATTTCCGCTTTTGCAAGACGCGGTCAGCCTGCACCAGGTACTCTCACAATAGTCTGGTCGCTGGACGAGATGTCTATAATCAACATGAAACACGAACTCTACAGTGAGCTTGTGGGGCTTGGCATGGAATAGTGGTGACTACCTAGGAGCTCAGATGAGTACGCATACATGTGGCTTCAAGGACCTCATCCCTTCGCGGGGCTTTGACCCTCGGTGGATGGAGACGGCGGGTGAAAGAGTATAGCGGTCGGTGCGGCGCAGCCGAAGCCGTTATTGGGAGGGAATGACTAGCGGGATGCACGGAATTGCATAGTGACGCTACATGTGAGGAGCGAGAGGAGGAAGATTTGATGAATAGGATGGTGATCAGATGGCATTAAGGGCTGTGGGATAGAACGAGGATGAGGAGGGATTTTTCTATACGACCATGGAAAAGAGCATGGCCGCTTCGACAGGAGCAGCAAGGAGGAGTGCGAAAGAAGCAAGACCCTCGAAATCCGAAGGCCTCATGGGAAGGTCTGTCTAAGCTCTCTTTACCGCAGTTGTTATGCCTAAGAGAATGTAACGACCACGACATTCAGCTGTAATCGCAACAATATCTGACTCTTCGCCTTCCCTAGCATCAGACCACACCAACTTCCCCCTTGTTTCCCCAAACCCAGTCTGCGTTCATCTACCAGTTGAATCTATATTGATGGTTCAAGATTCCGGACTCATCGTCCCAGTGCAGTCAAGCCTGGCAAAGGGATATATATCGATGATAGCGTAATATAATACCTATCGCCACTTCGCCACAACTTCTACCTAGCGCGGTTCGTATACACGTTATGTTAGGGAGTAGCCGGAGGGTCGGGCACCACCCGGAAAGTAACAGCGGCGCCCTTAAAATAGCCACTCGAACGAACGTCCGTACCTTACGGTATACCCTGAACCTATTCTACCTGTCCTTTCGTCAGACAGATACATGCGCCTTGATATGAGGTTGTCGAATCCCACCTCCGGCTTATGGTCCGCTTTAGAGGAAACGCCCATGATAACTTTTTCATGATTTCGAAATGCCTGGGTGAAAAAAGTACAGAGCAGATGTTATGCGAGATGTGGCCAGAATTTCTGCCAGTCCACCGTTGCATAAGCGCTCGCCGGCAGAGATCTTAGGTCAATGATATCGGCGACGAAGACGTAGGTACGAGCATAACAATAGAAGACAGCCGTAACGTAAATAGGTAGAATGAGTCTTAAAGGGATATAGAACTCGGGATCTTTCGTGGCTGAATTGTTTCTGACGTGATCCAGCACACGATTCAATGTTTGCAACATTTGTCTACCCCTCCTCGGTTTCTCGGTTTGAAGGATCCGCCCAAAGAGTTTCGTCTTAACGCCCTCTGGAATGGGGTGTTTGTTCCAGAACGTTGTCAACTCAAGGGCGAACAAGAGGACTGTAACGGATCCCATCATCGTACCGCATGCTGCACGCCAAAGAGTTTGTTCTACCGAGGTGAGAAATTCGTGATTCCAGCCAGCAAACAAGACAGCCAAATAGACATATGCCAGCAACCCAATTATCCATTGTTTCCCTCTTGAAACCGCTTTTAATTGGGTATCTCCAATACGGTCGATTGGCTTGACATCTGAACCGAATGAAAGACGCATGTTGCGAAGTATGTTCACAAAATTCGACCAACACTTAGACCACCACCATTCTTCGCGACTCACAAAGTCTAATGGAGTGCGGTTCCATGCAGTGAGTGTCTGAATTTCCGCTTGTAGGAGGTTGGACATGCTGATATCGCTATCAATGTTCACCGGTAGGAGGACATCAGCCGGCTTGCGCCACCAGAAGAAGGCTGTCATGGAACTGCAAAGAATGAAAGATACCGTCGTTAATTCAAGGGTGGTAACTACCAGCCTTTGAGCCCATCGGCCAATGACATTGACTAAAAACCATAGAATTTGACAAAGTGTGATAGCTCGAAGGAGGCCGTCGGCTTTGTTCTTATCTTCAATGACTCGCTCGTTAAGGGTAGGTAGATCCATATGTCCATTGGAGACTAAATAGTGGACCTGTTTGGCATCTAAGGGAAACGCCGCAAAATCTCTTGTGCGGAGCCTGAAACCACCCATCTCTGCGAAGAATGCCTCTTTCATGGTCCATCTTGTCGTTGAGCGGCTCTCTGAGATCAAACCGGTGCAAGTAAATATACCTTTAATCCATCCCAATGTAGACCGTTTGTGCAAGGCTGGGCTGTCTCCTGGGGCAGCTTGGCTGAAGTCTCGTACGGACTGACGGGCCTGCAGCCATTGACCATATGCAAAAGAAAACATCAATTCAGGGCACAATACGCCCAAGGCTGTCAGTGACAACTTGCGCCAAAGCACCTGGAAACCGGTTTCCTTTGGTCCTGGAACGTTTAAGCATAGAATGGACCAAGAGCACAAGAACATAGTGATAATGCAGCTCCAAGTAATGTCAAGTGTTCCCCGTCCAGCTGGTCCATTCGTCCATCCTAGTCTGGGAGGCGAATATTCAACATGGCTCATGTCTGCGGAAATGGGTTCTGATTTCATAGCGATATTCATTTCGAATGACTGGACACGACAAATAGAGACATGTACAGTTACAAACCGCAATATTGTAGAACAGAAAATAGCGATGCATGATGAGAAGCCCGGATGGGCTGATAGAGAGTCCCATACTTAAGCTGAAGCCGTGCTCGTTTCAGCGGCGGCAACAGGCAGGAAGTAATTCAGCAGAGCCACCTCAGCAATGCTATAAAAAGGAGGGGCATGCATGAGGGTTGCATTCTTGGGCGCTAAACAGGTCCTTTAGGTGTTGGGTTCTCCTCACTGCTTGGTTGGCTTTATCTCGGCAGTTGTTGCGATACAGAGCACCACCTTAGTCCTGGGCTAACAGTGGGGGCTGAACTGGGATATCTTACTTAGCTTAAGCGTTTAGGCTCAGTTGTCGTACTTACAAGATAGTAAGGGGGAGAGAAGGGGCTATAGTGTTGGCAAAAAATATACATTGCTGAGTACGACTTTTTACCAGCTGGTAGAGCGGTAGAGAGCACCGCCTTAGTCGCAGGCTAACACCCGAGGGTCGGTACCAAGAGTCGTTGCCAACTTTCTACCGAGCTTAGGCGGGTGAACGTCGGCAACGACTTTGTAAAAAGACGCGCCGGGGAAGCCCTCGGAACGTGCCGTAGAATTAGAGCTAGCAGGTCTGTCACACGCTAGCTTCCCTAGGGCTAGGCGCTCCTAACAGAATTTTCCCCCTCCAGTTTTGTTGTGGCATGAATTCGCATACTGTTAGAATCATGCCACTACCACCAGGGAACATGTGAATATGTACGAAGCCTGACCAGGAGAAAGCCAAAGGAAAATCATCTACCCATTCAACGGCCCGAAAAGCATCTCTTTCATGATGGACGAGCAAAAAGAGCCTCTCATCAATGACAATCCATCACTTCAAAGCTATTACACAAGCTTGGAGTCTAGGATCGGTTATCGGCTTTTTCTGGGCGGCACAAGGCACTTTGGATACTATCAGCCCAATGTTAGATGGCCTTTCCCCATTACTGCCGCGCTTCGAAGGATGGAAGACCACCTGTTCAACTCTCTGAAGCTACAACCGGGTGCAAGGGTTCTTGATGCTGGGTGTGGTGTTGGCCACGTTGCTATACACTTAGCTGGAAAGGGGCTGCAGGTCTATGGGATTGATGTCGTGAAGAATCACGTGCGATGGGCCCAGCAATGTATTAAGGACCGAGGATTTGAGAAGTCAGTCACAGTCCGCTTAATGGATTACCATCACCTTGAGGAATTGCCCGACGAATCTTTCAACGGCGTCTACACCATGGAGACTTTAGTTCACGCCACAGACCCTGAAAAAGCACTGGGAGAGTTTTTCCGCGTGCTCAAACCTGGTGGTTCGATTGCTCTGTATGAATATGATCACCCCAAGCGTGACGCTCTTCCTAAAGATGTGCCAAATGATCTGTTGAAGTCGCTGGAACTAGTCAACCGCAGAGCATCAATGCCAGCGAACGAAAGTTTTGATTATGGCGTCTTACAGTCCATGTTGGAAAGACGTGGTTTTCAAGACGTCGTGGTGGGAGATTTGTCAGAAAATATCAAGCCTATGATAAGGCTCTTCTACATTGTGGCGTATATACCTTTCCTCATCATCCAGTTTTTGGGACTTGAAGCTTGGTTTGTGAACACTCGGGCAGGTGTTGAGGGCTATCAAGTCCTAAAATGGGGTCTTTGGAGATATGTTGCAGTGACGGCCAAGAAACCTTCAAAGAAGGTCTCGGATGATGGTGGGCTTCGTGAGAGGAGGACTGGGTAATGTACTGGAAAGATTTTACCAATACTTGATGGGAGAAAATATATCTGTCATAATTGTGCATCCATCTGAGCATGTGAAGGGATTATGCACTCAGCTACATCTGCATATATCAAGTAGAATGCAAAGTAAGCTCACGGCTCTCAAGCGTCCTTCCGAGGCATCATAAGGGAACAAAATCGATGCAGCTTTGCATTATCGCCAACACACTCCTCATCGAGGCACAGGTTTCCCTAGAGTAGTTTACCCCCAGCACGTGATCTGCACTATCGTACAAATGTCATTATCTCAGCAAGCTCAGACCCTGGCCGACGATGGGTACCTATCGGCGCGCGCTGACCGCAAGTCGTCCTCGGAGGGTCTGAGAGAAATTGTAACTCCTACCTGTGTTTGGCATGATCGGATAGACGTTCGTCGGGACTCCTGGGGGGTCAAGCTTGGCGAAGATAAGGCTTACACCCTAAAGTATATTTATAGTTTCTCTGTCGCTTTCTCAAGGGACAAGAGTGGCTCTTACTATACTACTCAAGATACGGAGGTATATCCAAGAGGGCCGGAATCCGATGGGAGGGCAGCATTCTACGGCTACCTTACCTTAACCAGATACGGCACGCTTTACCGCAAAGGGTAAATTACTTGCACCCAAACTACGCGCGGAATTAGCGCGCGTTCGCTGGTACGACTCAGTATTCTAGTACTCTTCCACCTTCAGTCTCTCTCATGTACGCACAATATAGTGTGGCTTCGCCTCAGCCGTCTTACTGTCTTCTTTGAAGAGGGTATTTTACACTATCTTGTCGGAAGAATTAGCTTCTCTCCCGCATGAATAGTCTTGCATTTCTTCCGCTTCGGATTATTCCCACCACAGAGTCCTTACAATGGCTTCACTTAGCTCAAAACGACCTCGAGAGGATGAGAACCATGCTCAAGGTGCTCGACCTCGCAAACGCCCCGGTGGAGCAGCCCGTATTTCCAAACATGACGCCGACGTAGTCCTGCAAAGACAAGAACAACGAGCGGAGGCAGAACGCCAAGCAGCACAGACACGTGGAGTTGAAGAGGTAGTTCGGCAACATTACAATGCAGTGCCCCAATTCGGCAGGGAATATCGAAAAACAGACAGCAGGATCAAAGGTCTACGAAGTTTCAATAACTGGATCAAAAGCACCATCATCCACAAGTTCTCACCTAGCGAGTCACGAGAAGGTCGTCTTAGAGTCTTGGACATCGGGTGTGGGAAAGGAGGCGACTTGGGTAAATGGCAAAAGGCACCACAGCCCGTCGAGCTCTACGTTGGTGTGGACCCTGCAGAGATCTCAATAGACCAAGCAAAAGAACGATACACGGAAATGAGATCTGGTGGTGGACGGGGCGGTAGAGGAGATAGGGGTGGGCGTGGTGGATATCAGGGCGGAAGACCGCAACAAACCTTTCATGCAGAATTCTTTGCGGAAGATGCTTTCACCTACTCTCTCGGTGATCTTCCAATTATACGAGAGGTCGGATTTGGTCCCGGCTCGCGATTCGGCCCCACCGGTGGATTCGATGTGGTGTCGATGATGTTTTGCATGCACTACGCTTTCGAGACCGAAGCCAAAGCTAAAGGAATGCTGGCAAATGTGGCTGGCAGCCTGAAGAAGGGAGGGAGGTTTCTCGGCGTGATCCCCAATTCTGACATTCTACGGTCTGGTGTTGAGGCTTTCCACCGTCGAAAATCAAGACCTCAAGCGGTACCGCATGGAAGTGCCGACGATCAAACAACATCGGGAGACAAGCCTACTGGCATCGAACTATCCGAGAGTCCGCCTTATGTTGTAGGCTCACCCTCGCCAGAACATGATGCAAGCGATCCCGTTACCAGTGAGCTACCGACCATATGTGTGAATACCGACAATGACAAGCATTCGAACGACTCGCAGACAGCTGCTGTCAACGTGCTCACGGAACCACCTCTTGAAGGGCCGCCTTCAGAAGCAAATGGCGTCCGATCAGCGTGCACGACAAATGGCACGTCTCTGAAGGACCACTCGAGCCAAGCTGTACCACATGGAGCTTCTCCGCCTCTTGGAGAGGTCTCGAATGCCCAAGAAGCACCAGCATCCGAGGCTCCGGTTGCTGAATGGGGTAATAGCATCTACCGAGTGCGCTTTCCCGGTGATACGCCAAAAGATGGTGTTTTCCGTCCACCCTACGGATGGAAGTATAGCTTCTTCATGGAAGAAGCGGTGGAAGAAGTGCCAGAATATGTCGTACCCTGGGAGGCTTTTCGAGGGCATGTACATCTCTTCTTTGCTCTTGTCAATGCTGTGCGCTACTATGTAAATGGCAATACTAATCGTAATTCATCCTACTAGTATCGCGGAAGACTACAACCTCGAACTTCAATATCGCAAGCCTTTCCCTGAAGTCTGGAAGGAGGAACAGAATCACTCTGTTTTTGGACCATTGAGCGAACGAATGGGGGTTAGAGGACGTGATGCGGGGCCATTACTCGTTAGCGATGAGGAAATGGAAGCTGCTAGTACGACTCTCAGTTCTGGTCTGATGAGCAAATCTACTAACCAAATGCATAGGTTTCTATCATGCCTTCTGCTTTTACAAAGTCTGAGGACAACCTTTTGGAGCTTTTGGCGTTATACCATCATAGTGACTTCAAAGATACCCAAATATATTATATGGACTGCAGTATTCGAGATGGATATCCTCCGATGAAAAATGAAGAAAAACATTCGAGATCTTGGTGCCAAGCTCTGCCCTTGCAATTCCACCAGTCTACTATTCTGTATGCGCGTGAAGGCAAGCTTGACCACAGCATCATCTCGCCTATCAATCTTCCTTCCGAAATTGTACACTCATCTATGCTCCGAACCTGCAGGTGCAGCCAGGAAGTATGCCTCCGCGTTCGAAGAACCCAGGCTGATGTTGATTAGATATTTGCTGGTGCAATGCTTCGCATCACCTACATAGAATCCCAGATGATCGTCATGCTCATGGCAACTTTCACAGTCCTCCTTGGAGACCCTGTGATGTCGACCTGTGATTCTACTACCAGACAACGCGTCATTCAATAGCAAATTCTCTATCTGGACCCACAACCCAAACCCTATCACGCTCAAGAAGACAGGTCGCCTACCTCCCCAACCTCCCCCTCTTCGTTGTCTCTGGGCTTTCTATTATCGTCACTCCGAGTCTTGACATAGCAGACGACGCATGAAGCCTGGGCTGCGTATCGTCAATTTTGGACGAAGAGTTCGGTGACTCTGTTCTGAAGTTCTTCGTTATTGGTGACCTGGAATTATAGTAGTTTGATTCATAGAGAGACAACACGATACTGGATCTCTTGCTATGCTCTCATCAGAGAAGTTCTAGTACGTGTGATATGTGGTAGTATCAACGACACCTTCTGCATCCTGGACTTCTATGAGATGCTCAGCTTAGCGCTCATGATACTCTATTCCAGCTGACGGGCGTTCTGAGGCTGCAACGGAAAGCCAACCACAACGCAATCACCGGAAGACGCCACCCAGACCTTCAAGGGCTCCAACTATGATGAGAATAATGCCTTTACAGAGCCATCATGTTTAAGCTTAATACAAGCCACCCGCGCATCACACACAATAATCAGCATCAGATCAAAGCCATGCACTTCAGCACAAGTCCTGCCCGCACATTACATTCATCTATCTGGGTATCAGGGCTATCGAATGATGGGCTACAGCTGGGAGTCTGACAGTGTTGCAACCTTCAGCAAACTTCTGTGCCACCGCGGTCAAAGGTTCCCTTCCTGCTGATGGGAGTGACAACTAGCTCCAGGTACATTGGCTTGAATTCTTCATAGACAACCTATACGGTGCCAACATGCACATCTTCGCGACTACGCGACAGTGTAGAAGCAAATTCGGCAATGTCTGAAGAGGCGTTCGATAACAGGGACAGCAGGTTGGTAACTAGAATTCCCTGGTTGCTGTACTTTACTATTACCAAGCCAATCCGCCTGTCGGCGTGGCATAGTTTAGGATGTGGGGAGGGTATGAAAGTTCTCTTGACACGGTGGAAACCTAATATGTAACACAGACCCCCCAGGCGACTGGCCTATCGTGTGACCTCGAAGGACTTGAGTGGGCTAGGGAGAATATGGGGGCCCCTGGATTGGAGGCGGTGGATTGGTTATGCATGGTGATGATGAGGGATGTGTTGATGTGGAAGATAGTTGACGGACATCTATGCGGTGGAACAAGTGCAGTCTTTATTCGTATCTTCAATTACAGTTCAAAAATTGTAAACAAGCTCGCAGATCTAGCCAGCATTGACTAAGAAGTATGGACACTGACAGCTCGGCAATGAAGATGAAGTCATAAGATCATACTATTCAAGCGTTTGTGCGAAATCTACCTCAATCGGTTCCTGATCGCCTAAGGCCCACCACGGATCCAAGGCTTTCCATGAGGATACCTTTTCTCCAGCTTCCGCTACCCTCGTAAATCTTCCATTTTCTTCTTTGTCATAGTGCACTTGAATTTAAGCGGATAGAGCGGTGGACAAACACTCGAGGGAATACCTGAGAGAAATTCTTGGTAGATAATAATGTTTTTGAATCACGCCAAGGTCCATGAATGACCTGTATCATCAATTTCTTATACGTTCCCATATGGAAGATATCTGATACTGCAACCCCCACGCAAGTGATTGAATGAATGCTTGCTGAGAGTAAGAAATCAAGTCTTGGTCCGCTGCAGAGACTACTATCTCTCCGCGTGATATATCGTTTCTCGAATACAACATATTCCATTCAGAATGATCCTGGAGAAATTTATGCTGTTCTGGGTGAATGGAACGAATATAACGAAAACCACTACGTACAGCGGATCAATACGCCGATGATATATTGCAGCAGAAGGAGGAGGGAGATCTTAGTAGTGTCTTCGAAACTGGCAAGGCGGTTGGGTACATCAGTGCGGACAAACACTTAACAGGGTCAAAAACGAGAACTTTGAGGCTCTTGGTTCTCAATGTACTGCTGTCGAAAGAGCTGAGAGGAGCCGCTAGAGTGTTGATGAGGCCTCCTGATATTGGAGCTGGTCGTCAAATCTCCACAAGCATTCACTCGACGCTACCAATAAGTCTTGCCGCAGGGCCATTATCCATCTTGAGGACGAGGCATACTATTGCGCCTGTGACGATAATGCTGACTAATGCTGGTAGAAGCAAGCGTAAACGACAGCGTGAAGTCAACCTTCAAACAGAAAAGACAATCTCCAATCTTCGCCGCGTGGTCCGATCGCATCCTCACATGCCGCAAATTCCCTCATACAACGCTGGCACTCATATACCCTAACTTTATTCCCCAGCACATAACGATCCACCCCCTGCCTTGGCCCTACCATCGTACAGACATAGCAAGGGGCTTGATCAACCGGAAGCAGATACTCGAAGTCGTTGTCAGCGATGACGAGTTGATGGCGTAATTCGCTTTTTGTAGGTTTGTTGCGAAGGTCAGATTTTGGGATTGCGGCCAAGAATGAGGTGTGGGTTCGTCTTAGGATGGCCAGGGTAGGCAGTTTATCGTGGATGAGATAGTCGAATATCTCTTTCTTGATGTCGAGGGGTAGTGTAAGGAGGGTAATGGGAGTATGACGTGCATCCGGGCTCGTGGTGTTCATGATGGCTGATTCTTTGAGGTTTAGAGCGACGCTTTCGTGAGTGCCTGAGAGATATTGTGGGGCTCAGGAGCGTGAGACTGTTGTTGTGGTGTGGAAGTCTTTGAGGGTTAAGTAGATGTTGAGGCCCGAAGTGAAGCCACCTTCCAGCAAATGAATATCTCTCGTAGTAAATTCCTTTTCAATATCAAGACATCACTTGAGAAGTGAGAACGGAGAAAAGTTTGATAGTTATCTAAGTCGAAAGTGGAGACATAACATAGAACGTACCGGTAATAGCATTAAAAATTGCTACGCTTTGTCGAAAAACTAAGCAATCATGCTGCTGCGGCTTACTTCAATACCGGTAATTGCAGTCACTTGGTAGAGCAACAGAATCAAATTGAATCGCTCAGTCGGAAAGCTCTATTATCAAGCCTCCCACAGCCATACGAAAGTCGAGGCAGTATGCCCGATAAATCCCTTGCTCTTTAGCCATTACACAGAATCATTCTTCATCAGCCGAAATTAGGACGCTTATTTCAGTGGTTAGACCTTGTCGGGTGGCTATATGAGTCAACGCGCGTCTATGTATGTAGTGACAGAGCTTCATTGAGACCACTGCATTCAAGTTTCATCAGGCAACATATAGATAGGGTAGACACCTTCCCTTAGCATTTCATACCTACCTAGAGAGAGAAAAATACACTAGCCTGTTAGAAGGTTAATCTCGGGTAGATCCGATAGATAAGCAGAGTGGCGTCAGTATCAACAGCCACACAGCTCACAGACTGAGCTAAGCCAAAGATAGTAGAAATTGAACAGATACACGAACGTCTCATTGAGGCCTGGAGTGACCATGCACACATCACACAGACACATTCATTAGACACAAGTCACGCGGTGGGCGGCGAGAAATCTGCTAGAGCGGGTTATGTAAGAGAACACTGTACTGACTAGTGCTTACGATTGACTTCGTTTCAGATGAACCCCGACCTACCCTAGACCTCATAGCATCGACTCACCACCAGTAATGACTTCCAGAGGACCCATAGACACCGCCCCAGGTGCAGCCATCTATTCGCCCTTCGCGCTTCGTTTCCTATACGACATCTGGGTCCTCGGTATAACAAACACTTACATCTGGCGCTGCTCTACTTCCCGCATTCTCCTCCCCTTCTTCAGAGCCAACATTAGCTCCAAACATCTCGACGTCGGCGTTGGCACAGGTTACTTTCTCGCTCACGCCGGATTCCCAAAAGATGCTTCAATCACGCTGTGTGACCTCAATCCAGACAGTCTAGCAATGGCAAAGAGCCGCATACCCAAATTGGAGACGGACTGTTTGCTACATGATATCTTTGAGCCGCTGCCAACAGAGGAGAGATATGGAAGTATAAGCTTGATGTACCTGCTACATTGCATGCCTGGTCCACCCGAAAGGAAAGCTGCGATCTTTGGGAACCTGAAGAATAATTTAAAAGAGGATGGTACGCTATTCGGAGCCACAGTGTTGGGAAAGGGTGTGGAGCATAACTGGGCAGGGAAGGTCTTGATGAAGCTTTACAACAAGAGAGGGGTATTCGGGAACTGGGATGATGGTGCTGAGGTATTTCTGAAGGAGTTGAAGATGCATTTCGAAGACGTCGATGCGAAGATGGAGGGCGTGGTGCTGCTTTTTACAGCGAAGGGCCCAAGATAATGGGGATTATTCTGGAGAGTTGCTGGTAATCATAGGAAGGTGTTTGAATCATTAGAATTATCCATTAGCCTATCGACCATGGTATGATTAACAATCCCTTTAGCTGCACAGTCGACCACCTCCTGATGATGGATCTACTCATACCTACCACCCGGCTGTGAGTGAAGAGGTTAGAAACTCAAGGTATGTCCAAATGAGCAAAAGTCAAAACGATGTACTCTGCGACAGCGTTTTGATCTTGGTCTCAGGATGCTTAGGATTTTTTTTGATCTGCTTTCACACAAAGTATTGAAATGACAGCATTTGAATGAGTTTCACAGGCGGCAGTATCTGGAGGGGTTACCCATCTACTAATATGATTACCTCATCATACCCATTTGAATCCACTCTCGCAGCGTAAAGTCTACGTGATAAACTTCAAGGTGGGACTGATTTTCACGGCCTAGGCTAGATGTTGCACAGCATGAGTGAATCTCCGCACCCATAACAAGAAGCTGCTCTACCATGTCGATATAGACCTTCCCTATCAGCCCATCTAATCGCTGTGTTTGCCCTATCACATTAGGCATTATCATCCTGCCTCCCTCGGGTACCCAACTATGCAAAGGTTCACTTTTCCGCCATAACGTGCATGCAATTCGATATCTATCACATTCTTCTCACCATTCAGCCTATAACATTGGTACTCATCTAATTTCACGGCTATCTATAAGTCGCCGACCAGCTGTTAGGTCCAATATTAACGACAAAGATGATTGGGTGCCGGCAGTAAAGGGGCCTCTACCGAGAATGAAAGCCTGAGACTTGCCCATAAATCGCGAAACTGCTGGTTCATTGACGAGCCAAACAGAGCCACGTGCATCAAGGAGCCGATCGTACGCCGCATAGCTGGGGAGAGGGGTTTCACCAGGTCGACTCCGCAGCTGAAGGCACGACGGTAACAAAGACCAGATTCTTTGCCCATACTCCCCCGATATTCGACCAAAATTACACAAGAACTGCCAGTTCACAAAAAATCTATACACCGGCTCAGTCCTATCCATAGTACATTGGACTGTGGCATAGAATATTATGCGTAGAATAACGTCATGCCCGTAATGATTCACTGTGTGGGGACCGTGAGGTCTTACTTCATGCGACCTTAACAGGCTGTACATTATGTCCTTCGGCTACTCCTTCAGCGATGCCGTTCTTCTTACTCAACTAGCTTGGGATACCTTTCAGAACGCACGAAAAGCTTGTGGCGAATATGACGAGCTTACGCAGCAGGTATCAGCCTTGCATGTCGTGCTTAGACGCTTCCAGCAGGAGTTTTCGGTCAACGAAGGCAGGGGTCAGTCAGAAAACCCTGATCATGAACGGCAAGGTATCTACGACAATGAGATTCAGCCGATCGTAGGTGGATGCGAGAAAGTGCTGGGCACACTGGACAGGATTTTGATGAAGTATAATGGCCTTAACGAGCGAAAACAAGGTGGGAGCCCCAAAATGCTGTGGAAGAAGGTGCGTTTTGGGAATGGAGAGATGGCCGATTTGGACGAGCTGAGGGGAAAAGTGATTTATTACGCGTCTTTGCTTACGCTGTTCCTCAACATGCGATCTACACGCTCAATTGGACGAGTGGAGCAGCAGATAAATAACACGGGAGGCCTTTTGAGAGATATCAAAGGCATCGTGAATGGTATAGCTGCACTGCAGCTGTCCCAAACACACCAAGAGGGTTCAATGTTGTCAGCATACACCAATGACGACAGATCCGCCTGGAAAGATATCAGAAGAGAATTAAGACATAACCATGGGTTTAAGGACGCTGAACTACGCAAGTGTAAGGCTATGATCATCGACTATATCACGGAACTCGGGCATCGAGGGGTTCTCGATGACAGACCTCTGAACGAAGACAAGGAAGTGATGGAAAATGTGGAAAGTGTTGACCGAGCTGCTGTCCAGGCAGACCGAACGGCGGATGATCAGTCCAAGGCGCTACGGGACACGGACGACAAAGATCTGAAGCAGGACACTAACATTGCGTCGCATGTCACATTCGAAGATGACGCTTGTGACGGTGAGCCGATCCTGATGGGTCATGGAGATGAAAATCTGCCCGCATCATTCCTAGAACTACGGAACAAGTTCGATAAGGACTACGCCCCCTTGTGCCTAGAATTCTTGAATGCTCCTCCCAAGGATGAGGAGTCCAGTGTAGAACGCAATAAATTGTTGAGCGACGGCATCTTGACGGACATTTTGATTGAACTTGGTCCAATAAATCCGGAGAGCAATGACAATAGCAACAATCCCGAGGCCCAGATTCACAACTTCTCATATCAAGTGCAGCAGTGGCTTGCAAAGCTAGATGAAGCTGCGAGAGAAAATACAACCGAGTGGTTCGTCCAGCTTGGAGATAGACTTTATAACGGCCTTGTTGTACATTTTATCAATACCAGTGTACGCCGAGATTCAGATAGAATACGAAGGGAAGAGGCTTATGCCTTGATGAGGAAGAAAATCTCCCAAGAGTTGATACTGTTGGGGGATATTGAGGTGGATGGCTACCCAGGCCTGAGGATCATGAAGGCGTACCTCAAAAATGACTTGAAGGCGATGCAGAAAGCCATCGAAACGGTCCAAAAGAAAAGCAACTGGCAATGGAAGGATTTGCGCCAATATTTCTCTTTAGCGCCAACACAACGGGTAGTGTTGCTGATCCACGACAATATAATTATCACCCGCTACGTTATGAGTATACAAATTGTTCGTACTCCGTCTCTCATACAGTCTCGCGAAGAACTGAGTACTCAAGATGCATGTATATCCTGTCGGCGCGTTTATGGGTTTAAGTATGAGAAATGCTTTCCTTGCGATCACACTTGGTGCTTTTATTGCGTGTACTTGTTGGTCGATCTTGCCATTATAGATCGGGATTTCGAGCATCCCACGTGCTGTAACAATGGTCTGCTAGACTCGAGCCGGACCCGCAGGTATCTCATGAACAAAAAGAATCAATCGAAGCTATCAGGATATCACGGAACATCGGCCTCTCCACTGCTCCGGTCGTAGTAGTGGAACTGTAATGAACACTGGGATCAAAGGCCGAGGGTACCTCCCACCCAATTCGAAGAGGGAGCGTCTAATGCCAAGGTCTGCTGCGGGGACGGAATACGCAAGTGCAGCGATATTCGAGGATACGTCGGGATTTGATCAGACGGGTTCATACGAGTATGAGATATTGTATGCTATGAACGAAATTTGCTTTCCTTCGTTCTGAAGCACCTGTTGAAGTAGGACTGTTGGCGCTGAAGGGGGCGTTAGTCATTGGCGCTGAGCGTGTCGTTCTGTTAGCGTTTCACCGATTCCGATTATTGATGGCACGAATTAAAGACACATGATGAGTTATGAAACACGGCAGATCTATTATATGGGAGCGATATATGATTAAGGATGGTGGAGATTCAGCTTCAAGTCTTTTGTCCCCCTCGCTCTACAATATAATGTCATACATTGCATTTAAAATCTACCGTATTCAATAGCCATATCTTGATGCTTTGGTGTTTGAGATGGAGGGTGGGGGAGGGCGAGCGCGGAGGCGAGGAGGAATGTGGAGATGTACATTGTTATTACGGACAGCTGATTGGAGTTGGATATGTGGAATGGACGGTCGGTAAGTGTTCTTCCGTAGGGGAAAGATGATGTGGATTATGGATAGTGATGGAAAGGGAAAAAGAGGGCTCTTATATTATCTAACGATATTTTCATACGTCATGATGAAAGTCCAGACTTCAACGAGTGACGCTCAGCCGAGCGCGGCCGAGACCGCTATATAGGTACAGGAGGAGCTGCATGACAATTACAGATGAACTACGCATTTAGAGGCCATATGCTAAAGCAGACAGGTGTTGTAGAATCGATCACGAGCGGTCGCTTTCCTAGTGATGTTGGTCTTGCACGACGATAACCTCCATGGCCTAGCACTAAAGACGACTCGAGGATTCGCAATGGACAGTTCATGAGGTTACTCACAATCCGACTATGATGATATTGACAAAGACATCATATCAATCTAGATCTGCTGTGGTGCTGGATTAAGCGCAAAGTGAATGAGTAAGTTGGGTGGGCCACAGTGTACCCCTACACGCGGATGGTTCCTCTTCAATACTCCCAAGGCTCAACCCTGCCTTTACCAAAGTATTTCGCGGCATAGGTGATCTTTCTGCGAGAAAGCATGAAGAAATGATATGCGCAGAACCAGAGCGGATCGATTGGTGCTCAACAACAGTCCAAACCGCCATGTTCTTCATAGGCCATATTTCACTCTCTGCATAATACCCGCGAGCACAGGTCTTGTCTTCAGATGAGTCAGGATACCGCGGTCTTTCGATCCAAAGCTGACTACCGTCGGAGGTGCCAGACCACTCAGAACGATGATCCCAGCTGCTTGCACCTTTGAAAGGGCTTCAACCAGTTCGCAGAGGCGGTGGGAAACATTGAATACCACGTTCTCGAAGCCTTGCCCGAGGTGAGATAATTCATAGGCACTGTGCATTGTATCAAAAGCCAACCGAAAGTAGAACATAATGCTGAAAAGAACTAACAGGTTGAATATAGCTAGACAACGCTCCCTGATCTCTGCAGAATTGTCAAAGCAACACCAGGAACTTGGACACAGCGATTGACAAGCTGTATTTCTATATAGCACATTGCCGGAAGCCGACTCTGATACATTTCGATCAGGCGGTAAAGTTTTAAACAAGACATGAAGCTCATTCCGCATTCGCGGCGCATTGAAGCGTAAAACTACATCTTTTCAAAAGAGATGTATACTTTTGCACTCATACCTGAAACGATGGCTGCTGAGATCCTATCAAGATCGAGAGCGAGGGTCGTTGCCACCGATAGCGAGCCCAGTGTACAGAGCCGATAGTGAAATACTAAGATAAGATGGCCGTAATTTGCTCTGTAAGGTAGGTGGACCAGGGTGGCAATATTTGGGCTCCTGAGGATGCAATCTCGAGTCTCATTTCTCCACAATGTCGCATGTCTCCTTCGATCATCGAAGGGCGTCGGTCACTATATGGGAGCCTCGTGTTCATATCACTATCGGCCATAGTCGCATGTGTTCAAAGCCTTCGATTCATGTTTCATACAGTAGTCTGCCAAATGTCGAAGAAAACGCGCTGTTAGCTGCAACCGCGCGGACAATGGATCTCATCGGCCCGTTAGCTCCCGAAATGCTATCCCTGCTTAAAAGTAAAGTACGTAAGTACTTGAGAAAGATCATGTTAAGCTTTGCGGCGTCTGCCGCCATCAAGATCGAACGCCTTGACTACTATCTGGGCATGAGCTGCTCAGAATGGCAGACGATACACGACCACTTCATCCCAGGATGACGCCAAATCATATATCTTTGCGAATTCGAATCGAACTTGTAGCCAATTTCCATCATTCTACCGAAAAGTACTGGAATGGAAGAAACCTAGCTCATCTCCTTAGCGCGACCCAACCTTCCACCAAGAACACCCACTATCTTTAGGGGTGGAATACCCTGAGCCATGGCTGCGGCGGAAAGGCCCAGCGTCCAGCTGACCAAAAAGTGGGGAGGAGAGCCTCTTGACTGCTTCACTCTAATCGAGAGAACGACTGCTTTGATCATGGTGTCAACAGTGTACCGCGACGATGATGTGGCCACTCAAGAGCAGTGAGAAAGCTATCGATGATTCTTCGCGCGAGCGCGCCGAGGTCGCGATCCGTGGCGCACCTCTTGAGGATCATCAGAAGAGTCGCTGGGAGCGCAGCTGGCCTCCTGGCCTACAATCGCATGTGGCGCTGGTCTCTTCTCTGACGGTTACCTGAATGGGCAAGCCTCCACCTGTCATCCCGGTACCTTATACATTGCAATCGATCGCTGACTATCATCCACAGTGTTATCGGGCAAGTCAATACCATACTGAAGACCCTCTACAAGAAACAATACACCAATTCTCCAGCCCAGAGCAATGTCAACTCCATCGCCTTTGCCCGCACAGTTGTCGGACAGCTATTCTTCGGATATATGAGTGATCACTTCTCGCGAAAATGGGCTTTGGTCATCTCAACCATCATTCTGTTCATGTTCGCAGCGCTCAGCGCAGGCTCTTACGGTGGAGGCTCGATCAATGGCATGCTTTCTGCCCTCACAGCCTGGCGATTTTTGCTGGGGATTGGCATTGGGTTGGGTCCACCGCCAACTCGGTCTGTACAGCAGCTGATGGCTTTACAGTGGCGAATATCCAGCCGGCAGCGTTGCGTGTGCCGAAAGTACAGGAGAACTCAAGGAAGGTCATGGGAACAGATGGTTCATCATGTTCACAAACGTCCAGATCGACATTGGATTCGTCATGTCGAGCTTTGTGCCCATGATTGTAGTTCTGGCTTGCGGAGACAGCCATCTACGAGCAGCATGGAGAATATGCCTAGGGTTAGGCGTAATCCCGCCGCTCAGTCTAATCTACCTATGTCTGAAACTGGACGAGCCTGAAGAATTTAACCGCGAGACCATGAAAGACACTCGTCCCCATGGTGGCTAGTGATCAAGTACGCACGCAGCGTCCATCCCATACCAAACACAGCCGCACTAATACTCCACAGATTCTACTGGTTCCGCCTCACCGTCGTCTCTCTAATCTGGTTCATCTACGACTTCCTAACCTACTCCTTCGGCATCTACTCCTCCGCCTGGCTCGCCATCATCCTCGGCAAATCCGCCCCAATCTGGAAATCCTTCGGTTGGAACACCATCATCTACCTCTTCTACCTCCCCGGCGCCGTCGGCGGAGCCTTCCTCAGCGACATCATCGGTCCCCGCTACGCGCTCGCCATCGGTGTCTCCCTGCAAGGTATCGTCGGCTTCATCATGGCGGGCTGCTACAGCGCGACAAAGCTGCCAACGTGGCTGGCTTCGTCGTCGTTTACGGCATCTTTCTTTCGTTGGGCGAGGCAGGTCCGGGCGATAATATTGGACTCATTGCGTCTAAGACGAGCGCCACCGCCATTCGAGGCCAGTACTATGCCATAGCCGCCGCTTTTGGCAAGATCGGTGCGTTCGTCGGTACCTACGTCTTCCCAATCATACAAGACCATGCTCCCGGCGGAGCCGATGGCACCAGGGGCGGTCAGGCTCCGTTCTTCGTGAGCTCAGTGTTGTGTTTCTTCAGCGCGCTGTTGGCGCTCTTCTTCCTGCCGCATATCGGGCAGGATACGATTACGTCGGAGGATATCAAGTTTCGAGCCCATCTGGAGGAGAATGGATGGGATACGCGACAGATGGGGACGAAGGCGTATCAGATGCGGAGTACGTCTGAGCTTGATACGCGAATTGATCGGGGTCCTGTGGAACGGTTGAGAAGGTTTGAGTTGTCTTGGGAACAGGGGCTGTATGAGTTGGATATGGAAAAAAGAGATGAAGGGAGATAGACCTTGCGTTTAGCTGTAGATATCCCTGTTCTATTTGAAGGCACTGAAGCGCACCCATCTGGGGAAGTAGATACCCGGGAGATATTCCCACTTTGATTGGCCGATGTTAAAAAACATAGGCAAGCTATGCAGTTTCCCATCTATCTCTATCCGTTTTCGTAACCATCCGCTTCATGCTCACATTCAAGCTCATATCAAAATCCCGCCTTTCATCCCCCTATTCCCCCTTCACCCACTTCTCCCCAAACAACCACTTCAACCTCTCCACCCCCTCCTCCCCCCTCCCATCCCTCTTATACAACCCCATAACCCCACCCCTACTCCCCCCCCTCCACCTCTCCGCCCTCACCACCTCCCCCCCCTCCTCCCCACTCAACGCCTCCAACACCGCCACAACCGCCCTCTTCGCATTCGCCCCGTTAGCGCCCATATGCCCCATCACCATCTCAACGCTAACCCCCTCATTCACATCATGCCAGCTGTCATAATCCGTACTCATGCACACGAGCGCATACGCCACTTCGGCTTCGCGGAAGAGCTTGCACTCCGGCACGGCGGACATGTTTATGATGCTGATTGGGGGCGTGGTGGGGAGGGAGCGGTAGAGGAGGGATTCGGAGCGGGTGCTGAATTGGGGGCCTTCGATGCAGATTAGAGTCGCGTCTTTGTGGATTGTTATGCTGGGGCCGGAGAGGGTGTCTGTGGGGATGAGGGCGGTGTGGATTAGGGTGGAGAGGGGGGCGTCGAAGGGTTGGGCCATGGAGATGTGGCCGACGATGCCGTTTTCGAAGAAGGTCCAGGGACGGACCTGTGGGCGCGGTGGCTTTTGTCAGCGTAGTCATCATTGTTTGACTTTGAGATTAGGTATAGTAGGAACTTTGATGATGGGGGTATATAGTATTGCAGTTCTGGCAGAGATTGGGGAGGAGAGAGAGGAAAGACCTACGCCCTTGGTCCAATCCACCACCCCCCCAGCCACCACAAAATCCCTCGGCTTCACCTCCTCCCTCAGACTCCCCACAGCACTAAAGCCTATAGCGGCCGTCACGCCCAGCTTCTTCAGACATGCCACATTCGCGCGGTTGTTGATCTCATGCGGTGCGTACTGGTGGTGTAGACCATGACGAGCGAGGAACGCAACAACGGTCGGTTTGGCGTGCGAGGCTGTCGAGGGGGGCGTGTAGGAGAGTATGGCGATTGGAGAGGATGGAAGGCCCCATGGTGTTTCGAAGGGGGGGATTAGAGCGATTGGGGTGAAGGGGGGTGAGGGGAGGGAGGAGAGGCCGGTGCCGCCGATTATGGCTATGGGGACTGGATCTGTTGGGTGATGTTAGGCGTTGTTTCTAATTGAGCGTCTAGAGGGGAGTGGGATTGGAGGAGCTCACCTGCGTATGTGGTTGGGAGGTCGTCCATGTTGGAATGGAGTGGAGATGGGATGGTGTGAATTGGTCGCAACTTTAAGACGTGTTCTCTACGGGCATGGAATCCTTGAAAGCGTGAGTGACGAACAAAGCTATGGATATGAAGGACTAGCACATTGATATGTCACTACTGTAGTTGATTGGGCCTCAACCGTGATCAGGATAAAACTTCACTGAAAAGCCGTGAATGCATGGGATGTTCACCTATGAAACCTCAATCGAACACTACTTTCTTCCCCTGAAACTGCACCAACTTCTTCTGCTCCTTTGCCTTTCTCGCCGCCTCCCACGATGGATGTATAGGCCCATCGCTTGCCGACTTTGTTTTGGTCACAGATTTCGCTTCTCTCAGAGCGACCGGGTCACTATTTGCGCCACTGGACATTGGACCACGACCACTCCTAGCCTTCGCCCTGCCTCCAGTCATATTGGAGTCACCCCGGCCTCTCCCTCTACCCCTCTTTCCCCTATCGTCTCCAGCGCTCGCGCCCTTCCTTGCGTCCCACCCCTCATCTCTATCCTGAGGCTGCATTTTCACATGATTGGCATTTTTCCCGAACTTCTTCTCCCACAGCGCTCGACGAGCTTGCTGGCCCATTCTGTTTGTCCTTGCCTTGGGTCCTTCGTCAGAAAGATCTTCGGCGGATTCGGAACCAGAGAAGTAGCCCATTGAAAGAGACGGGAGGAAGGTGGTCGAGTTGGGGGCCGCTGACGGTGGCTTCTTTGGCTTCCTGGGATTATCCATTGGTTTCGATACTTCTGACTCCTCCTCTTCACTTGCACTGTTGTCTGTAATACTATTTGGATTCAGGCCTTTTCCCCGATCGCTCTCGCTCTCGGAATCGCCGCTTCCCAAGTGTCCGTCTGAGAATGTGGCCAAGCGCGAGGCGTACCTGTCGTAGTCATCCTCGTTTTCTGTACTAAAACCTGGCTCCTGGTCTCTTCTGATCTCTCGTCGTCCTGATGGGTCATCTCGATCACTCAATACAGGACTAGCTCGCATTGAGAGCTGCTGTACTCTCTGCACTGTAGGACCGGCACCCAGGTCTGTGACACCCATGGCGTAGTCTTTCGCCCGCAGACGCTTTTTCTTTCCAGCCTTAACCTCCTCAGTCCCAAGTATAGCTCGGACACTATTCAATACTTCTGACATAACTTCCTGTACCGGACCTGACTTGAACAATCTCGCCTGGACATTTGCACTAGCATCATCCAGCTGCTTTCTTGATGAGCCAACGATGGTACGAACATAGCGCGGAAGTGCAGAAGCAGAGGAAATGTTGCCGAATTTGAGCAGTGTCTTGTAGAGGTGTAGTTCTGCAGTAGAGGCTAGTTCCAGACTCTGCAAACTTTTGTCAGGGAGCCTATTGCGCTTTTCAGAGGATCGACCAACAAACTTTCAGCGCAGACACTTCTGCCTGCAAGCGTGCATTTTCCTCATCATTGCCGTCTGCTTTCGCAGCCTTCTGCCGTCTTCCTAGTTTTTGACGCTCGATCCCTCGAGCGACCTTCAGAGCTCTGAAAAGAACCTTTTTGCCCTGCTCGAGGAAGCCAACAAGCTGCTGTCGCTGTGGACGAGGCTGTTCATCTATGTCTCCAAATTGTATTGCGTCGACCTGGCTGAAGTCTTCGAATGTACGCTTGGTCATCGTTGCGTAAGAGTGAGTATAGAAATTGCGGGCCATATAGAGGATGGTCTCAATAAGTTAGGAAAGCTTTAGCGTGTGCAATACTCTTGCGGTTCGCTGCGCGGCGCCCATGCCTCAAAATTGATATGAGATATAGAAGAAACTTCCGAGTACACTTGTGATACTAATGAGCACGCTAGAACCAGAACTGGGACTAGTCCTCTTTGAATGCATATCCTATTTAAGCGTCGATCCTTCATCGCAGACAACCCCTCCTTTTTCAATGCCTGTATATACTTTGTGGTCCTCTTCTATAATTGATTTGAGTCGAGATGTCGTCCCTTATTGACGCAACTAGATTCGGCCTACTTCTCCTCTGCGCAGCTGGCTGCTATGGAACGTGGTATATGATGCTGAACAACGGCACTACTGCATACATGTCCGATATACGGGATCATGGACCACGGGTCCTTCCTGGTACCGACGAGGCATTGAAGACCGTATATATTGGGGTTCCTGCCATTGATCATCAACTGGCAGTGCTCACTCTGTTCTTCTGGGAGGTTGTAGATGGGTCTCACCCCGCTGCTTCGCTGTTTTGCTTCCACTTTGCTACTCAGGTGGCTTGTGGTTGGAGTCTGCTTATGATTGAAGGCCTGAGACGCGGGCATCGATGGATGACAATCTCATTGTGAGCTATTATTGTTCATTCTCTCGCCAGACCTAGAGTACTACTAATGTCTAGTAGCATTGGAACACTAGGTATCCTTGTCCAGAATGCGGCATATGCTGTCATAGTGCCTCTGTACCTGATCATCTACCTCTCGACTTCGCCTCTCATCTCATCCCAAAAAGTATCAAATTACCTAGTTGATGCTGCGGACATTGCTGCAATTCCCATCTCAATGGCCCTGGGTTATGTAGTTCCCTCTATTCTGATGTCCCTACCAGCGCCATCGGTCATCAAGTTCGAGCAAAAGCAAATCTTCATAGCCATATGGCAAATGTTCCCTTTGTGGGTCGCCGTTCTGCAGACAATCCTGCCTTATCTAGTCGTAAGGACCACGAAAGGCCAGCTCATGACGCCTAGCGAGGTCCGCGGACATGAGCTGAGGTCTCTAAGAAGGCTCTACACAATTCTCCTCATAGTCGCGGGAATTGGTCAAGTCTCCACTTTTACGCTCCTTGCAACACCAACATGGTTTCCTGGCCTCTTCACTTCTGAATACACTGGTGTCTTCAAACCATCAAACGTTTTTGTCCCCACGGCCGTGTCTCCTTCCACGAAAATGCCATCAACAGGAGCAGGAGCTCACCTCCTACTCCAATACGATGAATTCATCGGGTCAACAAGCATGGCCCTCTTTACCACCGTGCTATATATAAATATATATCGAATCAGCAAAGTGTACAGCAATTTCACATACCAGGTAATGCATGGTATCGCCGCACTCGTTCTCACTGGACCCTTGGGTTACGCGGTAGCATGTATGTGGGCGAGGGATGAGCTGATTGCGGCCGAGGACCTCGAAGGTGTCAAGAAATCGAAATAACACTGGATCGAACGTTGCCAAGTGACTTCCTCCATGGCTCATGTAGCGCAGGTGGAGAACACCATTCACGCCTCATCATTTATTTCAATTCTTCCTAGTCCCAACAACAATAATATGCATTCACCAACCACCCACCAACAGAACTTTCATCCTCGCAGTATATTCCTACTGGTCATAAAGTCCAACACCTGTACAGGCTTCTGCCAACAATTTGATTTTGTGATTTTCTTGACATCTAATCCATCAAGTCCTGCAATCTGCACAAAGTCTTCCTGCTTCAGTCTCTACATCTTCTCAACTTGTCGATCACAGGGCATCTCAGATACTTAAGATGGAGATGAGCACGGATCTGAATGCATCGATGCCTATCGAGCAGGCAGGTGTGAGCCAGAACGAAAGGTTCAATCTCCTGGGTCTACCACGCGAGTTGCGTGACTTGGTCTACCAACACGCAGTCGTCTCTCGGACAGCCATACAGCATCGTCGGTCGGTACTTCGATCTAAATCCGAAACGCCGGACGTCAATACTGCTCTACTATGTGCAAATCGCCAAATCCACATGGAGGCCTCGGATGTGTTGTATGCTAGCAACACCATAAGCCTGCGACTTCACGTGGCCTTTATGTGCCGTGTGAGATATGCGCCCCCGGATCCTACCAGGGAAAAACGCTTTCTCCCGTACCTTTCCGCGCTGGCGTCCACACTGCGAGTCAGGATCAACTGGTTGGACAACTGGACTGCAGAATACATGGAAAGCCCAGCAAACACAGGCTGGTACAGCCGAAGCGATGTTCTACTGCTAAAGGAGTTGGTTTATACGATCTTAAAGGTACTAGAAGAAGAGGGGCCAGACAAAACCAAAACACTGATCCTGGAGTTCCCGTACGTCTCTATAGTTTTGCATCTGCCCCTTATAAGAAGTGAGCGCTGACACGCCGTACAGTGCTCTAGTATATTCGCCCAGCGAGAGCTTAGGTCGCTCCCTGCGCTACGTCGTCCTCACAGGCTTAGCATACACCCTCCGCCGTATCCGCCGATTCCGCACACTGCAGGTGAAGATCGGGCGATATCGAGCTGACGAGTATTCCTGGCTCGTGTTCCCGGGCATACCGGAGGGGATGTTCAACGTCTACGAGGAGTCTCTGGAGCTGGGCTGGGACTCGCTCGCTAATGACGGAAGTACGCAGGAGTCGGCGGACGCCGTACGAGCGGAGGCTGTTGTGAGGGCTGAGTTCGAGAGGCTGACGGAGGTGAGGGCTGAGAATAAGAGGCGGGCAGAGGTGCAACGTGCTGAGGACTTCAAGTCTTTTTTAGTCAAGGCGAGGGGTGGAATGGTGTGAAGAATGATTGCCCATCGTTGTTTGAAACAGTCATATAGGGTATCAGTGTGAATATCGATTACTTATCGCTCATGTTGCAGATGTGTCGAGCACAGAATCTATACAACAATCTACCGTGATCGACCAACATGCACCAAGGTGCCTGCTTCCTATCACTTCTCCCACGCCCTTATTAAAGAGACCCTTACGTCGTCTCCCTACAGCCACCCTCCAACCCACCCATAACCCTTCCACTCCATTCCCCTCCCCCTCCCACCAAACCACTCAATCCCCAACCCCAATCCCCCCCTTCACAATCCCTCACTATCTCTCACCATCCCCCAGCCCACTACCCCAAACCTCCCATGCCTACGCAACACCATCAACCGAACCAAAATGGAATCTGATACGGACATGATATCAAAAAATTTACAGGATACCGCACGTATGTAGAAGTAGGGAGCACAACAGGGTGGGGGTTGGTTGGGTACTTTACCTTAAGGTACCTTAGGTTCGGGATGAGTCCAGGTCCTTAAGCAGTGTAACAAATTCATTGATATTCGAATAAGTATGTTAGGACGATGTTCATATTCGAATATGAATATCATAGTAGCGTATTCATATTCGAATATCTAACCAAATACATTCGAATATCTATTCGAATATATTACTTAAAATAGTACTCCTTTTAAATTAGTAGGATTAGTAATAAATTATATACTTAGTAAGCTAGTTTAGATTATAAAGTATTATAAATAGTACTTTATTATATAATCTAACTAAAAATATATACTATTTTTTAGTATATAACTATAATTAGATTTATTTGAATATTATTCTAATATCCTAAAATAGCGTATTTATATTCGAATAAATATTCGAATATGAATAAAATCGTTGTTACACTTTTTTTAAGGCTAAGGTTTAAAACTAGCTCTAGCTCTAGCGGCCGATCGGCTTCTCCCGAAGCTAGTTCTAGGTAGTTCTAGTACCAAGCCAGCGGGATTTTCATTTTTGTGGGTATAAGCGGAGTACTCCGTGAGTAGGAAGTGGAGGATTCGACGCGGGAATGTAACATCCTTGCGTTATCCAGATGCGGCACCGAAGGATTATTGGGATTCACCTGTGCATATGGGTTTGTAAGCTGGGCTTGCTTTGAACAAGGGTGTGGTGTGGTGTGGTGGCTGCAAGGGGCCGTGGTACGTGTCTGACCGGGTTTAAGGTTAAGGCGTAGGTTGTGCAGAAGAGGCAGGAGAGGTGCAGGAGGAATATTTGAGGCGCAGTGCAGAAGAGGTGCAGGAGTGTTGGAAGTCTGACATGCAGGAACCGCGCGTTCAAGGCGTATGAAGTTTGGGACGAGCCGATGGCGTCTGACATGCAGGGTATGTGTATGCGGTCGTGAACATGGTTGCCCACCCAAGGTAACCTTTCGTGGATGGGATCGAGGGCTGAAACTGCGTTGCCGCTCTTGTGCAGCCTCGCTGCTGGGTATTGCCGAGAGGGGTCGTTTGGATTTTTCGGATTTGTAATGCTCGAATTTGCCTGAGTGCTTGATAAGCTCCCCTTTCCTTGCTCTCCCAATCCAACCTTTCCTCAACAACACATGAAAGCACACTCTCTCCTTCGTCATTAGCCATTCTCCAAGCTTTTCGAGAACAACTCCGTCAATATGCCTGGTGGAAGCCCTACCAGCGTTCTCATCACTGGTGCCAACAGAGGTAAAGCTTCCCTCACCTTTCCCTAGATCTTTCCACTCAATAACCTCCAGGCATTGGCCTCGGCCTCGTCGAGACCTACCTCTCCCGCCCCTCTACCACCGTCATCGCCGGCGTCCGCGATCCCAAACACCACACATCTCAAAAACTCTCCTCTCTCCCGAAGCACTCCTCCAGTAAACTCATCATTGTGAAGATCGACAGTAAATCCGAATTAGACCCCGCGAACGCCGTTGCCTCAATCAAAGACCAAGGAATCACCGGCCTCGACCTCGTCATCGCCAACGCAGGCATCTGCAACGACTTCGCACCACTTGCTACCTGTGACCCTGCCGTCGTCAAGGAACATATCGCCGTCAATGGACTCGGTCCATTGTACCTCTTCCAGGCCACGCTTCCAGTGCTGCAGAAGAGTGAGGGGGCCAAGTTCGTTGGGATCGGAAGCCCGATGGGAAGTATAGGAGGTATGGACCAGCGTCCCTTCCCTATGACGGCGTATGGTTCCAGCAAGGCGATTTTCCATTGGATCGTCCGGAAAATCCATTTCGAACACCCAGAGCTGGTGAGCTTGATCGTCGATCCGGGGTAAGCTATCCATTCCGCAGACCCTGTCAAGTAACGGTGGAGCGAACTGCCCAATGCTGAATGCTCGGTGCGTTTCTTAGATTGGTCCAAACGGACATGGGCAATACTGGTGCCAAGCGCTTTGGAATGAAAGAGGCCCCGGTGCCGACGAAGGATAGTGTTGCGGGTGTGGTGGCTCAGGTAAGTCTGTTTTGGAAAGAAACGCACTTTCGCTTCGTGTCGGTGGGACAGATATGCTAAATGGCAATTAGATCGATGCCGCTACAAAGGAAAAGGGGTCGGGGACTTATGCGGTTTGGGATGGGGAGGATTTCCCATGGTAGTTGGATGACAAGGGGCTGCGACACGAATGGTCGATGACTAGAAGACCGATGACAAAAGTCTCTGAACTGGCTCCCATTACTTTCGGACTACCTCGAGTAGAACAGGTACAAACACGAAACAAAGTCTTCATCAGATGCAATCTGACTGTCTCGGTGCATGCTAAAGTCAGTCACAACAACCCCATCTCCTTAGCCCGAGTAGTACTATCACTCGTAAGAATACCCTACCCTCAAGTCGTAGAAGTCGACAATGTCAGCCCAAGGTGGAAAATTGCCAGCGTCCGGATGGCCAAGTATATTGCCTAGAATATCTGACTCACTCCTGATTTCGGATTATGCAATCCTACATTCCGTCAGTCCTTAAGTTCCAATAAAAAAAATGCTGCATGTGTCTGGATTGGGCCTTTGACCGCCCGTCATGGGATTATCGTTGGCCAGTATATTCGCACATACGTAACAGATTGTCATGAGAATCATCGCTAAGTTCCCATCTACCCAGGATGATTGCATCCGTTCAAGATCTGGGCCTGTAAAGCTTTATGCATCCTCTTCTTTTAAATCTGTGGATATTCGCTAGAAGCAGGATGCCGCCATATCGCGCTGACACAACGTTACCTTTGAAAATTCCATCTTGAGTCCTATTCCATTTCGATGGTTCCGCTGCACAATAGTCAGTATTATTGATCGAACTCTGACAGGATATAGATAGAGCTCTTACGGTGGTTTGGAAGTCACTAACATCCTATCTGTCAAATTCTCTTAGTCTTGACGGGAAATGTGCGACGTACCATCATACAACACCCTCGTGATTCCTTCAATCTCATTCGTGATCCTGCTGGAAACACGGTCTAAGAAATCACGATTCTCAATGTCGAAATGGGCTCTCGTCGCAGTCATGAAATCGGTAGTGACAACAGCCCTGAGAGAAATGATTTGCCCAGATACCCTGTGCGTTGTGGTCAGCAACGTCGACTAGATCCTAGAATGGAGCCACTGACCTTTGGTCGCCCATGACGCCGACGGCTTGGACGGGAAGTAGAGCTGCGAAGGCTTGGCTTACGCTTTTGTAAAGGTTGTGGGAAACAAGCTCGGCCATAAAGATGGCGTCTGCTTTGCGGGCGAGTGCGAGCTGGGATGGTGTGACCTGATGCTGTTAGATGGGGTTGGCAGACTGACGCAAGGTGAGGTGTTACCTCTCCCAATATTCGTACGGCCTACAATGTATGTGGTCAGCCTTGATGTCCATTAACAAGCATTGACGAGAGTCAGGAGATACATACCAATCCCGGGCCAGGGAACGGATGCCTATCAGAAATCAGATCTATCTAGTGTAGCACGACCATTGGAAAAGATCATACCGCCATATCAGATGCTCAGGAATCCCAAGGTTCAGACCCATCGCCCTGACTTCATCTTTGAACAATCTTTCATCGTTTGTTAGCCAGATCCTCGTAATGAAACGAGGAGAGTTCTGTCACAACGCACTCCCGTAACGGCTCAATCAGGCCCAGTTTCAAGTCCTCTATACCAGAGTCAGCTCGAAAATGTGACCCTGATGACATGGAGAAAAGATTACTTGGCAAGCCCCCTACGTTGCTAGATCCATGCATTAGCGCTTACATATGCTCAGAGTGTGGTTTTCCGTGCATTCTTACTGATGGCTCTTTATGGTATGGCTCGGTCCCTGAGATATGATGTTCTTTAGCACATGCTTCATAGTGATTTGCGGAGCCTTCTTGCCTTGTACGAGACTGACTCAATTACGTCAGGATAGATAGTTCCTTGAAAAAGCCACTCAATATCTCCTTCTTTCGGTGAGCCTCTTGCAGCTGCCTCAATTTGCTTGGCTTTCTCCTTGAACACCTCGATAAAATCTTTGCCTGCACCGTGTGAATATCACACCAACGTCAAAGACGGCGACATCCACCTTACCAATGATTTTTCGCTTCTGTTCTGGATCGGTGACTCCTTTAAGGTCTGCCAAAAAGCGATCCGTGGCATCCACCACCGTCAAATTTACTCCGAAATGTTCCGTTAGTGTCTTGCGGACATCTTCAGCTTCATTCTCGCGCAGAAGACCGTTGTCGACCATGACTACCAAACATTCTGCAGTCAGAAGAATTGTATGAGGAGAAGTGAAGGGGCCGCCGTGCTTGTATCGTTCAAACTCATCGCAGATCCTTATTGAAGGAGCTGTTTGGTTCAAGTCTGTTCACTTACCAGCATGAAATCTATCCCCGATCGCTGTATGCATGAGTGTCGCGGCTACCTACAATCTGTCAGCATCGTTCAAAGGATAGGGTATTTCTAGCACATACCGTTGAATCCACTCCGCCAGACACTGCACCTAGTACCTGGCCTTTGGGCCCTACTAATGCCCGAATTCGCTCTATCTCTTTAGGCACAAATTCTTCCATTGACCAGTCTTGCTTTGCCTTACAAATGCCAACAGCAAAGTTCTTGAGGATTTCTGTACCTTTCGGCGTATGTGAAACCTCAGGGTGAAACTGCAGGCCAAACCAGGGCTTGATTTCGTGTACAAGCCCAGCGAAAGGTGCGTTCTTAGTGGAAGCAATGGTCAAGAAGCGGTCAGGACACTTCTGTAATTTATCACCGTGACTCATCCAACACCTCAAGTCGGTTCCAAGATCTTTGAAGAGCCGATTGACGTGGTCCGACTTTCCTTCATGGCGTTCAATTGTCACATCAGCATGGCCGTACTCCTTTTTGTCTCCTGCCAGGACGCTCTTCCCATGGTGCCATGCGAGTTCCTGTAAGCCGTAGCAAATGCAAAGCAGGGGTACATTCAAGTCAAAGACAGCCGGGTCTAGACCATAGGTCAGGATCAAGTCTTGTCAATAGTATCCGCATTGTTTGCCTTACCTACATGAGGAGCACTCTCATCGTATACGGATGATGGGCTATGCAATATATAGGATCAGTCATTCTTCTTGGATGTTGAAGAGATTAAGCGTGCCAAGCTGAACATACCCACCACTCAGTATTATACCAATAGGCTTGAATTGAAGCTCTGCTACTTTCTGGGTGCAAGCAAGTAGCTCGGCATAAACGTTCAGGTCACGGAGCCGTCGGACGATGAGATGGCTGTATTGACTTCCGAAATCCAAAACTAGAATTGTACCTGCTCATGCATATTGAGTCAGAAGATCCTGATCAGATCACAGCACTCGGTGTCTGTGAAACAATTGTGTGAGGTTCCATATTGATGTCACAACTAAGTATTTAGATTTTCGAGGTTAATTGGATGAGAATACGTACTGAACGTCTGGTTTGGAGGCTTGACATCGGCAGCACCACTCGCAGACACCATTCTTATTCTGGAGGTCTGGAGTCAGGTGTATGAGTCTGAATTATCGAGTCTCCCACACAACATATGGAACGAGGGTCGGTCAAAACAGTCATGTCCGATGTTGGCTACTTTTTTGACCGACCCTCGGAATGCAGACTTCAATTGTCTAACTGCATTGGGCATGAGAATGCCAAGGAATGCTGAGTAGAATTAGACTTGAGGTCCCCTGCGGGCCCCAAATCCAGGTGGAAGAGGCCATACAACTTACTCAGTAGGATTTACTTGTGAAAATGTTCATGCTTTTGATGGACAAAATGTATGGTTTGAACCTGGAAGGGGGCATGATTACTGTGGATCAGCGCAGCAAGGCATACCGCGTCAGATAGTTACGTGCTATCGAAAGAATGATGGAGACGGCTGCGTCTATGGTTCGAAGCTCGAACGGGTTGTTTGCAGGGTGTTCCTCGCAAGCTTCAAGCGACCTTGGTGCCTTTCCTATGCTTTGGCAGGGTGCCAAATTGAGCCCCCTGTTCGAACTGGAACATGAGGCCGATCACGACGATGTAGCAATATGATGTGAAAAGTCTTCCGGATTTCATATCTGCAAGTAGCGTTACATCTATATACAAGCACCACCAGCTCACTTCTTGGGCTCCTCCTTCTTCTCCTCCGGCTTCGGCGTTGGTAGCTTGAACTGGAACACGGTCATTTTTCAGCCACCTGAGTAATCTCGTTCTATGGCAACAGCAGGTGAACATACCTCATCTGGCGTTCTATCCTTCCCCGGGCCGACTTGTTCCCAAGCTGTAGAGCTGTTAGCCTTCGATTGCACAGAGCAGCATATCTCCGACGAAGCACGTACCGGCTGTTCCTCCTTCAAAGTTACGAAAAGCCTGCGTCAACTCCAATGGCTCAACTACAATCCTCTTCTTCTCCTCATCGTACCGGACCTCGGTGTACCCAGTCAACGGAAAGTCTTTTCTCAATGGGTGTCCATCGAATCCGTAATCTGTCATAATCCTCCGTAGATCCGGGTGTCCAACGAAGAATACTCCAAACAAATCATACACCTCCCTCTCGTACCAATTGGCCCCATCATAGAGTGACGTGATGCTCGGTACCGGCGTAGCTTCGTCCGCATAAGTCTTGACTCTTATTCTAGAGTTATGTCTAACGCTGAGTAGATTGTACACGACCTCAAACCGCTGACTCCGTGTAGGGTAATCCACAGCCGTTATATCTGCCACCATTGTATACTCGGCCGCGGTATGATATTTGAGGAAAGACATGACCGGGATGACACCGGATGGAGGTATGTAGATTGTGAGCTCGTCCTTCCAGACAGAAAATTGTTGGATGTATTTCGGCATGCAGGAGAGGAGGTATTGGCCGTAGGTGTGGAGGCTGGCGGCTTTCTCTTGGTACTTATCCGCTGGGTTGACTACCGGCGCGTACAGCTTTCCACCAGCTATAGGAGAAGATTAACCTTGATAGTCACGGAGTCACGATTACCAAACACTCACGAGGTCGTTGGGCATGCCGCATATTGGGCCTTTCTTCTTGGGAGGCTACATCCTTTGTCCGAACCGCTGAACAGGTGAATTGACGGCAGGATCGAGCTTTCGCGGTCGTCCCAATCCTTGCCAACCTCTTCAGAGGAGCTGTGGTACCTGATCTCGCCGCCATGAAATTTAACACTTACAGTATCCCGCAGTAGTTGCATACGGCAAAGTGGTGATGCGATCCTTGCGGACAATCCTGATCAGGACTAGTGTGGGTTTGTCTTAGCGTGGGATGATCTCGTGAATTTCAAGGGATTGACCTTGCCCCAACCTCAACCCGTCGTTCGCAGTCACTACTTCTTTCTCCCTTACGCTGTCGTCCTTTCCAACCTCTAACTATCACCACCAGAACATCTTCATGCTGATATGATAAATTGACATTTCACCCCCACCTTGCGGACTGCCAACCCCTCGCCTTCCAATTTTACTCCGGGTGTAGGAATGGCAGGTCGAGTACAGCAGGACGCCTTTATAGATGACTCCGATGAATCATGGTGAGTCCACCATTCCCACACTTTAGACTAGCTTGCGACAAGTCAACTGACGAATACGCGCACAGTCCGCTCTGTGTTGAGGAGTTTGACCTTTCAGACAAGAATTTCAGGCCATGTCCATGTAGCTACCAAGTACGTGGGCATATGATCCTATCAAGCTGGAAGACCAGAATTGTGACAAGGTTTCCATATAAGCCCTACAAACTGACTGTTTCGCTTGGATAGGTGTGCCAATTCTGCTACAATAACATCAAGAACCACATGAATGGCCTGTGTCCTGCATGCCGACGACCCTACGACGATCAAAGTATCGAATGGAAGATCGTCAGTCCTGAAGAGTAAGCGCGGCACATGCAGTCAATACCCTTGTACATCACTGACATTCCGTTAGACAAAAAGCGGACATCGCCCTGCAGGCCAGGAAGAAGGCCATGGCCAGGAAGAAGGAAACCGAGCAGAGACAAGTCGAAACTTCAAATCGCAAGAATCTTGCCGGCCTACGAGTGGTGCAGAAGAACCTAGTCTATGTCGTTGGACTGAGTCAAAAGAGCAGCGAGGAAGAATTCCTACGGACGTTACGAGGGCCCCAATACTTTGGACAGTACGGAAAGATTACAAAGATCGTGGTCAGCAAAGCAAAGGAAGGACATACTGGGAACAATTCGATAGGAGTATATGTCACCTTTGAGAGTAAAGAGGATGCTGCGAAATGCATCGCGGCAGTTGACGGCTCACAGAACCTAGATCGTCCGTTGAGGTGAGTCCAATCATGGTTTAGTTTGAGCACAATCTGTTGACTAGTAAATCAAAGAGCCCAATATGGTACGACAAAATACTGTTCTGCGTTCCTGCGGAACGAGACATGCGGGAATCGAAATTGCACCTTCCTTCATGAGACTGGGGAAGACAATGATAGCTTCAGTCGTCAAGATCTCTCTTCCATGAATGCACTCTCCACACAACGACCTGCGCAGCAACCAAATTCTTCAAAACCGGTACAGCAACAACAGTCTCAGCCGCCTACTCAACAAGTCCTTCATACTATTACTGTATCGTCGCAATCTGGCACAAGCAAAGTGGCGCATGGCGAGGCAATGAGTCGAAGCGATAGTGGCGATGGCTCTGCCCTGCCGTCGTCCGCCAGCTGGGCTGCTAAGAACTCGCAAAACGAGAGCAGAATATCAAGCAAGCCTGCAAGTCTAGCAGCGTCTAGTCCCGTTGGCACAAACGCGACTGTCAATTCCCAACCCTCAGAGACCAGACAAGGGTTTGTCGAGCCAGAGAAACCGCAAAAACCTTCGGAACCGCTTCCTGAGGCCCCGAGGATACCGAACTACCAAATACTGCCGGAACCACCAAACCCACTGGATGAAGTGATGAAGAGGGTAATGAATGCGAATTTCAAGTTCACTTTCGACCGCTCGTTGTACACTGCCGAACAAATGAAACAAATCGAATCATGCCCACCACTGTTTGATCCTAATGGTGGACTGAGACGCTATCGAATGGAGAAGGCTAAGGAGCTCGAGCGACAAAAGCAAGAAGAAGAAAGAAGTGTGCTAGGCGCTATGTCCGCCGCAGAGGATGAGGAGGAGACCCCTGCCAGTGGGAGCCTGCAGTTGGGAGGAGAGCCTGAGCCTCAAGATAGTCCGCATGACAGTTCTGGACGCATGAGTGCACAACAACGGAGTGCCATTCAGCCTCCATTTGCATCCTCGAGCGCTTTTCCCTTCAGTGGACTAGGCTTCCAAGCCTCCAGCGCAGCCAGTCTCGATCGGACACTCACCCCTCAGCAGCAACAACATTTCTCGCTTCTCCGTTCGCAAGGTGCTCGGCAGAGCCCTGTCAACAGCAATCAGTTTCAACAGGGATACCCTGGAAATACTAGTCTTCATCACCACCAACAATCCAATCCGTTCCAGATGCAGAATCAGACTCAAGCATTCAGTACCGCTCAGGGCCATGCAAGACAGTCTTCGCGGTTTTCGTTTGCCAACGACTCTGCGTCTGCCTCGACGGCCGTAAAGCCAGTAGCTAACCCTCAATTGATGGCCCAACAAGCCGCTATGATGCCTCCGAATCAAAACAAGCAATATCAAAGTCAGCCCGTCCAGCAATCGACCATACATGGCAACCACTTCTACAGCGGTGTCCAAGGCCCACCTCCAGGTCTCAAATCAAGCGGCACGCCACCAATCAGTGGTGGTGGAATGTTCGGTCAAGGTCATGGCTTCGCAATGGCTATGGGTGGCAGCGGCGGATTCGGTAACAACGTCGGCAGCAAGAACAGCAACGAAGAGCTTATGCGCGAGCTACTACGGACACGGACAGGATCTACCAATGGGCAAGGAGCCGATATTAGCAAGCGTGAGTTTAAATTTCCTTTTGCACAACAGTCCATGACCTCCGATGCCCCTGCCTCAGGCCTTCTGAGCTCGATGTATGGGTCACAACTTGGCGGTCATCATGGCTATCAAGACCACAACCTCCAAAAGCAGAAGAAGAAGGGGAAGAAGCACAGACATGCTAACACTTCCTCTTCTGGGGGAGGTGGTATAGTGGATCTTGCGGACCCGAGTATCTTACAAGCTAGAATGCACCACGGTGCTACAGGGCAGGGGCAATTCGGTACCCAAGGTCAAGGTGGGTTCACTCCGAACAATATGATATATGGAGGCGGCTACGGCGGCAGGTGGCAACTGTGATGTTTGTTTTGATATGAAGGGTTCTCTTCTTTATGTGTTACTTCATGACGATGGCGCAAGGCTCGATTTGTGGTCATCTAGCGAGCTTGGGCCCCAACAGGCGAACAACAAAACGGGAATACTGGAAGTCGCATGGATGCGACCTACTCATGATCTGGAAAGCCATCTGCCGGCAATATTGGGTTTCTTTTGCGGCATCGGCATACGCTTGACATGGGCATCATGATACCACCTACACCGTCATCATTGTGGCCGGCGCCCTGTACGTAAGCATCCCTTCCCTGACCTGAGGAGCAGGCAGGCATATAACAGTTTATTTTCTCACCACATATTTGATACATAGAATGCTTTCTTTCCACATGCCGTGCCACGCCGAGGCCGACCATCCAAGCCCACATGAATTCGTCCCACTATCGGGCACAACTAATGACCACTTAGAAAGTGCTTGCTTGGGGTCCATAGCTTCGTTTAGACCACACTCGAGCCTTCTTTTGTGTTCTTTCTCTTGTCTATGTCCTTTCGTTCAGCAACTCAAGTTTCAAGTGCTAACTAGCAGTCGCTCCAGAACCATCGATTGTCCCACGCCAGCAAAACGTCGCCCGGCTATTGCCCCCTCCAGACCTACCAGCGCCAGTAACAGTAAATAAGCCAGCCGCGAAGACAACTCCGGCTCCAACACCAGTCCCGCCAGGTCTTTCGTTACCTCAAGATTTCCCACCTCTTGTGGCACCTTCAGCTCCTCCTCCTGCACCTCCTCGTTCGCAGCGAAAAGCGGCCAGTGGCGTGACTATCAAGCCGGTTGTACCCGTCCTGCCAACATCGTCGGCACGATCTACCATTGTAGCAAAAGAGGTCCAGCCAGAGGAGGAAAACATCATTCCAGAACAGCCTACAACCACCCCTGCCGCGCCAAATGCAGAGACCAGTAAAGCCGTAGATTTGACCGAGGAAGCAGGAACTAGCGTTACTGCAGTTGTTGCTTCGTCAAAAGAGCCGAAACACAAGACTATTCCGATCCCTCCAAAGACCGTGGACAAGAAACAACGACCTGCAAAACTTGATATTGCAGCAACCAAAGACGCATCTAAGAAAACCGCAGAGCCTGGGATTGCATCTGTTGAAGGCACGAAGACTGCAACCAAAGGAGTAGATGAAGACTCGAGTGGCATTGGACTCTCTCAGCCTGCCACTCCTGAGACTGCGGCCTCCCAAGCATCTGCCCCTTCTGACGTTCGTCAAAGACAGCCTCGAACGATGAAAGTGCCTCCATTGCCGAAACCTGAGGCTTCATCACCGGGAATGGCTGCAAATCTGAGCAAGGAAGCGTCCAGGCGGCCCAGCTTTACCTCAATTCACCGACCAGAAACACCTACGAGCGAGAAAATATCCGATACGATATCATACACCTCTACCTCAAGAGCCAACTCACCTCCACCAAGCAAGGCTGGCTCCGTGCCTGTAAGACAGATCTCCAAAATTCAACAGAAGAGGGAGAGACAAGCACGTGCAAAGCAAGCGGAGCAGATTGACGGTAGCTCGAAAGCCGAAGAACCTGCGGCTAGAGTCGAGGAGGTTCAAGCACCAGTCATTGGTCGAAAGAAGAAGACTAGAAAGGAGATGACTCAAGGCACTGCCGATTCGACGCCTACGGTGACTCAACCTGCGTCGCCTGTTCACAAAGAAGAGTTCCCCGAGGACGTTGCAGCGATAGCGCCAATGACCCCGGTCAAGAATAGCAAGAAAGGCGTTTCCAGAATTACAGCAGAGGTCAAAGAACCAGACACTCCATCCAGCCCAGCAACACCAGCCTCTGTCGAGCAGCAGAAAGTTGCACTCACGGCGGCAGCCATATTCCACTCCATGCTCGACGCTGGCGAAATCAATGCAAACGCTAAAGACATCTTCAGTTCTGTTCCAGGCCTCAACCATCGCTTCGAGACCCTGGAGACAGACTTTGCCGAAGACAACGATTCCCTTGTTTCTGATGATCAACATCGCCTTCTCGTACAAGGTGAGGCTATTCAGATCGAAAGAGGCCCCAGCAATCATGTGGTCATGTTTCCAGACCGTCGCGCTTTGCAGGGACTCAGTGCGGCCCAAGCCTCGCGTTATCTCGAGTTGAGAAAGCAGGCTCTTGTGTATGGAGATGTGCCCTCCCATCAAGCACTAGATGGCCTCATCCCAGCTCCGCCAACCGTGAACGTTGCAGCCGTGAGCTCGATCGCTCAACGAGGTCCTAAGCAGACAAAGTTGAGTAACAAATTTCAAACTCCGGCTGTACCAACAGAGACTGTGGGATTGCACAAGTATGGCAGTCTCCCGGGATACGGCGATGAGGGCTCAACGAACCGGAAGCCAACGATGAGTCTTGCAGAAGCTGAAAGGCAATTGTTGGCTAGCAAGAAGGAAACCGAGGGGCTAGAGAAAAAGCTGAATGCGTTGTTGAAGAAGAATCGGCGTTTGTTATTTGGAAATGCTCATTGAGTAATGGGGAGCTTTTATCATAGCAGACGATTGTTGTTGGCATGTGGCCATAAACCTTGGCCTCAACATGGAAGAACTGTTATTTTGTTTCTGAGGGAAAATGGACTAAAGGCTGCCAAAGATGCAGGAAGAGTGGGGAGATGGCACGGTATGAACGAGGCGAGTTGCATATTTCCTTTGAACATGGAAAGGATTCGGTATTATGGACTGCTCACCGGTGCATGGGTTATGCATGCCATAAAGACGCTTCTATGCATTACTGTATACTATCTCCACTCTGTACAGAAGTATGAACAAATGGTATGACTCCCATTATTGTCTGCGAAGAATTTATTCACGGCATTGCCTCCTGTGGTCCTCTACTCCTTGCGTCTTCGAATTTGGTTCGTCAGGTATAGGCATGACCTCACGCGAACAATGTCCCATACAACATAGCGGTGGCGCATGAAAAACGTCTTCGATCCTACGGAAGGGTGTTTTCTTGAGATGAAATCCTTCGTAGCTGATGCGTGCCCCGGATCCTGTATTTCGTATCTATATTGCGCCCGATGCCAATATAGGTTGGAAGATCGGCTCGAGGTATGAAAGCTTTTCATGTAGGATTGGATGTGAGTGGTTGAGGATGTGCTGTACTGGACCGTACGTTATGAGTGTTTTCGTCCTAGCGATTTGATTTCTGTACGTTGTGTTCGATTCATTGCATGGTTCATAGTTTCTACTATGCGTTGCGTTTGCATTCGGAGGCTAGGAGAGGATGTTGTTGGGAAGTGGAAATATGAGGAGATGTTAGTGGGAAGTAAGAGAGGAGAGGGGAGGGGCTATTAAGTAGGGTATGGGTTCTGGGGTATGTCTCATGTTGGGAGGGGTTTGAGAAGTGAGGAGTGTGGAATCCGGATGAGGCAGAGAGTTTGGGTTTTGGGTGTTCGGAGGTGTAGGGAGATGGTATGTAGAGCTTGGGGGACTGTGACTTGTTCTGCGGGGGGTGGCGTGGGTAGGTACCTGGTCCTGGGGTTTTGGCGGGGAAAGGGGAAGGGGAAGGGGAAGGGGATATATGAGACGTTTCCGTATTATAAAGCATGGTATGGGCCAGCGACGAGATCCACCTGTACGCGGTGCTGGCTACGAACCTGTTACTTATTAATAGAGCTAAGAGGTCTCTAGTCTAAACGTAGTTAGAACGAAACTAAGGCGTTACGTAGTAGTAGAGCCCCTTATATAAAGCTTTTATACGCGTAGCGAGCGCGCCCTTAGCATATATAATAGTACCTACCTTAGTTCCCGCTAGTAGCACTAGCTCTACGTATAAGAGACTCTAGGTTAAGAGATAGAAGGTATTATACTAAGTAGAAAAGTTAAAATAATAGGCTAGGGCTACCCCCCTTAATTAAGAGGATTATAACTACGCGTAGGAGTAGGAGTAGTAACCTTATAATTATAAGTATAACTAGTAGGATTTTAATATAATCTACTTTCTTTTATAAGTAGATTATTATATAGCCTAATACTAGGAAATAGTAATATAATAGTAGTAGTAAAGTATATTTATACCCCCCCTTAATAACTCTAATAGCTCCCTCTTATATATTATAAAAAAGATATATAATAATTCTTAATAGGAGTATTATAAGCCCTTTACTAGACTAGTAGTTATAATAACCTAGTATTATAAGTTAAATAGAAAAGGATACCTTAATACTAAATAATATAAGAGAGGAGTAGCTAGGATAGTAGTAGATTAATAGGAGGATTAAGGGTACTTATTAATATTAGTTAAACTAGTATATAAGGAAGGGTAAGAGGGTAGTTAAGAGAGTATAAACCTATTAAGAGTAGAGAAAGGGGCGTAGCCCTAATAAGAGAGAGGAGTATATAAATAGTAGGATCTAATATAAGGATAGTTTAGAGTATAAGGGAGAGGATAGTATATAATATTTAAAGGCCTAGAAGTATTATAATAGATAGGGTAGGTAAGAGAGGTTTTTTCCTATAATTTATAATTTCCTTTTAAAGTTAGAACGCCCTTATTAGCTCTAAGTAGCTAGATAGTAGAGTATAAAATATAAATATAAATATAAGTATAATATTCTACTAGGGGTATAAGAGTAGCTAAATTAGCCTAGGGAATATTAGAATATATACTAGTAGAGGACTTTAACCTCTATTACTTAAAGTAGAATAATAGAGGTAGATATATATACTATAAAGTAATAGATATACTAATAGATATTATAAAAGAAAGGGGAATAAAGCCTACCCTATTAAAGGATATAATAACTTAAAGGATAAAGAAAGTAAAAAGTACTATTAATTTAATATTTATAACTAGAAAATACCTGTAAAAATTCAAGATTTTTACGTTAGAAATTACCCCTACTACCTGGCGTTTAGTAGGTAAGGTGAATAGCGGGGAGTATATTAGACACGTACTAATAGACTAATATAGATTATTCTAACAGCGTTATATACCTAGTAATAAGATAGATATTACCCCCTATTTAGACTAATATTAGATACGTTAGTAGGTAAGGTGAATAGTAGGGAGTATATTAGATATTTTAGTAGGTAGGTAGCTTATAAATGCGATAGCATTAGCTAATATACTAATAGACTAATATAGATTATTCTAATAGTGTTATATACCTGGTAATAAGATAGATATCACCTCCTATTTAGACTAATATTAGATATATTAGTAGGTAAGCTGAATAGTAGGGAGTATATTAGATACGTTAGTAGGTAGCTTATATATATAATAGCATTAGCTATATTATATATATACACCTATTCTAATAGCGTTCTATACCTAGTAATAAGATAGATATTTCTCCCTATTTAGGCCGATATCAAATATATTAGTAGGTGGATTTTAGATATATTAGTAGGTAATATAAATAGTAGGGTTTCTAGCTTATAAATACGATAGCATTAGCTTATAGACTTATACAGCGATATAGATTATTCTAATAGCATTCTATACCTAGTAATAAGACGGATATTTCCCCCTATTTAAGCTGATATTAGATATATTAGTAGGTAAGGTAGTAGAATAAATAATTTATAAATAATAATAGGATTTTTATTATTAATCTAATTATTCTAGCCGTTAGTATATAGAATTTAGTAGGTAAATCTATTTATTCTAATATATCTTTTAGACTACTAGATCGATTTTTATTATTTTTAAAGTGCTAAATAGTTAAAAGTAAGCTATATAACTTTATTTAAGTAGAAATATTATAGAGCGTAGGTATAGATATAGGTAGAATATAAATAAAAGTTAGACTTTTAATATTCGCGCTAGTCTAGGAAAGGAATCTAGAGGACTTATTAACTAACTAATAAGCCGCGATAAGTCTAGGGTCTTAAATTACATATTTTCTATTATAGTAAGAAGATAAAGGCTATTAAATAAATATTACTAAAATATTATATTAAGTTAAACCTCTATTATAGATCTAACTATATTCTAATATATATTACAGTTAGCTTTAAAGTAGAGGTAGTAGTCCTACGCCTATAAAGGGTATAAAAGATAGTAGATTTAAAGGAGATAAAGAGGTAAATAGGCGCCCTTTAATACTTATTATTAAAAGGGAGGAGCAATGACTTGTAAGAGGAGGAATCAATGCATGCTTCACAGATGTGATCTACTACGAGATTGAAATGACATACTACAGCGCGCAAACCAAGTATTGCCTGGTATATAAGAACATTAAATACGATAGCGTCACGGCGGAATATGTCTGAGCGTCTAAAGGGGTGTTTGGAAGTTAGGTGCCACGGTAGTAAGGAGTCTAGCGAATGGCGCTGGTCGTGTGTTCTATTTACCATTTCCTGCGCTGTACGTATGCATAGAATAGACAGGTTTTGCAGTGGCAGATTCAATGTTGATTCAATGACTTTCAGGGTAAATTACGTGGCATGGCCTGAAAGTCGGCGTACCCGCTGCCATAGGACCCTGATATTACTAATCCCACTAGACCCGTAGATCACGAACATTAAAATTTCCGGATCTTAAAGACTTTATATCCACACTACGTATTCTAGGTAGAATAAGATAATAATTTCTTAAGTTATAAAGTAGCCTAAGGCGACTCTACTTATAAAATTTATAAGAAATTCGGCGAGGAATAGCCCGTGAGGTAGTAAAAAGGTATTTAGTTAGTCACGTAGATCATTAGGTCGGTAATTTAATCCGATAGATAGCCTGAATAGGCTATCCGCAACATAGCCATTTCAGGTGTAATTTACATTGAACATTATTGAATAATCGCCACTGCAAAACCTGTCTAATGACCATACAATTCTTCGATATCCCAGACCTCATATAAGTTGCTCAGCTTCTATGGTACTAAGTCACTGGCGGGCGGTCATCAAAGGCTAGGTTAATGGCGAGTAGTAGCGTGTTATTTATAATTCTTCCATTTCAAGCCGTTCTTATCCGTTGAACTCTTGGCAAGCGCCACACTCATGCTTAGGGACTGGCAATGATTTCCAGAATACCACCCGGGTGTGGTTTCGGTCCTCATTGAGGCTCGCCCGCCCCGAGGGTAGGCATGTCAAGGTTGCCGTCCCCGCCTATTGGGGTATCGCTCTTCAGGTGCCTAGGACGATGATTTGAGTGTTTGAAACTTCCCCAGAACATTCTCAGCATCGATCAGGATCCCCTCAGCTGGAAGCAGAGCCCTTCACGGGTTACAAGCGTCCCTGTAAGAAACCGAGTCATGGTAGCTGAGACTCAAAGTCCTCTTCATGCCAGTCAACCCGCTCTCTCGCTTTACGAGAATCGAGAACCTTCGCTGGCTGGACACGAATTTGGACACCCCACGCGTGTCTACCATCAGTAGCTTTCGCCGCTCGTCGAGCCTCGTCCGCGCTTGGGAAGTCAACAAAAAGGTAGCGATGATTCCACGCTTTTGGATCGCCCATTGCTGGCGTTGCGGGAATGACAACTTTGCTGACTGCTTCGCTGCGAGTACGGTCAGTATTGCTCACTAGGGGGATGATGCTAGCTCTGGATCGCATGTACATTTCGAAGCCGTCGAAAAGCTCACGGATGCCCTTGTTGACGGCAGCGTGCTCTCCCATCTTTGGCAGTCCACCGACCCATAGCCTACGTCCTTGCTCGCTGTAGCCCTCGAAGTGGTCTTCTGCGTCGGCCCGGGTCCAGCGCCGGAAGACCTCTCGCTCGGGGTACTTTTGATACTTCTTCTGGTCGGCGGATGGTTTCTTCTTGGATTTAGCGACACCGGGTCCAAGCTTGACTGGGCGACCTAGTAGTTGTTGGCCGTTCAACTCTTGCTTCGCTTGGTCGGCCTGCGCTTTGCTTGTGAGTTCGACGAAGCAGTACGATGGGTTTCTGCCTGAGTAGGGGTCGATTGACATGTTGATATGCTCTCTAGATAAAGTTTGTGTTAGCAGCTCACGCTCGCTTGCTCATGATTCATTCGAGTTGACTGCGGCGACAGTAGCCGCTGTATGTCCAAATCCAACTTAATGAGTGAGAGGCTTTATAACCCACATTTGATAGCCACTCATCACGAATAGGTTCTCTACGTCTTCCGTTTTGGCCATGTACGGCAAATTACCCACGTAGACTCGTCTGCCCTCCTCGATCGCTTGTAGTGTTCGTGGATCTTCTTCGCCGCGTATGTGATCTATGCTGGGGATTCTTGAGATGGGTTTTCTGAGATCTCGTTGGCCGAGGGCGGTGGGTGTTGTGTTGCTGCTTCTGAACTCATGTAGCCTATGACTGTGACTAACAATTTCGGATGGCGTGTCAGACTTGGCTCGCCAATTGTTGGAAAGCTCAGAACGGCCAGCCATATTATATGTATGGAGATATATGTGATTAATCGAAATAAATGAGTCTCTATGCAAAGTAATTGGGACGGCTCCAGGTAGATTCTAAAGCATCGGAGGATGCCAAATGCATCTAGGATTTGGCAATTGTTTCTTCAGCTTATCTTGCACAGTGTTCTGGAGTTGGGAATGTGGAAGAGGCTGGGTGTCACGTGTCAATTCCACCACGAAGTCTTGGCGGTGTGAACCTTTCCCGAAAATTTCTCTTAATACGCAACCCATTCGTAGAGCTCATACAAGCTGAACATGAATTGTGCTACGAAAGCTGAAACAATCAAAAATATTCGGAGTTTGCATGACAAATGTAGGAATTGGAGGTTCTAATAGCCAAATTCCAGGAATTGGATAAAAATCGTTCATCGGATTTCCTGCTGGGACGCTGGTGAAGAATATCGCAAAGTGACCTTGCTTTGGTGGCACGACGGCATTTGTTTCGTATGTCTGCGTGTATGCCGTCTCTTCATATGTGACAGGTATCTGGGCTCCTAAGTGCAGAGGTACCAAAGGCAGCCTGTTGATGTGCCATTGTTGTACTGCCACGTTGGCAGAATCGACGTTTTGCCACCTTGCAATGTCAATATGAGAAGCTCTATATTTCTCACTCAGCGTTTCTTGTGCAATCTCTGGAGTCAAATTCAAATGTTGAATTCGTCGGGATTGAGAGTAATTCTGTTTAAGGTAGCCATGGGCAAAGCGCTGGAATTTACCGTCCTCGGTGTAAATATTATCAATATCATCATCGAACTGGTAAGCTTACATTTAGTTTAACTTCCTGTTTCTTTTATTGTAATCTGTTGATCGTCATCAGCTTCATTCAGAGTCTAAACAATCTCTCGAAAAATTGTCGCTCGTCTCGAAATACTGCAAAGCGTTGGTGGACCCAGTACTGTACCGATTTATAAGCCTAAGCGATACATCTATATACACTAAAGTCGAGAGAATAAAGCAAAAGATACGCAGGCTACTCGATCCAACTAACAAGCTATGCCAGCCTATGCGACACCTAGAAATCTCCAATCACCAACGGGATTTCTCATATATGAGACCTGGGGATTCCACAGACAGTAGCGATCTGTTCGGCGCAGCTGACCTCGAGGAAATCATTGGCAGATTTTCAGGCTCCAGTCTTTTAGGTGCGTACTTTCTAATTGAAATGTATACACCGTACATGATATCCAACCTTGCTGCAACTTCCACGATGACAAGCTCATAGATGCGCAGCTAGGACGTGAATGGAGACATTCCGGAGAACGTCTTATGCAAATTAGAGCAGTGGTGGCCCGTTGTTAAGCTTCTAGTGGGGAATCACGATCGTGCAAGCACAGATGTGAAAGCATCATGTTCACTGTTGCTTCATTCCCTAAGTTTTGGCAAGGAAACCGCCTTAGGGCTGATTATGGCCCTTTTGCCCTGGCGCACTACTCAGAATTACATGAGTTGAAGCATGTTCTTCTTAAACTCCCTAGCCATTGGAAAATCGACATTATATTCAGATTCAATCGCCAACAGGTGGAGTGTATTGGATTGGATTCATGGCGACTCCACATGTCCTCAAATTACCCTGCAATAGTTCCAAGCGTCCGAGCGTCTTGAGCTCTGACAGGTTGTACGAATATGATGATCAGCGTTGCCCAATTTTCATTCGATGTAAAGATTGGGGTCGGTCACACGCCTTCGACCTGCGCATCAGCTGTCCACGAGACTGGTTCCAGAGTATCTGGGCTAATTTGGACAAATTGCCATTATTCACAGGGGGTATCCGAACAGGTATAGGTTGCAATACTCACTAGACTCCAGGACCTCTCACTTGCACGGATGTGTATTCCACTATCGTCTTCACCGAATCTCTATCTGTCTTAGACGAACTCATTATTTCAGACCCGTGATCAAGAGCATCTGGATCGCATCCGACTGCTGTCGAACTTCAGAGCGGAACTTGGCTACATCGTCCTTCTTCCACACAACCCATTGCACCCCACGCGCACGCTGCTGAAAGGTCTCAGGACTCCATCGCTTTCCAGTTATAGACTCCATGCTCTTGAACTTGCTGTTTCTCCGCACGAACTTATCAACACACAAGCGGCATTCATTGACCGCAGCGTTTACAGCTGCAATTTGATTCGTCTGCACTGGATCAAGCGAAAGGCTTTGTATGCCATTGAGAGCATTCGTGAGGTTGGAAAGCTCTCTTCCTAGCTCTTGATAATCAGCTCGAGCTCCATAGGTGTCGTTGAGGCTCCTGACAGCGTCAATCAGGAAATTGATGCCGGCAATGAAGTCTCCCACGGCAAATCCGAGAGCCACCGGCATTGTTTGGTATGTACGCTGACATGGGGACGAGAAGATAGATGATTCTCGCACGATGGTACATCTGTGTGGCGGAATTGATCAAGGCTCACGGCTGAAGCGAGCAAGGCTGTGCATTGGAGACGAATCGCACGATGTTATTGGATGAACGAACGATAAATACACCGTTCATGTACCAGCCAACGGCTGCAGCAGGATATGCCCTGCGACTCGCAGTTCAGCCTGTCATTGGTCCTGCTGCAAGCTGCAACAGAGAGATACTTCAAGGCAAAGGCCAATCAAATTAGGTAGAGTATGTGTAGGGACATTCCGTCCCCATTCTCTCCCTTAAATCTGAATTTCAATCAATGCTATTTGTTGCCTATATTTGACAGATTGACGCTTCGAAGATGAAGTAATTGAGATCGAATAGGTGATAATTCATACTATTATTCACAATAAGAGCATAGCGCAATAATTACATGGAATACATTATTGACCTAATTAGCTAGGCTGTTGAATCTTTCATGCCTCTTTCATTCGTTAACGGAACACACTTCAGTCTGTCATCCACAGTTTCCAGTTGCGCACAGCAGCGCCTACTGCGATGGGAATTGTCCGCGCACGACGCCTGGTACAGCAAGTGTGGAATGCACGTCTGCGAAGAACCCACTTGGATTTTGTTCGATCTGAGAGACTCTGAAACCAGTCCCGGTGTCCACGCCATTAGCCAGCAGACCAGTAGTGAAGGGACCTTCATCATGTCAGCATAAGCTCATGAAAGAACGACTATATCTCGATCTGACTCACCCTGCATACACCCAAAACTATACCTCACATCCCCATTACCAACCGGATTTGGAAACGCCAACCTCGGTGGTCCATTCTTGCCCTTCTCCGCCTGATGCACATGCGTTGCCGTCTTAGCCGGAGATACATACTCCCCCCTAAAGCCCACGAGCTTGATGCTAAAGCATATCAAATCGAGATCTGAGTTGATTCCGAAGTCGTACGTGCCAATGGCGCCAGGGAGGCCGCCGGTGAAGACTGGATTTGTGGTACCATTGACGACTTGGTTAGGAGTGGCGGTGATGTGGTAGGTGGAGGTGAACTTGAAGACGGGATTGGGGCAGTCGCTGTTGGGGTAGAAGGGGAGGTTTTCGCCTGTACCGGGTGGATATTCATCGAGATTCTCGCCTGTGCCGGGAGGGTACTCAATTTTGGAGAAGTCTTGGGGTTTGGCGACGGGTGAGGCTAGTAACGTGGTTGGCGCTAATGCGATGAGGGCGGTCAGGGTGGATGATGTCTTCATCTTGTCGAGCCAGAGGCTTATGATTGGAGTTTCGGTATGTGGTATAAGGAGAATATGGGCTGATGTTGGCGTTGTTGCTGATGATGAGAAGAGGGGAGCAGGAGATCTAGCAGTTTTTATACCATGCACGCTATGGCTTTGCGATCGCTTTTCCCCATGTCTCGATTCCCTTCCCACATCGGCGTTCGCATGATCCGAGGAAGAACGCCCTTGCCAAGTGACAAGAGCATCGACGCAGGTGCGGTACGTCACATGTGGAATAGCCGGACGGCCACGGACCAACACGATGCCACAAACAAGACCTCATCCTTCTCAAAGCTTTAGAGAAAGTAACGACGATTCCAAATGAGTCTTAGCTCCTAAGGGAATTCCTCTTGGCTAGAAGATATCGATGCTTTAGGGTATTTCAAAGCATTGGCGAGCGTACGATATGTGCTTGGCGCCAAGGTCTCCGCTCCTCCATCCACCTATCCAGAATGGTCAAAAGCCTTTTTACCATATCGAGTAAGAAAGAAGCCGATGGTGGCTGCTTGGTATTCCGCATTGAGTATCCTGTCTGCTGCGGACGCCTTGGCGGTGAGGAGAAGCCGCGCGTTTTGAGTTACAGAAAAGGGGATCAGTCAACTAATGCTGGATGCACCGTTCTGAAAGTAAACTCGTACACCTAGAAATAACAATAAATGACATCAATGAGGCACCAAATCCGTGTATGTATGTGTCTACGAATAATCTAAATGATAGCCGAGGCCTTATTACATAATCATGACGGGGATACCAAGTGATTTCCTCCTCATCAGTTACCCTCACTTGGCGCCTCCCTTGGCATCAAATATGAACTCATCTGATCTCCTCGAGTCAGAAGCTGTGCCGATGATCTAACTTGACCAGCCGCTCCTGTGTGAACGTTGTTCCTAGATGACAGTGGTGTAATTTTGAGCGTGCATTCGACATGAGGGGTTGAAGTAATGTTCAGGTAATATTCCTACTCAGTCCCAGCTAGGGTCCACTTCGATTCGATGATTACGAGCGATGCTAATCCCTCTGAAGTTATAAGACTCGCAGCCCGTTTCTTAATAGCATAGGATGTTACCCTATCTAGATATTCACTATTTATTTAATTATTATTAAGGCTCTACTTTATATAATAGAAGTTAAATTCTCTTAATAAATAATAGCTATTTTAATATATCTTTATTAATCTATTCTCCTTCTAGTATTAATACCCTCTTTAAAGCTTTTCAAACTACTATATTAATATAATTTCAAAAGATGTTATTTTATAAAGTATTTATTAATTCCTTTAAGTTATTACTATGAGGACTGCCTGGGAATTTGGGAACAGGAGTGTGAGGTTTCGTGGGTTCTTAGGATGATTGCGTCGAGATGGTGGTGGATTATTGAGGGGAAGGGAGTTCTTGTGTACTTGGTTTGGATGTGTAAAGGAAACGAAGCCGCAAGGGAAGCAGTGGGAAGGGGATCCTCGGTCCTGCGGACTTTCTTCGTTATTGGAGGTTGACTAGACAAAGTTGCCTGAATGAACGAAGTAAACTGACGTTGAATAGGCAGACCTGCAGAATCCGAAGTTTATGTCCAATTTACCTGTCGATACAAAACCTCCCCATAGAATATGCAATAACAGCACTTTTGTTCAAGCTCCTCTCTGTGAAAATTCCATCACCTACTCAAACATCCATTCCAACTCAAACGTCTCCACAACCCTCCCACCCACCTCAATCTCCCCACTCGTAACCCCCACTGCGCCATGCACGCGCGTCAGCTGTCGCAACCGATCAAACAACGTCGCAGCCTGCGTGCGCGCAACCCCATACCCATACCCACTACCCGTTGCCACGAATCTGGCCTCCACCCCCGATGCGCTCTCGTTGAAATCGCGTAATCGCTCGTACGGCGCGGCGGGGACACGTAACACTTTACTCGCCAGTTTTTTGAGCAGATTTTCGGCTTCGATGGTGGGGGATGGGCCTGGGGAACCGTAGGCGTTGATTCTTACGGAGAATGTGAGGGAAGCTGGTGTTTTGGGGACGGTGAAACGGAAGGGCGCTGAGGGCCATGGCCTGAGTGTTAGGGATGATGAGTTGAGCGCCGGTAGTTGAAGTATTGTTGGGTCGATGGGTACTAATAGAGTGTTGGACAAATTGAAGAATGCGGGCAGTAGGAACGCCGTAAGCATGTAGATTGAAATCATCGTAAGGAGATGCGGATGCTAAGAGCTGAGTACAGCGGATTAGTTTAATAAGAGGAGACATAGAAGCGAGATGCACCCGCTCGACTTTGTAGCGATATCCTCCGCATTGTGGCGAAGACAAACCTCAGGGATACATTGAAGGGTGACCATGCATGAAGCGCAGATTCAGCAGATACTCAAACCCGTACGACAAGTCATCAACTAATCCTCAATCATAGCCTGCTCCTTCAATATGCACCACTCTGATGAGAAAGAGTCGTCGTCTCGAACCATTGGAGAAGAGGGTCAATCGCGGCTCGCCTATCGCTTACTGAGTGAGTACTATAGCCGTGTCTTCAGGCCTAGAATGACCCTCATCTATCCCACGAAGACGTTTCGGATGAAACGGGAGAATATTCTGCCTTTAATGACGGAGAAAGATCCGGCGCGCAGTGGCGCCCGCAGCAGAGAGCATGGCATAACGAAAAAGGTTTACCTACAAAATCTTCTCCCTTCCTACGCTGCTTAACGTGAAATGATACCATTCTTGCACAAAAGCAGTGTGGAAGCTGCCCTGTTACTGTACCTTTTTGTATATATCGTCAATTCCGCAGTCGTAAAGCCTAGCAACGCCTACTTATCAGATGGGCTCCTGCTAAATTCTTCCTCGCTCTTGATATTACCTTCCTCAACAAACACGTCCATCTTCGATTCGTTACTTTCAGAGGCTGCCGACTATCCCACCACTCCAGATGGATGTTTCGATCCGCCCAGCTCACCGAAAAGTCGCCTTCTCCCCACTGTCAAGGAAGACTGCTACCAAGCCGCCGATGACATCCTTGATGTGTTGTTCAAAGAATACAAGCGCGACCGTGCCTTGACGTTTGGTCGCAGTGGTTCAACTAGGCCAAGCACTCGCAGTAGACGAGGTATTGACGTAGAGCTCCCCCAAATCTCGAAGTATAAGGCATGCAGAATATATATCAGTATTCTATCCGATGATCAAGATACCGTTGAGCCTTGGAACCTGTACGGGGCGGCACTGGATCTTGTGGTTAGATGCACGACAGGAGGCAAGCGAGTCTTTGGCGGACGAAGAGCTGTCGGACCCAAGGGCGTTATTCAAATGATTATGGCTGGAAGAGCGTCAGAAGGAAGAACCCTAACCAGTGGTACATCTTAGGGATTAGATTCTGGAGAATATTGGGAGGTATCGGGGCTGACTTGAGCAACGGACTGCTGCGTTAAAAGGGCGCTATCATCATCTTGAAAGAAGCAAACCGTCAATACCGATCAATAAATTAAACATCTTTGGGAATCTGCAGTGGGTCAGATGCGTTATGGGCATTCATGAGAGCCCGCGACCTGGCTCGTACATCGGGGGGGGAGTAGAAATGCAAGATACCGTTTCGTGCGTATGGTAAAGGTGCGAGAATACGAGGGATTCACCATTGATGATTAGCAACATTATAACAGGAGTATCAGGGCCGAATGAAGGTTCTTGTTGTTACGGGCCCTGATGCCTTATATTAGGTCCCACTAGGAACATATTGCCATCTTCCTTCTCCACATCATTAGCCAAATTATCTGCAGGCCTTGTAAGTGTCCTTTTACCTGATTTTCGCAAATTGAAATAGAGCTTTTCTACATCGCTATCGATGCGGATTCAAATGCCTCTCATAGTTCGTTTGTAAAGGTCATCAGGCCGACTGCATATTGATTGTCAGAATTGCAATACTCCACACATCCCGAGGACCCATGGAAGCGACATCAGGACATTCTCTAAGGCTCATTGTCAATTTCGGGTTGGAGAAATGCCATGGTAGCCGAAGGATGCCTTGTCATGCCAAGCTTTGTATGGATGACGTTGCTACGCATAACTTCAGATTGGTTTGCTACTCATAACACTGATTGGGGCACGTCTGTTTTTGATTGCTAGAAAGAATAATCCGCCGCTGGCTGACAATGGAATATGTACGATCATGTCAGCATCATCGAGCGCCGGCTGGAAAAGCCCCATCGGTCCAAATATGAGCACGAACAATATCCTGCGCCCGCATATCTCCATCTCATACATGGTGTAGCCTATCGAACCCCCTAGATCAATTGCACTATTCCCAATCCACCTCCTCCTCCTCCTCATCATCATCCTTCTTCTCCCCACCCCTGGCCTCTTTGGGACTCCCAGGTGCCCGACTAGTCGCGCCACTTACAAGGTCATAGCTGGCGTCACTGCCCGGTTGGGATGATATATCCTCGGAGCGGCGCGGTTCAGCGGGTTTGAGTGTTGATGCTTCCGGAGTAGCTTCGTCGGGCTTGTTGATCGTTATCGAAGATCCTTGGGAATCTGCAATATCGGAAGCCTGTTTGGCCGAAGGGGTGGCTGAGCCGGGCTGTTGAGGGGTGGAGGGTTGTTCGTCGTCCGAGTCGTCGTCCCAGCCAATATTCTCAGTAGGAGACAAGGCAGCACCTGTAAAATGGGCTTAATCCTAGTATGTTCCTTGTGCGATGTAAAGTACATACCTTTGAGCATCTCTCGCCTCCGCTGCTCCTCGGTCTCCACCACCATCCGCAAGAAATGGTATCGAGTCCAGAAAGCTGGGTGATCCACCTTCTCTGGCACCAACTTCACAGCCATCCGCCGGAGCTCCTCGTACTTCTCTAGGTCCGCACGTATAGCATCGGTCTTCTTCTCGACATCGAACTCTTTCTTCCACGGCTCATACTCAGGACTTATAGGATCCTTTGTGAAGCTCTCGACTGAGGAGTGTATGGCATGTAACTGTGCGTCGAAGCGTGTAGTATGGATAACTCGCTTGCCATCTTTGTCTTTGCTCTCAAACAACACCTTCCGTGACCCGTCAGCATTAGTTTCTTCGGTGGGCGGTGCGATTGTGACAGCATCACGTAAGAAGTTGCCAATGTTCGCTCCAAACTTGAAGATAGCCGCATCTGCGGCTTCCTCTGCCTTCTCAAGATCCTTCAATCGCTTCGCGGCTTCGCTTCGAAAGCGAGAGACGACACCTTCAGATTCGCGCAAGGCTTCGCTATCAGAGCGCTCCTTGTCCTCCCCATCCTCCTCACACGCTCCACTAGATGTAGCGGCCGCAGGCGAAGCAGGCGGAGATTGACCCGTAGACATAGACCGTGCTCGATTGACAATGGTGGACTTCAGATCTGTGAAGCCCTTGAGCGCTTCACCGCTGGCAGCCGTGGCTTCCTGCCGAGCCCCCTCGTAGTATGTCTCCCCTTGTCTCTTGACATCGCTGAAGAAGCCACCAAGTTTGGCTCCCCATGGACTCGCAGAAAAAGACCTGTATGCTTCCTGAAACTCGGTATTCAAGTTGCTTTCCTTTTGTTTTTCGCTAGCTGCCTTCTTGGCGGCCTCGTCAGGGGAGAGGATCTCCTCTTGGATATGATCGTAAGCCACGTCCATCGTTCCGGTATTGGCTAGGAGGCTGCTCAACAGAACGACTATCGAGGCATAGCCTCTCTTCCCAAGACGGAATGTTTCACGAAAGGCTGAAGATCATATGGAAGTCGATGCAACAATGAGACGGGATGTTGTCATACAGCAGCGGGTTGCTTGGCGGCTCAGCGGCTCAGCGGCTCAGCGGCTGCCCGTCTTGGCACCCTGGCTGATTAGAACTAAGGACCCCTGCATCAACTATGAGTCCATGAAGCCTCAACTCTTTGAATTCTATGGAGTAGGAACAGATGATCTGAATATGCTCATGAAGGATGTATTGACTATAGAAATGGTATGAATGGAGCATTATGGATGTTCGGTGCCAAGGAGTCGCAAGAGTCTTGCACACGCTAAACGACCTAAGGATGCTCCAATTCCAACCGGATCTAATATCTTGTCAATGATATGAGAGCCAGACTCTTTTCGACATCTAGAGTCCTGCGGCATGAGAACCCCTTGGTACGAATATCTGCCCAAAGTACTCACACCCTCATCCACTAACCAACACTCCCAGGGATTGCCGCGCTCCGGCGCACCCCCCGAGCTTCCTCGACGGCAGCGCGGCCTCCCCGAAAAGCGCAACATCCGCGACGTCCGCAAAGTCATAGCAGTATCCTCAGCCAAAGGCGGAGTGGGCAAATCCACCATCGCCGTCAACCTCGCTCTGGCATTCGCACAGCAAGGCCATCGCAGCGGCGTGCTGGACACCGATATCTTCGGTCCTTCCATCCCAACACTACTAAACCTCTCCGGAGAACCGCGGTTATCGTCAAGTACAGACATACCCTCACTCTCAAATTCATCCACCCAGCTCCACTGACACCAAACGCCAGACAACCAACTCATCCCCCTCTCAAACTACGGCATCAAATCAATGTCAATGGGCTACCTGATCGACTCAAAAGCCCCCATCGTATGGCGCGGCCTCATGGTCATGAAAGCCCTCCAGCAGCTCCTCCACGAAATCGACTGGGCCGGCCTCGACATCCTCGTCCTCGACCTCCCCCCAGGAACCGGCGACACCCAATTAACCATAACGCAGCAAATCGCCCTCGACGGCGCCGTCATCGTCTCCACACCCCAAGACATCGCCCTCAAAGACGCCGTGAAGGGGATATCCATGTTCGAAAAGGTCTCGGTGCCGATCCTGGGCATGGTGCAGAATATGTCCGTCTTTGTGTGTCCGAAATGTAATCACAGCACGCACGTTTTTGGCGCGGAGGGGGTGGCGCGGACGTGTGCTGATCGTGGCATCGAGCTGCTGGGAGACTTGCCGCTCGATGCGCGGATATGCGAAGAGGCGGATCGGGGGAAGCCGACTGTGGTGGCGGAACCGGAGAGCGAGCGGGCGAAGGCTTTCTTGGGAATCGCGCAGAAGGTCGCAGCGAGGATAGGGTTGTAAAGCTATCTAGTATGAATGAATGAACTCACATCCGCAACATCACACATCACACATCATCTATCCAGCTCTCAAAGGCGCCCTTCACAACCCACCATCTCCCACAACCCACCGTCCCCCACAACCCACCATCTCCCACAAACCCACCATCTCCCACAACCCCACCATCTCCCACAAACCCACCCCCTCCCAAAAATGACAACACCACCAGACCAAGCAACTAATCAATCAATCAGGAGTACAACCTACCTTACTTTATCCATCCATACATACACGTACCCCACTACACTATATAAAGTACCTTAGTGACCCCCCATGTCCGTAACGTAACGTAACGTACGCCAGTCAGTCTCCTGCTCTTCGTAGATTCTAGCACAACTCTCGTAGCTACAAGTCTCGTACTTACAATATATAACGTATAACATATATGCAAAATAATCGACTACGAACTCAGCAATCCATAACTTTACTTCTACTTCCACTTCTACTTCTACTTCTACTTCCATATCCACTTCCACCTCCACCCCCGTCCAAGATAACAGAGCCATAACCCCCTATCCAGATTAGACTTTTGACCAGCCATCCAAATGACTTTTTCCGGTAGGAAGTATGTTTAGCACTAATCATCACGATGGGAAGAAAAGATACTTATTCGGTACATCGTTCATGGTTTGCGAGGTACTGTGATCCCTCACCATGTTTCGCATCAAGTTCATATATACGAACCCCCCCATCCCTTATCGCCGCTTCTTCCCCTTCTCTCCTCCTCCTCTTCCGCCGCCACCGCTACTTGCACCAGCACCAGCACCAGCACCACCCGCACTTTCGCTCGCCTCCCCTCCGTCACCACCGCCCTTGCCCCTACCCCTGCCCCTCGACCCACCTCTTCCCTTCCCCCTCATACCTTTCCCACCTCTAACGGCCGGCTTGGCAGCAGCAGCCACCGCATCCCCAGCCCTGACCTTCCGACTCTCCTCATCCCACCATTCCTGAAACGCCTGCTCTTCCTGAATCTCCTGCAAACTCCGCCTCGCGGCCGCTTCCTTGATGATTTCCTTTTCCGTCTGCTGCTGCGAGAGGATGTCCGCCATCGAGAGCTGGAGGGTCGGCTCGATCGGTGGGGCGGTGTGACGGATCGACCGGATTGGGGCTTGACTAGGGGACGAGTGCGATGGTGGAAGCGGCGTTTGACTCGTAAGGTGGGACGGATCAGGGGTCGAAATGCTACGTTTCGGGGCCGGTAGTGGAGATGATGCGGGACCGGTTACAGCTCTTCGGGCGGGCGAAGCTTTACCGGAGATGGTTTGTCGGAGGGTCATGGGTGAAGGTGTTCGAGCCATACTACCCCCGTGGAAGGACGATCCGCTGGACGCCGATCCTATGACATCCTTTAGAGATATTCTGGGACCTTTGGAGGCTACCTGCCATGGAGATGCTGGCTGTTGGCTCTGCGTCTGTTCTGTTTCTGCAGCATTGAATGCGGGTACCTGCTTGGGTGAAAGTGCTTGTTGTTGCTGTTGCTTTTTGCGCTCGCGTTGGGACAGTCTTGCTGGGAGCCCGGTGGATGAAGCTTCTCCTTCCTTACCCCGCAAAGATAATGCAGTCGATATATTCGAGACTCTCTTCGAAGAATCTTGCGCCATGATGTCCTTCATTTCAAGCTTTGACGTGGGCAATGTGGGAGGTCCCCAGGGCTTCTTGCTATTCAGAGGTATAGGAGAGCCCGTAGTAATAGCTATGCTAGCCTGATAGGTCAAGGGAGTTGTGGACGCTGCCGTTGCATGATCTTCTCTGGCAACAACATTCTCCTCATCATTTAGCGCCTCGGCCTCTAGTGGCAAGCTCGCTGATGGCAGTCTGGTTTTGGCCTTCGATACTGAATGTTGGAATTGCTTCGGGGTACTCCTGACATCCTCCTCGCTATCTAGTTCGCTATCCTCGTCCATGTCGAACATGAGGTCCGCGGCAGAGCTTTTGGGCTTTAGAGAAGGACTCTTCGAGTGGCTGTTTTCGTCTCGAGATGATTTGGGCCTGAGCTTCTGTGAAGAAGAAGATTGGTCGAAGTCCTCACGAAAGGCGGCTTTGGCCTTTGAACCCCCTACAGACCTCGCCTCGGGCTCATGGAGCCTGGTTTGTAAAGAAATCGAATCAATCTTAATGTGCTTGCCTCTTTCGATGAGGTCAGCTAGGCTAGGATAGCTTTCGAGTAGTTCCGCTTCGGCTTTCCCACTCTTCGAGATGGGTAGACATGCAAGCTGGTTCTCGCGGACTACTTCGTCCAGCTCCAGCATCAGCTCTCCGTCGAGCTCGCCCAGGAGACTAAGAATTATTAGTGACAGCTCCAATACGAAGAAACAATCGCCCTACCGATCTTCGAGCATTCCTTCGAGGTTGAGGCATATGTACTCGAGGGCAGCGTCCTTGAATTGTGTGACCGAACAAGGCGCAACAGCATTGAGTAGTTGGCAGACATTGCGCGTATTGACTGGAAGAATCAGTGAATGATTCGTGACACACGCAATACAATCAATTACCAAAGTTTCCAAGAAGCTTTTGGCAGCACTGTGCCAATTGGTCTAACATCAGCTCATTTGCTACCGACATCACATCAAGAATGAGATCCAGGAACGCATCCAGGTCAGAGGTTATCACATCATCAAACATATCTTTGTCGGCATCAGCGTAGATATGTCGTAAGACATACTGAAAGATATCAGGATCCACGTGCCTCAAGTCCACCCTTATGGCTTCTTGCTGCTCTTGCATATTGTCACGTCGTGAAGATAGCCAGAGACCAGCAGAACGGCCTTCGAATAGACCCTGGAAGAAGGGGCATCTTTGAACCATCAATGCGCTATGGACTTTGGTGCTCTTGCCAACGAGCTCCACATCCACATCTCCATCATCGAAGTAGCCGGATTGACATATAGCAGCCTCGAAGTCCCGATCCAATGTCTTAGGCGGCTCTTGCATGACCCTTACAGCTTGCTCGAGTTTCGCCATATCTAGGTGAGAAGCAACTTTCATTAATTCCGTCCTGATCTGTCGATATCTAAGGGCCAGCGCCGGGACATGTCTGGTGTGATGCCATACATCGACTACCGAGTCTGTATAGATGTAGAGCACAAGGTTCAAGACAGTGATGAAGTCGACCCCTTGGAAGAGGATCAAAGCTTTCCCATTACCGTCATACTCAATTGTCATGATCTCAGGTATAGCAAAGAAATAATTCCGGGAAAACGTCAGGAGCGCCTGCCTCATGACCTCGCTGCGTGCTCTTAAAACGAATGCATGGATGGGTATGCGGACCTCAGACAGTGTGGTGCCAACCCTTATGTCATACGTGAACTCCTTGGCGCCATTATGGTCTGCAAGGTACTCCGAGACTTGCTTCTCGAGGTTTGTGGAGGTCAAGACAGCCCTGCGGATGGTAGCAACATCATTCGCCCTACCTGACGCCCAAAACCGCAGCGCCGGGTTCTCAGTATCGGAGTCCTCATCTGCAAACCCATGAAGCGGTAGCAGCGGATACATGTCCGTCCACAGGGAGCTACACTCAACATCCAATTGGGTCTTGAGCACGTCAAAGTCCCGCCGGATTGCAGCATATGTACCAAAAGTGCTGCTTCGGACTGCAGCAATCTTCGTCAATCCAGGTACTCGAGAGAACTTGTAGTCCTTCGCTTTGTATTCAAGCAAGCCCGCCGCACGTGCATCTTTGATCTTAGCACGCTTTACTCTTTGCCATACAGATCCGGAATCGGTACAGATGATGATCGATCCATCTTGGCTTACGTCGACATCTCTGACTGCCATATGGGCTTTTTTCAATGACCAGACACGTTGTGGTGTCGACAGAGCCCCACGAATTTTCGAGGGGTTGGTAGTAGAGGTAGATGCGATCAAGGGCTCAGCTTTCTGGCTGACATGGACGGTAAACACATCCCCCATACTCGACATCGCACAGATCGTATCGCCTCCCGACGCGATCTTGCATATTTCGTTCTCGATGTTTGAATTCCTGGCGCCCCAGATGCTCCTCAAGAAGTAATTCGAGAAGCCTTCCAAGGGGAATGATATCTTTGTATAGCCATAATTAGAAAAGACCCAGACATCGTGGTTCTCGAGTAGACATGTTGTCGCTTTATCGATTGCCGAAACCGAAGTTATAGAGGATGAAAAGAGTGACGCAGCAACCTTCCGTGGGGTGTTCTGCACAGCGAGGGATCGAGCGTCAGAGTCCACCAGGCCAAGCTGGCCATCATTCTTCCCAAACGTATAAAGAGAGCTAGCAGTGTGGACGACGCTGTGGATGCGTGAAGCAGCAGCTCCGACCGCCATTTCGCGCTTTAGGGGACCAAATACCTGCCGCGGAAGTAACTGAAGAGGCTCTTCGTCCTTGACGCCCGAGCTATTAGCGGTATATCCAAGCTGACCATAGATATTGGTGCCCCAAGTATATGTCTCTCCAGCGTTGGATATAGCGATGGTGTGATTCTGGCCGAGTCCAATGTGAACCACTTTCTTGCCCATCAGCCCTCCGCCATGTATATTCACAAAATCAAATCGTGTCGTTTCATCTCCGGTGCCAAGCCTACCTCCGGATCCAAACCCACAAACATACAGATTTGCTTCAGGATCAGTAGTCAGCACAGCAGAGTGTAGCTTGGATAATTGAACATCTTGGATGATAAGAGGCCGATACTGAACGGCAGCAGGCAGTTGGTTTCTGCTGTGAAGAATCCCTGAGCTATTCTGCAACCGAGGTTGGTTGGTTTGTTGACTTTGAGCTCGATGTTCGTCGAGGAATCGTCTCATGAGATGATCTGGTCGCTTCAAGTATATTCTCTCGGGAAATTGACGGTCATCCTCGTCCCCAAAACCCAGAGTAAAGTTCTTGTTGCTACCAAAAGCAAATACCTCATCTCCGTCTATCCTTATGGCTGGCGCAACCGTCCTATTTGGACCGCTGTCTTCATTGGTGTCACCTGTGACTCCCTGCGCAATCTCATTATCCTCATCATCTTGGCTGCCATCCAACAGTGGTATTCCTAGGTCTTGCCGGATGTTCCTGCTTGTTGTTGATGCTCCGTAAACATCGAACGGACTATTGCCCTCTCGATCTTTAATCTTGATAAGCCCGCCCGCGCCATGAGATGCGGCGATATTTGAGTGCTCAACTGAATCTTGATGATCTCTATCCATCAGCGCTCGCGCGACCGTAATGTTGCCGAAGTACAATGCGCGATGTAGCGCTGTCCATCCACTCTCATCGTCCTGTAGGTAGAGGTCCAGGAGCGGCAGCTGTAACAAAGCATTTGCAAAGCCGGATGCGTTCTCACTTGCCGAGGAGGCTATGTGATGTAGCAAGGTGACACCATGCGAGTCTCTCCAGTTGATGTCTGCCCTACTCAGTACTATGTTCGCCAACAACTTCGGTGTCGTGGTGTGCGACGGCGATTTCGCTGTGTTCCATTCTGTCTGTCGGGGACTCTTGCTCGTCAAGGTTGGCGAAGTGGCCAATATTGTGCCTGGGCTGCTGCCAAACCCTCCAATTCCCCCCTTTCCACTAGCTTTTGTGCTCTGCGCAGAGGCATTGTAGGTGGCTCGAGCCAGCACTTGGCGAAATTTATCGACATCATCTTCGAAGTAGTATTTCCAGAGTAGAGTACTCATATGCCGCTGGGGGAGCGATGGAAGAGTTCTCCCAATCGCCCCGAAAGACGCGCCTCGCTGTAACCTCGAGGGTTACGGCTTGTTTAAAGGCGCTGCTGGAGGCTGGAAACGGCCACAGAGGGTTCCGAGGAGGAGGAGGGGGAGGAGGGTTCAGAATACGCGTAGTTCGCCAAGTGTTCGTAGGCAGACGATGACGGTTGTGAGATCGGATTGCCGGATTTCGAGAGCAAATGTTAAGCTTTTGGTCTGTGATTTATGATGGGCCAGCTCAGGTAGATAAGGAAGCGAGTGTGAAGAAGCTACTATGTCGAGAGATTTAAGGCAACGGTGGAGGGAATGAGGGAATGGGTTTGGAATGGGTGTAACTATGTATGACTCGCATCATTAAGAGGATACCTGGTCGGTCCTTCCCGCTCAGGGCCAATCAGCAGCCTGAATTTTGGACATGACTGGCATCTGGCCTCTCTATGGGCCCCTTTTTTCGGTGCAAGTCTTGGCGCTTCCACATAAAGTACCTTACTTACTTACTTACTTATATAGCTTTTAGACTTATATTTTGAGAAGTATACTAACTTGTCCTTTCTCCACCACCCATGTTTTAACAGAACGTTGTCAGTCGACATCCCTGCGCCGAGTTGCCCTCAAGATCCAATCTATATAACCCCCTCCCTCGCCGCGCTCAAATGCTGGACTGACAGAAACGTGTATATATAAGATCAAACGTAGAAGTCAAAAACGTCAATGGGAGACTCTTAGTATCCTCCGTTTGGAAAAATATGACTTTATCCCCTCGGTAAACGCCGGCTTAGGTGATCATCAAGCATGCTGTGTTCTGCTGAAGCTTAGAAGCCCCCTCTTCTACTTCCCCTCCTCGAAGAAGCTCCGGAGTCCCCGCCCGACCGCTCGTAGCTCCCCTTGACACCTCGGGCCTCCTCCAGACTTCGCCGTGATTGTTGGGTAGGGTCCGAGTCACTCATTGCAAAGAGCAGAGGCTCCTCCTCTTCAAAGGTACTTGGCGGCCGGGTAAAACTAAGCCGCCCACCGCGGTGGTCAGAGCTACCACCGCTGCCGCTTCCTCGCTCTACAAGACTAGACGTTGAGCCGTGTGGTGGGGTGTTGCCCCGTCCGCTACCCCGCCCGATCCGAGGTCGGTAGACTCCGCGTGCCGGCATAGAGGCTCCTGCTTCACGGTGCTCCAACGACGGCGAACGCTGATGACCCATCGATGCTTGGCTCCGGCTGCTAGGGTTGAAAAGGCTGTCAAATGTCGGCTCTCGATCCTCAACGCTTGGGACTGCAACAGCGGACTCATTCTGCGTGTCTGTGTTCTGTATCCCAGCGAGAACGCTGAGGCTCAATGGTACACGATCATCATCAACGCCTAAACTCGCACTGCGTAGACCGAAGGGAAAGATATCGTCCTCTTCGTATTGCGCTCTTGGCTGCTGAGCAGCCGAACTCGACCGTCTGTAATTAGGCTGGTATGGGCGCGGAGAGGTAGGTATGTCAATGGCGCCCGTGCTTGGATCACGATGACTTCTAGATTCTAGGGCATTGTCCGTTCCCGCCGCCCGCGAGGATCGATCATCACTTCGGCTGGGTACCCTATGAGCGTATTCAGAGTACTCGATGGTACTATTGGCACTAAGTCTCGACGGTATTGTAGGCGTATGGGGCGTATGAGGCGAGACGGGCTTTCCAGGTGACGAAGACGTAGATTGAGAAGTACCAGCTATCATTGCTGGGACGCTCGAGAGTTGTCGACTTGAAGTACTAGATGAGCGGTGAACATGTAGCGATGAGTACATCGAATTCGATAGAGCATCGTTAGAATCTTTCATCCGTTGAAACTTGCTCAGTGCAGCACTAGTCCTTTTGGTATAAGCTTCTGACGCAGCTTGATTGCTTGGATCTCTGAAGCTTTTCAAGTCTTTCTTCTGATCCAGCATTTTCAAGAAGTCGGAAATGTTGTCATCGTCTGCTTGGATAGAGCCAGAACTACCTCCTCCGCCTTCTGCAAGCACGCCAGACCCCGGCTGAGCATTGGAAGACGTGATGCTGGCTCGGCCGCTACTACCGTCATCTTCCGTCCGACTACTGCCACCTGTGGATAGTTTGGACTTCCGATGCCCAAAGCTACTGCTGTATCTTGTGGGTGGTCCAGGCTTGGGTGAGCTCGAGGTTGATAACGGTATTCCCTGCTCTGCAGCGCTCAGCGAGCCCCGTGGTACCGAACCGTACGGACTCAGACTCGTAGGAGCTCGTGCTTCTGCTAATGCTGCTAATGGTGAAGATTTTCCTAGCGATCCTCGAGGACCTGAAGTCATCATATTCTCGGCTTGCGAGGGTGATGCAGACAAGGATGGGCTTTTGAAAGGCTGAAAAGATACCGAAGGTCTTCTACCAACGCCTTGGCTCCCATCAGCGGAGCGAAGAGATGACCTTGATCCTTGCGCAGACCGAGTATTAGGCGGTGCTCTCTTGGACATCATGTCTTCTGGGGACTCTGACCCCAACGTTCGTGCCGCACGGAGAGCTGATAAGGGGCTTGTTCCTGCCGGCGGACCCATCTGGTGAAAGGTGGACATACTGCCATAGGCTTGTCCTTGGTCAGGGCGCACAACATCATCTCTCTTGGTTTGTGGTAACGACCCAACTTCTGTTGTACCCCGGCCAGTGTAGTGTCTGCGTGTAAGCGAAGGCTTGAAGTAGTCTTCATCCATGCCCATGAATTGAGAGCTGAGGAAGGCTTCCGAGTCATCAATGCGGAAATCACACTGCGAACGGTAAGTGACATAAACAGAGAGCGCTCCAGCAGGTGAATCTATCGGGTCAAATGTAAAAGTTTCTAGAACATCGTCATGGCTTTCGAACAGCGGAATCGATAGACTATCATGCTTGGTGCCCTGAATCGGTTGAGGGCCTTCCAAGATACGGTATTTCAATTTTGGCGTCTTCATTGGCGATCTATCTTTGAACAATTTCTTACCAAATTTCCAGGCCGGGAGAAGTCGAGCACAAGCGTAAAGCGACCGGAAAAGAACCACGCTATTCTTATAGGTGCGTGGTAGGATTGTTCCGAGGTCTTGCGGTAGTTCACCAGGCGAGTCGCCAAGCCGTACCTCCCATCGCTCGATTATGACTTCGGGCCGCGAAGACGAATCGTTGCCACAGGTTGGTGGCAATGCAGAATTGTTAAATGCCTCTTCAACGTCCCATCGTTTCCCTTGCTCGTCAATGACCACCAAACTCTGATTGTTCGTGAGATCTTGAGCATCGATGAATGTCTCTATTATCATGGGGGAAGGGCGATTGGTAAAGGCATCGCAATTCTTCCAGCGTCGAACATCATCCCGAATAAGATCGGTTTCGTCTATCTCAACATTGAACTGCGATAGATGAAGACGTCAGTGTGGATTTCGAGAGCCTTTAACTAGCTTTGTGAGGATACTATACTCACCCATTTATTGACCCGTCTTATCTTTGAGTCTTTAGAAAATGCTGGAGGCAGCGCGATTCTCGCGTGAAGAATCGTGAGAGCAGCTTTGGTGAAGTAGTTCTAGCACCCAAAGTAGGATTAGATGTTGTCTACCTCTAGCAAAGGCGTCAATCCAACGCACCTGGATGACTTGGCTCAGCTTGGCCAATTGGTCTTTGCCATGGCCAGCACTTTCTTGGCCTCGCATGATTGTATCTGAGCCTTCCACCATTCCACAATTCTGCTCGCTTGGCGTCCCTCTGTCCGAGCTTGCCCTTGACAGCGCCGCCTCTGATTCTCTGCGATTATCCGATCTTGTGGGGTTGCCGCGTGGCGAATTCGTAGGCGGAGCCGATACCGGTGAAGGCCGAGGGTGTTGATGCATGGTGCAATCTGTCGTGCTTCCAGGTCTGATCTGGGGAGAGAGGTTGGCAGTTCAACGCTGAAGGCCAGACCCAAGCTATTGATCAGTCTCTAGTACTATCCCAACTTCCCGTGCCGATCAATCAGTGTATGGAGACTCCATAATATTTTTACATTGTAACGACAGGGGTTTGATGGTCCCTTGGTTTGGCTCGCCGAAATGAGGATCAATGGGGAGGAAAAGGTGACATTGAAGTGCACAATCGATCATACTGCTATAGAGCCATCTGAAGGTTCTGCTGAACGGGGTGCTTGGGCTGTGGACAGCTTGAGGGCGAACACTAGGTTGCTGATGCCTACTCAAAGGCTAGGGGCCGATCAAAACGTAAGGCTGGAGCTAATGGCTGATTGGTCTTCGATTATCACGGCGGCAGCCTGTAGCACTGTGTAGGTAGCTCTCGAATAGGATGGGAGCGAAAGTTGTACGGGTGTCGAAGTGTGAAAGAGCGTAGATGACTCGATGCAAAGAGTCATATGGCTAGCTTGATGCAAATAGCTCCTAGGCTTGCACCCCTCAACTATGCGGGTCAGTATCTGCTATTTGACACATATTGCACTTGGGTGACCCGAGTGAATGATCACAATGTCAAGGAAGCAATAGAGGATGAGAGCGCGAGGAAATGTTGAAGCACATGATAGAAGTTCTGGGGGGAGCTTTATGAAGCCAAACGCCAGGCCGAATCCGGCTAGCGGTTCCCTTCTCAACGATCAGCCCTACGTTATCTCGGGCGATTAGGAGGTTCCTGCGTGCCTGCTTCCTCCGCATTGAGACCATGTCTCGTGGTAAGGGGTACGCCCTTCGCAACTGGATCCGCCTAAATGTTGGATGGGTCAAAATAACCCGACCTTCTGAAGTCAAAGGTTGTCGTTTGAGCCCTGAGGAGCTGACCGCAGTCATACATATCAATATAGCTCCCTTTTTCTCTATGTCTATCAACCTAGGGAAGATGCTGATCATCGCCAATGCGATTGTCAGCACGATTCTATATTGCAGGTAAAATTCTGAGAATAGAGCCGTCCAGAACATCAGCACTACCGCGGATAATGAAATCCATAACCACCCAACAAAGCAGACCCCCTGGTGCGAACGGGCTACGTCTTGAAATATCCCATCTAATCATAACCTCGTTTCTGCGGTCTTCCCGACTTGATCTACTTCAAAGCACAACAGCGGTGGCAATGCTGCTATTTTTCAAGTACAACTCGTCCACTCGATTGGTCACCCCGATAGCTCCACCAGGATGATAACCGTTGAAAACGGCTGCTACATTGAGATGGAGACGCCGTGCAACTGCGAGCGCTAGAGCATCAGACAGCGTCAGAGCGACGGTGATTGATGTTGTTGGCGCCGCAACTCCAAACGAGACTTTTTCTGATGTCGGAATAGGAGCTGGAAGAAGTATAGACAATCCGAGGGAGCGTGAAAGAAAGAGCGGGCACGTCGAAGGCGTCAAGTAGGAAGTTAGTGCGATAAGCGGCAAGTCTGTAGAAATATGTTGTAAGAATGACAAGAGTTCCGGTGTTCGACCAGAGAAGGTTATAACAAGCAAAGTATCTCGCTGCATAGATGGTCAGGCATCAACAATCATTGTTTACAGAGGAGCTTACTCGATGGATCAGCCCGAGATCCCCGTGAAGGGCCTCGGTCGGGTGGAGAAAGATGCTCATGATCCCGAAGCTGTTCATTGTTGCGACCACTTTCTGCCCAATCCTCCCACTCTTACCAACGCCAGAGACTACGAGTTTTCCTCCACAAGTGATGGATGCAGCGATGGCGGTAACGGCATCGGCAAAAGCCTCTTGAGCGTATTCGTCAGATTCGTATAGATCTTCCAGAGCCGTCAAAGCATCTCTCTCCGTCCGTATTACGTGCAGTGCTGTTTTCAAGGCACCCTTGGCAGATGACCCTTCGAGAAAGTCTACATCGGACATGCCAGAGGACGCATTTGACGAGATGGGTGTCATTGGCCGTTGGAAACCGGAGATATCCATCTGTGCTTTGGGTTCGCTATTGATAGAGAAATATTGTTCGAGGTGATGAAACTTTTTGGCTGTAGGCCGTTCGTGTAGATATCGACAGGTTTCAGCTTGCGTTTATCCAAATGAGAGCACGCAGGTCAGCTATGTCAAGTCCCAGATGTTGATGGAGTTGAAGGAATGTCGATGACGACAAGATTGCCACGCAAGAATAGAATATCCAGTTCACAGAGAGATTATTGAGGACGGTCGAGCAAGCAAAAGCGCACAGCGTTGAATTGGCCCAGGTATCTGTGTTTGAGATTTCGACTGAGTGGTGAGCAGTCAAGTCTGTTTAAAAACGGTGAAGACCCCACAAACGGTAGAAGAGTCTAAGACCCTGCATAACATACAACAGTATATAGTTCCCGGGGACGGGACGGCTAGAATGAACCAGTCATTCATCAGTAAGCAATCGAAATGCTACCCACGTTCTTTATCATGTACGGATGGTCACTACGGCCGAGGCAGCACCGGGGCGCGCACGTCATTCTTTCCAATCCTTGGCGGGCTTGGCTTCAGCTCTCCGGTAGAGAACGGGTGGTCTAGGCCGCATGCATAAGGTGGAGATGTCATTGATTCTGGCGAGCCATCGAAATCGTAGGAACAGGCCATTAATTCTTTTCGGAGTACTCTTTCTCACATCATGGCCTTTCGTCGTAAGTAAGGTGAAACAGGAACGTTGTGGCAGCTTGAAGCGGCCAAAGTGGGGAAACGTGCACTAGTCAAGTTGGACGCCACGTGGCTCTTTACCTCGATCTTAATCGCCTCCAGAGAACCAAACGATAACGATATCGAAACCCAGGGGAAGGTTATCCTGCCATTCTCTTTTCTCAGATCTAGGGCTTTCTGCAATACTGGCCTTGCCGAACATGACGAATAACAGCATATGGCCAAAATACCGAACATCCTCGAGCAAGGCATCTTTGAAAAAGTTCTGATCGGACACCCGAAATGCTGTCTCCATGTATAGGCAAATTGGAACCAATTTAGCAAGGAGAAATTTCTTTTATCAATCGGAACGCGTTCTTTCAATGCGGTAGTACGTTGTAGCAGCGATGAGTAGGACGAAGAGGTAGGAGGATATCACTCCAAGATATATGTGATCCACCTAAGGGGTGCCGGTTGTTACGAAGAGCAATTCTTGAAGTCTTGTAGCATTGCCCTGGTATGGAACCAATCCATTCGTTGAGGCACGAACATGATGATGAAAAGCAGGGTACAATTCCCAAAAGAAACCGATGCAAATACGTCTGACTCGTTGGCCTTGGAGACGAATGTCGTATGCACATAAGACGCTGAATAATTGTCGAGCAAATCCGTTGATGAGTTGACATGAAGACTACCTTCCTGCGAGAGCTAGCCGACATACACATCGAAGTTAATGGTGCCATAGATTAGATGCATGTGATATGTCGGTAAGGAAAGTTGTTGATTTATGGCGCTGATTGTCGACGCGATCCCTATTATCTGTCAGAATCATACCTTACAAAAATTATATACAACATCCCAAATGGGCTCACAACCTGTCGTTATTTGTAGGGCGGCAGTACGCGTACACCCCGTCCTGGTTCGCGTACACCCCATCCTAGTCCGCGTGCACCCCATCCTGGTGCGCGTACACCCCCCCTCATTTGGCCTAGCGGTCGGCTGGCGGGAGCGTTCCGAATGGTCAACTAAGCTTACCCGAGAAATATCCGAGTAGTATGGCGGAAAATTGTCCGCTCCTTGGCGCTCCGCATTTCCGCTATACTATCCTGACGGCAACGACTACTCAGCGCATTATAATACGGATTATGCTTATAGCATACGCATTTCCACAAGGAGTCTGACGGTCTTGAGACCTTTGAATTCCGTCTGTTGACAGGAAAGTTGTGGGCATTAGCATGATATGCTACCAGCAGGCCGCTAAGTTAAATGGGGGGAGGTGTACGCGCACCAGGATGGGGTGCACGCGGACTAGGATGGGGTGTACGCGAACCAGGACGGGGTGTACGCGTACTGCCGCCCTATTTGTACCCCGCTTACTACCAACAAGATGCTGCATATGGGCTGCTGCTTCATCGTAGGATTTGTGGCTTCTTTTGAAGATGACGTTGCGAGCTCTCCATGAGCTAATACTTGAGCGCTGCCTCCTTCTACGATTTGTTCGATGACCATTTGTCTTCTACCATCATTTTGAGCGGTGTGCGGGCTGACGTTTTGAGGCCATCCTTAAAGCTGATCAGCAATGCATGTAGGCATGCTTTGAACCAACCAACCTTGTCGCGTGACCCTGGAGCTCATCAGAGTCGATCAGATCTTGGTGCTGCCTGTTATGGTTTTGAACTGATGATAGCATAATATTCGGGATTTCTCTTTGAAATTCAACGGCATCTTTACTCGTGAAAGTCGATGGTGAGTCGTATCAACAACATGCAAGGTACTTGTGATTACAGCGAGGTTCTCTGCGTTTCTTGGTCCTCTCAAGTCTCCTACCTTTCGTGGCCTCTCGAGATTTTTGAGACGATTGAGGGCTCAAGTAACACAAGAGCTTGCAAGGCAAAGCCTCGTACGACCTACGTTGATTTCCTGGGAAAACGAAGGTATAATCTTGGGCATGAGCGAGTATGCATCCCAGTCTCTAGTCTTGAAATCATATTGGCGTAAAGGGTTTGAGGTTTCTGATACTCCTTGATCCCAGCTAGCATATACCTGCTATCATGTCGCTCATACTTATGCGAAACATGGTCTGCAGACCCAAACACTGCGAGAAGCCAGAATTGATGAATGATCTGGAAGAGAATGACCTGGCAGAGGAGGGTGGCAAAAACTCAACTACTTTAAGCGTGGAGGTCTCAGCCCTACAATGACCGCTCTAAAGGCGTTTAGCCAAGCCACTAAGCGGCCTGCGTCCTCTGTGACATCTCAACATTTTTCTGTCAGCGCATTGCGGAAGATCTCCTGTGACCACCTATTACCGAATACATGCAATGTGGATCGTAATGGAGAACGACAACACTTTGAAAATCGGCGTCATCTTCCGGCTTCGCTAACTCGAGAAGAGGTCTGAGCCTCAGATATTGCTACCGTGCTTCGACCGAGCCAGTCAAAGCAAGAAGCCCATTCGTGGTGGCGAGCCGGGTGCTGTCAAGCTGAGCAAAGCATGACGAGCTGTCAGGTTGCCAGATCATGCCAGCAGTCCGCCATACTCCACCTACGTTGTAGACAAGTATGAAGCGGAGACACAGCCCCGTTTGTGAGCATGCATATGGGCAATATACAGCACGATTTTCCGGGATACCACATGGATGCATGCTAGTCCTTCTTTTGACCATCGACTTATCCTTGGATTTTCTTGTCTGCGTTAGTTCGATATTCCCTACACGCAAAGAAGCTCATCATTAATTGGCAAATCTTGGAGTACGAAAACCCCCAGTCGCATCTCTAATGACTACGAGGACCTTAGCGTCAGGAATGAACGACTAGGGGAAGCGATATTGTCATCTGTTCCACCATTTCAGCGTTGGATGAGCATCGGCACCTGGTGGTCTTCGCAGCTAGACTTGGCCGTGCTCCTGTACATCATCGACAGCTTTGAGCTCTTGCGAAGAGTATCAATACTGCCCTTGCGTCATGCTAGGGTTTCAAGAGTCAAAGATTGCCGTATGTATAGTCCCGAGAGAGCCGATCGATCTGAAATATCATCAGCACGATGCATCAATAATCTATTCTCCGGGATCCAGATTACAGGCTGAGCATTGGCCAGAGCGCTTTCAAAGCCTTCGGTCATTCATACGGTGCGACGATATCCATGATATGCCTTACAGCTATGTTTTTAAACATTCGATTTGAAAGGCGGCTGTACCGCATGTTGATCAACACTCTTATGTAATCCCCCACCAAGTCGCACGCTACGAGGAGCTCCACGCGTGGGCTTAGATTCAGAGGGACTGAATCCTCGACCCCACCATGATGATCCAGCCGCCTCTATCACCATCCTCTACCATGACACGTCTGATACGAAGTCCTTACTCTCAGACCTATACCTCGCCCAGGACCAACGCTCCCTTCCGCTCGTATACTAGCTACAACTCGGACCATAATTACCCAAGAATCCCCCAGGAACAGACCAAAATTACCCGTGGAGTGTTTATTCAACACAACGAATACCGCCGTACATCCGAAGCTAACCCTAGCATGAGAGATGTTAGCGGCCGCGTTGCAGGTCACGGAGAGATTCGACGCTGAAGCTAAGCTGACAATAGGAGTTCATTTTGCTCTGTTCTTAGCAGAAATCAACAGCAACATCAAGATTGAGTTCTGTAGCGATTCAGTCTGAAACGATCAAGCCCTTCTTCGTACCAGCAGCTGAGCATGGGGGACAGAGCTTGAAATACACCCATGTACTCCGTCTGCGCACTGCAGCTATCTGCTAAAATCCCAGACAAAGCGTAGGATTGTCCCCATCACCCATCCTTTCGTTAACAAACAGAGAAGAAATAGCAGCTACAAAGCAGTCTGGAGAGCTAGACCATCATCAGAACTACCTCATGCGTCCCCTTGGTCTTTGGGGGAAAAAGATAAAGAGAAGACATTTATTTGCCATGGAATCCCCTCGACATGCCCCACAAACTCCCGAATCGGTATAAATTCTGTCCGACCATGGTCAAAGACAGGGGTCAAATCAACCTCTGGTCCAATTGCGCAACAACCCCTATCCAAATTTTCAAATACGACAATGCCAAGCCTACCTTACTTGAGGAACCCTTACGGGCTAGCTCTAGAAGGCTCAGTCTGCGGTAAACAAATATGATTGGTCTGTGCGTACCACCAGGTCGGATGACTAATATACCTTTTCCCTTTATGAGTATAGTGTACGAGATACCGATATCCACTCCACTATATTCTCAGCTGTATATTCTGCATACAAGGATCGCGCCCCTGCTCCTGATTGATCAACGTATTGATACAGAGTCAACATGCATTCTATTCATAAACCACCACATCCCTCTCCTAAACCCCCATCAATTTTCCACTCCTATCTGGAAAAATCCTGTTCATCATCCCGTCTTCCATCTCTACTTCAGCCAGCTCACCATCGTCCCCTATACCAACTCATCCACCCCTACTCCCCTCTCTAAACGCTCCACTACCCACTCCCTCGTCCCCTCTCCAACACCCTCTCACAACAAACATGGGAGAGTTCGCCCCAACCACAATCATCATCTTCGTCCTGCTAGGCGCCTGCGTAGCAATCGGCATGGCCTACGCCATGGCCCGCATCTTGGCCTCGCCCTCTGAATTCGATTCGAACGCTTGCGCGGCATCCGACGAGCAGAAGGAGTATATGAGAGAAGTGCGGGGGAAGAATCAGGATGTCCTGTGGGAAGATGCGAAGGCGTTGAGGCGGGAAGGGAAGTTGAAGCGGCCGTTGAGAGAGGTTTCGATACAGGAGAGCTCGGGGGCGGAGTCGTCGGTGTTTAAATGAGTTGGTGAGTATGGTGATGGGTGCATGATGTGGGCTGGGTGAAGTCTCGTTGCTGATAGGGTGGTCAGGTGGAGTTTGTGCTTGGTACAGGTGATGGGTCCTGCGCTGAAGACTGGACCTTGTGATCGGATGGGATGAATGGAGTTGGGTTGCATTTAGACGGCTTGTGTTACTCGTTCGATGAGCATCCTATACGACCATCGGGTAGCATTCGACGTTAATGAGATGACTGCAACAAGACTATGTTCTCGACCTATCCAGCAACATCCAGACTTTAATTAGAATATAACCTGGGTGCAGAAGTTGTTGAAAGCCTTCCTCTCCTGGCGTATACAACACATATCCCATCAAACCCACTACCCTGATTAGTGAGATCTAGTCTTTCGATGTTCGGTAATGGGATCTTATAGGAAGGAGGGCCGAAAGTCATCGCACTGCTCGCTATGGTCTATGTCAGGGTTCTATATATACGCAAGAGAACTAGACATTGGGAGCCGACTGAACTACGATACCTTGAGATGGTCACCGCCATTTCTCACGAGTGAAATCATCATAATCCTATATTGCGACGAGCAAGATCAATGGTCTATATTCCAACGTTCCAAAGGACGAATGAAGTTTTCGTGAAGTCTCGATGTAGAACAGACGCTATGTAACTTCAAAAAAACGACGCAGAGAACAGCTCATAATCAGGCGATGCACATCGAGTACAACGTCCCACTATTCTAATTTGTAACTCATATATTTGTTCAATATAGCTACCTTAGAGAAGACACCATCACGACAAGAGAAGTGTCAGTTAGATGCTGCTCTCCATGCCAACTGAAGGTTATCTTGAGAACAGAAATTCAAGCCTGTCCTGCAATCATATGGATCACCTCACATCTACTCACCTCTTTTCATACATGATCCACAATACATTCACGACGCGTCTTCCGATATGGACGTCCCGAAACGAGGTCACTTTGTGGAATGCCCAGGAGAAGGGAAGAAAAACCCATCCTTCCGAATGAGGCTTAGTGTACGAGTCTCACGTTTTCAATGATATCGATCGGTGGAAAGATGGAGCGAAGTTGACTTTCCTAGCAGCGATGATTGAAACGCGTGATAGGACGATATGAAACGTGTAATATGACTGTGGTACTTGAGGTAGTAGAAGAAGACTGATACTCGGGAGAGCCGTGAGTGAAAAAGGGGTAATCCCTAGCGCCGTCTTAGAATGCCTTGGCGCACCATTCCAGAAAAAGCCAAACCTCAGCGAACTCGAGCAGACCTCCACCGTGCCATTGCACATGCTGACTTCTGGATGGCACAAGTCAGTCGCGAGTTTGTGAAAACTCCACGTACATGAACGGTCACGCTGATCCGATGACGTGTTTCTTTGCTGACATGCATGGATATGGCTACACACCACTCAGCCCTCAATGCGATCTTACCTGACCTCAGAAACCTTTCTTTGACTCCACAACTTCGAGCTTGCATAACAATCACCCAACCGTGACTCGATACCCTCTCAAGGGTGGCTCTTTGCGAACTTAGTTAGGAGCAGCCATCGGCTTCTACCTAATAGTCCGATCGGTTCATATCGCCTTACACTGATCGTCATGCGAGATGCCCGACTCATTCGCTCCACCAGCGAAGCATCCCACCTCAGTGGTCGAGCCCACTGCCCTTCCAGCAGATGACTCTCTCCCACCACCCGCCTATGAATCCCCAGAGGTATGGAACGACCGCCAACAACAGCCATCAAAGTCCTCATATCCCAACGAAAAACCCACAACCACACCCGCTCCCCAATATGTCCAGTCGCAAAGCCTTGACCAGCTTCAGTCTTCATCTTCTCAACAACCCCTCCGACAACGCCCTGGCACCCACCTTCTTCACATCTACCGCGAGAGCCTCCTTGCCCGTAACCTCACCATCCTCGACAGTGACAAGACCTCAGTTGCCTACTCTGTCGTCGCAAACCATGGCACCATGTTCAGCGAAAAGCCGCACATGAAGATCTACCGCGGATCTACTGGCCCTGAGCCCTCCTCGCAGCCGGTCGGAACCGCCACATTTCACAACTTGAGTCGTACCATCGACCTCACTTTTCACAAGCGGGCCGTATTCATGGAAAGCACAAGCATGTTAGGCGTCACGCACGAGTTCCCAAGCGGCATCGGCCCATTGCGTTGGAAATCTGAAGGATGGGGCGACGATCTCGTATTGATGACAGGGGACAAGCAATGGCTGGCGAAATTCGACGCACGGAGTTTTTCGTTCGACAAGAGGGGCATTTTGGAGGTTGTGAGTTGGGATATCCAGGGTGAGGGGTTGGATGAGATCGTTGTTTCCGGGGTAGCCATGATGGAGTTCATGCGGCGGCAAAGAGGTGAATGAAGGACGCTGTTTTTGGTATCAGGGCTGCAGATGGAGTGGCTGACCCCATTGGTTCGATGTCTTATGATTGAATGCATTTCATGATCCATTCGTCCCTGAGACCCTCTCAAGCATTTGAGACCGTCGAACCCCCGATTGCAATAGTCCCTTTCCCCTTTCCATTGCTGATTCATGAGAACGATCAAGCGCCAATACACGAAATGATAAATCCAAATGCATCATTCCCAAACCCTTATCACCACACTTGGTCCTTACGGTACGGACTGTTAAAAAAGCTTAGCAAAAGACTCGACCTCAACTATTCATAGTAACAGTGAATCGTCTGCAGACACTATCACAATCTACCCTTACCACAACAAGCTACGACTCAATATGATACTACTCAGCGTTCCGGCTTGTATGACTGATTATCTCACTCCTCTTCAGCGTTGCAGTCGTGATACACCTCTACGATACCAAGAAGCGGCCTCGAAGAGCTATATCGCAGATATGCCGTTTCTTCCCTTTTCCGAACATCCTCGCAAACCAGACAGAGGAGACGAAATCCAGTAGATGTTGCTTTCCTCCTTGCTCCCATTCGATTACGACTCATATTCATACAAATAGATTGCATCTTTACGATACTAAGGAGCGGCCTCGAAGAGCTATATCGCAGATATGCCGTGTCTTCCCACTTCCGAACAGCACTGTAAAGAGACCGAACTCAACGAACGATTGGTGTCCCTCCTTGCTCCCATTCGATCACGACTCATACTCATACAAATAGATAGACACTGATCCTGATCCGGAGGCTTTACGACCCCCTAACACAACGCCGTCACCTCCTTACTCCTACGAACCCTTCACCAATGCCCAGCAGCATTCCTTCCTCTCATACACGTTGAAACTCAAAGATACATGTGTATAAAACCTCCCCCTCCCTTTCTGGAGAATGATTCCTTCAAAATAGGATGAATGGCCATCTACTTTATACATGCAGCACTAGCACAAATATCCATCCCCCATCTCACACCCTCAAGTCACATGTCACCTTCATCTTCGAAACTGCAACCACTTTCTCAAACTCCAGACCCCCATATCTATCCCCTCTGTCCAGACGCCATGGGTAAGGTACTATACATTTCACCTATCCAATCCAACAAACCATCCCATCGGGAGGCTACATCCCCTTCCCATTTCCGTTCCCCGCAATCCCGCATCTACATCCACAGGATAAGACTTCCACATAAACGGAATGGTAATTATACCATTAAGCCGCAGTCCTGAACCAGGTTCTCGATCACATCAGATGAGATGAGAGGAGAGGAGAGGAGAGGAGAGGAGATCGCTTGCCATGCATAATTCAAAAAATCGCATTCCCACATTCCACAATGTGAACATCTTCTACTTACGTAAACCTAGCAAGCACCACGCTCGTGAAAAGAAATTCAAAGTCACTGATACGCGAAAAACCCCCGCTTTATCCGGATAAGAGGGAAATAGTAAGTGGTAAGCAAGGAGGGAAGATGGGTAGTGGTAGCCATCAGTTTTCATAGAGTAATAGGTGGAGATTGATATATATAGAAGGCCTAATGGAAAGGTATGCTGAGCCTCTACATTCTTTGCAGCTAGAGAAGTCGATATATCAAACTTCAAGCTGAGATGTCCATCTTTTTGACTTGGAAATGGTCTCATCACGAGACCCACATCGGACAAGGTGGAATTGCAAATCACTACTCGAAATTGTTGAGATAGCCTTTCGAAGTCGCCACACTCCACTCGGCCGGTCCTCCGTTCGTAGATCCATCGCCCGGACCGCTACCCTTGGCTTTACCCACGGCAGCGTCGGCAAGCTGTTCCAGCCCTCCTTGATCATCGTTTAACTTCCTCGAAATGAACGCGCTGATCGCGGCATCCCAGCTGGTCTTTCCTTTGCCGGGGCGGAAGAGCGCAGTATCTAAGCCAGCGCGGAGATCCTGTAAGGCCGCATTGGTACTCGAATTTGACTGGCGATCGGCAGCTTCCCCGAGGGTGATAGCTGCAAGCGCAGTGATGTGGTGGACCAGGATCGAGCTGTAAGTGCCCTTCTTTTGCTTAAGAAGCGTGACGATGTGGAATGCCCCGTTGATGATCGCATTTGTGTTCGAAGTATGGCCCTCCATATGTCTGTCGGCGAGAAGCTGGAGGTACAAGTAGGCCAGATGGATCTCGGGTATTTTGGTATATTGCTGGTACACGCTCTCGCGAAAGGTTTCGATTTCTCCTGATATCGCCATATTGAGTAGACCGCCCTTTGATGGTGCAATAGATAGTTCATCCGGATGATGGATGGCGCCATCGAATAAATGACCGAGGATGCGCGAAAGTCCTAGAATACCTCGTTAGTCATATAGGGAGGGAGTTGATAAAGCCTGACGGTCTTACGAAACATGTTGTAGGTGGTATCACCAAGCAAATCATAGTCCGAATCCAGTAGCTTGGCATTGTTTTCCTGAATCCGCAGCTGACCACATGTGCCGGCAGCATTCCAGCGATCGAGTATGAACAGAGTCAACCAGCAGCGTCGTCCAAGATCGCGCGTGTACGGTTCCAATTCCCTGCCATCATGAGGTGGTAAGAGATGCAATCTCATGTTAGTAGCAGTATCAATCGCGAGACCGAACCAACGATTATCCTGAACGTGAGAAGGTCCACTATGATCTGTAGCGATGATCATGAGGATCAACGATTGAAGATAGACAAGCTTGCTTTGCAATGTAGCAGTAAGTTGGCGATCTACTTGTATGATCGTGACTTGCTTAGCAGCCGCGGTCAGGGCAGGTTCGATGTGTCCAGAAGTAGACGCGGTGATCGCAGCTTCAAGTGCGGCAAAGAATGCTTCACATAAGCCTGCAGGTACAGTCTCAACATTGTGCTGGATGCCGCCAATCTGACGGGGTAGCAATGGGAATAAGGGGTGGATCAATTCATAGTATCTAATCGAGAGTTAGTAATTTCTCAAAATTTGTCAAGTCGGTGGCTTACGCCTTGACCCATTCCTCGTTGACTACCGTGGCGTTCATATTGCGCTGCTGCGATTGAGGACTGGCAGGAAAACCTCCAACAAGCTGTTCGGCGGTTGCTGGAGTGTCTGGGTGTGCACTCTGGTGCCTCGGGTTGAACTCAATCGGCGCTGCTTGTAGGGAGTTGTAAGTGTTGTCGTAAGGTGCCGGCCCGTCAAATGAGCCGTAAGGTCTTTTCCTATTGCCGTACTCATTCGGAGGGGTATAGCCCCTTGGTTGCTCTTGGACCATAGGTTGGTACTGTATGTCCGGAGGTGCCGCGCCGGTCTTGTATTCGAGGAAATTTACACGCTCCGCCAATTCTTTGATATAGCTATCATGTGGATTAGCGAAATAGTAACAGGTCATGACCTCTTCAGCCTCTGATTACCCTTTACTAGGACCTCTCTTTTGTGGTGCTCGGCTGAAATCGCAAGTCAGGCCGGCACGACGGCAGGCAGAGCAAATTGTACCATTGGTTTCCGACTCCGCATCACATCGGATCTTCAAAGTAATCAATTGACCGCCATTGAATAGCTGGCTCCTGGAGAGAAGTGTACCTTCTTTCTTCTGCATTCATCGCACGCTCTTGATACCTTTGACCTCTTCCTTGAAGATAGGTCTACGCCAATCTGATCAGGGCCTTGATCTACATCCAATGAACGCTGCGCAAGCTGCTGTGGTGTCGAAGGTTGCCCTTGTCCTCCGCCTATTGGTCCATTCGCGTGTAGAAAATTGCCCGAGCCATTACTGTCCCTCCGCATTGATGCTTCAAGTGGAATATGTGAGTGTCCGCCTGATAGCATAGGGTATTGATACGGATGTATTTGGTCGGGAGCCGTGTCTGCAATGATTTGGGGGTCAGGATTCCTCTTGTGGGCAGAAACATAAGATCCCAGACATGTCTGGAGTCCCTTCCGGGGTAGCTCAAGACACATGACAACCTCCAGATGTTGGAGTGATTAAGCAGAAGCCATACTGACCAGGCTCTGGGTACGATGTATTCTGCGCCATTGTAGCATGCGTCGCTAAACGGGTGCAACCGTCTGCTTGAACTTGACGAGAATCGCTAGTCTTGGTGGCTTGAGTCCTTCATAATATCGGAAATGCCCTTTAATCCCTTGATCTTCCAATAATTCCCGAGCATATTCCTGTGCTAGTCGCAGTATGGTGTAAAGCAATGCCTCTGTTCAATAGATGTGACCGATGAGGAGGGGGCGCCGATTGAAGAAGGTTTTGGACTAGCGCCATAGCAAGCAGGCTAGACCTCTTGCTGTCCTCGAACGTCATGTTGCAGTGTTACACAAGATGTCGGAGTTTTCGTGGTCATCAAAGAATGAAGGACTGGAAGATTGAATCTATTAGCAGGGAGCTCTACTGTTTACATCGTTGTTATACGGAGATGGAGGCATATTGTTCCTAGTGACGGCTTCGGAGTAAAGAGAATGCGGAAGCCTAAGTCCCACAACACTCAGACTTGCTCTTACCTAGTGGCAGCTGAGAGGGATGTGTCCATGGAGCTTAGATACTTTGGGGACTGGTATGACTTCGCACCACCAAGAGCCGTGGAGATGGCGCGGGGAGTTGTGGCAAGAAAAGATTGACACAGAGGATTGTCGAGTTACTGGAGATATGCTTTCGAAGGCTGTGGGGTTCGGTATCTTTATGGATCATTCCTTTCTGATTGCAGTCTCTTCTTATATATGACTAGCTGGGTTCTCAAAGAATGTTTATGATTGATCAGTGAAGGCGACCGACTGGGATCCAATCGAAGCGGCGACTTGAAGGTGGGAATTCCTTCTGAACTATCCTCCAGCATCTATGCCTCTAAGCTAATAGCTCGCATGGACCTTCAAGCAAGGCTAACCTCCTCTACAGGCCTTCTATGTGATTGGCTGCAAAACCATACGACAAGGCTCATTCTCACTACTTCCTCATAGACTGAACAGCCAGATACTAGACACCCGTAGATCTAAATCCATGTGATAGTAGGCGGAGCGAAATCCGAATATTGTATGTGGGTAAATTCAGGACCATAATCCGCCACTGTCGCTCTCCTAGAGCTATGGTCGCGTATTTAGGCATTGGGTCGAGTACTTAGGGTGTCCATCCACAATTCAGGGCCTTCAACTTCGTCTCTTCTTGCCAACGACCTCCGTAAAGCCATCGTCATCAACTTTGGGCTGGACCTTTTCCTTCGGAGCTCTCACCAGTGCCGGTGCTTCGTCCATATCAATATCAACATCTTCTCCTTCCATATCATCACTGTCCCAATCAGTGTCGTCGTCATCCTCGCCTCTTTCCACCACCTGAAAGTCGATCCTGGTGCTGCCACCCTTTGTCTGCCTCTCCTGCCATTGTCGATACATCTCATCGACCCGCGCGAAATCCCCTTGTAATATCAACTTCCGCAGGCCAACAACCTTGGCGGCAATCTCCTCGCCAGATCCGTCTTCCACATTGACATCGAATTCGTCATTCATGATCTGGAGCAAGAATTCTTCGACATATTCCACATCTACGTCGGGTGTTGCCGCTATCAGATCAGACACAGCACCAGCAAACCAATCACGCTTCTCGTAGGAATCAGGACCACCCCATGAATTTTGAACGGCATAGGTGAGAGCTGGCCAAGCGGCGAGCGACAGCGCAATAGCGAGATCAAATTGACTTTGGATCTTCTCTATCCAATTTCAGCAGTGCGGCTTTGGTGGCTAAGGCATTCGATTGTACCTAGGCTTGGCGGAAGAGCAATACCCCCGTGAACCAATGCCTTAGTAGGCCTGGTGCCAGACATGGTGGTCGTTCGTACCTGTCTAAGGAAAGGGACGCGGCAAGCAAAGTCGTGGAACCTGGGTAGGGCTGGCTTATTTTATTCTAGAATAGTCGGTAGTAGAATATCGATTGTTCGGGTAAACCCCGGCAAAATTGGTCACTATGTTGTACTTTTATTCTTGGATAAGGTATATTGGATATTTTGGGAATTGCCATGTTGTACATATTCCCGCAGACAACGTACCAACTACAGCAATTGCGTTCGTAGATTTTGACACTAGCTACAAATTCATTGGATTACAGTGGGCTTTTCAATTGCTCCTCAGTCGCCTTGATGTCCCCTTGCAGCGCTCGATTGCATTATATACCACCTGTGCCATCCATGCCGCCGTCTAGCAGCAACCGGAGTCGCGGCAATCATGGTGTTCAACACCATCTCCGTGGGTACAGCTGTCGCGCCGACAGTGATCGAGACCTATCTTTCCCATGTACGCGCACATTGGCGATATCTGAAAGACGCAGACTCCATGCTTAAATCACTCATAGTACCTCAATCGCAAGCCACTCGGCCAAAAACCGACTGCCCACATCTCGTACCACGAAGGGGTCAATATCATTCGTCATTTTCTTATCCACGCTTCCCATCATACTGTCGAGGACATACAACGTTTCACCTCTCAACGGGTTCCTTATCCGCGCTGGGTCAAAGTCGAGGTGGTCACAATCCCCCAACAAAGCATGTTGGAAGCTGCGAATTTGCTCATCACCCAGCTGGGCCATCATGGCGTCGACAAAGTTGGAGGCGAGAGTTGGTGGCAGTGGAGGAGGGAAGGTAGCCCACTACAAGCCGAATGGATTGAAATGAAGAGGGATTACATTAAAAGGAAGGCGACTGGGGAGAAGGGAAGGAGGACTATGCTATATGTGCATGGTGGAGCCTATTTCTTTGGTAGCGTAGACGAGCATCGATACCAATTGCAGAGACATGCTCGCAAATTGGAAGCTAGGGTCCTCGCGCGGTGAGTGTACAACGGATATTGGTGGAAGAACCTACTTGCTGACTTGCTATAGTGAGTAATGGATAGGCCCCTTTTCAATGCAGTGCTGACGCACAACAGCGCGGTATCGGCTAGCCCCTCAGTTCCCATTTCCTTGCGGTTTGCACGATTGCTTGGCCGCGTATCTATACCTCCTGACTGTACAACACGCTTCAGAGATTGTCCTTGCAGGCGACTCCGCAGGAGGCGGCATGATCGTTAGGTATGTGATGGTATCAATGATCATGATACATGCTAATCGACCCAGCATACTTGTAATACTACGTGATAGCGGGCTCCCGCTTCCTGCTGGCGCTATACTAATATCACCATGGGTCGATCTCACTCACTCCTTTCCAAGCGTCGCCGGCGATGGCTCATTCGACTACATTCCCGCCCATGGCTTTCATCACCGCCCGTCAGCGTCCTGGCCACCGCCTAATACTTATGATATTGAAGAAATAGCCATGCATGCCATTGAGCAAGTGGCTGGTGAAGCTATGCCGCGAAAGTCTAGCCAGGCCGCAAGACATAAAGCCCAGGGAGAAGCTATTCAGGGCTTCTCGCTGGACAACAATCCAGGACTTCTTGATTCCGGAGAAAACCCGGGAAACCCATATGGAAGTCAGAGCGCGAGCAAGCGCCCTGACAATATGATGCCTGGTGCTGGTCATGATCTCTCCTTCATGCTCGATGGCAAATTGGTCAGAGTTAAAGACCAAATACAAATGTATACCACCAATCAATTGATATCACACCCGCTGGTGTCTCCAGTGCTCCAGCCGTCGCTCGGGGGTTTACCACCTTTGCTGATTCTGACAGGTGGAGGTGAGCTTCTTCGGGACGAACAAATCTACCTGGCTCACAAAGCTGCAAACCCGGCCAAATACCCTCCTGGAGAAGCTTACCTTGACAACTATCCCGAAGCAAGGGATTCGATGGCTAAATGGAAGCCTACCAATGTCCAGCTGCAAGTCTGGGATGACTTGTGCCATGTCGCGCCTACACTCAGCTTTACCAGACCTGCCAAATACATGTATAGATCTATTGCGCAGTTTGGAGCGTGGGCGCTTGCTCGTGCCCAAAAGACCGAAATTCAGATAATGGATGATGAAGAGGTTTCCCTCATCTCGGAGTCGGACACCGGAAGCAACGATGACCTTGAGAAGGCCAAAGCCAAGACTACAATAAAGAACAAAGTGACATATAGTAGCACTACTATCAACGACGAAGTTGGTAGAGCTGGTCAGCCATTACCGTCATTCAAGAACCATATGATCCGCCAAAGGGTCGACAGACATGGTAACATCTTCCCCTTGGATCCGCCGTCCTCCCTCCCAGCCTTGCAAATATCGTCAAACGAAGTAGGCGTCATCAAGCCTGGACCTGTTCAGAAGTGGTTGAACGCCAAGAAAGATTGGGATACTAAGTACGTCCGAGAGAAGCGAAAGGTCCAGAGGCAGCGGGTGAAGGAGATGGCCAAAGGATATCAAGGCTTTGGTGATGATGAAGTACCCCCACCGTCTGCTCTAGCGGGCCGAAGGGGTCTTAGTATGCCGAAAACAGAGAAAAGAAAACGAAGCTGGGGTATGAGCTTATGGGCCTCGTGGGGAAGTACGCACGATGAGCAGACTATGAACCGCGAAGAAAAGGCAGATAAGGAGATTGGTATATTTACTCCAACCGAGACAGATGGCGCAAAATCCAAGCCTACTGATGCCGAGCGAGGGCATGCTGTGTCACATTCTAGATCTCGACGGCGAAACGTTTCTGATGTAGGTCAGGCCAACGTCGACGAGAACACATCAGTGGTAGAACTCAGGAGGAGACTGGAGGAGATCCTGCCGACTGATGGGATGGCTTCGGACCATGAATCCTTCACTCCACTACTAGTGGCTTCCGAATTCTCGACCATGGAGCCCTATGGCCAAGTCGCCTCCCAGTCGTTGAGTCCAAACGTAAGCCGTCCCAAATCAGAAGGCATAGCATTTCCCTTTAAGTTGAGTACGCATCTTGTCGACGACGGGCGCAATGCGAGTACCATTACTCTCGAGAGTCAGGCGGGCGTGGTGACACCCCAGAGCTACGGGAACAGTCAACAGCTCGGCGACAGTATGGAGCACAGGATGGATGGCGGAAGAGATGGACCAGGATACGAACAAACGGAGACCCCTACCTCTGCACAGGAAGAGAAGTCCCCTGTAGCAGTGATCAACGACGAAGAATGGAAACAGGACTCTACAAACAAAGAGCAATCCCCTATAGCAGTGGTTACCGACGAAGAACGGAAACGCGCCTCTACACAGGAAGAGAAATCCCCCGTAGCAGTGATCGACGATGAAGGATGGAATCACGCCTCTAGACACGAAGAGAAGTTTCCCATAGCAGAACCAGCAGAGAGCGATGACGAAGGCTGGAAACAAGCAGCTCAGGACGCGAAGATGAGACTGATCAATGGCGGCGACGATCAAGAATACCCCGGTATGCGGCGAAGAGGCACACTAGAGGACGTTCAAGGTGACTCCTATCATGGGCCGAACAGGACCGAAGGACCGGAGAGGAAGAGACCGCAGCTTGATAGAGCGGAGACTGCGAGTCTGGATTGATTGTTGTATGTATACACAATGCGGGCTACTCAGCTGTATTACTATAGAAGTACCTGTGACAGAGATGGTGTTTCGTATGCTGCGGTGCACTAGAGGCTTGATGCTAGCATGAACACTACAATTTCTAAGAAGGCAAATCGATTACTTGTTATTCGCTATCTGTATGAATGACCTACCGAGCACCATACTTACATTATCATCCTCTTTTCTCAATGATACTCCATTCACCAGAAAGGACTACACAACAATCATGCTTTCTCAATCATCAATGCAATAATGCATTCATACCAGACTCCCTTCCACATCACTTAGCATACTCAAACTATCCTGCCAACAATTGATATATACAGGTAAAGTGAGATTCTCAATGTACGCTGAAGCCTCCACAACAAAGGCGCAGCCTTGAAAGGTCTTGAAGTGGTAGTGCTTAATTGGTGAACCGAGATCACAAAAGAGGCGCTGTGGGAGGCACAGTATGTTGTGTTGAGAGTAAAAGGGTAGTATTGATATCGTACCCCGACTCTCTTGACATTAGAGTAGAGGTTAGATTATCTATAAGCAAAGAAAACTTGTCAAAGATGTCATTCTTGGTAACAATAGACCTGAAATATTACTTTCGATGAATGGCCCTCAAATAACGCTAGTGCAGGCAGATCCTGATTGAACGTTGGAGCCAAAATGGGTATCTTTTTATCAACAAAGCCGGTCGTTCAAAACACCAGTGTCGCTATGCAAAAACCAAAGCCTACCAGAACGCTTGTTTCTACTTCCCTCTCCTTGAGCGAGTGAACGAGATCTGTAGGCATCATTACCGCTTGCCCTCATCTGGGCGTGCCGATGCTGGGCTCGTTCCCAATCCCTCGTCGGTGATCCCCGTCCCTGGTCTAGCAAGCGGACTTCCTCTCCTAGCTGCATCAAATGCACCCTGCCTCAGACCCTCTCGACCATCGGTTCTTCGCCTTAGGGGTGCATGTCTACCGATTGGGCTAGCCGCATTTCTCTCCGGCGTTCCACTTCGAGACCGATGCGTAAGAAGTAGGGGCGATGTTTGTGGCATTGAATCCCTAGGTGTGGTAGGTATGGAGCGCGGCTGAGTCTGGTATGTATCGTAACCTTCGTCTTCATATCTCGGACTGCTATACCCTAATGGACTGCCATATCGCTCGTACGACTCGTCGCCTTGGCCAGACCCGTCCCATGCTGAAGGAGTCCCTTCGCCACCACGGTACTGATATTCTTCGCCTCTCCTTTTTACAGGACTCTCATCATAGGGATCAAATCCAACCCGTCTTCGTGCCTCCTCGCGAAGCCGCTTCCGTTCTTGTACGTCATTACTGCCGGCACCAGTGGAAGCTGATTCGCTAAGGAAGAAGGTGAGGAGCTCATCCGGTATGGATAGATGAGGTGCCTGTTGGAACTGCTGGAGAGAGAGGAGGCGAAGTAAAGTCTCAAGGAGTGAAAGTGATGTGCGTATAGGTGGAAGAGTCGGGCTTTGCTGTTGCGGCCTTTGTGGTATGGAAGATCTTGGAGATGGCGAGGAGACTGAGGTGCTGGGATCCGAAGATAGATTACGTGATGACCTGAAGGGTCTGCTTGGAGTATCGACCTCAGATTCCGTGTCTGAGTCTTCTGCTTGGGTATAAACCTCGAAAGCTATCCACTCAGGGTCGAGATCTGGCGGAAACCGCCAACAATTTGGCGCATTGGTTAGTTGCTGTTCAGGGAAGGGATTCGGAATAATCGAAGAGGCTCGCTGTCCTTTTTCGGGCGAAAGAACGAGGGCTTGGCCGTTGTCGTGGCCATTAGTAGGTGCGAGTGGGCCATCACCTGCGTAGTCTTGTATGTCGTCGTCTTCGCGACGGCCCATCATGCGCCTCGGTGGTATCGCATTCTGGTCTCTCTTCAGTAAGAGCACCGGGCTGTTCGTTTCACTGTCGTTACCAATATTCAGTATCTTTCCGGTGTCGGCATAGAAAATTTTTGATAGCTCATGTATGGGCACGACTTCCCTGATGCCAGCCGATTCAATGTCGCCATAAGGTCCTGGCTGTGGCTCATCGTCGTCGTATGTGTGGACGCGGTCATCATCTAAATCCTCCACAATGATAAGCTGGTAGGCGTACTCGTCGGGTCTGACTTCCGGCACCTTTAGTGGAGAGTAGCCATTGCCATTCTCCTCTGAGGTGCACGCGTTGAAGCTGTCTCCCTTCCCGTATAGTGTTGTGCCCGGCAAATTATATAGCGCACTTATTGGCACACGCATCAGTCTAACATCGGCCTTGTGAATTACTTCTTTCCAAGTACTCTCTCGGACGTCCTCTTCGGTCTGAGGGCGTGCATGGCCCATGAAGAGCATATACACCGACAACGTAAACGTGGGGCCGATCTGGACATGACTTATATTAGATGCCCCGTACTGCGAGTCACCAGCCGTCAGAAAGGTGCTAGCCTGCAGCAGCCGGGATGGCGAAACGCTTGAGGGCAGATTTGATGAAAGGCTAGCTCCAGATGCTGTGATGGCAAGGTTAATCAGAGGGACGGCGTCCTCGATACGTGTAAGTAATTTGCGGATGGCTTGGACAATCCGCTTCAGCTCTTGGTCATGTTGGGTCTTTGCTTGGGCCTTTGACCCCTTTCTCTGGATGGCTTCCTCGGCATTGGCCGCTGTTGAAAGACGTTGACCGAGAGCTTGGATTTCCCATCTAAGCGACTTGGTGAGAGAAACAGCAGATTCGAGAGAGGTATTCCCACGAGCCGAGCTGGCAAGGACATCAGGATGATTTTGCATCATTTTCGATAGCAAGTATTACGTACATCAGCTCAATCATATCAATCGCCGGAGAGATGATCTGCTCGGACATTTAGTATCCACCCAGTCTAAATGAGCTAAATGACAAGCTATGATAAATAGTATAGAAGGGTGGACAAAGTGAATATTGTGTTATAGTGCATTGGTAATGACACATAATGTGGAAATGATGAATACAGAGGAAACGAACCCTAATCTTGCTGTTCAGACGCTCCTGCAGATCCTGAAGCTCTTCTTTCTCATTGCTGTCATCGACGGTCTAGCATAGAGTAAGTAAATGCGGTTGGGATTGTGTTCATCCTATTCCATAGACCTTCAAGAGCCTGGCCGATTGCTTAAGAGCATAACCAGCAGTGATAGTGACGCCAGATCTGCACAAGGATCAGTGTCATGGCAGAGAATCCAATTTCATCAAATTCGGGACCTTATGGCATAGTTCATCGCCTGCTGGGTCACCTGAGGTCACTGTCAGACTTCATCCAAGCTGTCTTGGCATAACATACCTTCCCCAGGAAAACATCCATGATGTGATCCTTCGTGCATCCAGAGTATGAAACTATTTGGATTTGCTACCATGTCAAAATGTTATTACAGTAGCAAGGGCGCCATCTTCGAAGATCCCACCCTTGTTTGACAACATACTCTAAGTACTTGACCTAATGACAAAACCTACTTTAAGTCGCTAAGAGGCAACATTTGCCGGTAGAATAGCGTTAAAGGACCCGCAGCAGCCGAGGTACCGCGCGGATCTGAGTCTTCGATTTCAACTTAACGACGTTCGAGTTCGGAGGATCAAAGGAATATAGTACGTTACGTTAGAAGACTCCACGAAGCCGTCACACTTAGCCACACTCTTTTCAACCTGTGCAGAGACCGGGGATAGACGAATTTGAGCCCTATGTTTTGGCACTTCAAGTAGCCTGCTCGAGCTTTAATCCGAAGCTGCTCTTTGATTGTTCCTAAAGTCAAGAACCTCCGCGTACAGCGACAGCCACCATGTCGGGTCTCGACTCTTGGGAGGACGATCCAGCAGCGCAAGACGAGCTCCTCTCGCAGCAAACACAGCGGAATCTGAACATCAACGGTCACAACGGGCGCGGCAACACATTCACCCCACAAGCCAATACTTTTCAACCAGGTGCTCAGTCCTTTCAGCCAGGACAGCAATACCAGCACTATGGAGGTCCTGAGCAGTCACAACAATTCGGTCAATATTACAATCCCCAGCAACAATATGGGAGCGCATATCCTCAGTACGGGCAGCAAAATTACAACGAATATAATCAAGGCTACAATCAGCACACTCAGACTTACAATCAGGGATATGCATCACAGCAGCAACCGCATCAGCAACGGCAAGTTCCCACAATAGCAAAAAGACCTACCGCTGAAGCCCCAGCATCCGGCTCCACACCTATTCAACAAAAGTCTGCCCCGCCTCAGATTGCTGAGACTTCTGGACCACCTGTGGTGAAGACCTTGTCCATCGGAGGAGAGATTCCTGGCGCAACGGCATCGAAACCTAAAGTTCTCTCTATCGGCGTTCCTGCACCCTCACCTGCCGAGGCCAAAACCGCCCCAGCGGAAGACGGGGCCAAGTTCGCAGCCGCTAAAGCCATCGACAAGTCAGAAAAACCATCTGGTAATGCAAATGGCACGACTTCTCCGTCACCGTCCTCAGGCCGTTCCAGCCCGACAGCTGCAGACGCTAGAGAAGCGAAGGGAGAAGCGGACGAAGTCGAAAACGAGCAAGCTGCACAGGTAGATGAGGAGGTTTTGGAGGAAGTCTACGGGAAGGAGCATGTAAATCTGATTTTTATAGGGCATGTCGACGCAGGAAAATCTACATTGGGAGGCAGCATTCTGTACGCAACAGGCATGGTGGACGAGCGGACAATGGACAAATATAAGCGAGAGGCTAAGGAAGCTGGGCGGGAAACTTGGTATCTTTCATGGGCTCTCGACCTGACAAAGGAAGAACGATCTAAAGGAAAGACCGTCGAGGTTGGCAGAGGGTTCTTTGAGACCGAAAAACGACGCTACAGCATCCTTGACGCCCCTGGTCACAAGACCTACGTACCGAATATGATAGGTGGGGCTTCCCAGGCGGATATTGGTATCCTTGTCATATCAGCGCGTAAAGGCGAGTACGAGACCGGCTTCGAGAAGGGCGGCCAAACCAGAGAACATGCTATACTTGCCAAGACTCAAGTGAGTGTTCTTCAGCCTATGAATTCCTGTTCTCCGTCAAATCTCGAGTTATAGACTCGTATTGAGAGTCGTTTTTTGTGACATCTCAAGACTTCGACCACTCTCTAAAGAAAGCCAGGTGCTGACCGTGTGCATAATTACTAGGGCGTTAACAAGTTAGTAGTCGCCATCAACAAGATGGATGACGTCACCGTCGAATGGAGCCAAGACCGCTACAAGGAATGTACAGATAAACTATCCAATTTCCTTGCGCGCCAAGTGGGCTACGCGAAAGCCGACATTACATTCATGCCCATCTCCGCCCAGTCGACGATTGGTATCAAAGATCGAGTCCCGAAAAAGCTAGCGCCATGGTACGACGGACCATCATTGCTGGAGTTTCTAGATAACCTTAAGAGCCTTGAAAGGAAAGTCAAGGCTCCGTTCATGATGCCTATCAATGTAAGCGTGTTCCAGCACACGTTCTGTCATAGTTAACACTCTCGTTCATGTTTTGCGCTTCTGCGTTTGGTCTTGGCAGGGCCACACTAACTCGTAGAACACCTTTAGGGCAAATATAGGGATATGGGCACGGTCATTGAAGGCAAGGTCGAAGCTGGCCAGATCAAGAAGGGAAGCACTTACATCATGATGCCCAATAAAGAAGATGTTACTATCTCCGCTGTGTACGGCGAGACTGAAGACGAAGTCCCAGCTGCTACCTGCGGCGACCAAGTCCGATTACGCATTCGCGGCATTGAAGAAGAAGATATCTTACCTGGTTTCGTACTATGCTCGCCTAAGCGACCTGTTCACTGCGTGGCGGCTTTCGAAGCACAGATTGCCTTACTGGAACTGAAAAGTATCCTCAGCGCTGGATTCAACTGTGTGCTGCACGTGCATTCAGCGATAGAAGAGGTAACATTTGCGGCCCTGCTGCACAAGTTAGAGAAGGGCACTGGGCGGAAGAGCAAGAAGCCTCCAGCGTTTGGAAAGCAGGGCATGAGCATCATCGCCCGGCTAGAGGTCATTGGAGGTGCGGGCAAAGTTTGCGTAGAGGTTTGTATTTTGGTGATCTCTCATACTTGAAGAGTGATACTGATACCGAACAGAGATATGAGGATTATGCACAGATGGGAAGATTCACGTTAAGGGACCAGGTGTGTATAGCACGCCTTGACTTCAAGTTACAGTTGGATCAGGATGAGCTGACTGTTTACCTTTACAGGGGCAAACGATTGCAATTGGGAAGATCACGAAACTCATTACGGAGACCGCGGCTTGAAGGGCTTTATCATGCGTTCGAATGTCGCATTGTCAGTACAAAGCTCACGATCATGGATGATTCGATACTCGTAGGCATCTTAGACAAACAATTGGCTTCATAGCTAAACATTGATTGGATACTTGGCACGATCACTACTTATGATACCATGCATTGATTATCGGCGGTTGCGTCAACGGCTTGAAATCGTCCAATATGGTTCCCAGGGTAGGGCCAGGACTTATACACCTTATGTATGGCAAATGTTACTCTCAGGTAATTTCCAAATATGCACATACAGCCATACCAGAAATGCATATATCTCGACTTTTCTCTCATCCCTGAAACAAAAACATCGACCAACATGCCATCAACACTTGCAAATAGTCTCGAAGATCGGCCAACCGTGAGCCAACGCGATCTTTGCTAAAGAAGAATTGGTAAATGGGTATGAAACAAATGATATATTGAAATGGAGAACACTAACTGTTCCTACAACGATATTACTGGTCACTCTTTTTCCTCACATTTCGTCATCTGCTTACGATTGGCCATGCCTTAGTGGTGCATGATGATCGCCGAGCTGCAGGCGAGTTTTAGCGCAGCCGCTAGACGGAAAACCCTAGATCTAACTCGGGTAAATATCGGGAATATCATTATTAGCCGAATAAAGTCTTTCGAACTTTGGCGAGTCTCTAACAATGCTGTAGTTTTGCCAGTATGGATACCCAGAACTTTCTTTCCCTTTTCCAGGAGGTGCTAGCTCGTAAGTTGCCCTTAAACTCTGCCTTAACAAGTACTGAGAATTGGATAGCGGACACAGGCCGCCTCAAGGCTGCAACAGCTCAGCTGCGCGCCGACTTCTACCCTCTACCAGAATCCCTAACTGTGCTCTTACAGCTACTACTCTCCGACCAGCCCTCCCCAATCCGACAGCTCGCAGCGACACAAGCTGCTCGCTCGCTAGTACCGAAGCACTGGAAGAAACTCCCTGGGGAGCAAAAAGATGAGTTTCGACAACAGCTGCTGCAAGGCACCTTGCGGGAAGAGGACCAGCTAGTCCGACACGCCTCATCCCGTGTCATCACCGCTGTTGCGAAGATAGATCTGCAGAATGGGGACTGGCTGGATGTCGTGGATGTCGTGATGCGGGCAGCCAGCAGCTCAGACCGGCGGCAGAGAGAGGTGGGGACCTATCTACTTTTCACGAGCCTGGAAGCTATTGGGGAGACAATAAAACCTCGATTTCCTGAGATGCTGCAGATATTCACGAAGACTATAAGTAAGGAACCCTAGACTGTTAGATTCGAGCGGACGTCTAACATTTCATAGGGGACCCTGAGAGTGGTGAAGTGAGGATCAACACAATGCTAGCATTAAGCCGATTAGCTATCACTCTGGATAGCGACGAAGATGAGCCTTCTCTCAAATTACTACAAACTGCGATACCACAGATGGTAGCTGTTTTAAAGCAAGCTGTTGATGAAGGAGATGAGGACCGAACCACACAGAGCTTCGAGGTAGGCCGCATTCGAAACGCCGCAAAAGTTGTGAACAGCGCTGATAGCTTATCCGAAGGTTTTTCAAACCCTGCTTGGCTGCGATTCTTCGGTTCTGAACAAACACTTTGGCGATATTGTGCAGTTCATGATCAATCTCGCTTCTCAGACATCTCTGGATGAAGACGCTAGAACACAGGCTCTTAGCTTCCTTATGCAATGCATCAGATATCGCAAATTGAAGATGCAAGGCTTAAAGGTTGGGAAGCAGCTCACGTTGAAATGCCTAGAAATTGCAACAGAACTCGGAGACGCCGATACAGATGACGAGGATGTCACTACTGCCAGGTCTGCTTTAGGTCTCCTCGACGAAATGGCAACCAGTCTACCGCCTGCGCAGGTAGTCGTACCGTTATTGCACGCTCTTGGTCCGTATGTCACAAGCCCGGATCCTGATAGACGACAAGCGGGTATCATGGCACTGGGAATGTGCGTAGAAGGGGCCCCTGACTTCATTGGTACGCAGATGAGCGAGATCTACCCATTGATTTTGAGGCTGCTCGAAGATCCAGAGACAAAAGTCCGCCGCGCTGCTTTGGATGGAGTGATGCGAGTAGCTGAAGAGCTTCCAGAAGAGCTTGGTAAGGAACATCAAAAGCTGATGCCAGCTCTGGTCAAGCACATGGACATTGCAATCAAGAGCCTGAGTGGTCAAGATGACAAGCAAAACCTAGACATCATAAAAGCCAGCACGAATTGTATAGACTGTTTAGTGGAGGGCTTGAGCGCCGAGCATGTTGAGCTTTATCTATCAGAGCTAATGCCTCGGATGACCAGACTTTTCGGGCATCCTGACTTGAAGCTGAAAGCTGCAGCTATCGGCGCTACAGGGTCTATTGCCGCGTGTGCCAAGGAGGCATTCCTGCCGTATTTTGAGCAAACTATGAATGAACTCTCGGAATACATCCAGATGAAAGATAGCTCAGACGAGCTTGATCTACGGTCTGTTACATGCGATGCTATGGGCAACATGGCTTTAGCGGTTGGCGGAAAGGCTTTCCAGCGTTACGTGCAGCCGTTAATGCAAGCGTCCGATGAAGCATTGCATCTTGACCATCCTAAATTGAAGGAGACTAGCTATCTGTTCTGGGCAACAATGGCTAAAGTGTACGAGGGCGAATTCAAGCCATTCTTGGAAAAGGTTGTAGAGACCCTATTTGAGAGCTTGGAGACCGAGGAGTCGGAGCTTGAAGTCGACCTTGGTGACGAAGCTGAAGATCTGGCTGGAAAAGAAATTACGATAGGTGGCAAGACAATCAAAGTTGCTTCTCTTAACGACGACGATCTCGTGGATGCAGCTGACATCGAGGACTTGGACGACGAGGCCGCGGCTGCTGGGAGTGACGACGATTGGGATGATATGGATGTCGTTACGGCTGTCGCACAAGAAAAGGAAATAGCGGTGGAGGTCCTTGGGGATATTCTAACACATACGACCCAAGACTATCTGCCTTATCTTGAGAAGACTGTGGGCGTGCTAGTTCCCCTCTTGGAACATTCTTACGAAGGAGTGCAAAAAGCGGCGATTAGTACACTGTTCCGGGCATACAGCGCGCTATGGGCCCTCCAACCAGAGGACATCCGGGATTTTACACCTGGCCTGCCACTGAAGACAACGCCGAATCCGCAACTCGAGCAATTCGGAGAACTCGTCATGACGGGTACTTTAGCCATCTGGCAAGACGAAGAGGACAGGTACGTCAATTTCTTCTCTCGAGCATTCAGCTCCGAGCTGAGCCATACATTGACATGATGACACAAATGTCGTTAATCCCAGCTCACTCAGACGCGCTACGGTGCATGTTGAGAAAACGAATTTCCTCTGATCAAATTACCAATGTCCACGTCTTGTTTTCAGCAATAAACCAGCATTCACTAACGGAAATCCTATAGAGCAACGGTGACAGAGATCAATCGTGCACTGGCAGCTACCCTTAAAGCCACTGGACCTGTGTTGATAGCAAATCTAGGCCGATTGAAATCCATGACCGAGATCCTGGTCGCCATCATCACCAAAGAGCACTCTTGCCAGAAAGACTTTGGCGACGAGGAAGATCTGAGCTCTTTAGAAGGTACATCCGAATACGATTGGTTGGCCATCGACACCGCTTTAGACGTAGTTATTGGACTTTCCATCGCTCTTGGAGAGACTTTCGGCGAGCTATGGAAGATCTTTCAAAAGCCGATCATGAAATACGCCAGCAGCAGCAACTCCGTTGAGCGAAGTACATCGGTGGGCGTGATCGCCGAATGTATTAAGAATATGCGTGGGCAAGTCACTCCCTCTACCAACATATTGATGAAGCTGTTACTCCATCGTATGGGCGATGAAGATAGCGAGACTAAGTCCAATGCCGCTTACGCTGTTGGTGTGCTGCAAGAGCATTCGGATAATACTCAGGAGATACTAAAGAATTTCCCAACCATCCTTAGCAAGCTGGAGCCTTTGCTGAGAACAGACGAGGCAAGGTGTAAAGATAACGCTGCTGGGTGCGTCAGTAGGATGGTTCTCAAGCATCGCGCGAATATGCCTGTCCCGCAAGTTCTGCCCGCAATCATAGAGATTCTACCGCTGAAAGAAGATTTCGAGGAGAATGAGCCGATCTACCAGATGATTGTTCAGCTCTGTAAGCTTTCCAATCCTACATATCTACATCCATGAAGCTCTCCCAGTACGTTTCAAGATCTCTCCAAGGCAGAGCTAATGGATCAAACAGACTCGGAAGGCGATCAAACAATCATCTCCCTAACGCCGCAGCTTCTCCCCATCATCGCCGAAGTCATGGCGCCGCAGCCGGAAAAGCAGATCAAAGACGAAACGCGGGAGAAGCTGACGCAGCTTGTAAAGTTTGTAGCTGGAAAGCAACCGCAGGAAGTGAGGAAATATGAAGCACTGGCTGCGCTGGTCTGAATCATGAACATCATGTGAGGTAAGAGATGAATGATGATGCACGCTGCGATGTTATGGACGCGATGATACCTGACGCTCAGCCATGAGCCATGAATTACTCTCTTCTTCTCAATGATGTTTGGGCACTAAGTCGGTCGGCACATAGAAGGTTGGCGAGCAAATCGCATAGAGTAGAGCAATGGGATTATTGTACTCGTGTCGTCCAGGTACTACAAGAGCTACTAAACCCGAAAAACGTCAGTACTCAAACGTATCTCTGCGCCGATTGGACCTTAGCAGGGGCACACATTTGTTTCTTGCCTTTTCTTTTTCAAATCCCCGAAAGCCCTAAAGCTGCCGAAGACGCGGTGGCAGTATTTGTTGTGGCATGCATTGCTCCGCGGCATATGGCGAACGTGCATATCTAACTTTATCCCAAGCTACTGATGGTGCAGTGGCAATATCTCTTGATACACCAGTCCGTCTCTAGCGTACTTCCGAATGGACGAATGGCATCTTTGGCTGCAAGGACGTACTTGCGCTCGAAGTTCTTTTCGATTAAGATATCAGTCTTCAAAATTGGGGATTGTTCATCGGAGCTATAGTGGCTGTATGTATTCTGAAACCGGACACTATCCTTTCGTTGAACGTGCTTATCTGTCCCTTTCTCGGCTGCCACACGATATATCGGCAGTGTCAGCATCAATAAGAGGTTTTTGCAAAGTACGTACGCCCAAACAGTAATTCGATTGAGATGTTAATATTTTCATAGAAAACGATTTGCCCTTTGAATGTCTTTGGACGTGCGTATCTACTAATGTGATAAGCTGCTGACTAGGAATAGGTAACCTCGGGCTGTGTCAAGATAACTTCGTTCATTACATACAATTAATGATTGGATCAAGTTACTGCTGAGCATCTAGGTTGGATAAATTTCTCTAAAGCTGAGATAGCTCTTTGTCGGCCTTACCTAGCGCACTACCGACAGGCATACCTTGGCCTATTGTTGCCACACTTAGGTCTTCTTTGGCACAGCCACTTGTCTTCAGCACCCGATTTAGCGTGGCGAATCAAGTGTAGCTAACATTCCGCAGTCGGGTATCCTCTGATTGGTCAACAGTACAGTGGTACAGGTCCCGACAAGGCGTCACACCACACATGGACGAAATCTACGAGAACCAGATGCCATTCATTTGAATCCCAACCGACCAAGGTGGCTGCATGTCAGATTCGTTGGTCTATACTCACGTTGGGACGGCCGAAACTGGTGGGAAGAAAACACTTTAGTGGTTCTTCCGTCAAAATGCTATACCAATGGTAGCTTGACGTAACGCGAAGGTTTCTTGGGCTGATATCTCGAACCCCAATGTATTCTCGGAATACCCATCTGGAAAAGAGCCCTTCCGATTGGATCAGCTTCATGGACTGAAGATGCCTTTTAGCACTGAGCAGAAGCTCTGCTTTTGCTGTTCCAACCAACGTACGTATGACTCAGTATATAAGGGTGGTCTCTCCCCCAACTTTCCTTCTTCCATAAAACTTTGTCGCATCCCATTACCACCTCAAAGGTTCCCATTATTGCCTTGTTCCTTCACGACATTCTTAATTGTTGTCACGGCTTGTAAGTCCATCCCTGAATTCATTATACATCATCCTTGAACTCACAGTTGTCGTCGTCACCATACATATCTAGACAGAATGTCTGCCACGACCACATCCGCTGGTCAGCGTACGAAATCTCCCACAAGACACGCACACAAACATGAGGATCCCCCAGACTTCTCCTGCAAAGAGCTAGCAGTGTTCATGAACTGCATGACCGCCTCGCAATTCAATGAGATTAGAACTTTCTTCCAGAACAACTGTGGCAGACCAGATGACTGGGTGCGGTTTCTCAAAAACACTGATATGACGTTGGATGACAGCAAGGATCGTACGAGCCCGGGCTATGCGAAGCAGCTCCTTCTCTTTGTTAGAAGACATTTGCTGATCCCTGATAGAGATCTACATAGTCACTATCGAAGTAACACTGAGGACCGGCCTTGAATATACGGCTTGGGAAAGTGGAAACAGTGATATCGAGGTGCCGGAAGATTTGTGCGCTCCTCACGCAGATCTAATACAGCGCGAATCCGACGCTTGGGGACCTCGGTATGCTGAGCGAGCTGCTCAAAGAGAGAAGGCCAAGGCTAGCAAGAAAGAATAAAGAAAAAGAGAAATGGCTACGGAAGCTGCTGAAATGGAAGGAGAGGAGGATTTCCTAAATGAATCAGGAGACTAGTAGGGCAGAGTATGCAAGCTCTTAACACTCTGTCACGAATTTGAGCTGGTAAAGGGGGGAGGGATAGCTGCTTCTCTTCTATTTTCTTTGTGTGCCTTGTGGACGAAACGATCCTACACTCATTTGATACGGCGAGAAAAGGTTTGCACAGGCTTATCAGCTTTGCGGGCAAATCTATCATTAATATTCTGTGGCACACGGGGGAAAGGACGATATGTTTGCTTTTTAGATAGGGAAGATGGATCTGCAATGCCGAAGCTACCACTCTCATAATGTAGCACTTCGCATCCTTTTCAAGTAGTAACCAAATCATAGATCACGTTGTTGGTAGTGATATGTAATTAATCTATTTTTCGGGACTTTGGCTTTGAACATATTATATGGTCGTCGCGAGAAGGTAGCTATTCGCTCTCAGCTATCTACACCATAAACCATCTCGCCAATTTTGAATATGAATATCGAAATATATTATTGGAACTACTTTCTCGAATCCTCAAGCCGTATCTCCAGCAAGTGGCGTTGCCTGGAGAAAAGGTAGGATGTATCTGATCGTCTGATGTTGTCTTGCTACTATGGGGGTTGCTAAGGAGTAGGAATAATAGGGGCATTTCCCTCCCTAAATACATGCTTCCAACGCTAGTCCAATTACCCCTCATCACCTGGAATATATGTCGCAGTGAGTCGGACATAGACGAGTGGAAATCTGGTTCTTCGTTCAGCCACTTATAAAGCCACTTCGATAGACTGCAGTGGATCTTACAAAGTAGGTAGACTCCGTTAATAGTGTATCAGGAAACGTGTTAACTTTAGTACCAACAATAATGCCTTTAGTATTCGCTCTGCGATAACGTTGGGCAGAACCCACTGTCTTGAGACGAGGCTACTACAATAGGGTATGTATAGCAGATCATTGATGATTTGCGTTGTCTAAATTAAAGAGGATGGTAAGATATCAATCTATACAAGTACCTTACTGGTAACGACGTCGCCTATTTCTATACGAAATCTGAAAATAACAGATGTACGCTCTTTCAAGAGATGAGTTATTGGCTTATACGACATATTTGACCAGCAGGACGTAGTTGGCTCCTAGCTCGTACAGCTAGTATCTCATGGGGATCCAGGCTGTATTATAATTGATGGGTACAATCAGTGTAGTGATGATCATGTGTTCATCTATCAGACGGCTTCGTGTAATGACCCCTGTTGGTATACCACACCACCAGGCCCAAGCATCACCCTATCAAAGGCGATTGCCGAATCCTTAACTAGCACGACATACTCCTACACCAGCACTAGACGTTGCACAATAGCGATGATAAATCTTTTCTATAGAGACGGGATAGCTATGCCAACGCAAGCGCCCTACGACTCGTGGTATGGCGTGATCAGATTTGGAGTATCTGCCTGGTCTTTCGCATTGCAGTTGTTTCCCCTATGTAAGTGCTTTTACCTGTGTTTGATTTATCCTCTGAAATGTTGAATGGAATTCCTTCCTTGTTATCGCGCTGCATCTAGGGGTTCAACTCGGCTTCCTCCGTAATTATCTTGACTACCGCTTTACATGATGGTGCGGTTGGGGTGGAATGTGCTGATGGGAACATTTATGATCGGTACCTTTCAGGAAGTAACAACATCAATACAAAAAGGGGTCTGGCAAATAAAGGGTTTAACGCTGGTTATCTATCGGATGAGTGCAAAGGACGTACAGACCAGGTTCTTGGAGCTTGTGAGGAGCCGGCGGAATGCTCGATAAGATACGTAGGCCTCAGCGTAAGACGATGCAACAGATTGGATGCCTGAGGGAAGAAGAAAGCCCAGCTTGTCACTCGCAAGCTACAACTAGCAATGTCTTCGAAGGCATAATATTCGACACCTACTGTCAATGCCATATCAGTGGCCTAGATATCATGTAAAAGTCTGCTTGGGTGACATGTCTGTCTGAAGGATCAATGCCTCTTCATGTTGAACATGACAACGTACCAATTCTAACGATGTAGGCGACACGCAAAGGAGTAGGAGGGGATGCGTATCAAAGGAACTCCGCTAGCATTCTGTTAGCGGTGATGATGTGTGCATGCTGATTGTTGATAGAAGGGTATCTATTTCTCTCTGGGAATGGAATGCAGGAAAAGGAGCAAATCAGTACATCCAACGGGAAAAGAGTAGTCTTACTTCGGACCATTGACTCTTTTCTTAAGCGGATTTCTGTTTCTTGTTAGCGGAAGCTCTTATGGCCTGTTCATCTTTATCAGCCTTCTTCTAATCTTCCTGCTTCTTTGACGCATTGGCGTTCCTGTCCTCGGCCTAGAGATTCTAATTTGCATGCCATTGATATCTCTAGGGCTCTGTGTAACTCACAACTCTGATGTTATTGCACAGCCTGCATTCTTCAGAGATCAGGTGGAAGAAGTAGCGATGCTTAGGATGCGTGCAGTAGACCTGATGGGTTTTGCAAAACCCACCTACCGTAGCACAATTGCCATTCCCGCCAGGGCAATGATGAAGTCCTCCGTATGTTGTAGGCATGTCTGTTAGATTGTTCTGAGATGTGTGATTGGGTTTACAAGGTAATTGTCTTGCGTATTTGCAGTAGGGAAAACGATATAATATGGCGGCTGCAAAATACAAAAGCAACTTATTACAACAACAAAGTATCACCATTCACAGAGAAAGAGTACGCTTGTAGGACAGAGAAACAACTCTTTGATGTTAGTGTTCCATGGCGACAATGATAACAAGCATAGCGAGTATCTTTTGTTCCAGCTCCTGCATTCCGCCTAGCCATTGAATGATTTCGACCGTGTATGGATCATCTCAACATCATATTAGGAAGAGGTTGTTTGGTTTCCTAGCCAATTCCTTTGTACTCTTGGTGTCGTTGGTTGAATCAGACTTAGCTTTTATTTCTTTGTGGGGAGGGAATAAAGCTTCTTTGCTCAATTCTCGTCAATCAACATTCCTACAATTTCCGGCCGACTTCTTGGATTTAACGATGTTCACATTAGATCGACCTTGCAATCTGTTGAGCCATAATTCCCGTTTAGCAGACCCCATTTTTGAACAGCAGTACAAGACGATTGAGTCCCAGAGCCGTCGCCAAGTTCCTGGAAGTCCAATGTCTCCTTTCGGGAGCATTGGCCGCTCTGATCCGGTTAGTAGCCACTCAGATATTAGCCCTACTCGACCTACCAATCTTGCCAGGCAACAGTCAATCGATAGACGCAGTCTGCGGAAAGGTCGAATTCCGGATACCGACAAGATCAAGAGCACAAGCATGGCCAATTCGCCTGTTTCTCAAGCCTCTACGATGAAATTCGAGTACTGCGGGCACGTCCCCTATACCCAGTTCGAACCTCAAGTCAGAGAGCTATGCCATCTACTATGGCCGGCATCTAATGCTGAGGCCACAGGGAAGCCGTTCGTTGAGCGCATACGGCAGCGACTTACGGATGCGTTTGGTCTGAATGACCCATCTTCGGCCCCGCCTTCGCCACAAGCCCCCAAAGAATTCATCATCGAACATCTGCGAGGCGGTACTTTCAATCGAGTGGTGGGAGTAACGGCCATTGAGAAGGACGTGCCCGAGTCTCGCATGGTGTTGAGGGTACCTCGAAGGAACTTGGCCGAGCCAGAGCACGATGTCACCATACTGCAATTTGTGCAGGAGCACGCAACGATGATTCCCATACCCGAAGTCATATCGTGTGACTTATCTCTTAAGAATCCACTCAACGCACCTTATGTCTTGCAGAAAAGGATACCGGGTTTTGACCTGGAATCTAGAACACGATCTTACCCGGATCTTACCCACGAACAGAAAATGATGTTCGTCGAAGAATTTTGTCAGATTTTGGTAGACCTGCAGGGCATTGAGCATCCGTATGCTGGTAGAATCGATACTCGTGTCGACGACAAAGGCACCAAGGAATTCACAGTTGGTCCTTTCCAATATGGCCCAGAGTCCGAAGAACTTATTGCCAAAAGATCTACGTCCATGCCATTCTTCAAGGTCCGGAAATATGGGGCTGAACTGGCAGGTGGCGAGGCGCCAAAAACTTCGGGCTGCATGAGCAAGCCTATTCATCAGACCCCATTTTTCTTTCTGATGACCCAATTTGGCCGCTGGAAATACATGCAGCTCGAGCTATCTCCAGACTGCATATGGGATACCTACGATCTTGCGGATCGCCTTGTGACTGCAGCAATTCAAATGAATGAAATGGGGTTTCTCGATCCATTCAAGGACGAAGCCCATTCATTTTGCCTCACTCACTACGACTTGGATCCTCGTAACATCATGGTAGATATTCAAGAAGACGGGACCCTCAAGATCAGCGGAATCTTGGATTGGGACCTCGCTATGTTCGCCCCTAAATGGGTTCATTGTCGGCCACCTATGTGGATATGGGTCTGGCTAGATGGTGGTAATGAAGATCAGAGGAAGGCCAATGATGCACCTCCAACAGAGGAGCAGCAGGAGCTCAAAGAGCTCTTTGAGGATTTAGTAGGTTGGGAGTTCACACACTGTGCCTACCATACGGCGTACCGATTGGCAAGGACCTTGTTTCGACTTGCTCTATATGGCTTCCAGGGTGAGCATGCAATCGATGATGCCGAAAAGCTTTTGGAGGAGTGGGAAGAGTACTGCAAAAGCCGGAAGTCTGATGGTAAAAATCAAGAGGCAGACGAGCGCACTGACGGCGACGAAGACGCCGATGACCAAGTCTGATATCCACCGACCAACGTGTCAGCTATCGGTCTGAATAGGGGGTGATATCCGTCTCATTGCCAGGTATGGAATGCTGTCAGAATGGGTGCATGCATATGATATGGCCAATGCTGCCCAGGCCGGCCACCTACCAACGTGTCTGATATGCTCCCTACTATTCACCTCACCTACCAACGGTCTGATATCGGTTTGAATAGGGAACCGTCTGATATGCTCCCTACTATTCACCTCACCTACTAACCTACTAACGTGTCTGATATCGGTCTGAATAGGGAAACGTCTGATATGCTCCCTACTATCCACGTCACCTACTAACCCTGATATGCTCCCTACTATTCACCTCACCTACCAACGTGTCTGATATCGGTCTGAACAGGGGGTGATATCCATCTCATTGCCAGGTATACAACGCTGTCAGAATGATCCGTATCGGTCCATTAGTGAATTAGCTAATGCTGTCGCATTCATAGGCCAAATATCTAATAGCCAAAACGTCTGATATGCTCGCCGCTAATCACATCACCTACTAAACGCCAGGTAGTAGGGGTGACTTTCCTAAGTAAAAACCACCGCCCCGCAATTGTAGCTAGGGGGACACGCGGGTCATAAAAAGGCCGGAACATTCAAGCCAAGGATTTTGGTGGCTTTTTTGCGACCCGCGTGGGGGACTGTCCTGAATGGAGTTGGCGTCATACAGACCACCGCCCCGCAATTGTGGCTATGTGGAATTGTAGACATACCATATGCTTAGATACCTGTTTTATGGTAGTCTATTCAATGAGACTGGTCTGAAATGTAGGAAAGGCTATATATTTATTGGGAAGCTGCTGCGATTGTTATGAGATGTGGACTTTGTTGGCACGCATTGCTCTGCTGGCGGAGAAGGCGATGTTGCGAAGCAATTTCCCGATCGTGACATCATGATAGCAGAAAATATGGAAAGCAGAGAGGAAGGTAATGCCGAAACGAATGCTATTCCACGAATTGACATGCTACAATCTAAAAATATATGTTGTACAGGATCTTCAGGGTTCGTAGGGCAATGGCTTGAAAAACATTTCCGCCACCCCCGCGACCCCCGCGTGCCCCACTTGGTGCCGTTTTGCTGGTGCCCGCACTCGTTGCACGCCATGAGGTACTTCCATATCATGGTTTTGATATTGGTGTTCTCTCGCCATCAAACACGGCTTCATTTGATGAATGGCTGCATGAATTTACGTTGAATTGATGTTCATCTCTTCGTTGATATCATCAATGTCTATCATGCATTCGACGAGAACTGCAAGGAATTGCCCCACCTTAACATTGTTGACAGATGATCCCTTTGCAAAGTTAAGGCAACACATAAAAGATAAAAGGTACGCTAAAGCAGCCTAGCTGCCGACCGTAAGATATAACGTAGCTTCCATGAGCGACCGCTTCTGTGCTTCACATTACATCCACTACCATCACATCCTTACTTATGGCTCTCTATCTGCATATGAGTTTTTGATATCCTCTACCCGGTCTATGTCCCCACCATTCCTTCCCATCTCCCATGTCTGAGAGTAACAACCCGTGGGCTTGCTTGGTTGAAGAGCACAGGTCCAATTTCAGGGAGAAAGGCTATGACCCACCACAGGCAATCAAGAGCAATGATACCTTTCGCACAGCTATCGAGAGACTTTGCGACGAACGCAAGGAAAAGTATCCTCAGAGGCTACTATCTGGGCTTTGTTCGTCCTATGCCACCATCAACAACTTCGCCGAAGCTATAGCGCGTGCCCAGCGCCTTCCACCAGACGCAATCACGGGCTTGATTTGGGCAGCTTCAACATTAGCAATCAGTGTAAGCACTGTCTCTCACCAGACTTTGCTTTACTGATGTCGGCGTAGTGCGGAAGTAAAGCGGGGGCAAGCCTCAATGGCGTTGCGAAACTGGTCACCAAGTTGAATTTTACTGTACCAGCATTCAGTACAAGCCTTGGGCTGTTTGCAGAAGAACCGAGTGTCCAACGTCCCTTGCAGGATATTTTCAGTGAATACATCAGCTCCCTGCTTTCGTTCGTCACCGACTTCAATGACATGACCTACAGTAAGTTGATCATTATGTCTCAACGAATGGTGCATATCGCTGAGTTTGGTAGACCATTCATTTGACCCCTCAGAAGACGACAACCTGAAGAGACGAATCGAGGAGGTGGCTGAAGCATTGAAGGAGGCCAAAGAAGAATATGATGATGCAGTGGCTAGAGAGGAGAACAAACTGTCAAAGCGTCCCCGAATGGATCTGCCATCTCGCCAGAAGTCTTCATATCTCACCAATGGCTTGGGCGAACCCGAAAGACACGGAACAGATCTACACGCGCTCTTTATACATCAGCGTATGCTAGGACGCGGCACTCAGGGCGAGGTACACGAAGTCAAAGAGCCCACGACAGGGCAATGCTATGCCCGCAAGCAGATATATTTTCGCCGAGATCGGTCGTTCTCTGACGAAGAGGAGGTACTCAATGAGGTCAAGATCATGGGAAAGCTCCACCACCCACACATTGCCACGGTGTCATTCTTTGTGAAAGAGTCGGATGCGTACAGTATCATTATGCAGCCTGTGGCCGACTCGGACCTTCTGGGATACTTGAATCGCTGCATCCAGCTGGATTTCAAACCTCGTCTTGTGAAGTGGATTTACTCCTGGTTTGGAAGCCTTGTCGATGCCCTGAGGTACGCGCACGACTGCAACGTCAAGCATAGGGACATCAAGCCTGCCAACATCTTGATCAAGGATCATCGGCCCTATCTCAGCGACTTCGGCATCGCAAAAGATTTCACCGGAGTTGATACGAGTTCTACCCATGAATATTTCGCGCAAGGAACACCCGTGTACCGAGCACCTGAGGCCAAGGCTTCAAATGCCCGTGGACGACTTGCGGACGTTTTTGCTCTAGGCTGTGTTTTCTCGGAGATGCTCACAGTCAATCGAGGGAGGTCGTTGGAGGAGTTCCGGGAGTTCCGACAGGTGGAGGACAGCAGCAGTGGTCCATTTGCTTTTCGCGACAATTTGGAGAAGGTGGGAGAATGGCTGGCAAAGTTTGAAACGGGAGATCAATTGAGCAACATCATCGTTGAACAGATCCGCGACATGTTGAAGGAGAAACCATCTGCGAGATCGTCGGCGGAGAAGGTTCATGATTGTTTAAAGAGGGAGACTGCGTTCTTTTGCAGGGATTAATTGTGGACATATTCCTTTTGACGTGACGGCGGCAATGTTGTATTATAGGGAACGGCTATTTCATGGTGATATGGGATGGCGTACTTGAAGAGGCGCAACCAATGAACGAGAGTGGTCTTCACTTAAGACCGCTTGGTCATTGCCTTTTGTATCGTCTGCAGTATATAATTCTGCGAACTGTATATATCAAGCTGCTCCTTCTGCGATTGGTTCCAGCTCATCAAGCCAAGGAATAGGCTCCAAACAACCTATGTGCTCAATCACACGCGCCGAGGCCTGGCACGCAAACCTGACTGCCTTTCTGATATCGAAGTCCTTGCCCGAGCTCTTCTGCCTAACCACCTCTACACCATAGGCGCCGACAAACGTATCTCTGTAGTAATATACGTCAGCATGTGGGAGTCTTGTTGCGCCTCGTACTTCTTTAGCTTTGGGAAGAGCGAGGGGGATCGAACGTACCCAGCCCCTGTTGTATCTTTGACTTTCACGTCTTTCTCCGCCTCCACGTAGCCTCCTTTCCCTATTTCGGTGGAATAATATGCTCCTTTAGCCCCCAAAGTGACAACCACGTTTGGTATTCCCCTCTTCAAGAACTCGTCCGTGACCTTTCCGTACTCGGTCTCGTCCGTCATCTTATCCACGTCCATATCAGCCAGCATGGCAGCCTCCGTCTCGTTGACGACCAGGTGGGTGATCATCTTGTACGCGGAGTGTACCAGGGCATGTGCCGGGGCCGGATTCAGCAGCGTGTCCACACCGTGTTCGCTTGCCGTCTTGAGGAGCTGCTCTACAGTCTCGCGTCGCAGCTCCATCTGCGAAATCAACAGATCCGGCTTCTTACCATCGAGCCCGTTAAGACTCTCCAGCGTCTCGAACTCCTTGGGCATGAGATCGTAGTTGGCGCCTGGATAGAAAAGAATGCGGTTTTCTTCGGTATTGGTTTCTACGATAACGACACCGACTCCAGTCGGCTGGTCCTTCACCTTTCGCACCTTAGACACGTCCACTCTATTGTCCGTCATTACCTTAAGAAGCCTTTCTGCGAAGCCGTCGTCACCTAGCGCCCCAGTCATGCGCACCTGAATCTCGTTATCATCCACATCTTTCTGTACGTCCCTGTCGAGCTCGGCAACTTCGTTGACGTTCTCGCCACTGGGAAGCGCTGCAAGGCCTGTTTGGATCTCATCTTCTGGGTCTTCAATGATGCCGTTGACGTAGACGTCATTAGGAAACGTCACAGGCGCTGATTGCGATGTAAAGCTAGGATGCGTTACAGTGACTGTCTGTGTCGCAGAAGCCGCTTGAGCTGTGGAGGTTGGCTGTGCTGCAGAGACAGGTTTGTGGTGAGAGAGTCGGTAGGCAGCGACGGCTGAGTTGGCACCTTTTCCGCCAGGATGCTGGCTGAAGGAGGTCGAGGTCAGAGTCTCGCCGGCGTCAGGGCAGCGATTAGCTACGGTCACAAGATCGGTCACAAAACCGCCAATCACGACAATGGTCTTTGGCATAGTCTTGACTGACTTCAAAGAGACTTGCGCGAAATCTTGAAGACGGGAGGAATATGAGCTTTAGGTGAATGCATCTCAGACTGGCAGTATTGGTAGCCTGATGTTCATTCTAAAGCCCAGCGTTTGCCTCCCTGCGCGATGGCAGGGCGTCTGTCACCGGGACTTCGGGTACCCTTGCCGTTAATCAGGGGCCGTGAAGCAGGACTCATTCGATCCCCGTAGATACATTCATACTATCGTTTGACCTCGTGCCTAGGAACAGAGTATTTTTGGACCTTGTTGCAGCCATGTGTGCAAACTTGTGTACATCTCAAGATACTTTATAGGGCCTCAGAGGTTGAGTTTGAGCTAGAAGGGTTCACCCTTCTGGTCCAAACTTACTTCTGGTCCAGCCCTAAGGGGTTAGTAGCCCGGAGCTCTTGAAACTCTAGCTCCGGGCGTGCTCTAATCCTGTCGCTTCTATAGATCCTCAGCCAGGCTTATTTTGTAATTAATTCCGCTGTAAGAAGTATTTATATCTAGGCGTTCTATAATTCACGTAGCGGAAATAAAACAATAAAGTGCGTGGTTACAGAAAGCGAGGGCGTGAACCAGAAGTAAGTTTGGACCGGAAGGGGTGAACCCTTCCACTGGACTACTGATTACTTATATATTGCGTTCGCGTTGTCACTATATAACATGGTTTGCTAAGGAGGATCATATGTTCTCTCAATGCGGCTTCATGTCGGCTATGTGTCAAAGTACGTACGTCTCTTGACCAAAATATTTGTGCATGGATGGCTTACCAACCAGTGACGCGAGCTTGGTGAGAAGCCCAGCGATATTCGATCCTTCTATCAACCTTTCCTCCTGACCCTTATGCGTGCTTTGTCGCCTTTTCGAGCTTCGCAACGATCCTAGACTTATATTGCTGGTGCACTGAGAACGCATCCATACCCCGGGTAATTCTTGGAACCGGAGGCAGGCGTCAATAGCATCAGCAAAATTTTGGCCCACTAAATGCGGGATGTCTTCTTTAGTTCGGGCTATGAGTCTTGACTTTATGTCCCTAGGGCCACGTGGATGCATGCTCAGCTCTTTGAAATCCGTTGCTCGGTGCCACAGGGCGACTTCGAGAAAGACAACCCCCTCTCTTGTGTCAGTTTATAGTCGCCCGTTCACAGATTGGGTATGCAACATACCAACGCATAAACATCGTGGAATTTCTGGAATCTGCTCAGTGGACGGCCCCAACGTTCAGGGTGATGGTACGCATTGTTCTCTGGGGCGTAGTCGCTTTCTCGTGAAGTATCCCCGTCTTCAGGCCGGGAACTTCCAAAGCCGAAAAGGAAAGGCTGGCTGAGATCAACCTCCGCAACTTTGCTGGAGTCCGAACGTTCTGTCGTGGACCTTGGGTGAAAGAAAAGAATGTTGTCGCTTTTCAACTCTTTATGAACCCACCCGACTCTATGGAAATTCCCCACAGCAACAGCGAGGACGTAAGCTATGTTGATTCTAATGCCAAGAGCAACGTGTGTCTTGATCCCGTAGAGATTTCCCAAGGTGATTGGTAGCTGGGCTGTGTTTAAACCTTTGTGCAGCGCGAAGACCATACCGTATCTTTGTGTCTTTGGCTCCTCGATGTATCCAAAACAAGGTAGAATGTGAAGACTCGTTCGTTTAGATTGAGACAGCTGGGCGACCACGTTCTTGGATTGAAATGTTGTGTTCTGTAACGTTGCGTTTTGAGTACTGTCATATGAACCTCTAGGTATCGCCTGGAAAGTTTCGATGATGACCGGTCTCTCTGCAACTATACCAAATCGAAAGCGCTGATCAGAGCTGCTGACCCCTGATGAATCAAAAGTCATGATCTCTCCAGGAATCTGAAGAGCATCAGGAACCTGTGGAGCATTTTGGACGTACTGCCTCAATGCGATTGCGTCTTTTGCGTCTACGGCAGCTGCCACTTCATCCCCTGCTGCTTCTTCCAATGTGATGTTGGGGTCCAGTAGCAAGCCGTCCTCGATAGTGTCGCAAACGTTGGAGGTTATATCCTGGATGTCGTTGATGACACGCGTGCCAAAGGGCAATCCGGAGTCGGGCTCAGGGGAGGCTTTGTCGGTGCTTGACTCCCTATGATTTGCGTACGCTACTGTCTTGGACATGACCTGCGACAAGCCTTGGATACTTTGCAATATCTCTTTCTGCGCCGGAGGAGAAAGCTTTCCTAGAATCGTACCAGGGAAAAAGTGCTCCTCAACCTTCAGATCTTCAAGTCTTCTTGCCTGGAGTATGAGACCCTCGATATCAACATCTTGAATCACTGTTGGTGGGAAGCTTTTCAGCCAAGTAGCTATCTGCAACCCCGTTATATCTTTGCGTAGTGAGACTCTCAGAAGCATAAATGAAGAAGGAGGCCTGATTTTTCTCACGAATCCAGAGGGAGGTCGCACCAGGAGCGGCCTTAGCACGATGCTTGGCTGATCCTCCATGGACAAGTCAAAGTATACAGGATTCACTGACAGATATATTAATTTGCGGTTTCCAACGTTCGGGACCAATTGGACTCACCCTTTAAAGCTGATTGGGTACCGTCAGCCCAGAGATGCTTATGGAGCGTTCGGATACTAATAGATTCGCCTGCCCTCAATCGACGGCGAACCTCGCGAATCAGGACAGATGTAAACGAAGATCGCCCAGGTTCTGGTACCCTAGAATCCGAACCGCATGCTGCTAAAACCTCCATCTTTCCTTCCTTGGAACCACGCGATCGAATTGCAGCATAACAGCAATCCAAGATGACAAGTACATCGCCCTGCGCAAGATAAAGACAGGCTTGTACTTTGAACCAATCAAGGGTTGGGCCTCCTTCTCCCTTCCTGGTAAATTGATCAGTGTCGAACTCACAGATCACCGAACGTTAGACTTTACGCTCTCCATTCACTATATCCAGCTGAGGGTTCACTGTCCGCTTTATCTGCATGGCCAGCATAATACACGATTGCAAGGCTACGTGTGTTGACCGAGTTCTGGCTTATGAACTCAGCGATTTTCAATTGGAGGCTTATGCCCGGCCTTTCACTAGGGATAGCGTATGTCCTTGCGTTGAAATTGAGATCGAGCTGTAACAGCTGCCGTAGCTTCTGCACTTCGGGCACCACTTCCAGATCATCCTCAGCCCAATGAATCAGCAAGGCGTTCACCTCATCATAATCTCCATTCGTCGCCCAGTAATTGCGAGTGCTCTGTTTGAACTCGTTGCAAATCGTTTGCTCTTTCGACATTGCTAGAATGTTTCTGTGATGGAGCACTGATGATGATTATAGATTGGTAGGTTGGGGCAGCCTGCCGTGCCTGCCTACCCAATTTTCTGGCGTCCGATCGTGGATTTATACTGGTCGCCCCAAGCGGGCTGTCGGGCTGCAAGCCGCGCCCCGCTCAGCCCAACAACAAGACCTGAAGTATCTCTTACGCCCCGTTTGAAAGCGAAGGTCATGCATGACAAGGCAACAGGCTGGGCGAAGCTCAAGGATCAAGGAGAGCTTTGCCTATAAATGCACTGCCAGGCCACGTAACCAGGCTGCGGAACAGGCTATTGCAGAAACAATGTCACAAGCTGGGAACGCTCGAGGGCGGACTAACCCACCAGGGAACGACGAGAGCAGTGAGAGCGAAGAGGACCGAAAGGCATGTGCCCTTACCAGTCCACGGGCATGTCTCCACGACTGATCAAAGCTCCGCAGCACCTCAGCAGCTTCTCCGGAGCCGCTACGGGAAGGTTTCGCTCAAAGGTTCTACCTTATAAAGCTCAAGCGCAGGTACACATCCTAAGATTTCCTAAACCTCGCTATAAAATCGGATTATTAATTTGGAAAAGTTCCCAACTGCGCCCTTGTATCAGATCGATGAAGAAGTTTATCGTCTTGTCCCTGGCCAAGCTGCGCCAGCAGGGCCATATCTAGTAGTCGCGGTCCTCGACAATAGGCGATACAGGGTGAAGCGCAAGGACAATGGACAAGAACACCCACAACTGGTCGAAGAGAATGACCTTTGTATTCCAACCTCTGCTTCTTGAGCCAGCATGACGCACCAAGCGGTCGGTACAAAGTGGTTGGTGGAGAAAGCCTAGTCTAGCCTTGCATAAGGATAAGCATGCAGCACGATGTCCGACCACACTATATAGAGGAGGCTCATCCTCAAGTGCATGTGCCCCAACTTCCCAGCCTGAATTGTGACACAAATGTATTTCACCCAGCGTAAACATTGTAAGTCTCATGAAGGTCCTCGAGTATACTGTCACGTACCAGGCTTAGGGCTGATTCGCCAAGCAGCGCCGTTTTCTATTTTGCAGCAAGCTCAAGAGTTCTGCCATCGAAGTCCATCAGGTAGGCTCGTCTGCTTGTACTCTCGCAATGTTAAACTCGTGCAGTCGAGAGCTATCGACATGGCTATCCAAGAATCAGCGCCTTCATGCAAAGTGACAAGGAATTTGTGCTGTTTCGAAGATTCGGACATCTGCATTCACGGATCTTTCTACATAAACAAGACGCAATCATCTGCTTGGAGCAAGAATTGAACGAATTGGACAATAACGAGACCAACGCCTTCTTTTTGAATTCGAGGCGAGCCGATCAAAATACCGCGAGGCATGATGTGCTTGCTAGACTTGAGCCTAAGTTGACTGAGTATGGTAAGATATGCGGCAGCTGCTGTACACTGAGTATAAGTGACGTGTTGTGGACCAATTTCTGGACGCATATATCCGCCAAGTAGAACGACCTCGACCACAAGAACGGAATATCCGGAGCGTTTCCAACTGGTTTATGGGAAACAAGCCACTGGTCGCCAACGAGTCGACTTACCTGAACAATTGGGATGACCTAGTCAGCCCAGATCGTGGGGTTACTGGTACCGGTATCGAGACGTTTGTTGAAAAGTGTGCAGCACTGACACGAGGGTGTTGGTTCTCAAGCGTGAGGGGCTATGTTCTAAACCATACGTCTGAAGCTCAACACAATATCTTAGGTCTTTACCTCAAGGGTTGCATGCTCCCTGACAAACAGTACATTCTCAAGAAGAGTCTGATAGAAGCGCAGGAAGACGCCAGAAAGTCGACCGACCAGCATTTGATCTATATCACATCCGCTCGGGTGGCTGTGGCAACCCGTCTGCTGACAAGCCTCTCGGCAGTCATGTTACTGACCTTTCCAATCGTCCTTTTGTACAACATAGGCTCAGTAGCCGTAAGGTTGGCTGTCATTGCGCTGTGTGCTACTGTCTTTGCCCTTTTCATATCATTATTGAGTCAGGCTCGGCTTATTGAGATTTTCTCTGCTACCGCGGCGTGAGTGGTAGTCTTCTTCCTGGTACCGCTGAGCTTGCTGACTGATGACTTTCCGCTTATAGGCTTTACGCGGTTCTGGTAGTATTCGTTGGTAATTTCTCATAGTAATACTGCATTGCTCAAATATGTGGGTGCGAATTGTAAGCGATAGGAGTAAAATCTCCGAGGGAAAATAGATAATAGGTAGTCACCGATGTTGTTTGTAAAGCGGTTGACCGGAAGCTAGTAGATCGTACATCGTCGAAGTTCCCCTAACTAAAATTAGGTAGTATACTTAGTACGGACTCACGAGAATGGTCGCCGTCGCCGATGGCTTGGCGTGGCTTGGCGTCTACGTCGATCACAGCCGCTAACAGCTAGCGGCTATCGGTATCTCGATTAGAAATCCAAAAATGCAGCATCCAACGGCATCGAACTTCACATTGCACCACCACTGACACCACTCCCCATCACTTGATTGGACGAGTATCCGAGTCTTGAAGGCCTAGGCGGTCGCAGAGGCCTGAAGAAGTGTGAAGAGCAAGGGGAACAGTCTTTCGAAGAGAGTGGGACACTATATCATTCAGTGACGACACCTTGCTTCCAATCGCTTCCGCGTCATCCTCATCTTCACCAATATCCAATTGCTTACAGTACTTGCGACTTTGCATCCCTGGTGCGATTCACCGGTGCTCAGGAACAAGGACTGCCTATTGGTCCTATCAGCATCAATTGGAGTCACTAAGCCGTCATCTTGCAGACCCACTGCCCGCTCCATCTATCAAGTGTTATCCTTCTCTGCCTTACCTCAACGCTCACTACATATACCACCGCTACACTTTAGGCTCCATATTATCCCAACGACAACAAAGATATAATCAAAGTGGCAAACGTTGTAGCAGTGATCTCCTCACAGCAGTTCAACGAGGTGGGGTCGATCGGTCTGAATTATCCGCCCATTCTTCCCGTTCTCCCACCGTACAGTCATCAATAGGACATCATCGACATAGTCTGCTGCGGGACACCATGAGCGGAACAGCGTTTGGCCCAGATCTAACACTGACTCGTTCTCAAGAGGGTCTTCTACGGACGGCTCTATCATCCAGTTCCACCAACGACAGCGCTTCTCGACGACCACACACCGCCACGCCGAGAAACTCGCGCTCATACACTGATCCCAAACAGCCCAGTACTGGCCTACTTCCGCACGGCGCAAATATGTACACCTCCCCAATCGAACAAACACCTGGTTCTGGCCGGCTAGATAGCTTTGAGGAGAGTCCTTTTCTGGACTATGAAAACCTAGACGACAGCGCCTTCGACTGGGATAATAGCGGTGATCAACTGTTCGGTGATCTACCTGAAAATGACTTCAATGATGATGGTGAACACCACGACAAGAGGAAGGCCTCTACTGACGAGGAAGACGAAGAGGAGGGCTCGAGCAAAAGGCGAGAAGGCGATGATAAATCTGTGAAGAAATCTGGGCAAAAGCCCGGGCGAAAGCCTTTGACGGGGGAGCCCACTACGGTATCTTCAATGAGGGCTTCTCATCTATCATTGCCAGTACTAATCATCTTCCCAACAGAAACGCAAGGCGCAAAACAGAGCTGCTCAGAGAGCCTTCCGCGAACGCAAAGAACGTCATCTCAAAGATCTCGAGACCAAGGTGGATGACCTCGAGAAGGCTTCGGAAACTGCAAACCACGAGAACGGGCGTCTTCGAGCGACCGTTGACAAGCTTCAGATGGAGCTAAAAGAATATCGGAAGAGATTGTCAATGAACGTTGCAGGCGCTGGACACTCTCCACCTCAATCAGTCACTCAATCACGTGTCTACAACAGCAGCAGTACTGGTAGTGACTTCTCCTTCGCCTTCCCCAAATTTGGTGACCTCCCTGGATCTTTTATGAATAATGGCTCCATCGCAAAAACCACTTCACCTACTCAAATTGTCCCACGTTCGACATCTGCTACCAGTTCAAGTCTTAGCAAGGACTCCTCAAGCCTAACGAAGCCATTGTCACCAACAAGTTTTGACACTACTGCGACTCCACTAGGTAGCTCTAAGGTTTATCAGACGCCTATGAATGGCATCAACAAAAACAGCTATGATGAACTCAATGGATTGTTCAGCCCCTCCATCCTAGAGAACGCCAGTCGCAGCAACTCGGCGGATTACATCTCATATCCTGGTAGCAAAGCTCCGTCAACAAACGGGGCAATCATGAAGCCCAGTGTAGGTACCACGAATGGGCATGGTCAGACACCAGTTGTCCGCCACCATTCATCTGCATCTATTACCGGCTCGCCTGCTTCTTCAATGTCGCACGCACTCGATTCCTCCTGTGGTACTACCCCAGAATCTTCGGCCGAATCGCCAGATAATCGCAAGGGAAGTGAGAGCATTCTCGATACCATAAATGAGGAAGGTAAGACGCAGAACAATACGGAAGGTAAGAAATCTTTTTGCGTCGATTTGGCTGAATCCTGCGGCAACATAGCCAATCCACCAGTCCGCATGATATCAGAGGCTAACAGTGCTTCAGCTGGTCTGAACTTGGTGAAGTCCCCAACCGCAGATATCAATGGCTTCGACTGGATGGCTCAACAAAATGGCGGCCAATTCGACCCTGTGCTGTTTGGAGATTACCGGGATCCACAGGACAACATCCTGAATAATTCGTTCGGAGACTACTTCAACGATGCTTTCCCTTTCAACGACTTTACGAGCCCTTACAACACTGCAGATATAGCCAGTCAGCCATCAGGACTGGACTTGATGGAGAAGACCGACATGCGACAGAATGAAAGTCCTAAGGAAATAGGTCCAGGTGGCGAGAAGCAGCAATTTTTGACATGTGCCAGTGTTTGGTTGGTACCTTTGATCCTAGGCCTACGCATTCGCTGACCCCATTTTGTCTTAGGGACCGTGTCCAGTCGTCGGAGCAAGCCAACTCCGGTGAGACAGACATGGATGACCTGTGTGCACAGCTCAAGTCCAAGGCCAAGTGCTCGGGTCAAGGTGCTGTCATCGCTCAGAGTGATGTTGATAAAATCCTGGGCCCTGCGCCGGCCGAGCCAACAGACTTTCTCAAGATGTTCTCGTAGCCAATGGTGGCCTTGAAGCCGTAATCCATGAGACGATGACGGCTAGGCTATGAGGAATCAATCAATGGCGTCTTGGTATGAGGCTCGATTGAAAGGAAAAGATACCAGGGGCAAGTTTAACTTCTCTTCTACTTCTCTCCTCATGTACATCGGATAATGTGGGATTGAATGCTCGACAGCTGCAATGTGAGCCATGATGGTGATACAGCTATACTTCTCATACCGGCAGGACGCTTACGATATCCGGAGATGACACTTCCTCTTTGAAAAAGTATCTCTACACCCCTTATCTCAATCCACAAGACTCACAAGACTCATACCCATCTTTTCGTTTCCTTTCCTTCCCAATCCAAGACCACCATACCATCACATCCACCACCACCACACTACCACATCACCACATCCACCACCAGCTTCACCTCCACCTCCACCTCCACATCCACAACACTTCCCTTCCTCACCATCCCCACCAACACATCCCTTCCTCACCATCCCAACCAACCCTATTATAATACCACCATCCCTAAAATCCCTACTACAACACCAACATACCATCACCTCCACATCACACCACCACACACCCCCCCCTTCCGCCTCTTCAATCCTCCTCTACAACCAAACCTACAACCAAACCTACTCGCTAGTCGATCCCCCTACTTTACTCAAAATCCCCGCTTCAAAGCCAACGCCAACGCCAAAGCCAATGTTATGAGTGTTTATAAAGTAAGGTGCACTTGACTGTTATTGGAATAAGGTTCATGCTAGTATTGATTATAGCTATTCGTAGGGATCTAGGGTGGATGGGTGGGCTTGAATTAGGGAGGTATGTTGTAGAGCCGCGCTTATTGGTTGTAAATGTGGATTTAATGAATTCTTTATACCCTTGCCATCTAATTTGCTCTCCGATCTACTTAATCGTTTTTTCCTAGATGTTTTCTCTTATCTCCAGGCAAATTGCAAAAATACCACACTTTCCTGAGAAAACTACAAAACTGCCACACTCGCACACACAGCGAAGTACTAGACGGCCCCCTAATCACCAGGGGCATGTGTATCACGCTCCTGTATTTTGCAGCCCCCGGCACATCAGTCCCTGGTACCTCAGCCCCCCAAATATCAGACACTCGCGCATGAGTACCCAGCATAACAGCCTCCCAGCGTATGAGTCTCCATGGGCACCCCCGCACACCTCCTAGATGTCGCTACTACCCATCGATGATAGAAGTCTTAGCGTCAAAGTATGCCTTTCTAGGTGACCTTCGGTACTCCACCATGCGAGTGTGGTATTTTTGCAATTTAGGTGTGGCAATTTTCGGCAAATTACAAAAATGCCACCCCCATATTTCAAAAATACCACACCTGGGGAATTGCGTACCCCGGAAGCAGGGCGCATCAGTCCCAGGGCCGCTTTCAGGCCTAAGACTCCGGGCAGAAGACCCCGTAGCAGCCCCCGCAGCAGCCGCGGTAGTCCGGTTACCTTGGTAGGGCTCCCGACGTAATTACCTAGCCTGAGAAAAGAGCGCTGAGTACCCTAAGCTCTAGGGATAAACCCCTTAAGATATTATATTTTACCACTAAAAATATTATTCCTTATGATGATAGCGACGGTCGGGAGGTTTATACAGGAGGTCTCTAGGCCTGCCTATGCCCTAGGGACGGACGTGCCTACTACGGGGGCTGCTGCGGGGTGTTTCGCGCTGCAAGGGGGCTGATGCGCCCAGCTTCCCGGGTACGCAATTTCCCAAGTGTGGTATTTTTGAAATATGGGGGTGGCATTTTGGAAAATATTCCAGAAAAGTGTGGTATTTTGGGCAATTTGCCGACTAGAATGATTGTTTTCCCTTGCCTTCCAATACTATCCGTTCATCGCTGCCTTCCAATCACTACACGTAACATCTTACGAATTGCTTCATGAACCTCCGCGGCATAAGAAATTTAGGGGCGTAAATATCCCAGTCCTTCATCCTCGAATACCATGCTAGGAAATCTTTTGATCGCTATATCAAAGACTTCCCTCGCAACCACCACGCAAGAACGAGGAATATCGACGTCAAAGGCAGTGCCACAGCAAAGTACATCCAGAAGTGTGAGCTGCCAGGCTGAAAGTCTCCACCCATGCTGAATATACTCGCTGTGAAGGATAGCGGAATGAAGATCAGAGCGACGACCGTCAGTTTTGACACTAATTTGGACTCCTCCAGGGATATGTTCGCTTGATTAACGCTCAGCATGCCCGTCACGATCGGCATCAGAGATTCCACCTTCTCCTTGCATCCTTGAAGTCTCACGAGGATCGACAGCAGCTCTTTGCCTTCGTCATTACTCCGTTCGTGCACATCGATCCCAAGGCTCCCCAGGTTCGACTCCACCTGATCAAAGTAATATGAGAGTCGCCTCCGGAAGAGATTGACCCCCGCCAATGTCTCCGCAAGATGCTTCGAATGCTCCTGTGGCTTCCGAAACCTCTTCCCCTCAAACTTCCCAAGCTCTTTCTCAAACTCGCAGAGTTTCGCCCAGACGTATTCGAGCAGGACGTTCCACTGCGATGCTACGATCTGCTTGAGAAATATTGAACTCATGGCCATATCTTTCTGCGCACCTTTGACTTGCTCCAAGCTAGCCACGTGTGTCCAGTACCACGCGATATCGTCAAACATCGACGTCCTAGGAGGACCGTGGACATATCCCCCCCGGATCAAGCGTGCGATCTTGCCGTTCCAGGGCGTCAAGTCAACGTAGCCAAAACCATAAGGCTCATTCGGCCATTGCTTTGTTTGGTTCTTTCTGACAAGCATCGAGTCCCCAATCGGAGGATCGACCAGGATAAGCGCTGTAGCTAGTTATGAATTCGTCGGAAACCAAGAGGGAGTGGAGCAGGAAGACAATTTCACTGACCATCCCAGCCTCCATCTTTTCTCACCCGCGACCAAAATGATGCATTCCTTCGAATCACGTAGCTATTCGAATTGTACCTTTGAAAATAGCGGTCCGGATCTCCTAATTCAACCTTCCGGTGAACATTTGATACCGTCCTGATCCCATTCCAGTCCTCGTCCCCTAAGGCTTTTACAAACTCATAATAACGTAGTGCGAAGTGCGGATCAGACTTCTGCACCGATGGCAACCGCCGAGGTAGTGCGTAATCCCACCTCGACGCCGTCCAATGTGTCGAATTCTCATGCGCCGCAAATAGAACCGGGTCCATCCAGAAATACGCGCCGAAAGCCTCGACGAACGGTCTGGACAGATCTTCCAGCAGATACAGCCGGTGCTTGCAGGCGTTTCGTGCAGTTCCTGAGAGGTACGCTTTCAGGTCATTGACGTCTCGAAAGTCGAATCTTTCGACTTTGCTATTATTACTGCTAGATCCGAATTGCAAGACGGCTGCTTTGCCTAGGAAGTATTCAGGTTCTCCGAGGAATCGGTTGAACTTGACCAAGTCGGGATATCTAGAGCAAAAGGATCTGATTGCGTCGATATAGGTGGTCTGGTTGCGTGCACTCATCATGCCGGGCTAGAAGATGGGATCAGTGAAAACACATGGCTAACCCTCTCTGTGTGCATCGAAGTCTCGAAGAGATCTTGCAATACAGTTAGTAGCTAGACTATTCATGCTTCCCTGTCATCACTTTTGTGCACCTCGCCGAGACGCTGAGGGGTGGCAAGAGTAGTAGAGCGTACGGTCTTGGGCTCCCAGTGGAATAAGAGGAGCTTCTTAGCTGTGGATAGGCTGTGGGTAGAGATCAGACAATAGGGCATCACGCGGGAGGGAGCAAGTAGAGCATGTAAGTCTGTATAGCTTCAAAACAGACTGCTACTCCGTAAGACTGTAATAAATGTCTCTTGCATGCATTTACGGGAGAACGAGGGTCGGGGACAAAAGTCGTTGCCGACTTTCTCGCATATTTCCGGGAAAAGGTCGGCAACGACTTTTGTTCGGAAGTTCTGATGTTTAGTGCCAAGCTTTCCCAAAGGTCTTGCACACGCTAATACTACCTTCTCTAACCTAAGGTAGTAATATGCAGCTCTTGACTTCGGTCGTCTTCATGGTCCTTACACCAGCTCACAGTGTCCTAGCAGATTTAAGTCGCCGCTCCTTGTCTACACACTGAAGTGTCGGCTGTGTCTACTTACGCAAAGGAGAAGTGACCTCCGAAACAGAGCAAGCCGTGACAGGAGCGCCGCCGAAACCATATGCAAGTAATTATCGTTGCCTCGCTAAAAGAGGTTAAGGACCTGGCAAAGACAATCTCCATAGCACGATAGCGTGCTTCACCGGTGGCGCAGTATCTACAGTCAGCAGGATCATTTGCATCATCGACGCTTACTAGATTAGATACTATATCTCGGTCCTGCCTTAGCATAGCGGCACGACCCTCGTTTGACGGGTCCGCTTTTAGAGAGAGATATTGCCTGCATGTCGTATTGTGGTGCATCTGAGCAATGCCTCCATTGTATGAGCTCTCATACCGTACGGACTCCGTGCGCCTTCCCCCAGGATCAGGGAATCAAAGAATGGTATGTTTTGTTTGGGATGAAGAAGCTTGATGCGGCGGATGTCGACACAACCCCTTCTCATCCAACTTACCCCCCTGACGAAACCCGGCGTGTACCGTACTCGCCCAAGGCTCAGTATTCGAGTAAGTATTTTGGTCCATGACAGGATGATCACAGACGCAAGAATACCTCTTAGAAGCTGTGGATACGAATTTCTGAAGGGATCAAAAGTACGTTGTATTCGAGACGAAGCACGTACAAGGAGCGATCTCAGACGTTCTAGATTGCCCTCATGCCTATTCTGAACACCTTTTACTCACCATCCGAAAAATCACCTAAATGCGTCGCGCTTAAGGCGATCGACCGCTGGCCAGTCGTTGTTAGTACGACTAGGACTCTTTCCTAATGTTTTGGACCAGCAACTAAACCAGTACACCTACGTTATGTGCTCAACGTCTCCAAAGCATAGAAACCTGCTTTTTGACGTGGTCCATATCCTTAGAAGTCGTTTAGTGTCCTGCCCCTGACGGCAATACTCTTCTTAGTTTGTTGTATGGAGTAATCTAATTCTGGGTATCGCTCCGAGTCAATCTCCTATACACAGTGCGGCAATGTTCAATGGTGGATGTAAGCCAGATATAGTGCATCGAGGCGGTGGATATGTACTCTATCGATGATGGCGCTGTTCGAGGTACAGATATTTCATCTAAGACGCCATGGGTAGATGGAAGCTCGTACAACGCGCCTGGGAGTTCGGATAGATATGTAGCTGGATGTTCCATTAGGGTGTTGCCTGAGTCTGTGTCATCGCTATTGCTCAGGTCTCCCGTCCTTGGGACGTCGATTGATTGAAGATTCCTTTGCTGTGCGACTGAACCCTTGATAAGAGCAACTAGGTTGACTATACTAGCTAAAGTCGCACTCACAGATGGCAGCGAAACACTGATGAGGTCTGCTTGCGATATGGTAGCTCCAGTCGGCGTCATGAATCTCACCAAAGAGAGGTTGATCAGAGTCCCAGCAAGGATTACCAGCAAGCTGACACTATAGAGAATCAGTAATTGCAAACCCGAAAGCAGAAACGTGTGACCAACGCGTCGGGTATACCGAATTTTCGGAAATTTGTGTAGCCATACTGAAGGGTGGATATAGTCCAGACGCCGAAGACCCTGATTTGAGCAATTAGAAGGATTCATAGTCAGCACTGAGGTGACACTCACGGTGTGGAGAGAGCCAGGGTGGTGGTAGGATCATTCCTGATCATCAGCCACGCATAGGCTGAACCAGCCATAACACAACCCCATACGTGGATCGGACCTTTTCTCGAAGCTAAATACTGAGCGATCAAAACAATGGCTAGCGCGACCACTGAATATCCCAAAACCGTAGCTGGTAAGAGCCCAACGTTTGGAACCCCTTCGCCATTTGCTGGCTTGCCAATGGGGCTTGCTCCTGTGCTTGGTAGAGCGATGCTTATGAACGCCAGAATGGTGGACCTTCGGCAAAGACAATCCCGCCTAAAGACCGCCGAGATCGAAGTAGCGGCGTTGGTAGTCAGCAAGACACTCCGGGTCACCATATCATGATACATTCGCCGCAGCGTCTTCCTAATTTCCAGCACGTATCCTGTCTTGGGATACAGACAGATAGGAGTAACAGCAAGACCGAGCCACATTATCCTTTCTATAATGAGTGCGAGCCATGACTCTTGGCCCATTGTATGCTCGCTACCGTCGATTGTGTCTAAGGTGAGAAGGTTATTGGGATACTGCCAATGATCGGATGACCAGCCCAGCATAATCATACGCATGGTGTAGTCCTCCCATATTTGGCGATCATGCGGTCCAGTGAGCAGATTTAGGAGAATGTCGTGCAGCGGACGGAGTAATCCCTCTGCTACCTCAGATAAAGGCGCCTCGTTGGGAGCATGGGAGGAAATTCGTCTTCCGTAGGAGAGATATCGATTTGGTTTCAACCGGCCGTAATCAAGTCTGTTGCCTACCACAAGAGCAGACAATGACCCGAAAGCGCCTTCAGCCAATCCGGTAGAATAGTTACACGTCAAACACCCCGTATATAACAAGAGCTGCTCTATGGTGTTAGGCCGGCCAAGCATAACTATATGATCATGTAAACGCCCCACGTTTGGAGATTCATCTGAGGCTTTGTTATGCCAAAATTCGGACACATCACTCCAGACTTCGCGGTCTGCGAATTCGTCTTCCTCCTTAACCATCCTGTATCTCCCAAGATCGCCTAAACACTCAATCCAGGTATCTTTAAAGGTAGGTGCAGTCTCGTACAATGAAGCTATCAAGACATAGACAATGTAGATGAAGGCAAGCATATGCTCAACGTTATTTGGGAGCCTATGTTGTAGAATCTCGAGAAAAGCGTGGATCCCGTGGCGCCACATCCTTGCCGGCATCGAGTATTTGGCCGCCAGTTTACTTAAGGCCTGATTGGCAGAAGGATGCTGCGAAGCTAGGAAGAAGTCGTGATGTTCATAAAGCAGCTGTTTTTGTAGTGCAATGAGTGACTGCCATTGATCGTTCTTAAGCTCAGTCTTCCTGCTGGGGTTTGATTCCCGCCCCACGGCTGATTGCCTCTCGTCGTTAACAATACATTTTGCCTCGACCAGGACCAGGCCAGCATAGATACCCTTGACCTCGACAACGAGTTGTTCATGAGATATGGGCCTCGTCTCGGGCTGTAACAGCACCTGAGGTTCCGGCTCTGTACTTGGCTCATTCTCTTCAACCCGTTTTGGGCGATATATCATGGGTTGCAAGCTCTTCTTCAAGAGATTGTCCACAAGGGTAGCATGAGACCGGCTGTGCTCACAGTCCATCTGATCCGGACAGCGTGCGGGAGGACGGCGTCTATTCATTGTCACGCTGGAATAAGGTCCCCTGATAGGCCCGAGGGCCGCGGCAAGTATGTTTTCCCAGTGAACAGCAAGAGGAGGCTGTTGCCAATTAGCCTAGTGGTGTATCTCAATCGGAGTAGGCCTGCACCTGTCTTAAGAAAAAGTCTTGTATGAGTACCTAAGTGATCTCAAGCTTGATGTCGTGATGCCAATAGCGGAAGACACCATTCATTGACGGGAGTAGTGTACAAGTATGATATTAAATATCGGCGCTTGCGATCTTGTCTGATGTGTTTGCGGCTCTGCGTGCGGCCTGTTGGCTCGCGACCGAGAAAGCGAACCAGGCAAAAGAGGTAAGTTGGATCTCAACATCAGAGGTGCACCGCAACAGCACTCTTCATCATAATCATCGTTCCCAAGGCATGGGGGCTCCCTTCGTTGTCACGAAGGAGAACCTACTTTACGCAGTATTGCTCGTCGCTCAGTTCCCTAGTTCGCTGCTCATCAGCCAATATGATCCGTCTCACAGCATAAACCCTTTACAGTGCCCGAGTTGGCCAGAGCCTAACCTATGGACTCCTTCGTGGCAACGTTGCGTGAGACCGAAGGTACTGCTGTAGTTCAAGCCAGCGTCTTTCCATTACTGATCTTGATGGGCAGAGTATTCCTCTGATTCCGGCAATATATGTCTTCGACAATCCATCACCCGCAATTCTGGTTATGGCGGTGGCGATATTCACCTTCACAACCCTTCTTGTACATACGATGCACGAACATGATCATCTCCAAAATCGCTTCCTGGCTGGGGGAGCTGTAGGGGTTATCGTCATATCAAGCGTCAGGCAGTCCATGGCCTTCGACAGACTCTGGGCGCAAAGCGTTCAAAGCTGCCTACCATTTAGTATTGTGCTTGCACTAGGGATCAGCAATATATACCACCGAATGCATCCGCGGATCCAGTTAGATAGTACTACCCCGGAGTCTCGGTTAGAGAAAAGTAGGGTGATAGTGGAATAACAACAATCATGGCAATCGGAGAAGGCATTTTGAGGCAGGATTAAGAAGACGGGCAGAAGGATAACCAGATGGGAGGAAGGAATCGAAGAGATCGCATGAAAGTTGGAATTGTTCGCCACTCAAAGAGTACTTCTAGCCATGGTACTTCTAGTCTCAAGAGCGACCGCTTACACTGTGACCGGACATTTGATGCCAGTGGTGCGGGAATGGAGAAGGGGATGTTCAATAATGCGGGCGGCGGCATAGATACACCAGCTCGAGTAAAGTAAGGTAACTTCTCAGCCGGGCCGAAAAGTCTATATCTGTGAAGCTCTGGAGTAATACCGAAAGGCCTACGAGAGCCTACCAATTCATAGCTCTATTCTTTCATACTACTTACATGTCCGTCATACCACCAATATAATGCATGCAATCTTGGATGTCTGTGCTTATGAGTAGCATGTGATAATCTCGCGAGCCACAGCATCATGTTTTCCTGCTTCCCGAACCCGAAGCCACCCAATATTTGCGTCCAATCTTACTTATCACTTCCAGTGATAGTATCACAAGTTTTCCAATGGGGAATGATCCTTTAGAGACGCCACCTCCCGATGGTGGTGAGTTGATTGACGATTCTACTATTATGATTGTCTTTGAGAAACGTGCCAACATTATCCATTCTTGCTTTCCCAACCAGACCGGGTCGTCAACATTGTTACACCTCGTAGCAACCACGGAGAGCGCAGGGGACCTGATATCCGGTGGGAGGACTGTGTTCCCATACCAGCGCTCTGTACCCTGACGCCATGTTCAGTGCTCACTCCATGGTGTGGCCGTGGAGATGTTATTACATAGAGAGATCCGATCTGCCTAGACTAGCATAGTCGCCTTCGGGAAGCTAGCGTCTTGGCACCAAAATTTGGGAGGCACGGAGGTTCTTACCAACGCACCTTCCAAGCTCTGAGAACCTGAACCATCAAAACACCCTCACCACTCTTTTCCTACCTTTGCAGACCTGCCGCACCTCATACTCTTGTACATCATCCCTCTCGGCTCCTACATAATCTGCTCCAAAGCCAGCAGCTCGATAGACCTACATACACCTAATAGACACTCAGCTTTGATGGCTTCTGTGAGTCTGCATTGGAATATCACAATTCTTTGCATGTGATGAGGATCAATTATGCCTTTACTTACAACGGTCTAGCCACGTCCTCCATACTACAACCAAGGTCAAATGCCCAATGGCGCCAACAATGCAACAAACATGAGTTCTGGGGGCCAAGGGTCAAACTTTCTACCAAACAATGGTCGTGTCATTCAGAATGGGGGAACTCGTATCCTATGTGTGGCAGACGTTCGCGGTACATAAGTCCCATCCGTTTGAGCTCGCGTGGCTGCCGCTGATATTGTGAAATGCTCGCAGGCAACTTGAAATCTTTGAACGAACTAGCACAACAAGCGAAAGCCAATTACATAATCCATACTGGTGATTTCGGTTTCTACGATGAGGACTCACTAAAGCGCATTGCTGACAAGTAAATGATTCCTGGCACTCTGCCCATCTATCTTCACCGAGAGCACACGACTGATCTTTCTTCCTAGGACTCTCAAGCATGTAGCTCAATACTCACCTCTCCTTTCGGAGAACACCAAACGTGTCATTCAAGCATCTCAACCTCAAAACTTCGATGTGAAGAACCGCTTCTCGCCTCACGAGCTTTTGCTATCGGAGCTCGGAATGTTCATCAACAAGCAACTAAAGCTTGATGTCCCAGTCTACACGGTCTGGGGTGCGTGTGAAGACGTTCGTGTTCTTGAGAAGTTTCGGTCCGGAGAGTACAAAGTGGACAACCTACACATCATCGATGAGGCCAACTCAAGACTTCTAGAGGTTGGAGGTGTGAAGCTACGACTACTAGGTCTGGGCGGCGCCGTGGTCATGCACAAGCTATTTGATAACGGCGAGGGTCGCACGACAATAGCCGGAGGTCAGGGCACAATGTGGACCACATTGTTGCAGATGGGAGAGCTTGTGGACACAGCGAATCGTGTCTACGACCCAACAGAAACCCGAGTCTTCGTTACACACGCCTCGCCTGCCCGTGAAGGTCTGCTTAATCAGCTTTCCGTCACCCTCAAGGCAGATTTCTCGGTATCCGCTGGGCTTCACTTCCGGTACGGAAGCTCTTACAATGAGTTTAGTGTCAATCCGACGCTGGATCATTACCGGGGCAAGCTCGCAGCCTCAAAGGCTTCTTTCAACGACGTTTGGGAGACCGTCAAAAGCGAGGTAGAGCCCGCAGTATCGCAGAACGAAGCTCAGCGACAACTATTAGACAATGCGCTTGACATCGTTCAGAAGATGCCTACCATTGCCAATGGGGGCAATCCCTTCAGCCAGGCCGTACCTGGACAAGGCACAGGTGGTCAAGTGGACGAAAGTGCTTTCAAGAATATGTGGAACTTCAATCTGGCCGACGCAGCGTTTGGTTACTTGGTCTTGGAGATTGAAAGTGGAAGAATCGGGACAGAGATGAGGGCCCAGGGGTTCAACTTTGCGCATCGAGGCAGTGGAGGCAGACAGGGTGCGACCCAGCCAATCCAGTCTCCCGCCCAGGGTGGACCTACCAACGCTGTCATGCAAGGTATGGGTCCGTCCAACAACCGTGCGCCTATCGCGCCATCCGCCCAGTCTAGTCAACAATTTAGTCAAGCGCAACAACCAGGTCAGCAACCACGAAGTCAACAGCCTCCGACGCAACCGAAAGCAGTCCCTCCTCCGCAACAGCAGCAGCAACAGCAGCCGCCGCCGCCCCAGGCTCAACAGCCTCAAACACAGCAGAATAGAGGACCACCAAATCAATCACAGCGCGCTGGTCCTCCCGGTCCCTCGCCTGCTCCACCTGCTCCCCCTACTCCTGCGGCACAAACTCAAGTCAAGCCTGCGACCCCTCAACCTTCGGCTCCTGCCCCAACGAACCCGACCGCTTCGGCACCAACCGAGAAGCCCGCTCCACCCACCCAAGCACCAACGAAAGGGCCCGAGAAGACCAATGGGTCCTCCTGGGATAACAGCACGGCGACACTTCCGGGAGAAAAGACTGCAGATAAAAAGCCAGCATCACCTGCTATAGAAAAGAAGCCAAGTACTGGTCTCTTCATCCACAATTGTGAGAACGAGCAGGCGGTGCGTGATATCTTCCCCGAAGAGGACAAGGCCAAGATAGTGAAGGTTGACCGACATGGAAAAACCAACCATGTCGTTCACTTTGCAAACCATGAAGACGCAGCTGCGGCACTGCAGCGTCAGCCTGCCGATCACAAGCAGAAGAATCCCGGCCCAGCGAAAGAGGGACAGTCACTGAAGCCGAATGTCAAATGGTATGACGATCGAGGACCAAAGCCAAAGTTCAACCGTGATAATCAAGGCTCACAAGGGGCTGGGACTTGGCAAGGCAGCAATCGTGGAGCCCCTGGCCCAGGGCCCGGACCACGACCAGGATACCAGAGCGACCGAAATGCTAGCGATAGCGAAGGAGGCCGAGGCCGCGGTGGCTTTCAAGGTCGTGGCCGTGGCGGCCGAGGGGGTGAGCGGGGCGGTAGGGGACGTGGACGTGGTGGCCGAGGGGGTGGCGAGGGTGGCGAGAATGGCGGAGCGGCGACATCGAACGATTCGAAGCCAGCAGCAACACCGGCGCCGTCGACAGCAACACCTTCAGGCGACAAGGCTTGAGATTTATCAGCCTGAATTGATCCAGCAGAAAATACAAGCCAGCAGCGACAATCTTTCCTTCTGGGACCGTGCACCATGTTGATGCGGCGTCCCGTTGTCTTAGCAATTCTTGACAGACTTCATAGATACGTGATTAGCCTGCAGGCGAAACAACGGAGGGAGATAGAGGATATGCTGGAGCCTTGCATGCGTCCATTTACTCATACGACCTTGGCGATCTCCTGAGCGAGGAAATCACTGTGCAGTTGTGCGATAGTGTCAGTTACTTAGCAATGTATTCTAGCTTCTAGAAGAAAAGGCAGTCGCTGTGTCTGTTCATACTTCTTATGCCACCTCGGTCCAGACATCAACAAGTTTCTCGTATATTGTAGATATGATACTCGTACTCGCGCTACCCCGGATTCCACCAACGATTAGCGGTCGATCTTCCGGATCCCGCAACTCTGTTCCTGTATTACCCTGTGGCTGGTGACGCCGATGTTTATGCCCTTTGACAGACATCGTTCATACCTCACCCAGTTGCCACAATTTACGGTGAAACATCGTGTGTCTTCATAGGACTATTCTGGTTCGTCTCGTCTCGGTTCCAAGAATCTTTCAAAGGACCTTGGACAACTCGCGGTTCTGAGCACTAGCTGCGGCTGTTGCCTGTTGCCTGCTTCCATCCTTCCACTCTTGGGCAGCGTGTGAAAATTTCAGATTACTCAAACGCTTTGCGCCCTGTATTGCTCGGTGGGATCAGCGCATCGAAGATAGTGTGGGACCCTCTGAAATACAGGGTCGAGACGGCCAACCACCTCAGAAATGAAGTGGCGGTCGCCGCCATTCAAGGTGGCTAAAACATTGCTTAGTCTGACAATAGCTGCCTCTCTCTGCGGGGATGTGATTGCGAAAGAGGGAAATTGGACAGAAATACATGAAGTTGGAAGATGTGCGATACGGGGCCAGTGCGGAAAAAAGTCTTTCTTCGGTGGCGAGCTGCCCTGTCCAGACAACCGCAAGGCGGAAGCACCGGACGAGGATACCAGGAAAAAGCTTGTTGCGATATGTGGTGACGAGTGGAGTGATGGAGATGTTTGCTGTGACAGTGCTCAGGTGAGATCATGTTGAGAAGAGGCACACTTCGCAATCCGGACTAATCGTCAAACAGGTTGACAATCTCAAATCCAATCTGAAACGTGCAGAATCTATCATCTCATCGTGTCCGGCGTGCAAGACGAACTTCTTTGACCTCTTCTGCACCTTTACGTGTTCTCCAGACCAGTCGCTCTTCGTGAACGTCACGGCTTCGCAAAAGGCCTCGTCCGGGAAGCTTATAGTAACGGAATTGGATAATTTATGGTCAGACGAATACGGAAAGGGCTTCTACGACAGCTGCAAAGATGTCAAGTTTGGCGCGACTGGTGGCAAGGCCATGGACTTCATTGGCGGTGGAGCGAAGAATTATACGTCCTTTCTCAAATTTCTGGGCGATGAGAAGTTACTTGGAAGTCCATTTCAGATCAATTTTCCAAGACCTGCGGTTCCTGCGTATGAGAACATGACTGCCGAGGACCCAACACCAAAGGCTTGCAATGACACCGACGAGGCTTACCGGTGTGCTTGCGTGGACTGCCCTGGCTCATGTCCCGAGCTTCTGGAGGTTACAGAACAAGAGTATTGCCACGTTGGAGCTCTACCGTGCCTCTCTTTTGCCGTTATCATCGTCTACTGTGGGTTTTTGCTACTGCTCGTGACCGCAGTATCTGGACATATCGCTTATCAGAAACACAACCAACGAAAAAGTGAGAGGCTACAGCTTCTTCAGGATGCAGCCCTCAGCGATGATGAAGATGAAGGTGACATTGTGCATAATGCTGGCATACTGGACCGACCCCACAAGCAGTACAAGCTGAACAACATTTGCGACGCAGCGTTCCGCAGCCTAGGTCGTACTTGTGCGATCTATCCTCTGATCACGATAGGTGTCAGCGTCTTGGTGGTAGCTGTTCTCAGCATCGGCTGGATCAATTTCGAGATTGAGACTGATCCCGTGCGCTTGTGGGTCAGCCCTTCATCTGATGCAGCAAAAGAGAAAACCTTTTTCGATGAGAAGTTTGGACCTTTCTACCGCGCCGAACAAGCGTTCATTGTCAATGACACTCATCCATCAGGGGGTGGTCCAGTGCTTAGCTACGACACCCTAGCCTGGTGGTTTGATATTGAGGCTCAAGTGCACCGAATGTTGTCACCGAATGAGGGCGCCACACTCAACGACGTTTGCTTCAATCCAACAGGCGAAGCGTGCGTGATACAGTCTTTGACAGGGTATTTCGGTGGCCAATTTTCGAGTGTGGACCCAGACACATGGAGGAAAGACTTAGCTCATTGTACCGAACAGCCAGGGGCACAAGAGTGTCTTCCAGATTTCCAGCAGCCACTTAGCAAAGACATTATCCTTGGCGGTTATGAAAACGGGGACGTACTCAGCGCCCGGGCCATGATCGTGACATGGGTCGTCAATAATTTCCAGGAAGGTACTGCTAAGGAGAAGCGAGCAATCGATTGGGAAGAGGGTCTTAAGAGTTTGCTACTCAACGCTCAACGCGAAGCCAAGGAAAGGGGTCTCCGGCTATCCTTCACCACCGAGAGCAGTCTCGAGGAAGAACTTAACAAATCGACCAATACTGATGCAAAGATCGTTGTGATCAGCTACATCATTATGTTCCTCTACGCTTCGCTGGCTTTAGGGTCTACAACTCTTTCTGTCAAATCGATACTCCACAATCCAGCGAATGCATTGGTGGCATCGAAATTCTCGCTCGGGGTTATTGGTATTATCATCGTACTGATGTCAGTCTCCGCTTCCGTGGGCTTGTTCTCGGCTTGTGGTATCAAAGTCACTTTGATCATTGCGGAGGTTATCCCATTCCTCGTCCTGGCTGTTGGTGTAGACAATATCTTCCTCATCGTCCATGAGTTTGAGAGGGTCAACATCAGTAACCCTGATGATGAGGTAGAGACTCGCATCGCAAAAGCACTAGGGAGAATGGGACCGAGTATCCTTCTGTCTGCCTCTACGGAGACAATCGCAATCGCCCTGGGGGCTGCAGTTGGCATGCCTGCCGTTAAGAATTTCGCTATCTATGCTGCGGGTGCAGTCCTGGTCAATGCTCTATTACAAGTGACGATGTTCGTCTCTGTGCTTGCTTTGAACCAAAGGAGGGTCGAAAGCAGCCGAGCGGACTGCTTTCCATGTATCAAGATCAAGCGTGCAGATGTCGGCAGTGCTCATAGCGCTGGTGCGTACGGCTATGATGACGAGGGACCTCTTCAAAAGTTTATTCGCAAAGTGTACGCGCCCGCGTTGCTCAATCGGAAGGTCAAAGTCGCAGTCATCGTCCTTTTTATGGGCATCTTTACCGCTGGCCTAGCCCTGATACCTGAAGTAGCCCTGGGCCTTGATCAGCGCATCGCCTTTCCTCAAGGATCATACCTCATTCCATACTTCAACGACCTAGACGCTTACTTCAATACCGGTCCCCCAGTCTACTTTGTCGTGCAGGATCTCCCCGTCACAGAGCGCAAGCATCAACGGGAGCTCTGCGCTCGCTATTCGACGTGCGATTCCTACTCTTTGACCAACGTCCTCGAACAGGAGTCCAAGCGCCCAAACGTCTCCTACATCTCCGGCTCAACCGCCAGCTGGCTAGATGACTATTTCACCTGGCTGAACCCAACCAACGAAGCATGCTGTGTCGAGAACGGCAAAACATGCTTCGAAGGCCGAGATCCACCGTGGAACACCACCCTCTACGGCATGCCCGAAGGCGAAGAATTCATCCACTACCTCACCAAATGGCTGCACTCGCCCACAAACGAAGACTGCCCCTTCGGCGGCGCCGCACCATACAGCACCGCCCTCGTCATCGACCCCGCCACCCACCCCCCCTCCGTCCCAGCCTCCCACTTCCGCACCTCCCACACCCCTCTCCGCTCCCAATCCGACTTCATAGACGCCTACGCCTCCGCCCGCCGCATCGCCAACACCGTCAGCTCAGACCAACACATTAAAGTATTCCCCTACTCCAAATTCTACATCTTCTTCGACCAATACGCCACCATCGTCCGCCTCACCGGCACCCTCCTCGGCTCCGCCCTCGCCATCATCTTCCTCCTCTCCTCCACCCTCCTCGGCTCCCTAGCCACCGGCGCCATCGTCACCCTGACCGTCGCCATGATCGTCATCGACGTCATCGGCACCATGGCCCTCGCCCACGTCTCCCTCAACGCAATCTCCCTCGTCAACCTCGTCATCTGCGTCGGCATCGGCGTCGAGTTCTGCGCTCACGTCGCCCGCGCCTTCATGTTCCCCTCGAAATCCGTCATGGAGCAGGCGAAATCCAAGTTCCGAGGCCGGGATCTGCGCGCGTGGACGGCGCTGACGAATGTGGGCGCGAGCGTGTTTAGCGGAATCACGGTGACGAAATTCCTGGGCGTGTTCGTGTTGGCGTTTACGCGGAGCAAGATCTTTGAGGTTTATTACTTCCGGATTTGGTTGGCGCTGGTGGTGTTTGCGGCGGCGCATGCGTTGGTGTTTTTGCCCGTGGCGTTGAGTTTGGTCGGTGGTGAAGGTTTGTCTTGTCCTTCTTCTTCTTTCCTCATAGATTACTTAGGAGGATTTGGAATGCTAATCTACATGACCCTGACAGGTTACGTAGATCCCGAATCCGATGGCAGTTTGGAAGAGGATCTAGCGAATCGGAGGTACAGAGCGCTGTTGCCCGAAGACGACTATGATTCCGACGACTATTGAGTTCAAGTCCGGAGGTCATGCCTTGGATTCTAGCATTCATTGCGTGGACAAATATGCATTTTCATCTCATCCGTAGCGGCACTTTCATAGGTGTTGGTGGGTGTACGTATATAGCAAATCCATTTCAAATCCTCATTAGCATCAGCATCAGCATAGCGCTCCTTTACCGTCTATCTATCTGTTCTACACGAGCGCAGCTCCCCATCCAGCAAACTCTATCTTGTATGCTTCAGTACCTTATAGATCATATCACGCATAGATATCCCATAAACCCAGTATCTGTGTTTCAAGTACACCGTTTATGCACGAATGAAGAAATGGGAGGATCTTATATACGGACGGACATAAGGGAGTATCTGGGTAGTGGGAACAAGGAGGCTGTTTATGAGATGAGTGAACAAGAAGGGTTGGAGGCTGGTTGTGGATTATGTATATTGAAGGTACCTTAACTCGAGCTTCTGTGGAAGAAGGGAATTGGGTAAGATATGGTATGGTAGATTATATATCTTGGATGGATATGCTTTCGCTTGTGGGAGAAGGGGTGTGGGAAGGTATCTTTAAGGGCTGAGGATGTTTGTAGCAGTCGTGCAGGGTAGACTGTTTATACTGAAATGTGTATGCAGTGCGAGCGAAAAGTCATGCATTGGGTTTGGGATCGGGTTGATAGGTACTGTACTGCGCCTTTCATCATGGTTCATATGCAGTGGGTTTGGGTGGGTTTGGGTGGGATTATTTTGTATTTGTAGGGATTATCATAGGTAGGGAAGAGACTTTGGTGGGGATGTTGTTGACGGTGTAAGGATCGGTACTTTGGAATCACAGGCTCTGAGAGAGGTAGGAGATGTCTGGGGCTGAGTTCGGTCGATTTGGGTTCACTTTGATATCTGGTGCGAAGGTGGGATTAGTGGAGGAATGCGGAGGGTTTGCAGTTGGCCGGTTCGAGAGCAAAAGGAATCGTAGGCTTCGCTAGATAAGTGCCTCTAACCGTTAGGAACGCCCCCCATCGCTCTGCTCCGTTGCTTCGATGGAAGGCTCCGCTGCCTATCGCTCAGAGAAGCTTAGGGTTGTCATCATTACTTTAATGCTCAGTATATTTTGAAACAATACAGGGTACTAGAACATCTAGCAAGAAGGTCGTTGTCATAGATGAAAGAAAACGTTAAACAGCTAAAGCTGGCAGGAAGAGTACTATGGGAATGAGACGATTGTTGAGGAACGTAGTCAATCACACACTCTGTCGTAAGGTTGTCCTTGATTGGCTGATAGTGCCACCTGCCATTCACACATTCTTAGCCTGCACTCAATACAGAGACGTGGGCAAACCAAAGCAACTCGGTGCAGGAGGCGTTTCCTTCAATCCTTTCATACCGGCCCTCGGGAGGTTTGGTTCTACACTGTAACGTGTCCCACCAACACTCCAGTCAGCACGCATCCACGCCACGTAATCAATCATTGGGCAAGCCTTGTATCTCTAGCCCCGTAGCTCAGCAGATCTGAGTCTCTAAACCTCCTCGTCGCCCCCCTGCTGATAGATGTGTCGACTCCTCCCAGGATCCTTCCGCATCTGCTGGCCGGATCCGGTGAACCCGACTAGATGCCCAAGTTAGCCTAGTCCTCGGCTGCAGCGTAATTCCCATTTCCTGTAATTCACACATGCGGTGACTCACCTCGAGCGTTCACACCTTCGGGCGTCCTGAACATACTTTCCTTCTTGGGCTTTCCTCCAGTCTTCCCCTTTATAGCAAATTCCTGCCACTTGTTCTTCCCTGCTTCCAGCTCCTTGTTCGCCTTTACCTTTCGCGGTACTTTGGCTGGTCGAGTCGGCCCATCGCTTACTTTGCTAGGCTCCTTCCTCGCCTGATCTGCAAGGGTGGGGTCGATATTTGCTGCTGCTGATATCACATTGGTGTTTGCGGGCCTTGTGGGTGCGGTTGGCGTCACTGGTGTGCCATCAGCCTTGCGCTTTTTGGACTCATTGGATATGGGCTTGATGTCGTGCGAGGAGAGAGTCTCAGTATTCGAATAGGATTTGAAAGTGACAATGTAGACAGGCTTGCTAGAGGATCCGGTGATTGACGTTATGCGTGCGGGATAGAATGCTTTATCTCCAGACTTCCATTTGGCAAGCACGGTATCATTGACCGAGAAGGTCGTCGGTGTCTGCGGCTCCTCCACGGCGTCTTGTGGTGCAGCAGGCTTGCGATAGCCCGCTTGAAAAGCCGGGTGGTTCTCCTTTGACCATTTCTCCTTCACTGGCGGTGGCGATGGCTTTCTGATTGGGGCTGCTGCTGAAGCTGGCTTTAGTTCTGCGATCGCGGACTCGGTGAGGGAAATGACTTCTTCAAGCTCTGTCTTGAGATTTTGCAGCTCTGCATTCTCTGGGTCGGCTTGGAGACCTGACTGCACGGACTCGAGCTAAAACAGAAGAAGCTGTCATTTGATAGCTCTTTGGTGTCCCTCTAGGTGAGAACGTACCTGAACCCTATACTCCTTGATCTCTGCCTGCAGGGCGGCGACCTCGCTGCTCATCTTGCCCACCGTTCTTTCTTATGCTTGACCGGCTGTGGAATCGTTATGAGAGAGCAAGGTACTTAGATATCAGATATGAACATTGAGCGAGTTTCTTGGCACTAGCATAGAACTACGATACTTTACCTGATTAGGCAAAGCGTCCTTTGGCTGAGAACCGTACCGACTGACGAGGGTCGGGGACAAAAGTCGTTGCCGACCTTTTCCCGGAATTAGGCCAGAAAGTCGGCAACGACTTTTGTCCCCGACCCTCGTGAGTATAATTCTTATGTACTTTATTTCTTGTACATTGATGGCATCGACAATCAGGAGAAAATCAACAAGTCACGTCTCCGAGCACGGATCCGTCGTCCAGTATAATCCTTCCTTCGGCCTTCGGGAGTTTCCTATCAGTCTGATCGACGATCGTTCGTGGAGGGCAAGTCAGTGCAACTCCATAATTCTAAGCGCAGAAACCAGCTTGAGCTGACCATCATCAAGCGCAAGCATGTTTTACTTTTACATTACCTAGCTAGGACATTGTGATCGCCGACTACAGCAACTTATCAGAGAAAAAAGACCACAAGCTCTACCATTAGACCAGCGCCAATAGGAATCGAACCCATTCTCTAATGGACTATTAACCGCGAACAATCAGTACAGTTGCGGCCGGGGATCGGAACCTCAAACCACTGGTTTCCCGATCCTATTGTAGAATACCCGCCTCTTCCTCTAGCATCTACTATACCATCATGAGAACCCTTACTCCTCCACAGAGGAGAATTCCTCCTATACGTACATTCCTGGCGATCTCAAGTCCCAGATATCGCAAGTATGAGGCTCCACTCAATGATCGTGCTTCTTCCTCTCGTTGCGGTCTCCGCAGTAAAGGCATCAACCTTCCGGAGTAGAATCGAAAGGTTTGGAGTAATTCATGTAAGCCAACATAGCAATAATTACTGTACAAAAGCATATTAAGTCCAACAGCAAAATCTACTTGAGAGTCGTAAGTTCGATGGTGGCGCCCAGAATGTGATTGGTTCTCAGCATGATCCTGGAAAAGCGCCGTGGATGGATTACTCGCCGTCAGCAAATGGAGGCCTACTAGTGCAGGTATTCTCTTCTATTGTCACTCTATTTTGTAGATCACAAAGGCTCCGTAACTCTCACTTACCCTCCTCAGAGTGTTGCCTACTTTGCCTACCGAACCATAATCGGTATCGGCACCAGGCCCGTACAACCCCTACGAGCTATGATCGATATCGAATGGGCTGATATGATCATACCTTCCGTCAACTGCACTGACTGTGGGGACGGTCTCAAGTACGACTCCTCCAAATCTGCCACCTACGAGACAAACGGCACCGATCTAGTGATCCGAACTGGCGGTTACATCTGGGGAGAAGGTTTTGTGGCTCAGGACACTATCACCGTTGGCGATGGCGTTGAAATCCGCCATCACCCATTCCTGGAAGCCAATAGAAGTTCGCCGTGTGTTCTGTGTGGATCTGATACCATACTTGGTCTTGCCATCGATAAGCCGGAGGATGTGGATCCATCGCAATGCTCTTCCAAAGGCAAGTATAATTCGGGAGGATGCCTTGCGAGTCCCTTTGCTACGCTCGCCAAATCAGGTGCTTTGGACCGCAACGTCGTTTCGATATTCTTACCCAGAGATTACGACGGCGATGTACGAGCTCCTCCTGGCGAAATCCTGTTTGGCGCTCTTGACCAAAATCTGTACACCGGCCTGCTGTCCACACACCCCCTCTATCCACCTGGCAAAAGTCAATGGCACATCGAAGCCACATCTGTAAGCGTATTCGCGGCCAACGGCACCCTTCTCGCCTCGGAACCGCTTCCAGGCTACACCGCCCGCCTGCACACCCAGACTCCGTTCACTGTACTTCCGCCCCTTATTGGCAGCGCAATCTTGAACGCTACAGGTGCAGATTGTAGCGATATCTGCAAAGGGTGCCAAGTGAACTGCTCCACGTTGCACGAATTGCCGCATGTCACCTTCAATCTTGGTGGGCACAACTTCACGATAACGGGCGAGGACTACACCGTCAAGACGGATATCTGGTGGCCGTTCTGCCCTTATCCGGGCGACTACTGCCAGGTGAATATTGGACCTGATACAAGGGGAGGCGAGGAGAAGTCAAAGACGATTGATTTAGGGACGAGCTTCTTGAGAGGGGTCTACAGCGCTTACGATTTCGACGATAGAAGCGTGCATCGTAAGTCGCATCCACTGAGCTATCTGGTACGTTTGATTCACTAATGATTTGATTTCAGTGGCTAGAGCAAAGCGGCATACTCTGTGATCGTATGTTCTACTAGAGGGTATAGTGTGGACAGTCTTATTTGGTATGGACAATTTCATTCAGGCAGCATATTACGTAAGATAGTCCCTTTCGCAGACTTCCCGTGTTAGTCGGAGCAATTTAGCAGGCCGTCTTGAAATCCTAAAGCTTCTCTCACTGAGTCTCAGCGACGAATATACGAATCAATTTTTTTATGGAAGAGCAGGGTCCGGTTCAAACTCTCTCTACACCACCACCTCCTACACCACCCTCTATCCTCACACCGCCACCATGATCCCTCGACGTATCAACAACCACCTTACCTCACCTCAACAGTACGCCTAGCCATGCCGCGGACCTTCTCGATGGGACAACCAAGGTCCCGTCCTCTAGCAAAAAGCGATATATGCGGTATGTACTGAACAAGCATTCCTCGTCGATGTCACTGTGACATGGATGGTAGTGCGAGATATTACGGGTATCGGTATTCAGGTTGAAAGGTTACCACAGCAAAGAAGCAGAAGTTGAGATTACTTCGCGTACATACCCTTGAACCGATTTGTGTATCGCGGGACAATACTTAGTTCGCTTTTGAGCTGTCCGAGTAACAGGGACGAGATTTGGAGATACCGATTCGTTAAGAGCTTGGAGGGAGGTTGCGTAAGGCGCCGGAGTTGAGGGAGAGATGATTGTGGAATTGTCTATGTTCTAGCATGGCCGCGCTTTATGGCATGTAGTTGAACAAGCCATGTACACCATGATTGGTAATAACGATGATAAGGGTTTTTTTGAGCTTGAAGTGTGGGTTCTCTATGTATGTAAACTGTACCTTGCTCTAAGTATTCGATTTAGCCTGTCTAGGTCTTGTCTAAGTAGTTACTTCCGGCTTCCCCAATTTCGAAGATAATACCTATCCTAGTGTGTGAGAAATACAGGCAGTTAGTTGTGCACTGCGCGGCACAGATCTCCTAAGAAGAGTGAAACAACCGTTCACATACGGGCTCACAAAACAACATCCCAGACACTTCAAAAGTCTTGAACCCGTTTTTCAAAAAGCCGCATAATCATGATGATAGACACTTGCTCTCTACACAAGCAATGTCCATAGCTCTAGTACCTATAACCCAAGCTGTCGAGTTCGCCGTACTACCAACGTACAAGGTAGGAAAATCTTCATCGAAAGTATGGGCGCTGCTCATTCATAGATTAGGAACCTTAAAGGTACTACTCGGCCATTGGCACTTAGTAGATGCTGGGGGTATGGATGATGTAGCTTTGGTGTCATGCGATCGCAAACTTCCAACGTTAGATTTCGGTTTTCCAACAACAGATTTGTGTTCGGAATGTCGTTGTGTCCGCCCGTCTTCGCCAATTTTGCAAACGAGATCTGTCAAGAAGTAGAGGCAACGGCGGATTAAGGAGCCGAGATGTTGTGCAAAGAGGTGGAAGGAACGTTCCAGCTCTGGGTATTGCCCACGTTTCATCAATCAAACCATTTCCCTCCAAAACGTATCCTTGAAAAACAACACTATCACCCTCAATCTCATCCCTTTCCTAGAATTTAACACAGCATGTCTAGTATCGACATCTCCCATCCCACCTCTGCTCCACCAACCCTAGAACAGAGACTAGAAGGCGTGCCCGAGGACATCCGACAGTTCGTCCTCAAGCGCTTCCACGCCACAGTCTTCGCCCAGGAACTCGTTAAAGAGAAAATCACCCCCGCAACCCCATCCTGTGCCCTCCTCACGCGCCTATGGAGCCAGAGCGTGGGCCAGATCGAAGAGGGTACCTATGCCGGAACCCAGCTGGCGTTGACGGAGATGTATGATCGTATTGAGCATGCGTAAGCACCACGTATCTGATGCTCTATCCTTTTCTCAGGACGGCTTTCCCAGAATTGATGACATACCTTGATCAGGGCTGATTACCCTGTCGTAGCTACGGATCATATTTCGACACCATCGGCATCGAGCCCACCATCCCCCAAGCCATCGACCTGAAAGAAAAAACTCTCCGATACCAATGGACCACCAGGGACGGCTATCCGCCCCATCTGGCCTCTATACCCAAGAAGAAGCAGGTCTCCGAGTGGACCATCTTCAATAAAATGGGTCTTGCGAGTACGACGACGCTGTTGCCTAAAATTGTGCCAAGCAAGCAGTTCCTTGGTTCCTTTTCGCAGTGGCTTTATAAAAGGGGCAATGATGAGATACATGGTACCGGGTATGAGGGATTGACTATTGCTGATATCGAGGAGGGCAATCGGGAGCATAGGAATTCAGGCACAGGTGCGATTTCTTTTCGCGTTGGGAATTCTCCCGTTCTGACCATTTGACGCTTTGAGAAACTTCTTTGGGGGGATCGTTACCCTCTGACAGTCCTTCGTAAGCTGAATCGCACCCTGAAGAGTGAATACTGATCCCAGAATTGTCCAGACGTGATGAGAGGCGATAATATTGGTTTAAAACCGGATTGGTGGTCCGACGCTCGTTTTGCACAACAACAGTTCACAGGTGCAAACCCAACCACCATCACCCAGGCCTCAACAGAATGGATCCAAGCCTTCAAAAATGCTGCAACGAAGCAAGGCTCCCACGTCGCTAGTGACATTATTGCGGATGCCGGCTCAAACGCGCTCTTCGTGCAGGATTGCAGCTACTTCCGTAAAGCTATTGGGGTTGGAGACGCAGATATGCTTATCTCAAAGAACTCCGATGCTGACGATAGATACGGATGTGCATCGGTTACGCTGTTTGAGCTACACCAGAACGGCAAGTTGCATCCTCTCGCAATTGTCATTGACTGGAAGGGCACCATGGAGAAATCCGTCGTAATCTTCAACAAGCGCTTGCAGCCCCATGATCCTTTTTATGCGGACCCTCTGGAGGTTGAGAAGAACGACTGACCATGGCGATACGCAAAGACCTGTGCCCAGACCTCGGACTGGGTACGCCACGAAGTGGCGATCCATCTGGTCCATACGCATCTTGTCGAGGAAGTTATCATCGTTGCAGCAAACCGTTCGTTTCCGTCAGAACATCCTGTATTCCGTTTGTTAGAGCCCCACTGGTTGAGGACTCTTTCACTCAATGCTGCTGCGCGTGCGACTTTGGTGCCGGACATTGTCATTGACTTGGTAGGCATCAGCAAGCCGCAAGCCATGGCTTTTATTAACGACGCGTTTACCACGTTTGATTTCTGTGGGAAGTACATTCCTAATGATCTGGTAAGCCATCTTTTGGAGTTCCCAAGACTTGTGTCCAGGATTTTTCTCTCCAAGTAAACACAATTTCCGAATCGTCACCTTATCCACTTAACGATACACCCGATAGCGATGCTGACCCAGAGATTTGGCAGCCGAACCGCGGTTTTCCACTTGATGAGCTTGACAGTCCGAGATTCAGGAACTACGCCTACGCTAGGAACATGTTATCGATGTGGGTAGCCATCCGGGGCTTTGTGGCTTCAATGATCGACATTGATTATGCGCCTGAAGGGGTTGATGTCGCGACGAAGGGCGCCCGCAAGTTCGTCAGCAAGGATCCTTGTGTCCTCACTTGGTGCTCTGAGATCCAGTCGTCCCCTGCCGGAGGCCGCCTGTGCTCCTTTCCCACCATCCGAACAAAAGACCAGCTCATCGACGCAATAACGATGTGCATACACATTGCTGCTCCGCAGCACACAGCCGTCAACTACCTCCAAAACTTCTATCAGGCGTTCGTTATTGCTAAACCGCCGGCTCTGTATACGCCACCGCCGACGGATATCCAAAGTCTGGAAGCTTTCACGGAGAGGGATTTTATCAAAGCATTGCCGATCGGGCGCCAGCGTGATTGGCTGCTCGCAGCGTAGGTGCCTTGGTTGCTTAGCTTCCGTGTCGCTGATGAGTATAACCTCATCACTTATGCGGTCTCGATCTGGAGCGTATACAGGAAGAAGAGGGGTGTGAATGAGATACTTGTTGCGAAGAATGCTGGCGAGTTCTATTCCGAGCTGAAGCGTTTGATCGGCGAGTTTGCTAAGCACAGCGAGGAGATGGATGAGGGGAGTATTCCATACATAGTTATGGATCCGGCCTGCACTGCTGTTTCGATCCTTATATAGGTGAGATTAGTATTCTTAGAAATCCGATGACAACAAATCCATTACTTAACACCTTCTAAGTTCTTTTCATTTGTTGAGTTGTCTGGTCAAAACCGTGTCTGTATCCTGAGCCTCGTCTTTCTTGGACTGCAGACTATAGACTTACTAGGAACAACGTTGCTTCGAAAAGCAGATGCCTGCTTTTCAAGGGTCTTGAGCCTGATAAAGCGATTGCTCCCAGATACATAGACCATACCCCAAAGTCCTCACGATCTTCGCAGTCCCGTCGGGCTCGATACCGCATGTCTTCATCAACATACGAGCGCAACATAATATTTGTAGTAAGCCTAGAAAAGTCCGTTCAGATAAACATGTCTTCGAAGAAATCCAGAGCCATGCACAGCCAGTACCCAGGCTTCATATCTGTCTGACGCGGCAGAATTCAGCCATTACATCCCGTAAAGAAGTATTTCACTTGGTCGTCTTCCCGTACAGGCCCCCTTTCTGTCTGCGTAATTCTAGTGCTCTCTTGTATGGTGGTGCCGTGGGTGGTTGAACTGGATCAAGACTGACCCTATCTTTAGGCAGGTGGTAAGTAGCATCGGCATCCCAAGCCGACAGGTCCCCACAAGCCACGAACGGCGCAATCCACCGATTGTCATCTTCTTCATCAGATTCAAATTCGAGGGTCGTGACGCCATCCTCTCCCACAGTCCGCTTTTGGCCATCGACATAACCCTCTTTGTTCTTGTCTTGCTTCGCCGGTACAGGAATTCTCGTACCCTCGCCGACTGGATGAGCAGGATCTATTTTGTAGCCTTTGGGTAATCCAAAGCCTTCGCAGACCACGAAGGCTTCCTGGCTGCTCGCTCGAGAGCTCCTCGGTTTGGCCTCACAGACTGAGGTGAAGAAGCATCTCAGCTGAGCGTCGATCAAATTGTTATCCCAGGCTCTGAAAATCTTAGCCACAAACTTTCCTCCCGGCTTCAGTATCTTCAAGGCCAGATTTAGTGCGGCGTACAGTAGTTCCGAGGATATGTAGAGGTCAAAGTCATGTAACCCTGTGACATCTGGCGCGCCGTCGCTGATGACTAGATCAACTGGGTTGCTTCCCGATGCTCCAGCTCCCTCATCTGGCTTGTACGTCTCTGGATCCAATGCTTGTAGTATCCTCGGTATGGTAGACGGATGCGTGATGTCTCCCTTCAACGTGGTAACGCCCTCTAGAGAGGCCATAGGCTGCAAGTCGACGGCCACAATCCTGACACCCTCCCTCGGCTTCAGTACACCTTGCCTTTCATCTTCACCATCGCTCGCCTTTTCGCCCAGCACAACCTTTCGTTTTCGTTCCTGCTCCTCTTCCCATGCTCGCCTGCCGAAGCTTTCGCCCTTGATCAAGATTCTTGAGAGCACCTGGCTCCAGCTCCCTGGGGCGGCACACAAGTCGACTACACGCGTAGCGCCATTGAAGAGATCAAATTGTTCATCGAGTTGAATCAACTTGAATGCGGATCGAGCACGCCATCCCATTTCTTTGGCGAGGCGGTAGTAGGCATCACGCTTGTCTTTGGAAGACTTCCCCATGATTACTGAACAGGAATTGCTCTATAGTCAAATTTGTAGGATAGACTCTCTTATGCCACAAACAGAACTCGAGGTCTTGGCATCAACCGGAGTTAAGGGAGTTAAATAATTTATTGTGCCAATGTCCTTCCAGCAAAGTCGCTCGTAGTAATTGTAACTCATGGCGCCGATAGATAAGAAACGTCGCTGGGAGGACGCCTCTTTCGCGTCTAAGAAGAGGCAGAAAGCTGAACAATGGGTTGGCGGAGAAACGAGACCAGGTCCTGGCGCCACAACAGCTACCTTGGAGTCCCTTCCGTGGCACGAGGTTCCACTCCCAGATCACATTGAGGACGCTGAAGGCTTCTTTGGTCTGGAAGAGATATCGGATGTTGATGTCGTGAAAAGTTCTGGCAAGGTCGAGTACAAAGTTCGCCAAAGGGATAGTCAAACGCGGAGCAATGACAATGTCAATGAGTCTGCCGGAGATGAGGAATGGGAAGGCTTTGGGGAGACTGGAGAGACAGGACTTGTGCATACAAAGTCAGCAGCAAGTAAGACGACAAGGCAGACGAAGTCGAAGCCCATACCATATCCCAAGCAGAAGGGGGGCCAAAAGCTCCTGGAGCAGAATCAGGGTCGTTCGTCAGGCAATACCTTCGACGCATTGGGTGTAGATGACGAGAATGAAACAGACCCGGGCGGAGGTGACATGTCGGCATGGGAATCATTATATCTATCTCCTGAAACTATTTCATCACTTGCACATCTCAATTTCTACCGCCCATCACCAATCCAAGCGTCTGCTCTTCCATACGTTCTCGAGGGCCATGATGCGATTTGTAAGGCGCCAACCGGCTCCGGGAAAACTCTAGTATTTGGCATTCCAATCTACGAGCACTGTATTGCGACCATGAAGGCGCGAGCGCAAGGGTCGTTGAAGCCTAAGCAAACGACAGAGCCAAAGTACAATCCTGTCGCCCTCATTCTCTCACCTACTCGAGAACTCGCTCATCAATTGGCCAAGCATCTTCAACAACTTGGCTCGGGCTCCGATAGCTCTCCAAAGATCGCGACTCTGACTGGCGGTCTGTCCATGCACAAGCAGCAGCGTCTCCTTCCCAACGCGGATATTGTTATTGCCACTCCTGGTCGGCTGAAAGAAGTCATGGACGGCAATTCTGCGTTAGCGGAAGCACTGAGAGATATCAGGTTTCTAATTTTGGACGAAGCGGACCGGCTTCTTAGCTCTGGCCACTTCCAAGAATTGGAAGAGATTCTGATCGCACTTGATCGGGAAAAAGCTACAGATGAAGGTGCTACAGCTGAAATACTAGAGTCTTCATCAAAACGACAAAGGCAGACGCTCGTCTTTTCAGCAACGTTTGAGAAGGATTTGCAGCAAAAGTTAGCCGGCAGAAGCAAGTCTTCTAGTGGTGATTCCACAGGACAGGCATCTATGGAGTATCTCTTGAAAAGGCTCAATTTTAGGGAGCAAAAGCCGAGGTTCATCGATATCAATCCTGGTGTGTCTTTCTCCAATACCAGCAATCCCCCATTGCACCCATATGTGCGAGCCATGAGATGTCTTTGTAGGATGGAATTGAATTGTTCTCTTGGTCACTCGGCCTGTCTTGCATGTCCAGTGTCTCTTAAGCAACATCAATGCTGACTTCCCAACCACGCACAGTCTCGCAGATGGCGACGGGCTTGAAAGAGGGTATCGTTGAGTGTGCTGGGACAGAGAAAGTATGAATATTGGCTGCTTTGTAGGCGCGGCTGACATAGCATAGGATCTCTACCTTTACACACTACTTCTCCATTACCGGCACACACGTGTCTTGATCTTCACGGTACGTTGCTCCCGATACTATTGTCTTCTTGTCTGTCTCAAACTTCATGAGCATTTGTCAGTCGCGGGCTGCGATGGTACGTTGCTCGTATCTCCAGAGGGTGGCCGTCTTAGGTTTATACAAGCCACGCTAGCTTCTTTCAGCAACTCGAGGATTTGAACTCTTGAGCTGTCGTGTGCCAAGGGTGTGCCACTCTGCCCCTTTGGCATGCCTTGTCCGATGGTCAAGCATAGGCGCGTGATCGTCACGCGAACTCTCTTCCCTTGGACATGAACATTTGAACTAGCTGAAATACAAAGACTAGCGGGGGTAGCCATTGTAGCAGTCTTGCTAAGCACTCCGGGGCTCACTTTTGAGCAGTAGAGAGTGCTGCGGCCTCGGTCCACCTGTACCTTGAACATGAGTCCTGAGCTGCAAGGCATGCTTCGGGTGCGATCATGGCATTTATCCCTTGACATCTAACACAATCCGGAGTCAGTGGTAACATATAGTACTGATTTTGGAGTATAAAATAGAATTCGATAACCTCAGTTCGCCGAGTCACTCTTTTCCTCCAAAATTTAGCTCTACCGGCACACCCTCTCCACTCTCAAATGCCTCAAAAGAGCCGCCTCCGCTCAATCGAACGGTTCTCCAATCCTTCATCACCTACTATCCTGGTAGCGACTGATGTCGCAGCCCGAGGCTTAGACGTTCCTTCTGTCCAGCTTGTCGTGCATTACCATGTCCCTCGAGCGGCCGACATGTACGTTCATCGCTCTGGACGGACTGCCCGCGCCGAGAGATCCGGTTCTAGTATCCTACTTTGTGCACCGGAAGAAGTTCAGGGTGAGTGGCAGCAAGGCATCAATCTCTATTTTTTCCCAACATTGTGTCATAAAACATGTATTGGCAGGGCTCACTTTATCAAGCATGTCTCGTCGCTCTATTCAGCCCTTCAACAGGGACGCTGACATGGGGATTACAAATAGGGGTTCGCCGACTCATCACAAAAGTACATGCTCGCAAGGCAAGTAACGCCCCTGAAGATGGCAAATCCACCTTCATGCGAACCATGGACCTAGACCGGCGTATCGTAGCCAGAGTAAAGCCGCGAGTTGCACTCAGCAAGAAAATCTCAGACGCAGCATTGGCGAGCGAGAAGTATCGCCATGAAGATAATTGGTTGAAATCGGCAGCCGAGGATCTAGGTGTCGATTACGATAGCGAAGAGTTTGCGGCTGGGGAGGGGAGTAAGAAGGGGCGAGGGGAGGGCAGGAAGAAAAGGGAGAGGGAAGCTAGAGGTTTGAGTAAGGGGAATGTGGGAACGTTGAAGGCGGAGTTGAAGCTGCTGTTGGCGCAAAGGGTCAATGTGGGGGTTAGTGAGAGGTATTTGACGGCTGGGGGGGTGGATGTTGATGAATTGTTGAATGGGGAGAGGAGAGGGGAGTTTTTGGGGAAGGTGGATGGTGGTATGGAACAGCTATGAAGTCGATTAAATATAATTGAATGAGATGAAAATGATGCTACCGTGATGATCATCTCCTGACTTGATCCAATTTGGCATGTTACGGCGCGTAGAGGCATCTTCCTTGCTAGACTACTTGCAACTTATAATTCTGTACGAAATTCACAATTGATGATATGAGGGTTCCTACCTGCAATGCCCATACCTACAAGATCTGCAGCGCTGCCATATCTAAAATATGCTTCGAACATGAAAGAGTATCAATACCCGAAACAAAACTCCATGCGACCAATCAGGGGTATCATGCGAAAATCAGGAATCACCCATACCGCATACAACGGTCTTTCCCTCTAACATATGCGGTTTACTGCAAAGCCCGATGGTAGCGTGCGGCCTAACCTGTCTTCTTGACAGCACCATCTCTCCCCTTGGCTCTCTTCACATGAAAGACCTGTTTCAGCCTTTTCAACTTTGCCCACCGCTCCTTGTCCTTTTCATCTCGATCCTTCCTATCCACTTTGCTTGTGTCTAGAGCCACTACACCAGTCACTTCGCTGGCAGGATCATCTGAGGCTCTCAGCGGCACCACTGGTACTGTCTCGGCGTCGTAATTCTCGTGCAGCTTGCTTGACTTCACTGCCCGCAGCAAGACTTGCCAGCCTGCAAGGCCATCTAACGAACTTCGACGCGAAGCTGCACCATTCTGGGCAATCGGGTTGATCCAAGGACAGTAGTCGCGGTGCTCACCTAGAACGTCTAGGCAATCCATGCTGGAGGAAGTCGAGGGATCGGTAGATGGTTTGAATAACCAGAGACCAAGGCGCCGGAAACAAGCCGTGCAAGTTGCGAGCCCTAGAACGTGGCCTTCCTCAGCTTGCCAGCCAAAGAGCGCGAGCGAAAGGGCTGAGTGATTAAGCGTCGGAGGGACTTCGGGATCTGGAGGTGTATCTGTGGGTTGCGATCGGGTATCTTGATTGGCTTCTTGTTGTGGCTTCGTTGGAGATGGATGTAGGAAAGGCAGTATTTGCTTATGGATGCTCGAGAGGTCCATATCCTCGGGTATGGACGGATCTGGAGGTAGATCTGAGGCCATAGCGACAAGCGATACGTATCGTGCGCGTAGATTATCCATTACGGTCCGCTGATGTGCCAAAGGCAAACGTTGGATAGTATCTTCAGAATCCTTTAGCAGAGACATCATCTGTTCGTTGTTGTTTGCGTACCGTCACAACCCCGCCTCCGCCATAAACAGCCTCCATCATGAGCAGAGGTGACCATTTCAGCGTACTTTTCAACCAATTGCGCCTGTGCTTTTTCTCGCCAGTCATCCTTGTCCTCCTCATTTTCCTCCTGCTCAGCTGTCTCCTCGCCTGCGTTCTCCTTGTCTTCCGGATCACTTTCGAGCAGTATAACAACCTCGCTTCCGCAGCCTCCGACACAGCTAACCCGTTCTTTGCTAACACAGGACCATCCGCGCTTGGCCCATTGCACTTCATTGATCTTTTCGGGCTTGCTCATCCACTTACCCACGTGCCGATAGGTCTGCAGCCTCTCCAGAAACTGGCTTCGGTCCCAAGGCGCGAAGTTTGGGGGCTTGCGCTCACCGTTCATCGCTGTTGTTGCAGGCTTGTGAATAACCGACGATGGCGGACTTTTTGCAACTGGTGTTGTCGCCAAGCTCGTACTTGTGGATGCGTAGGCAGACGAGGGCCGGGCGACTCGAGACCTTTTCATAGGAGGGTCCATGCTTGTTGGAAGTGTAGTGGTAGAGGCATTGTAATTGTCGTTATTTGCGATTAGCGATGTGCTAGACGCGTTTGAGATGGAGTCAAGGATCTTGTGGAATTTGCGCTTCGTCGTACTGAGAGCCATAGCAGGCATCTCTAAAAGCAAGCAAAAGCAAAGGTAGCGTGCAGGTTGAAAGTAAGGCCATCAATTATTCAACTGAATAACTACATCGATCGATTGCGGCGTCGTTGAAGGCTCGCTTAACGCGCTTAGATCCGACTACTTGCTGCTGGACTACAAGAGTCAAGGTACATCTGATCGTACATTGCTTCCTACTCAGCTAGTATCTGGAGCAAACGTTGATCGTATCCTTGGTCAGCCAGGTCGGGCTACCGCAACAAGCATATCTTGAATCAATAACCCGTTCCTCCAGTTCAGACTAAGTTCCTCTTACAGCAATATTGTTCCATGGTCCCAGCATAGTTCTACGTTATTGAAAAACTCGCCGCATGAATAGAAACAGGGCAGGTTCAATAAAATACTCAAAACGCTTCATCTTCATTCTACTTCTACCTCTCATAATCCTGGCCTTGAAAAGTTTCCTTCTCCTACCCCATCGCCTTACTCTCCTTTCACGACATTTCTTATCCACCACTCCCATACCATCTAACCAGAAGATCACTATGCACGCTTACCGCAAGGAATTGCGCGTCGCCGAACTTGCAGTTCAACGAGCTTGCATCCTCACCCAGAAAGTGTTCCACGAAAAGACCAAAGGGACACTCTCGAAAGATGACAAGTCGCCAGTCACAATCGGTGACTTTGGAGCCCAGGCTCTAATTATACATGCCATCCGGAAGAACTTCCCTACAGACGAGATCGTAGGTGAGGAAGAGGCTAGCTCGCTACGAGAGAACAAGGAGCTTTCACACCAGATATGGGAGCTTGTAAAGGAAACCAGATTAGATGACGAAACTTCGGAGGATGTGACTGGAGGTCCGATAAAGGACGAATGGCAGATGCTACAGAGTATCGACGAGGGCAAGGGTGCTGGCGGCGGAAGCGGGAGAATATGGGCCTTGGATCCTGTTGATGGCACGAAGGGCTTCCTGAGAGGTGGACAATATGCCGTCTGCCTCGCTCTGATCGATGACGGACATGTCAAGGTCGGCGTACTGGGCTGTCCAAACCTACCGTTTGACGACTCAGCGCCATTATCCGCAGACGTCGGCAACGGCGAAGGAAGAGGGGTGCTCTTCTCCGCTTCATTAGGAGGTGGAGCCACAAGCCGACCTTTAAGCCAAGGCGCCCTATCGTCCGGTCAACAAATCCACATGAAACACGTCCCAGACATAACCCAAGCCACCTTCTGCGAAAGCGTCGAAGCCGGCCACTCCTCCCACACCGACCAAGCCACCATCGCCAAAAAACTAGGCATCACCAGAGACAGTGTAAGAATGGATTCGCAGGCAAAATACGCCTCGATCGCTCGGGGCGCTGGAGATCTTTATCTGAGACTGCCAGTGCGAGCCGATTATCAAGAGAAGATATGGGATCACGCTGCGGGCGATCTCATTGTGCGGGAAGCGGGCGGACATGTGACGGATGCGGAGGGGAGGCGGTTGGATTTCAGCAAGGGGCGGACGCTGAGTGAGAATAAGGGCGTGGTGGCTGCGCCGAAGGCGGTACATGAGCGGGTATTGGAGGCGGTGATAAGTGTGCTTGCCAATAAATGACTGAATGAACCCACTTCTTTGCTTGCCATACCTCCGTGACTGAATATCCCTTCCAAATATGGGGTGAGAAGTGCGCTGTTATTCACGCGTTCTCCTGCTGCTTCAAGTATCAAAATAAGACTCAAACTTCTGTCCCCCGGGGGACCTAGTGCTGCAGCACTAGACTACACACATGACGAGCGACCGCGGCGGAATCTACACAGTTGTAAAACGCCTTCGGGGTTTTCGTAGGGACGAGATGTCCCGAGCTTTTTGCCCCGTTGAAGGTTGGACGCCCGGTGAGGGAATTTGTTCTGAAATATTCTTTGTATTTCGCAGAATCAAAGTTTGCCTTGAGGCGGTGTGCAATAAGAGATGAACGTGGAGGATTGGAAGTCTATACGTGATATTTTGGTTCGTTCCCACGTGATACCTTACAGCTCACTCTTTGGGTTTTGTGGGGGTGTTATTGAGGGGATTCGTTCAGCAGGGCTATACTCCTTACTCAAAACGGATTATCAGAGCATCCCTCACCCCTCGTTATTTGCAAGATTGATCCCCCGGTTAAGCTTATCACCACTGCTACAGGCATAAGGTAAGACTCAGACTCAATCAGCGCAGCAATAACAACAACAACAACAACAACAACCATCGTGGTCAAGAACAATACGGATATTGACCCTAAGCCTCCGCAGCAAAGATACTAAGGAGCCACTCCGTAGTCTGACGATCTTTCCTCATCTTCACGAACCCACCCAGATACCCCGTCTCAGCCCTAACGCACCGATTCAGCACGTGAGCCAGATATACACCCGTCGCCACCTCTCTGGACGACTGCCGGACAGCGCCCGTGCCCGCGAGCATCCTGAAGATACAATTGCCATTCTGCCGTTGGTAGGGTCTTTCACCGGGCGTGTATGTGATGTCCGCTACCAAGTCTGGTGAGAGAAAGATGGAGGCGAAGATTGGGTAGCAGTCCTTGAGGACCTGGTGCTCGCTTAGTCCGATGTTGAGGGTCTTGAAGAGGATGCCAATTGGTGTATTGAGAAAGAGAGGAATGATGCGCAGTGAGAGATCGATGGGCTGGGGAGTTGTTACTTACTGTGGGGCGGTACTGGCGTTGTGGCATCGCCGGCTATTTATAATATCGTACGATTGGGTTGTACAGAAGATCCCCTGAGGACGAACTGTCCGTGAATTTCGGAATAGTCAAGTTCAGCGAAGGGTTGAGTATGGTTGGCAAGCCAGGGCCATCCCCATTATAGGCAGGCTGGATTGATTGCGCAGCTGGCAGCGAGGCGGATAGGACTGCTGGTAGATTCATACCGAGGAATAAGATTAACATTGAGGTTGCCATGCTTCTGTTACAATGCTGTCTATGAGCGACTCATGGACAATGACGAGCATTAGCCACGTCTGGCATCGGGAGTTTATTCGAAAAGTCGACCTGTCGTTGATGTAGTTCCCGCTCCTCTATATTGGCGGCGATCTGAATGATGGAAGCGCATGGCATACGAGCGGGTATAGTCCCTTTCTTTCTGAAGCGGCGTTCGGGTCTGCGAATGCCAACCTTGTAATTGCCCATCCTGAGCAGGCTAGCAGGGCCAGCAAAGTATTCGCCGAGTCCCTGTACAAATTCGGAACGCTTAGGTCAACTCGCCCCATGAGTTTAATGGAGCTTCTGACGCATTGCCTCTTTCGAAGAATAAAGTAGGTTCAGAATAGGATGTCGATTCTCATGTATACCCGCTGATCATGTGCATCGAATATTACTGTCGAGTCTTCAATTGCAGGAAATACTTCCGGAAGAACATAATGATTTGAGAAATGAGGAAAGTTTTATTGTCGTGAGGCTGGATAAAAGCAAACATGTTCATTGGCGCTGATGGGTACCTTACTCGTTTCAGGAATCTCGGCTAGCACCTTGGCAGGACTCCCCTGAAACGAATGCCCTACCATTATAGAAGAAATCCCTGAAACGATATGGGAAATCTAAGGCAAAACCCTGGCCCTTCGCAGATATATGTTGTAACAGTTCCGCGTCTTAGAGCCTGTGCCCAAAGCCGTTAGCCAGCATTACAGTATTGCAACATGAAAGGCTTATTAAGCGTAGAGTAAACAAACTCTGAAAACGAGTAGCCTGGGTCCATCGTTCGTTGTTCGGCTGCTGCAGAAGGGCTTTGCTAGTCCCAGCCACGGAGATCTTCACTTTTCATCAGGCATGCCAACCTGGTGAACAAGACAATGACTGAATAGCAGGAGCACGACTTCTGTGTTTGGTAGACTATGTGTTGCTTGAATTTAGTTGCCAGTCGTGACAGTGGAGTGTGCTGATCGATGTCGGCGCCAAGACACGCTAGATTAGATCTAAAGCTATTCTGATTAAAGCTAGCTCAAGGCTGGGTACTTTATTTACTAGTTTGTTATTCCACCCAGGAACTGACTCTTGGACGGGGTTGAGACTCGCAGCAGTCGCTCTACATGATGTCCCAGGGTACTCTTTGTCAAGATTCCCTGCTACATCATCTTCATAACGGCCCTACTTTCTGCCGGGACAATAATGTGCTGCGGGGGCTGAGCGAATCCTTCCATCCAAATTTAGGCCCAGGAGGCACGGCCTTGATAACCAAAGGGTACGAACTTCATCCTCTCTTCGTTCTTCAAGCATACTGTTAGAAAAGAATGAGGTTCCTCGCCTCCGCTGCCATTCATCGAGAATATCCAAACATTAGGTACCTAAGATAGAATGCGGGACCAAACATTAGCCCTGTCCATACTGTCTGAGCGAATTTGCCAGAAACCAAACACATGGAGGGTACATCACCATCACCTCGGTATCACCGTCGCCATCAGTCGAGAGGCTCCCACGGCAGCGAAGCAAGTGAGATAAGTGACCTCGAGGCCACAACCGGAAGGAGTCCGAATCTTGAACCTACCCCAACAACGCAGCAACTCTTGCGCCGAAATTCATTGGGAAGCACCCAAGATTCAAACCTTGATTCTGCCAAAGCAAAAGCGCTACCCGCCCGACGTCGTGCGCATTTCCTTAGGAACTGGTGGCTTGAGATTGGTGCTTGCTTCATCTTTGTGTTGGCTCTGTTAGCAATCATCGTTACTTTGCGTCCCCATCAGGACAAGCCGTTGCCGCAATGGCCTTACAACATCTCGGTCAATTCCTTGATCTCGATCTACGTGGTGATTCTGAAGGCAACGGTTCTGCTGGTGACGGCAGAGGGTCTCGGTACGTCCACCCTTGACAAAGGCTTCTTCCTCTCCTTTTCATGTGTTGGATGTGTGAGATTTCCTTCATAGGAACTTAGCATTCCAACTTCGACATGAATAGTCCTTCAAAAAATGTAGATGCTTAGTCCACCCACCGCTTCTGGTCAGGTTGCTTGAGGAATGGCGCTAAACCTTGAATCGGGCAGGTCAGCTCAAATGGCGATGGTTCAGAAATGACCGGCCTCTGGAAGACATTGTGAACTATGACTCAGCTAGTCGCGGACCTCTGGGTGCCCTGAAACTTCTCTGGCAACTTGGCCTACGACATCCCTTGTCCTCTTGTGGAGCTTTGATTACCATTCTGATGCTTGTAATCGATCCTTTCGCACAACAGATCATTCACTATTATGGCTGCAGCCTAGCTGTTCAGGGTCAGCAGGCCACAATACCTCGAACGAATTTCTACGTTTCCGGTGGTACCCATATCGGCGCTGGAGCCATCAATATTCCGCCTACGTTACAGTCTGCCATAAACGCGGGCATCTTTTTCCCTGGCGGCAGCGTGACTCCCAATTGCCCAACAGGGAATTGTACGTTCATGGGTCAGTACAGCACGGTCGGGTATTGCGGCGGCTGCAGAGACGTCACAGATGATCTCAAATTCATCTTCAGCAATGCCAGCAGCAAATACTTGGGGAATGGAGGTGGATTCACAGAGTCATTGGAGAGCTTCGTATCCTACCTCCCTTCTGGTACCTTCGTCAATTCCACTGGGACCATTGCCCCCAACGGAGCCACGTCAGACGTTAGTATGTGCAACCTCGCGACAATGAATCATACATATAGCGTCCCTACTGTGGAACGAAATCAAGGACATGGTGATGTGATGGAACTCATCGTAGGGCGAAATCCCCACTTTCGAGACCCAGTCAGTGCCGCCCATTCGTCTGCCTTGAATAAGACCTGTCAACCAGATGATGATACATGGCAATGCAAAGGCTATGGTGCAGCAAGCTGCATTATACAACCATGTGTGCGTACCTGTAAGCGATAGATTCTTTCCCAATGCAAGTCTCCAGTCTCGTCATTCTTCTCAGATTTCGTCCTTCAATTGGTGAATGCTGACTCCGATACCTTGCAGACAAGGCTCTGATGTCCAATGGACTGTTTTATGAGAGTGCGGTATCAGATTCAGGTTTCAACATGTGGGGCATGTCACTCAACACGCTGGGGAATCGCGGTTTACACTACATTGCCATCGTCGATACAGAATGCCTGACCCCGTCCGAGCGGAGTTCACTGGTTGGCGAGGGATATGTCATGCACCCGAACGCCCGATGGCTGCCCTATAATCTGACATTCGATCCAACCATGGTCAGTAACTCCTCGTACCCGTCGTCGATGCTGTCGAACGGATGTCTGTACGCCTACGATCAATATCTCGGAATGAGCCTTTGGTCTAACTACCTCACTGGCTTCCTCAATGGCACCATCTATGGATTCAGGGACGCGAACGGCCAGATAGACCGTATCAGCGGCCCGCAAAACCTGCAGACCATCTACAATTACGGCAACATCACTTTCGACCGTGTGAACAGTACACTCCATAATATCTCCGATAGCATGACTACGTTGGTTCGCCAAAACGGCCAGACGAACCACAGTAAGCCAGCATTGGGTGTCGTAATGCACAATGACACATGCCTCGAGGTACGGTGGGGCTGGTTGGCGCTTCCTGCTATCCTGGTGCTGTTGACAATCATCTTCTTCACCGCCATGGTAATCGAGACCAGGCCGACGGGGGAGAGAGCGCAGATATGGAAGTCGTCCCCACTGGCATTCATCTTCCATGGTTTGGAAGATCCGAATCGTCTGCATGAGAACCGGTCACTGGAAGAAGTCAGTGAGATGGAGCGCACGGCTCGAGGTATTACCGTCAGGCTGGCGAATACCGATCGAGGCGTCAATCTCGTCGCTGTGGGAGACGATGGGGGTGGGGAGAAGGGGATGCAGGGTCATGTTTGAGAAAATCCTAGGAAAGAACATATTTAAATTCAGATGTCTCGTCAATATTAGTCCAATCAAATCGAAAAGCGTTTAGTAGGCCATGCATCCGCGTCTCCGACGTTATCGCTCTCTATCTCTCCAGTACACGCTTGACCAAAGTAGATGCCATGCCACATCATTGTCCGTACAAGATGTCTGTCCAGATACGATGGGCCCAGCAGTAGGATGTAGAGAATGATGTGGGTGGTCAGAAAAGAGGAGATGAGAGATGGAAAGCATTGGTGTTAGGTGATTGTCCATAGAAAAAAGGAAGGATATTCCACAGTCGACCACAGTCGAAAGAAATGTACGTGTATATAGCAACAAGTAACCACCCCCAACAGCCTTCCCCTCCAACCCTTACTCTTAAACCCAACATCGTCCCCCCCACCCCCCAACACTCCACCTCCATCTCCCAACCCAACTCAACCCAACCCAACCCATACAAAACACCACAAACACCCCAACAAACTCAGAAATACAAAACCCTCACACCAACCACTCCGGCTCCGCATCCTCGTCATCGGGATCATGTGATAGCAATGAATTCTTCTCTTCACTCGAGCTTGAGCTTGTGCTTTCGGCTTCCAAGCGCGATTCGTTGATTTCTCGGTCTCGTTCGGGTGATGAGGGGGGTGAGGGGGATGAGGATGAGGATTTGGTTGGTGAGATGGATGTGGGTGGTGGATTCTTTGACGAGGATACGGGTGGTGGGTTGTTCGGAGGCTGCGATGTGGGGAGGTTGGGTGGAGTGAGGGGGGCGGTGTTTTGTGTTATGGTGGGGAGTGGAGGTATGTTCGGGGTTTCGTATAGTTGTTGAGACGTCGTCGCTTCCTGGTTTGATGGATCTGGGATTGCTGGGTGTGGGTTATGCTTGCTTGTTGAGATGGTGGTCGGCATCGGCATCGGCTTGATGGCTGGTTCATTGATGGTTTTGCTGGTAGGCTCATTCGATGATACGGCGCCGTCTGGCAAAAAACCACCAGCTTGTGGAGAATCCACTTGGTCATCATGGACTGCGGGATTATATTCCATGACTCGGTTGATGGACTGCGAAGGATAACGAGATGCCGCATTGATCTCCCGCAATGCTTCTTCGGCGTCCGCGTCACCGTCGTTGACTAAGAAGCCGCCACCGTCATCGTCCTCGAGGTTGTTGATGAAATGATCTCTTGGCCGTGGCGGGTCGATTTCACGTTGTGCGGGCGATGCTTCATCGCAGTCTTCCGGCAAAAAGCCACCACCATCGTCGTCATCAACCATGTTGGCCCAGCCTTCAGCTGGAATACTCCCGGCGGTAGGCTGAAAGTCAATTGCGGCATCTCGATCAGGTAAGAAGCCGCCCCCTTCGCCTTCATCGTCCTCCTCATCAACTTTCTTCATTCCTTCTTGCATGGCAATTTCTCGTTCACCGCGTTCGCCTTCCACATTATAACCCTCGATCCGCTCCATGATCCTTAGACCGGCCAGCATTCTCTTCCACATTCTCAGCGCCTCGAGGCTTCTTCTATCTTCTTCCGCTCTTGCTCGATCGTCTTCAAACGCTTTGATGACTTCTTCCACTGCCTCCTTATACTCAACGGCTATCACAGCCCCCTTTGTGACGGCAGTACCGTGTCTACCCTTGAATACGAAGCCAGTAACAGCATCTGCGTAGTCGATACCGATAATTTTGGCCGCTCGCGCAGTCTCTGGGTGCGGGATATGAATTCCGCCCGAAGGCACCATGCTTGGAACATAGACGTCAAGGTTTCTGTAGACATTCTTCGCGATTCGGCCGTTCACCACAGGAGGCGCCGAGTAGACTGTCGTTTGGTGAGCAGCGTAGAGCGCAGTCCCCGCGTTATCCTCATCTGCGACGTTCTGGTCCTCAGGATCTAAGCTCAATCCTCGACTTTTCCGCGCTTGAACACGTTTTAGAGGTTGCTCGCTAGGCTAGTCGTAAAATGTATGTTAGCTCGAAGGGCAGGCCTGGTATGGATTAAGTTGTTGCAAACCTTGATTTCTCGACCTAGTCGGTACCATTTGTCTGCGCTTTTGACCATCTGGACATCTCTACGACGGAATACTGACTCCAATGAGCTGATTTTGCCAGCTCGTCCAGCCCCCACCTTACCAACTTCTCGTTTCGGGTGGATTACTTCCTGTCTTTTCAGATGTCTCTCCAAGGCATAGTACGGATGATCCTTGAAATCTTGTACGTTCCTAGGCATCGGTTCTGCGGCTTCTTTTGAAGCTAATTCTGCGTCTTCGACTTGATCTCGGTCGAAGCTGTGGGGCCTTTTGTACATCTTCAGTACTCTCCGCCACCACCTTCCTCCACCATTTGCCACTTCAATTCTTTCTCTCCTTGTTTTGGCATTGTAGGCTTTGGTGTATCGCTTGGTGACATCACGAGCAGATCGGTCATCTTCGAAAGCTATCACATAGCTTAACCGGTTATCCGGCTCGCCTGCAGGTGGCTCGAATTTAGAAGGCTTCGCGATGGTCTGGGTGACAAGGGGGTCTACTGGAACCCATTTCTGCACTGCTTCATTGAAGGCCTCAACCCAGTAAATGGGATACTTGGATTCTCGGATGGGTTTCCGTCGTTCTGTTATCATTAGCTTGGCTGTTTTATACATGGTATAGTTGCACTGACTTCTGGATGGAAGAGGTTTCGTTGATGACGCTATTTGTATTATCTGTGGTGATTCTGACGCTGTCGTGTCTTCAGTACGACTTAGACCTGAACTATAACTAGTGAATTCAGTAGTACTAGGCATAGCCATTGTTGCCTCAGCATGACTTGGAGCGCGAGCCTTTTTCTCAGCTAATCGTCTTGCATGTGATTTTACTTCGTGCAGCTCGACTTTCTGGGATGGCTGGAATGGAAGCGGCTGTAACGAGCAAACAAGCCTTGCATCTACACCAGCTGAACGTAACATAGCACAAAAGAGTTGTGCACCAACATCACGTGAAGCCTCTAAATGATGGGCAGCCTCGCGGAAGTCTGAAAGCTGCATTGGGAGGTCGATATCATCCGGCGGCTGCAGCTGGAGAAGGGATATAAGCACAATCTTCGTGTACACACGGCAGCAACAACAAATAGGGAATTCAAAGAGAGCATACAAGTGCCAGTGTCTCTGGGCTGTCTGCCCACCTTGGTTTAGCCATGCCTCGTGAGGTTATCACGAATTCGCGTTTGAAAGCGTCGCTGGCTTGCGTCAAGCCATCCATGAACGATCGAGATCGCTGAAATTGCGAATTATCCTCGTCTGGGTTGAGGTAAGATATATTTTTCTGTGTCAAAAGCCTTCCCATGCTTGTCTAAGAATGACATCTTCAGCAGACGAAGATATAGAGACAAAGGGCTGGACGCATACATGAACACCGAGATCATTACACCAGTGATTCCGAAGATAAACATGAGCAAGAAGACTGCAAAGATGCACTTTATGGATCTCCAGCCTAAGCTTCCTGTCTTCTACCGTCATTGGCTTGCGCTTTACTTTCCTATAGGATGAGGTGTGGTGCTCGCTATCGTCGCCTCCTAATACAAGGTTAAGCAGTCCACTGTCGGCGTCTTCAGGCTCTGGCGTGTCTTTCTGTTTTTCGTGATCTCTGATCTCGACCTCTTCCCAATCCATGTCACTAGCTGCAGAGTCTTCCGAGTCTGTTTGCACTATCTGCCGCCGGATAGATCCGAGATCTTCGACCAAATCATCGAAGTCGCTAATTTCTGCGCCCTTGCTGCTGTGATCGGATTGGTGAGAAGGAGTTCCATCATTGCCCTGAGTGACGATACGCCCGCCGACTCGACGACGCTTTACGGGTCGACCCTCTTCACTCCTTTGTGTAGGTGACGAGATAACAGCATCAGCTAGCATCTCCCTGTACACATCTGGCACATCTCCGCTTGCTGGAGGTTTTCGAGTGTTGCCGGACTTGGCGCCTCTCCTACCGCGGGCCATGACCACCGAAGTATTGACTAGACGCTTGATGAGGTCACATAATCCTGCTCTTCAGGAACAAAATGAAATGAACCCCCCGATTGCCTGCAGTAATAGTTTCAATTGGAGAAATTTATGGTACCAAATATGGGCACCCCGAAGTCTGCTCTTCAGGGTAACGTAGTGCAGATAACATCATTTGGTAGGTCAAGGCCGCAGAGCTCTTTGCTGTCAAATCAATACTGAATTCGACGAGTAGATACTTATCTGGCGATAAGTTGAACGACGTCACGAGCGCGTCTGCCGCGTTGAGAAGGGCTTGGCGCTCACGGTGCTCAAGGCGCTCATAGCGCTCATAGCGCTCAACACAACTAGCGGCCACTGTTATATACAAATCACGAACCACAAACATGCCGGTGAGATCGAAGAAACGAAAGTCAAGCGGCAAGAGCTACGAATTAGTGCCCAACTCCAAGCAAGCTCAGTATCCAGCACCTAAGCAGACTATCAGAGAAAAGCCAAGATGGTCAGCACCCCCCAGATACCAGCAGACAATCACGCAGATGAACCCGTTCCGTGCCATATATCATCCAGAGTCCGAGGACGAGGCTCTTCAGACCGACGAAGATGAAGAGCAGAGCTATCACAATGAAGAAGAGGAGCCTAACTACATTGTCTCGCCTGTGGGGAGAAAGCGGAGGCGGATCACTCCGGTGAAGGCTGCGGAGCCAAAAGAAATATCAACTCGGAAGATGATGACAAGGAGTTCGGCACGAAAATCTGCAAACACAGAGCCTCAGCTTCAAGTGAAGGACGAAGACGTTGAGTCACCAGGCACGTTGAGATTTTACAAGCCTCCAAACCTTCACCCGACAGCGGCTGCCACACTTATGCCCCCACCAGTGACCCCTCGGACTTGGAGGAAGAGAGAGATTCCCTCATCACAGTCGCCGGCAGACTCTCCTCTTTCCACGCAGAGCCGAAGATCACCGCTGAAAGATAGGTCTGCAAATCTTGATCTGCCCGTAACATCTACAAGACAGGGCGTCTTATGGCCAAGAAAACTGGAGGTGGAGGACAGCATGGAGAACAAAGAAGAGGACAGTCCGATATGTACACGGATCGGACCCAGTACTGAACCCTTGCTTCCAACTGGCGAGCCGGAAGACCTTGTGGAGAACGACCGTCCTCATTCGTCTACGATTGAAATGGATCCTGGATGGAGAAGTTCTGGTGAAGTACTAGATTCAAGCCAGCAGCGAGATTCCGAAGCCAGTCGTTCGACTCATACTGAAGCTGCAAGATATTCGAACGATATCTTTGATTCAGATTGCGTTTATGATGGTGAAAATACCGAAACTGAGAGCATAGACTTGGTTCAGGGTCCCGTACCTGGTGAAACAGATATGGGTGGACAGACTTCCAAGCACGATACGTGCGATTCCACCCCAAATTCTACAGAAGGCCGAAGAACCTCAGCCAATCCACCGGCACTGCTCAACAGCTCCAAAGACGGAATCATCACCCCCCACAAGGAACGCTCGGAATCAGAAGAACTATCCGCCCAACTCTCCGACGACCTCCAACGCGCCACACAGCCCGTCGGCGGTCTACAAACAGACTCCCAGTACGAAAACGCATGGCATCCCTACAACCCCGCAGACACCCCCATCGACACCCTCGACGACAACAACAACGCCCCCACACCCTCACCACCCCCCCTCTCAGCCTCAGAATCCCACTCAATGCCCGCCCCCCTAACGATCCCAACCCAAATCCTCCCACAAACCCCAACCCCATTCCCATTCAAGCACCCCGTCCCGCCCTCCCAAGCAACAACAGAAGACATAACGCAGCCATCTCCACGCAAAATGCCATCTATGTCATCGCTAGCGTTCCCATCGTCGCCGCCGCCTATGCCGCCGTCTCGTTCGTCGCCGTTGGAGAGCGGCAAGGTGGCGGATATGTGGGTGGGGTTTGAGTGGAATCGGGTGAGGTTGACTGATAGTCAGCTTTTGCCGGAGAGTTTGATGAATGATAGTTATTTTGGACCGCCTGGTGGGTTGGAGTTGGATTTGAGTCAGGAGGGGGTGGAGGAGTAGGGGGTGAGATATTAAGCTCGTGGAAAGACAGATTTGGGCTTCAAGTGGACTCGGTATATTGATCTCAGCCTGAGATCTTTGGAAGTTCAAGTCCATCATACGCTTCCCAAAGCACGTTAAACATGTCTCAATACACTATATGGCGAATGTCACGACAAAGATTCAAAACCATATCCACCTCATCCAAACAATCTCAACCCCCCCTCATTCCCCTCACCAACTTCATCCCCTATCCCATCCCCTATCCCATCCCCACCCTCATCCTCACCCAACCCCACCCTCCTCCCCAACAAACTCGCAAAAAGCTCATTCCGCTGCCTCTCCCCCCACCTCCCCCTATCATCCGGCGCCATAAAATTCTGCAACTTCTCATGAACCGTATAGCGCATCTTCCGGCCCTTACTAGCCTTCGTATCCACCTGTTTCCTCACCTTCAGATCGCGCTGGCTAGGCAGAGGCGGTAAAGTCGCAAGACCGTTCGTAGCAGTAAGTGGTTGTGTATTTTGTGTGGATGTGGATGTGGAGGGGTCGGCCATGCGCTGGTCGACTAGGTCGCGGAGGAGGAGGGTGTAGAAGTCTGCGTCGTCGTAGATGGATGGGTCGTGGGGAGTGCGGGATGAGGCTTGGAGGGGGGCACAGCTTCGGGGGATTTTGGTCTTGTAAAGGAGTTTTTCGCGGTTGGGGCCTGAGAGGTGCTGGTCTAGGATGGTGGTTAGGGGTTGCTGTGTTGGTGTTTGTGAGAATCTGTTGGCGCGTGGGAGGGCGGTGGCTGGGTTGGTTTTTTGCGACCATTTTGTTAGGTTCGCTCGGCGGCTGGGGATGAAGGAGTCCTCTTGAGCTTTCATGTGGGTCCAGAGATCTGAGGAGGTGGAAGAGGATGTTGCGGAAAAGGGGCGTTTTTTCGAGATTGGAATTTGCAGCGAGGAGCGGAGGGAGGAGAGGGTATTCCATAGGTTTAGCGCCGCGGTCTCTGCAGCAAGTATCGATTCCGTGTGGTCGGGTGGGGTTGATGCTACGGCGGTCATGGAGTTGGTAGCAATGAGTGCTTTTTGTAGCTTGATTCGTGTGTTTAGTAGCGTGTCGAAGGTTGTGCGCTGCTTTTTGATGGCCCGGCCTTTCTCAATGTCTGCTTTTAAAGCTTTCGAAAACGATGCTGCGACTGATTTCTGTTCTTCGGCCATCATTTTGCGGAGGGCTGCTCGGTCATCTGCCTTGGGTTCATCGGACTCGTCGCTGTTGCTACTGTCATCACTGTCGCTCCCCACGGATTGTTCTTCGTCGTCGTCTTCCATTTGATTAAAGGTGTCGTCTTTGTGCCGGTCTGAGCCACTTGCCAAGTCCTCGAAGCTAGCAGCAGAAGAATCTTTATCCTCATTCTCAATTCCTCTGTCCAGATCATCTACATCCCCGTCCTGGAAGCGCGCTTCTTCGTGGTTTGATATGGTCTGTTTGCTACCTCGGAAAATGTAGCCTTCGAAATTCTGCTCGTCTCCACTTACGAACGCCTCGTCGCTATCGATCTCATCGTCTTTATCCATGACTTGACCTCCTAGATCATCTTCTGGATCAGCAAATTCCTCATTGCCCAACTCGTCTTGGTCGCTTCTTTGATCAAACGGTCCATCGTCGTTCTCCGCGTCGAGAATGTCGCGGCTGATCTTCGAGCCAGCATACTGTACTCCGAGGTCCGGTTGAGGGTCATTTTGCTCGCGAAGCTTGCTCTTCCTGGTTCTTGTCAGAGAACAATGATTAGGTTTGGGGCAAGCCTCTGTACCCAACAGTCACATAATGTGCGCGGGCATCATTCGAATCACTGGTCTCATCCTCCGAGCCACTCTGTAGTGGTTCATTGTTCTCGGGATCCAGCTCTGCAATTGAGTATTAGCAGTGTAGGGGCAACGATAATTGGATTTTAACGTTACCCTGTGGAGTAGGATCATCCAAATCTGCAAGCTGTTCAGCCCAGGACCTGGCTACTCCCGCTTTCACCTCCGCCATTGCGATAAAGGATGCGTTACATGATCCCCCAAAGAAAAAGTTCGTGGTCATGCCAAACGCCGAAGTTTAGCCATGCCGGTAGACTAGCGCCGCTCAATCGAGATCGAGCACGTGACTTGGTACCAAATGCGTCATTCCCCGTCATGCCGATCCCCAAACCTTGATATGGTTTGTTTACTGGCATACAAAGTTCACCTCATATACCATCGCCTACCAAATCACACCTTTCAACAATCATCAGCCACACTTTCTCTCCCATCACAACCATCCACCAACGCAGTTCCATATTCAAACATCCCCAACAACCATCCTCTAAACTCACCAGAATCCATTTCCCCCCCATAATCCAGCGAAAATGGGCCTCACATCCGGCATCCAACACCTCCTCACCTCCGTCTACGAAATCATCGCTGGCATCTTCAGCACCATCCTCTCCGCCTTCCAATCGGTCTTCAACCTCTTCATCTCCACCCTCCAGTCAATCTTTCACCTCTTCCAGAACATCCTCAGTTCAATCATCGACTTCATGAGCGGTGCCGTCGGGTTCATTCTTGGTACGCGTTTCCCGTTCCAATTATTCGTCTCGTCACGTCACGTCTCTCCATATTCACATCCTCACATGTCTCCACCCATATCATCTCCCATCCACGCATACATCCCCACATCATCCTCCCACTTTCCCCCCCTTCCTCCTTTTCCCATCCCCCTTTCTATCCCCCTCCTTCCACCTCCCCCCTTCCCCATCCCTCTCCGCATTCCCTCCCCCATCCCAATCCATACCTATCTCACCTCGCCCCATCCTCCAACTATATACCCTCACCTTCTCTTTTCCCCTTCTTTCCCACCTCCACCATTTCCCTTACACTCCCCCACCCTCCCTTCCCATCCATCCCATCAACCCCCTCAACATCCTCATCCCCCATCCCCCCCTCCCCACAAATCCAAACCCCACCAACCACCAACCAACCACCCGCTAACTCCTCCCTATTTCACAGGCAACATCGTAATCATCGGCCTCCTAGCCGCAGCCTACGTCGGCTACTCCGCCTACCGCCAGAAGAACCAAGGCGGAGGCATCACGAGCGGGAAGAAGAGGGCTTAGGATTCCCTATCTTCTCTTATTCCATCTCATCTTAGCCTGGCCTAGCCTAGCCTGGCCTCGCGGCATGAGTTGAGCTGAGAGATGAGATGAGATGAGGTCCTAAGAGAGTATGGTCGCTGCGGGGGTCTAGGATCTAAGAATGGGCGTTGGAAAGATGTTGGCACGGATAATGGGAAAGATGGCAACAACCTCACCACTGTGGCGATATCCTACGCGGCGATATGGATGTGGAAAGCGTGCTTTCGTAGTATAGATACCCCATTTCATTTCATTTTTAATTTTCATCGAAAATTGGCGGAAAGACGAAGACGGATGAGGCCTTTTAGCTAATTGAGGCATTTTACCCCCATGAATTCCACTCCATGCACATTGACTAAAGCACCTTGCTCCACTTCCCTCCCGTACCTCGCGAGCCGTAACCTTCGCGTCCGTCTGTAGCCTAGGTAAACCAAAGATGTTAAATCCAACGTCTGCCATGATCGGAGCACATGATGAGGCGGTTTTTCGTATTTCCATCTATCTAATATGAACAAACACACGGCGCCTGGAAAATGCACACATCGCCCAAAACCCCAAAAAGAACTTCTATCTACACAAACCAGGAGAGTATCCATCATTGACTCATAAAAATCTTCCCGCAGGCCTCCTGCCTTTCCACCCATGTCATTGACCCCAGTGGTTATTCTCCACCTCGTCCGGCTTGATGCACGGTCCCGCTTCGGGACTGAACCGCTTCGCCCATATATGCTCCTCTTCCGGTGCCGCCGGTAACGACAAGCCCCCCATAGCTTCCGTCGGCGTATCGGGGTGGGCAAGTTTCTGAGCGTCGTGTACGGTGAAAGCGTGCTTGGCGAAAGATTCCGAGGTCGTCGGGACGCCGATGGATGGCTCCTCGTACTCGTCTGGAGACGCACTCGCGTTCAAAAAGGTCTCGTAGTCTAGACTGTTCAGGTTGCTGGATGAGAGCATAGACGTCTGAGGGAGGCTGGTGAATGACGAGGAGCTTAATCGATTGTAGCTGAGATCGTCGGCCGATGACGATGGCAGTCCATGTCGAACGGAAGAGCGTTGGACGTTGTGCGACATGTAGTCTCCAACGTCTGAGAGCTCCCCGGACGAGGAAGTTGTGAGCCCTGATTGACCGACGTTACTGTGGTCGAAGCTCGCATATGATGGTGGTTGGCTGTAGGCGGCGGAGAAAGCTCCATTGTCGAGGTCAAGAGCAGACCAGTCCACAGGAGGCATGCTTAACCCTGCGGAAAGTACCGGTGGTTGCTCTTCCGCCGTGTAATAGTTGTCAAAGCCGCCGGGGGATTGTGGATAGTCCCCCAGATCGGGGAATTGGCCTATGGTCTCATTGTATGCACGATATGAAAGGTCCAGTGGCGGTACTTGTCCATTGGTGTAAGAGCGAGGTCTCGGCTCGGGGGATCCATGCTCAGATCTGACCAGCCGTACTTCTTGCTGAGCACTAGAAATAGATTCATGAAGCTGGGAGTGTGTCTCCTCTTTCTTCTTAAGCAAAGGCAGGCTGTCCGTGGAGCGACGGGCGTATTCTGACCCGGGAACGCTATGAGGTATGGGGATCTTGTACGGTAGGCCGCACTTATGGGCTGAATCGTTGTGCTTGTGAACTGGCTTGTGATGACCGTTTGTGAACACAGTCAGTGAGTTTTCGGATCCGGCTTTCAGTAGACGAGGCTTTGAAGAGCTCGCTGATCTCCTCGGAGGAACGACTGGTATATCGACAATTTCCGGTACGGCATCCAGGTATTCCTTCTTCAAAGCGCACGTGCACCGCATGCCATGAGTGCAGCAACATGTCTTCGATTCGACTGCACCAATATCGGAGCCAGCGTCTGATTGGAAATCGCCCGGGTCGCTCTTGTTATCGAAGCATTCTTCCTTCGACCCAGCATGCGGCTTTGCTCCGCACTCGCATTGTACATGTGACGACCTCGCCTTGCGCAAGCCTCTGCAGTGAGGACATTGAGAAACCGGTCTTCCTTTCTTGTTGATGTGTGTGAGAGTCCGGTCTTCGTTCTTGTCAGCAAGCGCCCACGAGAAAGCCTGGTCGGAGCCAGGGAAAGCTCCTCATGGGCTTACCCGAGTGCTGACAAGTACTGACTCGGTGCCCTCTCACACAAGCTTCGCAGGCGAACTTTTCGCCCTCGATCAACATCACGGTTGGGTGTCTAGGAAGGTCGGCACCTTTAGCGTCGAGGTTCGTACGGTGGGGTTCCTACACCCAGGATCCAAGCCGAGGTAGGTGAGTGAAGAGTCGAACAAGCTTGAGAGCGGATCAAAGCAAGAAGAAGGGAATCCTGGGAAGTTGTAGATATAGTTGGGAAGTTTGTGCAAAATATGCTCGAGATAATATGCAGTAGATAAGATGCTGGATAGAGCGCCGTTCCCCAACGCCAAAAACCCAGAGCGGCTGAGCTTTACCCCATCAAGGAGGCAGGAACGGCCGAGGGGCAGCGGGCAACAATAGGGAGTAGTGAAGGCCTTGAATCATCCACGTAACACAGACACAGTACGAAATGAGAAATGAGGCGAAGGGTGGGGGAGGTGTGAGATTTATATTGGGTGGGAAAGCCTATTCTAAGTCGAAGGCAATCCTGCTGTCGCGTGGCCAGGCTCACAGGGCTGGAATGGGGAAATCCGTGTATACAAACAATGTTTCTTGCGAGTATGCCTCGAAAGCTGGTTGAAGCTATTATGCACAATTGGAATTTCGATGCCGGCAGCATCGCTACAGAGACAGCCGCTACCATGACTCTATCCGGCCGTCTTACCATACCGCACACCGAAGCGCCTCCTTCTTTTCTATTTGTGGTATATCTCCGGCCCCGTGGAGCAGGGGTATATCGCGACCGAGAGGGAAAAGGTCTTCATGCCAAGACTCCAGGGCGAAGACCCTGAAACTGTTCGTTCAAGTCGGGCTCTATTTCTCTGCGGGAGTCTTGGACCTGCTGTGTTCGGACGGTTATCAATTATCATATGTTGTATCTTGGCATTGCCCGGAAATGCCGCAATATTCCCGTCTTGATTTGATCGCTTATCTCCAGAGCGTATGGCAAGCATCAATATCGTCTTCGAACACCCCATATCTTCCACTGCTCGACAGCAAAACTCGTCATCTGCGCTTTCATCATCGCTTCTTCGCTTGCTCAACGTTGCTGTACTGGGCTACATAGTCGTGCTGATCAGTATGGTACGGTGAAAGCCGGGCAATCCGATTGCTTCCTTCGATATCCGTTGCAGTGTCGATCGGCTGGCGGTGAAGGACGAACGAGTCCTATCCCATGATGACAAGTTGGAGCAGACTGTCTCTTGCTCTTCGACCTACGCAGTACGATGCAGTCATCCATCGATACTACTCTAGCAAAGGTGGCATTCATGATGACTGAGCATCGGTGAAGGGTAAGAAGATTACTTGCTCAAAGAAGTGAGTTTGAAGATTATGACATTCGGATCTGCGGTTCGGGTCGCACATGCACGCCACCATCGTGCCGAAGATATTCGGCTCTCCGCATACACAGTAAGAGCTTAATTGAACGAATGCGACCACACTGCGCCGGGTCAATGTCGTCTTCAATGCGCTGCAGAACTTGACACTCTCCTTGCTGGTGGCATATGGAGGTCAAAAGGGTATGGAGCAGACTGGCGTGGCACACCACTTCGTCTCTCCATGACCATGAGGCCACTTTGAGTGTCTTTGCAGAGGATGTTCGCAGCAAATGCCGTCGAAACTTGGCCATTGTGTCAGAAAGCAAGGACCGGCGGCTGGCCGTGTGTGCACATCAACAAGGATTTGTGTTGAGCGTGATGGGACAGATGGTGATGGCTGAGAGTGACCAGCCATCGCAGCGTCCCGAGCAGGATGCCCTTCGACATCGATCACTCATCTTCCTTCAACCCCTTCCTACCACCCTGAAAGTCGCTCACATCATACTCTTCGGGGTATTCGTCCAACAACCTACCCAGCTCCTTCATCTGCACCTTGCTCTCCTCACTCAGCTCCTCATACACGTCAGTGAAGATATTCTTCAACGGCCCCCTTTTCTCCTTTTCCGCTTCTCCGAATGCCTTGAGCACATCTTTCCTGATCTGACTCCTCGCCATCTTCTCTTTCTCCTCATCCCACATGCCTTGATTTTGCATCCACTTTCGCAATCGCGTGATAGGGTTATCTCGCCGCTTCCAATCTTCCACTTCCACTTTCGCCCGGTAGGCAAAGCTATCATCGCTCGTGCTGTGATGGGATACTCGGTAGCTCATCGCTTCAATCAAAACAGGCTTGCCGCTATCTTCGAGTGCCATCCGACGAGCTTCTTTTGTGACTTCGCGCACAGCAAAGATGTCATTGCCGTCGACGCGGATGGTGTCGATACCGTAGCCTACACCGCGACTTGCGATTCCATCACCCCGGTATTGTTCGATGGTTGTGGTTGAGATGGCAAAGCCGTTGTTGCGGCAGATGAAAACAACGGGGCATGAGCGTGTTGCTGCTATGTTGAGGGCTGCATGGAAGTCTCCTTCGCTGGCGGCGCCTTCGCCAAAGTAGCAGGCTACTACTCGAGGAGGGAGCTCCGGATTCTGCATGGCTTGGAGCTTGAGCGCGTAAGCTGCCCCAGCGGCTTGCGGAATCTGAGTCGCAAGTGGCGAGGATATGGTGTGCTAATTCCAGTCAAGTCGATCCCAAATGAGAGAAGGAGAGGAGAATGTACAATGTTGAGCTTGCTGCTACCATAATGAACGGGCATGTTGCGCCCTTTGCCATTATCTTTACAGTTGGCAAAGAGCTGGTTCATGAATTCTGAGAGTGAGAAGCCCCGTTGTTGAAAAACGCCTGTTTCTCGATATTGGCAGAAGAGAACATCCTCTGGGACCAACGCGGAAGCCGATCCGACTGCAATTCCTTCTTCACCCGCAGAGACCTGAAGAGCGTTAGACTCTAATCCTCACCCTGTTCAATTTGTTCAATTACCATATAGAAGCTCAGCCTGCCCTGCCTTTGTGCATCATACATGATGAGATCCATGATGCTGACTATGGCCCTGACACAGATCTTCAGCAAATGGATACTACTGCCACCCAGCTCCCAGTTTTAGGCTGACCTGTCAACATGTTTTTATACCATGTTATAACCTCCTCATTGCTTATTTCGGTAGCCTTTCGGGTCTTGTCAACGATTACGCCATCTGAGTCCATCACTCGATATGTCGGCATCGCAGGAAGCGTATCTGGACGAGCGAATGAGAGATGCGTGGTGAATTTGCTCTTTACGGCGCCAGGGAAATGGACGCTGGAATGTTCAGAATCTGTGATTGGATTTGACATGGAGGTTACTTACTGGTCTGATCCCGGTCGTTGTGAAAGCACACTGCCCCATCGTGTCTGAATAGGGTGTAGAGCATTGCGCAGCTGTAATGCTGGTGACAGACCTCGACGCCAAGTGGTACTTCGAAGGAGCGTTGTATTTTTGGCGAGGACGGTCTGCATTGTACAAATCCTATGTGCGGTACCACCATGTCGTATAGGCCACAATGAAATGGAGCAAGAAGCTTGCTTTTATGGCCAGAACCAGCGACCATGAAGAACAAAAGATTAAGTAGAAGAATTCACCCCCTTCTGGTCCAAACTTACTTCTGGTCCAACCCTAAGGGGCTAGCGTCCCGGAGCTACTCATTTCCGTACTCCGGGGTTTCGTTCCGGGGTCCCTTAGGCCAGAATACTGCCGCCTTCATAGATCAATAACCAGGGCAATTATAAGAAATATTCCGCGTTAAGAACTAATCAGATTTAGATACTCTATAATTCTTACAGCAAAAATAAGTTATCAGAGTTGTTCGTTACGGAAGTGGAGGGCGTGAACCAGAAGTAAGTGTGGACCAGAAGTAGGTGAATTCCATTCTTCTATGGAGCACAGCGGCTTGCGTCGGTCTATGGTGCTGCCAAGACGCCAGATCTAATCTCGCTAGTGGTATAGAGTCAGCCAGGCTAATCCGAAGGGGCTTCGCTACCGGCTCGCCCGGCTTGGCACATTCGAGGTCTATGATTTATGAAGCAATTTAAACCCATCTTCACATGACAAATTTGAAGCCGCCTATTAGACTGCCAACCTCTTCTCTGTTCCTCCCATTGCTGCAGAAGATATGTATATAAAGTATCACATTGACCGTCCTGAGCAACTTGCCAGCTCTAGAAGCTGGACGATGACAAACAGAAAGCCCTTCCTGGCAAGGACCCTTTATCCTGCTCTCTGAAGTTATACCAGTGTTGGCTTTGACAAAGGTCATCATATCTGTAATTGGAAAAGTCCTGGAGATGCGTCGAGGATGTGCCATCGATAGTAACAATCCTTCCGGGCTGTATGGTATCTTCTAGACAAAGACCCCTTGATTAGATGCAGCACCATCAGTGTCTTATTTCACGAGCTTTGGTAGGCTATTGGCGTCAGCTTGTTCTGGTATTTTCCCACCATTCCTAAGTGATCTGAAGAGCCATATCGTTCCAGATCCTACTAGATGTCGCTGTGTTGCCGTGTCATCTTGTCGATCTGGACTTAGATCACGATCTGTATGGGCTCGGGGGATCCCTTTCTTGTGGCTATAACAGCTTTACCGCCTCATTAACGAACATTACTTACGTTAGGGAAGGTTCGGGAAGAAGCTGGTTGCAAGCGGTAGCTAATTCTCAATGCGTACGAAAATAGTAACAAGAAGTAAAAAGGGGCTGCTTCTTACGACCATCGAAGTCCTTGTCGACAACATTAGCACGCCTCCGCCAGAGTAAATAGCGTCTCGACCACAAACATCCTCTCCACCATGCCACTCGTCCACATTCCCTTCCCGATCATCCATCTTCAGCTCTCCAACCCCCTCTTCCACCTTCCTCATCTCCAGCTCCTGAATCTTCTCCTCCTCCTCTTCCCGATCTCGCATCTCCAGCTCCCCAACCCCCTCCTCCATCCTCTTCATCTCCATTTCCTGAAATCTCACCTCCTCCTCCTCACTCCTCTCCAACGCCTCCAACCGCGCCAACTCCCTCTTGTACCCAGCCCCCATGTCCTTCTCCAGCATCTTTATGAGATAAGCACGAGCATGCTCATCGAGGTCCTTGAGCTTTGGTTTGCCTACACATGGTTTATTGCCTCGACTCGTTTTGTTGCTCATGTATTTTTGGAGCTGTTTGGCGCTCTCAAGCGGTAGGCCGTCCCGATCTGGTACGTATTTGACGACATGTTGGAGGCGTTTACGACGCTTGTTATGAGCAGTACGGGCGTTGTAGGCGAGCGTTTTCGGAGCTTTACCACATCGATCATCAGCATAAGCTGATAATGTGGGTTGCAAGGGTGCTCACTCATGGGTTTGGGAGGCTTCTTCGCTTTGACAACCTTCTTCTTGCCCCTTCTCTCTTTGTCCTGGAGGAATGTGACCAGGCGTTCCATGGCTTTACCGAACTTATTGTGGACCATGGCGACTTAGTGATGATATCAAATGGCTTATATTATGGCGATAAAAGCGTTCATACGAGTCGAATGGTAGTGCAATGTCGATGTTTCGTAGCCAAATGAAGGAAGCAGTTGATTGGTGTTGGTGAGTTTAGCAGCGTACGTCAGAAGTGATATGTGACCCTCTGTGGGCCAAAATGTCTTCTTGAGCAATATATTTCAAGATAGAAGGGAAAATATAAATGGAATCGATGGTGTAGAATGTCCCACTCAAACGTGCTTCGCGCTCTCGGAGAAGGAACTGGACGCAGTGACCGTCCCAGAGCTGCTAGTCTTGCATCGGATTCCTCAATTTTTTTAGCCGTCAGTTCGACCCCCAGCAGGTTCGATCACTCTCTGCTTTTTGCTCTAGTTCTTCATTGCTTTTCCTATCACGCTTACCCACGCCCTCGGTAGAGACAACCCTTTTTTTCGGGTCATCGGCGCCAAGACTCCACGCTGTCTCGCTTGGCTAGCTGTGTTGTTACACAAGGCCCTGCACCTCCGACGAGCCCCTTACCCTGGTCCAACCCGGATGAGGTTCGTCGAAAGTGAATCAAAGGATCGATGGACGGCGTTGGCTGCGATTTCGACTGCCTCCACTCACATTTTGATGCACACCAGCTGCTTTCTGATAATATTATTCGCAAGCGTGCACTCGACGACGGATATTAGCGACCTATCTTGCAACGACCCAGCGTATATCGTCGCTTCTCTTCTCTGGGTCTCAATAGCAACGTCCTAAGTTCCTGCACCATCCTTCCAGCGGCCTTCCTATCCTTCCTCTGTATCAATATTTTCCTCCACTGACACCCAAACTAACGGTCAAGAAGCCGATTCACCCTTTCGACGCCTCTCAATCTCTCAAACCCAGCAACAGTGTCTGTTCTTCCAACACAACCTCAGCTCAAGATATTGCAAATTATACACTCAGCCAGATATCCTAATGCTCCGTCCAGAAGCGCTTTATCATCTTCGGGACCCACAGACGTCAACGCTACAAATCTTAGCTCCGCACCACGTTGGTCCAATGTCGTTGAGGGATTGGATCAACTTTTGCTAAATTGGGAAGATCGAAGATGTTGGTCGAGTAGTAGACATGCCACGCTTCGGCATGGACCTGACGATATGTGAACAGAAGAGCAAGACGGGATTGTGCCTTGGGTTCCGCACGGGGCAGGAAAGTAGCAAGGAGAGCAGGCTGCTCGTCGAGGTGCTGAACCGTCCCAGGCCAACGGCGTTCGCGGTAGCTTATGCTTGCGGGCCGATGGTCTTTGATCCATTCGAGAGGTGGAGACGGATTCTGCCCTTCTCGCCAGCCGCAGTGAAGATTATTCTGGGGTGCCTGTTGGACCCAAAAAGCGGCAATGTGTATGTTTTCGCGAATCTCTGGAGACAAGCGACCGATGAACGTCTCTGGAAACTGCTGTGGCAAAGGCCGTTTTTGTGCTTCGAGGAAAAGTTCGTTATGATACATTGATACTTGACATAGATCTTGCATATTCTTTTTATATCTGGAGGCGATTGATAACGCTGTTGGCTATTGTGCCAGATTGGACTGAGTTGGAGGAGTATTTGTAGTCCCAATGAATTGAAAATACGCCCTTGGGCTACCCTATTGTTTTCCTTCATCGCGTTGGTTCATAGAGGTCTTTAGGACATTGCGTGACATTGGGCTGCTGTCATTAAATATTCATGGGTGGTTGGGACATAGTGGCTGTGCTGAAACAGCATTCATCGCAGACTTCTATTCGCACAAAAGGATTCTGCAACAGGCCTTAGGAAGAGGTCAGCGCCGACAAGCAGGGCTACTGCAGCGCTACCGTTAGCTACGCAAGGATTCCCAATCACACCAAGAGCGATCCTTCGAGGCAGATATCCCAATATTCTGGGCTTTCCGCTACGACTTCAGTTTCCCGATCTCCTCCGTCACAGCACCTACCGTCGTTTCCACCTTGCCGTTCGCCTCTGAATCGCCCTTCTTCAATGACGTGGAGTTCTTTGGCAGCTCTTTCGTGAACGGAATGAATTCGGGATTACCAGGCATATACGACCTCAGCACCTCCGGTACTCTCACCCCTTTCTCAGTCATTGTCTCTGTCACCGTTGTCGTCCCGTGCTCGGTCCTCTTCTCAACCTCCTTTTCCACCTCCCTCTCAGTCTGATAGTTCTCTAGAATGCAGCAGAGCGTTCTCTCCGTAGCTGTCAACGTCGAATTCAACGCGTGAACGTAGCTCTTCTTGTTGTCAGTCTGTTTCTTAGGCCCATATCGAATGTCCAGTGCACGAGATTGGTAGTCCGTACAGTTGCTACAGGAGACCAGCTCCTTGTACTCGCCCTGAAAAGGAAACCATGCTTCTAGGTCATACTTTTTCGCAGCGGCATTGTTGAGCGCGCCTGAGACAATAGCGACAACTTGGTAAGGTAGGCCAAGGGACTGGTAGAATTCTTCTGAATTGGCAAACATTTCCTCGAAAGCTTTCCACGAGTCTTCCGGATTGGTGAAGAGGAATTGCTCAATCTAATTCTTGTTAGTGAGAGAGGACAGTATGAGGAAGATGAACAAGCCTTCTCGAATTGATGGACTCGGAAGACTCCCCAAGCATCCTTTCCATGAGAGCCAGCTTCTTTTCTGTAGTTCGTGCTATAACCAGCGTACCTAATACTTCTGAGTATCTGCCAACAGCTGTCCAGCATTAAAGGAGACATACCTAATGGGCAGATCCTTGTCTTGCAGCCACTCGCCTGCATGCATTGCTGAGATAGGTTGTTCCGAAGTGGCAATAAGATATTTATCAGTATCGTTCTCACCATCTCCCGAGACCTTGTAGAGTTCCTCGTCGAATTGTTCGAGCTGAGCTGTTTTCGCCATCTGGTCCCGAAGCATGAAATATGGCGGCTGGCAGAGCGTGTAATGCTTCTTCCGCAAAAAGTGCAAGCCATAATTTACCAGGGCCATGTTTAGAAGTAATCCATCGTCGATCAAGCAATACCCTCGGTGTCCCGCTACTTTTACGCCTCGCACAGGGTCGTACCCATTGATGGCTAGCAGGACGTCGTGATGTGATAGACAGTCACGTTTTTCGACTTTGACTCCGTCCGGCGCCCAAGTCCGTATCAAGGCGTTGTTATCCTGAGTATTATAGTCAGGGGGAGCAGCACAACACTGTCCCTGGATGCCTTACCTCATTGTTGCTTATTGGAACGGAGTCGTGGACATAATTGCCCACTGTCTTCAGCTTTTTCTGTAGCATTACATCCTTTTCCTTTGCTGAATCTTCTAATAGTTTCTTCTTGTTCTCGAGATCAACTTTTTTCTGCAGCAGCTCGCTAGCATCTTCTTTGGCCTATGTGGAACGACGAATGAGCATCTGAAGCAGCCACCATGGTGATGTGTTCTCGATCGCTGAAGGGCCACACCTTCTTCTTTGCTCCAATCTCCTTTTGTGTGGCATTGATCTGGGCTCCCAATTGTGCCGCTGCATAGTTTGCTATTCGGCTGTCAATCTAGAGTCCTTACTGTATAATAACACCGTCAAGGCTCACTTTTCCTATGGTCTTCAAATGTAGCAATGATATCGTCCACTATGGTATCTGGAGCATGGCGACGACGCTGGGACTCGCGAATCTTGTCCGGATCTCCCCCTCGCTCCGCAATGAAATCCTGTATGTCGAGAACCATTATAATATATTGAAAGGGTGTATTTCAGGGGACATAGATGTATTCGAGACGATACGTTCATCAAGTGCTTTTGATAAGCAATTCGGATTGCAACTTGACCATAATTATACGTATATGGTACACATAAGGAACTCCACAGCACTTTGACTCCCCGCATATCTTTAGTATAGGACGAGATATTATTCAATTGATGACGGTCAAGCATCTACATTTCTTTGCGTTGATCAGATAGCTCAATTCTTCTCCTAAATCAGGCTACCCTTCGCAGGTCAAAGGGCAGCATCCTCCATACTGTTCAATACCATCCCTACATGGCCTCACCGACCGTCTCACGCGTCTCCACCAGACTCACAAGAAGACTCCTCGAAACCAGACAACCCTACAGATGCCTCTCCTGCACCAACCGCATAGCACAACAAGAGCAGACAAAACAAGATGCACGAACCACCCACTTCGGATTCGAAAACGTACCCGAAGCGGAGAAGGAGTCTCGAGGTATAAATCCAGCACATCCCCCTCACAACTACGCTCGTCCGATAACAATACGCTCCAGTCAACGCCGTCTTCTCCTCCGTCGCCACTTCCTACGACAGGATGAACGACCTAATGTCCCTCGGCATCCACCGCCTCTGGAAAGACCGCTTCGTGCGCTCTCTAAACCCCGGCTCCCAGCAAACCCCCCAAACAATGCTCGACATAGCAGGCGGAACAGGCGACATCGCTTTCCGTCTCCTCGATCACGCTTCCGCTATAAATAACGACCGCAGCTCCCGCGTCATCATATCTGACATAAACCCGCAGATGCTGTCTGAAGGACGCAAAAGAAGCGTGCACACCGCATACGCGAACAGCGAACGGATATCCTGGCTTGAAGCTAATGCAGAGAAGTTACATGCGGTTGAAGATGCGAGTATAGATCTCTACACCGTGGCGTTTGGCATTCGAAATTTCACCAACAAGCAAGCCGCGCTGCATGAAGCCTTTCGAGTGCTCAAACCAGGCGGCGTCTTTGCATGCTTGGAGTTCAGCAAGGTGAATAACTTTTTGCTGAATGGGGTTTACAAGCGCTGGAGTTTCGGCGCCATCCCGTTGATCGGACAGCTGGTTGCTGGGGATAGGGAGAGTTATCAGTATCTTGTAGAGAGTATTGAGCGGTTTCCGAGTCAGGAGGAGTTTGCGGGGATGATTGAGAGGGCGGGCTTTATGCTGCCGGCTGGAGGTAAAGGGTGGGAGGATTTGACGGGTGGGATCGCTGCGATTCATAAGGGGATCAAGCCTTTGAGGTGAATTGAAGGTAGCTTCTCGATGCATAGCGATGGCGTGCACAATGGGAGAATATCTGTTAGCGAACATTATATTGCATTATGGTGAGAGATAGGCTATCTAGAGTGCGAAAGATGGCTATCAACGCAACGCTTTGCAAATCAGGGTATATGCGAATGGCTCAGCAACAGCTGAAATCAGCATGATGTGGTCGAAAATTTCTCAAAGCGTAAGCAGATTTCCGTTCCATCTCTGTGGCCAGTGCATCGGTCTTGGTCTGCACTATAATCCGAGGCATATCCTCTTCCAATTCCTCTCGACGTCGTCGCACAACTTCCCGAAGTTCTCATCTTGCAAGCATTCGAGTATCATGTCATCGATGAGCTTGGCTCTTTCACCGTCTGGCCTAGCAGCATATTCTGCGAGTTGCTCTTTGGCGGTCATTGGTGCTTGAGGTACTGGCATGCTATGGTACTTCCGAATCCATCCATCGAGAGCGTTCATGAATTCCGCTGGTTGAACGTTGGGTAGAAGATTGGGGAGTTGTCCCATCTGAGGCGGCTGCGCTGTTGGCGACGAATCCCGATTCAAGGGTTGAGTTGGGCGCTCATTCATCTCGCTATCGCTCACGGCTGATAACGGAGGCCTCTGGTTCCCAATTCGACTCGATGGTGGAGTCAATTCCGTTGTCATCCTCGACACGGTCTTCTCTAAATCCTCCAAGGTAGAATCTATCCTAGGAGGAGCACTCGACGCAGGAGCGCTTACAAGTGCTTTGTGGGCTCTTGTACGTTTTTTTGGTGGAGCACTTGACGGAAGGCTCTTGTCCGACTTTGCTTCAGTTGCCTCTGCCTTCCTACAGCAGACTGTGGGGGTGGAGGAGCTTGGAAGCGAAACGATCAGTGAAGGCTTTGGCTTTGTTGCTGCTCGCCCCTTCTTTGGCTTAGTGACTTTAGTTTCGGTCTCCTTTTTCGTTGATGCCTCCTTGGAGGATACAGGTATGGTGTCAGTGCATCGTATAAGCGCCCTATCTGGGAATGGTAGCACTCGCTGAGGCGGAAGCATCTGACTGATGGGGAGGCTGTCTATCAGCTGGCTATCTGATACTGTTTCTGGAGCACTAACGGGTCGCGCACCGTAGCCACCCAGAGTGGATGACTGATTGCCAAACTCTGGGCTAGGGAGTAGAACCCGCGATGCTGGTGGCAGCATCGGCCGTTTGGGAGCTGTACCTAGATCGGTAGACAAGAAGCTGGGTCGATTTCCGAAAGGGCTCGGGTACATGGCATTATTGGTACTGCTTGGTCTCTCGTCTTGTGATCTGGGATCCTGAACATATACGGTTGGCTTGCTGAAGTCGTCTGAATGACCGCGAGTGCCTGAGGAGCTAGAATGTGATTGACTTTGAGGTGGCTTTTCAAACGACGTGGTCCCGTAGTTCATGAAGTCATACTCCTGCGAATGAGGCTGCGAGCTTGGCAGGACATTTTGTGATGAACTTGGCAGAGAGTATATCGATACAGGTTCGCCAAGCTGGGCTCGAAGATGCTCGTCTGTAGACGAGCTTTCACGAGACAGAACTCTAGGCGGTTGAGCAGATGACGGGACGTCCCCAGATGCAGTAACATAACAATTCTGATACCCTTCAGGGCGTGGTTGCGAGCTTGCCAAGGCAGCCTGGGATGAGTTTGGACGCTGCTGTGGAGGCAGAGCAGACAGTGAAGCATTGTTGTAACTTGTAGTGGTGGCTAACAGCCTCCGCTGTGGCTCGTGGGAAGACCAAGCCTGTGTATTGTTCACAACATGCTGTGCAGATTGGGCGTGCAATCCAAGAGGTATCGAAACATACGGAGGTTGGTCCTTGGAAACGACAAATACGCCAGTGCCCTTCAGGATTTCGAAAGCAGCATCGCAGCCGGATGCTGGCCGAAAGTTCATTTGGATCCTACGGATCTTCAGATGGGTCACTTAGCCAGCTACAGAAGTGTAATCGGAGAGGTGTATACTCACTCGGCCGTCAGGCAGCTGGTACCGAAGGGCCAGCAGTGGCACCTTAACGATAAGTATGACATTGCGGAGGTCATCCGAAAGTGATTGAGATTGACATCTGTCCGTATCCACGCGTGCTTGATGCCTGAGAGCGTCTAGTTCGATCAGCTCCTATTGAAACCCAGCAGTCAGCACTTGATCCGCTGTAAAGGCCAATACAAGATACTTACTAGCTGATCTCCACCTTGGATCAACTTCAGGACTTTCTTCTCCAGAATTGCTCCACCCAGACCTCGGCTTCTCACGGTATCGAAGACGGCAAACATGTCAGAACGGTTTGGCAAATGTGTCCATAGCTGATTCCCTCTCGGTGATGTCGTAGTGCAATGAGACAGCTTGAACAATGGCAACGAGACAGGTCCTAGAGGAGAACTTGATGTTGTAGAACATGACAAAGGAGCCATGTTGTCTTGCGATTGATGGACTGCATGCGTAATAGCTGAAGGCTGTAAAATGGCCTGAAGATAATGCCTCAGGGCAGTTTGATACAGCTTGATGCTACCCAATAATGTATGAATGCTCACGGCGATGAAGTAAGAGAGGGAAGGGTCGGAGAAAGTAAAGGAAAGCGAGGTAAAATTAAAGTTTCACGCCCGTAGGCTAGATGGATGAAATCCATACCTTCTCCTACGGTCTTATCTCAGACATATCGCAGGCTTGGAGGCAGCCATCAGCGTCTTGCCCGTCAGGAAGGGGCTTGAAACACAGAGAACGCCATTGACCGGACCCTTGGATCCTACGTCAAAACCTCACCCTGGCAGATCTATGGCTCATGGGATAGACCTGCCGACCCTCTGACGCCTGTTTACATGCAAGTACGTTCGCTTGTTCATAACCATCGTACAGTGATCCTCGGCGTCATAGCATGACCATCTTCAGATCTTCAGGCCTTTTTCAATGTATCCAATCACATCGGAAACATAGGGAGCCATCGGCTTATTGTAGGCCACCACGAACATCAGCTTATCCCTTAGCGGGCTGAAGAGTAGCTCCATGACCTCTTTGCAGTAAGCTTCGCGATTGTCAGGCTGTAGCAACGCAGTTGCTTTGGGAAGGTTCCTAGCAATCATCCGCAGCACCAATACGCTTGGCAGCGGCAAACCCTCCGCATTACCCTGGGTGTCTGCGGTGTTTTCGTGTTTGTGGTATTGATACGTAGCCTCTCGTCCTTGCTCAGGATCAACGATGGAGCTAGCCTGACCGATCTTCGTGGGCAGTATTGTCTGGGTGGCAGAAGTGCGATTATGTTTCTGTCGAAATGAAGCCTTGCTCGATTGATCTGGAAGATGTGTCTTGATATGCATGCCTAGCTCAATGGCTGTTGGCAACGGACCATCCCGTTTCGTAAAGTGCCGGCAGTTGGCCCAGAAGCAATCGGGTGGTAGCGTTCCTGGGCGAGAATTTGATTGCAGATCCCACGCCGTGCCATCCATATTGCGATCTACCCCAATATGCGCGAACGCTATATGGTCGAACATTTGCTTCGGTTTCATGAAGAACTCCCCACAAGGGCCCAAATCCGGTACCTTCCAAAGGCAGCGGCTGTAGACGCGTCCCTTAATGTCCATCGGATTATGACGAGGTCGAATACCCTTAATGATGAACTTCTGGGTAGTACCACTCACTACCTGAGCATTAGCACCCGCAAATATAGTACTGACATTTTTGATGAATTCGGCAGCAGGCAGGAGTCCGATCTGTGGGGTCGTATGTTCGCCAAAGCGATACTGGTAGGCTTGCCACAGCGCAATCTGGGTAATGTGGCTCTCTGGGTCCTCTTCAAACACCGCTCGGAGCCAGTGATTTGATCGATCTGGTTCGTCGTATGCCAAAAATTGCTGCAGCAATTCATCCGGAACATTCGGTATGTCCGTTGCTGCAGTGATTGGAATTTCGCGTGTGGTAATGGTTTTCGTGTATTGGGTTGAAGCATTGAATTGGAGTAGTCGGGCGAGTTGAGCGAGGAAGGAACTCAAGGGTATGTCGTTGATGTGAGATAGTAGGACAACAAGATTTCCAGGTACGGCGGTATATTGATAGAAGAAATCTAAACAAGCGCCGACGAGCTCTTCGTCGTCTAGTAATATCCATTCGCACAAGCGTCGAATGACTGAGACTGGGACACCTTTGAGCTGATTCGTATCTTCGAGAGTCATCGATATGCGGCTTACTGCACGTAGCGCGGTAAGAATAGCCCCCCGATCATGTCCTTCCTTAATGTGAAGGAGGAGGGACTGGTAAAGTGGATCCGATTCATCCATACGCCAATACTTTGTGACTTGCTCGGCAATCTCGAGGGCGTAGTGCTTCATTTCGGATGTGACAGGCAAAGCCGGAAGGTTCAGCGCTATGGAAAGGAAATCTCGAAGCTGAGGCATTTCCGACAAGTAGATTGCATTATCTTCCAGAAGAGATAGATTTCGAATAGTCAACCCTGCTTCGAGTGTCTTAGTGAGCTTATGAGCAAAATCCTCAGATTCCAATTCATCCGGCGGGTCGATGCGCCTTAAACATTGTATCCTTTGCAGGATGTCGGGAGTCCCCGAGATGCCATCGAGAGTGTTGATTTCGTGCTTATCTTCCGTATACGATATGTCCCACTCGACATCGTAGAATAGAGAGCTGACGCCAAGGACGTATTCTATGAGACCCTCAGCGAGGTTGGGAAAGGCATCGAACTTGTATTTGTCTCCTCGCTCATGTGAGATCTTGACAAGGTGATGGAGTGCGTAATCCTGTTCTTCGCGTACTTGTGAACGTAATCCCTGGAGCGTCCGAACGTAGATATTAGGACCTTCGAAGCCAGCTTTGTCGCAAGTTAGCTTCGGAGCTTCGGTTGAGTCCGTATAACACTTACCTCCAGGCTTCATCATGCCCTTGATGGTTGGTGACACCAGACCCAGCTCCACTTTTCGGGCCTCTCGCGCACGTCGTTGATTCTCTCTGAACTGTGCAGGGTTATTTCCCGGAGTCATGATCGGTCGCAAAGTCAGGGCCATTCGAGGTGGAGGCTCGTAGTTTTGGATTGCAAACGACGCGCTGTTAGGATTGGAAGATGCAGAGTAGGTGTAACCGCTGTGAGCTGCAACACCCGGTTGAGGAGATTGAAGGTGCCCCGAGGAGTGACGGGCCTGCCTTGATGCTGATAGGTCTGGTTGAAAAAGCTGTCTGGGAGCAGGAGCTTGGCGAAGGCCTAAAATGCTGTGAGTGAGCAAGCTGCCATATGGTGTAGACAGACTCACCCCTTGTTTGACGGCTTCCCCCGCTGCCAGGCTCGTCCATATCCATCTTTTCTTCCTTGGGTGTTCGAGAGCCATCCCGTTCAGAGTCGCTGCCTCCATTGGCGAGCCCGGTACGGACAGGTAATTGGAAATTTTCGATAGTACGAGTCCGAGTATCCCCTCCTTTAGCGGTTAAACTCTCGAGGATGGAGACAGGAGGAGGTTCTTGGCCTAAGTGGAATTTGATCTCGTAAGCTCTAGAAGTTGTTAGTTATTGGCATGACCTCCAAGTCTGTTACTAACGCAAGATTCTTGTAGTAAACACTCTTCAGTCCAAAGGCATATGCTGCTCCATTCGCCGAGCCGAGATTGAAGTCATTTCCAAGCCTTCGCCATGCCCCTCTCTCTGCCGTTACTTGATCATATCCCCCTCGCGTGGTTACCAGGTTATATAGCTTGAAAAGGTCGACATGTTTGCCGTTGACACGTGCCTGGAAATCGATTGAGATCCTATTTCATCAAAGCTTCGTGTCAGCAAAGCAGTCACTACCGATGCTAGGTATGATGATATAAATCTTACCCTCGGTCCTCTGCAAAATTGGTAAGACTGGAAACAAACTCAGCACGCCCAAGACCTCCCTCTGATGTTCCTTCTTGTTTTGATGGAGACATTATAGCTGAGGTTTGTGATAGTGTTATCGCCTTTCGGCCTCCTAGATCATCATCACCGCATGCCTTGGAGTTACTCTCAGCTTCTCAAGAGTTCTCTGTGAGCTGAAGAGTAATGTTGGTGATGCTTGGGACCGGGGCGCAAACAATCTGCCAGTTTCACATGGAGCAACGCGAAAGATTTGATCGACATCCCATTTGTGACGCTAATGCAGGGTGGCCGAAGTTTAACCGATGACTATCATCTAAGCGTGCAATATCACTCCATCCCTTCCGCGAAGGATTTGGATTACAGTACCATATAAGCACGATCACAACAGACCTGAGGGTCTCCCTCTGCGAAGATGCAAGGATTCAGTAAGTGTTCGTATTCTGAGGATAGCATATCGCATACTGATTTCATGTAAGATATGGGACGTTATGTCCCGCCTGAGCTTGAAGGCACGATTTCTGCCAACAAGCTTGCCGGCAAGCATGCTCTCGGGTCCCGTGCTCGAAAATTAGGTCAAGGCATCCTGACTGTCCGCTTCGAAATGCCCTTTGCCATTTGGTGCACCACATGTCCTAAGCCCAGCATAATCGGCCAAGGCGTACGCTTCAACGCGGAAAAGAAGAAGGTTGGAAATTATCATTCGACACCTATATACAGCTTTCGCATGAAGCATATAGCTTGTGGTGGCTGGATCGAAATAAGGACTGATCCAAAGAATACTGCCTATGTGGTTACTGAGGGGGCGAAGAAGAGGGATACGGGAGAGGATAAAGTACAAGAAGGGGAAATTCGGATCAAGACTGACGAAGAACGGGAACGTTTATCCAACGACGCTTTTGCGGCTCTGGAGGGGAAGGTGGAGGATAAGAGGCAGGCTGTCACCGATAAGAGCAGAATTGAAGATTTGCAGAGGGCTAAGGAGAGGGACTGGGATGATCCTGGGGAGGCAAATCGCAGATTAAGGAGAACTTTCAGGGCTGAGAGAAAGATCAGGCAAAGGAAGGAGGGCTTGACGGAAGAGCTGAAGGATAGGATGAGCTTGGGCATGGACCTTTTGGAGGAGACAGAGGATGATAGGCGTAGAGCTGGGTTTGTGGACTTTGGAGAGTTCGGCGGAGACGGCGCGATCATAAAGGCACAGGCTAGGCCACTCTTTGCTGATACCTCGAAGTCGAGACAGGCTCTTACGAAGAGGATAGACCCGCTCAAAGGTGCATCACTAGCCGAGAAGAGGAAGGCGGCCCTCTGCAGAGAGCTGGGGAATAATACAAGAGCTGTCCTCGATCCATTCTTGAAGGTTGACAGACCTAGTACTCCAGCTCCGAGCAACGTTCGCTTGGTCAAGCGGAAACAAAGTTCGACGGGGCACCTTGACACGACCCCGGCTGTTGAGAGGATGGACGATGATGATCTTCGTGCCCCAGCTTTGGTAGATTACGACTCGGACTGATATGTGGTAACGATCTGCCTTCTTCTGCATTTTCAACAGCGTTTTAGCGAAGATACCCAACATGACAGCGTTCAACTTATGCATAAGTACTATATCAGATTTAGAAGATGTGCTCTCTTCCTTCATACCCTCGTCTTCTCTTCAGTGAGGGAAATCTAGTATGCACCCTTCTCCATACTACCAGAGACTTCCATCCCGCCGATTAGGAACCCGAATTAAGTGGACATCCATACGCGGATAGTGAATACGACTGCAATATCTTGGAGGATATCTTTAAAGCCAAATACGTTCTCTGTGAATCTGTGATCACTCAAAAGCGCAACAACAAGACACTGCAAACAGATATCATAAAGGGATGTGTGAAATATTTCAACAGAGTCGTCGTGGGTTAATGAGGAACCAAAGCTTATGCACTATTCGATCTCCGGTGTTTGAAAGCCCTCACATATCTTTGGAGTGACCTACCTTACATCAAGATACATTTCGAGGCAAGCATGACGATGGCAAAGCCTCAATGAAGCACCTAATGCATCTTTCAAAGGCTATGGTGTTCTGCAGAGATAGCGTCAGATAACAATTTATTATCCTTCAGGCAACGACATATCCAATACGAAGTAAAGATGCAGGGAATTGATACTTATAGTCATAAAATCAACGAACGCTATGCAATGCACGTCGTGCACAACCTGACCGAATGTTGGAGGCCTCATCTTAGTGTCCATCCACCGCATCGAAATTCTCATATACAGGCATGCTAATTCACTTGATTTTCTTCGCCTTCAGCTTGATCGTCTCTCCGTTTACGAAGATACCCTTTCCCTTATACGGTTCTGGTACTCTCCACTTCCTGATCCTGGCAGCAAATTGATTTACCACCTCTTTTTCCATTCCTTCCAATAGAATCCTTGTAGGCTGTGGTGTGCTCGCTTTCATGCCAAGCGGGACGCCGAGCTCGATGGGATGCGAGTAGCCAACCTTCAGGGAGACGTATTGCTGGCCTGGGTACTCTGGTTGAACCGAGACGGCTGTTGGCTCGACTGTAGCTCTGTAACCTACCCCCACAAGTCGTAATATCGCAGTGTGACCTTCTGACACGCCTAATATGTGGTTGTTGAGGTATGCGCGGGTCGTTCCTGTGACTGTCAGAGACCACGTTTGAAGGCTCCGCAGCCACGTGATAAGGAAAGCAGAACATACCCCACATCTCACGCTGCTTCCGCTCTTCGCGATCGAGTACACTCAAAATGGCTTTCCTTGTCTCCTTGTTGTGTTCAAGACTCATGTATGGTGGTAAATGTACGGACATCTTACCTAGTTAAAGTCAGAGAACGCATGCACTGGAAGGCTTGTACCGGCTCACCGAGAGGTCCCTCAACCTCCACCGTCTTCCGTAGCTCGTTCTTCATCCTGTCTTTGTTCCGTTGTGCTGGAGTATCGATGATTCGCAGATTGACCTCCGCTGGTAGCGATAACGACGCACCACCTATTCGAGATCTGCATTGTGAGGTCGCAGAGAAGGGCCTTATTGGAGTCCTGGAGATCGTAGCGGGTGCCAAAGACTCCGGAAATAGTATCGAGGCTCCACGAGGGCATGCACTAAGGCAATTCGATCTTATTATCATGGTGTGCGCCGACGTGTACAGGTCCTCTATCATTCAACGGAAATGCACTCGATGCCAAGCCATGTCACGTGACGTCGTGGTGACATCGCGACTTGATCTTTTAGCTCACAAATCATCCTACTTTGCTAGGACGTTCAAGCCTAAGACTGACTAGATACGACCACATCATTGCCTTTTGGTAATTTCGGAAAGAGCTATTCGAAGCGCCAGTGATAGGCTGGAGTGTGCTCTATTCGCACTGCTACATGGATCAAAGTCCTTGGAGGATGCGTTGATCGTGATTAAAGTCCCTCTCCTTTGAGTGAATAATTTCAACGAGGTTCGACAGTGAATACATGAAAACCAATATCGTGACCGACGGGAAGAGAGTGAACCCGTTACCGAGCTTATTTCTTTCAATCTCCTTTCTTTCTCAACCCTTCTCTTCGTGCACCTCCATATATTCTTATTCTTTAATGTTCTGATCTGGCCAAGACGCCGTCCACGGCGATGTCTTCGCCAGTCAAGCTCAATTGCCAACTGGCAATGCTACTCCTTTTCCTTTGCTTTCATGCTGTTGCAGCGTTCAAGTTCTCGAAGGCGAAGGCCAATGGTAAGTGACCTCTGAGATTGAGCGGAAGAGGAGACCAGCACTTGCCGGAATGAAAGTGGCTGACAGCCACAAAAGATATGCAATCAATTGAGACGCCGGCCCAACTCGCACCCAATGCAGAATTGATGGCGCTTGTCCGACCAATGCCCAACGATCCCTCCGGGACGTTCACCCATGCACTAGCACTCCTGGCCTCTATCCAGACTTCCCCGTCATGCAACAGAATTGCCGCGTCTACGCTTCTAGACTCCTGTCATGCAATTGAAGGCTCGGAGCGCGACAGTGGAGCACCAATCGAGGACTTCAGATCAATCTACGCTGCCCAGCTTGCTATGTGCGAGATTGGAAGTGCCAACTCAGTCAAACCTCAGTCCTGCGAGGCCTTGACTGTTGCGGCCAGAACCAAGTCGAAGGGAGCGAGAAGCATTCCGAAGGATCAGCTAAGCAAATGTCTTCAGTCCTTGGAATCTAGACCTCAGTGGTGGACCAGCTACAGCAACAACAGACAGAATGCTGGCGTGATGTGTCAGGCTGCACGCGTTGATATAGAAAAAGGCGAGTTTTGCAAATTCCAGCTTTACTTCAGCGCTGAAAGTCTATAGATCAGCTGATCAGGCTCCACAAATCGATGGTCGAGACGAGCGCAGATGCTAGTACAGCCCTAGGAAGAGCGACAAATGAAGCCAACGCCGCATTGACGCAGCTGCAATTCGACTTCACGTTGGCACGGAAAACCTTTCGAGATGAATTGATGCAGGATCTCGATGCAGCGACTGAAGAAGCACAGTCCTTTCTTCAGAAATTGGTTGCAAGTATGGACGCAGCTGTACAGACCGCGATTAGTAAGGTTATCTCAGCAACAAGGGAGGTCGAGTCTGAGACAGCTCACCTGATTCAGGTGAGTACTTGGGAAGAATAGTGCGTGTTGGACCGTGCAGCTGACGGCTTCAGAATGTCCATGAAGCAAACGCCGACTCGATTGACCTGCGTAAGAACGTTGGGAAAGTGTTTCAGCAGGTCGTTGAGGGCGGTGCAGAATTAGCTGCAACTCAAACACAGCAGTGGGACAGAAACCGAGAGTTGGCAAGCCAGCTTCAGGTTTCTCTTCACGAGATGAAGAATGCAGATGTCAATGCATTGCTTAATGCATTTCATAGCATGCATTATCAGATAGTAAGTTGGCTTCACTTGCCATATTGATGGGGCTCGGCGCTGACCTCGCTATTCAGCAAACGTCCAATGAGCTGGTCTCGTCATTACACGATAGACAGAGTGTTCTAGACAACGTATACTCGCCACCTTTATTTGTCTTATGGTTCCTAGCTAACGTCGGGACAGCAAATGATCAACCTGGGCAACTCGTTCACCGGCCTGGAATCAAAAGCAGAGGCATTCCACGCAGCACAGACTCGTCAGGCGGAGATGCAGACACGCCTGCATGATCAAATGCAGATCGAGATTCAGACTACACAAGGTTTGCTGGACGAGGTGACCTTCAGTGCAAACACTCTCAAAGCCACGGTCGACAGTACTGCGGCTATCATTGGGAAGCTGGCTTCTCTTACCGGTTTCACCAGATGGATCCCGGCTTTAGGTTTTGGAATTTCGCTCTTGTTTGCACTTTATCTGATTAGTCCGAAATATGCCGGTTTCACCGGTACAGCAATCGGTAATTTGACCCCAGAAACCCTCACTCTATCCCACTGACTCAATGTCACAGCATTTTCGTTCTGTGCGTACTTTTCCGGCGCGCTGGATCTTTTGATCTCGATCCCTTCCCCAGCGTCTTTCATCGATAACGCAATGGAATGCGTAACAATCACCCCCTTCCCGTATGGAAAGGCTACAGTCTTGTTCCTCCTGGTGTCGTTACTCTTTGCGATGGGTTACATGATCACCTGCTGGCTGATTGCTCGTATATCTAAGAGATCCGGCATTGCCTCCGATCTGCCTACCATGGAGAAGGCCTTCTCCGACCGCACTCATTCTCAGTACAGCATTTAGACTGTCCCCAATTCAAAGGTCTACTCAGCATGCACGGAGACCTCAACTGCGAATCTTTGTGGATCTGGCATTCCCACAGACTATACAGGAACAGTAATCGTACACGTCGGCACAATAATTTCAGGCTACGCAACTATTCGACTCTGTTTTGCAGGACCATTGGCATTTACCTACGCTCCACAACACTTCTGGCTTACGCATTATGATTTACGACAGGCATTTAGGCACCGGCGCTACCACATACGCTTATCCCTTTGCATTTATAACCAACGGCCTACATTTTGGGATCGGAGCTGGCCAGCTATAGAGCGGAGGGAGGCGTGCATCGATTTGCTATTTCGCATTGATACCCCTTTCTTTAGCTTGCATTTCCGTCAACGATAAACATGGGCACGAACAAATAGAAGCTTCATTGCGTGGATTGATGATCTGTGCAGGGGTCACCTGCTGTCCATTTGAATGTACCGACTGTGCAGAGTGATACATGACGCGAACTACCGATCTCACACATATCTACTTTACCAAGATTTCCAAGTTTCGATCTCTTGAGGACATCCCAATTCGACCAAGCAAAGCCGACCTAATTCATAGCACAGCGGCCTTCTCCTTCCCCATATTCTCATATCTCCTCCATCTCCATCTCCATCTCCACCCTCTCATCCACTTACCTCCTACCCCTCCCCCTCCCCGCCCAATCCCAACCCCCTCCTCACACCCAACCACCATATCTCTCCTGCCAATCTTCTCATTATATCAACCTCCTCCCCACCACCACTCGCCCTCCCTCGCCACCCCATCTCCAAAACGTAGATATTCATACCCATCACATCCGGCATCCGGCATCAAGACACCACACCACACCACACCATAGCATACCATTCCTAAATCCACAAGATCAAAGCATAATCATCCTATCAATAAACCACAAAACACAAAACACAAAACACAAAACACAAAACACAAAGCATCTAGTCACTTGAGCGGTTTACGAATGAATTGTATAAAAGTTACAAGTACAAGTACAAGTACACTTTCACAGGTTTAAACCAGTGAAACCCCATGCCAATCCTAAAATCTCGTACACAATCCCCAATTCCCAATGCATAGACCAAGAAACCCATCGATCGTCCAGCCTGGCTCCAATACAAAATACAAGCGAAGGCTCCAATGAAAAGAGTCACCAGAGCCAATACCTTGGCTGTGTCTCCGCTCGAAAGGTCTAAACAAACAGACAATGATAACGTGAAAAAACCCCCAGAGTACCAGCGAAGCATATCCTAGATAGAGCGACCACGCGTGGAGGGGGCACCAAGCCACGAGTCCTCAGAGTCGCCAACTTTCCCCACAGGTTCACTGAGAGCGGATCTAACCTTCTCGACGTCATATTCTCCGACTTCAAGTCCTGTAATTTCAGAGCCCGTACCCTCAGAGCCTGCAGTATCAGATTCTTCAGGGCCATCAACGTTAGAGCCTACAGCTTCAGAGGCCCTAACCACAGTAGTAGCGGTTTTATGGCGAGGGTCCCAACCCACTACTTGTAGATACTGTTTCAGCTCGTTCTCCTCGACCGCATCATCAGTGAGCGGTGGTGGGCTGACATCGCCGTGTTCAGACTCAGTCCTTGCGGTATGCAGCACAATCCCAACATCAAGAACAGTCTTGGTATTCGAGTCATAGGATCGAGTTGATGGCGAGCTCGAATTCATCAAGGTTGAGGATGGCGCTACAGAATTCGGGGGTGCTATGATGCCATTTGATGGCATGCGGCCGTCTGATGGTCCGCTATCCGACGATACATTGCACTCCAAGGCTTCTTCTGCACTGCTTGACTCCATTGATCCCTGCTTCGGGGCTAGAGCTGAGCCTGCCAATTCCTGTATTGGCGGAGGAGTTGAGCTACCGTCAGCCTGCGTAATTGCTGCGCCTGCATTTGGCCCTGAGCCTCTTGGAGCAGGCTGAGGGAGCGTAGAGGATACAGGAAGTGGAAGTGGGCCCTGCGGATTGATGGATCGGACTGTACGAGTGGCCGGGTGAGCGTTGTGATCTCGTCGAGGATTACCGTTATCCCAAGGCACTGGGATTGGCATCGTACGAAATCTACCAACGTTCTCATGGCTTGCTGACAATACTGGGGCATTAGCGGAATCCAATTCTGCTGGTCCTGTGGGGTTTCCACCGAGTTCGACGGGCTCAACTTTGATTTCCGAAGTACTGGTACTATCCACGATCCGAGATTTACTCATAGTGAAGGTCATTCCCGAGCGCGATCTTTTCGACTTTCTGTAATAGAAAATAGCCAGTATCGCGATAATTGTCAGTCCGCCCAGGATTGGAAGGCTGATCTCAAGCCCTAATGCCATCGCTTTGTTATGTGGTTGCCGTGATGGGAAAGGAGAGGCTGATACGAGCGTAGCGGTCCTAGTCGAGGGTACGGAACTTGTCAAAGTGCTGTCAAAGCCATTGGTGGCTCTTGTGGAAGTGACAGCGGAGCTCATGTCTGGTCCTGTTGACGAGGTCATCGAGCTCAAAGTGTTTCCCGGCAAGATACCAGAGTTAGAGAAAGTTTGGAAGCTTGACGTGCTGGCAGTGGGGCCAGAATTCGCTGTTGGCGACACTGTGGCCGAGGTCACCGCTACGGCCAAGTCCAAGGCATTGCCTGCAGAATTACAGCAGCTCCCACTGCCGTTCGCGTCACAACAGAACTTGCCATCTAGCATGGTAGAACTCTGGCACTGGACGACGAATTTGCTTGCTCCTATTTCACCAGTAAGTGAGTACCCGCGTAGAAAGGATGGAAGGGAGAGATACCCATGCAGAATGAAGGGCAGATAGCCGCTTTGTATGTCTTGTCGGTACAGGCTCCGCTGTAAAATTCTCCTTGTCCATTGGCACATAATCCATTGGTCAAGCAAATCTGACCCGGGCTACAGCACAAGCTAATGCTGTCCGAGCTGTTGTTGCAGGGCCCGTACTCAGGCACGGGCACAGCGTTTGGGGCATAACATATATGGGACATAGTGATGCTTCGATTGTCAATGTTCTGGTCGATAGATGGTAATATGTTGATGATGTTGATGAAACCACAATTATTCAGACAAAAAATGTATGCTTTGTAGAGGTGGATGCAACTTCCAGAGTAGGCCGGCAGACGGTATTGGCTGCCTGCATCATACGAGGAAGGAGCGTATCCCGACTGATACGTCTATTGCCATACGCTAGGAAGGGAACATCCACCTGACGCTTAGATTTGCGAACAGCAGGGATATATGGGATCGTCTCTCTAAGATGGCATATCGGCTTATTATCGAGGATCAGTCGGCGTCATCCTCCCTCCCATCATCCTGCGTCCCCGATATCTTCTTCAACTTCTCTTTCTGCCTCTTCTTGACCTTCTTTTCCCTGTTTCGTTTCGTCCGCTTTTCTCTTTCAGCTGCGTCTCTTTCGACCTGATTTCGTAAGGCGGCTAACTCCATCACAGACTTCGCTTGGATCCTCTTCCGCAGGACGATTCGTCTTTTCTTGCCACTTCGTCGTCTCTTCGCGCTCGAGTCCTGAGCATGACTTACAGGGCCTGTTGCTTGGGCTGGACGTTTCACTTTGATAACACTAACCCTCCATGGGAGCTCGAGACCACGCTAGAGAAGCCAATCATGAGCTACAAGTGTCCACGACTAATATAAAATCTTACCGACATACCCATCTCATCTTCAGACCCTCGAGGACTTGTTCGCCAGACACGGCAACTGAAGAGAACCTTTCAGCCATTTCTGAGCTTTTATCTCCACTAAAGTAATGTCCGTCCGGCCTTTGTGGTCTAAGAAAGCCAGGTTCGCCATTGAGTGGAGTTGGTGACCTCAGAGTAATCCTCTGCAAGCCATTGTCTGGACAATTCGATGGTCTGTTTCCTGTTGATCCTGCGAATAGTCGGAACTCGTAAGCCGCATTATCCTCGGCTCCAAGTGGTGCTATGGCGGATGATAGCTTTGCTTGACTTGCTCGCTCTCCATTCTCCAGCCCACCCTGGTAGTACTCCTCCGCATACGATTGCTGAAGCTGGTCACGGAAGCGGCTTTCGAGTGTAGGATCGGGGCTACCGGGCCCTGCTGAGGAAGACGATGACTCTAGGTCCGTGCGCCGGACACTGCCAAAGACCGGAGTCAGTACGTAATATATATAAAGAAGCTCTATACAGACCTTTGGACCTCCGAGAGGTCGAACATGTTTTCAACCCCCATCGAATGTGCAACAGTAGATTGTTAGATGATCGTTAGAGTCCATCACTAGAATGGCCCAGAATAAATCAACTATCATATGTAATATTGTTCATCAGCAAGCTCGAACTTTAGTAAGGAGCTTTGGCGACACGGGGAGTGGCATAGATAGGTATATTCTAGGCCCCACCTTAGTCTAGCCTTAGAATAGGTATCTACCACATCACCCGCGATCAAGCAGCACAGTACAATAGAATTGTCGTACACGATAGAGTAGGCTTCTCTACGCCAATCCTGCCTGCGCTCTCACAACGCCAGCTCCGCTTTCAAGAGGGACTGACGCCCGAGTGTGGGCCCGAGGCGACAGTGCCGCTTTGCAAAACTTGACGGGGAAAATCATCCCCTTCTTTAGAATACCGTAGATCAAACAATACTATCAAGTGTCTGTGCGAGCACTACTACTGATATCTATGGAACCTGTCACCATCGCGACCACGAGTGCAAGCAAAATCGGCCTCGCATCCCGTGTCCTGGCGCCGTCCATCCACAACGTCGCCAACGCACCCCCAGAAAGAAGAAGACAGCCACAGAAGTGCAGTGCCTCGATACCACGCTCGAGATGCTGCATAATCCCGAACGTTCCTCTATATCATGAATCGTCGGAAATGGGTAGAGATTCTCAGACCGCGTTGGCGATACCACAGGCCAGGACTACTGAGACATCTCCCCATAATCTTCTCAAGACGCCTTGTCAATCGCGGAGGCTCAGACTGTGGAGTCAATTGTCTTAACAAAAGAGGAATTGAATGTGAAAATGATTGCTTCCTACTTATTTAGGAACACTCACGTCCACCTGAAACGTCAGACTACATGGACTTTCAAAGCGCAGACTACTCGCACAACAGTATAAGAAGCTGCCAAATCTTATCGGTAAAACTGATTATCCAACACAGTGACACGAGAAAAGCAAATGTCGAACTGATCCTAAAGCATATATTCTGTTCTTGGCTTCTTTGATTGATCTCATTATCCGCTTTCTCTATACAGCTGGTCTCTGATCTAAGGACAAATTCCTCAATCCGTGGCAAACCTCCCTTGTGGGCGATAGGTTTGTAGCGAAAGTGGGTCGGTTTTAATGAGATCTAGGGCTGCCCGCCCTTACCTTACATTATCCGTTTGGTACTACCGCCCTGGAATATCATAAGCTATGTTCTAGCACAACGCCAAGAGGAATTCCCTGAAGCGTATCTGTTGCTCGATCGGTTGCCGGTACGGCGTTTGCTGTGGACGGTCAGAAAACCACCGGAAGTCTCGCCTCACAATACACTGCAAGCTTGATGAATTGACCTGTATATCATGGCCGCCAAGGAAACAGACGAGTCGAAGGGTGCACCATTTTATTGTCTCTTTACTGTAGCGACTCTTGGACTAGCAGCATCCCGAGCTAGGACATGATACGATTCGACAACGTGATCCTATATAACCTGCGCCTGAAAGCTTCGAGCATAGCCTTCCGTACCACATCAATGATGACCTTGTTCTTATCGTTGCTGGTATTCGACCTGCTGATAAGATTTCGATTGCCAAAATCGCTTTTATGTCAAATCAACCCTAGCCTGCCCTTATACATATTTCTTCTCCCCGAAAGGCTTCTCGTGCATCTTTGCTAAGACTATTCCGGAAAGGATCAGCCTCTGTATGGTCAGGCTGAGCAGCCTTGCCCATGCTGTACCCCGCATATAAGTCACTGACCAAGTCAAAGACGCAGAGCAAGAGGAACACTCGCCTCACTTTTCTTGCCAGAGATTAGCCCCAGCCTTGTCTCTAGCCAGTGGTACTTGTCGTCTGGGCCATGACTTTCACTCGATGTCAATCTAGACTTCGGTCAATCTATGACATTGTCAATGCGGCATATGTCAATATTGCAAGCGAGCCATACAATATGGCCGAAGTGGTTGGACTGGTAGCGAGCATAATTGCCATTACAGCAGTCGTTATTAAAGCTGTCAGAAATGTCAAGGCATGCTATCGGGCATCTGAAGAACTTGAGGCACTAGAGGCAAGTAGCAATATGAGTGCTCTGTTATGATTTCCATACATCAAAAACACTCTGGGATACTGATATCCGCGATTCCCCGCAGGAGCACGTTGAGCAATTTGCGATTTTGGTCGAAGAGATCCGTGGTCAATGCACAGATTGTCCCTCAAGCGTAATCGCTACATCCCTTTCGAGGGCAAAGCACACCCTTGACAAGCTGGACCATCTTATCCAAGTGAATTTGGCTAAGAATGTCCACGGTACATCTCGAGCTCGGCGTAGGGTTTGGGCTCGAAACAAGTCAAAGATTTACGAAATCGAAAATGAGCTAAAGGAGCATAGGGCGAACCTGACGGCAGCTTTGAGTGCAAACAGTATGTGAGTGCTTATAGGATCAATCTAGTCTTATTGATAGTGATGGTCTCTCAGTACTTCTGCTCTTCGCGCCGAGACGACACTAAATTCAATTGGAAGCGATCTTAATCAATCAAAACAGACATCATTGAGCCTTGACAGGCATCTGTCGGAGATCCAGCAAGTAGTTACAAGTACATACCATGCCATCTCATCCCAGTCTACAGCTGTAAATTACCTATTACAATCGATTTCACCCAGCTCCAGATACCACCAGATCCCAACCGCACAGCGGTTTTCATTGCCACCTGCGGCCAGGGGAGAATATCGAAAGGGAGTTTCAGATCTTGGTTCACAACGAAATGGACAACATTCGATATCGGGCTGGAACACATTTGACTCCACAAGCGAGCAAGAAGAAGGTCGTGGATATTAGTCCATAATGGAGATGATCCATAGCCTTTAACTAACTTCAATTTAGGGAGAGTACTTGCGCCGGAGCCTTATAGTCTCTTCGAAGTCTCACAAAGCTTTTTCCCAGAAACTTATACCGCTGCTCAGCGACTGCCAACCCACTCTCTCCTTGTCATCAGCTCTCATGAAAGATTCTCCTCCGCAGAATGCAACACGAATATCTACGAAGTATCCTATCAGAAATCTCAACGGCAATGGTGCACGCTGAGCATATCCCTCCAAATCCATAAAAAATCCAAATACTGGGCAGCTACAAGAGTGCCGCCGAGAAAACTCCAATTAGCCGAGGCAACCACCCCTGGGACAGGATCAGAGCTTCCTTGGTCACTTCGCAAGCAGATACAAACAGCTCTTTCACAGGCCGAAAACTACGGTGAAGAATCCGATATAAAATATTATTTATCAGATCAAGACTCATTCTACGTGCAAGGCAATGGGCCTTTCAACATCTCCCGCCCAAGCGAAAATAGATCAACAAGTCTCTGCCAAAACGCTTTGGCATTTTTGGAAGATTTGGGTTGCCCCCAATTTTTTGAGAATCAGGTCCAACAAATCCAGATGCTCGATCGACCAAGTCGTTTCGCGTCATGCATCAACGGCATCCTAGTCTATGAAATACGGCTTACGAGTTCTAGACCGAGTGCGGAATTCATATATAATATAGAGCTTCTTCACTGTATGGATGGAGCCCCTGGTTTGGCTAGATTGGTAGGCATTGTGGTCGATATTAGCAGAAAGTACCTTAAAAGCTATCTGATCGAGTTTCCCAAGGCAAGTTGGAGGATAGATAAACTGACGCAGGATACATCGGTCACTTGGAATCGCCGCCAAAAATGGGCGAGGCAACTCGTTGAATCGATCGCCCACATTCACTTCAAGGGTTTTGTAGCGGGCATGCTTTGTGCTTATCGAATGCCTGTCATCATTGACAAGTTGGACTGCGTGCGGCTTTGGGCTTTCAAGAGGAAGTTCGCAGTCGGCCGTCAGATAGGTTACTACTATCCTCCAGAGTTTCAGCACCTGCGAGAAGCTTCTTCAGCCATCAGTGAAGCCGAATGCCCAGATTCCACTTCCAAGACGGACATATTTCACCTAGGATTGTTGCTCTGGGCTATAGCTTCCAGTCTACCTCTATCCCAAAGCCTGGTGTGCACTAAACCTGGCTGCAAGCAAGCCGGTTCTTGCCAAAACGAATCGCATTCCAGGCCTATCACGCTGCCCCCCCTACAAGCAAACGTTCCGCAATATTACAAAGATATGATCAATGCATGTGTGGCGGAGAGTCCAGAAGACAGACCCGCTGCTAGAGACCTTCTCCCGAAGTTTCCCGCCGAGGTCGAGCCTCAAGCCGCTCAATCAGATGCTTCTTCGGATGTGAACATTACCACCGGACCCGAGGACATTGTTGCACTAGCAAGGGGCATTTCATTTGGGGTGGCTTGTAGCAAATGTGGAACGGACTACATCCAACAAGCAAAGTACTTTCACTGCAACGTCTGCCAGATCGGATATTTCGATATCTGCCAGAGATGCTATGATGAGGGGGCGCATTGCCTCGACCGTGACCATGTCCTCGTTGAACTCGAAAAGACCGGGACGATAGCCGTTGCTGGGAAATACCATTCCAGCCCCCAGGGTTTTGAGGGGAGGATGATCACTGAAATTTGAACCCCTTAAGGACTGCTGATCAATTTGCTGGGAAGGAGGACCCTGAGCGACGAGGCGCAATAAGGTACACCAGACACGTTATGGCGATAGCAGGAAAGTGGGGACGATAGCAGCGAATTGTATCGCTTGTCAAATCTTTTGATCAATGAGTGGACCAGCGTCGATCGAAATGAAGAGCAAGTAAAGAATTCGAGTATAGTCTAAATGTTCACAGGAATGTGATTGTTTACGAAGAGAAACAGTTATTGAGTTTCCTTACAGCTTTGGTATACTTCCATGACGAAATAAACAAAAGGGACGTACCTCGAAAACCCTCTCCATCTCCTCTCCCAAATTTACGAGGTGCGTGTCAGCATACCAAAGAACGACGCATGGTAGTTCCAACGATGGCGTAGATCCACACAACTCGAAAACCAACCCTTACGATGCAACGAACGTTAAAGAGCATGGAAGGCTTCAGATCTTCAAGTTTTTACAGTAGTATACAAACGATACAGATAGTGTCAGGAAGTTCGTGTCCTTTCGTCAGCACGGTGCGGACGCCAACAAGCGGCCACCGCGCAGCTTATTCTCATGACTCACGTGCGGACCTACATCAACTCCTCAAGGCTTCGATGTCTGCAATCTGTTCTCGCGTCAGAGTGTACCCTTCATAATGCTTGACTGGACGCCTAGGCCTTGGCTATGATGGAGCACTGCCTGAAGACGCGACGTACCTCTTTGACAGCCTCAGTGGTCAGCACATATGGATGTTCTTCTTGAACGCATACACTGTCCTCGATGCGGATACCCATACCACGGAAATGTGCTGGAAAGCTATCGGTGTCGGGAACGTATAGACCTCTGCCATGTAGAATGAGGATTGTTCGGACCACTTGATGAACGAAAGATGCTTACGGTTCGATGGTAATGCATTGGCGTGGGATCAAATCGGCTTTTCTTGATTGGCCTGGCGTATCATGGACGTCGAGACCGATATAGTGGCCCAAGTGGTGCGGGAAGAGAACGTCAAGAGCCTAAGACCTGTGCATCAGTCAGGGCTATGAGCAGGAATGGGCGGTGCATACCTTGCCAGACATGTCAAAGCCCAATTGTGTGAGTTGGTCCTTCAGGTGAGACTCAGCCATGGTGTGTAGCTCATCAAGAGATACAGAGGCGTTGGCACGGCAGAGGGAGATACAGTGGCGTTGAGTAGCAAGCACTGCGTTGTAGAGGTCTTTTTGCGCGGGGGTGAAGGAGCCTGATATAGGCCAGGTACGTGTGATGTCCGCAACATACCCGCCGAATTCCTAAGACCACAAGAATCAGCTTTGATAGTATACAACAATTTCCGAAAGACCTACTCCGCCAGCATCTGCTAAGACAAGATGCCCTTCTCTGGGAGCCGGGTTAGATCACGCACGTAACCAGGCTTGTCCACGTAGCATACCTGAGGAGATGATTGTTTTGGGTGTAATGAATGATGCTAGCGTTCTGAAGTTGTCAATACTTCCCAGGAGCTAAGGACGAGATACATTTACCTGTCCGCCAGCGACCACGGGCACATATGCAGATCCGTCACAGTCATTTACTCTGAACTTGTACTCTAAATGCGCAGCAAGATCTCTCTCCCTGGTCCATCCTTGTCGCATTGCATCTGTGAAGGCCCTCCCCGAAGCTTGTCCAGCCTTGCGCATGTTCGCGATCTCGGCGTCGCTTTTGATATTCCGGATGTCATTGATTAGCTCCTTCAGAGGCAGTACGCTGCTTGACTCCAGTAAGTTGGCCAGACCTTCTGCTTTCGGCGAACGGCCGTGGAGGAATCGGGAAAAGAGGGACTTGTGCTTCGAGTCGAAAGCATGATCTGTATAGATATCCGAGGCGTCTCCAATCAAAGGAGTGAGAAGACTCGATATTTGGTTGATGTCTCCCACCTTCGGGTCCCCTCAGTGATGGCGCCTCCATGTGGATTGACCCATACCTCATCCGCATTGAAGACATCCACCGCTGCCTGTGTCCCTGACCTGACCCCGTCCCATTGTTCCGCCTTTGCGTCCTTTGGTCGCACGAAGAGATGGAAGACGTGGTCGTTGGCGTCAGAAGTCTTTCCTAACAATGATGAGCATTGCTCAAGCCCCTCTGACCCCTTCGGTCCAGCCTACCTATCACAGCAACCGCTTCGGGCTCGTTGAATCCTGTAGTCCTCAGTGTATTGAACGGTGTTGAGGAACATGGGCCATACCCGTCAAGTAGAAGAAATCCGAGTCTTGGTGAAATTCGTAAAACACGACACCCGATCTGTACTTGATGTCGGAAGAGGCTACGATGGCAATGCCATTCTTTGGAAGCTTGGAGGCAAGCTTAGAACGTCGCTGGGCATATTCAAGGGCGGTAATTCCTGGCGTTACTGCGAACACGGCAGGCAGTGATCAGCGACGCGTTCTCATAGTCTGTGTGTTTGATCTCACATTCGCCAGCTTTGAGAAGGTGGGGATGGGTCTCATGCACAGGTTGGCCGAATGATAGCTTGGCCGCAGACACAGAGGCGTATGGGCGACGTTGGGAAAACGGTGCTTCTTTGTTCACTACGCGCCTTGCAGTGCATGGAGTAATACGCAAAGCAATCGATCTTGACACCTTGTTTCGCACAAGGCCACATGATTGCATGCTTGACTATTGCTAATCTAGAGCCATAAGAGAATCCGTTGAACAAATCCTACAACATAAGTTTTAGCCCCATCTAGGCAACTGGGGCCAATGAGCGTGGTTGACCCTTTTGGCAAAGATGACTTCAGGCCTCAGCCCCTGCCTAAGCACTGGCACTGCTATGTTACGTTTCTCGCATGAGCATCTTCGCAATTACATCCAAAATCGTTTGCAGCCATAGAATTATTTCTAGGACAAGGTCTCCTGCACGCCTAATGTCTTCCACCAGTACCAGTACCACCAAGCTTGATGACGCAGATGTTGAATCTTTCCAAAAGCATCTCCGATACTCGGATCGAGTCTTGGCTTTGTGTGGTGCAGGTCTGTCAGCAGCCTCAGGCTTACCCACATTCCGTGGCGCAGGAGGACTCTGGAGGAGCTACGATGCTACATCTTTGGCAACTCCTGACGCTTTCAGCCGGGACCCTGGTCTAGTATGGCAATTTTACAGCTACAGGAGACATATGGCTCTAGGATGTAAACCCAATCCAGCCCATTATGCTCTTGCAGAACTCGCAAGGCGCAAAAAGGGATTCGTAACCTTGAGCCAGAATGTAGACGGTAAACCTACCACCCCTCCACACGATGACAGACGGCTAAAGATTACCCAGGCCTCAGTGAACGAGTAGGCCATCCGCCATCGCAGCTTCACCTGTTGCACGGCTCTCTGTTTGACATCAGGTGCACCTCGTTTTTCTGCAACTACTGTGAGCGGAATGACTTCACGGACCCAATAGTGCCTGCCCTTGCAATACCCACAAGGATTTCGCAGTCGGACCCCTCGAAGACCTCCGAGCCTGGATCAGCACGTTCAGATATATCGGAGGAATCCACAAAACCTGCATTCCCAAAGCCCGAGGCATCTGAAGAGCTGGACATATCAGACGATCGAGTAGAGCTTGCTGAAGTTGGCATTGAAAATCTCCCCAAGTGCCCTCGCTGCCAAGATGGAATCCTCAGACCAGGGGTCGTTTGGTTTGGCGAGCGGTTGCCTGCAGAGACTCTCAGACAGATTGACGCCTTTCTCGCGGAGCCTAAGAAGATAGACTTGATTATCGTGATTGGGACCAGCTCCAAAGTGTACCCTGCGGCAGGCTACGTTGAGGAGGCGAGGGAAAGAGGCGCAAGGGTTGCAGTCATCAACATGGATAGAGCAGACATTCCTGGAGGGAGGCATGGACTTGAGAAAGGAGATTGGTTTTTCGGCGGTGACGCAGGCGTGATTGTGCCAGAGCTCTTGAGATCAGAGATTGGAGACGTCTCTCACAAGATGGGGTGAAGGTGATGACAGATTGTCTGTGCAACATACATTAACGGATGGGTGGAACATTGAATCTACTGTATGCTCCGGAGCTCTGGCCAAGGAATGCAAGGCTAGAGCAACGTTTCCAGATGCCGCTTGAACGGCAGTAGACCATGGGAAGAAAGGCATAGCTTTGATTCTCCATTTGTCCATAGATGGCCTTGTCCAATGGCGTTAACCAGAGTTACATAAGTCGTAAGAGCAAAAAGGCGGGGTTTAGATAGTTCCGACAACGTCAAAGCCAACAATACGATAAAATAGCAGCTGCATTCAGATCTATTTGTTCTGTTGGACCTCTTCGAACATCACAGGCTGACAGGCTATATCTACTCACAGCTCAGGAGAAGGTCCGGGCGAACCTCGGTAGGTTCCACGTATCTTGCTCCCCTCGTCCAGTGTTTTGACTTCCTCCCGTACCACCTTCAGCGCCTGTCAAGGGGTTGGCTACGACGAGGCGCAGTGTTCCGACATCTGCCGAAACGCTACCTGGCTAAACAGACTTTCAGGCACATGAATGATACAAAGCCATCGCCATGCCCACAAGAGACCTTGAACCGCCAGTCCGTCCGCAAACTCCACTCTCCGCAGACTACGCAGCACAGCGACAACGAAAACAGCAAGGCAATAACTTCCATTCCAGCTCTCTCAACACGATGATCAATCCAAATAGCGTCAACAAGACCAGTCTTCACCCAAGTGGAGTAGCGTATGTCTCCCTCCTATTCGGAATCTGGCCTCGGGGCAGGATGGTTTGGCTAACATGTGAGCCCATCTAGGCCACAGCGTGAACACACTGAGATTGAAGAAGAGCTCCATGAGGTAGCACACATCGACTATGACCGTGTTTCGATTGTTGGCTACACTGCCCCAATCCTTCGGACTCCCCATGCTAAGCCACGATAGATTGCCAACCCTTCGGTAGCAGCTTTATACGAAGATGCTTTAGTCTATGAGACCGGTTCAGCCATCACCTCGACCGGAGCATTGACCGCATACTCCGGAGCCAAGACTGGTCGTTCACCTCTCGATAAGCGGATTGTCAAAGAAGAGGGTTCTGAGAAGGATATTTGGTGGGGGCCTGTCAACAAGCCTATGTCACCGCAGGTCAGTGAGCTTTTCCGCAGTCATATGTGTCATATGTGAACGACCGCCGCCACCGACGAGACTTCGTGAATCAAGGATCCAAACGCGGTTGTTTGCATTGGCCTCGGCTCGCACCCCGCATTTGCATCTGCAGCCCCTCTTTTAGATAAGATACTTTATCTTATCGGTATCTGGTCACGTGCCTTCAGCCCCAATTTCTAACCTCTTTCTTGGCAGGTATGGAGGATCAACAGAGAGCGTGCAGTCGACTATCTGAATACTCGAAACAGAATCTATGTTGTTGATGGCTACGCTGGCTGGGATGAAAGATATAGAATCAGTGTTCGCATTGTCTGCGCTCGAGCTTACCATGCTTTATTCATGCGAAATATGCTCATCCGTCCCGCGAGAGAAGAGCTTGCCAAGTTCCACCCTGATTATGTCGTTTATAACGCCGGATCCTTCCCAGCCAATCGATATACCACTGGGATGAGCTCGTCCACCTCAGTGGCAATCAACTTTGCGGAGAAAGAGATGGTCATTTTAGGTACCGAATATGCCGGAGAGATGAAAAAGGGAATTTTTACCGTCCTCTTCTACGAGATGCCTGTGAAGCACAACGTATTGACCCTTCACTCTTCCGCCAACCAAGGCAAAGACGGCGACGTAACAGTAAGAGCACGCTCAGCTGTAGATGGCTTTCCCTACCCTGACAAGACATTATAATAGGTATTCTTTGGGCTTTCAGGTACTGGCAAGACTACGCTCTCCGCTGATGCGAAGCGAGCCCTGATCGGTGATGATGAGCACTGCTGGAGTGACACGGGCGTATTCAACATCGAAGGAGGAGTAAGTCTCATTTATTTGACACTCGATTCGTTGAATGCTTAATGCTGAATCTTGTGACAAGTGTTACGCGAAGTGCATCAATCTATCTGCCGAGAAGGAGCCCGACATTTTCAATGCTATCAGATTCGGCTCAATCCTTGAGAACGTCGTCTTTAGCCCCGAGACTCGAATGGTCGATTATGACGACTCGACTTTGACGGAGAACACTCGCTGGTAGAATGCACTGACAATGAAGCGAATGGTGATCGAACAGTAATGCTGACAATTTGCAGTGCGTACCCCATTGAATACATCGAAAATACCAAGATCCCTTGTGTATCGGACAACCACCCATCCAATATAATCCTCTTGACCTGTGATGCACGGGGAGTTCTCCCACCAATTTCGAAACTTAATCCCGAGCAAACCATGTTTCACTTCATCTCGGGCTATACGTCGAAGATGGCCGGTACCGAAGACGGTGTTACGGAGCCTCAAGCAACGTTTTCCTCATGCTTCGCTCAACCCTTCTTGGCTCTCCACCCCATGCGCTATGCAAAGATGCTAGCTGATAAGATCAAACATCATAATGCTAATGCATGGCTGCTGAACACTGGGTGGGTGGGTGCCGGTGCTACGACGGGTGGCAAACGATGCCCGTAAGCTTCGCTCCCTGTATGACTTCCCGCAACGACTCACAGGACGCAGATTGAAATACACGAGGGCAATTCTGGACTCGATTCACTCCGGGGAATTAGCCAAATCCGAATTCGAAATCTACGAGACATTCAACTTGTCCGTACCAAAGACATGCACAGGAGTACCCGACGAGGTGTTGAATCCGGCCAAGTCGTGGACGGGAACAGCTGACTTCAAAGAAGAGGTGACCAAGCTTGGTGGTCTGTTCGTTGAGAACTTCAAAAAGTACTCCGATGAGGCTACGCCGGAAGTGATCAAAGCAGGTCCCGCGGTCTAGATACGAAGGTGTATGAGCGAATAATAACAATTGTAACAACATGATGATGGAATCTTGGGAAAAGGCTGGATGGTTCGACCTGCTTGAAAAGTAGGTGCTCGCTGAATTGTACATGCAGCGCATCAATACTTCGGAGTGGTAGTTTGTAAGGTAGACAATAAACAGACCACCATCTTTCCGTGAGACTTGGCTCAGTGATGTCTCCCACTCCTAGCAACGACCTACAAATCCACCTTACCTCCAACCACAAATCTTCCACGCAGGCTTCCCGAGTGTGAATATCTCCATCCCAATCCCTAAAGTCTTGAGGATGTGGACTTAGGGCTCCTCGGCGCGCTTTCAGGCCGCTGTCAGAAGCTGTTCGAACGGGAAGGAGAGAGTATTCGCTTTCCAGGAAAGCGGAGTGCACTAGGAGGTTTGGCGATTTTGGCCCCAATGACCTGTGTTGTAGGCCTGATGGGGCCCAAATTGGAACACCAAAATTACTTTACGTGTTTAAGTACTTGATGATCATTTGCCAAGACTGTGGCTGTGCAAGAATTCAAACCCACCTTTCCTATTCTAAATTAGAGCTAAAACTAGGCCTCATTCGTAAATTTCGGATGCGACTGTCCTCAGTTGAATCCAGCCAATCATCAAGCCATCCATCCTTCACATACAGCATCGATTCCCCAGTTCTCACGGCCATCTTGGCCTGCACAGGCCAGCCATATGTGCTGACAGACGTTGACTATAAAGTACGGATACAATGGCTGTCGTACTCAAGCAAGCGGAGCAATGACCGCTACGTAAATGCAGAGTAAAGCTATGTTCAGTAAGGCACAGCTACTGTCGAGAGATTGCTCCCTCCGTAGGATGGCACTCGGACTTCCTGCCACAATACTGGAGGAGACCAAGTCCTTTCAGATGATCTCAACATTGGATTAGAGACAAGTATCGCTGTTATGGACCCCGACTGGCAAGAGGTAAGCACCAATAAGTTAGATTACCACAGACAGGATCCCGAAAGGTGACCTTGGTATGCAACTAGATCCATAAGATCCAGTTACCATCACCCAACATCGCCCAGTTTGGGCCTACGCCGAACATCGGTACGATTGCGTTTGATACGCGTCAGGAATTGCTTTGGGTGGGTGATAATTTTGTAAGATAATCGAGAATGATCCCATGAAACGTTTGCCATCATTCAGCCTAATCATGCAAAGGGTCGGATAACATCGTTTTGTGGCCATCAACTTGATAAATATACGTCTCTCCGGGCCCATCCGGAAGCTGAGGGTTCAGTACATCAATTTCTATTCAATGAGAGAGGAGTAATCTCCTTGGCTGCGAAAAGTATACATCTCACTACTAGAAGGGGTTTGTCGCAATGGCACATCGAGTGCGTACTCAAAATTCTCTTTGCACTCGTCTGCGCTGACTTGGCTGTTAGGGAAGACGACATGACCGACTTGTCGTGTATGACCTTCCTACACAAAGATTCCCAGCACATCCTGGCGGCAGGGTGTCAGCATATCATGTACAAGGTTGACGTGGACAAGGGTCACATGGTCGAGAGAATCGACACGAAGTCTCAGTATACCATGATGAGACATAATCGCTACATTTGTGCAGCAACAAGTACAGGCGCTATCGACTTTCTTGATCTAGGTACTCTTCAAGTAGTCAAGACAATGCAAGCCCACACCTCAAACATCAACAGTATGGATGCGAGAAACGACCTTCTAATCACATGTGGATGGTCGCCAAGGCAGAATTCAGGTGCATTAGGCTTCGATATCTTTGCTACTGTTTTCGACCTCAAAAGACTGGAACAGCTTGGCCCCATACCTTTTGCTGCAGGCGCTGCCTTTGTGCAGATACATCCCAAGATGTCAACAACCGGCGTCGTCTGCTCACGGAGTGGTCAGGTTCACGTTACTGATATCATGAACGCAGGAAATGTCAAGATGATTCATGTAACACTTACGAGCTTTCTTACAGCTTTGATCATGTCACCTAACGGTAATGTTTGGGCGATAGCAGATCAAGAGAATAACCTCAGTCTCTGGGGTTCGCCCAACCATTTGCAATTTTTGGAGAACCCCAACCCTACCGAGTTCGCCGACCAGGTCGCACCGGTGCCCCAGATGGCTGTAGATACGGATCTGTATGTCAAAATCTCATGTGTTGGATGAGTACCGAGCTGACCATAGAGTGAAAGCCCTTTCAGTACGGTAGGCATGCCCTATTACCGAGACAAACTTCTCTCTGCATGGGGCAATGATCGAGTATTCGAAGTTGGAAAGCCACCGCCGGTAGTGGATGCCGACCTCCCTAATCTATCACGGCGTGGCCCTGCAAATATTGGGCTAATTGCACCCAATCCTCGTAAATATCTCAGGAACCAAGTTGACCGGCCATTGACTCCAGATACTAATGGCCACGCGTCAACGGAGCCGAAGTACCTGAGCGACAAGACTCGGATATCTACCAGTGACCACGATGGTAACGAGGATGTCAACGAGGTTACCGCAGCTTTTGCCAACTTTGCTCTGGCTGGCGACGCAGGAGACGCACCACATGGTTACGAGGAGCTGCGCATCAAATATGGCGGTCCTCGAGGAGTGCAAGATTTTGATTTTGGGTAGGTCTGGTACACAACGCTAATTTAAACTCCACTCAGTTGTATTTGGCAGATACTACAATCGAACCCGCTTTTCTGGACTCGAGAACGATATTGCCAACTCCTTCTTAAACCCTCTTCTTCAGATTCTTAGATTCACGCCACTTGTTCGCAACGTCGCTTTATACCATGTCGCAGGAAGCTGTTTACAGGAAGGCTGCTTGCTATGCGAAATGGGCTTTTTGTTTGACATGCTAGAGAAGGCTGGCGGCAACGCTGGGAAAGTGTGCAGGGCTACAAACTTTTTCAAAACTTACAGCAGCAATCCCAATGGTGAAAAGCCCCTGCTAGTATTGAAGGACCATTGGCTGATCTTCGTATGCAGCTGGCAAGATGAACATTGTGGAGGAATTGTCGCCAAGAAACCCTTTAGACGTGAGGCTATTGGCGGCTAATCGCTTTCTTCTAGAGCAAATACGTGAGGACTACAGACTAGTCTCTGGCCGAAACCCCTTACTAGATCAGGTCAGGATTCGAGATGGGATCACTGATACCACGAGCTGACAAGAACAGACACTCACAACATTATCGATTCAGGCTGTCCGTTGTCTTAATTGTCACAATGATACGCGTCGAGAGGAAGAGCCAACTTGCACTACCCTCATCTACCAAGACATAGTGATTCATGCTGATTACCCTGCTATGTATCACATATTGACGAAGTATAGCATCCTGTGGGCCGGAATCGCAGCCACGCTCCCAAATTCTCGGAGGTGCTTAACCGGGGCTTCCACGGTGAACCACAGGCAAAAGGCTGGTGTCAACGATGCAGGAGATATACTTCAATGACCAGCCAGCGAGCATTCACAAGATCCGCAGATGTACTCATAATCAATCCTGGTCTCGACAAAAGCCCGCATAGCAGAAATCTATGGGCTACCCCAAATTGGCTTCCCCCGGAGGTCGGGATCACGGTCGAAGGTGGGAACCTCATGTGTAGCGAAGGCGAACAACTACGGCCGTTTCGAAACTATCGTGCCACCACTATATACGAGCTTGTCGGACTTGTTGTTGATATCGCAAGTGTTGAGCGACAGAAGCATCACCTGATTTCGTTTATCGATGGTACATATTACGCTACTCTGCTTTTGTAAACTTGTGCTAATCGACATTCAAGTGGCCATATCGCACTCCGATCGTCAACAACAGCGAAGCCAATGGCACCTCTTTAACGACTTCATGGTCGGACCAGTCAGCGAGCATGAAGCACTTAGCTTCGTCTCGCCGTGGAAGACTCCCGTCCTGCTGATCTATCAGGTGCAAAGTGCGAGACACCATGTCGACAACTCATGGAAAGACTCTCTGAATATCAATTCCCTCTATTACAACGGGTCTATGAAGTAAGTCTACGCATATCAGAAGCTGCGTCCAATGCTCATAGCGTGTAGCGTCGTACCCATTCCCGAAGGCTTCACTCTCCAACCAAACATTGAAATTCCCACGCACGGCTCTTATGTGGCCATCGACGCGGAATTTGTCGTACTTCAGCGCGAGTCCTTCGACATTAACGCCGACGGTGAGAGGAAAATTACTCGTCCCATCCGCCAAGGCCTTGGTCGCATTTCTGCCCTCCGCGGCAGTGGTCCAGACGAAGGCGTGCCTTTCATTGACGACTATGTCACGATCTACGAACCCATTGTCGATTACGTGACGCAATATTCTGGCATCGAAGTCGGAGATCTCGACCCCTCGAGATCAGACAAGGCCCCGATCTACCTGAAAATCGCATATAAGAAACTCTGGCTGCTGCTCAACCTTGGTTGCATATTCGTAGGGCATGGTCTGATCTCGGACTTTCGACACGCAAATATGTTCGTGCCAGAAGAACAGAGCATAGACACGAGTCTCCTCTTCAAAAAGGGCGAACGCACGCTCAAACTCAGTCTCCTCGCGGATTTCTTCTTGAAGGAAGAGATCCAAACGGGCAACCACGACAGTATCGAAGATGCACGCACGGCTCTGCGGCTGTGGCGGAAGTACCAAGAATTCGAGGCGCAGGGCGTGGTGGAGCAGAAGATCGAAGAGGTGTATCGGTATGGACGGAAGCATCAGTATCAGCCTCGGAGGGAGGAGAGGCATCATTCGAGGGGGGCGGCGGGAGGGAGTAGTAGTGTGGATCTGATGCTTCTGGGGGGCCGGATGACACCCGTTGGCGGCAGGGTGACGCCGGAGGTTGGAGGGAGTGGGGCGGTGACGCCGCAGAGGAGGGGGCGGGAGATGGACGGGGCGGGCATGGGGTATTTCGACAGTCCGTTGAGGTGAAGAGGGTCGCTTTGGCGATGCGGTTCACACAGTCTTCAAGGGTTCAATACATCGGTAGAGGGTAGAGAATTTGCACTTTACCCTCAATAGAACCATGGGATCTGTGATGTACCCTCCAATCAATTGTTGCCGGAGCTCCGTTACTTAGTAAGTAGGCCAGACGTTGTTTATTGTAAGGTAAAGGGCATCGCAATTCCACGTCAGATCTCTCGAGACTGCAGAAAACAATCGTGTCCCCTTGAATAGGCCAGTCACTCACTACATGAAGCGAAAATATTCCACGTTCGAAACAGTCCAGTAACGGAATTGGTTTTATCCTGTTACTAGTAGAGGCTGTGAATGTGGTAGGTATGGTACGGAGAATGGAGAATGGAGAACGGAGAATAAGGTGATATGTCATTACAGTTAGTGGTCGAATGTCTATTCAATGCCATCTTTCGCAAGCAAATGGATACATTTGAATTCTCATTAGGTGAAATAGCCTATTAACAGTTAGGAGACACATGTCTATTAAAACCATCGATGGCAAGCAAATGCAATGTAATGCATCGCATCCAGCTCCAGCAATATGTACGCCGGAACCCCACCCACCCCCTTCCACGCCCCCCGTCAACCCCCCGCCGGGGCTCCTTACGCCTTCTCATCCTTGGTCCGAACCTTCGTCACATTAGTCTGCGTCCTCGACACCGTATCCGCCGGCGCCTCCTCCGAAACCGTCTGCTTCCTCGGCACCCGCGCCAACCAGTAAAGAAACAGCGCGCCAAAGATGTTAAAGATGATAAACGCCCACATGATACCGAAATTCCGCCAGCGCGTGGAATACTGACTGCTCAGCGACGCCAGGTAGACGTTCGTGTCGGACGCGGTGCAGAAGTTGCAATTTTTGGTTGCGGCGGCGTTGGTGAGGTAGCCGCCTGAGGTGGCGATGTAGTCTTGCATGTAGCGGCCGCAGGTTTGGTTGGGGGGCGGGTTGAAGGTTACGTATTCGATGGAGGAGCAGACGATTTTGTTGTTGGCGAGGCCGGTGGAGAGGAGGCCGGAGAGGAGGTAGGTGAAGGGGGAGAGGCGGTACATGAAGATCCAGAAGCCGGGGAGGGTGGAGGGGCCGGCGAGGACACTGTGGGGTTTTTCGGGTTAGCGGGAGCTTTAAGGGGTTGATAGGGGATGGGTATTGGAGGAGGAGGCTCACCCGCAGAAGATTAGTGTTAGGGAGAAGAGGAGCTGAGCGATGTTGCCTGCAGTCTCTGCAGTTTCTATACCTGCGACTACCATGTCTGTGAATGTCGAAGTGAATAGTAGGAAGACCCAGGCGAATAGGAACATCAGCAAACCGCGCTCATGGACTTGGTGGGCTGGTATCGCGTTTTTGTACATGCCTATCGGGTAATAGAAGCAGACGAAGATGATGACGGACATCAAAGTGTTCCATGGTAATTCGACGATGATTTGGGAAAGCATGAAGACTTTCCATGAATACGTTTTCGAGGGCCGTTCTCGTACTTCGTAGAGTGCACGTTGCGTCACGAAATGAGGCATCGTTTGCTGCACAATGTTTCCAAAGATCATCATCAGCATGAAGCAGGAGAAGAGCTGATTCTGGAGTCCTTGTATGCTGATGGCCGAGTCCCAGAAGGAGAATCCGATGAAGAGTGCGGTGGCGGTACACAGGAGCGTCTTGGAGTATAGGTAGGATGGAGTTCGCCAATATTGTTCGAAGACACGCGTCGTGACCGTTATCAACTGGAGAGTAAATGGTTCCGCGAATTCTCGTAGAGCTGTAGGGTCACTGTCAACGTGCTCATTCTTGAGGCTCGATTTCATCTCCGACAGTGTTTCCCTGATGGCTAATTTTTCATCCGACTCTCGCCACATCTGAGGCCAATCGATGGTATTCTGTGATCCTGGAGCTGCACCAATGACATCTAACATCCACTCGGCCGGATTTTCGTCGATACCGCATCTCCTGGCCCCATTGCGTTCGAAGTAGTTTGTCAGCGTCTGCGACCTGTGACCGATACCCCCAAAGTAAACAGTCCGACCGCCACTTGCGAGAAACAGCAAGCGGTCAAATTCCTGGAAAAGTATGGCCGAAGGCTGGTGGATGGTACAAAGGATTGCCTGTCCGTTGTTGGCCAATTTACGTAGCAAGACACAGATCGACCACGCTGTTTGGCTGTCAAGTCCAGAGGTAGGTTCATCGAGGAAAAGTAGCAGTGCTGGCTTTGCAGCCATTTCGACACCAATAGTCAAACGTTTGCGCTGCTCAACATTCAGGCCTTCACCAGGCACACCCACTATAGCGTCCGCGTAGCTGTCCATCTCAAGAAGTTTAATTACTTCATTGACATATTCTAGCTTTTCCTTTCTGGAAGTCGTTTTCGGTTGCCGCAACAAGGCGCTAAAGTTCAAGGCTTCTCTAACTGTTGATGTCGCAAGATGAAGGTCCTGTTGTTGCACGTAGCCTGTCTTACGTTGGAAGCCACTATCACGTTGTCGACCATTGACTAGCATCTGACCTGTAACAACACCCATCGTAACACGGCTTGCAAGCACATCTAGTAAAGTGGTCTTGCCCGCTCCAGAAGCTCCCATCAACTAACGAGGTCTGTCAGTATATGTCTAAAGACTGAGCTTAGGTTCTGGACACTTACAGCAGTTAGTGTCCCGGGCTTCACCCATCCATCAACATCGTCCAAAAGCCTTCTTGGCTCGCCCTTAATCTTGATGTCATAGTGGACAGCTTGCCAATGGAAAATAGCAGTCTGCTTCTGAATGTGCACTGGAATCTCGGTAGTTGTTCTATCAGCAACGATGCCTTCAGCAGTGGGCCGATCATCGATAACGCCCTCTTCATCGTCCCCAGGAACCACTGGGGGGGCGTGACCTCGACGGAAAAGCAGGACTTCGCCCTTGGACCGTGAGGCCGAAACGAATTCCGCAGCTGTCAAATAGATCGCGCCGAAGCCTATCGTCATTGCAAAGATAATTCCTAGATTCCTCCACAGGTGTGAACGGTAGTAGCTGAAGCTTGTGTTGATATAAGTGTCTCCATTGACAAAACTGGATCCAGCTACAGAGCCCACAGTACTACAAACCCTCTCAAGTGGTCCGGCGTTGTTGTATTTACCACCGATAGGTACAACAGTTGAGCAAGGAAAGTCTCGGTCGTGAAACTCGTTGATCATCACAGCCTCAAATGCGTATGCAACCGGATCCAAGTAATTGATCCAGCGAAACCCTGACCCCTAATTAGTAGAGCATCATTGAGACGGAATGTGGTACTGACATGGATGCATGTCTCTGATTGGGACGACGAAGCCGGTGTAGATGACCAAAGCTAAGATGAACACCGCTGCAGGAGCCATAGCTTGTGCGAGGGTCCGAGAGAGGGCGCCGATGGTCCGGAACAGCATGGACATAGCCAAGAGACAAGCAAAGGAGAATAGATAGAATATAAAGAAGGCTGATGGCGTCCTTCGAAGGTTCGTCATGAAGTATAGTGTACAATTGAAGAAGACTGAGGTGAGAATCTTATTCGGCAAATCACATATCATGGAAGCAATGGCCTCCGAGAAAGGGTGGTAGAATGCATATTTGGCTTGTTTCTCCACGATACCCCGTTGCGCGTACAGCGTCAAGATCTATTCGCAATCCTTAGTCAAAGGCAATCGGAAGAAATGGCTACAGATGCACTTACCTCAAGAAAACTGCTGAACGCGTTGAGCAAGATAGAGAAAAATAACAGTGCCCCACGACTGTAGAAGCTGCCAGTATTGGATGGGAGATTGTAAAAGACACTACCTATAATCAAGGCCATGACAAAGTTGCCTATCATGCCTGACAACATTAAGCTCATGTCACCCCGAAGTCTCTGGAACCCTCTTTCCATGCAGAGTTTTACTTGCATGGGTACGGAGATCGTATACGGTGATTTGATGCGCCTACATCTATGTTAGCAGAGGTTTCCTCGAATAGTGTATCTCGCCATACTGTCTTCTCGCCTGCTGAGCTTTTCGCGAATGCTTGAATCTTTGTAGATGCTCCCCACCCAGTGGATAGTCTCTATCGAAAGTGTCAATCTCTTGGATAAGTCGAGCCCTTTCGCCACTGTTTTGCCACACCGCTGCGAAGTCATCTGGCGTTCTTGGAACAAGGTGCTCAAAGCCTTCTCGGATGTTTCTCTCTGCCGGATTAGTCAATGAGGTGAGGAAGTCCCCGGTAGTTGCTCTTTCCGGGCAGGCGAAACCCATATTGACGAAGAAGGCTTTCGCTGTTTTGGTGTTACCAAAGTATATCTGACGGCCTTCATACAAGACGACGACCTTGTCGAAGATATCGTATATACTTTGAGAAGCTTGATAGATGGCTACGGCAGCAGTCGATCCCGCTAAGCTGGTTGAGATCCTCAAGGTTTTAACAAACTCCAAGGCAGTGGCACTGTCTAACCCACGGGTACTGTTATCCCAGCATTGAAGAGGACTGCCACCCAATGCCGCCTCGGCAATACTGACACGTTTCCGTTCACCTCCGCTAACCCCACGAACGAAGTCATTGCCGACTTTCGTATTGTAAGTATGTGTAAGGCCGAAGACAGCCATAATGACCTCAGTCATATGTTTAGCATACTGCTTTCGGGTTACCCCCGGTATGCGATTGCGTGGCGCCCTAGCCTGTGCTGCGAAATTGAGCGTTTGACCGACCGTCAATTGAGGGAAATGAACATCGACCTCGGCTTGATACATACACTCGCCTCGAAAGTCTTTGTGCATAGTCTCCTTAGGAATACCCTGATAATTGATGTTTGACTTCTCGTCGATGTAGAATCCATGGGTCTCCCCAGATATAGTCTTCAATAGGGTAGAACAACCTGAGCCGGGACGGCCAAGAACTACCAACATTTCTCCGCTGTGAACCAACCCCTCAAAGTCACGCAAGATTTGTATCTTTCTCTTGCCTCGACCAGTGAGCTTGTTGAATATAGAGACGAGCTCGAGAGGGTAATTTCCAAAAGTTCTGCCAGCCAATTGTCAGCCATTGGCCTTTCAATTTCGATCGTAGATCACACACTTTTGGTAATCGGTAAGACTTCCGAAGCCGTGTACATTGAGATTCTTGTATCCGATGCCTGCAACTCGCTGAGGGTACCTCTCGGGATCTCGTGATTGCAGCCCTACCAGTGTCCGCACCCATGCTTCAGGATTAAATTTTCCAGACCCTGGATCCAAGGCTGGATCGGCGGTGTCTATAAAAGAATTCCGGTACTGCCCCCCCTCAGTCTTGATAGAATTTGCTGTATCTATTCTTCTGAGCTTGCGCTCGTCTCCAGGTTCTTTGGGGGTTTGCGAAGTGAGCTGCCGGGCGAGCTCTGCGACTCCCTCGGTACTGCCAATCTTCTCGAGATCGCTGGAAGTATCTGTTTCGGTAGACGAGCCAGATTGGCCTTTGAATGGTATTCTTTCTTCAAAATTCCGTGGCAGATTCTCCTCAATCTTCTCGACCGCCTCCACAACGGCATTGGCGACGCTCTGGGATTGAGAGACGGCGCCCCATACCCCCGCTGATGGTGCGGCGGCCATTGGGATTGCAGGCGTTCGCTGAAGTTGGGCTCAAGTTTGGTAGCCAGTGTAGGAGTGTAGCATCGTTGATGACAGTTAATGCAGCATAATGAGTTTCCATAGAGATAGTCAGGCCGTAGTGACTGTTTATATGCGTCATGTCTGTGCAACACTTACTGCGTCGGCTTCGGATAGCCTTGCTCCGAGCTAAGTTCCTGGTAACTTATTCTGCGCTAAAAGCTGACAGCGGTCGGGTGGTCTGACGCTAGATAAAATACTTCAATACTACCTGTTTCCACCAATGGCATGTAGTTACCCAACTTCAAGTCCCTGCTGACTAACTATTAGGCAACAGGCATACGGCTCGGATGCGGGCCTCTGCCAATTTCATCGACATCGCGGAGTGATTCTCTCGCTCCCGAGCCATCAAATCGTCGATTACCTGACTCATCTTAGCTCTGACAGTTAAATGTTGCTGCCTGGTCGTTATTTTTGCTTGCGCTGTCGGAGTCAAGGTGTTGCCGAAGTTTGTGCTTGCAGATTGATGTGATGCTACTGGCTAAGTCATCGCTGCAACATATCGTGTATGGATGCGCAGCCATGAAAAGCACTGCGATAACATAGAGAACGAGTAGCATCTCAAAGAAATACTCGCATACAGGAATTCGCTACATCCTGCATGTTATTCGCTCAATTGCAAGTGCTGCTAGGAGTGATCTTATTCTCGGAACTTATACACGGGACTTCCGCGTTACCAGTCGGTGATGCAGGAAGTCGGTAGCCGGTGATAGACCGCTACACCTCCTGCATCACCATCCGTCAGCTTTCCTATCCACGATCAGGATGTACGCTGTTCTCTTAGTCATGCTTCATCGGGTGACTTACGCTGTATGATCCCGTCGACCCGACGAGATCAAGGCACCCAGCTCTCACATAGGACCTCCTAGGTAACTTCGTCGGTCGGGGCTCCGAATACGATGTTTCGGATAGATCTACCAGCATTCATCCATCCGATCAGGCAACAGTACCAGAGATTATCTGTGGGGAAAGCACCATGGAATGCTTTTCATTATCAAAACGTAGGGTTGGGATGTAGAGTTGTGTAATGGACACAAGTAAACTCGTAAAGCTCACGAAGAGAACAATTCCATGGTAGTCCAGTCTGCAAAGGGGTATGCCAATACTGATACTCTAGAACGAAGAAGGATGGCACAATCCTCACGGTACCTTAGTCATGAGCAAATTCAAAGCAGACCTGAAGTATAGACTTCGTCCGTATGGTATACATGTGAAAGGGATCTATTAACTGATCTATTCTCTTTCTCGCCACTCATCTGTGAAGGAGAGTGAAATGTATGTTGTGAAGGTATATTCCGAATGAGATAGCTGGTCACTCCTTTTACCCCTTAACATTCGTAACAATTCCTTAACTAGCCTCGAACAAACTTGGTCCTTCATAGACTTGAACAGCACAATTCTACATGATATGCTGCCATTGGCTGCTGGTCTGCTTTGGAGATTCTCAACGATGTGAAGAAAGCTGCGGCAAGATCATTATCATGAAGAGCTCAAGAACCCGTTCGTCGCCTAGCATTATCACTTCTTGAGGAATTTTATCGGTGTTACTTGGGAAAGTACTTCGCTCTTTCACGGCCATCTGGCGCCGGATGTCACTTGTGGGTTTCTCTGCAGCAACGATCGTGTTGCTTGTATTTTATTGGCCTGAGTCCAATTGTACAGAAGCTTCGAGGTTGAGATCGGTCTTCACGACCTCATGCTTGAAACATAATGTCATCCTCTTTTGCATCGGACCTTCGAGAGTATTGCGTTGGGAGACTTCCTCGATGGATGACATATACTTGTGGTTTGGACTTCTTGACAGCATTGGTGGCCGGCCGGCGTGGTAAAAACGCGCTTTGAGACCTGAAGCATCAACGGTAGAACTCTAGTCAGCTTAATGTACTACCACGGCCGTAATGGACAATGCTGAGATGTTTGGCCGCTTATCATGCTCATATGGAGAAGCCTGAGTCGTCTCCGATCTCGGAAACAACTAGCGTTGTGCCAAGAGAGTAATTTAAGCGAGCAGAATCACTTCAATGTGGGCTCGGCAAACCTTCCTCTAAAGTATACAATCATTTCCTCGTTCGCTCCCAAAGTAATACATTTCGCACAGCTCTGACCACATAGCAATGGCACCCGTGACCCTGCATCTTGTGAGTTAGGAGTCCTAATATATACTAGGACACAATTGTTGACCCTAGTAGCGCAGCGAAGACAAGCCTCTCGAGCACCGTTCAGCCTGCAAGTGGAAAAATCAAGCTCCACGTAGTGAATGGATTTGTCCTAACGATAGGAGACGCAGTGACCCCCTCTACTGTTCGCCAGCTACTCGACAAGGGCTTTGAGATCAATGTTGAGCGGAGCCCCGCAAGGATATTCGACGATAAAGAGTTCGAAGATGTCCCAGGTGTGACCATGGTGCCCATAGGCTCATGGCCGGATGCTCCCGAATCGGTACGATTCCTGTTCAACAGAGTCAAGGGTCTCGTAGGCGCTGCAGCTGATACTTGGGATATCCACAGCACCTCATCATAGGGCTCAAGGAACTGCCCGAAGAACACTGTAAATTCCTTGGCCTATCGCATGGTTGCTATGGTGAACTGACAGGCTTCGCAAACAGTCCCTCTAAAACAGTACAAATTCCTACCCGACCTCACTAACATCGGCACTAACCCGGTCCTTCCAGCACGCATATACAATTCGCACATTGCTACAAAGGCCAAGCTGGCTGGGAAGACGTCCTTTCTCGCTTCTCATCTGGTGGTGGCACATTATACGATATGGAGGTGAGATAAATTCCACCCGAAAATCTCGCAGGAATAGGACCTGCAACTAAATTACCTTTCCAGTTCCTTGAAGATGAGAACAAGCGGCGAGTCGCAGCTTTTGGTATAATGGCCCAAGCCATTGAATGCATGGGGCTGAATATGTGAAGGCTACCATGCGGGGTTCAGCGGCGCGGCGTTAGCGATTCTAGACTGGGCATGGCAACTCGAACATGGGGGCAAGACGCCATTGCCGGGCAAGGTATGTAAATTCACAATCTGAAAGTTCGATGATGAGCCCTCTTCGAGGTTGTCTGCTACTTCAGCATTTTCATATGTTGTGTACTAGACTCCAAAGGTATACGCTAATACAGAAGCCACGCGTAGACGCCATACGAAAACGAGAGGCTCCTCATCAAGGAAGTCAAGGCGGATATGGAAAAAGGGCTGGCGAAGACAAAAGATGAGTATCCCCGAGTACTAGTCATTGGCTCATTGGGAAGATGCGGTCGAGGGGCTTTGGACCTCTGCAGAGCTGTTGGAGTGCCCGAGTCGAATTTGCTGAAGTGGGATATGGACGAGACGAAGAAAGGCGGGCCTTTTGTCGAGATTCGAGAATCTGACGTGAGTAGCTAGACAACGCCTACCGCTCAACATCCTTACTGACTTTCCAGATCTTCATAAATTGTATATATCTCTCTGCCGATATTCCCAAATTCGTCACAGAGGAATTTCTCCAAAAAGGCGAGAGACGATTAGCTGTTGTTTGCGATGTGAGCTGTAAGTCATCCATCCGAACAATTCTCTACCACCATGGCTGATCCCATCCATAAGGCGATACAACAAACCCTAGAAACCCGATCCCGTTCTGCAACAAAGCTACATATTTCAATTCGCCAACTATCTCCGTTCCGGGATTCGAAAATCCGCCACTGTCATATATTACCATTGATCACCTCCCTTCACTACTTCCAAGAGTAAGCATGCTTTTTGCTCCCATAATGTCGGACCCCGAGGGTCGTCAAAAGACCTCTAGCCCCATCCTGTTTTGGGCACTGCTTTACTGCCTCGAGAACAACGGCTGAATTACGAGTGTAGGAAGCTAGTGAGGCATTCTCTGCGGCGCTGTTGCCGAGCCTACTAGAGCTAAAGGATCGAACGGATGCACCTGTATGGCGAGGAGCCGGAGAGTTGTTCAAGAGGAAAGTCGCGGAGTTGGATCAAGCGAAGAATCCTGCGACTGGCAGTACTATACCTGCTCCAAGGCCGTAAAATTGTAGTTTGCTTTCGAGACAAAGGATCACGACTCCAGAGAAGCCTGCCTGTTCGGTACCTTATCTCAACGGTCAGGGGCCCGACCCCTTGATGGCTGACAGCCAGCATCAATCCGCAGAGTCCAAACACCTTTCGACATCTACTCCGAGCCAGTCTCACTTTTAGGCTCGCAGGAACCCTTGTATTCAAGCAATTTTGCGCCATGCAGAGTTACTCGTCACCGCATCTACCTACTTTCGATGCATCTGTTTCCTTCGATTGGTCTGGCTGAACCCGGCCAAGCCACTAGACACCATTCAGGCCTAAGGTACGTGCTACGTAAACGGAGATAACTTATCATCGCAGAACGACATCTTCGTCAGGATACGCAAGCATTGAGATCTTTCGGGATGGCTGGTGGTGCACCTGTTCCGATACCAGTCTCTGACTCGGAGACAACTGTCCTTTCCATTGCTGATCTGAAGGAAGCCGCTTCGAAGAAGCTTCCCAAGGGTGCCCGAGGTAATCATTCATACTTTTCTTATGCAACGAGTCTTGAAAATCCGCTTGGGCAATCAAAGCATTGTCTCCATTTGGGATAGGTTCTATATCGTAAAAGGGCAGGACATAGCATTCTATCCTCACGAATCTGGTCGAGCTTTTTCAATCCTACTGCTTTTCGCTAGAAATTCACATTGACCACATCTCGATGCCCAGAATTCTACAACTCAGGATCCACCGACCAAACCACTATCCATGAGAATTCGACTGCCTTTTCGAAATACCGCCTGCGACCACGTGTCCTCGTCGATGTCTCTGGCGTAGACACATCCACTGTGTCATTGGGTCGAAAGATTTCATTTCCAATTTCCGTGTCTCCAGCAGGCTTACAAGCCATGGCTCACCCAGACGGTGAAAAGGCTACCAGCCGAGCATGCGCTACTAAAGGCGTCAACATGGCCATAAGTTCTTTCTCGAACTATTCCATCGACGCCGTTCGCTCTGCCGGACTCAGTATCGGCCCAATACACCATACAGTACAGTTGTACACCATGAAGGACCGTGCTTTGCAGGAAAGTATCATCAGACAAGCCGAAGCCGCGGGCTGCATCGCCATCTTCCTGACCGCCGACTCACCCGTCCTAGGTGTTCGCTACAACGAATGGCGCAATGACTTCCGCACCCCTGAGGGTTTGGAGTTTCCAATCATAGGCTTGACGTCGGAAAAGGTTAGGAGTCAAACCCATGATTCTGGCTTTGTAGCTTTTAACGACGACGCGCATAATTGGGCGCGGGATATACCGTGGTTGAAAAGCGTCACGAAAATGCAGATATGGATCAAGGGCGTGCTGACGGCTGAAGATACGGCATTGGCGGTGGAATATGGATGCGATGGGATTTTGGTTAGTAATCACGGTGGGAGGCAGTTGGATGGGGTAGTCGCCACACTTGACGCGTTGCCGGAGTGTGTGGAGGCCGCGAGAGGGAGGATTGGGGTCCATATCGATGGTGGCTTTAGATCTGGTACGGATGTTTTCAAGGCGCTGGCGCTCGGGGCGGATTGTTGTTGGGTTGGAAGACCTGCGATTTGGGGGTTGGCGGTATGTAATCTCTTCTGGTGGTGGCTTTCGGGTCTCTGGGCTGACGTTATGGTGGCTCGGTAGTACGACGGCGAAGCTGGAGTGAATCTCATGCTTGAAACTTTGCATAACGAGTTCCGAAGATGCATGCAATTGACAGGGTGCAGAACGGTGAAAGATATATCGAAAGCTTCTCTTGCGAGGATGAACGCCGAGGGAATTCTGAAACGATTATGAAAGTCATCCTTGATGAAGTACAGGATAGATACACTCCATCATGAAGCTATTTCGTTCACAAGTGTCCTCATCTTTAATCTATGTAAAGGTCACCCATATCACGTTTTCTTACTTCATACAATTCATCACTAATCAACGGTCTGGGTAGTCGATTCTACATACGGCAGATATTATCTCAGCTTATTATGACCCATCTAGCATGGTCTTCCAACCAGTGTCAAATGAGACTGCAATTGGGAAATACGCAAGACTAGCGTCCATACCACATGTAATACCTCGAAACAACCGTGATTCTGCAAAGATTGATATGTGCCCACTGAAACCGAACACAACCGGCTCTGCAACGCGTTATGCACTACCGATGAATAGAGGATGGTGAGGCTTGAGGGAGCAGTAGCAGTCGCAGGATGTAACGGCCAATGCTGGAGCGTGAGTGGTTTGAAATTCGCGCAATTCAGCATCCTGATTCTTGAGGGCCATCTAGTGATTGGTAAATCGAATTTGCTGCGAGGTGCTGATCCAGTACTGCATTGATTGTTAATCTTGATATCAAAGGCGCTAACCGTTTGAGGTGATTACCTTATTCGGGGTCGAGACGTCCACTCATCAAATGTTTCTCATCTCTAGCTCCCTACTCCAAAGTTTCTTGATCCCACAGTTCTGTTGGCCACTTCATTGGCAGCAGGGATTTGATTCGACCGGCTGGAGCAGCAGAGTGGATTGCAACTCCCCAGGTATGCTCTACGTGGTCGCCAAGACAGCCAATATGTATGCATCCACGAACACACCCTCCAAAGCCATCAGGATTCTTCCCTCACTTCCAATATCACACAGCGATTGGCCGATATGCACGGCAAGTGCAGTCTCGCTAGGATAGGCTTTTCACCAAGAAGTGGAATACCCGAAGGCAGCACTCAAAGCAGTCATGCATGCAAGGATTGAATCCTGAGCAATGTCACCACATCGGTCTTGATTGGGATGCTTAATATTGAAATCTGCATGTCAGTGGCCTTGGTCGGACGATCGGGCACACCCAGCAGCAAGTGCAATCTAGGATGCAGAATACCAATCTTACGTGCATGTGGCGAGCAGATGTTCCACCCGTGGGAAACCGCTCTGGTTGATCTTGCTAGAGCAGAAGCTGCAACCGCTATGATCCCTTGTTATCACCTGCACAGATTTACCCTATTCAGGAAGCCAACATAGTTTCCGCGCGTATGCTGGGACCGAAAGGGTGGCTGAGACTTTGGTACCACAGAACGACTTGCTCTCACTCGAGACGAGTCATCAGACATTGCACCAGAATGCGCCTACGAGTCACCTGGACCGCCAGTGTCGATGGTTCCGCCGTGCTTTGTGATCTAACCCGGCGGCAATGCATCATCCCAGGAAAATGAGGGGTGCCCCACATGTTTGAACCAATCCATTCCGCCGGCCGAATGCTCGTTGCTGTTGTCGACTGCAGGGTCTTTCATTAAGCCGATGGCCTCATCCGAGGGACGGAAGAACGATTGGCCAACAGATGCAGGCCGTGTAGCCCGCAATCTGAAGTTAGATACCTTAGGGTCTACAGTCGCTGCGTTTTCAATGGGCAAAAGCATCGTGGCTTCCAGCTGCCGCTACCGAAAGCGGGGCACCACGCGATTATTATATTGTGGCTTTGTCGATCAAACGCTAGAAGGCAACTAGAAAGATAATGGAAGGAAAAGGTGGAGCTGCAATGCACAGTGCTTCCGGAAAACCGCTAGGGGGTTAGCGGCGAATGACTGTAGCTTTTTGTCCATGCAGAGTCGCCCTCCTCGCGTCCAATTGCTGCGCTCTGCAGAGATCAGCTATTTGATAAGATCTACCCTCTGCACTGTACACCAGATCTAAGAAACCATCCGTGGTCCCAACCCTTCTTTACCAAGAGCAAGGGCCACATGGCTATTGTCTCATCCATTGGGTCTTGGCAGTCTGGGGAAATCGTGCAAGTCTGTTATTAAGATACCGCTGTCTCGGGGTAATATGACCAGCCAGGGGTCGTCTGGGCCTTCGATCCCACGGCGACCTCATTCGAGGATTTCAAACCTCCAGCATTCCTATGGAGCGCGAGTATCATATGTCCTTGCACGGAATAATCGGCAATATAAATGAGACAAATCACAATTTTGAGACTTCCGAGTCGATCACACGACTCGACTTGCTTTACGACCATCTCAAGTACATGCGACGCTCTATGCGACCCAATCCCGACTGTCATAGCGATACCATATCCCGGCCACAGGTCGCTCCTAGGCTCTGCCCAACAAGCACTAGCGGGCCGTTCAGCCACCAAACGGCCCAGGGTAGGGAGCAAGATGGGGATATGCAGCAGTAGATCCACGTCATGCAGCACAACAAAAAACTTTCTGCACCGGCTGGCCAATTGCAGCCTGCCACAAGGATCTCTATAGTCTCAGCATTCCTTCGCTCTTTGCGCGTGTCGCGTCTACCTCAACCCTACTGCTGCGGAGGCTGCGGAGGACTTGCTGATCTCCGCGTGCTTCGATAGCTACCATGGGCCGGTAAATTGTGTCTTATCCCTCCAACGTCCCGCCATACCCTATACCATCTTCCGTCCCTCCATCTCTGTCTTCTTTACGTGTGCGGACACTCCCCAACTGTCTGATTGAATCTACTCCTGCTACATTGTTTGCTGCTATGGAGAACATCTCAAAATTCAACGTCGCTCGGCGGCTCGAGGGGCGGTCGCTGCTGATAGCCATCAATGCCGTGGCCTCGCTGTCTATCTTCTTCTTCGGTTATGACCAAGGTGTCATGGGTGGTGTCAACAATAATCGCGACTATGCGAGGACAATGGGCTTTGGCGATTATAATGAAAAAGACGGGACGGTGAACGTTTTGAAGCCGCTTCTTCAAGGAGGCATCGTAAGTTTCCATCTTCATTTTGGTATGGATGGCTTGGACTTAAACGGCGCTAGGTCGCTGTTTACTACCTCCCAGGAACTCTCTTCGGTGCATTCCTTGGAGGCTGGTTCGGCGATCGGTATGGACGTATAAAGACAATTGCGCTCGCCTCAGTATGGGCTATCATTGGGGCAACTCTTCAATGCTCTGCTCAGAACAGCAACTGGATGTTCTGCGGTAATGCTTAACCATCTGAAATTCGGCTTCACTTCGTACTAATCCACTTTCAGCTCGTGTATTCAACGGTATCGGCACTGGTATATTAAATGCAATTACTCCTGTATGGGCCACCGAAACAGCCAGCCATACTTCGCGAGGTCAATTTGTTGCCATTGAATTTACGCTTAACATCTTTGGTGTTGTTGCTGCCTACTGGATTGAATAGTGCGTCACTTCCACACTATTCCACTGAAGGCAGCGCTGATTCAAAGCTAGTGGAACATCATTCTATGGTGACGGCAAATCGTCCTTCATCTGGCGCTTCCCCATTGCCTTCCAGATTGTACCTCTTATATTTTTGCTCATCGTGGTCTGGCTGATGCCCGAGTCGCCACGCTGGTTGGTCAAGATGGGACGGGACGAGGAGGGACGTTACATCCTTGGCCGCCTCCGTGGCGAAGGCGATGGGCAGGCGGAAGCTGAGTTTCAAGACATTCGCAATATCGTCGAGCTGGAGCGCAAAACATCGACACAATCGAGTTATTTGGCTATGTTCTTTGGTTGGGGCTCCGGAAAACTTCATACTGGACGTCGTGTTCAGTTGGTCATCTGGCTACAGATTCTTCAAGAATGGTATGTGCAAATGGCTTTCACCCTTTCACGCAGTGATCTAAGATGATTACTTCCAAAATCCTGCCTCGCAGATTGTTTTCGAAATCAAAGAGCAAAACTGATTGAGGGTGCACACAGGATTGGTATCGCTGGCATCACGATTTACGGTCCTACAATCTTCGGTATCGCCGGTATCACAGCCAAGGATCGCCAATGGGTCTCAGGTCTCAATGATATCACCTACATGGTAAGGCTCATATTCTATCCTGGACGAAAATTATTGACAATTCCAGTTCTCAACCCTACTCTGTGTATTCACCCTCGATCGCATCGGCCGCCGCTGGACTCTCTACTGGGGCTCAGTAGGCCAAGGACTCTGCATGTTTGCAGCCGGAGGCCTTGCCCGCGCCACAATCAACAGACGTGACAGGGGCGAAGATGTGTCAGGGGTCGGTGGCGCAGCCACGTTCTTTGTCTTTCTCTTCACCGCCATCTTCGGCGCAACATGGCTAACAGTACCCTGGCTCTACCCGGCCGAGATTTTCCCCTTGGAAGTGCGAGCCCGAGGTAACGCCTGGGGTGTTGTAGGCTGGTCCATCGGAAACGGCTGGACGGTAAGCACTCACCCAACTTTCCCCCTCAGCATCCATAATCCAAGATCCATCAAATCACTAATAACAACCCCCCCCATTTCCCCACACACAGGTCCTCCTCCTCCCCACAATCTTCAAAAAGCTCAACGAAAAAACCCTCTACCTCTTCGGCGCCGTCAACGCCGCCACAATCCTCATAGTCTGGGCCCTCTATCCCGAAACCAACCAGCGTACCCTCGAGGAAATGAATCTCGTCTTCGCCTCCGACTCCATCTGGAACTGGGAAGCCGAGCGCAACTTCGCCGTCCTCAAGGAGCAGAACCCGGAGCTCGTACAGGCGGCGCACAGAGGCGGTAGCGTGGTGGATCCCGAGACTGGGTATGCGAATCGGAGGCAGGGCAGCTTGATTCCTCGCAATATGAGCTTGGATGCTAATGGCAAGGGGGGTCATGGGGTGGATGATTCGGATTCGGGAGAGAAGGTGCATGTGAAGCATGGTTGAGCACCACGGCGTTTTTGTCAAAGCCGAATGCTGTACCCCACCTGCTTCACATCTATCTACATCGATCTTCTTCTTCTTCCTCTTTTGCGATATCCTAAACAATCTCATTGGCGGATCAGGTCTACGCTATGGGAATGATTTTGGTAAAATCCATCTCTATCTTGCGCAAACAAGTCTTAGATATCAAATCAATAGATTAGATTTTTCCTCCGTTTGTATCATTCATGGACACTTTGCTCTCCAGTCCGCGCGCCCCAATCATCCTTATCAATGAACGCGATGCAATGCACCATCCTCATTCCTTGCATCGCATCACATCACATCATAGCACAGTCTTCCATAAATACCTGCATGAAAACGGATATGTATGGTACAAGTAAGTATAGCATTGCATACCCAAGCCCAATCTCCACACTTGCCAGAATTCCAAAATTTGCGAAAGCCGACACGTATTCGAAAGAACACAGGCAAACCCTCCAAAACTTCCAGCTATCGCATAGAATGATAAGGTAATCATAGGTTGATACGCACACAAGATATCAAATCAGCTGCTACCTTTTTTCTACCTCATGCAACTAACTCTATTTGTACGGAATAACCAAGATTGAGTAAATTGTGATTTCGCCCCATCTCCTCTGCTGACTAGAAGGAAAGAAATGGAAAGAACGTCAAATCCTAGATATAATGATTTCAATCTCGAAAATAGCCTCATCGATATAATTCCTTCCTGCAGTGGTAAAGGGAAGATTCGTGGGATGTTGAACGCAGTCTTGGTTGTCTACATAGAATAGGCCCACTGAGTCCGCGCCAGGGATACTCATCTACTCGTAGAAAACCCATAGAATGAATAGAGATTGCATCCCATCTCATCTTCAGATTCAGCTTCTCTTGAGCTTGAGCTTAGTTTCCTAACCACATTCTCTCATATCACCCAATTCGTTTCCAAAGAAAGTAGCATCTTCCAGCCTCCTCCCTTGTGGGCCATTGTAGATTTTGGGGTTTCGATCGTGGGAGGTGGTGGATTTCATCGAACCTCTCGTTGTGGTTTGAACTCATTATCTTTGGATGTGCGGCTGAGTCGGGGAATATTGGGATGGTAGGATGGCTGTTCAGGGGTGTGGTGAGGATCTTCATATGGTTGATGGGGCATTGCTACCTTGGGTGTGGCATGGAATTGGTTGGAAGAGTGCGGAAGGAAGGTGGGACTGGTCTTTATGGTAGGGTGACGGTGTCGTAGGGCGGAGTATACACCAGGCGGATATAATAGCGAGTATTACACTATTGCCAAGGAGTCTTTGGCCGAAGTTCTCGATACCGACCTTTATTGAAGGCTGCACGTTTGAATGACAGAGTGCTTTGCCTGTGTTTATGTTGAGTGATTTCGCCACTATGCGAGAGGGAAGACTTGGGAAGCTGTAGCCAGCGTAGTGGTGGACTTGGATGGAAAGAGGATGAAGCGACTCTTTGATTACTATAGAGTAGCAAGTCGGCTGTACTTTTCGATTGGAATGTGGAGCGTCGCAGAGCTACTGAGAGACGTTTGGCTCAGCCCACAGCCGTCAGCAATGACAGTCTGGTAATCTTGCTATCGCCTCCTTGGGAGAGAATGGTGGGAGTGGCAAGATCTTCATTGTTCCTGGGACCCAGCAGCGCCAATGACCACAGCTTTGTCTTGATATTGAGGGATGAGGTATCCCAAGCCATTCCGAAGGTCCAAAAGTGGGAGAGGATGAACGTCGATCCTCGGGTGCTTTCATGCGTTTTGGCAGCGTTGCTCTTGCCATTCGCTCCTCCCACCTATCCGTTCTCCGCTTCCTGATATCCAATCTTGTGACAGTGTACTCGGAGTAGCTCGGTGCTCTTTGTCAATTCAGAGTTCTGCCCCTAGCGCAAAGAGGCCGGCCCGAAATCAACGAGGTTTCCAGTCGGTCATCAATACCTAGTCGTTGGAGCATATGTAATGAAAGAGAGGGGGAAGCCATACGTGCCCTTATCACTGACTTATGTAGCATGATGTTTTGCCTCAAGTTACCGATCATGACTTATTGTTGATGCTGGTGTTGTCCCTTCTCCAGAGGAATGAAACCTTTCGCGTCTTGCCTCTTTGTATGCGGTGTTTTCGTCAACCATCGTGGTATCCTTGTCGAAACTCCAAACCACCATGCCCCCATTGAAAATATTTACAAGAAGGTTTTCATCACCAAAAAGCAAAGAGCGGTAGTGATTAGTAACACAGTACTCCTTGTTCAACCCTTTCTGAGGCCAAGAGTCGTACCATGATATCAATGTAGACATTGGAGCTCGACTACAGACGGACTGATCAAAATCAATGACTCGCAACAATGGATGTGCGATAAGGTAATGTCGATAGTATGCAGCGTCTTTATAGAAAAACATATCAGACATGGCATGTGAACGGTCAAACCCTTTTATAAGACGGGTATCGAATTCAACTCGGTCCCTATCAAAGTCGTAGCGTACACGTACAAACTTGGCAGAGCTGTCGTTGCCGCTGGCATTTCCAACAAAAGCCCATGCAGTGGCATATTGATTGGTCTGCGCGAGGATGGTGTCCTTCGCATAGTCCTCAAGACTTTCCCTACGGGGACCCTGCGCCGTCCCCTGAGCATGGATTACGCCAGTAAGGCCGGCACGGGTGAAGTGAACGGACTCGACCTCTCCAATACCACCATCGAGATCGCGCTCAAGGAGTACGACTGACGCTCCTTGCTTGTCTAGCAGAAGCTTGGTCTCCAAGAACTTTAGGTCAAATCCATGTAAGCTGAGCCAGAATGAATGAGTGCACTGGCTGTTCAAGGTCCAAGTGATCATCTCAATTTGCAAACCATCTCCCATGAAACGCGGATGGAAAGCCACTACAAGGCTGTTGGATGAGAGCATGATTTTTGTAACGCGAGCGGACGGCATCCTTAGCGACACGCTCATCTGTTCTCGGAACGTCCAGAGAAAGCACTTCCCGGATGTACTGATTGCTGCTATCATCGATGACGATATAGCTAAATGACGTATAGGACTCCTGTCTCCGGTCACGAAGGACAGTCTCATTCCTGTCTTCACGTCTAGCGACCTGCAAATGTAACAATCTCTGGCATCGGTCCAAGCCACCACGCCATCGGCATACGCCACAAGGTCGCTGTTTAAGTCATCCGGGAATACTTCGAAATCAAAAGTACTCATACTAAATGCGTTCCCGCTTCTGTAAGCATCTACGTGCTCGGCATTGAGCAAGGCAACCGTTTTCGCAGAAAGGCCATCACGAACACCAAGAGCAGGATCTGAAGCAGGATACCATGACCAAAGAACCGCTGTCACGACACCAGGAGATGCCAGGATATCCCGCCACCTGTGGGATACCTTTTGAGCTTGAAAGACTTGGCGTAGAGGTAGATACTGTAAGATCATCTCACTGATCTCATACGGTACTTTGGCGACGATGTCGCAATGAAAATCTACATTGTCGGTCATCGATCGGAGTTCTCGGATCTCTTGACGTGTAAGGGCATTCGTGAAGTTATGAAGCCTGTTTCAATGTCAACAGACATGATGTACTGGGGGACCAGTGGCACTCAAACGCTTGTCGGCGAAGTCTGTTGTTTTGAAGCCGAAGAAAAGCAGTTGTAGGTGCCCGGTAATCTTCAAAATCAATTTCCATTTCGCTTGGTTCCTGAGTAAAGTATGGTAACTTTAAGAGTGAAGCCGGTGGCAGATTGATGTTGAAGCATGTCGAGCATGTCCTAATTCTATAGGATTGGTCCTACGAATAAGGTACGCTGCTTGGATGATGTCCTACTGTCAGCTATCGGTGTATGTGACCCATCACGATTGCTCTTGTCGAGAGAACCTGATAAAAGTATTCTAGTAAAAGAGTAATGGTACAATAAGCGCACGCAGGCGATGGGTGGACTCTGGCGAAGGACCAAGCGCAAGTCCACCATCGTGATCATGCATACAGCAGCTAACCATGAATAGCTTCCGATGAACCCCAATCCATTACCCTCGAATCGATACAGAGCCACCTACAATCCTACCCGTCTCACATCCCACCCAAACTCCAAGCACTCGATGTGCTTCGACTGGAAGAAATACCGACAAAGCTCGCTCGACGGAAAAAGAATGGTGACGCTTTCCTCGAGAAGAACGAGGTTGCGTCGCTGGTAGAATGGAAGCTGTGCGTCTTCTTCTCAATACACCATGCAACGAGCTACAAGGCGCTATTCTGACTCTCATCCACAGTAAACACGGCACCTTCCGCCCCAACCTCGCAAACCTCGTCGCCTCAAACAACGACTCTGACATTCTCTCCGCGACCAAATCTGCCTTCGCGACCTACGAAGCCGACCATGACGCTTACGCCGCTTCCATAGCAGCACTCAGCAAACTCAAAGGCATCGGACCCGCCACAGCATCGCTCCTACTCTCATGCTACGACCCCATAAGAATCCCTTTCTTCTCCGATCAATTATTCAGATACGCGCTATGGCAGCGAACTGCAGGCTGTGGCTGGGATCGGAAGATCAAATACTCAACGAGCGAATACAAAGAGATGTTCGAGAAAGTGCAAGCGTTGCGAGAAAGATTGGAAAGTGAGAGCGGACAAGAAGTAAGCGCGCTCACTTTGGAGAAAGTGGCTTATGTGCTTGGGAAAGAGGCACAGTTGGATTCGAAGCAGGATGCTGTACAAGGGGGCAAAAGAGAGGAGGATGACGAACCGGTGCAGCCGTCTAAGAAAGGTAGAAAGAGGAAATGTGCCACAAATGGGGAGGAACCACAGCAGCAGCCCGCAACGAGGAAGAGGAAGAAGCGTTCTCGACCGTGAAGCCTGCCACGAAAAAGGACGACCTGGAACCAGCCCCAGAAGCGAGATGTAAGTCCGCATTGAAAGGACAAAATAACGAACGAGGACATCAAAGGGCACGAAGCTTGCCTACATAAAGCATCTAACGGCTCTCCAACCGGCAAAAGCCCAGTTCATAAGCTAGACTACGAATGCAGAGATTCAGTAAGCGATCCCCCTACTCCGAGATCGTGGTCAGAGTGAGAAAGCACCACAGCACTGTGAGCAAAAACCGAAGAGCAGAGAACTTCAACGCTGGTCATGGGGGAAGGGAGGATGTGAGGAATGAATGACAATCTAGTGGGAGACATCTGAGGTTTGGATCGAGTGGTATGAGCAATAGTAGAAAATGGTGGGGGAGGGGGGGGGTTCGATTCACACCCTAGAAACTCGACCACTATTTGTGAGGAGGAAAAGAAGAAGAGTGTCATGTTTCTATAGCCAAGAATGAGAGCAACACACTCCGTTCCATATTAACAATTACAACACACAAAACCAGCTCTATCTACAACGGCATGAGCAAACCGAACCCACGTCCACGTCGTTCGCCATCGCTCACGCCCATCCATCCGTGCACCAGAAGATGCAAATCCCAACTCCGCAAACACCATCGCTGTCGCTCCTCATTGATCAATCGCCTTTCATAAAAATAAAGCCCGGTCTCCTATTGACGCCGCACGCCACGCTTATTGCTGACAAGCTAGCCCACAAAATTCAACTCCGCCCCAACCTCCCCAGCCTCCCCAAGCCCTAATCCTCACCCACAGCCCCCTCCTCCCCCTGATGTTCCCACATCCGCCTCAACAGCCCCTGCACCCCCTCCCCCTCCACCCCCCCCTCCCCATCCCTCCCCCCCCCCTCGCCCGCGCTCACGCTCCCAACTTCAAACCTTACCAAGCTCCTGCCACCCCTCGTATCCCCGCTGCTGCCCACAGGCGTCACCGTAACAGGAGTCTTTCCCCCCTTCCCCTTCATCCCCACCGCTGCCCTCCTCTTCGAATCCGCCGCCTTCTTGCCCAATCGCTGGCTGACCAAGAGATCCGCATGGAAGCGACGCGCGTTTCGATACTCCATCCCAGCCTGATGGTACTGTCTCGCCAACCGCGCCGCCATCTCGCCGCTGCCTGCGTTGAGGTTCTGCACGCCCATGGCAGCGCCGTGCTGGTAGAGGAGCGGGTGCGAGCTGGAGGGTGTATCGTGCAACGTGCTGAGGCGCTGTAGGTCCAATTTCAGTTGGGTGAGTGATTTTCCGGCTGTTGGATCTGCGCCCCGAGCGGATTCGTAGGGGGAGACGCGGGGTTTGATGGGGCTTTTGGTGGAGGACTTTTCTGACTTTGGGGGGAAGACGGAGGAGCTTGATTCGCCGTTGTTGAGGCGGGGGTGGGTTAAGTTTGCGGCGGATTTGACGCGGCGGGCGTCTGGTTTGACCGTCGTCGGGGGTTCTGCTGGGGATGCTGGGAGGTGTGTGGAAGAGAGGTTCTTGGGCCGATGGACGAGGGCGCTTTGTAGATGCGAGACTGAGTCAGGCGTCGCGCTGCCGGAACTCGAGCCGGTGCCGCTGAGGAATCGTGAGATGCCATCTGCGGGCATCGAAGGCTCCTTGGCGAAACTTGGGTCGTGGTTGTGGCCAAAGGCTGGGGAGCCCGTGGAGCCATTGGGAGTGATGGTAGCAAATACATTGGACATCTTCGCGTCTGGTCGAGATTTGTTGCGATCGAGGAGGCGATGGGACACCTCATCGCCGTCTAATGGGTGCGAGTATTTAGATGTTTTAAGGTGACTGTTTTCTTTTGTGTGGTCGATAAAGGCGGATGGATTCAGAGGTGGAGAGTCGGGTGGGGAGTGAGGTAGATTTGACGGTGATCGAGCTGGCGGTTCGTCTGGAGAAGGCGGATCCTCCAATTGTGGAGTTTTGCGGCCAATTGAGCTGTGACGAGTAGTATGCGGAGATTGCGAATTACTCGCCTCCTCCCATTCCTCCTCTTGTTCGTCTCCTACCGAGAAGTTGACGGTCCCTTTCGAAACGAAATTGTCAGTACCGTTCCTGCGCACGTTGATCTTCGTTTGGGCTTTCTCCGACTTCGGCTGATTTTCTAATTTGTTCATAGCGGTGTTCGAGGCATTTTTCTTCAGGGAGGTTTTTGACCCAATTCTTGGCAAGCTGATCTGAGAGCTATTCCTATTGACATGCTGCGGTGTAGGACTTCCAGTAGGTGAATGCGACGCGGATCTAGTATGGTTTCTCGCATGACCAGTGCCATCTCCAGCTTCGGCAGGATTTAGCTTCGACAGCTTGTGTAATCCTTTGCCATAGGAAGGCACTCTTGGATGTGGATGACGACCATGACCAACAGCGTGGGCCTTATGTAGTTTTGTTGAGGATCCTTTGTGGGATTTGGAGAGGTGCCCGACCGTCGGTGAGCCTCTCGATAAAGACTGTGACGATGAAGCGCGTTGGTCTAGTTGAGGGCGCCGCGCTGGAGATGTTGAGTCTTGACCGGGCATCTTGCTCAATCTTGATCTGGTCCGTCGTGTCAACGCTGGTTTGTGGTGCTGATTGCGGTGTAATTTGAGCGGCGTAGGGTGTTGTGGGATCGCAGCCACTCGAACGTGGTGAAATGAGGGCTTGGACGGCGTAGCAGGATATATCCGTGACTGACTCTCAACCACGGCTTATTATATTAGTATCTAATGCGGGACAGTACGCCTGCAGGATGAGTGAGATGTTCGAGAAGGGAGGGCCTTGGTAGTGGCCTCATTGCCCAATCGGCTTTCTTCCGAGTCATCCCCTTTAGCGCTGCCTCGCAAGGCATTCATACCGGCACGACCGGTAAGCATGCAAATGCCACGATGGAAATGGGAATTTCAATTATATCGATCATGGATATGCTCCGTACGTATATATTCATTGTCTATATGGCGGAATATTCATTTACATGCAACTACTTACGCTTGAGCCCTTGTACGCCATGCTAAGAATCCATATATGCTGGAGAGATCTGCTCAATAGACCTCAAGCACATATCTAAGCTGTTCCTTCAGCTTTTTGATTTCTGTCCTTGGATTTATCTTCTTGCCCAAAGTTCTGGCATCTCTGGCGATGGCATCCTCGAGTACATTAGTAACGTCAGGCACTGGCCAGGTAGGACCGCCTAGGATGCCATCAGCATGTCTTCCATATATGGCAGTGATAAGAAAGACTCACAGAGATAGAAAGCCCCTTCCTCCTTCAAATAGGCCTGAATGATGTCGTTCATCGTCTGCCTCATTCGATCCTGAATATATATCTTCTGAGGCTGGTCGCGCGAGAAAGCGCGACCTAGCAGCGTAATGACACCGGCATCTTGGTAAGCTTCCCATTCCTCGCCATAGCAGTACTCCTCCCGTTGATGACGCGAGCCCATGTAAAGTAGCACAGCGCCAATCTCCTTACCTTGTGCCTTCTCCCAAGCGCGATGTTGGACAAAGGCACGAAACGGTGCAAGACCCGTTCCAAGACCAGCCATGATGAGCGGCTGAGTGGACTTTGGCGGAAGTTTCATCACGCTCGGTTTGACAGATACAGTGACAGGAGCCCCAACTCTCAACTTGTTCAGATAGCGAGTGGCTTGGCCAAATCTATCGCGGCCTTGAGGGTCGACCCAACCAACAACGACAATCATCAGAGCGACGCTGTCTGGGGTGACTTTCTGGCACGATGCAATCGAGTATTCTCTCCGCTTCATAGGATTGACAATCTTGACGATGTCATGGAATTTGGGATGAGCTGACGGGAATTCGAGAAGGATGTCAGCGTAGGTGATAGTGTCAACTTCTGCCCTTCTCTTGAATTCCTGGTTCCCCTCTTTGGTAGGACCTCCCATCGTGGTAAGCTCCTTACGCTCACTTGGATCCTCCGCGTATTCTGCCAAAGCTTCATAGAAGCGTTTTGGTGGCCGGCCGAAGATGTCAATGTTTTGTATGAGAGCCTGATAGACGCTACGATTTTCAAGTACATCGGGGTTCTCACGGCTAGTGACTTCGACAATCTCGTCCGGATCCAAATCATAGAACTTGATGAAATTGTTGACCTCTACTTCGTCGTTCTCGGCATGGATACCCAAAGCCTCTCCAATCTCGTATTTGAGACCAGAATCGCCGAGGTCGAATTCAATATGGAAGATATTCCTGTCGTACGATGGAGGTGTGAGTCTGCGATTCTCTCTCACGCGGACTGTGTATGTCTGAACGGAGAGATCTGGCCGAAGAGCAGTCCTCGTGCTGTAGGCTTCCCTGAACGCCAGGCCCTTGGCTGCCGTCTTCCAGTCTTTTAGGTAAGTAGGTGGCTCCACTTCGATCTTATCGAACGCATCGAAGCTGGTGATGCCGATATCTTTCGGCAGTGCAGGCAGAGGATTCTCGTTATTAGTTGTGGCCCAAGCCTCGGGAATCTCTACGAGACGCAAAGCATCATCCAAGACCTTAGCTAGGTCTTCCAGAATCGAATTATTGCCATTGACTGAGGCTAGCTTTTGTAGTCCAGTCTTTTCTTGGGCTGGCAAAGCTGTGCGCAAGAATGCGATCTCGACCACGTACTTCTCTAGGGCTGGATCATTCGTCACCACTTCAATAGCGGAAGGGTCGAGGATGTAGAGTTGAGCTGCTTTGGTAGCTAGAGCCTTTTGAAAATCCGCCGGCAGTTTGCTCTCAAGGTCATCATCCTTTATTCCTGGCAATCGGAGTAGTACTCTGCCGCTTGTCTTAAGCCCTTTGGCAATGTCAAATTCCTTGAGCAGACTCTGCTCGCCGACATAGACCACATCGGCAGCATCAATAGAATATGATGCCTCGATGGATTTCTGAGACTTTCGAATGTCGGTTCGAAATACTCCCCCTTGATGTAGGTTATCGTACCCAGTCTTTGTCGTAACATTGTTTGCAGAATCTGTTGCCAAGGCTTGACCAAGTGCAACAGGGGCATCGACGGAAGAGGAAGTATCGATATCCCAGAATGTATACTGCTGAACAGCTGCAGAGTTTAGCAGTTGCAGTGCTGGAGGAGGCTCTGATCCGTTGAATTGCTCTTTGTGCTGAAGAATCGGCTTCTTGACTAGTAATTGGAACGCAGCTGCAACAGACACTGATGTCCATACGGTTTCCCTAGGGTACTTGATATCAACAACGGCAGGATGCATAGACCATTTATCCGAGAAAGTGACTGCAGCTACCACATCGCTGAACAGGGTCGAGCGTACACTGCTGTCTGATGCAGCCTGTTCGTCGTGTACTTGACCGAGGACACCAATAGTCTTTACCGATCCTGGAAGAGCAGCAAGGAACTTGTCCTCAACAAAGGGCCTATAGACCCTAACATTCAGGACGCCAACTTTGGCACCATCTCTCTCCAGTGAAAGCGCCACTTGCGACGCAAGTGATGATTCAACCGTACCAAACACCACTAGAACCGAGTCTGGCGAGGCGTGACCTCGATATTCGAAAAGTCCATACTCCGTGCCTAGCTCACCATTGAAGGTATCCAATAGACGGACGACCTTCGCATCCAAATTCATGTCCTTCTTGCCATCGGCCGAGACATCATGCTGAATTGCTTTGTAGGTGTTATGCAAACCGGCTTGATCTAGTACGTCAATGACCCGGTTTGTCTCTCGCCCAGCGCTGACACCGTCATAGATATGTATGGTTGGCACGATACTCGCAAGCAGCGTAGCAAAGAGCGACATATGCTGTGCTTCGAATGTCGAGAACGAAGATACCATGCCGTAACCCAGCTCCTCCGCCAGCGAGAACGCGGCAAAATAGTCCGCGACAAGCCTGGAAGAAGCTCCAGCATAGTCAATGGCTGCTATGTGAGCAACAAAAGGGCTGGCAACCGAGTAGAGAAGCGACAGCTGGTCCAATGCTGCACGGAGGTATTGTAGGGTCGAAGACGATGCGAGGATCGATTGGGGGACATGGCGCTTCTTCAGATCAAAATCCTTGGAAAATACATATCCCAGAGCTATTGAGGCAGCACCTTGCCTGATTTGCATGGACTCGACATTTGTGGAGTATCCATATGCATTTTTCGCCCCTTCCTCAGACCAATGCTTGACCGCGACATCGAGGTCGAAGGTTTCAGGCGAGTACGTCCATAGCCTGTCCGAAAGGGTGTATGCAACTTGCTGAACCAGTGTCTGCGTCGTGACATACGTGGGTCCGCCAATCGAGGACAAAGACTTTAGCTGGCCGAATGGAAGGCTTGTCGAGAATTGCTTGAAGGCTTTCAATGGCTTCTCAGGTCCCTGCTGTGATGGCTCTGGCTCCGCAATACTGATCTCTGCTGGGCCATTGGACTCTGCTGACTGTAAACGCATGATGGCAGCAATTCAATGCGACGCTGGAGCAACCGAACAAACGATAGAAAGCGAATATTGGACGGCAATACAAGATGACAAAAGCGTTAATACTTTTCTTGCCTCTCACATTATCAATTTCCCGAAGCGATGGCGTGCTTTAAGCTAGTCGCGGATCTATCCGAGATTAGATAACCTTAGATATCATCTAGATCTCGGATGGCTCCTCAGCAGCATTGCTTCCCACTTGCCCATCCACCCTTTCGCCCATAAACCTCCCTCCCATCCCACCATCCACCGGGTTTCCCCCTCGCCCACAACCCTGCCCCCTGTAAGCCCAAACCCCTTCTTACCGCCCACCATCCACATATTCTGTCCTCATACACTCCTCCTCCATTCACCCCCCCAAAGCACACTAAAATCCAACGTCGAAAGCCAGCCGCAAAACCCTCACAACTCAGAGACACCTTCATATCAAAACTCATACCATGAGTGTCGGGAAGACGACAGAGAATCCGATCAGCAAAAGTGATCAAGCTGGAAGGAATAGGAGTGAGTTGGTGAGGGCTCATGTCCTTTCTGGGCTTGCTTGATCACTGTCTTCGATGCGTGACGACGTGCGTTATGAACAATGTGGGAGATTGCACATAGAATTCATGTTAGTGTTCCCAATTGTCAAATTCACTAATTTGTCATAAAACAATGATAGGGTTTTATGGAAACAAACTTTGATAGGTTATTCTTCGTAGCTGTTAGCTACTAATCTCCTACCTGATCTTGCCTTATCCGCGGTCGTAGACCCATGGCGAACTTCAATGCAACCCACTCTCTCCCGTGGCGGCCATATACTTCTGACACTTTATCATCATTTCGACCTGACTCGAAATCTCCTGCAATCTCCCGATCACTTTCTTATTCCCGTCTACAAAACCCAAGATATTGTATTCAATACCAGTCTCCTGGCAGAACTCCCGAACCAGGACCTGTAACTTTCTCAGATTATGCCTGGGCACACGTGGGAAAAGATGATGGACAGCTTGAAACTGTAAGCCACCATGAATGAAGTCGAGCCACGGAGGACACTGAACATCCATCGTTGTTCGCAACTGCCGTTGAGCGAATGACTCTCCGTCTCCGATATCGGCCGATGGCATTGCCCAGTGCGATAGTGTGATCTGTACATGAAGCGGCGCGGTAACCATGTGGGACATCACAACAAAAGCTGTGCGAAGTTTCCAGGTGGGAATGCTAAGCCAGAGCAAGCAATATCCGTATAGAAGCCAGTAGCACATGATGCCTAGTACTTCGACGGGCCGTGTCCAGGCCGCACAACCGAGGTTTGCAGAGCGGGGAGATAGGAGATGGGCCCAGGATAGAACATAAAGATTGAAGCGGGCGATGGCCATGATTGGATAATAGGTCCAGGTCTGGTATCTGACAGCAAAATCTGCAAAGGCATCCCAAACGAAGATAAACCCATCGTAATAGGTGGACTTGATCGAGCGGAAGTAGGCCGAAGACGTTGCGAATAAGGGCACATTTTGCAAGTCAGGATCATGGTCCTGGTGCAGTAAGCAATTTGTGACGTAGTAGGCTGGGAGTAGATGCTCACTGGCTGATTCGTGACAAGATGATGCACATTATGACTGCACTTCCACCAACCTATTGACATTCCACAGCAGACGTCGGCTATAAATATACCAATCAAGGTATCTATGACGAAGTTGTGTGTGATGCCCCTGTGGCCTGCATCATGTGCAGTAAACATGATTTGATGCTAGGTTTGTATCAGTATATTAGGATCAATGTAATTCGACAAGGATGTACCTACCCAGAATAGTCCGAGGAAGGTTGCAGAAGTCATGTACCATTCCGCTCGTAGGCACACAGCAAACATTACAAAAAGAAAAGTGTATCTGGTGAGCTCCTTGCCATATTCGACATAGTTGCAGTCGTAGAAGCCTTCTTTTTTGACCCTGTTGTGCAACCTCTGATATTTAACGGCAATCTGGCGTTGAACCTCTGGGTCTAGCGATGGACAACACTTTTTGTTGTCCTCAATTTCTTGTTGTAGAACCGAGGATATGTACTCCTCCCGTGATCTGGGTGCTGAGCTGATAGAAGGTTGGCTCACCCTTTCGTGAACATTGATTATGTTGCACCTATGCTTCACACCCCGATCTGACATTCCGATGATTGATGACGATGTTTCGAGACTTTTGGTCGGGAGGGCAATGGCGGGTTCGGACTGTCCATCATCTACATCATCAACCAGGTTGAGGCTCGTTGTGCTAGAGTTGAACGAGGCAGAAGATGAAGTCGAGTCGGTGTCAGTCTCGCCGTCGGTATCCGTACCAACATCTTCCTTGTCCACAGCTTCACGAAACACGCCTCCTCTTATTGGTGGTGTAAAGTTAGTCCAAGGCCCGTCGATTCGACCTATGCGGTATTTGTTCATCAAGCGTATGGCCGTCATGGAGTGGTATCTGCGAAGGCACAATATTAGTCTTGACGACTTCAATAATCTGGACGCGACCGAGATATTCCAGACAGATTCATTGGAGGACACTGACACCACTCACCTCCCAATGGCTTACCATTTCCGGAAGAGGTGAACTCAAGCGGGATATGCTAGACACGGAGTGACAAGGGAGAGAGGATGAGTTACGCATTGATCTCGTCCGTGGCATCTCGCCCAACCATGTGTTGTATAGAAAGCTTTCCACCAGGGTGATTGTCGAGCCATGCATCAAGCTGCATCACACTCTTGTTTCTGATCACGATGAGATGACCGGCAGCAATGAGGCCTTCGATCGTTCGGCGAGACAGCGATCGAGTGGGATCCATGTCAGCTGATACGCTGAGGATCTTTGTTTGGGGTGTTTATGGATAGTAGAGATGTGCTGCATGCTGTCAGGACACAATGGGCGGGGGATTGAGAGTTTTTGCCGGTAGGTAGTGTAATTTATCGAAAGAAATAGGTCAGAGCGAATGAAGGGTACGCGTGCGACATGACGGCTCTCCCGCAAACAATTGTCTCGTAAATCGTACCTCGTAAGTCGTCGATCCCCAATCTCTTGAATCGAAGGCTAACATTTTCCAAACAAACACTAGCCTCTCTTTGGTATGTATTGAACGAGGCTAGTGTAGCGCGGAATGCCTGATCTCATCATGTCAGTGGGCAGTGCGGTATCACCAGGCAATTACTCCGTGCGAGTACGGCGAAGGAAGCTGCGATGATACGCCGTGCAGCCTCTCAAACCAAGGTGACGTGCCTGGATGCAGGCGCGGCGGAAGGGAACGCGACTGCATCTCGGACCTGGCAGCCCCTCTTGCGGGTAGAATAAGATTCCGTCCATTCAGGGGGATTTAACCGAGGATCCCCACCAACCTTGGTATGCGCAAATTTCATCGAGTGTGTGTCAACGGTACTTCTTCCGTCATACAAAAGCAGTATTTTGGTACAGTTCCAACACTCCTACAGGCCGCGATCGGTAGCGATGGAGAGCTGACAAGGTAACGGACGATAATAATGTACACAGCACGCTGTTGATTAATGGAACGTGGATATTTGCTATTCTAACGCTTGGCATGGACGGATCTTACCTTAATTTATCCTACCCGTTTGCCCCTGTCTTGGACCCTGCATCCGTCCATAGAGTAGGCCATAGGTCCGGTACTGCGATCCTCGGCCTGGATTAGTCGATCCATTACATTACTACCTTACTAGGTAAGGTACTTTATCGAACAAACGGCGCGCTTGACTCCGACTCCTTCCAAGTTTAAAGTAGTACGCCGTATTATTGGTATCGTGTGCCAAATTGCCGACGTGGCTGAGGTCGTCGATCGACGCGCGTTCTGGCCAGATTCATTTTCTTTTGATACAATCTATTCCACAGCGCAAAAGCTGTTGCCTACTACCTTACCTTACCTTCATGCCAAAGCTAAGTAATCATTTGCTCGCCCAATGCTATCAATGTGAGGGGACCGGAACTTTCGTGAAGGCATGATTCGCTGTGGTATGATAGAGATATCTTTGTGAGGCCTTAATAAACAGCTCGGATATGTGCATCTTAAGCGCACTTTTTTATTCCATCTTCCTTGAGGCTTGCTCCTCTCCGGGTCTTTAAAATTGAGCGACAGGTACTCTTGGAAGAAGGACTGAATGCTCCACCACTTTTGGTCGTAGCGGAACCATTAGGTTCTTCCGGATCCGGGCAGGATGGAACAAACATCCTACAAAACTTGTTGCTCAAGACAGGTATGTGCACCAGGTCTGAGCAGGGAACGTCTGTTGTGGTTCTATTACATAGTCCTTGAGAAGCGTTCTCTCTAGCTTCGGGATCATGAGACCCCTTTGAAGTTCTTGAGAACTGTTGGCTGGTGAGCGGCCGGATGGGGTGCTCCAAAGCCACAAAGTGGACCTTGAATCTTAATGTTGATTGAGCTCCGTTATCACTGCGATTGACAACATACAAAGTACTCCGTAGAAATCTGGTAAAACCCTCCGGACTGTTAGGAGCTCTTCAACTTCGTCACACGAGATTAGATCATACCATCCACGGCTGAGCGGCGAAAATTGATGAATATTTTATATATTGTTTTCAGGACCGTAGTTAAGTAACTTTAGTGCCATGTCTCTCGGCTAAGTGCCGAACCTACAATCAGTGAAAGTTAACTTACTCGGACGTGTTTCCGACAGCCTAATCCGTACAAGTCTCAAATTGATATCATCGTCGTTGCAGGAAGCTGGCTCTGACAAAGCCAAGATAAAACTATCAGTCTTTAAACACCTGTGGTTGATTGACGACTGAGAACTCTCACGGATATCTTGGCGTGTTGCCCAGAACTTGCACCTGCTGGTATTGAAATTACAGGCCAAATTATAGGCCACTTCCGCCCGTCATGGTTGCCTCTACCACAAAAATATGGCAGGCTGCCCTATCTCGATCATTTGATCTCCGAATTCCAGCCTACACACGCATGCCTACTATTAGAACAAAGTCTCAATGCCAACCAGCATCCCGGAGAGTACTTGCCTCCCGCCGGTTCTCCCAATCCATACGGTCCGCGTATCCGAGGAAAGACTCGCAAGATAAGGATAGCATAAACACCGAGGCTACGGAGTATAGCAAAAGTGCGACAGATGATGAAGGAGCACGGCAGGAGGATGCGGCTTTCAATCCAGATATCACCAATCCGCAGGAAGAAATGGACAAGGCTGGAGAGCGAACTGGAAAAGGCACAGTGAGCATCCAGATACTGAGCGAACCCTTCCTTGGGTTCCAACTCTGGCGTGCGCAGCTATCTTGGCGCCTTCCCTTGCAGTTATGCAATGCTAGAATTGATTGAAGTTGTAACGCTATGTGAATCTGAATGGGATTACTAACATTGCTTCAATCCACAGGATACCAATAACCCACTCGATGTTAGCCCTGCAAATCCGGATGTCAGCAAGCAACGGGGGTCGACAGAAGGCGGAGCAGAGAATTCGAGTGCCAGCTCTGATTCTACAAGCGATAGGGGAAGATCCAGTGGCGGTGGGGGACCCCGAAAAGGGACTAAGGTGTCATGATTGCGGTCATATTGATCAAGACATTGCTTGCATAGCTGGTTCAAGCAGTGAGGCCAATCATATTCAAGTTATGACTATGCACCTCATGGCTCCCTGGAAACCGAATGCGTCTTGTCCTTAGGGCCGCACAACCATGCCCCAAAACCTCCGCCATCCCGGATGTACATGCCACAAAGACTATGCAGAGATGTCTCCGTTTGGGTCGGTATGATAGGATTGGCTACAGACGTACCACATTATGACCAGTGCACTGATCTTTTGCCCGAGAATGCTACAACCCGTCGAAGATTCGTAAGTGTTTCAGGGCGAAGCGAAGGCGCGATTTGATTGCATACATAAGGCGGTGTACACTACCGCGATAGCATTTGCTTTTCTCCCATAATCATTGGACAGACGGACACCCTACTGAAGTCTGCTCCAATGTGATGTGGAACATGAATATTGTTTCAGATTCTGTGAAGCATATAAATAGACGCCTGCATTCCCCCTGCATATCAAAAGATTTTAGCATCCTCACACAGCCTCCTCCACCAACTTCAGCTATTGACATCCCTATCACAATTGAACATATAGAAAGAAGCTGGAACTCTCGGCGCCTTTGAAGATGTAGGCAACGATATCAGCTTCGACTCCGGGAGTCGTTGCATCGCGGAATCCCCCAGTCGCACCATGCCTGGCGTCCGTAAGCTGGCTCTTTTTTTGTCTCAACGCCCCATCGCTTTCGGGTCTCCGAGGCCCGCTGCTGACCTCAGGCTTACGCCGCAGCTCCTGATACAGTAGCCCAAGTGAAGAAAGGCTTACGAGGCCTCTTCAAGCGTCGAAAATCGAAGGAGTCAAAGCCTCTGCAAAGCCAGCCCGAGCCTACGTCCACTTCGAGCTATGGCGGGACAACAACCACCACCGCGGCGGCCGCTGCGCCCGCGACAGCTGCAGGTGGAGCACAGGGATCAAAGAATCGTATGTAACTACTGGCTCACTTACTGTGTACCCGCTGACGATTCACAGGAGATTCGCCCCTCCCTCCTCCGCCCCAATCCGCATCAACGGACCTCAACAAAGCCCCGCAGCTTTCTGCACCAGCGCAGGTCGAGGAGGCAAATGCCATCGACCTAAACCCTTCGATACGCGGTGCCGAAGAACAACCATCGAGAGCGGTAACCGAACCCTCGACCAAGGCAACAACCGAATTATCGACAGGCCTGACTGAACCCTCAACCAAGGCAACGACCGAATTGTCATCAAAGCCAAACACAGTATCACCTCCACGACTGACCGAGACGACTACGGGCATGAGTGCTACAAGTGGACCGCTGGGCGATCATATGGAGGAGGGGTATGTAGATGATGACGAAGTCGTCGGAGCAAAGGGAGAGACGCTGGCGAAGAGCGAAAAGATGAAGAATGCGGATGGAGGGGAGAAGATTTGATAATACTTGAGATAAGGAGGGTTATGGCAGAAGCACAACCGCAGTCTTACACTACTCTCGTTATAATCAGATCGATAGCTGCTTGAAGCATGCACACAGACTGTTATGCAGGTGGGTTCTCTTGAGACAGAGGAATGAAAGCTATTCTATCACCGAGGAATATGATCCTGCTTCCTTGCCACACATATTCCCACTTCATTCGTGACCCGTACCCTACCTACACCGCACTTTTTGTTATAAGAAATTCAGATCTGGCGAAATACATACAAACATATCCTCTTCCTCCTGGCTCAGAGCTCTGAATGGACTTGGAGAACCAACTTGATGACAGGTACCTTATGAGAAGAAGAGTTGACTGTTCGGTGCAATTTTATCATCTTTAGTGTGGATAAGTAAGGTACCTTAGATGGTTGTCATACTAGTAACCACGCTAAATTCACTTGAGGCTGTGCCTTTAGGTACTTCACAGCCATGATCGCTGGGAAGAGCATCAGATCGTCCTCATTTTCGAGCTACCATATCTTTCTTGACTTCGGCTTCGCGACCGAAGAATATACGACGCCAGCAAATGCACATAAGCCGCGTATATACCCACGCACAATGCAAATAGGTAACAGGGGTATTCTATGTGCAACTAAAAAATCTCACCTCACGCCTCGCAATGCACGAACACCCACCACCCAACACCTCCTCCCCGCCCAACCCCCTCAATAATTCTCACTCAACCCCTCAAACCCCGGCACATTCCCCGTACAATTAAAACCCCTCTCCCAAACCCTCTTCGGCAAAATCCCCGCCTTCATCCCAGCCTGCCAATCCCACTGCGTCGCCCCCTCCGTCTTCCACGTCCAGTAAAACCAGCCCCACGCCGTCTCGTACGAGCTCATCTGGGCCTCGGCGTTGGTCATGAGCCAGGCCTTGTAGGCGTCGCTGTAGGAGGAGGGGTCGGCGTTGGCGTCGGCGCAGGAGCAGGCGGAGGATTTGGCGGGGCAGGAGGGGCGGAGGACGGAGGGGGAGCGGTCGGTGCTGTGGAGGGTGCCTTCCCAGCGGGTGCCGGCGCCGACGTCGTTGAGGTAGGTGGTGCAGTCTGTGTCGGCTTGGGACCATTCGCCGCAGAGGGTGGGACCGAAGCTTTTGCAATCGATGGGTCAGTCTTTGGGGGGTTGGTGACTGAGTGATATAGGGGAGGGGAAAGTCGGACTTACCCAGTCGTCTTGTCCAGACTCTGTTTCATCTGGCCCGTCCACCCTGTGCAAGCATAGTTGACCTTCGCAGTGTGATTGAAAGCGATCAACGCCGCGTCGAAAATCACATACTCATGCGCATCCAAGACCAAACCCTCGACGCCCTGCAGCTGTCCTTGCCATTTGGTGAGGCCGAGGAAACCGTCTCCAAACGCCACCGTCTGGGTCATGCCGCTCTTCCTCACAATCTGCGTCGCGCTCGTCGTCCAATCCACAACCGCGGATATCGGCAACTCCGTCATCTTCGGCTCGTTGACGAGGCCATAGATGGTGATTACGTTCTTATACCTTGGCTGTGCGAAAAAGGTCGACAGCTGAGTGTGCAAGTCCAGAGACCGTTGCGCATTTAATGCTCCATCGGTTCCATTCAGCCAGCCGATGGGCCCCTGCTTCCCACTATGATTCCATCCATTTTGACTACCCGGCAGAGCATGCAGATCCAAATCGACTCGGAGTCCGTACTTCCTCGCATACTCGATCCCCCGAAGCAGGTACCGCCAACTGATCTTCGGCACATACGTATCTCCAGGGTACGTCGTCACAGCCCAGTACGAGTACGGTATCCTCACATGATCGAAGCCGGCGGCCTGTATGGCCGCGAAATCAGACTCGGCAATGAATTGCGAATAATGCTTTTCGATAACCTGCGCCGCTTGACTGGGACCCAGCTGCTTCGAAAGCGTCCACTCGTCCACGATGCCCTGGTTCGACTTGTACGTGTTGAAGAGGCTCGGCGTGATGAATGGTTCGATCGACAACCATCCTCCAACGTTAACGCCTCGAATCGGCATCTGCCCGTACGCCCACGCTTTGTCCAACGCTGGCACGTACTGATTCGCCTGCACCGTATCGTTCCACGTCGAGTTGAGTCCCATAACCGGCAGGTCCCCAACCGTGTCGTTCGTAAACGTAACATTGAAATCTGTCGTGTCGTACCACGTGAAAGGATCCAGGATCGTGTTTTTCGCTGAAGTGGGTATATCGCTCGCACTGATGCCGCTCAACTCCTTATTACTCGGATTGCCTCCGCCCGACTTCGCACTACCACCGCTGCCAGCGCTATTGTTGGACTTCATCTTGCTCACCACCACGGCAACAACCACGATAACAATTACCAACACCAGCAACCCCAATCCAATCCAAGTCTTCCTTCCCCCCAACCCACCAAACCTCCTCTTCCCACTCCCCTCATCAACACTAAAATACCCACCCCTCCTCCCCTTCCCCCCCCCTCCCTCCTCAAGCAACGGCCCACTAACCCTCCTCCTCTCATCCCTGCCCATCCCCTCAGACCGCCGCCGATGCTTAACCTTCTCCTTCCCCACCCGCCCCGTCACCACCCTCTCCTTCGTCCCCCGTCTCACACTATACAGCCTCTCCTTCTCCTTCCTCGCCCTCTCCCCAACCCCACCCCCACCCTTCTCATTCAGCGCATCCAACCTCGCCAACGCGTCGAGAGAAAGCGGCGCCGTACTGCCAACCGTAGAATACGAATCATAGCTCTCATGCTTCTCTTCAACCACCGTTTTGCTCCTCCGTTGCGGACTCCTATCTTTCTGCCTTGAAACCCGCTTCGGCGTCCGCGGTGGGGATCGCTCCCCACTCCCCCCATCGTCCTCTGCATACTCAACCACTATCTTCTCCCTCTCCTTCCGTCGTTCCGGGCTAACCTTCCTCTCCCTCCTCCGCTCCTCATCCCTCCGCTTCTGCGGCGTCCGCTCCTCTTTCGGCGCACGTTCCGGGCTTTGATTCCGCCGCCGCCTATGTGGTCGCTCGGGACTCTGATCTGCAGGTTTGCGTGTTCTGGATTTCTCGGGCGTGCCGTGTTCTTTGCGCGCTTCTCTTTCGGCGGTGTGGCGGGTGCGGGCTCTTGGAGGGTGGGTGGGGGAAGGGCGGTGTTTGCGGCGGTCATCGGGGGCCATTGGAAGGGAAGGGTTGGGCCCTGGGTATAAGTGGAGACGCTATTGGGAATGTAACGGCATTGTTCTGGTGGTAGGAATGCGCGCAATGTAGTGCCTTTGCGGTGTGGTGCTTTGCGATATCAATATTTAGCCGAGGTTCGTTGTTGTCTGGGCAACGGTTTGGGATCATGATTTAGAATACAGCATACGTAGACACGTAGAATTATATGGTCAGGGCCGTGAGCCTGTTCGTAGAAATGACATGAAGTCTTCATCAATTTAATCCTGCTACATTGATTCGATCTACTTGTAGATTTGATAGGGAAAGGAGCATCATGTCTAAGATCACCACCTCCTCCCATAGACGCTGTCCTCCTGCCTGGGCTTCCCGGCAACCGGAGGTGTGACTCTCCTACTCTGCTCTCTCTCATTCGCCACGACATATGCACTCCCGGATGCCAGACCACCAGTAGTCAGCACCTTGGTCTTTACACCTAAAGTAGGATCGACGTCATGCCGTCCGTCGTGCTCTGCATCACGTTTGAATAGAGCCAGGATGTCTTTCATGCTCAGCTTGGCAACATCCTTACCCTCAATGGCTGCATTGGCCAACGCCCGCTTCTTCTCCTGCAACTTTAGGATTCGGGCCTCGACTGTGCCGGCAATGGTAAGCTTGTAGACCGTCACATCCAAAGTCTGGTTGAGGCGATGTACACGGTCGATGGCTTGCTCTTCGACAAATGGATTCCAGAATGGCTCCAGGATGACCACCCTGGATGCAGCTGTGAGGTTGAGACCTAGTGATCCGCATTTAAGACTGCACAACAGTATACGCGTCTGGCTATTGTTGCGCAGACGCTCCAGACTAGCTTCACGAAGGTCGTTGCGCATGCTGCCGTCATAGCGAGTAAAGACCAAGCTGTCTCGTTTCAGGAATGGCTCGATCAAGTCAAGCATGGAGGTAAACTGCGAGAAAACGATGAACTTGTGATTCGAGGATTCGCGATGAAGTATCTTCAGGAGATGTTGGATTTTGGTTGAAGTTGTAATTGATGCTGAAGATGATTCGGAGCCGGAAGATGAAGCCTCCTCGTCTGATTCTTCGTTGTCTTCTGTATCTCCTAGATCATCATTCCTGTCATCTTCGTCATCCTCTGTATCTAGACTGATCACCTTTGGTCGTCGGGATCCCAATACTTTGATCTCAGACTCGTCTTCGGTGTTCGTGTCGTCAGATGCAAGAGATTCGCCACCTCCTTCTGCGTTCTCATCATCAACGCCACCAGCTTTTTCTAGGCCTTGAAGATGACGCTGATGCTCAGGGACGATCCAGTGGGCGTCCTCTTCCTCATCCGAATCGTCCAGGATGACATTCCGCTTCTTTGGCGCTCGAGTCTGCAACTTCTCAGACTTCATCTTGGCCGATGAACGATGCTTTTCATGCTTTCTGCGTTTGCTCTTATCTTTACCAAGCTTTTGGGATGCTAGATCTTCGTCGCATTCAGTACATCTGATGGAGCTGGTAGAAACCTCAGCTTTGCTAAGCTCAATCTGGCAGACGTCACATTGCTTGGTCTGCATGCTCATGCCACCAAGAAGATCTGCCATTTCGTCCATGTCGTTGTCTGCAGCCTTCGTTTTGCGGGGATTTCGAGTGCCCACAGTGCGTCCGGTGGTGAGCGCATCTCGATCCTTAGCCATGCTACCTCCGACGAGCTGTGGATGATTGCAAGCTTGCCTCAGACGAAGCAGAAGCACCAGAGCGCTGGCGTAATTCATCTTCTCACCACCCATCATCTGCTCCAAGCTCCTATCAGTGCGCTGCTCCAAACGATCGTAAAACCTCTTCTCCTCAGGACTAAAAACAGCTTCGATACTCTCGATCTTTCGGGCAGTTATCTTGAAGCCGCTGCTCTGGCCGTCCTTACTAGGCTTTCCTCCAGGGTTGAGTGCTCCATTCTGCTTGAGCACATCCTTCGTGCGTCGCTTCATGAATGCTTTGAGGTAAAACTGTAACCGCTTGATTGCCACGCCCCCTTTCCCCTGACTCAGCGGCCTTGTGATCTGATCTTTCCATACCGAGAGATCATTATAGGGTTTGATCCTCAGAAACTTGATGAGACTCTGTAGCTCATCTAGATTATTCTGCATAGGCGTCCCTGTCAAGCACCATCTATATTCAGCTCGAAGAGCGTAACATGCTTTAGTAGCCTTGGCGTTGCGATTTTTGATGGTATGTGCTTCGTCAAGAATAGTACGGTACCAATGGATCCCAAAGCAGCCTGCTTGAGGTCCATCCTGTCGTTCAGAAGAGCTGCCGTGTTCTGACACAAGGATCTGATAAGTGGTAATGACAACATCGTACTTCTTCAGGTCTTCGAAGCGTTTGGTTCGCTGAGGGCCATGGTGTACGCAAACCCTTAATCTGTGGCTATCTGATACTCGGTTCTTGATCTCTGCTTCCCATTGCTTGATAAGGGCGAGAGGCGCGACCACAAGTGTGCCCTTCCCGACAGTCGCTGATATTGCCTTCTTGTCGCTCACAGCTGCAGTGGATGAGTTCTGGGGCCGCGGATTGGTCAGCAGAAGCGCGATGGATTGGATAGTCTTTCCAAGGCCCATATCGTCGGCCAAGATCCCTCCTTTGGGCAGAATGCCATTTTTCTTCTTCGTTCCGACTTCTTTCTCTCTCATCCAGGCGACGCCGTCCACTTGATGTGGTAATAGCTTTACCTGCAACCCTTCCACAGTGCCGTCGTCTTCCACCTCCTCTTCATCTCCCGAGTCTTCGTGATTGTGGTTTTCCTTATCCTCGTCTGATTTAACGCCAAGACCCTGCAGCTTTTGAGTCAAGCCAGTCACAGCCGCCTCAACCTTCTTCTTACGGCCTCTCGTACGTGGCTTATCTTCCTCTTCTTCGAAAGCGCCCTCCAAGAGTGCTTTGATGTTCTCGGTAGCCTTCTCAGCATCGACGTACAGGTACGGGTCTGCGGCGCCGAAGCGGTTATCAAGAAGAGCGGCATCTGGGTCGTAACTATCATATGAATGAGGCTTCGTGAGATCAATAAGAGGCTTTTGATATGCATTGACTGCAGCGAAACCGCCTATCAATGGATTGAATGTCGAGAATGTCGGCACAGGGCGAGAATACATATTCCAAGCAGGGGCATCAGCAGGCCGCGGAATCTCCACCACCGCAGGGTCATGGCGTGGTTGTGTTGGCTGATGAGGTCGGAATGGATCTACAACTCGGTTTGCGTTCGCCGCCGCCCTTTGGAGGTGTGGCTCCTCGGCATTGGATGCTGGTCTATGGTGTTCTGGTCGTGGCTGGTTGGCTTTTGGGACGTTGAACACATTATTGGGCTGCAGTCGGTTCTGCAGAGGACTTGGCTCGCCGAATCTTGGCTGTCTTGCGCCCTGAATGATTGGTTGAGGTGGCTTCTGAGGGGTAGCCTTTGGTGGCTCTCGCTCGACAACCATCTCTAACAATAGGGTTTAGTCAGATGTGAAAGAGTCTTTAGTGATAGGTCCCGTTTCTTCGGAGTTGCGAAGTTCGACGAGTCCCGCACTATGTAGGTGGAAGTTCAAGACTTTATTCAGAGAAAAGCAAGCTGGAGTTCCCGGAATTTTTCTATATGTAGATCCAACCTTGACATATGTAGGCAGATGATCGGAACGGGACTCTTTCTCTTCGCTTCAGGGTGTATCCTCTTAATCCACTTCAGTCGAGCTGCCTTCTCTATGTATAGCAGTGAAATCTGCGTCGAACCCAACGTAGTTCTTGCTGGGCTGAGAGCAGGCTCTCCTCTTACAAGCTGATGCTGATGCTGGCGCTGTTGCTGGTGCTATCTACCCATCTGGTCAGTCAGCTACCCGCGACACCTTGTAGATTACTCACAGTGATCCAGTCGTTACTCACAGCAAAACTATGGTAGGCGATTTTGGTGACTGTTGACGTGGTCGATCCGATAGGCAGTTGATAGGGAACCAAACATTGGGCGCCGGAGCAACGTTAGCCTAGTACTAGTGGCAGGTTTATAACACGCTAATTTGCAGGCACGTGACCGTAGATATACAATACGTGAACGCGTGAATGTCATCACGATCACGCTTCTACGTTCATACTATAGTACTGCATCTAATTTTTTCGATATGACAATAGTGTGCGAAGCTACACACGAACTCGTCTCAGTAGTCAAATTAAAATACCATTCAAGTAGTAGGGAAGCTCCTCTCGCAAAACCCACATGGAGGGGATATGCTGGGTCGCGATCCGCTGGCAGGCAAGGAGGCCGGATTAGACCAACACAAACGTATCGCTTCAAATCCCAGTCGTGAGGTCTCTCAGCAAAGCTGGCCTATTGTTACTGACAGCGGGTTCCGCGGAAATTTCACTGAGCCATTGTTCATGCTGTTGAATTCGTGCATTCAATACTCACATATATTCTCCCTGCTAACTCCTGAATGCTGTGCCTTCGTGTCGCTGGTATCCTGCACTCCAAATCGTGATCCAGAAAGTTAACCATGATCATCAATGTCGTCTAACATTCTAGAAACGCATGCGTATGCCCAAACGAGCCGATTGCTCACACTTCCATCTGCCCTGCAGGTTCTTCATCCCCAGAATCGTAGCCGCCGACAGAGCTCATCTCGCTTTCTGATTCTTCATCCTCGCCAGCTTCATCTACGGCATCTCTACTGGCATATTTAGAGACATACTCTATCTCACATCAAAACTCTGTCCACTGGTTTTAGTTTAGCAAAGCAACATACCCTTAACTTTCACCTCATAATTCTTTGGATCTCGCAATAAGAGGGCCGCTGCTTCTCCATTCAGGGGATCTGTAGGGTTTGGATAACGCAAAAGCTGAGGCAGGAAGACTTCGAAGATATTGATCATGTCGAACATTGGCGACCATGTCTGATTGATGACATCAAGACAGACAGACCCCGAACTGAAACAATTAGCGATGATGTTGATCTCAAAACAAGGGCCGACAATACATCTCGTCAATATTTGGGTGGAAAATGCGGTTGACAAAGCCAATGCTGGGACTTTTGTACGGATAATTGTCCGGCAATTCTACATGGACTTTCCAAAACCCGCCTTTGAATGCTGCTAAAACCAACATGAGCCAAGTGTTGTATGCGTACTTTATCATTGCCTGGCATACTCTCATCAGGCCCCTTGAACCGAACGTAGAATTCCTGCCTGTAAGGTACCTATCGTAAGCCAGAATCCTATGTTTTCAAATTAGATGTAACCTTGGCCGATGAACCATACACTACCTAGTGATTAGTTTGGGGACGCTTGAAGATCTGTGAGGGGCCTGGCTTAATGCTTACTGTTGTCGTTGACTAGCGTCACCTCATAGTCACTCATCATCCTGTTATACACAATAAGCCCCCGCCGTTTTACATATGGCCCTCGTAACGATCGTGACAGACGCTTAGTCCGATATGTACGAGAAAAGGAGTCGCATACATCCTAGGTTAATAATTAGCATGGACATTAAGCTTGGAAGAGGTGACTGACTCACTTCATGACCTAGACAGGAATGACAGGCAGACAATTAGTCTAATCAGGACACTCGGCAAATGCCTCGTCACAATCTCCAACTCACATCCGTTTCGATCCTCCTCTTTGGGCTACTCATGGTGTTCTATGTTTCTCCCAGCCTCGGAGCAGACCACAGTGCTCCTGCTAAATATTTCTGACAATTTATGGTATTTGAGGTTCCCAGCAGTCAGCGGCGGTCTTGACACTCTTGTGTTGTAGATCCTTGGGCTTCCACGGTCTTGGTGCCCCTCGTTCACCCCGGTTCGTACTTCTTGTATGAGGGTGTGATATCTATTTGAAGCTAAATAGCTTCACTCTGTCCGTGCTTCTACTCGGCTCAGTATGCAGATATGAGTCATACAGGGTCGGGGATTCCTCAATCTGGAAGCACTCGGGTTGTTGAAGGGCGGACAATAGAAGGAGATATGCAAACACGTCAGGAGGGGAGGTCACCAACGTTCATTGTGATATGGAGAGGACAGCCAATACTCCAGAGGGGAGCTTAGTCAACAACGATGATCTTCGAAACTCCACTTTGAGTTCTCTCCACGAAGGACTACCAACCATCCTTTCGGACCCAAACACGCCAGCATCATAAGAAGACAAACTCCGCACACATAAGGGCTGAAAAGACATACTATATATCATCATTGGCTCAATGCGCCACACAGTGTCCCACACTAGCTCTGCTTGAGAAGTCACCTAACGATCACACTTGACAGCTCGGAGTCGGTCGATCGCCCAAGCGTAGGCAGGGTAGGAGGAGGCACCAAAAGCGCGAGTGCTGAATTGTGGAATACTAAGCGGAATCTTGGTCCGGCGCATCTTGCGTTCTGTCTCATACCTGTATCGCGAATCTTGAATCACTCTAGATACTAGCAGTGAGATCCGCGCACGTGTGTGGACCACATAAGCCATTCCTCCTCAGAGCTGCAGTAGATTATCCAGTGTACAAACAAAATGGGAGGTAAGCATATGATACTAGCGGGCACAAGCTGTCGATGACCCACATCTCCTTGTTTTCGAGGCTCTTTTGGTTAATGTTTGCGTTCTACAGACTCTACACGTCGGTCTGGGCGAGCTACGAAGGGTCAGCATAGCAGAGCTCTTGAAGAAGGCGAAAACGTAGCCGCCCCTCCTCCAAAACGTGGCGGTAAAGGGAACAAGGCAAAGAAGAATGAGCCAGAGCCAGAAGAAGAAGAAAACGCTATTATTCGCTGCGTCTGTGGCTATGTTGTAGAAGACGAAGATGATGAGCGAAAAATGATCTGCTGTGAGGGATGTGAAGCCTGGCAGCATAACGAGTGTATGGAAATGTCAGAGGATGACGACGAATTGCCCGATAATTACTACTGCGAACAGTGCCGCCCACAAGACCACGTAGAGCTTCTTCGGAAGATCAAGAATGGAGAAAAGCCGTGGGAGGAGCGAGCAAAACAGCGAGAGGAGGAAGAGCAGGGGAAGAAGGGCCGAAGGAAGAAGGGCAAAAAGGGAGGCAGAAAGCCCCGGCAGAGTGAAGTTCGGAAGGAAGAGATTCAAGAAAATGGAGCCATGGATATTGAACCAGACACAACGCAACAAGAGGAGCCATCCGAAATTGTACAATCGCCACCCCCAGAACCGGAGAGCAACAAGAGAAAGTTGCCGGAGGATCTTGAATCCAGGCCCAAGAGCCCAAGTCAAGCGGTAAGTCCAGGTTTGGAATCGTACAGTCTCGTTGCGCTAATCGCTGGTAGGAACCTGCCGCTAAAACACGTAAAATATCCACTCCGGCTGCTGAGAAGTCTCCGCTGCATCCCCCTTCGCGCCGTAAATCCGGCGCCCTAACGTCTAACAAGCGTGAATCTACAGGCATGGTCCTTCAGACGGAGCTCGTGGAAAACATCTCCGAGCTGCAGAGTGATGACCGTAAAAAGGTCGCTACAGCTTTGGGCAAAATGTTTGTGGACCAAACGAAGCAAGCTGAGAAGCAGCATGCTTTCAGCCTGCCAACCGGCCAGAAGGCCGATGCATTCGGTCTTAGACTAGGGCTTGCTGTAGAGTACGCTATGTACCTGAATTTCTGGGGTCATTCTGGGAAGCCTAGTGATCAGTATAGCGATAAGTTTCGAGCCATTTCGCACAATGTCAAGGCAAATGCCGAGCTTCGAGACCGCCTGCTGAATGGTTCCCTGTCCCCCAATGATCTCTCCAAGATGTCTCGGGATGACATGGCCAGCAAGGAATTACAAGAGAAGAAGGCTGAGATGATCAAGGAGGCGGAGAAGCAACACACGCTCATCCAAGAAGAAGGGCCGAGAATGAGAAGGACGCATAAGGGTGAAGAGCTCATCGAGAATAATACTTACATGGGTGATGTCGCCGACTCTGCTTTCACGGCGCCGGCAGTCAGGAAGAGAGCGTCCCAAATCGATACATCAGTCAAGCAAGGAAGTCCAGAGGCTCCGACTCCGCAAAGCCCTGCTGCCGTAGAGCTACCCGAGACCTTTGGTGCAGGATCTCCCATTAATGATATGCCCTTGAAAGTCGACACAAGTGCTCCCCCTCAACCTTCTGCTGCCCTAGACAGGAAGTCGTCGAACAACAACTTCAACATACAGGAGGTGTGGCAAGGCGTCAAGGGTCCAGAGCCGGGCGCACGCCAAACATCAAGGCCTTCTGAGTCAGTTGTCACACCAATCCAGCAAACGCCAGGGTCAGGCGTGCAGGCTGATGCCGAGATTGACCAGCTCCTGAAAGACGAGGAAGCTGAAGATGACGAACCGTACTCGCCTGTCGACTTCACCGCCGAACCGGGCTCTGCTATATGGCATGGTAAGATGGCCATGGCTGGTATTGCCAGTTTCAGTGGCAGCGCAAAATACGTCGCGGGCGCCGACCTCAGCTCTCATCTGCCATGGCATACTCTCATTCCGTCGTCCTTGGCTATTGAAGGCCGCATCGACACCGAGCGCGCCAGCGAGTACCTGTGTGGTCTTCGCTGGAGCAATACCACTGACGTCGTAGTGGTATCTGTGACTCCCACCGAGGACACGGAAAACACCGCACAATTTGACAAACTTTTCCATTACTTCACGGAGCGCAAGCGCTATGGGGTGATCGGGAAAAGCACCATTGGAGCAGTCAAAGACACATATGTCGTGCCTCTCGAGGCGGGCATTAGCAAAAAACCCGACTTCATCGAGTTACTCGAGTACTGCACCATCGAAGATCCCACCCCTGAGCGTATGCTCTTACTCACCTTCGTCGTCAAAGCCAACAACTCGCCCTCAACGGCGCAGACTCCACGCCATCTCGACGCCGCCTCTGTCGCCAGCCCAATCGGAGCCAACAATGGCCCACATCCCATAAACCAACATGGTGCCTATCAGACCTCGCCCACTCCAGCCATGCCCAGCCATCCACCCAACCAGCACCTTCCACCCTACGCCAACAGCCCCAGTCAAACTCAGCATGCGTACATGCCACCTCACCCAAACCAACAACACCAATCTGCCAACCTAGGAACCACAGGCATGGACGCGGCGCGCCAAGTGCTAGGGGATCTCGCTAACGCTCCTGTAATCGGTGAGCTCCTGGCGGAGAGTCCCAACGCTACCATTCAAGACTTCGTACCCATTGCCGACATGTTCAAGAACGTCTCGGCAAGCCAGCAGGATTATGGCCTGTTGAAGGGGATGCTAAACTACAAGCGTCAGCATCCAGCAGAGGGCCAAAATGGCGCGCAGTATCCGTCATGATCCCCGATGAGATTGGGAGACATGGCACTATCGAAATGTAAGGGGGGTGAGGAACGGGTAGCAAGTCGGGCTGGATTCGTATGTATTGCAAGATCCAGGGTTTTGGGTCACTTGGCGTCTGGTGTTCATAGGCGGGTCTTGCGATGTGAATGCGGTGGAACAAGGGGATGAATCTTTTGCTATCAGATGGTCTTGATAGTCTCAAGACCGTTTTAATGCCAGGAAAGCACTCTCTACAGTAGCTCTGATTTCATGAGCTCTTACAGAGGTGTGTGAAGATGTACTTGCGTGGACGTGGTTAGTGACATTTCTATGCTAGGCACAACAATTGGCAGAGGGCTGTGATCGAAGCTTTGAGGTCCAGCGATTGAAGTGAAGCTTACCTACTTTACTCTCGAATGCAAATATTTCCATTGGTGAACTTTTTTTCAATACTTTTTAAGTAGTATATGTGTATATATATATATTATTCCTACGCGGAGGAGGCTAGTTATTAGATATCTAATATATATATACCCTCTAGTAGGATAGGTAGCCTCTACTTAATTATAAGGCTATATCTAGTTAAGTATATTATAGTATAATTATATATATAGGATAAGATATCTATAACGGGCCTAGTATATATATTCTATATAAAACCTATTAATCCTAGCTAGGATTATTATATAAGAGGAAGAGAAGTAGTATCTACTAAATTAAACTATTAAGGCCCTATCTAATCCCTTATAAGATAATAAGTACCTACAGGCCTTTATATATATTAATACTAATATAGGTAGTAGGTATTTATAATCTTTTACCCTCTAAATATTATAAGTAAGGGGGTTAAGGTACCTAAGTATATTAACCTATTCTTTAACTAATCTACCTCCTAAAAAGAACTCTACTAGTAGGGACTAAATACTAGTTATTATATCTAGGATAAGTTAGATTAATTTATAAGGGTTTAAAGGGTAACTAGTAATAGTAGTAAAGGGTTACTAGCCCTTTAAGACTATTATTATAATTATTATTAAAGGATCTATTATAAGTACGCGTAGTAGCCCTTAATCTACGTAGTTATATCTTACTATTTATTAAGCGTCGTTATAAACTAAATAAGAAGGAACTATTCTTTTTAACCTAGTATAAATAGTATTAGCGACGTCCCCTATTTATATACTAAACTAGTAGATATACGCCCCTAAGGTAAGATAATTTAGCTATTCCTAAATAGTAAGATATTTATAGCCCCTAGCTCGTATAGCTAATATCTTATAAGGGCTACTTTTTAAGTAGTAGAAATAGCTTATAATTAGACCGCCTTATTTACTTTATATATCTTTCTTTACGTCTATGTAGGCAAACTCAACTCTATTCCTTCGCTTAAATAGTTTGGGTTTTTAGTTAATTCCATACTACCCCTATTTATTAGCTTATGCACAAGACTCCGGAATACGCGTGTAAACACGTCTCTATCGCCGTTCCATTTATAACATTCCACAAGGAATTCGTTAGTCCGTATTTTCTCGTGAAATCTATTAAATTCTTAGAAGCCTGATATCTTGACGAATCTCTTCTAGACTGACCGCGTCGGTACCATTTGGAACCGAATTCATGATTATTATGCAACGCTAAACCTATATAGATAATAAGCTAGCCGTAAGTAGTTTAGCGAGTCAAGTCGATACTTAACATCACCTCCAAGTACCGAGAAAACGGTCAGTCTAATAAGTAGGGTCGCGTAACTACCTTATATTGCTACTACCGTTAATCTTGCTCACTGATACCTGATATGTAGGACGTTACACATACATAATAGGTGAGGGGGCGCGATTTTTTTACGCCAAGTATTCCATTAGAAGTTTGAATCGTCGTACCCCATGTCATGGGTCCTGACCTGACCCTCTTCTTCTCCGTCTTAACGCATCCGTCTTTCCAGAACCAACCGCGCGAACTGGATGTTCTTTCCATGCTTCAAAGTCACTGGTGTCTGCACTCTCCTCTTCGTCGGAGCTCGAGGTAGGACTGTCGTTCGGATTGAGAGTAAGAGCGTCAAGTGCATTGTCGAGATGTCGTTCGCGGATTTTGGGCGTAATGGATGAGGTGGTAGACGGAAGTGATAGAACCCAAGCGATTTAATCACAATGTTGCACCAATCCGTTTCGGTGGAGGCAATGATCTGGAATATGCAGCCCCTGACGTCCGATAATATATGAGTGTGCACTTCCACATTGGTTCCGGTAGTGTCATAATATATGCATCTGTTGGCACACTTATCTTACTATTGCAACTTCTTCTCCCTCCCATCCCCCATGATCTTATCCCTTAACAACATCGCTCTGCGCCTAATCCTTGCTTTGACAGCGCTTAGATCATACCCTTCAACCTCATCAGCGCCTACGAATCTTCTTACAAGCAAGTTGAATATCATTCCAAAGGCCAACGCCATCACCGTGCTTGTTAGAATAATGACATTGTATGGCATACTGAAATCAGGCGTCGGCAAAGGAAGCAGGAGACTGCTTGTGCGGATGTACATGGGTTCCTGTGAAAACTGCGAAAACGACGACGATGAGTCTGAAGCCTTCCCTAGGAGTCTTAAGACTGCAGGTGCAACATCAAAACCCCTATTGGCATCTGGAGGATACTCGGTATAGCGCAGGATGGCCTTATCGAAGTCGTATGTAAGTATGACAGTCGATTGCGCAGGGACAGACATTAGAAGTTCAAGCTGGGTGCCACGCCGACGGTCAAGGGCTGGGCGATAGATTGTTTCTTTGATAATGCTTCGATCGGCTACCGCAGATGTAGATACACGGGCAGCGAGGGTGTGGAGGTAGGGTTTCATGAACCATGGCAGTGTTTCGAAATAGACGAAGTCAATCGACTCGTTTACTGATGGATTGGTGAGCAGGCTCTGCACACCGCCACGTTCTTGGCCATGGCCAGTAAAAGAGCGAGATGCATATAGCGGGGGTTGAGAAATGTTGTTGAAAGTCTGTGGTCCCAAATGAGAAAGTACCATTTCGAAAGGACCAGACTCCGGTAATTCAAAGCTTCTGCTTGTGCCGGATTCATGCTGGGTTCCGACGCCCGAATTGATGTGCACTTCGCGGTCATTGGGGATATTGAAGATCACCGAGTCTTGAGAATGGCCTTCGAAGTTGTTCGCAAGGCAGGAGCCTTGGATTGGGCGACCGAATATCTCGGCTAGCGTCCATGATTGGCTGGATGAGATGTCTGTGGGGTAGCAGGTATCACCGGAGGCATAAGGCTTGGAATTATCGCACTGAAGGCCTTCGCTGGGTATAGGCCGAGGAATTGGGTTATCTATAACTGTGAGTACCGTGATTCAGGCTCCGGCGGTTTTGGGTCTCACCTCGAGGTCTTTTCGACCGCTCAATATCTAGAACCATATCCACGGTCTGTTCTACCTCGATAGTACACTCCAACCCGTCTTCTGGACACACCGAGCGAACATCGATAGCCATGCTTTGCCATGAAGCGTCGAAGAGTTTATGCCCATCTAGTAAGCTTGCTATGCCTGCTTTTCCCTTGCAAGGGAGTAGCTTCAGAAAAGGGGTCAGATTCTCCGTACAAACGACTTCTCGCGGAAGGGTGCCGTGCAGTAAATACAATCTCTCTGGCGGGATACTCAGACGCTGGCTGGCTGGCTCAAAGGTCATTTCAGGCCTTGTAGTTCGCGTAGAATCGATGAAGTTGAGCGAGGCGCAAAACAAGCCTGACAGAGCATTGTTCAGAGTTACCCATCTGGCAAACGATCTATATCGCAGTCAGCTTTGGCACTACAACTGCATTGTCCATCTCTACTCGTCGTCCGAGTCAGCTTCCACCCAAGCCCACAACTCCACCCCAGTGCCCCCCTCTTTCCTGCCACCCCATGGCCTCGAGCCCCAGCTCTTGTCGTCCCATCTTCCGGTGCTGAATCTCAGATGGAGCTCCCTTGTCTTCGCATGCTGTAGGATTTGCCCTAGGGATCGCGGGATGTATCTAAAGTGCTGCTGCTCGTACGACCGCAAGGAAGCGCTGCTCCGAAAGTTGAAGGATGCGAGGAGGGATGCAGGGGTAAGAGGTTGGAGACTGAGTCGCTCGTTGTAATCAGACTCCGCATAAACAACCGGCCAAGACAATAGAGACAGTGGGAGAAGGAGAAGAGAGTATTTCATGCCGGTATCTCTGGCCGTCCTTGCATTCACACATTGGGGTTGGAGAGGTTGGCGGAGGAAAGCCGCGTTCTGGCAGGGCTGAAGGGACTTTCCCAAAATTTACTCTTTTGCCCAATGCAAGAGCAGTGAACACCAGTCAGTCCAGCCAAACACTAAGCGATCATGGCAGCAGAACAAAGGAAGCTGCTTGGTAAGTGATCGAATATCCTGCCAACAAAGATTGCCGATATCGGCCAATCGATCGACTCCACGCTAACATGATATGATACAGAGCAGCTCATGGGCGCTGGAGCTTCCTCACGACACGCACAACTATCCATTACCGACCCGAAAGTCTGCCGCTCCTACCTCGCTGGTACCTGCCCGCACGATCTCTTCACGAATACCAAGCAAGACCTCGGGCCATGTCCAAAAGTCCACAGCGAGCCCTTGAAATCCGAGTATGAAGCATCTACAGAAAAGAGTAAATATGGGTTTGAGTACGATTACATGCGAGACATGCAAAAGTACATCGACGAGTGTAACAGGAGGATAGATGCAGCCCAACGAAGATTAGAGAAGACGCCGGATGAGATTAGACAGACGAATGACTTGGTACCACTTTCCATACTCTCATCTGCTAAGTATACGCGCTCACGAATATACTCAAGCTCAAACAAATATCAGAATTGACCAATTCCATAAATACCGGCCTTCTCGAGATAGCCATCTTGGGCGAATCCTCCTCAATCGCGCTCGCGGTCGTCGAGCACCACAAAATTCGCACCGCCAAAGCCGCCAAAGAGGAAAAGGAGCGAGAGCTCAAATCTCTCTCCGACACGTCCGGACCATCAGGACACCAGAAACTGCAAGTCTGCGATGTGTGTGGGGCATATCTGTCACGGTTAGATAATGACAGGAGATTGGCGGATCATTTCTACGGGAAGATGCACCTAGGGTATGCGCAAATGCGAAAGACGTGGGAAGGATTGCAAAAAGAGATGAAGGGACGGGCGCCACCGCAGAGAGATGAAGATAGGGGACCGCCGAGAGAGGATAGCTATGGTGATAGAGGTGGATATGGTGGGAGAGGAGGCTTCCGGGGCGGAGGAGGTTTCAGAGGAGGTGGTTTTAGAGGAAGAGGCCGCTGGTGAGCAGCGAAGGTATACCTTGTTGACACGTTAGCGAGGCGTTTGTAGGGAGGATACCCTCTGGCAATTGAATCTGCAATTTGAGATCTGTACCTCAGACTTCCATCTGAACAACTATGGAAGCCATAATGGGAAAAGGACCACCTCCCTCCGATGTAAGTACACGTGGTTGTTCCTTAGGGATCAAGTTGCTGCGCCATTGCTTAACCATGCTGATGAGGAGTCGATCAACTGTTGAAGAGGAGAGATCTGCCTGTCAGAAGCAGCGCGAAGTATCTAGCTTCCATTACTGCAATAGGTCCTCCATTGCAGCATATTGGCCCCCTCCAAAAGGGAAATTACATCATGATATATTTTCATTCGAGTTTCATCTACCTCATCAATAGACTGAAGCAACAAAATTGGGAATTGCAAACAATTGACGTGCCACCAATCAGTACTCCAAGCGCAATGCATACTAACCTATTCCCTAATATCATCATCCTGAATCTGGTGCTTTGGCCGCCTGAACCTCATCCGCCCAGCTCGTACCTTCTGCTGCTGGACTCAGAGGCAAATCAACTGTCTGAGCCTTTACTGGGTGAGCGCCCTTGGATGTGGCAGGCAAGGCAGGGAAGTCGGCCATCAGATCGGGAGGTGGTTTCTGGGCAATAGATTTCGGATTGAAGCCTCTTCCCCTGCCTCGGTCGCCTCGATCGCCACGACCTCGACCTCGACCCCTATACCCTTCTCTCCGCTCCTGAAATTCTTGGTCGTGGTCTCCATTCTGGTGATCAGCTCTGTCTTCCCTAGGTGTTCCTCCCCTACCTCCTCGCCCACGATCATAAGCAACTCCACCGTTAGCTCCCCTCCTGAACTGTGACCCTCTCTCCTCCCTCCTATCAACCTCTTCCTTCCCTTCGTCCCATTCTCTCCCTGCCTGAGCTCCCAGCTTTCTTAACCGATTCTTCTCCCGCTCCATATTCATAACTCTTTTCGCTTGACCTTCTTCCTTTCGCTTCTGAGTAGCATGTTCTTCTCGCTGTTGAAAATTTGCTTCATCTGCTTCTGCAAGACGGTGCGCCTCTGCTCGTTTGGCATTGCTGAGTTTGACGGCTGCGAGGCGGGCTGTGAGCTCCTCTTCAGTGAGTTTAGCTATCGGGGTACCACCAGTGGCACTCCGGTCACCACGTACGGCGGTAGACTGCTTAAACTGCGGAGTTGGAAATCCTTGTTCCGGGAGAGTGTTGGGATCTGTCTCGACTGGACGGTTTGAGTCTTGTTCCTTTGTTTTGTCGGATGTTGCTGAAGGCTGAGTCTCTGGGCCTGTGGTTGTAGGCTGCGACCTTTTTTGCCGTGAGAAGCTGCTTTGAGCACCATTCCCCCTTCCTTGAGTGGCAGGCCTATCACGTCCTCCTCGCAGAGGAAGCTGATTTCGGTTTACTTGAGGTGGAAGATCGGATTTCTGGACGACAGGTTCGGGGACTGGTGTGAAGTCGTCTTCAAATAGGTCATCAGCACCTCGAGTTTGAGCGAATTCGTCCATGGCGAGATTACAAGTCTGAACCTGAACAATTATTGAGATTCGGGGCAGGAATCTGGGGAGCTCGCTGGGTTCGGCAACATCTTTTTCCGCTCCGAGCAGGGTTCTTGCACAACGCGTAGACCTGGAGCTTTCCCTACTTTATGTACCATCATTAGGCATTGTTTGAGCCTCATTAAAACAGCTCCGTCAACTACGCCGATCTTATGATCACAATTCAACATGTCAAGAAGATATGATTCAAGGGCAGGTCCTTTGTTTTAGCTGTAAAATGAGCTTCCGTTGATTTGTAGCTTCTAGACAACAATTTTCTCGCCCGAGGGACGTTTATATCAGGTTGAATACGCACTCGAAGCTATCTCACATGCCGGCACAGCTATTGGAATACTGTCAACAGATGGGATTGTCTTAGCAGCAGAGAGAAAGGTCACGAGCAAGCTCCTGGAACAAGACACATCAGCGGAAAAGCTATACATCCTGAATGAGTATGAGCATTCCCATTAGAATAGACCAGATGAGTCTGCTAACAAGACTACCTTCAGCAACATGATATGTGCCGTTGCTGGCATGACCGCTGATGCCAACATTCTCATTAATTACGCGCGTCAAGCAGCACAACGATATCTCCTAACATACAACGAAGACATTCCCTGCGAACAGCTGGTTCGGAGGTTATGCGATCTCAAGCAGGGTTATACGCAGCACGGTGGTCTTCGTCCATTCGGTGTCTCCTTCATATATGCTGGTTATGATCCTCAACGACACTTCCAGCTGTATCAAAGTAATCCCAGTGGCAATTACGGTGGTTGGAAAGCAACAAGCGTGGGTGCGAATAATGCCAGCGCGCAGAGTCTATTAAAGCAAGATTACAAGGAGGAATGCGACCTGAAGGAGGCCTGTGGATTGGCCGTCAAGGTGTTGAGTAAAACAATGGATTCGACCAAGCTGAGCAGCGAGAAAAGTAGGTGCATCGCTAGACCTTTCCGGGATACAGACTGATACATACAACAGTCGAATTTGCTACTGTAGGAAAGACAAAGGACGGCAAAGTCTACCACCACCTGTGGGGTGCAGACGAGATAACTACACTCTTGCATGAGCATGGTCTGGCGAAGCAAGAAGAGAATGATACCGGATGATCTGCTGGATACTAATCTTTATTCGTATCATCCTCTTGTCTCAAGGCCATGTATTCTAGGCTAAGTACTTACTCGATTGTTCAGCCATGACATCCCCATAGTCAATTTAGAGTAGAAGCTGAAGACCCAGTGTCATTTTTCCTTGGGTAGAAGTCCATTAGGTACCTCAGGCACCCACAATACCACGGTGCCACGCTAGCTGTCTTGGCAGCATGATCCTGGCTCGCCTGGTAGGGCTGACAGATAAAGCACTAAAGGATGGAACCCCCTCGCCTCCTCCTTCATCAAGACATCAAGACATTGAATGACATCCACAGACTGCTTCCCTTCTTGGAACATTGAGTCTTGTATTCACTACTGCCAAGAGTATGACCGAGTCCGCCAGGCTGAAAGGCATCAGATCGACGATCGAACAAACGCCTCAGTCAGCTCACCTTATTCTAGGAAGAAAGGCAAGTCATCGGGCGGTTACATTCCGTCTCAGCTCTGACGATGATCCCATTTCGACAAATAAAGAGGCTTCAAAATCTCCGAGAATAGTTTTCGTTTCATTAAAACAATTTTGTCAGAGAACTGTATTACTTTCGTCGTAAAAAGAAAAATTAATCATCCAGCAATGGCTCCGCCTCAGTCCGAATGAAGAAGACTGTCAACATATGTAGGACTCGGCAAAGCTTCAACGAGTGCTCTGGAGCCTCATTGCCCGCTCATTCATCATGCCCCTTATCTCATGCTCCAATCCCTGAACGATCTCTTCGGACCGTGCAATGGAGGCCGACCTGTTCCCCTCCTTCCTCCAGCGGTTAATGCGGTCCAATTCCGACGCTCGACGCCTCTTCTTCGTTTCGAATTTCTCGCAATGCTTGCAATTGCCTCTTACAGGGATTGTTGTCATAACAAGCTTAGTGCCGCATGTTTCACCCGTGCGGTATTCCCTGTTGCAGTGTTGCCTGAAGTGGTCCCATTTGAAGTCGCCACACTGAAATTTTCGTTGGTCGTAAAAGCACATTTTGTCACTACATTTGTCGTTAGTACTGTTCCAAGACAAGAAGCCATTCTCGACTCACCTAACTTGATGTGTTCTTCGGTTTGATGGTTTGACTGGCTAGAAATACCCGCTGTCGAAACCCTTTTGATTCGGGATGTTGACTACAATGTTGTTAGAGGAATGTTTGGCTCGGGAGCAAGGTTTTCGTACTGACTTGCTACGTCCGTTACTGATGTGCTACACGATAAGTCGTGCTTGCTGGAGGAGTTCAGAGTTTCGTTGGTGTTGAGTCTTCGGAAGCTTGAGACTTGGGCTGCGCTTGTATTCCAGGAGAATTCTGGAGAGAATCTTGTGGTATTTATGTTTCAGGAACAGCGTACGTGATCTGGCTTTGTGGTCTCCATTTCGCTCTACGTCAGTACGACATGGATCTGCGTGCCTTGAACGGAGTCAACATCATGTCCGGAATGCTCAATACGAGGCGGCGTACCAATCGTTGGGATCCGGCATGTTGATCGATATCCACCATCGTCGATTCATGCATGTTGCTTACACGCTTGCTGAGGCGTTTTTGCATCCAGCTGGACGAGATCAATATCGAACGTTTACAGCCAACGAATTCATGTCACTCGTCGACTCCCTAAGCTCGGGAAGGAGATTTCTGCCAAAGGATCGGTCCAGATCCACTCAGCTGCCGAATACTTATCGACTCTTTGACCGCTTGCAATAGGTTGGGTGGTCTAGTGATGCATCTTTATCATTTTTCCTCCATCACATCATTCTTGATGCATGCAGATATCTGCTCAACGCGTCACATGAGGTGAAGAGACTGCCAGGAAGTACCGGGTTGTTGTACAGCTTCCTGGATTTCTCTACATCATTGGAAGATCTTTGAATGGCTGCATGCATGGTCAGCCATATCAGCGGAATGGACGTGATCAAGTGATCGAGACCACTCCCTTTCGATTGTATCGGTATTGCTGTCACCCGGTCCTCCACCTCCGCATGCGTGCTATGCCACCCAACCATCGAAGCCATGAGCGAACTGTCTGCCGATCAACCCATTGGAAAACACACTATACACCTATCGTCCAGTAAGAATCCAAGGCTAGGCCTGCCCTTTCCCTGGCCACCTTTCGAACTTTTGCACAGCCTGGATGGCTTCTTCCGATCCCTTCCATTAGTAAAAGCATGGGCGGCCGGCTTTCATTTTGACTCGTCAATGCATCTCCTTGGGAGACTGTCATCCTGCCTACCCCACTCACACTGTTGATCTTGTCCTTGTTTTCCCCGGCATTACATCGAGTCTTACCTTCCGGGTTGCTCAGCTTCAATGGTTCGTTGGATGGAAGACAAGGAGCTAGGCAAGGGACCACATCTCCATACTGTGTTGATCTTGAACAGCCCTGGCCAGTCGATACACCCTCCGCTCTGCATACCATGTCATGCCATTCCTGATCCCGTAATTGGCAGTTCTTCAGCGCAGCTTCCCGGCAATCCAGACATTGAAGATTGGGGCACCCGAAGGACCAACATGTAAATGAGATAGGTGGCCGTTAGCCAATGGCGTTCAACACTTTTTCATATCCAAGCGTGATTATTCGAGGCATCCCCGACCTCCCGAAATGCCTGAATTGGATCGACGATGCAGTCATACGGCTCGCAAAAGACCTACTCTCTACTAGCCGGTATGAGTTGGATAGTCAAGGCGATGTCTCCGTGCGTGTATGTGTGGTCAATCACGCTACTAGTATGTTCTTACCCCCTGTCATCTTCTAACGAAGCCTATCCTCATCCACGATGCCACGGAAAGCTGCAGCCAATCGAAATACAGCATAATCAGCAACGTTTATCTTCTTTCATCAAATTGACCACCGTCATCAAAGATTTGGCAAGTTCTTGTGTCTTCGAAGTTCGAACGACGTCAAATTTTGCTACATGCGCGGTCCGTCCCCTGCGTGTTCGTTACCTCTGTGTCGGGCTCGTTGGACTCACATGAGTGACAGACGCTGCGCAGGCGAGTGCAATTAGCAACAAATGAAAGGCCTGCATCGGGCCCTCTAGGACCTAGTGTACAAGCGTGTTGTGGTGCATTCTTAGGCTCGAGGAGCTGATAGGCTATGCTGATGTGGTCGATCTTCGGCATAGTTGAACCAATGAGAGTTACAATGCATGAGCTGGTAGAATTAGCGTCATGTCGGTACATTAGCTTCCTTAATCCTGGTATCTAATGCATCTCCCTGAATTAAACATGCACAGCTATGAGACCTGCTAACGTTCAAGCATGCTATGATAGTCCCTTCAACTGATACGCTTACAGCTGGCACCGGTGTGCAATTACGTCGTCCGCAAGTAGGAAGTCGTCATCTCACGGGACACAGGCCTTCGCACGCCCAGTGTAGCTCCACACCGTGTTGAGGCCAGGCAACCAGTCGCGAGGATGCCACGAGCACTGACCATGTCATTAACGTAAAGCAATTCAACATCTTTAGGGCTATGGCTTGGTTGATGGTACGGTGGTAATAAGCAATGAAATCCACTCTATCAACGACGGGCGTGGGCCTCACCCCTCCCAATCATCAAGAAGACTTTTTGCAGAATTGGAGAGCGGCTTCGGATCCTTCTCGCCTTCGAAGCCATAGCCGAGGAGATTGATTCAATTTGGTCGCCCCTGGATGTGGCAGCTTGCAGGACCGGTGGATGATATGCCTGCATAGAATATCTTTTCACAGCAGTTACTTCATACTTGAAACATCTGCGGCTGAATAAACATCGCAATGCATTGAGAAGGGTTTCAAGACCTGCACACAATAATACTGATGATACCCATAAGCCAAGCGCAAGGCTGACCCGACAGACGAAAGCAATTTCACCTCTGGTCAAGAAAGCATGAGCTTCCGATTGTGATAATGTGCATTTTCTCCTCACATTGGAGTTTCCTTCCCTGACAACGCCGACTTGCAGACCTGGCCGTCGTAGGGACGATTAATGTTATGAACACAATTTCCAGTATTGATAGTAAGTTTCGCCTTAAGATTGACCTGCTCTCCTGAACAACAATGATATCGGTACAGCGACTGGCTAGATTGGTCCTCTCCACTTTATAGGACCCGGACGTGGCCTTGACTACCGAAAGTACCTAAGTCTAGAGCGACGCTGCAGAGAACCTGAACGTTCTATAAGCCAGCAGCATAATCACATGCCCAAAGCCAAATGCTTGTATAGTATTATTGCCATTCGCTTTGTCTTTACGGTCGGCATCCGTTGAGCCTGCGCCCACGGCGTGCACTTCATAGGTCTTTCTCTCTGTACTGCTCATGATACCCAGATGTGAGTCCATATCTTTAGTGCGTGAGCGATAGGGGACGTGACCATCGCTCGATTGGTCATGTCCGTGCCCTCGCAAGCCGATACTATTTCAACACGCAGCAACCTCTTCATCCCATGACGGCCTTAGCTGCCTCCCAATTATCCTCTCCACTCGCAGCATAATCTGTTCCGTGGCCCTGTGGAATCTTTCTCACGCTCCTATAAGCCATTTCCTGATACACAGACTCCTCGTCCTCTATTTTATACTGCTTGAGTGACACAGGACTTGGCTTGCACCCCTCATCAGAGGTGTTTGGAGTCTCTGGTCTGGGATCATCGCGCCCGCTCGTCTCTGCCTCGCTAGCGGGCCCACCATCAGCCCGCGGCAGGATCGTGAAGACATCTACCACCTCGCTAGAAGATAGGACAGTTAGTCAGGCCGTTCACCGAGGATGGTATGCATACTCCGACATAGAATGACATATCCCCTCTAGCGCTTCCCTCTCTCGGCGCTGTGTCTCCGGATCGGGCTGATAGGATTGCCGCTGTGGGGTCTGACCGTTCGTACCGTATTGGCTGCGGTAAGGATCGTCGTAGAGGAGGCGAGTTGTCTCGGGACTCTGGAGCAGAGCGCAAGGGAGGTCAGTGTCGGAGTCAAGCGATACAAGGGGAGAAAGAGGGATTTGCATACCGAGCCTTTTCTGCGGCCAATGCCCAGACAGGAGGAGCAGACACCCATAAGAAGGAATGTAGCAATGGGAGGTGGTGTGAGGGACCCATTATTCGCATTGTTGCGCCTTTGAGGGTGGTTGGATATAGGGCTGACGAAGGCTTGGCGCTGGGTGTTCCGACCACGCGCTTTCTACATTCTTCAAAAAGGTACTTTACGCGACACCTCTCCTCGTCATGTTCAGTAGGCTACGTGGGACGGACCAGTTCCAAGAAGAGTCCTTACACACCTAATGTGTTTTCCAATGGTGTTTTCCAGGTCGATATATCATCTCTGCTTCTCTGGCCTCGCTTGAAATCCAATATAAGACGAGCAAGAGGACTTTCTACGTGAACTTATTCGAGACCTTGCTTCCGCGTAACGCACAGGTTAGCCATGTGCTATACGTTACTCGGAGGCCTACATAGGAATAATGTCTCTGCATCTCATTCCAATGGCTCAATTGGGCAGTAGCAATTGCGCGTCCTTGAAACGCGTTCAAGATTCTTTATGCATCGTATTGCGTTGCTGCAAGGACTCGAAGTCATTCTCCCTGCCATCCTCTTTCTTGCAATATAAGTATTGCTTCATCTCGAAGCTCATCAGTCTGTTCCATATCCCTCACACTCGCTTCTTGCTCCCGACCTGTCTTCGCTTTTTAAGTGTAGATTGCGTTGAGTTCTGCTATCATGCCTTCCGCGTTCTCGCTGTGGGCAATTGCCGTTATCATGACATCTCTTTTCGGCTCGGCTCTGAGCTTTCGAGCGCCAGTGGATGAGTTGTTCAAGAGAAAGAGTAGATTTGACGTCAAGGCAAAGTTGACGAAAAGGGACCTCATATGCGTTGAAGACGACGTCCTGCTTGCTTTCCAGGAGTATCCCGACACCGTCGTTCCTTTTTGTAGATCTTATATTGGGATTCCCCAGCAAACTACCGTCTCGACTGTTACTACCAAAACGTTCGATGCCCTGGTAAAGGATTCCCGAGGGTCTGCTAACGTGCTATTAGCACTGTCATCGAATTGACTACCACTACCCAGACGTCCGAAGCGGTAGCAACGGTGGCTAGCGGCACGACGACGGTCACCATTACGCAAGCTCCGGTTGCGCAAATCCGCAAGCGCCAAGGACATGAGCAGGTAGTAATGGAAATTATTGCAGCTTGTACAGACGCTCCCACTGGACAGAACTTGTCCCTTATTAGCGAGGCTTCAAGTGCTTGTAGTTGTCTCACCATTACCGAGACTACCACCACCCTCTCCACTACCGAAACCTCGGTATGTCATCCTGCGAAACTTTGTGAATAAGTACTCACACCTCCACAACAGACACGAACCGAACAAGGCATCGATTACAGAATGTCAACCGAGACTACCACTACAGTTACCTCTGGCCAGGCTACCGTCACTATCACTGTAATGCCAATCACCAATACCACGCAGTCTGCCGGCTCCACTGGAATCGTTTGGCCGACCACAACTATGGCTAGCGTCACACTCCCGCCTTCCACCAACACTACGATACCCGGGAGCAGTGGTCTGCCCAGCCCTCCGTCGATGGTTGTGCCACCCAGAACTGGATCTGATCTTTCCTCCATTACAGCAAGCACGATCGCTACCTACACAATCCCGCCGTCTTCGGTAAATACGAGCGGCCCAGCCTCTGGGAGCTTTAGCTTACCAGGCCCTGGAACGATCACGGGGCCACCCAGAGCTGGCAGTACTTTCCCAACATCTTCTATAGATGCTTCCTCGGGTGTATCCATCAGTCTTTGGAACTTCACTGTCCCAGCTTACACTTCACCTTCGGGAGCGCCTACCTGGTCAGTCAACAGCTCGTCATCCACCGCGACTAGTAGCGCGCCGAGTAGCACTTCTTCCAACGTTGGCTGCCCAGTGCAGAATGGCTCACTCTATACTACACAAGGCCAGACTTTCGAAATTCTCTGTGATACCAATTTTGTCGGACCGGATTATCAAGGGCTTTATGTCCCTAGCTTATATGATTGTATCAACGACTGTGCGCTCGTCAACATAGGCTTTTCCCAGAAAAGTTGTTATGCCGCGTCTTACATTCCCAACAATGGCGTTGGATCCGACTGTTTCTTCCGAAATTTTAACGGGAGTACTCATCCGGAATTCGATCCAAAGGCTACAAGCGCAATTCTCATAAACAGCACGCAATCGACAAACACAACTTCGAGCGTTCTCCCTGTCCTTTCTCCATCTGCCTCGCCCACCAATTCCTTTAACTCGACCTACCCCCCTGGGCCCACAATGTACCCGAGCGCCTCAAATATTACTTCATTTCCATACACGTCAACAGTCTATGAGTAAGCGAGCCGCACAAAGTCTCCGCTGTGCTAATCCAGATGAACAGAAATGCCACGACCAGTCCTTCCGCAGGGCCCAGTAATTCAGCCAACCTCACAACTGGTCCTCCCGCTTTCCCGACCATTTCCCTCAACAGCTCTTCCTATCCCTTCCCACCCTTCCCGACGAATCCCACCGACAATCGTAGTGGCGATACGATAACAGCCACAGGAGGATCTAGCTCGGGATTCCCCTCACCTACTGGAAACTCGACCTCTTCCTCCGGGTGTCACTGGGTATGACGGTGACTGACAAACAACCATCTGGAGTTCATGCTGATGCAATTACAGGGGGCTCCCATTACCATCACCAACAATGTGACAGCCTACGTGACCGTGACCGTGACAGCGGCTCAAAGCCAGACTCTCGCTTGATAAGCGGATCGCCATAGCTCCAAGGGCTCTAGGGCATCATCATGTCATGACAACGCCTCGACGACGATGAAACTCTATGCAGGATGGAAACATGATTGGGTATGGAATGACATCTGGGAGGGATTAGCATGTCTTAGCTGTGCTTCTTTTGCTCTATTGGCGTTCGATAAGAATAGAGGTATACAGTAGAGTGAGGATAGATTCATGCCATCAGATTGTTTTCGGTAAACCTTTCCATTGTTTAACATGTGCCATTGAACGGAAAGGTTGAGAGATGAGGAATGTCCAACTTGGGAGTAGACTTTGCGGCAGTGAGGAGCTTGAACAAGGTCCATCCAGTCATATATCATATAGTGAAATGCTGTGATACATGCCTTTGCCATCCGAAGCATTTGGCCATATCAGGACTAAAGGGTCAAGCTAGCCCAAAGCTGTTTAGTGTCGATCTCCCGCTCTCCACTCCGTGACAAAATCGTACATGATAGATTAGCACTCGATTATGCACGTATAACGAGTCTTTCGAGCTTTGATGTACATCATGTCTTCAGCACACCTGAGCTGGGGAGTACTCAATTGGAGCGGTTGTAAGTCTCTCTACCTGTGGCATGATCTGCCCAGGTAGAAAAGCAAATCGTTGTCTCTTCTGCTCAGTATCTTCTGATCCAAGGGCATGCTACTAATCCTCCCATTTGACATTCTCTGCATATCATAGTCATGGCCCCTACCAATACAGACTCAGTATTAGAGCCAGAAGCTTCCGAGACAAGTCCCTTGTTGCACAACAGCAAATTCGATTCTCATGATCAGGTGGACGAAGCCGCACGCACGGCAAATACTGATTTATTTCCTCAGGAGAACGCCGTACCTTTGGTTGAAGAGCCAAGTACTGGTAAACTCCTCATGGTAATGTGCAGTATCTGGCTCGGCACCTTTCTCGCGGCTCTGGACTCCACGATCGTAGCCACATTGTCCGCTCCAATATCCACATCGTTCAGTTCCCTCTCACTCCTCTCCTGGCTCGCATCCGCCTATTTCATCGCCCAGGCTGCTCTCCAGCCTCTCAGCGGACGACTCACAGATATATACTCGCGAAGAAATGGTCTTGTCTGGGCAAACATCTTCTTCGCTGCGGGTAATCTTATCTGTGGACTGGCGAGGAAAGAATGGGTCTTGATCTTTGGCCGTGTCATAGCTGGCATGGGAGGTGGTGGATTGACGGCTATATCCACGTTCGTGGCTAGCGATCTTGTTCCCCTGCGCAGGAGAGGTGTGTGGCAAGGCTTCGGCAATATCAGTTACGGTATCGGTGCGGGTCTCGGTGGCGTCTTTGGTGGTTGGATCAACGACACTTGGGGATGGAGGAACGCATTCCTTATCCAAGTGCCACTGACCATTATTTCCGGCATCATAGTGTTCTTCACTGTCAGGATACCTGTAAAACATTCCGAAAAGGCTGCCATCAAACGCGTCGACTTCCTTGGGGCTGCCACACTCATCACAACCCTTGTGTTGCTCCTTCTTGGACTGAATTCTGGCGGTAATATCGTTCCATGGAATCACCCTCTCATTTATAGTACTCTTTCACTTTCATTCATATCGCTCATGTTGTTCATATATGTAGAAAATAACATTGCTTCGGAGCCCGTCATCCCGGTAAAGCTCTTGCTTGATCGTACCGTGCTCTCTGCATGCTTAACGAATTGGTTCATTACAATGTCTGTCTTCGCCATACTCTTTTACGGACCAATATACTTCCAGGTCGAAGGACTCTCCCCCACGGAAGCCGGTGTGCGTCTGATACCACAGTCGGTCGGTACTGCTTTGGGCAGCATAGCTACAGGCCTGCTTATGCGTTGGACCGGCCGATACTATGGCCTCAACATAGGAATCCAAGTCATTTTCATCGCTGCATGTCTCATCATTTCAACCTTCACCTTGGATACGCCTGCGTGGGAGCCTTATCTTGCATTTCTGATGTCTGGGACTGGATACAGCGGCATGCTGACCACAACACTCCTTGCCTTGATCTCAGCCGTCGATCATGAGCATCAAGCCGTCATCACTTCTGCTTCCTATGCATTTCGCAGTACGGGTAGCGTGATTGGGATTACAATAGCTTCTGCTGTTTTCCAAAATGTCCTAAAGATGAAGCTGTGGGCGACACTTGGTGGCCGACAGGGGGCTGCAGATATTATCGGTCGGCTTAGAGACAGTCTTGATGAGATTGGCAAATTGCCGCTGGAGTTAAGGGTGGAGGTGAGGGGCGCGTATATGGATGCGCTGCGGGGCGTCTTCTTGACGACATTGGGGCTTAGTGTTATGGGTGCGCTTGTCAGTCTGGCTATGAGAGAGCATAAGCTGCATAGCAATCTGGAAAGAAGGTGAGATGGGGTAGGTCATGAGGTAATGAAGGACGATTTCAAGTGTCATTACGGCCTAAAGACTAAGCTTCTCAGATCCTCGAAAAGTATTTTGGAGACAACCATGCTCGAGAACATGTCATCTTCCTCAGCGAGCCTGACGAGACGAGTCTGCTATGAGTTTTCTGTCCAATTTGCTACCCAGGTATATGTTTCCCTGACGTCTCATGTCAAGAGTCGTTTGTATTTCGCAACAGCAGCTATGGTCGTTGTTCTCATCACTATCGTGTCTCTAAACCCCATCTAGTCCCTGATAAACAGCATGCATTGGGATCATACCTTTTACCCATTGATACATACCTTCTACTTTCATCATACAACCATTCCAGCACAGCTGTAGTAATCATAACAAGTATGACCGTCTGCACCTCTACCAAGCAAGTAACAAACATACAACCCTCAAAAGAACGCTTCACCATTTTCCACAGCACCAGATCCAAATAGCTGCTTGCTCATTGACGGACTCTCAGCCCATTTGCTAGAACTAAACAACGGTTCAAGAACATCGCCGTCATCCTCTCCAGCGGCCATTTTCCATCCAAGTGGCTACGGCATGGAAAGCCTTGGTCTAGCGATCAACATCAGCGCGCTCCTGGGGAGGTGGCGATGAAGTCGCCTCGTGCCCCATTAACGCAGCCAGCAGCTCAAAGAATCTCGCTTTTGCAATAGATACATAAGCGCCCTTTTCCAAGAGCTGCTAAGCTAGATCGTCTTGGTTACGGATTGCGACTGAAAATAAATAAAGAGTCAGGGGATACCTATCTATCTACCAATCGAAAGATTCCGCGTAGGATTGAATCTATACGATAGGTAATCACTTGGCTATCGTCATGAAAAATACTTTGGCAGACTACATTTCCCAAATGGCGTGGTACGCAACTAATCTTCCGATTTTGTTTCAGCTTCAAGTTCATGGAGATGTCCAAACCTACCTTACACGCCAAATCCAATACCGAATCTGGTCCATCTCCAAACAGAATACGATACTCCAAATTCAGAAGGTCATTCTCAGTTCAAAGCTCCAAACGATTTATCATGTCACAAGCGGTTTGAGTCGCTGGGAATATGTGCACAACCTTGGTGTCAATACCTTATTCAACGTAGAATATTACATATTTCTCTTCGGAATCTCTAGTGCTCGAACATGCAGGAAAGATGGCTAAATGCTGTAAATCCAACAGCTGGAAGGCATGACGTACCATTATACAGCCGTCGCCGAAAAGTCTGCAAAAGTGTGAAAGCCATCGATACTTACCCTTTGATAGATGGGAGGGGGAAGAGGAGCGAAGTTACTCGCACAAATCAATATAATAATGTCATACATAGAAAATATCACGCAAAATCATAACATCTCCTCCCTCCCTTTCCCCCCCAATACCTTACCGCCATAATCCCCCCTCCACTCCAAACCCATCAACATCTTCATCAACGCCCGCACCCCACTCTCTCTACCCCATCAACCTACACCCTTCCCTTTTCTTCAAAACCCAAAACAAACATCAGCACTCACCTGATGCATCGACCACGATCCGCTAAGCACCATCAGATACATTCAAAAAAAATCATGATTCGCAAAAACCCAACGAACATCATCAACAAGGGGTATAAACACCACTCTGCTATATCACATCTTACTACTACTACTACTACTACTACTACTCCACCTAAATACTACATACTACTACTAGACTCGCTCACGAATACTCCCCTAGTGGAGTATCTTAAGTCATCTCGCATTTCCGTAGAGATTGGAGAGGGTTTGTTCAAAGTATGTTTCGAGGATTCCTTTGGGAATACAAAATGATACTATCATGGATCCATCTATAGATATACAACGTGCATTTTGAAAGAGGGAGAGAGAAAGCAAATCTAAATCGATTCCAATTGATTGCCCGCTCGACATCTATCCACATCCTCATATACACACATCCACATCCGCATCCACACCCATAGCAACACCAACACCAACACCAACCCCCTCCATACCCACTCCCAACCAACACCAACCCCCATCCCCCCTTCCCCCTTCCCCATCCGCCCAACCTCCATCCCCACCCACTCCCTCACCTTCACTCCCACCCACTCCCACCCACTCCCTCACATCCCTCTATCATAACTTCAACCCAAACCATAACCCACAGAAATCAAACAAATCAAATCAAATCACCACACTAACTCTCAGGAACCGACCTAGTAGTAAAGCCATTGATATCGTACGTAAGCTGATACTACATCCCCCACCTGTCTACTTTGAAAAATATCCCCAATCAAATCCGAGCTATATCATGATCGTCGGTTAGGAGGTTACGCGGCATAACCTTCCTTCCCGTCCATTGACCAAGGCCTTTTTCCTAGCTCATTCTCCTATTTGGCTATTCCAAAACAATGCGTCAAGTGTACTTACTTATCACGTTGAGAACCAGGTAAGGTAAGTCTTTTCCATCTTTATGTACCACTCAGCCCTGCCGCTTGCGAAGTCCCAAAAATCCGCTATACATGATATATATACGGTATAATTGCTGCGCACTCCCGGACATGCTGCTGCTCAAAGGCGATATAACAACGGGAAGGAAAGGGAAGGGAAGCTGGATGTATTCGGGAGTGATGTGGGAGATGATGTTTCCAAGGCTGTAAGGTAGCTATGTCATCTATCGCCATTGCTGGCTTCAACATGTATCATCTGGCTGTAGACTGTATATATTCAATTCCGAGAGTTTTAAGGTGTGGAAACACTATTCGTATTGCAATTTCTATGATTTCTCGTCCGAGCAGATATCATAGAAACTGCACAGCTTTGAACATAAGCACGACTCTAGTTCCTGACGGGGTTGATTCGTCTGTTGTTGCTTCTATGAACATGCCCATTGCAACCATATCATTCGATAGACCGTGTCAACCTTTAAGGAAGCTCCAACGATTCGAAGATTCGAAATAGTGGCATACTACCAATCGAGCTATCTTCAAAGCGACTATGAACCTCCAGAGTGTCAATCATGCAAAGTTGAGAGGCAAGATCTCTTGGACGCCGATAAATCCACTTTCAGGTTTTGTTCTGCAGGCGAAGGCGTCGTGGGTTCTGTATAGTTTGCTTGTGTGCTTCAGTAGCTGATGATAAGGTTGATGCTGTAGGAGTTTGATTGCGGACGGGGAATTGGGTCGCTCGATCAAGACGCAGATAATATGGTAGACGTCTTTGGCGACTCATGGTTCTCATAGATGATATAGATCACTCCTCTGAGCCTCAATTCAGGTTCGATGAAAGATTCATCCAGGAATCGTTCACCGTGCCTCGGGTGCTGGGGTTTGGTAGGGGTGCTTGTTATAGTATGTCCTTTGCTTAAGCTTCGCATTGACCGCGGTCATAGGTGTTGGACGGCGATGCAGCAGCGTGTAGATTAATTCTGGAGCTGTATGAGACTCACAGGGGCTGTTGAACTGCCGATGTTGACCAGGTGATCTAGGTTGCGCTTACTGAAGAATGTTGCAGGATCGCGTACCAGATTTTGCTTAGGATATCGTGACGGTTCTCTTCTCAAGGATCTCACGGCCAAGGATCCAAAGCATGGGCGTGGATAACAAGTGTAACAAGATTATTCTATAATAAGGACGAGGGTTGCAGGACGATTTCTGTTAGAACCCACTACTACTTCCCACGAATCTAGCACGCTCCCTACTCGTATCACGCAGCGGCACATGATCTGCATCACTCTCCATGGTATCCTCGGAAAAGCTTTCGAGACCATCTATTCGTGCTTCTTCATCCTTCCTCTTTCCATGACCCTTCTTCAAAGCCCATTCTGCGTGACTGGGGTGCGGCGTATCGCAGCGAGGCGATTTCAGTCCTGGATAGTATCTAGAGTATGAGAAGTACGCCACTAGCAAGCCCAATGTTGATCCTACAGTGACATCGTAAACATCGTGTCTGTAGTCTTCCAGGCGGGAGATCGCGATAAGGGCGGCACCAATCAGCGGTGATAGGGCTAGGAGTACCCTGGCGAGGTCTGTTCGAGGTCGGAAGACGTGCATCTGGCCCGCAAGGAATCTGCATCCATTCATTAATCTCATGTTTGACCCGCCAGCTGGTATCACTTACAATGCCAGGTAACCCAGCCCACTAAACGCTAAGCTGCTGTGCCCACTAGGGAAGCTCCTCCAGCCGTCATGCAGTGTGTGGTAGTCCGTCTCTGTGCAGACATCTATGGTGACCAACGAATGGTCAGGCGTCCCTGGCTTGGGTTTGCAGCGCGCGACGAGGTCCGGCCTTGGTCGCCCCACAGAGTTTTTGACAACGTCTGTAAGGAAGGTTGCAAGCATGATGCTGATCGCTAGACCGAGGATTGTGACATTAGTTTTGTGAATGCCCGGCTGAAATAGAACGGCCCATAGTATGAATATGCATAGCGGAAGGATGACCGCGTAGACGACGTTCCATACTGCAAAGCCTGGTAAGCAGGGTGAGGGTCAGGGGCAGAGATGAGAGTTGCGTACTGACAGGGACACGCTCGACGTCCGCATGCGGGTATTGTATGGAGATATTGTCGAGCGAGAACATGCGATGAAAAGGGTCAATGACCAAGTGGATCTGGGCAGGGAATGAATATCATCGTCTCATGTGGTGAATTGATGGGGGCAAACCATAGCATATGAGACAAGTAGGAGGACGACGCCAACATAATCGGCGGCATAGGATCGCTAAGACAGATGAGCAAGCTGCAGAGTATTTGCCATCCAGATCATACCTGCCAGAACCTAGAGATGGATGCCAGGGTTCCTTCATCTCTGTCGCTCGATCTCTGGCCGGTTGGGCTTCGACGGCGCTCCAACATCGTCATCGGTAGTTGTTTTTGTACGGCCTCGTTTGCAAGTTTGCCCTCGCCATAACTGGATAAACGTCATGCGATTGGAGTGGAGCATCGAGAGTGGCCTAAGCTGGCTAGCGTGTTTACCCCAGGAAATCATAAACTCTATCTAAATGTAGAACTACTTTTACGACCGGGTACATTGCCAATAGTAAAACTATACAATGGCCGATCAGCCTCCTCCAGCTGCCATCAGCAGTGTCTACCCAGCTCCTCCACCCTTCTACAAGTCGTTCACTGCGGAGAACCTTGAAGCGCAGAAGATCTACATTGAAACCATCAATCAGCCTACATCAGGTCCACTACCAACCCCAGCTTCTGGCCTAGACCTCCTATCCCTCCCACCTGAGCTCCGCAATCTATTCCCGCCCGCACCTCCACCAGATGGAAAATACAGATCCTTCGGCGTCGAATACGACGTAAGCGTTGCCAATTCAAGCTGCCTAGTGAACAACCTGTCATTGACAAAGAGAACCCTCAGATCTCCCCCGCAGCATCTACAGAACCCGAAACCAGTCCCACATCAGCGCGTCTACAAGCCCTAACCCACAAGCTCCTCCTCTCCTTCCTCAGCTTGACCAACATACTCGCGACCGACCCTGGGGCATGGCCTCCTATATGGGACATCCTGCACGATTCGTTCCGAGAGGTTTATGAAGTCATCAACGGGTATCGCCCGCATCAGGCACGGGAAACATTGATAGTCATGATGGAGGAACAGGTGGAGAGTGTGAGGGCGGAGACGAAGGCCGTCCGGGAGAGTGTGGGTAGGGCACGGGATTTTCTTGAGAATTTGGGGAAAGAGGAGGGTATGGGAAGTCTGGATGTAGGGAGACAACGTGGGTTGCAGAAAGAGGAGAGGAAACGGAGACGAAAGCAAGATAGTGATAAAGGAGTTTGGGAAGTGCTGGAGAGGGAAGTGGGTAGGATCTAGCTGAGGCTTTGACGTTGAGTATCGGTCGTGTTTGGGTTATGAAGGATTGATCAACGCAATGCGTGTTACCTCGCCCATCTGTGGCTCGATGGGGTTTGGATATCACCTCCAATGACATTCCGTACACTTTACACTACATGCCCGCTATTCAGTTTCATGTTCTTATCTGCATCCGGCACAGTGCGACTCTCTTTCCATTGGGCACAAAGTCCAGCGCAATTCTCAACTCCTTCCCGATCCCCCCTCCTGCACTTAGTCACCAACCACGCGCACTAATTGCCACATCGTACCAAACCTCCCATTCCAGAGTATCAACAACAGCACCCGCAGATCTCCCTCGAAACTATTAGGACCGCAACGTCCGACTGCTTCTTAATCAAACGGAGAGGACGTATTCTATCCGTGTCACATAGTCACAATTTCGAAAAAGAATCCATGCACTGGAACGCTGTGAATCGCACCTCCATGTTGTGCAGAGGACAGTGCCCTATCGATCGTTCTTGGGCGACCACACATCATCAGCAAAGAACCTGGACCGCATGCATGAGCGAATGGCTAAGTGCTAACTATGGCTTCTTTGTAATCATTGACAGTAAGATCATTGATATAGTCGATTCTTGTGGCATCCAACACCATGCACGATTCAAATAGTGCTTTCATATTTGCTAGCATGTATCAAACTCTTCCTCATTCCCCACCACTTCAAGCAGTAGTAGCACGAACAAAACCCCTCCCCCCAACACCCCTCTTCCTCTCCAGATACACTGCCATCGCATCCTCATACCCCCCACCCCGTGCAGGCCCCGCATCCTCCGCCCCCTTACCAACCAACCGCCACTTCACCCACAGGACCTTAATCAACCCTCCCACGCCAAGAATGCACGAAATCAACTGACCAAGCGACGAAAGCTCATTCAAGCCGCTAACATGGTTCCACGCGATCGTCAGCTCAACCTGTAGGATCAGCAGAGCGATGAAGAGGAACTGGTACGCGGCCGTGAGCATCCATGATCGCGTCGTGACGACGAGCGGTGTTTGCGTCAGGAGGATGTCCGACGCTATGGTGACGTGTTTCCAGTGAGGTGGGGGTGATGCTTGGCTGAGAGTGTACATGCGGTGGAGGAGGTGGGGCCAGCGCCATGCTGAGTGTTGGCCGGATGCGGTCATGTGGATGGCTAGTCGCCATCTTAGATGGAAGGGGGGTTCATTGGTGAAATAAGAATTGAGCATTGTCCGGCAGCAGTGTAGATAAGGGGTAGATGTGTCGGTACGGTGGCTTTTGTGTTGGGGTAGGTACAGGGATATCAATCCACATAGTCGTATGAGGCGCTTTTTTTCCGTTGGTGGTGTATTGGTGGGATAGATTGAGAGCAGGTCTTCCATGTATCTTGTAGCGTGGTCGATATCTCTCAGTAGCTTCAGATCTTCACCAATTTCTACCCTGTGGGATACTGTGGTATTGTCCTTCCCGTCTTCGAGAGGTCGTAAAGGTTTTGCCTGTGTGGAATTCTTGAAAAGAGTGATCGAGCTGGAAGCTTGAGGCTCATTCAATGCTGGTAGGCACTGGGCTGGTAGACATTGCCCTCTAGAGCTTTGTCTTCGTAGCCTTTCTGGACTAGACCTGCGATTGTGTCCATGAATCAATAAGGAAGACTCGATAGCACTGATGAAAGCGGCCTGAGCTCTTCTCATACGGATATTGTAGAAAAGTACGACGACATCGAAGGTTATGATACGTGGGGCTGTCCATACAACCGCCGCAAGAGACTGCACCTTCATCAAAATGCCTACCCACCCATATATGTTCGCCTTGACAACGTAGAAAATATATGTCTTGTCCCTACCGCCCTGTCCCGAAACGAGATTATTGCATGGCGTTGGTAGCATCCGGTCTACCTCTTTCCACCAGAAACAAACGTTGAAGAGGCCTCCAGCCATGATGATGACCGTTCTCAGTATCAGTCGTTCATTTGATGTCTTGATATAATTCGAGCTATATCTAGATCCTTCAGTAATGCCGACTAAGCCAATGACCAATCCGATTTGTAACATTAAGAAAGCTTCGATGACATGGATAGTAGGTGCATTGATAAAGTAGATTGTCGCTGCGATTGTCAAGGCCAGAAGGAATAGATTGTTGGTAGCTTGCAATGCCTTAGCCTCGCGGTAAAGGAAGTAATTGGAAAACCACACTGCTATAGCTTGTGCATAATATCCAATGCGTATACCGATACCTAAGATGTCTGTATTACCAACGAAGCCGCAAGACATCGAGATATTTTCGAGTAGCAAAGACAAAAAAGTATGAAGGAGCCGAGATAATAAATACCAAGTACCTCGTACAAACGAAAGACGTCTCACATAATTCTTTCTAAGTACCCTACCCGAAAGTCTGCGAAATCAAGAGCATGGTAAGATGTCAATAGAGAGATAATCATCCTGTTTCCTGTAGATATAATGGAACTGCAGACTTGCCACAATAGCCGCCAAGGATAATTCAGGATCACAAACATGGGTGCCTGCATGATTTGGAACAGACGAGTTGCATAGGAATAGCATCGCCCCCATTCAAATCATGGGCTGCCAGTGGCTCTTGTCTTTGCACCAACTTCGCTAAAGGACTTCAAGACTATTGTTGTGCACTATGTACCGTACGAGGGGTAGGTTCCTTCGCAGCATAATCGTGTTCGATCAGAGGCCAGCCGTGATTTCCAGCTCTGAGCTTCCACTTCTTGTTCGCATTTTTTGAAGATCGTCCGTTCTCTTGAGGCCCTCGAGCAGTTGTCTATTACCACTGTGTCAATTTCGTGATGGAAGAGCGGTCGTTGAGTTGCGTGGCAATGTGGCTCGTGAGAAAAGGTCTCGGTAAATCGGCGATCTCAGCCACGCGTCGAAAGCCTTGCGACATCCATTGAGCCCTCCAGTGTCATCTTCAGCATCTTTCTTACCGTGATCCTGCCTATACATTCACGAAACCGATACTGAATCCATGTGCAGAACCAAATTCTTCAGATGTCACTTGCGCCACCCGTGCGCCCATTCTCTGCCGCAGTCCACCCAGCCCGTCAATCAGATCTCTCCGACCTCAAGCATCGATACGATAAAACAAACAAGAGTCTGGTCACGAAACCCTGGCAAATCACACATATTCATTCTGGATGCTGCTGGTGCCATTGCGCCGTCGGGTGTTGTACCGTCATATATTCTAATAAGAATCCGTATTAGGAGAGGAAGCTATCACGAATGAAAAATAGGATATGCAATGTGGACCGTTGGAAAAGCGAGGATTGACAAATAGTGGAGGGTCGAGATACCGTACACTTTTGGAGGCCTTGCTGAACGTGTGATGGTTGTTACGATATACGAACAGTGTCGATTTGTACTTTACATCATGGCTATCAGAATGGCTACCGGTCCGGCTTCACTGAATAGTCGTGCAAGGGATATGTAGTTTTCCTTACCTTATTTATCCCTTTTGAGATTAACTTAGAGGATGTCGTACTCTATCGAGGTACTTCGTGGACAAGAGGACGTCGAACAGCGCTTGTTCCCAGCGTCAAACTCGCCAGACCGTACCCTTGGGACAGGCTAGATATCTCGCCTTCTCATGCCATATTCGAACGTGATATTAGCCGTCTATAAGGGAAATCACAACGAGTATAAAAATCCTTCAATTGGTGTTGCATTATATATATGGTGAATTCAGACGACATAGATCGCAACATGGGTATATCCGCTGTAAGACCAGAGAAAGCATTTATCATATCCAAATGAACCGGCATCAGTCGCGATGTAGTGTCTCTCAATGTGCGCCTACAATGCCTCTAAGCTCGGCCCCAATCCCATGCATCTCCTTTGCGATTCTTTCCCTGCTCTCTGCCCTATTCCTCCACTCCTCTTCCCTCACCTCCCTCTCTGCGAGTACGCTGGCCTTCAGAGCTGCGACATCCGCCACATTCGTGGCATGATGCCTTGCTAGCATGGCCAGTTCCTCCCGCAGCTGGTAGTGAACATAGGGAGCGGTATCCGGAAGTTTCGTGGTGTGGGCTTGCAATTCCTCTCGCAATGCTGCGATGGCCTTCTTATCCTGTTGGCTTTGCAGATCTGCGAGCTCCAACTTGTCCTTCAACAAAGCGATCTCCACATTCGACTCGTTCCGTGATAGGCTCGTGTCCTCGGACGCCGATTGTTTTTGAAGGTCGGCAAGCTCAAGCTTGTCTTTCAGCAACGCGACCTCAACATTAGCCTCATTTCTTTCACGGTTCAAGTCATCTTCAGTGTCGGCCAGTCGAGCTTGTATTCGCTCAATATCTTTCTGTAAGGAGATGATAACGTTGGCATTTTCGCAATTTTTGCGGTCAGCAAGTTCTTTTGTATTATTCAGCAATGCAGCTTCTACGGCTGCTTCCTTACGTTCGCGGTCGCGATCTTCTGCAGAGTGGGCACACTGGGCTTCTAGCCCATCGATGTCTCTTCGCAGCTCGTTGTTTATGTCCTTATGTTGAATGATCTCCCGGTCGGAGAGCTCCAGGTTGTCCTTGAGCAAAGCAATCTCTACCTTCGCCTCTTCTTGTGCGAGGTCCTTGTCCTTTAACGTGTCTCTCAATGATGCGATTTCTCTAAATGCCTCTCCGCCCCTGTGCTCCGAATCCCGCAGCTTATGCTTCAACGAAGCCGTTTCCTCAGTCAAGTTGTCATACTCCTGACGCAGGCGGCTTACGTCCTCCTCATGCTTCGATGTCGCATCCCGCATTGATTGCTCGTGATTACGCGTTGTACTACCAATTGCCTCACGTCGCAAGGTGTCTGACTCATTCAAGGCAACTTTATAGGAGGCGACTTCTGTGACTGCAGCCTCAACCTCTCTATGTAACTGATCCAGTTCTTGCTCATGTTTAGTAGCTGCCTCAGTAAGTTGTTGCTGGTGTACATGATCCATGTTATCATCAGCGACGCTTCGTGAAAGCTTCATCTCCTCAATAACGACTTTAAGTGAGGTCGCTTCCGCGGCTGCACCGACGAAATCGTGACGCACTTGCATGATCTCACGTTCCATCTGAATGATCCTATCTTGATGTTTCTGCTTGCAGCTGGCAATCTCTTCCACAAGCTGATCCATCTTTGTATTAGCTTGGATCATGGTTTCTTGATACTTGGTGGAAACGGTCTCCATCTCCTTTTCATGTTTGGTGGCCCACTCCTGAAGTCTTTGTCCTTGTATTCGATTCTCGTTCTCAAGCAGCTCATATGTATTCCGAGACCCCTCAAGTTCGCGATGGTAATTTACGGCTCGAATTTTAACTTCATCGAGAGATGGATTTACTTCCTGAAGCTCGTGTTCGTAGCGAGATGCCTGGTCGGCAAGGCTTGTGGCAGCTTCACTAAGCTCCTGCTGATATTTCTCGGCAATCATTCTCAACTGATTTTCATGCTCCTGAGACGCATCATCGGAGCCTTGCCCGCGGAGCCTTTCGACGTCCGCAAGCTCATGCTGGTATTTTGTATTGGCTTCCTCTAGCTCCGATTTATGCCGCTGTGATTCTTCCTCAATGGTAATATCCGCGTTCCTAATGGCGGCTTCCACCTCTCGCGAGTGACCTACGCCAGCGTCTTTTAGCTCTGTTTCATGTCTCAAAGCTGCATCCCTGAGAGCCCGATCGTGAATCTCGGCATTCTCACCAATCTCCTTGCGAAATGTTCCTTGCATATTCTCAATCTCTTGCTGATGTCTTGTGGAAGCATCTTTAGTTTCAGATTTTAGTTGTGTCATCTCGTTCCGGACCTCGTCCTGGGCTTCCACTTTCACGGCCTCTAGAGCCTCTTCATGCTTTCGTCTTGTTTCGCGAAGCTCTTGTTGGTGACTCATCTCTGCGACCTGTCGTTCCGCACTGACAGATTCCAATTCAGACTTATGTGTCTTGATCAATTCCTGGAGGTTGGACTGGTATCCTGAGTCTTTGTCCTGATGGCTTGCTCTGACAGCTTCTAGCTCATGCGCATGCTCATCATGTACAGCGCTAAGCTCTTTGTCATGTTGAGCCCTAATCTCCTGCAATTGTCCTTCATACTTCGTGATTGTATCGTCGAGCTCCCTTCTCTGGCCCTCGCGTGTTGTCTCAAATTCCTTGCGAAGGTCATGAACCATACCCGTTATGTCCTTGATTTCTTGGTCTCTAGAGCGTAATAGGTCATCATATTCTAGCTGAAGCGCTTCTGCACGTTTGAGCGCCATAGCTTCTATATCCTCGATCTTACGTTTGTGCAGGTTCTGTAGATCTTGAAACTCGTCTCGCAGGCTCGTAACCGAATGGCTGACCGCCTGTTCTTTAACCTGATCAGTGGTCTCGAGCTTGTTTCTTAAGCCTTGTACAGTCTCTGATAGCGAACGAATTTCGTCGTCCTTAGAACGTAGAAGCTGGTTTTCGCGTTTGAGCTTGCGTGCCGGCTCCGCAGCCTTAAGCTCTCCTCGTAGGTTTGATACAACGCCTGAGACCGATTCAATCTTCTCGTCCTTGGACTTCAAGAGCTCGTCGTAAATCTCCTTTGCTCTCGCGGTGTCAGCGGCTTCAAGTTGTTTCCTCAGATCCTGTACTATTTCTGACAGCGAGTGTATCTCCTCGTCTTTGGATTGCACAACAGTATCATATTGAAGCGGCCGCTGACCCTGATCTACGGTCTGAGACTTCTTCAAGGAGTCTGGACTACTCTGATCACTGGCTTCGTTATTGGCCTCGAGCTTTTCTCGTAGCTCTTGCGCCTCGCTCGATAGATTCTGAATGATCTTGTCTCTTGATCTCAAGAGACTGTCGTGCTTCTCCAGGGTTGACCGGTGCATATCTTCAAGATCAACGAGCGCACTACGGACAGTGTCAAGTTCGGATCGTAGGGGTTTGATTTGCGCTGATGCTTCCCAGTCCGACCCTTCCCCTTTGTGCTCCTGGGTGCTCCGCAGACATTGCAACTCTTTCCTGAGGCTCTTTATAGTGTCGTTCCTCAGAGTAATCTCACGGTACAACTCATCGTGAGCCTCACGATCTTTGCGATTGACCTGCTCCTCCGGTTGTCGGTTGGAGTCATTGTGATCTACTTCAGGATTGGAAAATCTTCCAACACCTTCAGCGTCTTCACGCTTCGGGTTCACAGGTGTTTCGTCAACATTGTGGTCAGCGCCCGCAACATCTTCCCCTTCGGTAGCCGTTGTATTTGGTTCATTGTCCGAAAGTCCCTCTTCCTGAGCCTGACCAGCCAAGGGAGGAGATTCATATGCCTTGGATGACCGCTTGACTGTGTTAGCCCGCCCTTTTGTGATCTCTGTAGCCTTTGGACTCCTGACGACTGGACGTCCATGCGCGGGGGATCCCGCTCTTGCTGTCCCTGTCCCTGACACTTGAGCTAATGTCTTTGTCCTTGACGACAGTGCAGGTACATTCGCCTTGGCTACAATCGATGGTGGCTGTGTTGGTGTCCCCATCCGAGAAGCTCGTCCCGGGGTCACCCCCTTGGGAGCGGGCGTAGGCGCAAGTTTTGGAGCTCGTTTCCCCACAGGTATGCGAGGAGTGTCGGTAGGGGTCGCAGGCTCCTCTCCCTTTGTTGACATCGTTCTGCTGAGCGTAGGTGCTTTGGACACGGGTGATATTTTCTTAGCAGCACGGACGCGTGATGTTTTGCTTAAGCCATCGGCCTCGGACTCCTGCGTCATATCTTCATCTTGTCTTGTCCCTCCGCTAGACCCTTTCGTTGTGAGACTATTAACCTTTGCCGGTCTTCCATTTGGTGCAGGAGCCTTGTTGGACTTGGAGCTTTGAATCGTATGAGACCACATACTCAAGATCGAGAGTAGTTCTGGTGGTGCAGACCAAGGCTCAATACTGGCTTAGTCCATTCCATTGTAAGTGTTCGATTGTACCTACATGTCCAGTCCTGACCTCTTCAAATGCCTTGTTTCACCAGTCAGCCTCGGGGCTAGTTCTGAACCGGCATAATCTACGCGGCAGGGGCCGCTGGAATACCAAACAGCCCCGAAACTTAGCCTAAAGCGAAAGCCCGTTAAAGGACTGGTCTGGCGAAAAATGTATAGAACTAGTTACCTACACTGTTCATGGCCTTTTCTTCAAACCCTTATCCCTCATGCAGAGAGACAATTGTTCCTACAACAAACTAAATTATAGAATACCGTTTTGTCCCGTAAATTTATCGTGCTCCGCCAGATTTACAACGCGCTCTATGATTTCAGACGGCATATTGATAAGCTCTGTTTAAAGCGAGCGGAAAGATATTCGCTATAGGAACTATTACTTCAAGCTTCGAACCGTGCTTTCTAATACCGATATCATTGTCCCCCTTCATAAATGAGTTTGTCGAATTGCCGTCGTGCTTCGAAGCAATTGTTCAGAAGTGCTATTGGTCCGAAAAGCTGGTATCATAATCCAAGGCCGGGAGTCCATGTGCCAGAATCAAAACCACACTCGAGCCATGGCCTTCTAATCCGCTATGTACCTGAGGACGCGTCTTGAGAGATCTACCCACAGTATCTGACATCGATGAATTTGCCGTTTCTGCGGTGTCCTACCCTATCTTAGTAGCTTTGATCAAATCCAAAGTCGAAGGATGAAGAAGGGAGGACTGAAAAGGGGATTAGTCAAAGCAAACTTGTAATTGTGATGGCAATGATAGTCTTTTTTAGATTACAAGAAAGCGACCTAGCCAGCTCCGTGTGTGAAGACACACGATGGGCCTAGCAAGGTATATTACAACACAAGTGCAGATGGTACATGGAGGAGAGCACAAATTGCATTAAATTGCAACAAAGTGATGCATTGCTAGGAATCCCACACTTGTCCTTCTCCAACTATGTCAAGCTACTCAGCCATGGGGGTGAGCCAAGTAACCCCATCAGGTCCGGTTTCAGGGACAGGATCTCCTCTCGAATATGTTGTGGAAGCATGTTTTGCAGAAGAGGACGACTGAGGGCGCCAAGGTAGCGCTGTTCGACTACACAGACTGGCTGTTAGTAACGACATTCAGGGTGTGTGAGGACCACTCACCGGGTAAATCCCTGGACTGATACAGATGTACTACTAGCTCTTGCGTCTCCTCCTCTGTCCATTGATGAGGGCCCGCGTTGTCATTTCGTGGTGAAGGGTGAGAGCTTGTTGTAATATCGTCTCTTCTCTCGTCCCTAGCGACCAGTGGCACAGGCACTACTCGACGCCCTCGGTTCCTCTCAATACGCCGGCGTTGCGCTTCTTCTTGGATGTTGTTAAGAATCCTTGGATCTCGCTGACTGCCCCGCTGGGACAAAGCTTCGGCTCCCCGTTGCGACTGCTCGAAGCGTGCCTCTTTCTCTCTAGCGGTCTTTAGTGCATTTGCCCTGACCTTCTCTCGGACCCGCAGCAGGTGGAGTTTGGGATAGTAGAATTTGTTTCTTATGCCTCGAATGTAGGGGAGTAGGACAGATATTGTTGGCTTCATTATCGGGTGGGCGGTGTTCGGCCTGACTTTCCAGCTTTTCGCTTTCTCGCATAGCCGGAGCGTCATATCTTGGATACGAACAATCTCTTCAAGGGCGTGGAAATCATGCAATCCTCGAGGCTGTGATGAACGTAATGACAAAGCACGCTCGAGAAGGAAGACCATTGCTGGAATAGCCCGACCATATATGTCTGTGATCGTTTTTGATCTCTGCGAGAGAGCGTTGTGCTCTGATATGTCATTGATATGAGTCCCGATTGAATCCAAGCTATCCTGCAACTCTTCGTTGAGCACCACGAGCGCGTCATGGTCTGTTCCCCCGGATGCTTCAAGGCTCTTATATAGATACCTAGCTTCTTTGATTTCGTGGATGAGATCTTTGATCCTCTCCGTTTTCAGCTCAGTCCTGTGTACTGATTTCGCGGTTTTCAACACCTTATCCCACTCTCTGTGCTGGCCCAAGAGATCTCTGTTCTCTTCCGCAATTCCATCTTGGTTACCAACCTGTGATGAGCTTTCAATGCTCGGTTCTGGCACCTCCAAATCCTCGGATTTTTCCAGAACCTCCTCAAATCCGTCCTGGCTGGACCGTGTATTGTCAGCAATCTCCTCGTCCTCAGCCTCGCTTTCATCGCCCTCTCTATGATCGTTAACATTCCCTTGCCGCGAATCCTCCTCGTCTGCATCGCTTTCTCGGTCTATATCATCATCGTCAATCATTACTTGTGGGGGTTTTTGTTTAGTTCCTTTGCTTGCTTTATGGACCTTTGACGTCGCATGACTTGCTGCTTCTCGATGCTTCGCGCGATCGCTTCTGGCCACGAGAGATGGCCTGGGTTCTTTTTCAACAGTAGTCGTTTGCATTTTCGGCCTGCCACCGTTGCGGCCAGGCTTTTCGGTCACATCGATTATACTCTTCCGCTTCTTCGGCCTTCCAACTTTGCGCCCGCTTTTCGTGCTCGAATCTACTCGCCTATTCGGTGAAGCACTCCCCTCAACTTCAACCTCAACGGTAGCACGTTTCGACCTCTTCGCTGCACGCGATGGTATCGGGACCGGACTCGATTGATCGACTGTGGTGGCGTCGACCGCCGCGGTTCGTGGCGCCGCCTTCTTGGATCGCTGCATCTTCGTATTCGCCGCCTGACTCGGATGCGGCTTCTCGAAACTGTCGTTGGTGAATTCGTAGATATCTCCCTTTACCGCTGGTTTAGTATTGGTTAAGTGCCGAGTTGGCCGCACCTTTCCAGGTATACCTAATCTCTTGGCCGCAGGCTGGGCTTCCTGTCGCTTGGCGCGTTTACCCAGCGAGTCCTGAGTCGTAGCATGGTCTGGCCGCTTCCTCTTCGTTGGAGTGACAACGGTCGTATTTGGGTTTGTGATGTCGCCGAACGCTAGATCGTTGTTCAGGTTGGTTCGAGGATCCATGGATATGAGTTGCCGCGCAGCTTGTAGATCGTATTCTGACATCTCATCAGCTGCAACATAGATCCAGGGCCTGTTCTTAATGAGAGATCGTTGGGGCATCGCGCGCTCTTTGGAGTCGCCAACCAGAGTGGAAGGTTTTGCCGGGAAGCGTCGCGTCTTTTCGCCCTTCCTCGCCCTCCGTCCGATATTGTATTCAACGTCCGCAAGCACTCCGAATATGAGGCTTTCAAACAACGTGTTGTCATAATTCATGATACAAAATGTCGAGGTCGGCGTTCACTCCCAATGCTCCTTCCTTACAAGTCTTAGATCCCTCCCGGCCTCATGCGTTTATCACACCTATCAAAAAGATCAATGAAGGTCATGATGTTTCTGCTTTCCTGACTACAAAAGCCTATGGCGATATAATGACTTTCTTGCTGCAACTCAATCGAGCCATGTTTCCATGTACCATCACAGATTCTGATACGCAAACAACTAGTGTACAAATTTGGGAGCTGAGCTCTTGTGTAAATGTTCATGTTTCAGATGTAATTACAGACCTAGGAAACTTGCTGAGGGCTCTATACAATATCATCGATGAAATACCACCAGACCCTGGTCCTCGTCGTTTTGGCAACATTAGCTATAGGAAATGGTACGAGGTCGCCGAAAGTCGTATGAAGGACCTTTTAGTGCGTTGTCTACCATCAAGAGCGATGCTCTTCGCCGCTGAAAACGAAGTGACAGCCAGGGATGAGCTCGAATCGTATTTCCTCGGCAGCTTTGGAAGTGCCCAACGACTAGATTACGGATCAGGGCACGAATTGAGCTTTTTAGCTTTTCTAGGCTGTATATGGAAACTGGGAGGCTTCACCTCCTCGTCCTCCGAAGCGTCGTCGCCCCCAGGAAACGAGGAAAGAAGCATCGTACTCAACATCATAGAGCCCTATCTCCGCCTCATCCGCCGTCTCATCAAAACATACACTCTAGAGCCCGCCGGTTCCCACGGCGTATGGGGTCTAGACGACCACTCCTTCATCCCCTACATCTTCGGCAGCGCCCAATACGGCCCAGCCATAACACCCACCTCCCAAACCCCCACCGAAGGATCTCTCCAAAGCGCGCCAGACCCAGCCTCCGTCGCGAAACCCGCAGCCGTAACCCGAGAGCGTGACAAAAACATGTATTTCAGCGCCATCGGCTTCATCCACGACGTCAAAAAGGGCCCGTTCTGGGAGCACTCGCCCATGCTGTATGACATCTCGGGCGTGCGGGCAGGATGGGGCAAAATCAACAAAGGCATGATCAAAATGTACAATGCAGAAGTCCTCTCCAAGTTCCCCGTCGTGCAGCATTTCCGCTTCGGTTCGCTCTTCAGCTGGGATCAAGATCCGACGGCGACTCCGGCCCCTGTATCGATGCACACGTCGAATCAGCCCATTAGAGACGGTCCTGCCTTGTCGCTGGAAGATGCCTCGGCGCGTGGTCCACCTCTGGAAGGCACCAAGGCGCCCTGGGCGAGCCAATCTACGACTCTATCGAACTCAAGCGTGGGCACAGCCGCTGCTCCAGGTCCTGCCCCAGGAACAGCAGTTCCTAGGCCTAGCAGAGCGCCACCAATGGCAAGGGGCGGTTTACCAATGAGGTCGCCGCAGCCTCCTTCAAGAGACGCTCCAATTATGTCAGCGAGGACACCAATGCCTCCCCAGGCACCTAGTGTTTCGTCGGGCGGATCATCAACGCCGCCGCCACCCACAAGAGCACCTTGGGCCGGCAAGCCGCGTTGAAATCCAGACAGTTCAAAGAGAGAGAGAGCGAGGCGGAAAACCTCGTCACTCATTGCGAATGGCACGATGGCTGATACGAAGATTACCCATCCCAGTGTCGTGGACGAAGTCTTATTATGCGAAATACCCACACACATGTCGATGTACATGTATGTATATTGTACGAATAGCATCAATCGCAGAGGTGAAGAGATGAATTGTACCAACCCCCCAAAAAACGACCATGCTCCCTGCCATCATCGGTATGTAACAACTGTCACGCGACAATAACGGTAGTATGCGTACTCTACAAAATAATACACACCAATCACGCCCAACGCCGCTTCGCTCCAAAACAAGCCCAGAGGTATGCGCATGTAGCAAACGGTCCAGAAAGAACACCAACACCAACACCCCCCTCGCAACAAAATGCAGCATCACACCCCCCGTCTCACATCGTCTTATAACAATTGACCAAACGTATGCACAACCCAATCCTTCACCGTCCACCAACCACGACCCTCGCCCCCTCCTTCCCCAACACCCCCGCCTCCATCGGTTTCGGGCTCCTCTCCCGTCCCTTTTTCCGGCTGAGGAAACCTAACATGGCAGTGGGCTTATGCTTGCCCATGGTGGAAGTGCCGCTGCTCGCGTTCCGCTCGTCGGACTGCCTCGTATCTTTATTCAGGTCGCCCCAGCTGCCATGCTCGTCCAGCACTACCTGCACGCCTCCGCCTTTACTCGCGGTCCTGGTCCCACCTCTTCCCGGCGGCATTCTTGAATTGTTATGTAGTGATGTCGCTGGATGGCTCGTCGGTCCTTCTTGCTGCTGACCGCTTGGTGAGGCTGTTTGGGCGTTATTGGGCATGGGAGGTGGGAAGGGGTGTTCGTTCGTGGGGTAGTAATCCGAATGGTTCGATGGACCGCCCGTCAAAATTCGGGGCGGAGAACCGTTAGGTGAGCCGTCTGATAGGGCGCGCTGCGATTGTGTAGCTGCACCTTCTAAGTCGGGGTCGTCGACGCGGGATTTGGGATTGGGGGTGGCGTGGTCAAGAATATCAATGGCCGAGTCGGCACCGGAGGAGGGGGCGTCGACGAAGCCTTTGTAGTCTCTGGTGTTGGGAAGGACTTGTTAGCGCCAGCTCAAAAGATCCAGACTGAATACTGGGGTTTCATACGTTACTGTTGTGTAGTCAAATGGTTCGAAGAGTGTTTCGATCATCCGGTGTAGCTCTTCTGTCCGAATCTCCTTGTCTGTAGCATCATCTTTGAGTTGAACCCTTGGCTTCTGCCGCCTCGCTCGCGCCTCTAACGGTGCCTCTTCCAGCAACAGCTCCTCCAGGTCATAAGTAGCGTCGAAATTGGTCTTCTCGCTCGAAGGTATGAAGACGGGTTTGATCTGCTTCTTTTCCAGCAACTCGAAATCGATCTTTCGGAAAAAGGCATGGTCGGTATAGGTTTCCCACCCTATAGCTCCTATTCGTTTTCGCCTGTCCTTTTCCATCAACGAGCTTATGGCGCGGTAGCAAGGCATCGAGACGGCGGGCTGGGTGACAGGGTAGTTGGGCGAAGCTTTGAGGATCTCCTTCTCCAACTTTTCATGGCCATGTGAAACGAAAGGCCTCTGAATGCTGTGAGTGACAGTTCGTGAGTACCAGACAAGACGTCCCTACCTTGTTGTATATGCATTCATAGAACGTTACTCCTAGTGACCACCAATCCACCTCGGTCAAGTACCCCGTCCCAGCATAGACTTCCGGAGCAAGATAAGCAAGTGTGCCAGACTTGCTGTGTAATTGTTTTTCCGGCTTGTATTCGGAAGCCACATTCTATGTAACATTAGTACTCGTCTAGAGTCTTCCATCTCTAGGACCAAACATACAAAATCCGCCAGATGCACATGTCCATCGGAATCCAGCAAGACGTTATCTGGCTTCAGGTCCCGATGAACTATGCCCTGCGAATGACAATATTGTAGCGCGCAGCCCAACTCTGCCATCCAAAACCGTACTGCATCTTCTGTGAATGTTTTTCGTGAAATATGAAATCGCAAGTCGCCGCCATTCATTAGGTCCACAACAATGTACCTGCCAGCGGTCAGCATGTTAGGTGGGTTCGAGGCTCCGCGTACGTCGTACAGGTATTCGACATCCTGAAAGCTGTACCGCAGATTGCATAGGAACGGATGGTTCAGGTGCTCCAGCATCCTCCGCTCCCTGATAATATTCCGCACGCTCTCCGATCGCACTACTATATGCCGTATAAGCCTCCTGCAGATGCCCAATCTCATAGTCAATCCACGAACCTTCATCTTTACGTATGTACTTCAAGGCGAAAGTCAAGCCTGTATCCTTCCTCTCGACGATGCGAACCTTGCCAAAGGCGCCCTTGCCCACCACTCGTAGAAGTCGAAAGTGATTGAGATTTACTGCAAGAGATACATCGGTTAGCCATCTAATTATGGATGGATTATCATTTGGCTCGTATGAGAGACACCATATGAAAGCAGTTTGGGGTAAAGCGGTAGAGGCTATCTGCACCGATACCAGAGATCGAAAGGAGAAGCTTGCCTTCATCGGTGAACACGACGGGCTTGCCATTGGAGTTGCCCATTGGAGGTTGGTGGTTATAGAAAAGGTTTCATATGGTGCATCTGGAAGGCTACAACACTGGATGATAGGATCAGGGGAGTATTGACGAGCTGTCATTCATGAAATGGTCAATGCGTTATGTGCAAAGCTGCAGCAGAGGTAGTGATATGACTGCTGAGATGTATTAGAGCTAGAGTCGGTAGCAGATAAAAGACATGTCGTTACCAAGTGGTATGCGGTAATCAATTCTAGTCAGGTCCATGCGGAGTTTGGATTCTGGATGGGAAAAGATGGACCAATGATAATCGAGATGGGCTTGGCAGTCCGGCTGATGCTCGGCTTTAACTGCAACGGGTCTGGTATCCACGCCCAAGCACCCCAAGCACCCACCAAGGCGTTTTGGGCTGGTCGAAGCTATCTCTTGATTTGTTCGTCTATCACATCCTCCAATTCGCACTCCGCATCTTGACGAATCAAGGGACCTCATAATGCAAAACCCACGTGGCCCTCGATGCGCACATGCCCACAGGCGCACCAGCCACTTTCAAGGGTCGCACATACCTTTCTCGTAGTAGAATAGTCCCGCAATTGATCGCTACCTAAAGCTGTGTAATCTACAACTCCAAGGTTCATGCATCGTTAGGCCATGCATGTACAAAACATGATATACAAGAAGAGTACAGACCTCCCAACGCTTAGGGTCTGAGCCATCCAGCATAAGAGAGGAGGGCAAATGCCGCGGCGGAACGTGGCACCGCTCTACCCGTGTTACACCGAGGAGATCGCCACGCCAGCACTTGAGGTGACTGGCCAGCACAAGGTAAGCGCAATCCGGCTGGGAGAGAAGAGAGTGGCCCGTACTTGACGGGAGTTGATGGAGACGGGAGCCGGCCCGAGCGGTGGTAGAATGAGTGCGCCTGAAGTTTGTGCTTCATCAATCGGCGATGTGTCTGCGCTTGCCTACGAAGGGGGCTCAAATGGCTAGTGGGGGGTGAAGCCGAACGTTCGAGAGTGACCCGAAGAGACAGGTGCTTGTACGTACGTGGTGCGTTCAAGGCTGACTGGCCTCAGTGGCTTGCTCGATTTTGCCAGATTGATGTAGATCCTGCGGAGTGGACTGAGCGTGCACGGCATCGTTGTCGAGGTTGTTCAGCCGCTGTCGCTCCCTGTCTGTAGAACTTTCTCTCGGCTGAGCAGGATGCGACTGCGTTGTCTTCGAATTTGCAACAGGTGAATGAACAGGTGCGTGAGCAGAAGGCTTGGTGTACGCCGAAAATACATCCGGCTGTCGTTTGCAGAACCACCCGCCTCGTTCCCACTCGCCAACCTTATAGAGACATGTCTCTCGAGTACCTTCCTCCACGATCCCAGAGAGCAGAATGCTGAGCCGCTTGAAGTCAATGGGCTTGAGGATCCAAGCGTCGAAACCTGCGTCGATATATCTTTGGCAGTCTCTTTCGACTAGTGAGGCCGATACTGCAAAGATTGGAACTCGGCCATTCAGGGCTGCTCGTTTTGACAGAACTTCGCTAGGGTGTGTCTTTTCGAAGGACCGGATCATCTTCGTCGAGGTAAGACCATCCACGATAGGCATCTGGTATGAACAATAAGTAAATGGCCTGCTACATTCGAAGGGTCCGTCGATTACCTGCATATCCATCAAGACCACATCGAAAAATCCGGGTCTTTCTCCGTACATGCTGGAGCACTCTTCACCATTGATGGTCAGACGAACCTGGTGGCCTATCTTCTCAAGCCTCTTCTGTATGATCTTGCTGTTGATCGGATCGTCTTCCGCAACAAGGACGTGAAGTTTGTCAGCGTTAAGCGGCTCCTCTTTCGTACTTCTATCGGGGAGTTGAAATACGATTCGCGACGGCGTGCGGGCCGAGAAGTCTGGCGCGGAATGTTCAATACCAGGCGAGCCAAGGCTTGTTTCTCCTGGCATGCGAATAGCTTTCACTGGGGTCTTTGCGTCTATCACATTGGTTAGCCCTGGACCCTGTCGCTGCTGAAGCGCTTGTTCTGAGGCTATCATGGGATTGGCTTTTAGGACTCCATTAATGGGTTTCCTAGATGGAAAACCTGGTCTCTGAGTAGCACGACTTGTCGACCGCGGTCTTTCATTGTCTGCGCTGCCTGCGGTAGCCTTCGCCATGTGTGGCTCTTGAATAGCTTCTATGAGCCGATTCACGTCGCTCTTTGCGCTCGATGCACTCTTATTACTCTTTACGCTTCCCAAGCTGCGCACGCTTTCTGTGCTTTTACGGTACACCATCTCACTAGAAGTCCCGGGCGTCGAGTATTTTCGTGCACTTCTGTTTACTAGCATCATCTCGCCCTTTTCGAATGGGGGTGTAGTTGGTTGATTTGCAGGGGGAGCAACGCCAGCTCCCTTTGCTTCCTCCAGTGCTGATGCCTTTGGCTTGTCGTTTGGCAGATCGAATCCAAACTGTATCACAAAGCGGGAGCCTTTACCTTCTTCGGATTTCAGTCTCAGCTGGCCATTCATGTTACGGACAATTCGCGCGACGAGTGCCAGGCCGAGTCCCAGGGTTCTCTGAGAGTGTTCCTCCCCTTTGATAGCTTTAGTATCAGGAGCCAGTTTCTCCTGTAGTCCTTCATCACTCTCGGTCTGTACTTGCTCAAGGTCCCTGAAAAGCGCATCGAGTTTTTCGGCATTCATTCCGATTCCTGTATCTAGTATTACGACGTCGATTTCGACGCGATCTTCCTCCTGACTGGTCACCCACATTTCCACTTTGACGGACCCCTTGAGAGTGTATTTGATCGCATTTGCCGTGACATTGGAAATCGCTTGCCGGACACGTCTCTGGTCTCCAAGAACGAGCTGAGGTACCCCTGGGTTTTCGATGACCTCAAAGTCAAGCTGCTTCCGTCTGGCGTCGCCGATGAACGCGTTCGTCGCTTCCCTTACAGTAGCGGGCAGATCAAATATTTCATCCTTAATTAGATTGTGACCTTCCTCGGTCTTAGTCAGGTCGAGAAGATCGTTAATGACGTATATGAGCGATTTCGAAGCCGAATGTGATCTGGATAGGTTGTCGCGGGTCTCCTGATCGATTGCTCCCTCTAATGCAATCTCGAGATAATTGATGATGGCATTCAAGGGTGTTCTAACCTCGTGTGCTGAATTAGCAAGTAACAGCTTCGTAAGCTCGCTGTTCTGCAAGGCCGCTTCCTTTTGCCTCCAAACCTCGATGAACTTCCCGTAGACCAAACATAGGACTGCAGCTGTTTCAATTTCTTCCTCGGTCCATTCGCGGCACTTACCTACCACGGTTTCGCTCCAAGTCCGAAAACTCTTTCTTGGCTCAAGGTAACCTTCAGTACCTTCCTTGACGAATTTCTCATACGGATTGCCTGCCCATTTAACCTCCCGTGTTTGACCCTTCCGAAAAAAGACTATGAAGTCGCTGCCGGTCACTGACAAGGGCACAAGCAACAGGCCAGCGATGACAGAGAAACCAGGCGGGTACCGAAGGTCTGGGAAATTTACCCGAATGTCTGTAGAATTGGTAACACATGAAAACTTCCGAAGGCGTAGATACTCTAACATAGCGAGAGCTTCTTGTGTCTGTTCCAGCTTGCCAAGGATCTTCGTCTCGTCACGAATAGATAGGAGGCCGTAATCAGCATCGAATAAGCGCAGAAGGTCGTCGGATGACGCGACGATGTATCCACTGGGATTGCCTTCGGTAGGGACGGTATTGATTAGCTTTCTAGCTTGAAGCCGGGATGCGTACGACAGTCTTTCGATATTGCGGGATGCAGAATCGCCAACCAGTCGGCACATCTTACGGATAGGGAATGACACTCGCATGCCCTTAGAGCCATAAGAGTGGCAGGCGATCAGGCCCCACAGTTCGTTGAAAGCATTAATGGAGATCGACATAGAGGCTCTGACCGCCATATTTGAAAGATACTTGATGTGTACAGGGGACATTGCTCTGAGGTAAGCAAATGTAAGGTCTAACGGAGTTTCAAGGTCTTCGATCGTTCGACAGACTAACCGAGCAGTCTCTTGATCGCGATCGTACAACAGCCTCACCTTGTTTATCTTGTATAGGTCTCGAGCTTGTTTGGGTATGTCGGAAGCGGGAAAGTTCAAGCCTTTGTAAAGATCTTTGGTCGCCCGTGGATCTACAAGCTCGGTCACAACCCTGCCATTCCATGTTTGATCAAATTGGTAGATCATGACACGATGAAATCCTGTCAATTCCTTGACAACTCCGACCAGAATCTTGAGGAACGTATCTAGGCTCGGAGCGTTGGCCAGCTGCTCCTGGACTTGAGACATGATATTGAATACTTCCATTGCTGCAGCTTCCCCTTTCCGCTTCCTTGCACCTCTCAATACGCGTAATGGCCTGCTAGTATTGACGGTACTCTCGGCGTATTCTTCTGGTGTGGGATCACTGCCCAAGGTGTCTTCCGGAGGCTCTGGCGTTCCTTCACCAGGGGGCACCAAGGGGCTGATAGGATCATCTTCAAGCTCAAATTCGCAGATGATCAAGTCTCTGTTGGCATCGTTGGTATGCAGGGCGCACCACATCTTCTGCATTTTCTGTGAAGGCGAGCGTATAGCCAGGGTAAACACTTCGGGTCCACTGATGGCAGGGTCTACGTCCTCGTCCTTGGTAAAATCAATATGATCGAGAAGGTTATCCGTCTGCTCATCAGAAAGAATGTCACAGAAACTCTCTAATGCAAATAGCTGCTTTGGGGTATAACCAATGATCCTTTTGGAATTCTCGCTCACAACCCTGACGATCAGTTTGCCCTCGTCGACCTCTTGCACTGCAATCAACAATCCAAATCCCTGTACGGCGCCTGGTATATGGATAGGCTCGTCTTCACAGCGCTGGAGAGTATCACCGTCTCGGCCAACGATCGCTGCGTGACCTCCCTCTGTCACGACGTGTTTGAATCGCGCTGTGAGAAGTCCACCAGTATCGTCTGCGATATCGATCTTCGTAGGACCTGCTATACTTGACTCGTCGTCACTATCGTACCCGGCTGTAGTCTGTGACCTGATAGACGTGATGTCAGCGAAAGTCTGCAATTGCCTCGAGCCTCCCATTCGCTCTCCTGCGCTTCGCTCCACGCGACCGTGGAACGATAGTACTGGGGCTTCTGATTCCCGTAGCCGCTGTGAAGGTGAGTCTACTGGCATCATCATTGTTGTTAATTCAGCAGGAGGTGCACTGCCAGTAAGAATTTGCCGAGTACCGATCTTGGAATCGCTTGCTGCACTCTTTGGCAAAGACATTCCTGGAAAGCTGTCGCTCTCATTCCTATCGGTTCTTGCTGTTGGAGTTGCCGCATGGTCCACTGACACGACAGAGCTTATGGGAAAGACTCGATCGGTGGCAGAGGGACTCAGAGGACCAGAGGGCGAGTCCACAAGATTGGAGATGGGCGAGCTGAAGTCTTGTATCTTCGACTTCCATGGTGTAGAGTGCGGCTCGTTGGAGCCCCATGAAGTGAGATCTCGAGACTCTGATCTGGACTTTGGGCGTTGACGGAGAGGTGAAGCGACAGGTCTGTCTGTTGTAGAGGACTCTCCCTCTGTAAATGGCTGGGAGGACGTTGGCCACATCTTCGAGGCTATGGGCTGCCCCACGTAGTAGGCAAGGTGGAGTGGTGGCTGCTAAGGAATTCACTGGAGGTTCGTCCTGGCGTGTTATCTGACGACGAAGCACCCTAGGGAGAAAGGCGCTCGAGGCGGACAGAGGGTCTCAGTCTTACATGACCCTAATTATAAAAGGGATGGTGTACCCTTCGAGGAAATACCATCAAGGATGCAGAGCAGCTGAAGCCAAAGGTAGCAGCTGTGTCGCTATGAATCTCTCTATCATGTGTGGCGTCGTTCGATGTCCTAAGGGTTTGGCCGGGCAAGCCACAGCACTGGGTTGTCTCCGATCTTATTCTATTCGGTGTAGAATATTCTATTCCACGTTGCCTCTCTACAGTTGCGAGATACCCAGATCTGTGGGACCTAGTTTCTAGCTGTACTGCGTAGACTGCTGAGGATCTTCTTTTCACTCCTTTTCCCCCTCCGATCATCGATATTGATATTGCGATCAAACCAAGTACCGAATTGTGTTATTCCACGCTTGTCCCTTGGGCCTAGATCTCTACGCGCCACATTCGTCTGCGTCGATCCCTACTTTAACAGTCCGAACCTCGGCGACTAGGGGTCCTAATAATCCTTGACCCAGGCACCAGGGATTTAGCCAATGTCCGGGATGTCAAAGACAACTGACTGTATTGAACTCCGTAAAGCGCATTCAATATGAAACAATCCAACAAAGATCGCTCAACACGCGGCTTCATTCGATTGCTACATGAAGTCCAAGGTAGACACTCGGACTGTCATTGGTGGGCTTCCCAGCCAATGAGCAATGGCTCATATGTGCTTGACGTATGTATGATCGACAGATGAAATTCAAGTTTGACAACCGTTGCGATGGTTGCGAAATATCAATCTCCCATACTCGTAGTGTTTATAGCAGGTAATCATCCTCACTTACTAGAGCCATTATCCTGTTTCATTGTGCTTTGTCTCACACTTGCCATGACTTTGGCTCTGACCAATTAGAGTGGTGTATAAAAAATATACTCATTGCATACTCCCTGCACCTTCTCGGTCAACCTCCCCGTCGTCTCAAACCATGGCCACAGTTACCAACGAACCAAGCAGGATGGTCAATGTCCTTGTCGCTCAAGACGATATGCCAGATACTTTTCTGTCCGACCAAATTCTGAAATATGTCCAAGTCCGAAAGAACATCAAGGCAAGGACCTTGACCTGGCAATCCGGACTTACAGGGGGTAATTGGGAACTGTACGACTCCTGTGGACGTCGAAAGAAGCATATTTACACTAGTGAGCTGATCGAATGGGCTGACCTCCTTGTTGTGGTGTCCATGGGGGCCGGGCATTTGAGCCAGATGTTACAGGGAGCGACTGATGTCTTTCTACTGGAGCTTCTGAGGTCTTGGGATGTCACGAAAAAGATTCTCCTGGTACCCGGTATGTCATGTGCCATGTGGGAAAACCCAATGACGAAGAAGCAATTGAACAAGATCCGAAGGAAATGGAAGTGGATCCATGTCTTTGAGCCTGTCTTATGGCATAGCCGGATCGACCAACAGGAAGTAGGTCAAAACTGGGCTGGCATGGCGGAACTCGTGGAAGGGGTAAAGAATCACGCAGATCTGATATCTATTGGTCACGATTTAGAGCTCCTACCTATCAATCAGACAGCCATTCATGCCCACCCTGATCAGATGCGATTGCCCTTAGAGATCTGGTCGTTGATACTTGAATATGTTGGGGATTGGGAAATTGCAAAGGCCCTCAGTATTTACACCAATTTGCAAATGCCGCCGGAGTGGAAGGCATATAGTGCAAATGCTCCCAGATCTGCAAGAGACGTACAACGTACAAGTGACCTGGAGTGGGCCATTCTGATCGGAACCTATTCGCAAGTCGTCGAGTGGTTCACGCTTCATCCACCGTCACCTAGATGGCTTTCTAAGCTCAGCGTAAAACTCATCATCAAATTTGCACGAACTGATATTCTCTCTTATCTCGAATCATATCACAAAGACCTCTTTTGGTCCACTTTTGGCCACACCTTACTCCCCACTAAAGCATCTGCAGTCTTCGGCAAAATTGCAATATTGGATTGGTGGAAAACATCACCATCCTTCCTGACGAAAGAATACAATGTCGAAGCTCTTGATGCGGCGTCTAAAGCTGGCTTCGTCCATATCCTCGACTGGTGGCGTGCTTCCGGTCTTCCGTTGCGCTACACGGAAGCAGCGCTTGAACAGGCGTCCTCAAGAGGTAGCCTCGAGGTCCTTGGATGGTGGCGCCATGCCTCGCTTGTGCGTAGTGACCAGAACGGTACGGAACTTGAAGAGCCCAGTCCTACCACTTCCAATGGTGGTGATCATGCAAGCAATGTGAGCATAAGAACCAGTGGCGCTGTAGAGCACCTAGCACATCCAGTCCCCCTTCGGCTTAAGGTTGGGAAATCAATTGTCTACGCTACTCAGAACGGACAAACTGCCACGCTTCAATGGTGGGTCAATTCTGGCATCCCCACTGCTCATGAGGAAACCGTCGCACGTATTGCTTCAGCTAATGGCCATGTCAACATTTTGCAGCTTTGGAAACAATGCAAAGGTGAGAAGATGCAATACGACAATCAAGTACTGGTCGGACCTACCAAGAATGGGCACGTGGATGTGCTAGAGTGGTGGAAGGAGAGTGGGTATATAGTAGAGTATAAGACCTGTGACATCGAAGAAGCCCTGGAAGATAGTCTTGGAGGATCCGGGGAAGACAGGATTAGGGCTTGGTGGGCTCGTAATGGATTGAACCTGGGAGTGGGGACTAGCGAGTGGATGAAGGTCAAAGTATTGTGAGTGCATGGCTTCACTGTCAGTGGGCTTACCAATGTAGCTGCTAGACGTCAAGAGCCTTAGAGCACATGTTGGCGTAAGCTTAGGGTTAGTGATGTCGCCTGCCCTGTAGGAATAATTCCTTCGATACGTACAAGGTCTGAAACTATGCTGAATGTAATGATCTTTAGAAGCGCGAGTGGATTTTTAAACAATGTCTGCGTTCAATGTTTATGCAAAGATACCTCAGAACTATGCCAAGAGTCCTAGTGGTTGCCATAGGCTCAGAAGCGAGCATCCCAGCATCAACAATTGCAGATTCCCGTTCTGATCTCCCTCCACCCCAGTCAAGCTTAACCACCTCACACTCTTTTTGTAGGTCTGGAACGTGGCAATCTGGACATATCATTACGAGTGTCTCGTTAGCTTTATGCCAACTTATTGCTAGAGTGGGAAGTGAGGCACGTCGCGCGCGTCGACAACCTCGACAGCCCCTCATACTGCCCCCACCACTGAGGGAACCCAGCATTCTTACGCATGGCAGCAGTATCCTTATCACCAGCACCTCAGAAGCTCGGAGGCATGACAAATCGAAGGGTCCCCCTCGGCGATGTTCCCAACGCTGTCAATTCGCCTTTCCGCGCTGTAGCCGCTGCAGCTTCCAAGCGATCTAGGGCACAGCTTGAAGCCCAGGAAGACATCTCATATGATCTCCAACCGGGAGCAAAGAGACAAGCTGTAGAGGATGTACGGCTAATTCAAAGAAGTACTCACCAGAAGCAAGCCTTACAGTCACTGGAAGGCCGAATATTCAACAGACGACCCACCAATGCCCAGCCCACTGCCTTCGAGAGGAAGCTCTTAGCGGCGAGAGAGGATGTTTCGAAACAGCGAGTAGACAGAAAAGACAAGGTGTCAAACGAGCAAAGGGGTGATATCAGGCAATGGCAGAAGCACTACAAGAAGCTCTTTCCATCTTTTGTTTTCTACTTTGAAAGTGTGCCGGAGGACGTTCGCATTTACTGTTCTAAATACATCAGGTTGCTCGGAGCAGTGAGTCTTTCTTCCTGGAATGATGGTGATAATCTTTGCTGAAACATCATGCAATAACAGAGAGAAGAGAAATTCTTTTCCAGAGACGTCACCCATGTTATCACGACCCGACAGATTCCTGTGGATAATGATACCAAAGACGCAAATGAACCTGCTACACCATCCTCTACGTCAACAAGTTCGCAGCCTACTAATTCAAGTCGCACGATCAATCCGTCTCTACTCGATCGACCCTCCAATTACCAAGGGGAGCCCCAGACGAGGAAAAGGTTCACCTTTGAGGCAAGCGCGAGCAGAAGGGCACCACCAATCAATGCTCGTGATGTTGAGCCACGAAAAAGTGCTAACAACATTGACATACTTGCTAGGGCAAAGGAGATGGGGATGAAAGTATGGCCATCGGAGAAGTTGCAAAGGGCAATAAGGACAATGTTCGAAATTCCGGACGAGTCGCAATTACATGCTGGACAAGGTCTGGGTGCTAAGGGCGCATCCGTCATCAGCAAAGGTGATCGTGAAGCCGAGCTATCGCGCATGCTCAAAAATGAACGGATAAATGGTCCTTCAGACCGAGACTCGAGCATTGCTCTCAACGAGACTGTACCGTTTAAGGGATACCATATCTATGTTCGAGATATGGACGAAAGGACGAAGCCCATAATGATCAGAGACTACAATAAGCCAGTCCACGACGAGCTCAGTGAATGGCCTCAGTTTCAGTGTGTGGGAGTGGGGAAGTGTCCATTTGTCCCAGAACCAGACCCTTCGACGCGACAAGAGCTCGAAAAAGCGAAAGCCCGTGAAGAGGAACTTCGTAGAAGAACGAAGTCACAGACTCGACCAGCTCCACGGACTCGTGCTGCAGTAATGCGGGACGATGCTGAAGCTCAGTCTGTCAGAAACCCAGGGCATCAGAAACCCCTCCAGGAGCTGAGGGACGGAGGCAATGCTTCAGTGCCACCACCACCAAGAATGCCTACTCAAGCGTTCTGTCCGCCACCACAAACCAATACGAAAACCGCAAGTCCAGGAAAGGCGACAAGAGAATCGATAGCTAATATCGGCACGCGTCTCTTCGGAGGAGAGCCCGCTGCCTCCGGCATGCAACCATCAAATATCACCTCCGCCATACGGTCACAGATGATCTCATCTACAGCGGCAGCGCCAGGTGCTAAGGCCGGCACGAGCAAAGAGGTACACGGCCTGAAAAGGAAGGTATTGGAAAAGAACAGTGGGCCTGCACCTAGCGGTATCCAGACAAGACGTGGACAACATGACACTATTGGTGACGGCCGAGCCGAGAAGACTATACCCGCCGCAAGGCAGTCTAGAAGGCAAGCGCAAGGACCACTGATTCACATAGACGAGGAAACGACGCAGTCTGGGGCAGATGAGGATGTGTGGATGGCTGAAGGAGTACGGAACAAAGCTAAGGAATCGACGGAGGCTTTAGAGAAGAACGCCAAACCCGGGTATTGTGAGAATTGCCGGGAGAAGTACGATGACTTTGATGATGTGAGTACATTTCATGCCGTTGGTCTAAAATCTAACAATGTTACGTAGCATATTGTGGGTCGCAAACATCGCAAGTTCGCTCTTACACCAGAGCACTGGAAGGACCTTGATCGATTGCTTTCCCATCTGGGGAGACGACTCAAAGAGCAAGACTCGGACGGCTTTTAATCATATGGGCAGGCTCAGTCGCTGACAAAATGCACCCAATACCTCGGACATGTCCCACAGGCTATCATGATTATGGTCGTCCAACTTTGGTTACCTGTCGTTCCCCACCCACGCTTAGACTTGCAACACCAAGGGATGGCGTTCAGACAAGGTGGCTTTTCTCTGCTCTCTATACCGTTCTGCATTGATGGGTCCATAGCATCTACGTCTTGGCGAGCGTGCATGTAGATATATGACCTGCATCTACAAGGCGGCTTTTTTTTGACAAAGTAAGGCACCCCTCAAAGGAGGTAAACAAAACAGGAGTCAGTAAAGGGAAAGAGTTGGTTGTTCAACACCTGACTATTCATGCTTGACCTGGTACTAAAGTAATCATCTCAATTACTTTACTCGTTAGTTCTACAACATTCATACCTATGGTGGACTACAACATAAACGCCGTCACCGCTCGCTTCCGTGCCTTTTTCCCAGCAACTTCCGAATACCTTGTTACCAAGTCCAAGAGATTTTACCCAAAAGTCGATGACATTCGCTCCGCATAGGATAGAAACAATAGGATGTGAGTCTGTACCGCGAAAAGAGTTGAAGAATATGATTATTCGTAAAAAATCACTTGACTTACAGTCATTTCGTCAACCGTGATATTCTAAGCAAATCCCACTCCTAGCTCTATAGAATATATATCTCCGACACCATTAGTACAACTTTAGGATCTCCCTCCCCAGATGAATCGATCTTGTACCTCGCGATACCTGTGACGTATTCTAACATTTCCTCGGAAACCATAGGATACCTTCCAGCACAACCCCCCCCTCCCCTCTCCCACCCGCAACCCACCCGCAAACCCAACCACAACAATGTCCCCTCCACCCTCCCCATCCCCATCCCCATCCCCATCCAACCCCGCCTCCGCCCCCACCCCCGCTCCAATCCCCGACTCCCCCACCCCCCCCACTCTCCCCCTCCCCCTCTCCGCCTCCCTAATCCTAACCGCCCTCCCCAAAGACGCCCACACCGCACTCGCCCGCGCCAGCGACGACGTGGATGGTATACCCGCCAAAGGTTCAATCCCCCCCTTCCCCTCCATCCATTCATCCCTCACATCCCAAACCCCCTCATCCCCTCCCTCTACAAAACCACACCACTAATATACACCACACACACAGTAACGATCCGCTTCCAACCCGTCGGCTCCGCCCCGCATCTCAAACAACGGCTTTTCAAAGTTAGTAGCACGAATCGGTTCGAGACTGTGGTGGGGTTTCTGGCGAAGAAGTTGGCTGGGTTGGGTGGAGGGGAGGGTGGGGGGGTGTTTTGTTATGTGAATAGTGTGTTTGCGCCTGGGTTGGATGAGGGGGTGGGGGGGTTGTGGAGGGTGAGTGCTTTTTTTTGTTTTTGTTTTGTTTTGTTTTGGAGGGGTTGTGTTGGGTTGGGTTGGGGAGGGTGGAAGAGCAGAGGGGATGGGATTTGCTAAAGGGATGAATCTGTAGTGCTTCAAGACGGACGATCAACTTATAGTTGCGTACTCGATGACGCCGGCTTTTGGATGAACGTGGCCGATAGGGTTGTCTTTGGGAGGGGTCTTCGTCCTCCGTAGTTGGTTGTGGGAAGATATGCTACGTGTTGAGGATGTGATGCACAGCGGGATTGAAGGATACCGAATTTGTGATGGTAGGTAAGATATCTAGTACTGTCCTGCACAGTGTATGCTTCTCTACTTAGCTGATCAACTCAGGTGCATCGGAATGCAACATAGTATCAAGATCAACGATCTAACAGACGACCTCCTGCACATGAAGGTTAAAGCAAATCGCTCAAACGCTTTGGAACATGCAAACAAACGGCCGACGTAGGATATAGAGAATAAAGGCACATGCCGTGAGTCGTTATTCGGAACCGATGAGCTTCTTGAAGTCCGCGAGCTCTTCTGTCGGCATTGGGTATGTGTGTGCTGGAGCTGGGTATTCTCGGCTTTTTACCTCGGCTATATTAAAGTTAGAAGCGCCGACAGCAATAATGGAGATGCATAGCATACACTTGTACTGTTCTATAGCTCTCATGCTCTCGCCCCAGACATTGCCGTATTGCTTGACGAACTTGGGTAGGAAGCGCCCAGGAGGAAAGTTGCCGGACATGTCAACTTGAACCAGCACTTGGCCCGAGCAGCCGTTGCCAGCACCAATACCTATGGTGGGAATTTTGAGCTTTTTCGTAATCAAGCTGGCAACCTCCGCCGGCACGGCTTCAAGGACGACAGCGAAGGCCCCTGCTTCTTGTACGGCCATGGCGTCTTCCAGGACCTTAATCGCTCCTAGTGTTGTCTTGCCTTGTACTCGGAAGCCTCCGAGGGCATGCTGTCGCTGAGGGGTTAGACCAACGTGGCCTAGGACCGGTATGCCGGCTAGGGTAATGCGTTCTACAGTCGGCGCCATCTCGAGACCGCCTTCGAGCTTGATGCCTTGTACCCGCCCTTCCTTGACGATGCGAATGGCAGATCCCAGGGCTTGCTCAGGGGTTATCTCGTATGAGCCCATTGGCAGGTCCCCAATCTCAAATGGACATTAGCTGGAGCTTAACATCGGGCAAAACACTTCCTAGCAGCTTACTGTGAAGGCCGACTTGGTGGCACGTGCCACACTTCTGCAGTGCAGAATCATCTCCTCTAATACCACTTCGCTCGTGTCCTCCATGCCGAGTGCTACCATGGCTAGACTGTCACCAACCAGTATCATATCCATGCCAGCATGATCAGCGACATGTGCACTTGGGAAGTCGTGGGCCGTGATCATGGTGATGGGTTCGTTTCTCTTATGAAGGGCTTGCAGTGTATTGATAGTGACCTTTTTCCGTGGTACGGTTGGAGGTGAGCCCAACGGCGAGTGAGATGATTGTCTAGTTTGACATAGTGAGATTGCGACCGGGCGCACAGCAGCGCAAGACAAGGAGCTTGTTGGGTTCAGAAGGGCCTTTTGAAGGTTTCTTGATCGCATGAGACGATGAGCCATTGCTTCAACCTGGTTCTTTCGCGTACGTCTGGGATGCTATCGATATACGAGATAGCCGATTGCCTCTTGATGAAGATGACAGATCCATCGTTCCGGCGGTGAGTTTGGGATTTTTCAACGGTAGGAGCCATGATGGTATATTCATTGAATTTCTGGTCCTGGTGGATGACTTTTTGGGAACACCGGATCCAGCTCTAGCGTGATGATTTTGGAACGATATCCGCTCCTCCGAACCCCAACATCGACCGACATTGCGATGACCGAAGCGTCCGCTGTTGTACCATGTAAAGTAATGGGTTGGTTGGCAAGAGTGCAGTGAAAATTGAGCTTGTCGATGAAGGGTCTGACTTGTGCCCTTGGTAGTGCGACACCGCTAGCCGAATCTGGAAGCCTCTTCTGAAGGTGCTGTCCCATACGCAAATCGAGCTTGATACCCAAAAGTCTGCGCTCCGTATCCACTCCTTCGCCCTAAAACCGATACCATGGCGGATGTCCGCTCCCTCCTCCGCAACGAGCGCGCGCAACGCCGCATCGATTACCCTCAAGCAACCTATACAGCTACCGGGACCCTTGAATGCAGTGTTTGTCACATACCGCTCAAACTCGACCAAGAAGTGTGGAACAAACATCTCAAATCTACACAGCATGCCATGCGGGCAGAAAGACTACGGTTGAGTACACCACGACGGCCGGAACCAGCTGCGAATACACGCGAAATCAGTGTTGGCAGTAAAAAGCGGAAAGCGAATGATGGAGAAGACGAATCGAGAAAGAGGACGAGGCCTGTGGTCGATGTGCCGGGAGGCTTTTTCGATGAGACAATTGAGACGAATAGTCGCAATGTGAAGTCGCCAAACGAGGAAGTAACACCGTCACCTGCGCCAACGCCAGCAGATGATCTACCTCAGAATACAACGACAACCACACTTCCCTCGCATCCTGTATCAGCCCCCGCCAAAGACGCAGCGATCGACGAAGACGAATGGGCAGCCTTTGAACGCGACGTCGCCACCCCACCGCCCGACCCCTCTCTCCCCCCAGCATTCACGGCCGAGGCAACCATTAGCGCTGCACCGCTCACAGCCGCCGAAATAGCTGCTCAGTCGAGAGAGCAGGCTAGTATGCAGGCGAAGGAGAAGAGGGAGGCGGAGGTTGAGGGAGAGAAGGAGGATGCGGCTAGGGCGCTGGAAGAGGAATTTGATGAGATGGAGGGGTTGGAGGAGAGGGTGGCTAGATTGAGGCGGATGAGGGAGGAACTTAGGAATAGGAAGGCTAGACTTGTTGATGGGGAGGGCGAGGATGATGATGTGGGTGAAACGTTGGATGGGAGAGGAGGTATGGTTGACGATGGGGGTGATGAAGATGAGAGTGACGAGGAGGAAGAGGGGGAGGATCTCTACGGCTGGGGTAATTTGGGACGCTGAGTGCCGTTCCCCATGTGAATCTTATATTGCAGCAGTTTAGCGAGCGTCGATATCTATCTATGAGCCCATGATTCCAACAATTTAGAGCTGGAATGTCATTCAATACGACTCGGTAAAGCATCGTCTTATCTCATCATAGTGGATCACAACTCGCTATCGGAAGGGTCTGAAACGTCGGCAATAGTACGGATTCAATACCGGCAATTGAGAAGGAATCGGGAAATTGCCATATCAACATGATGTGTTCGCTGTCCAAAAGAAAATCGACAAGGGATGCTTCAATTGCATCTGGAAGACATTCTTGTTGCCACCATTAGCGCTGTTGGAAGCCGTATTCAGCGATTGAAATCTCCCGACGCATTCCTTCCTGAGTCTGCGCAAAGGTAACAAACTAGCAGTGTAGATTTGAAAAGGAGACTTTTCTTAGCATTGAAATTGTTGAATAATTCATGAAGGGGGTATCGAGTTCCACTCACCAGCTCTTGTAAGTAAAGGTTGGGACTGGAATAGCTTGTTCATGTTGATCGTCTCAAGGGATTTATAAAACTTCTGACCTTCATTGATCAAGAGAAATTTGTCGACCTAAAGATTAGCCATACGATGTTGATCAAAGATACTGTTTTGATCGGTCCCACAGGATTTGGTAGTTCCTTGACTCATGACCTCTGTAAGTCATCCTGCCGGCCTTTACGCAATGGACTAGCCAAGTAATCCTAGTTGACATGGCCCAACAACCCCTGCTTGCCTACCATCATGGCCCTTTTGAGCTCTTCCTCGCCATCGCGAAGCATACCTCTGCTATGCTGCAAAGCCCCAGTCTGCCGCCTCTTCTCCTCAGACACTTGCTTTTGTCGCGCGGTGAGGGCTTGCTCCCTTCGTTCCCTCTCATTCAGGGCTTTGATGTCGGCCTCTTCGGTCGGTGAATCAGTGGGAGCGGCCGATAATGAGGCAATATGGGCTTCGATGAGGGGATCGTGGATGCTGCTTCTCAAAGAAATATAGCGCATATCGGTCAACAGCGTGGCTGGTAGTGTCTCGATCGTGGTTGATTTATTGAGGTCATGTAGTGGCGTGGACTTCAGTAATTGGACAAGGTCCCTTTTCAGTGTGCTCTCGGGTAGCTTGAGTCGGCTGATGTACTCTCGATACCACTTTTCTCGATCCTTATCAGTCAGCTTCGTGCTGTGAATCTCGGGCTCTTTTTTGTATTTTCTGCGGAACTCTGGCCAATAGAGCTTTGGACTAGCGTGTGATTGTAGGAAGGCAAAGTATGGTATCCGCGGATCTTTCTTCTCTGTCATTTCTCGCTGCTCCTTCAGACTTTGAACGGTGTCTCGACTCCATTCATCCCATACATCTTTCCTTGCTTTCATGTTAGCTAGCACTGTGTAGCGGTCATCTTCAATGATGTGACCTGCTTCGATGACCTTGTCCCATGTTGTGTAGGGGCTGATCTGATTGTCACTGAGCATATCCTTAAAAAGGCTTTTAGAGTCCTCCTCGGTCAAAGCCAAACCCTCAGCACCTTCTTCAAGTTCTTCGTCATCACCATTCCCATATTCGCCTGGGTCCAGACCATAGTCTTCACCCATGGCAGCAAGCTGATATGCTATGTCATCTTCGTTGAACTCCAAGAGCTGCTGACGCACGTCACCATCCTCGGTCTTCTGTCGCTTGGAAAGGTGATTGTCTTCTTCGTCATCCGTGACTTCAACTTCTTCGTACTCTTCCCCATCGCTATCCACTATCTTCTGGGTAGGTGTTGGAATGTCTGGCGCTGGCGCCGTTGCTGCTGTCGGAACCCCATCGCCGGCTCTGGCGATCTTTGGCTCTGTAGCGACTTGCTCCGCATCTTCAGCGTCACTGGTTTCCCCTCTTTCTTTCCGCATGCGCTTTTCACGTTCCAACCGGTCGTACTCAATCACAGCTTTCATGACATCAGGAGGAAATTTCCAGAAGCTCTCCTTGCGTTCAGAGTTGTATACGAAGCGCCTGCCGAGCTTCGTTTGCACAAGGAGCCATGGTGGGCAACCAGGTATGTGATCCTTTTTCTTCGGTCGGTCTTTGGGTTGAGGCCTTGGCTGATGGGCATGGCCTTCAGTTACACCTCGCCCTTGATAAAGCTCTTTCCGTCCAGATGGGTGATTACCAGGGGGTCCAATTGTACGGGCGCCCCCATTGACGTGGGTAGGATCCTCCGTAGGGTAGGTATTGTGACGTTGTCCTAAAGCTCCGCCAAACGTGACAGGAAGTGGATGTAAGACTTGTTGAGGTTGTTGGACGGGTCGAACATAAGTAGATTGTTTAGAAACATCGTTATAATAGTAGGGATTTCCTATGAATATGTTAGCAATCCATCCAAACACTTTCTTGCGCGCGCGCTCAGCTAACATACCATTGGGAGCTTTGTGCTGCGTCCATCCTTGTGGTAGCGGAGGGAGCCCGACGGGTGGCTTGTATGTCGATTTGAGCATTTCCGTTGAATAGAGGTTTCGCCTGGGCAGTTTTCATCTCAATTGACATACACAATCTGAATATCGAATGGTCGAGTGCATGAATTCTACATGAGCTATTAAGTTGCATGATACTTCGCGCCAAGCCTGAAGATTGTTCAGGTAGCTAGGCACGCTAGCCTGCTTAGGTGTTGTTTGATACTAAGCTAGGATAAAGGATGGACCGCACGCTATTGAGAGTTCGTCTTACGAATCTATTCACATGAATAGTAGAATTCTCTAGTGGCTCGAGCCTTCATCTAAAAGGCATGAAGCGAAAGCAATGGCTTCGCTTATGATTTATCCCTCAAGCTTTTAACGGTTCAGACGTCGTTTTGCTTTTCGACCCATTTTCCTTGTCGTGCGGATTTGATCCATCATCTTCGTACAGCCCATGTTCGGAGATATAGGCATCCACCTCGGCCGGTATAAGGTACCTGACAACTTTCTTAGCCACATACTGGTTTGCTCGTGATTGCATTCGCTCACTTGATACTCATATCGCGGCGTTTGAAAAGTCGGACCTTGTAGGTATCAGCCATCGAACTATTTGAATGTGGAGATTCCTGTTCTGACCTTGGTGCTGCTGACGTCATTTTGTACAAGTTGCTGAATAACGTGTATATATCCCGAGTACTGCTGCAAGGAGCTTATCGCGTCTTCGATATCAGTACTTTCAGCAGTGAATGAGTCAGTGTCAATCCTCCAAAGCAAAAAAAGGTTCAACAACATACCCTTGCCGCTCTATGATGAAGAGAGGGAAATTCCTGAGAATATGATCAAGGTCCTAGAAGTGCAATTGAATTCAGCAAGCAAACTCCAGATCGACCTGGGAGCACTAAGACCCCCAGGCGCGAGCGCGAGATAAGTGGGAAGAGCATTACCTTAGCACTCCACACGCCAGGCGTGGACATCTTAGATTTCGTCAGCACAGTTGCTGGTCTCCATGATTTGGATATGTACCGTTTGGATCAGATCTTCGCCGAACGTTAGGGTTGAGTTCTTAGTCCACGTTCTTGCACGCTCATTCGCTCACCTGCACCAGCTAGAAGAGCAACATGAATTTCTTTCCTGTCACCATCCTTGGTTCGAACACCGCCCATCTTATTGACGCTTTCCGCAAAGTGGTCGAGGACGACGGCTGTGCTAAAAGTGGTGGATTCAGTATCTATACAAAAATGAAAACGCAAATGAAAATATTGTGTAATTCAATACCCAGGCGGCATCTGGTAAGTCTACCAACCATAGCCACGAATCATAGGTATCTGAGTGGACAGACTTACGGCGTGTATTCATGTATCTTGGCCTCCCAGGGATCCACCATGATCCATTCGGAGCTCCTTGAGGTTGCCAGTTCCGTCATATTCAGTCTAGCGAATTCCCTTAGGTCAGCGTTTCTCTGTTGAGAATGTTGACGGCTGTTGAACAGACAATGAAGATGAAAGCGAGAGTATAAGGTCGCGATACTAATGGAAGATATTGCGAGGGCCAGGAATTAGACAGCGACCAAGAAATCGTACCTATGTTCTGCGCTCGCTAGCCCAGCCTAGAGTAGATGGATTAAGAATACTGGTCGATAGCCAAGGATTCAGCCTCCCCCTACCTTTTTGTATGCATCGCTGACTGGCGATAAGTATCCTAGAAAGCCAAGCTTAGACTATGCATTCGCGAAATTCTACTAACATACCCCCAACAAGTTCGTACGACTCATGTATCCGGATGTAGTCTTTGGCCATTTCGAACATCCCTTTCAAGCCCGAGTCAGCGCTATCTGCCGGTCCAAGCTTGGTGATACAAACTCAAGTGTAGATATGTAATACTACGAGACTTGATTAGGGTTTTCAATCGTATACCACACAGTGACGGCTTACGGCGAGAAGCTCCCACAGGCTACAAGAACCAGCGGCGTCTTCGACGAGTCCTCCATCACCTCCTTAAACCTACCCATAGGTAACTGATAGTTCTCTGAACCGCTTGAGTTTTTGTGATCATGAACAGATGATGAGAAATCCATCTTTGCACGACCGCTATGGCGCAATCTAATCCTGGAAAAGATCGTTCTCGATTCGATTCTAAACGCGTGAGTACTTTGAACTTTTGAATCTCTGGTTGCGTTGAGCAATGTTGAGCGCCTTGTGGACGTCGATAGGCGTCGTAGCAAGGACCAATGGCGGATTTTAGAAAGCTGGGATTGGAGTAATGAATAAATTGATTTGCAAAAACTGAAGAGGCTCCTTGGCCTTTAGCATGGACTGTACTGAGCAATGCGGGATGTAATGAATGATCAAAGGGCCAACGGAGAATCAAACACAAGTCTATTATTAGTCATGTATCGATAGGCTGCAACTGACACTGTTGTATTCAAGCTTCTGTCCAGAAGCCATCTAGTTTGCACGAAGAGAAGCCGATAGAAGAGCAGAGTAGTCATGTAATATATAGAAGAAAATCAGTTCGGGTACTCGCATGCCATACTATGTAGATATCTCGATTCAGGGTTCAATACAACCTAGAACTATCTAGCGCCAAGCGATTTAGTGGAGGAATTCATTCTATCAGAAGCGATGATCTCTGTGCTGTCACACTTACCCATTACGAACCCACATTTCTTTCAACATTATACTGCCATATTACCCGTTGGGATTGCCAAGGGAAGTCCTAACATCAATTTCGAGAGGTTCAATTAGGCCGAGATGTCTTAGGGCCGTAGTGAGGTTTTTGATTCACCTCTCCTCTATGGAGGGTTGAACGCACCACATGGGCCGAGCTCCTTCCTCGAAGTTCGACAACACCTCGCCACAACATCTTTCTTCCCCATTCAGGTAGCTGAACCCGTACACACTTTCTTCACTCACTCCACATTCACCCTTCCCTAATCCCGTCAATAGCGAATCCTGCTTTCTCCCCGCACTGCTCGACTTCAAAGATCATTTTGGTTCCCATAGCAGGAGCTCGATGCCAGTCGTTGCAGTCTCAGTTTCTCATGTCTCTCAGGGTGACTCGCTCTGCAACGAAGCTTGCAGCAAATCCTTTGACGGCAGCAGCCACTCAATCCAACCCCTCAGCCTCAACGTCAACCACTTTCCAGCCTCAAACCCAAACCAGATCTCGCAAACGAAAAGCCACGACGGACTGTGGTCTAAGTCCGAAAAACACCTCAGCCACGACACAGGCTCACCCTACTCGACGTACAAAGAAACAGAAGCTAGCAGCTGAGGAGGTAACGGCACCGGTTACTTTGAACCTCAGCCGAGGAGGGGCTAAGCAACCAGCTGTCATGGCAAAACCAGGGTAGGATGTTCGTCACAGCTATGTTGATAAGGACTGATGTAACCAGGCCGTCTTCGGGCATTGCCGGGGAGAAGGAGAGATCACCACCTGACGTACCGGATACCTCACGGCGGAAGTCGAGCAGGAGCAAAAAGAACGGTCAAGGTTATTTTCAGTCTAAGTGGTCTACATATTACGAAGCTGACAACAAACTAGACCCGGAAACCTCCTCGATGCCTTCCACTTCGACGAAACGACCCAAAAAGCCATCCAGGAAGACCGTGGATGTTGTAATGAAGGAGACAGAAGAGACCTCCAACAACGCCCCTGAAGGCACTGCCGAGGCGTCTGGAGATGGAGACCAAAGTGAGGATAACGATACGGCAGCTCGTAAAAGATTCGAGGACGAAGATGAAGGAGACGACCCCTTCCGTGGGGGTTATCTCGGTGCAAGTGGACTAAATGCCAGCATGTCAAGTACTCTGCGGGCTTTAAGTGGCTATGTTTCTGGGGTCTCGCAACGTCTACGAGATATCTTGAACAATCTGAAGCAAAAGGACGACCCCTCAGTTCGATTGATCGCCCTGCAAGAGCTGTCTGAGATCTTACTTATCTCTAACGAGGATAATCTATCGGGTCATTTTTCTCCGGACCAGTTTGTGAAAGAGCTTGTGGCTTTGATGCAGCCGAGTGACTTTGGAGAGGAAAATCCGGAGATGATGCTCCTGGCGTGCCGCTGCATTGCCAACCTAATGGAAGCTCTGCCTCAATCGACTGCCAACGTTGTTTACGGTGGAGCTGTGCCAATACTTTGCCAGAAGCTGCGGGAAATCCACTTCATTGATCTTGCTGAGCAAGCACTGAGCGTAGGTCTCCACACAGGAATGTCCAAGACAATGCTGACCTATTCATAGACTCTGGAGAAGATATCTGCAGAATTTCCGTCTGTCATTGTACGTGAAGGTGGTCTTAAAGCGTGTTTGGAGTATCTCGACTTCTTTGCTACCAGTACGCAGAGAACTGCGGTGATAACGGCTGCCAACTGTTGTAAGAACATTCCGCAAGAATCTTTCCCAGTCGTCATAGATGTCATGCCCATCCTGTTGAATGTGTTGTCCAGCAGCGATCAGAAGGTGGTGGAGCAGGGTTCTATTTGCGTATCGAGGGTCGTTGAGAGCTTCAAATATCAGCATGACAAGCTCGAGGAACTTGTGAGCACCGACTTGCTCAAAGCCATCCGTCGGCTGCTTCAACCGGGTACTACAAATTTGATTGGACCAGCAATTCACACCCAATTCCTCCGTGTGCTTTCTATCACTGCTCATGCAAGCCCCACTCTTTCCGCGGAGCTCTTGGGAATGGACATCGTCGACACACTATACCAGATATTGACCGGGGTATCGGCACCCAACGGTCTTGAAGACGTCTCATCTCAAATCAACAGCGTTTTCATCATGCAAGCCCTGATCCATCGGCCACGGGAACAGATTTCAGAGACTCTCAATGTCATCTGTGAGCTCCTACCAGCCGTGCAAGATGAGAGTCTTTCCTATAGAGAGGATGCCTACGATGTGGGATTTTCAGCGGATGGCACGACGCATCTGGACGGTGGTTCAGGCCCATCAAACAATTCCATCCGGCTTGAATTACTGCAGGACTGTAAAGAGGAGCTCAAGCGTTTCGCCTTCGTTTTATTTCCCACATTAACCGACGCTTACTCAAGCACTGTGAACCTCGTGGTTCGTCAAAAGGTTCTGTTGGCCCAGCTGAAGATGCTATCAAACCTGGATGCTATTATCTTAAAAGAAGCTTTACGTACAGTGCCCTATGCATCTTACTTGGCGTCAATCCTCTCTCAGGAAGACCACCCGTCTTTAGTGACATCCGCTTTGAAAGCCGCAGATCTGCTTCTCAACCGATTGTCGTCAATCTATGGATACCAATTTTACCGGGAGGGCGTCATAGCGGAAGTGTCTAAGTTGGCCAACAAGCCCGTATCTAAGATAGAGAGCAAGCCAAAGGTCATCAAGATGGATCCGGACATCCAACGTCCTGAACCAGATCTTGCTGCCAATCAGGGCGAGTCTGAACTCGTGAATGATAACCCCACAGTTGAAGAACCTTCCGAAGAAGACAGCGATCGAGATGATGAAAACGACGATGACGAAGATGACGGGGACGAAGATAACGGAGGACCACGTGAGATTCGAGAAGGCGTTTCGCCATCTCCTTCGGATTCCTCATCCTCCAGCAATAATTACCCGATTCCTTCTCTCGCCACTGATCAGGATCTCAATATCTACCGTGCAAAGAGATTTCTCGAAGTACATGAGACTGCAGATGCGAGGGCGATTCGTGACAAAGCAGCGGCAATATTGACTAACCTTCAAAACTTGGCTGCTGACATTGAAGATCATTACCTAGGCGATAGGACAGGCAATGGACTCACACTCTTTACGCTACTCTCGAAACATTTCCAGGGAGATGCATTGGAAACAATCACAAGCTCCGAGCTACTGCATTCCGAGATTGTCCGCGTTTTGTTGGAGGTGTTTGGCAGTACCAAAGGTAAAGACTGAACGCATCGACTCTACGGTATAGAGGCTAATGATTGGATCTACAGATGGTGTTAGCGCTCAAGCGAGGGCAGAGTTCTTAGAGGTGTTCATGACTATGCCAGTACCGAATTCGAAGACTCCAAGCGCGCCGTCCTCACCATTCAATGTCTTTATACACAAGCTTCAAGATCTCCTAAGTCGCGCAGAGCATTTCGAGGTACTTACTGTGCATCACAACGCCTTGGATAACAACCGGAGCAGCCCCGCCTCTATGCTTTCGAAGCAGCTCCGCATAAAGCTTGTTGCTGATGATGATGCCGATATGCCTAGGGCATACAGGAATCTCATGATATCGATCCATGCAATTGCAACATTCAAAGCACTGGACGACTATTTGCGGCCGCGAATCAGCTTGTCCGAGCGGCCCCCAAAGGGTGCAAGACATCGTGAAGGCATGTCTAATGCTTTGACTGCCTTTGCCGCGACTGCTGGAGTGCCTCATCCTCACCACCGAATGGTAGAGCGTGGGGGCGCAGCTAGTGGAGAATTACCAACCCCACCAACTCCATCTGACAGCAACGCTAACCCTCGTCCAAATCGGAAAGCTTCTAGATCTAAGAATGCACCTTCTTCCTCGGATTCAACACCGGCTAAGGAGAAGCCAGCTTCACGTCGATCGAGCCGAAGACATCAGCTCGCTAGTGAACCCCCCCCCAATCCCCCAGCTCCACCACCGGAGCGAGCTCAAACGCCATTGGAATGCGCAGATGAGCGACAGCTATCGGATGACGATGACATTGATGATAGGAGTGCTTTAGACGCTCTCGTCGACGATCTGAAAGGCGGTATGGAAGGTGATCAGCTACCAGACCCTTCTGCTGTCAACTTGGAGATAGCTGCCACTGGTAAGGTCACGGCCCGGAAGGAAGATGGGACTCGGGTCGCAACGCCATCCCACGTACTTGCACCGTCCCATGGTCCAATCTCTTCTCGTAGCCGGGATATCTTGGCCGCAAGTATCAATTCGTCTTCGGCAGGTCGTGCTATGTCGTATGCGGCAGCCATACAAGCAGTCCCACAGGACTGGCACATCGAGTTCAGCATTGATGATCAGCCCATACCCAACGAGACCACTATCTATCGTGCTGTTCATTACAATAGGCCACAACCTACCGACCTATCAGCTCGCAACGTCTGGTCTGCAGTCCATACTGTCAAATTCAAGCGCATGCCTGGTCCCCCACCAGCCGAATTGTCGCTGCTGAGGTCCCCATCCGAATCGCTGTCAAACGCTACATCCTCCGGCCTGCCTCTCTCTCTGCATGAGCATCCGGCAACTTCGAAGATCCTTCGATTACTCAACATCCTTCACGAAATGAACGCTAACCTTGATGACGTCTTGGATGACAGCAAAACCAATATACACGTGAAAGCCGAACCGGTGTCCCACTTTGTCAACACCAAGTTGACTGCGAAGCTCAACCGTCAATTAGAGGAGCCGCTGATTGTGGCAAGCAATTGCTTACCAAGCTGGAGCGAAGATCTAGCACGATTGTACCCCTTTCTATTTCCCTTCGAGACTCGTCACCTGTTCTTACAGTCCACCTCCTTTGGCTACGCACGTTCGATGACTAGATGGCAGAACCAGTCTGCAGAGGAAAACCGACGCGATCGTCATCGCGATGACCGGCCGTTTATGGGACGCTTGCAACGACAGAAGGTCCGCATTTCCCGTACTCGGATGCTTGAATCCGCCATGAAGGTCATGGAACTGTACGGAGGATCCTCCAGCGTGTTGGAAGTCGAGTATTTTGAGGAAGTCGGTACAGGGCTTGGACCGACTCTTGAATTTTACTCAACGGTCTCTAAAGAATTCTCTAAGAAAAAGATCAAACTGTGGAGGGAGAACGACTCAAATGACGATGATGAATATGCCTTTGGAAAACAGGGGATGTTCCCCGCTCCAATGGATGCAGCGCAAGCAGAAACCGAAATTGGCAAGAAGACACTTCAGATGTTCAAGATGCTCGGTAAATTCATTGCTAGATCCATGCTCGACTCTCGAATCATCGATGTCTCGCTCAATCCAACCATCTTTCGCATCGGAGACCATCCAAGCACAGTCCCGTTGTCGCTGGGAGCAGTGAGGACTGTTGATCCCCAGCTTGCGCAGAGCTTGAAGCTCCTCAAGCAATATGTGAGCGCAAAGAAAGACATTGACAAAAAATCCCACCTCTCAACAGCCCAGAGAGCATATGCTGCGCGCAAGTTCATGATTAATGGCGCACGAATTGAAGATCTTAGCCTAGACTTCACTTTGCCTGGATATCCGGAGGTTGAGTTGATCACAGATGGAGCCAACACTTCAGTGACCCTTGAGAATGTTGCTTCCTACGTGGATAAAGTCATCGACATGACTCTTGGTAATGGTGTTCAACGACAAGTGGACCAGTTCAGAGCTGGATTCTCGGAGGTGTTTCCATACTCGGCATTGAAGGCCTTCACCCCTGGCGAGCTGGTCATGCTTTTCGGGCGGGTAGAAGAAGATTGGAGTATCGAGAGTAAGGTCATCTACTGCATTTGAGAACTGAGCTAGCTAACATCATATCAGCCCTTCTGGACTCCATCAAGGCAGATCACGGGTTCAACATGGATAGCAAGAGCGTCCGCAATCTGCTTCAGACTATGAGCGAACTATCAGCGCCCCAGAGGCGGGATTTCCTACAATTTGTCACAGGCAGTCCAAAGCTCCCTATAGGCGGTAAGTGCCAGAGAATGACTATTCAGGTTTTGTCGATACTAACAGTGCTCGGTCTCTAGGTTTCAAGAGCCTGAACCCCATGTTCACTGTGGTGTGCAAGCCAAGCGAGCCGCCGTACGAGTCGGACGACTTCCTGATCTCAGTCATGACTTGTGCAAATTATGTCAAGCTTCCCGATTACTCGGACATCGATACCCTACGTAAGAAGCTTCTGACCGCCATCGAGGAAGGTCAAGGAGCTTTCCATCTCTCATGATGCAGGAGGTAGACATGTGACGTCTTGCTTCCGAGACTGTGATTTGATTTTGGCCATGAGCATAGCGGGAAGGGTGGTAACGGATTGTATGCGAGGTAGCTTTGATGCACCATCAACAATTGACTAGTGCAAGGCGTCAAAGATAGTCCTGATATTGCTAAGGCAATAGACAAAACATGAGCAAATTTGATGATGCATCTCAGGTCGTGTCAGTTTGCTAGATAAGCAGTAGCTCCAAAGGTATGAGTTCATGCCTACAAAAATGATAGCTCAAAATGCAGCTTCTTCACAGATATTGCTTTCACACCACCGTAGCAGAACTATTCATCAATTGTAACGTATAGTGATACCGATAACTAAGTGGCCCCTTTTCTCATTGGGCGTCGAATCACATAACTGAATGAGGCAAACATATCCACTCCCTCAAATGCCAAGCTTTGATGCGGACGATCCTCACCACGCATATTCTAGAATACACCGCCGACGCCTTGTAGCTTCTACTCATTATCGAGTCTTCACTCCACAATCGTTCACTTCACGGAGCATTCACGATGTCGGACACCAAAGAATACACATTCGAAGACGTGAAGGCACACAGTGGAAAGAAGGTATCAACGCCCGGAGCTCAGATAGTGCAGCAAGCTGCCGGCAGGGGGGCTAACTGTGTAGGATCTCTTTCTCGTCGTCCATGACAAAGTATACAATGCCACCACCTTCGTCGATGAACATCCGTACGTTCTCCCTCGCCGTCGTGGCTGTTCATTTGTATATCTTGTACCAAACCGATATTTGCGAAGCCATCTACCATTACTACGGCCATGCTGTTGTAATGTGCTACTTATGGCAGGGACTTGGGACTGATATCGTGGCTGTGCTGTAGGGGTGGAGAAGAGGTCCTACTCGATGTAGGCGGACAAGATGCGACGGAGGCGTTTGAGGATGTGGGACACAGTGATGAGGCGAGGGAGATACTGGATGGGTTACTACTTGGGGACTTGAAGCGGATGGTGCGTCGTCTTTGATGTCAGGCCTTGAAAATTGGGGGCTTGTTTGCTTGCTTGCTTGCTTGCTACTCGACACCCATCCACTTCTCAGATCATACCAGTACTGTGCACAGAATATTCGGCTGACGGCAATGTTCCATCACAGCCAGGCGACCCTGCTCCTCCAACAACGGCACCTTCGACATCGACGAGCACGGTGAGCAAGACGGATGGGGCGGGTATGGGTGTCGGTCTTTACGCGCTGGTGCTGCTGGGGGGACTTGCTGCGTTTGGCGCCTATAAGTATTTACAGATGAAGTCGGAGGGGAGTAAGTAACGGGGGGAATTTAGATGTATGTTTCAACACGGAGAGTGAGTGGTACTGAAAGAAGGTGTGGCTGATTTTTTAGACCTTTTTTTTTGTGGGTCATAGATGGGGGAATTGTGCGTTTCTTTCGATATGAGATGTACAGAGTCTGTACTATTGTTCGCGAGTTGGAATTGCGAGTTTAGAATTCCCTGCCATTGTTTACGGCATAGAATCTTAACAATTCTACATCCATCCGCAAGCCGATTAAGGTAGGTACCTTAGGTAACTATGGCTACCAGCACGCAGGGACTCCCAAACCGTCCTTCTTTCTCTCCAAAAGACATACTTCCGCGTCTCAAACGACCCCTTATCAAATCAAATCACCGCATCACCATCTCTACTAACCTACCCCTCTCTCTCTCTCTCTCTTGTCAAAAAGACTGTTGGTATTCTATTCATCACGACCTTTGAGCAATACCCACTCCTGTCCTGAGCGAGAAATTCGGTTCAGAGCTTGTCTTCTTTCGTTGCTCCAGTGGCATTAAAGGTCTACAGCACCCTCTTGCAGTGCTCTGGAATCATGGAACGCGCTTTCTTATACAATGCTATATATTGATGTGAGAGCAGAGTGAAGCTTTCTCGTCTCGTTATTCTAAGTTTTGATCATCATTATTTGGTAAGGGGAGAGCTGGTGCGGGAGATGCGATTGGGAGATGCAGCAGCTGTGCAGGGTTAGGGTTGGATGCTTGTCTTCTTGATGATTTTTTGGAGAGGGGGGAAGGGGGGGACGGATAGTGGAATTATGGTACGTGGAAAGGGAGGGAGTATGGTACGTGGGCACGAATTATAGATTTCATTACCGTTCATCGCTGACATGAAAAGTGAGCGAGTTCGATTGGAGATTTGATACCACCTACTCTAACAGGATGTATATTGCCAAGGGAAACGAGACGGTTACAGCGCCCTTTGGCTATAAATATAGCCCGCCCTTACCTACCATATCTACTAACGGCACAACAAACCAGGGCGCAAGAGTGCCACCATATCGATCAGAGCCTTGAAGGAGTCGAGTGATCATGCCCCTTTCCTTTGAGGAGTCGGGCGATATGCTATTGGCCTCAAAGCGTGGAAGACATACCCCGAGCGCCAATTCAGACGTGAGACATCTTGCAGAACCTCCTGCAAGGAGATCTGATTTATGGTGGGTGTACACCGCAAAAGACTGCCGATGAGTTACGAGCTGACGTTGCCGAGCATTACAGTATTCCAGATCCTTCACCGCCCCTTCTTCAGGCTACTGAGATTTGCAGGACCCAGCAGTACGGTTGCCAATTAAATGTGCACGCTCGATAACCATTCAGACACGTTACGTCTAGGATACATTCAAAGGCATACGGCTTTGACGACGAGATGCCTTTCACAACACGGTCATGCATCATGCCAGAGGTGTGAGGTAACAACACTTGGGGAATTGTCCTGTTATAGAATGTTCTTGTCTCATGTCTCCAATTCGGGCTTGGTAAGTAGCCTGTATCAATGGCAGGAACCAGGAGCCATTACAAGAGCCATCCTCCAACGCAGGCTGCCAGCAAAATAACGATGAGGTTCCAGGAGCCTCAAGATCTAGGACCTAAATTCTCCATTGCCGGCTTCCCAGAGCCATCCCTCCTATCATACTTGAAAAACATAATCTCCATCCCTGCTTGCAAGACGGCAAACGCAGCTTTTGGAGTGGCCAGCTCCCCAGCCTCATCCCTTCCTCTCACCAAGTCAGTGAATTTGGCTATGAGCGCTTTGGATGGTTCAGCATGCACGTAAAGGTATAGCGAATAGATTATCCCCTTCCCCTCCGCGTCGATTGTGTTTGTCTCTTCGACACGATAGAGCTTTATGTGCGAGTCTGGGACATGGACTTGTGTGCCATCAGCGTTGCGGTAAGAGAACTCGGGCTGATGCTCATCGGCGACGACACGATACCGGGTGCCGTTGCCACAGTATTGTTGGAGCACCCCTTCACATATGGCTTTCTCTTTGGTGACTGGATCTTGTTCTTTGGAATGTTTGTTGACGATATCATAGATAGGAGTTTTTTGACTAGAGAATGAACGCTCCATCATGAAGATCCTCGACTGGAGAGGGATTGTGGTGAGAAGGGGTATATTGGATGGTCGTTTGGTGAGCTTGATGGGCGCAGGACGCGATACAAGAGAGAGAGGTATGGTTGAATATAGAACCTCAAGACTGGCGCGAGACTGAGCTCTCCCAAGGCAATTCAGACTCTTCATGTTGTGTGATTTTGGACGGTGATTTTGGTGGAAGTGAGCGTGCCTTGCCAATCCAATCTAGGCATCAGAGACCTGCATGTCCCAGTTGTACGGTTCCGCCAACCAGAGCCCAGCATTTCTGGCCTGCATGATCAGCAATTATGATCGAAATCTCATCACTTCTTGCGTTTATTGTCAGTCACTGGCAGATAACCCCCAAGAGCGTTCGACACAGGCTTTTCCATCCAACAGGGGAGCTTTCAAATTGGTCGTCGTCAGTCCATGGCTTCCAATGGCATACTTCGCACGCCGTCGTTCATTTTCAGAACCAAAACTTGCTCCATTCGCTCCCTCGGTCTTCTTCCTAGGCGCCCGATTGCAACTCAGCGCCATGCTACCACCCTCCCACCCAAACAGCCACAAAAGTCAAGTGGACAATTTCTCGCCGGATTCGCCATAGCCACAAGCCTATCAACAGTGTTGTGGCTGTGCTTCAGGTCTTCCCAAGTTCAGACCGTTCATAAGACTGCGCAGGATCCGAATAAAGTGGACGCAACACTTGAGGAGACTCTTAGGGACTGCGGCGTGGCCATAAAAGCACCTGTTGATCTCGCAGGCTTCGGACCAGACAGTCCACTCATGATACTGCATGATAATCTTCAGCCGATACTGGTCATCAATATGTCACAGCCGGAGAGATTCGGTTTGCAAACTGAGCTCTTCCGACTCGAACGGATGGGACTACCCGCAGATCAACCAAGTCTCCTCGGCTTATGGTGGCAGATACCGCCAGCTGGACTGGGCAACCACGACGAGATCGTTCCCTTTCTTATAGCCATGATGAAACGCTTCGATGAGAATGGCGAGTTCATGGTACCGGGACATGCGGTGGCGATGACGCAGTGGAGATCTTATCAGATCATTTGGGAGTATAAAGACGGGTGTTTGAAAGAGGTGCGGAGGTTCAGTAATCTGATGTCAGATGTTGGGAGCAGGGTATGGGTAATAGAAGAGACTGATTGCCAGAACACCAATTTGGGTAGTGTGCTAGCAGAACCGCTTGGTCTGTAGTCGCATCCTGTAAAGGATGGGTGGTTGCGCGTCTTCGTAGACTAGGTTACCCTGAAGCTATGCGAATAAGAGCGATTGCGATCCATGGCCATGCTGTGGACGATCGTGCTCGAGGATTTCTGGTCCCCTAGTCCGAGAGTAAGACCGTGAGATTGAACATGTGCACTTGGAATCCCGAACACTGAGACTGAAAACCCTCTGATGACAACTGCCTGATTACTCAAAGCCATGTAATCAAGTGTTGAGTAGCGAGATCTAGGCAACAATACTGTTTCAATCGAGGTCATGTTCTGGTGCAGTGAAATTGGGAAAATCCCAACTATCAGAGGTATTGGCCTGAGGAGAGGGATGCAACATCACTCAAGAAGACTGCCATGGTCTTCAAAAATTGAGACATGGTCTGACAGATGTAGTCATATGGTTCAGAGTATTTGACGTTAGCCGATAGGTCTCAGTGAGGATGGACTGTTGACTATGGCCGAATGTTGAAGATTGGGTGAGGGATTCGGAGAAAAGATTTCGAAAGCGAATATCGAACCTCAACACGTACAATGGGCATCGGTCTTATATTATCGCGCAAATGTACAGAATATGTCACTTGGTATGTGCATCCAATATCTCAGTATATACAAAGTATCCACACCCTCCATACATTTGATCAGATAGCTTCCAAATATCATCCATCATTCATCAACGAAATCCATATCAGAACTCCATAGCCTCCTCGAACAACCCCCTCAATTGCTCCCTCTCCTCACCCACCTCCTCGCTCAAACCCGGCGCCAACATCAACACCCTCTTCTGCGGCAACGTCCCCTCAACCAGCCCATCAACATGCTCCGCTCCAAACCCCAACGCCTTCAACCCCCTCGGCTGATCCCCCAAATCAACCAGAAACCTCGCCAACGCCTCCGCAAGCACCTCACCCGCACTCTCCCTCTTGACGCTGCTAACGTCCACACCGAAAGCTTCCGCCGCAGCAAGATGTCGCTCCGGATTCGACGCGCCCGTGAATTTGAACACCGCCGGTGCAGTGACAGCGACGCTCACGCCATGTGGGATGATGGGCGTATCGGTCACGTAACCCGCATGCTGATAGCCTGGGTTCTGACCGCTGATGGGATAGCTCATGCCATGACACAGATGGACACCTGCGTTGCCGAAGCCCACACCAGCGAGAGTGGCAGCTAGGAGCATTTCCGATTGCGCTTCGTGGTCGTCTGGATCTTTGGCTGCGCGGGGAAGATATTTGACGGTCGCTTTTAGGGCTTGCAGGGAGAAGATGTCGGAGATGGGGTTGGCACCTTGGTAGGCCGGTCGGTTGATCGGGTTTTCTGGGCGTGGCGTGCGGCTCTGGTAGGGTATGGCGGTCCATGATTCGAGGCTGTGGCAGAGGACGTCCAGTCCCGAGGATGCGTGTACGGCTGAGGGCATGGTACGAGTGTTGAGAGGATCACAGATGCCAATTGTGGGCTTGAGAGCGCGGTGGGCAATACCCGTCTTCGCTTTTGCAGCCACGAGGTCGAAAATCGCTGTTCCGGTTGTTTCGGATCCAGTCCCAGCGGTGGTAGGGACGGCTATGAGAGGAGACAATGGCTTCGTGATTGGTAAGCCTTTGCCCAGGGGAGCATTTACAAAGTCAAGGAAGTCAGCTTGAGGGAAGTTGGTATATAGATTCATTAATTTGGCGGTATCGATAACGCTACCACCTCCGACTGCAAGGAAAGCATCTGGCTGGTAGTTCTTGGAGAAATCGATCGCCTCTTTGATGCTATTGTATCATCAGCGAGATCGCCTCGTACGCACGGGACATATGCACCAACTCACGAACTATCCTTGGGCTCCACCCTGACATTATCATAGATAGTAAATTCCACACCTTCTCTCGCCAGACCCTCCTCAACCTGCTGCATTGCATCTAACTTCAGGACGTTCTTGTCCGTTACCACGCACACTCTATGTGCTCCCATATTCTTGAAGTCCATACCCACCTCTTTCGTGCATCCAGGTCCAAACCGTATAGCTGAGACTGCCATTTCGAAGGCATACTCTCGTCTTCTAGACGCGTCGATAGGTGTGGCAAAGGATCTTTTGGCGTGGTTCAGTATCGGTAAGGTAGGTTGTTGCTGACCTGGGCTCGCATGACAGGGACAATTGGGCGGGTGGGTGTATTGGACTGTACGAAGAAGGTTGTGAGCCCGCTTCGCCGCTGTAGGTGCGAGACGGATATTAAGCGGCATCTCGTGGATCCGAAAGGATTAATCACAGATTGAGCATCCAAAAGAAGACATTGGCTCAATGAAAAAATAGACACGAAGAAGAATGCAAAGAAAGCAGCATACACGGACGTGAAGAGTAAGGCAAGGCGGAGCTGTAAGGTTGTCTTTCTTCCCCGCATGAGAAAAGTGAACTTCCCCACACCCTCGGTAGATCAACGGCGCTTCTCCCGTCTCCATATCAGACTCGATGTTTGGCAACAGAATATCAAACTTATTTCACAACGGACTTTTCTCTCGTCTAGACCTCAGATCAGCCAGCAATGCATGCACAAGATTCCTGTCCCAGATGTCCCAAACCCAGATGCCACCAAGTATTGTAAGTACAATAAAGGTACAATGCACGAAATGGCAGCTCACTCTCTTCTACCTCCACTGCCGCCGTTTTGAACGACATCCAAGATAATGTCTCTCGCATGCTCTACTCCTTCCTGATCTCCGACGATCTCAATGGCTGAGCCAGGGGTCTGGTCTCGAGGCACTGTGATCTTGCAGCCGGTCTGTTTCCTGATAGTGTTGATCTGGGATCCACCTTGACCAATGATGAAGCGATGAGTTTTAGGATCGGGTAGAACAAGATAGCCAATCGCTTGAGACTCTTCTGCTCTTGCCTGCTTGATCGCCCTTTCGAGCATCAAGCGGGCTTTGGCAACACTTTCGGGCGCACCCCGAAGTATCCACGGAATGTCACCTTCTTCTGCGCTCTCCCCACCATGGACAATTTCCCAATGGTGCTTGTCGATGGAATCCTGATCATCAGTGATTAACGGCATAGCACCACTGCCATTGATCTGAGACCGAGATTGTGCCGCCGATTTAGATCTTTGTGGCGGTTGATGTCCTCCGTGATCCACTGTAACTTTATGATCGTTCCGTAGGCGTCTAAAGAACTGCCCATTGTCGGAAACGGATTGGTGATATTTGCGAGGTACCTGCAGCGTCTCGCCCTCCTGGTCCTTCACGACGTCTTCAATGTGGAGCTTTGCCCTCTCAACGTCAGCAGGCTGTCCAGAAACCTTGACTTGAGATCGTGCAGGTCCTTGCTGGGAAAGCTTAGGAATGTCCAATCCGATATTAAATTGCGACTCCAGCTGTCTCCTGACTTCGCCACCACGACCAATGAGCATACGGTGTTTTTCGGGTGCAACTTCGATAATTTCCGTAGTATGATTCTCTCGCTGGCCAGCAAAAGCCTCAATAGCGGCCACTATTTTATCGACGACGGCCTTCTGACCCTCAACCTTTATGATGTTATCATCAGAATCTTGATGCGGGAAGCGAACCGCTCTGGCGAGGTTGCGTCGATCGTCTTGACCGCCGGCCTCAATGACAATATTGCGAATGTTGGCACCTGCAGCGGGTTAGTGAATGCAACAAGAAACTTGCGCGGACTTAGACGCACCTCCGCTACCGATCAAGGCTTTGTGATACTTCTTGTCGACACCAATTGACCTTGTGACACTGTCGTCGAAAATCTTGACCCTCTGTTCAAGCAGCTTCTTGGCATCCTCAACTTGTTTTTTAGTACCTTTCAATTGGATCTGTACACGACCACTAGAGTCTGCACTATCCCGGTTTCCAGGGACATCAATCTGCGCGCCTGTCTCGAGCCGTATACTTTCCATTTCACGGCCACCTGATCCTATAAGAGATGGTAGCTGCGCTTGCGCAACGGAAACGGTCGACATGTGCGAATTGTCCAGTGTCCATTGCAGAAGATTTAGAAGCTCGTCTCTGGCTTTATCGGCTCCATTCTTGGGGCCCCGAACGATGACTTCGTCTGGAGCTTGATTATTTCTCCGGTTCCTAACACTCCCGGCTTCGCTCGCGTCATCAGCAACGGAGCGCTCGTCATCATGATGTGTCGAGCGAGGAAATTGAACCCGGACGTTATATTTGTTTTGAAGCTGGTTTACCTGGCTTCCTTTGACCCCAATCATATCTCTATGATACTGAGGGTTGATCTTGAGGACGTGAGTGGCCTCATCTTCAAGTTTCTTACCAAGGGTAATGATCTTGGATTTGGCCGCCTCTGCTTTTGCTTTGGGGCCTGTGATTTCAACCTTGCCATCCTTGACTTGGATGTCTACGTCAAATTCTTCACGATACTTGTTGATATTCTCACCCTTCTTCCCTATGAGGTAATTGGCATATTTCTGGGGAAATTCAAAGCTGGTAATATGACCACGCTCCACCTCATCTTGCTTCTCTTGTTCGACGAAAGCCGCTATCTTTTCTGCGAGAGCCTCAACAGCACTACTGGGTCCACGCAGAAGGCACTGACTCTCAGATGGGTCCCCTTGCGAAGTTGGCACTCCAGTATTGACGCCATTGTTCGCTCCGAAAGAAATTTGCACAGGGATCTCCGTACGGGGAAGATCTTGCTGCTCGGAACGAACGTGCTTGCGGACTTTGTTATGAAATTTTGGCGATACCTCGACGTTTGCAGCGCCGATGTCCTCTTGGCCCTGTATCAGACCAAGTATATGCTCTTGAGCCTGTGCGAGACTCCGTTCGAAGTCTGCAATCTCACGCGCTGAAGGCTGTTGTTTAGGGAACTGATACTCCTGCGCCTCGCCAGGCCCCTCATAAACCAAAATGACATGCGATGACTCTTCAACAGCTTCCGGAGCAACGAGATGTACTCCAAATTCGTTGCGAACGTGACGAGCCCCTTGCCTTTGAACGTGTTGATGGAAGAAGGGATCCATTTCCACATGCCTTAACCTCGACGGTGGGTGTGCGCTAATCATATTCATTATATCTGAACGAGCACGAAGTCCCTTTGTACCATCTCGAGAATAGATCTCCCAGTTCGAGGGACCATCACTTGCTTGCGGCAATACAATGCGCGCATCGTATTGTCGTTCAAGCTGTTCGACTGCCTTGCGCTGCTGCAAATATCTCGTCAAGGCTCTGGCGTGAGCTTCTGGACCTCGAGGAGCATCTGCGTGCCGCCGTGCAATATCACGCGCAATGTCCACACCTGACATTTGCATGCTCATGGCCAGGTTCATAACCTTGTCCATGCCTGCATCAATCTTGTCTTGCGGGCCAGTAATTGTCAGAATTTCGGTATCTTCAGATGACGGAGGTAAAATGACTGCACAGCCAGTTTCCTCGAGTAGATCATGTAAAGAGTCGCCCCCATGGTCAAGGACGAATTGATGTCTGCCTCGGTCGATGGGCACCTGTGCAAGTGTAATCTGATGGCGTAGCTCCTCGACTTGACGCTCAATTTCAGCACGTGCCTCTTGAGCTGCCAGCCTGTCGCCAGAGATCCTTATATGGCTATGTTGACTTGGAACAAAATGGGGCATGCCGGAAGACGGTTTTTGAGGAGGTGGCTGATCTGACCATGTGTGATATTGAGGGACGTCAATCTTTAATTGACGACCTCCCTCAAGAGCGTCAATCCTGGAGTTCCGTGGTCCAGCGATGAAAGGATAGTATTCTGTAGGGATATCTTTTAAACGCATATTGACAGTCGAAGTGCGTTCATTGACAATCGCCTCGATCTCCCGCCGAGCCATCTCGGCAGCGACTGCATCGCCTTCGATCGTAACGTCAATCGTAAGACCGTCATCATCCTCTATCTGGGGGGCAGCACATTCTTCAGCCTTTGGCAACTGAACTCGAGCGCCTGTTCTCTTCGAGATACCTTGGATTACCACGCCCTGGCGCCCAATAATATGTGGCCGTACGCTCAGAGGGATCGGGACTTTGACGTGTTGCTATTGGGCGTTAGAGAGAGAGATTTGAAAGGGGCTCATGCGACCTACTGTCGAGCCAACCTCCTTGGCAAGGTCTTTGAGAGCTTGTCTGGCTGCATCGACAGGACCTGTTCCTTCGAAAACGATGATACCGTTGGGACCAGCCTTCATCTCCACCTTTGCTTTCGACTTATTATTGATTCCGCGAAGGACTTCCTGTAATGGTTTTTTGAGTTTATTCTTTGGGAGCAACTGCGACGGTGCAAATTGAATGCGCTCGCTATGTCTGTTGGGCATTGCCATATGAGGCATGGAGAGTCCTCTTGGCTGGGGCGCAATCGAGGGGTTGACAGAGGCAGGAGTGGGCATCCCCGAAGCCGGCGTGGACGCACGAGATGAATTTATGCTCGACGAAGGGACGTGTCCATTGACGCCGTTGGCTCCTGTATGTACTGTAGAAGGCTTCTTCGCCCCCCATGCCAACGGGGTAGATGCCGGTGCGGCGGCTTTCGGTCCACCACCGAGAGCAGGGAAAGCCTCCTCAGAGTGGGTGTCCAATGAAGCGACACCATTAGACCGTTGAGTCTCCGGTAAAGAGGGAATAGCCTCCTCCCTTGCCTTCTGTTTCCCAGCAGCTTTTTCTGACATTATGTGTGCCGGCTCTACTGGGGCAGGCACAGATTGTGACTCTGCAGCTACAAGCATCGATGGCGGTGGATGGGCGATATCCTCCTCATCAACAACGTCTTCTATCATGGCATGATGGGCAGCCTCAGCTTCATGCTTCGCTTTGAGCCTTTCCGCTGCCGAAGACTGCCCAGAAGCCGCAGAGCTGGCCCCATTCACTGTGGGTTCTGTAGCCATCTCACACGGTGCGTTCGATTTAAATTGTTGATGTTTAATGCTGTTAGAAATCCGCTGCTTTGGCGATGTTCGCAGAGGGTGGGAACACGGCGGCGATGCTACTGCGTCGGCATGATGGGTGGATGGGTACTCGAGATCCAACAATGAAGGGCTCAAGGCTTGCAACAGGCGATGAAGGAGATAGTCTAGACTCTGTGAATGGAGTTAAGGTCTTGGACAAATTATCCAGGGTGGTGGAAATGCAAGACTTATATTTAGAGAAATAAGGTGAATCTGAAGGGAGCAATGTCCCCAGTCAACTTTTTCGAGGTTTCCAGAAGAACGGACAAGCTATTTACTAGCGCCTTGGGATCGGGCGGGCCCGCTATACCTCTTTCTCTCCAGCGCTGTCGATATCATTCAGACATTCTCAACACTTAGGAATGAATTGATGCAATTAATTTGAACATTTGGGCTGCTCAATCCGATCTTGATAGTACTGACCTGGGTACACCTGCTCAACGAGGATTTCATGATAAGCAAGGCCAAGAGATGCATTGCGGCGATTGGGCGGGACTGCACCCTCTTGAAGCAAGTTTTATGCAAGAGGGCAGATGGGTCAAACATCTTCAAACGTGTTGAGTTAAGAGTCGCCTGCGTACAATTGACAGTTACCATATATAAGGGATACATAAATACATCATTGCTTAAAGTAATCTACCTTAGCTTTGCTGGCAACGCAAGGCACTTGTAATGGCCGTTAAGCATAGGAGATGCGTTACTTTGAACCTCCGAATCATCCGCTCATGTTCCCAAAAGCTGACAGGACCAAATTGTGATAATGATATTGATGCCCAACAATGAGAACCAAGAGATCGACAATCCCCACATCGTCGCCGCGCAATTCTGTGGAGACATCACCAGATGAGATGAACTTGCCGACCTACGAACCCAAGCTACAATATATAATCACACTTATCATACGTGAAATTCTGTCATCATGGTGATCCATAGAGCCCAGACAGTTTGGGCGTTTGGCATTCTAGGGTTGTGATCGCGCTAGTTCTAGTGTCGCGATTGGCTGGCTGCAGCTCTCAGCCTTTTACCTCACCACCGACCGGTCATGGACAATCGCAATCCGGGTTCGTCCAGACACTGAATGCTCACCAAAGAACCCGTCGCAGTCGTCCTCGGCAATATCGAGCATGAATCCAAACACTGCCCCAAGTCTACAGCGACAGCCGCCGTCTTCACAGAGTCCTGCAAGCAGTAACGACAGCCAGACCCCCTCCTACCTGAGCAGCTCATCTCTTGACCGGTCCCCGCATCCATCAAACTCTCAGCCATCGGACACACACAATAATCGATCCCAGTATGCTTCGCGCCAGTCATGCGACGAAAAGACTCTCGATGAGTTCAATGCGCACCCAGGTACCCTGAGCACTCTCGACAGTACAAAAGCTTCAGGGTACCAGAACTCCCTCCGCCGTCCTGGCCCACCTCCACTATCATACACCACCCCAAATTCCAAAATGATGAGTCCATCCTTGCGTCAATCGGCCAGTTTCTCTATTGGCGATCGCACCGTCAATGCTACTCCACCCGACTCAGACTCTGTCTCCGTTGCGTCATCGAAGAGGTACTCAGATGAAGCTGGGAAGAGTTTGACGCCCTGGAAGAAAAAGGGTGGCATCTCCTCCTTCATAGGAAGTGTTCTGGGCTCTCCGCGATCGAATAGTGTCAAGATATCCGCCCCGGAAAACCCGGTCCATGTTACCCATGTAGGATTCGATAACGAAACAGGTCAATTCACGGTATGTCTCAGACATTTCCCCAGACTTCATCACCTCCTAGTCTCTTATATCCATGGAGCCATGCAATACCGCTAGTTTTATCTAGTAAGGCCAGGATAGGCGATATGGAACTTCCAGCTGCTCTATCATGCGATTCTCAGGTTTGATAGACGTTAATTGATAGTTTCTAGGGTTTACCTAAAGATTGGCAGAGAATGCTGCAAGAAAGTGGAATCTCAAAGACAGACCAGGAGCGCAACCCTCAAGCTATAGTTGATATTATGACCTTCTACAAAGACGCCCAAGGAGGTCAGGCAGAAGATGAAGTGTGGCACAAATTCGACCATGCGAGAGCCGGGGACCCATCAGCTTCAGGGCTTAGTCTTCTCATGCCCACCAACTCAGCTCCTCAGCCACTTGCGCATCTTTCAACCATCACTAGTCCTCCATCGAGTCCGCGCTTTCCGTCAAATCATGAGACCAGCTTTGAGAATCCACGCGCACCTCCACCTATCCCGCGAAGCGTGCCAAACCCTAGCGCTTTCAGCCCGACTGCTCCGTCTCCGGTACAAGCCAATCTAGTACCTGGTCGTCCAGCCCCACGAGCACCCGGCGCACCTCAAGCGACCAACCTTACGCCCGCTAGGGCTGCACCTCATGCACCACACTCTCCCAACGTTCCAAAGGATACCGCGCCATTCCAGAAAAGGCCAAGCGATGAGCTTCCGACTAGGAATCGTGCGCCGTCCAATCCAGAGCCCGCCATGGACGATCTGGATCCTGACCTAGGCCTTCAACGTCAACCTTCGAAACCACAAACAAACGGCCTTTTCAAACAGCCTTCTACCGCTACATCTGTGACCACGCCAAATTACTACCAGCAGCAAAAAGAGCAGCCTCTCCCAGCAGCCCAGAAAACACCTCAAAGTAAGCAGATTGATCGATCACCGAGTCAACGGCAGCCTCCTCAACAGCTGGTCACACCGGTCTCCCCGCCTCAGCAGCAGTATTCGCACATTTCTCCAGACCCTCAAAATGTTCCCCATCCGACACATCAGGCCCGCTCTGGGCCGGCTCCTCGGCGGCGCCCCAACCGTAGCACTGGTATCGATATCGTTGCAAGACTCGAAGCTATCTGTACAAAGGGCGATCCAATGAGGAAGTACAAGAATCTCAACAAGATAGGCCAGGGGGCGTCTGGTGGAGTTTACACAGCCACTGAGGTGGGTACGAACAAGTGCGTGGCTATAAAACAGATGAACCTCGAGCAGCAACCGAAGAAGGATCTCATCATCAATGAAATCCTCGTAATGAAAGACAGCAAGCACAAGAACATAGTGAACTTTATGGACAGTTACTTGCGTCAAGGAGATCTCTGGGTTATCATGGAGTATATGGAGGGCGGCAGTTTGACTGACGTGGTCACCTTCAATCTCATGAGTGAAGGGCAGATTGCGGCGGTTTGCCGGGAGGTATGATGTTTGTCTGCCTAATTGAGACACCGCTGAGACACCTTCAGACATTAAACGGGCTACAACATTTACACTCGAAAGGTGTCATCCATCGAGACATCAAATCAGACAATATCTTGCTTGCTATGGATGGCAATATAAAACTGAGTAGGCTATGACCATGTCGTTGTTTTTTGAAGCTGACGTATCATAGCCGATTTTGGGTTCTGTGCACAGATCAATGAGTCCCACAACAAGCGAACTACGATGGTTGGAACGCCATACTGGATGGCTCCGGAAGTTGTGACCAGGAAAGAATATGGTCGTAAAGTAGATATATGGAGTTTGGGCATCATGGCAATTGAAATGATCGAGGGCGAGCCACCCTACCTTACAGAATCGCCTCTTCGAGCTCTTTACTTGATTGCTACGAATGGAACACCCAAGATTAAAGAGGAGCACGAGCTGTCGCAAACATTTAAAGATTTCCTCAATTTTGCACTTCGAGTCGACCCCGACAAACGTGCATCTGCACATGATCTTTTGAGGGTTTGTCAACTGGAATGAGCTGTGGTACCGATTGTTAACGTTGCCACAGCACGATTATATTAAGACTGCAGAGCCTTTGATCAATCTGGCACCTCTCGTACGGTCAGCCCGCGCTAGTCGTGCCGCAGAGAGGGCTCAAAAAGGCTCCTGAAATGCCTCTCCGCAATCGCCAATATACTTACGTTAGATGTCGCCATATATGTTGTTCAGCCATCACTCTGCCAATCCACCGCCATAGACAAAGCCATCCTGACAAACGGACTTCCTAACGGGTTCCATCTTCTTGGAAGGGTATAGTACCTTACACACGACGGGGTGTATCTGATTAAAATCACTGTGAGCCCCATGCATTCATCTTCTGCCGGTTTTCCACGATCTGCACAAAAACTTGGAAAACTACCCAATACGGGCTACCGGTTCTGCACCTCGCACATCATACCATTCCCATGCTGTTGAAGAATCTTGATGAAGTCATGTCTACGACAGGGGTTGATGGTACTAGGAATATAGGATCCATACTCGTCCTATTCCGAGCGCAATACCCCTTCCTCACAGGCATATGCATGGAAGACCATGCCAAGCTGGGTATAAGGCTGCTTTTCAAAAATAGCAATGAAAATGAATACTGAATTAAGCCTGCTTTTGTGAATGTATCTGGAGCTTCTGGGTATGAGCCTCATGGCCGTCGTCAGCTGTAGCGGATTTGGCGTGTGTAAGGTTCTTGTGATTCGTTAGCGCTGAAGTCGAAATGTGAACATGGATCGATCAGGATTTCGAGTGATTTTTCTTCCGTGAATGACATCGGTATAGAGACATGATAAAAATAGATAACTCGTTACCTCATTGTAATGAAGTAAAAAGTGCACACTACAATACATGTTTCTACAAAGTTGGAGGGGATTTGCCTTTTCAGTGGCAAGGAGTCGCAAGAGTCTTGCACACGCTAGTCTAAGCTTACTCCTAGGACCAGAAGCCTTGACAAGCTCTCCGGTGCTTAGAAGCCCCAGAGCTACTCAGTCCTTGGACCATCTTCCCTTCCATACACACCAATAAAATTCTCCACTACACAAAGGCCCTTGACTCAGTACAGATATTCATCATGTTCCGCGCCCAGCAGAATGCTTTCGATGACGCCGTTGGTAAGAGTTGAGAGTTGAAGCTCTAGGCATTCACTGAACATGGAGTAGCGAAAGCAACGGACGAGAACCTCACTTCAGAGAATTGGGAGCTGATACTAGTACGCATAATTCTCCTCGTATTGAAGACTCTCAAACTTACTCTAACGATCTCCAGGATGTTTGTGACCGGGTCGGGGCTGAAGATTCGGGGTTTGTTGCAGTCTTGTAGACCATACAGTGGCCGGGAATAATTGTTCCTACATTGCAGGGCGAAGGATGCGGTTGCATCCATGATCAAGCGTCTCGCCCATCGCAATGCCAATGTCCAATTATACACTCTTGAAGTAAGGGTACAGTACCATGATTCTGGAATCTTAGACGCTAAGTCCCAGGAATAGCTGGCAAATGCATTATCACAAAATTGCGGTCCCAAGATTCACACTGAGTTGGCATCAAGAAGTTTTACAGATGCAATGCTGCGACTGGCGAACGACCGGGTATGTGGCACTGGGCTTTTGGATCTTGAAGTAGGTAGAACTACATGCTAATACAAGCCCAGAATACACATCAGCAAGTGAAAACAAAGATACTGGAGCGTATGGGAGAGTGGACGGAGATGTTCAAGAAAAACCCCGATCTGGGCATTATGGAACAAGCATACATGAAGCTCAAGAGTCAAAGTACCAAACTTGCGACACTATCTATAGTCTTCACATTGCTAACGTTACGAAGATCCCAATCTCTACCCACCCGCTGCGCCCACAAAACAGCAGATTACAAATGCGGATAGACAGAAGGAGGAAGAAGAACTACAAATGGCACTCGCTCTATCAATCAAGGACAAACCCGAGACGTCACAGGGCTCAGGTAAGAAGCCCGGTCAAGCTACATCAGCATCATCGGCGGGAGCGGCAGGGCCGTCTCGACAGGCAGCACCGGTACAGCCGGTCTCACAAGGGACGACCGCGGCCACGGTCTCGCGAGTACGAGCATTGTTCGACTTCCAACCATCCGAGCCAGGAGAGCTGCAGTTCCAAAAAGGAGATATCATTGCCGTCATGGAGTCTGTATATAAGGACTGGTGGAAGGGATCTTTGAGGGGGCAGACCGGCATATTCCCTCTCAATTATGTAGAGAAGTTGGCAGACCCTACGCAGGATGACTTACAACGAGAGGCACAAATGGAGGCTGAGGTTTTTGGAGAGATAAAGAATGTGGAAAAACTCTTAACGCTACTCAGTACCAGCAGCTCCGAGCTCAATGTTAGGGATAATGAGGAGATCACAGAGCTCTACCATTCAACATTGGCGATACGACCGAAACTGATCGAATTGATTGGCAAATATTCCCAGAAGAAGGGTCAGTACCTACCAATCATGCATGATACGAAGCTAATACTTTGAATAGATGACTTCACCCAACTTAATGAGAAGTTTATCAAGGCTCGTCGAGACTACGAGTCTCTTCTGGAAGCGTCAATGTCGCAGCCGCCCCCAGCTCAATTTGGTGGACGTCAAAGCCAGCCACAGTACGGGTATGACGGCGGATACCCGGCGCAAGGCTCTGGTCCACAGCAGGCTCCAGGTCGGTATTATACACCAGGCCCTGGAGGTCCACCCCCAGGTAGAGAGACTCTAGCAACAGCAATGAACCACAGCTGACAAGCCCCAGCAGAATCACAACCCCCCAAGCCACAGTTCCCACCCCAAAGTAACGTTCGACCCTTCTCCTATGCCGGCCAAGCCCCGCCATCCCAACAGCAACAACCTCAATACCCACCGAACGACCCTCGCGGACGGACGCCATCAGGTAACGCCGCCCCACCAGCAGCAGACCCATACAACCACCGTCCGCAATCTACGTACGACAACCCGCAAGAGCTTTCGTCATCCTCATATGCCAGTCCCACAGAGGCCAGACCGCAAGCATACCCGCCCCATCTCCAGCAGGGTGCGAAACAAGACGAGTACTCACCCTCCCTCTACTCCCCTACGGATGAGATACCCCATCAGCCACCACCACCACAAGGTCAACCGCAATACGGTCAGCCGCCGCCCGTGTCGCACGCACCTTATCCACATACTCCGCACGAGCCTCCCCAAACACAAACCCAATACCCACCCTATCAAGCGCCGCCCTCACAGCCACCTCCCCAAGCGCCATCACCGGGTTTAGGTCAAAGCCCTTATCCAACGCTGAATGCTGGAGCGCCGGCTGGTGGTTATCAGGCTTATCACGCGCCTCCTCCTCCTCAGCAACAGGGCTATACGGCAGAGGCGGGTGGAAACCCCAATGACTTTTATCGATAGTGACAGATATGGAAGGGAATTACTTGGGATGCGGAAGCACGGCAAGGTGGGGGCGTTGAGACGAGGTATCGAGGTCAGTGGGCGGGAACTGTTCATGGGTTGTGAATATCCAAGCATGCTGCAGATAGGGAACATACGAGGCTGATTCTGGAATGATACCAATGTGCTCTGTACAAGCTAGTTCAATGGAACTTGAAATTGCCCTCTACACACTGCTGAAGCTGCTTTCTCCGATACCAAACTCCCTCCATGCACCACAATGTATGCCTTGTCCTTTTCCCTGCGAAACAATTGTGGTCTAGAATGCCCAACCGCATGCCCAGCGATATATATGCCCATGGTATCTCCAAAGCGCCGCCCACATGCCACCGCCGCCGGCTATGCAAGATCCCGAAAAGCGCGAATCATTCTATGTACAAATACCGAACAACCACCAAAAGCCCAACAAACGCCTTCGCGACCGATCAAGCATCGCTCTAAGAGCACCTCCTTAGCATGTCCCTATGATTGTCCACCGGCCGCGGCAATTGAGCCTGACGAGTCGGCTGCGGCGCCGCAACGCTCTGATATGTAGGTAATCCGTCGTTGACCGGCGATCTTGTGGGGGTCTGCAAGGCGGTGGTGTAGCTGGGGACCTTGGCCAGGCTCTCGGCGCTGTATTCGATGTGCTGTGGCGTCACAGGACCGGATGCGGTGTCGTCTTCTTCGGATTCACGTCGTGTTACTGTATTATTGCCGTTGCTGGGACTTTGCTGACTACCCTCGCTTCCAGGATGACCAAAGTACCCACCGCGCGGTAGGGAGTTAGGCAACGATGTTCCGGAATCGTCGCCACCACCATGCTCCCCCTGACCATCGCCTGAACTTGATAGCTGTGAGCGATCGATCCTGCGGTCCCGCGTGATCTGGTTCGAGCCTGCGACGTCTAAATTGCTAAGGCGGGACTGAAGCACGTTTGCTGCGAAGTCACTTGAGGCTACACCGTCGAGAGAAGCCAGGTTGTCTGATGAAACGCTCCGACTTTGGGACGAAAATGGAGTGCTTACGCCGCTCGGTCCTTCGCCAGGTGTCATGTAACCGGTCGGATCGATATCGCTGTAGATTTGATCGAATTGGTGTTCGCCATACTGTGGGGGTGTCAGCTCGTCCATGGCGGTCGCAGCAGTCACGCTGTATCGGCCTCGGTTGATGAGATCATTGTTGTCGTCTAGAGGCATGTTGGGTGAGATGAAGATGTAGAGTGGGAGAGTAGCATGCAGCTAGCGTATGTCAGAGATGACGGTTGTAATACTCCGCGCATTTGCTCACCTCAGAAATATGACCATCAGGATTATGCATCTGAATGTTGAAGCTTAGACTGTGTCGAACCTTGATCCCAAGAGCGTCGACAGTCTGGAGGCAGCTTTTCAGGCTTTGTGGTATTGATACAGCTCTCGAAAAGATGAACCCATCCTGGCCCTCAATATTTATACTCTCGGCATTATCAGGGAAGCAATACTCGTCCTTTGCGATCGATCGGTGGTTGTGCCGGCTCTTGGTAGATGCGTTCCTGACTTTCACACTCACTTCTTGTCTTTCGTTCAATTCGGTCGTCACCTTCCCGAATTTCAACCCCTTCAGGAGTGGTACAAGCTTGAAGTCCACCTGAATTTTGGTGCCGAATATTACAGCTTTGGTTGGGGTGCTAAGAGAATAGTCGACCTTTTCGGGCCACACGTTTTCGACAGACTAATCTGAATCAGCTAAAGCTTTGATATCATGAGTGAAAAGCGTTACCATAGCGTGAGCGAGTTCCAGAGCGGCTGTGTCCAACGTTCTGATGATGCGAACCTGCCTCCGAGCAATGGGATTTTTCGCAAACGCAAACATGTCTCTTTCTATGGTAGCTTTCATACGATATACGATCCAAGTGTCTGCCAGTCCTTCCACACTTTCTGGTGTAGAACCAGGCAATATGAAGTCGAAAGGGTACTCGTAGTTGCCTACGGGAAGAATCTCAGACGTTCTCTTGCCATTATTCTGAAAGTCCCACGTCTTCCGCAGAAACTCTTCCTCCTGTTTGATCAAACTAGCCCCAGACCCTCCAGATTGATGCCAACTGCCACCCAAATTAGTGGGCTGTTCTCTCCGTTATATCATATGCTTTTACTGACCTAAGTCGCTTTTCCCCCGTGAACCGCAACCTGATGCCTTGTATTCTAAGAGGTTCGGCGAGGCAAAGAACGAGCGTGCCCTTCAGCACGACGCTGGAAGCTTCATCTGGGGTGCCTCGAAGTATGAGATTGCTTGCTTCGAGCCTAGGATGACATGATGTCCTCAGTAAAGAACGCTTGTGGTTGTTTCGGACACGGAACATGGTTCATATAAAGGTGCATACCTGATCTCGAAGTACTTTACGCTGCTGGTTTCTCTCCCAATAAATATTGGGGCCATTGAGAATGGTGGGACTGTTCTCCATCAGGCCACCGATCATGCAATACAAGACGTTGAGAAGCTGGCAAGGACTCCCTGCCAGGCAAAGAGGCCGGTCGATGCGAGGGGGACATCATAGGGGGGAGTGACGTGGATGATATGGGACTTACGTCGTACTGCCAACGTTCCTCAATATTAGAGCGGATACAATTCCGCTACTGGCTATAAATGCCTAACGACTGCCGAAGAATGATGACACAGGAAGATATAAGCTGATGGGGATACAATGAGGTACCCAGACCGATGTGGTGTAAGAGACGCAGGCTTCCATTAACGCGTCAACCCGGCGGTAGTTAATCTCGCATAGTGGCCAACTCCATTGCGAATGAGGGTGATAAAGGACAAAGAAACTTGCAAGCGGCAAGTTCAGTCAGCCGCAGTGGCTTCCCTAGTTCAGGCACAGAAAGAATTTGTTTCCCCATCGTCTATTGGTTTGTTAGAGATTTTGGGTGACGACGTAGTAAACAAACCGCCATAAATGTCTTGAAGTTTGATAGAGATGACTGAGCTGGCAGATATGGAATCTTTCTTATCGCAGAAAGGGCAAACGAAAATAGCCCTCCGAGATTACGCCGAGGGGCTCTATTATCAGCAACATCTGCAGTATTCAATTTTCCGGAGTCCGCCGCAGGCGAAGCAGAGGGCTTATGCTTCCTCGTCGACATCGACTGTTTGTTACAACTCATATGGTTAACATATTAATAACATACATATCTACCCAACACGACCCCCGGGCCGTCGAGCCCCCACACTACCAGTTGCTAGTCCTTTTCAATTTTTCGTTTTGGATGATTTCAATCCAATAGCCATCAGGATCGAGAATAAAGGCAATATTCTTCATCCGTCCGTCCGTCAAACGCTTCTTCCAGTTTGCCCCCTTCTCCTCGAAGCGCTTGCACGCAGCGTCAATATCGTCCACGGAGATGCATATGTGGCCAAAACCCTGAGGCTCGTCGTTACCGTTGTGATAATTGAAACTCTTGTCCTTTTCGGTGCCATAGTTCCAGGTCAGCTCAAGCAGGCCTTCTCGCTCTGCGGTGGGATTGACGTCATTGGAGGACGTTTCCGGCACGGTCTCATCTCCCGGATAGGCGAGGAAGTACAGGTTGAAGCCGCTCGACTCATTCTCCGACGTACGGAGGAGACTCATTCCTAGACATTGACTCAGCAACTATTGCTCTTAGAAGCAAGATGTTGGTAAACATGCCCATCACATCCTGATAGAACTTCAAAGATCTTTCGTTGTCCTTCACCCGGATCATGCTATGGTTCTAATTCAATGTCAAAGCAGCTCCCATGTCAACAAGGCGTTGAAGCCCATACAAATCTATAAGTGCCTGGATCTGTCTCCTTAACGTCCGCTGTCTTGTCGACAGGATTGAAAGAGACGATCTCCACCTAGAGCTGACATCAGCGCGAGACTGAATTCGTGCGGACATTGACATACCCAATACCCATCGGGATCAAGCGCAAAGGCAATGCTCCGCATTCGACCATCAGTCAGCTTCTTCTGGAATTTGTACCCAGCATCTTCGATCCTTTGGCAAGCCGCCTGGATGGCGTCAACGCTGACACATATGTGTCCGAATCCTTTTCCCGGCTCAGAGTTACCATTGGCGATCTTGAAGCCGTCGTCATTCTCGGTGCCATAGTCGTGGGTTAATTCCAGGACGCCTTGGCGGGCAGTCCAGTGTTCTCCAGCCGAAAGGCTTTTGGGTGAATCGTAGGCAAGGAAGTACAGATCGAACTTGTTGTCGGGATTCTCAATCTTGTTGATCTGCTTCATGCCAAGAAGCTCATAGTATTTGACTGAAATGAACTTCAGGCACGGATAAGCGTTCCGATTTACCGTACGACTTACGTGATCGCTGCGGATCCTTCACACGGAGCATCGTGTCTGGATATCAATCAGACATGGGCCCTACGTGCAGTAGGGCGAGACACACGGTTCAACTTGTATTTCTTCGGATCTGTTGCCATTGTTGCGAATGATCGAGACGCTGCTTGCCGTTAGTCCGACTGGCGTATTATCGAGATTTACTATCATACCTGCAATTGGACGTAGGAAATTGATAGGTGCTCTGGATCTTGGTGTACGTAATAATGCTTTCAAGACTGACATCGACTAGATCGTAAAGATGCTTCGAACATCAACGAGTTGAATGCCAATGACGTGGGCAAACGTACATCAAAAGGGTAAGTAGCAAAACGGGCAGGTATACGCGGGTATACTGTGTGCAGGCGAGACGACCTTGACGCCGCTTTACGAGGCCTTCTCACTCCTGAGTTTTGGCGTCTGAGATAAACATTAATTCTCGACAGCCTTCCACTGGGGCTAAACGGGGTCATTGCTTAAAGCTAGTAATGAGATTCCTTACGCTGCGTAGTGACAGAGGATTTGGAGGTGAGTTGCACAGTAGTTTGTTCTGGATAGTCTGCCATCTGCTATATTCCGTGGCCCTGGTCATTCAATGTTCGCTATTTGCTATGCTTTGATTCAGAAACGCCCAATATCGTACTTCGATCCAATAGTCAAACCTCCTGAAATGCAGTTCAGGCTGGCATTCCCCATCTGCTACCAACCATTGGAATTCTCACCGTCAATTAGGACTACAGTTTAGCAACCCACCGCCGTTCGCTGCCGCCTGGAGAAGGTCCCGAATCGTGCATTTTGGCAGCGTCTTGACGGGACCCGACTTGGGAGGAGGCTCAGCCTGATACCAGTATTTCCCACAGCCGGTTTCATAGGAGCCTTTCATTGTCATCAGATTTTGCCCTGCCCCGTAATGACCACAGGATGAGGTTATGGTGTCCCAAGTCTTCAAGCAATCAAAGTCGCAGCTGCCGTCCCCGCCTTCCCAGACGAGAGCAAAGGTGTACAGGGTATTCTGGATGTTGGGATCTGAGTAGACAGGTGGCGTACGGGCTTCGAGGAGGGGTCGCTTCCTGGGGCCAATGGGATAGCCATGCCCGTCCACGATCATCGCTTTGTGGTCCTTTCCCAAGCCCTTGCAAAATGTGTCGTAGACGGTCGAACGCTTGTTGGTGTCCGGTGTATCTTTCGACGTGTCTCTGCAAGTCTTGGGCGCATCATTATTCGACCCATCATTGCCATTCTTTACGTCTTTGCAATCTGGTAGAATACCGTTGTTAAATACTGTTTTGAGGACCTCGGATGGGTGATCTGTATCAGAGCACTCGGGCCCTTTCTCACGGTATGGCAATCCGAAAGTGTTGGGACCGAACTGCTGCTGCAGCTGCCATACCGTATTCAGCCATTCGGGGTGATCGAGCATGTATGCAAAGGGATTCTTTTCCTCGATACAATCACAATCTTTCTGGTCGCCGGAGGTACACTTCGAATTTTCTCCCTTGCACCCTGGGCAGAGCGGCTATGACTAAATTAGCACCGAAAGACGACAAGTGTACACCATAGAAATTATTGGAGTAGAGCATACCTTTTCTTCGATTTTTGTGGGGCATTTTCCATCACCACAGGCACAGGATTTCAATGGATCCACCGTACAAAAGCCACCTGTACCTTTACAGATGGGTAAGTCGCATTTTGGAAAGTTTTTGTCCCCTTGAGCAGGACACACGACCTTGAATTGCTCGTTGAGTTTCACAAATTTTTCTTGCGCCAGCACCAATTTCGAATCTTTCATGACTTGATGGTTGACGTTGGCGGTGGACAGCAAGAAAATGAAAGTTGTAGCCGATACGATCTGATCCGGGCCAATGTTGGGATTGAGGCGTGGTAATCCATTGGGCATGGCCCCAGCGACCAAGGCCTGGCCGAAGGCCGCAGCGTATTGCTGATTATCAAATGTTGGTAGAGGAAAGTTACGGGCGACTTGCATTGCAGTATCGCGTAGCCCTTGAAGCGGTTGACCATTACCCATCGCGTTCATGATATCGTTGAACCCATTGACCAGACAGTCTCGGAGATTGGTATCAACACGCTTGTCAAGCTCTACTCCTCGCTTCTTCGTGTTCGCATTGCATTGTTTCTCCTTCTTGAAGAAATTGTTTAGGGCTTCCCCAACATCATTGTTGGGCGCGTCGATCTCTATATCGCCTTTGTGATGGCCGTTTCCGTCTGCTGAAAGAGTTTTGAGCCCCCCTGATGCAGTAATCGTCGCCGTAACTTTGGCCGAGATAGGGCTGGCATCGTCGTCAGCTGTCTTATAGATGATTTCGGTCGCCGTGGAAGCACTATCAAGTGATGAAAGAATCTTGCCCGGCACATGCATTTCTACGGGAATCGGTCTCGAGGAACGTTCTAATCTCTGCCAAACCTTGATTACAATGGCAGCAAGCGCAGTCAAGAATGCGCTTGCGGCTGTGGCTGCTTGAGGTGTCTGGCGACTTGAGAGGTAGTTTGCCTTGGCTGACTTCTCTACATCGACACCGTCGACTAATTTATGGAGCGTTAGCCTGAGTAGCCAGAAGAGTTTTTAGAGCACAACAGGCGATCTCATGGGCCCTTATAGAGCAAAGCACATCTTTCAGATAACCAAGAACGGCTCCGAGGAGTTGGAGAAGGGTGCTACTCAAGCCATTACGGAGCGAAAGTACATACCTCCCAGGATTTTAAGGACGCCGTCCATACATTTCTGATCACTTATGGCGGCGCAGTTGGACTTCATTGAATCCTGCAACTTCTTTTGGAGATCAACACCGAAGGACGCCTGGCAACCCTCCGGTTTGATATCCTTGGCGTCTGTAGGGTAGAGGGCGAATGAATTTCCCGCAGGGGTTGGTACACCGTTCTAATTGGGAACAGTCAGCCTTTCAGTCACTGACTTGCCAGAAAGCAAGCTTACAGTAGTCTTCGTGTAAACGTCTAGGTTCCCAAGATTGATATTCAGCACTCCGCCATCCCGCTTCTGTGGAGGGTTCGTTATTTGTGGAAGTGCGTTACTTAGAACGAGATCCAGCGAGCCCAGAAGAATAAAAAGCGAAGGGAAGGGATGCATCATGAGCAAGACCAGAGAAATAGCGAATTTGCTTTAGAAGTGACAGCCTGAACTCTATTGCATAGCGCTCATGAGATAGTAGTTCCGTAATACGATGATTACTCTGGTTTGAGTTATCATGGGCCACTGTCTTATATGGCTTCAGAAACAATCGAGGAATAGGAGCTTGGCAGGATCGCAAACAACTTGTTTCATGATAGAGCATTGCAGAGGGCGAAGTGATTATCTGGAAGTGGCAGTGGTGATGTTGTGCGACAACAACAAGCAGGACAATCGCTTTTAGACGCAGCTTATGCCTGGGGACGGTCGCCTTACGGACCGAACAGCCTCACACTGGCGGTGTGATCCCTTCAGGATGGTATGGTCGTTTCATGTTGATCAATGATGGAATATACTAACCCTCCGAAACCTGTGGGAAGGACTCCTACATGTTGTGAAGGTCAACGTGGCCGTGTGGATACTCCTCTAGTTGTAAAATCCCGTACGCTGGAGGCGCAGCCATAGTGTCAGTATTGACTGCATTGGAAAGCTAGATTCTGAATATTGATAATGGCTCTATCACCAGCGCCATACCATCGGGCATGGCCGCAATGGAGGATCTGATGGGATGAAACCAAGTTGGCATCCTTGGAGCTTCGATGTACGCCGCGGAACGAGGCGGGTTGGGGCGGGTAGAGGCCTTCAGCACCCGCGTGCCGCCCCCGTTTCCGCGGCGTACTTCGATGTTTCAGCATTTGGGATTAGATTTGGTGCGCAGCCTTGCACGAGGCAGGCTCGGCCACCAATATTGTCACAGCGAGGAACAGGATGGATCATACATCGACACAGACTTCGCGCTTCTCCTCCGCACAGCCCCGAACGACTATCCTACGTAAATTGGAATTAGATGAGACAAACGCAGCTAGGAAGCAAAGGATCATAGCCTTCCGTCAACATGCCTGTATTTTGAACTCGGTTCTATTACTACCTAGCTATCTGTGTTGGAATGTTTAGATGCACGGCGTTTAGTGACAGACTACCAGACAAATCACAACCCAAATCACAAGATCCCTGCCGGCTGTGTATATCTAGATAGCCAGGACGTGTATGTTTGGAGTCCGCATGTCCAAGGATGAGGCATTGCGATGCCCATAATCTTAAGGCTGAGCTGGGTCCCAGGATCTCAAAGAGACACCACCGTTTCATAGTCCGTGTGTCCACAGTGGCTCTTGGTATAAGACCAGCCGCTTGCTCGATTGGTCGGAAAATGGAACGTGCAACAGAATCAAAGACACACAAAATCAACCCCTTCATTGAAGTGCCCAAAGGGTTTTTGTGTTGTACATCCTGTTCGGAAACCGACTTCAACTTGCACAACTCTGTCTTTGGTCCTGCTATTCGTTCGGACAGAATCTTTGAACGCCATTCACTGTCGCGACAATGCTATTCATCACTCCAGCAGTGGCTACGGCCATAATAACTTTCTGTGGACTCAGCAGCGCGAAATATATCATAACCAAGGATTGTACAGAGCCAGTTGATTACAGTCAGTATTGGCGGATGCTGTTTCTAATGGGTCCCCAGGATCCTTGCGATCTCGAAACTGACTGCTTGAATAGGCAAAAAGATCAAGGACCATTTCGGGATAGCCTTTGAGCGGATTAATCTTGCATCCACACAAATGGACAGAGTCTGGGGAGGCAATCCCAACCGTGATGTTGCTGATGTAGCTGGGTATCTTTTCAAGCCGCAGGACTACCCGCAAATCAGCAAACGACTGAAAGGCCTCAAAGATTGGGGCATCGATGTATCGAGAGACGTAACAATCACCAAATTTAGCAATGACAAGACGAAGGACTACCAGGCTCCTCAACAAGGGACCCCCGCACCACCGGCTCCATATGGTCGAGGAGATACGGTCAGTCTCGCTGAGCTTCGAAGGGTGCTGTCAATCGCATTTAAGCTGACTCGACCCCAATTCTAGGTGATTTACTGCACGGCCAAAAGATTCACGAAACGAGGCGAGGGTGGTCAGCAGTATCGTCTCGACCAACATTGGGATTATATCATCAACGATCACCCTCCAGAGAATTTCTGGGACCGTTGCTTCAACGGTGCCCGCCAAGGGTCGAAATCGCAAGGGTGGGTTTTAAGCATAGGGAAATCCACTGCTGACGACCTGAGCCCCGACGTTATGCAATTTTGCCCATGGTATGAACCCTCCTCTCAATGCTCTGTTCCGCTTTCATGGGCTTTGCCTTGGCGTTTCTAAGAGACTGACGAGTGTCCAGGTACCTGGAGGAGGGCATAAACGATCCAGAACCAAAGACTTGCACCGACTTTTCGCAACAGGCCAAAAGGCTGCTCGGTAAGATTAAAGAGCAGAAAAGGTCGATGGCCGATGGATATTCCGATTTCAGGCACATGATAACGCATGAACTGATGCACACAAAGATTGCTGGTATTGCATTGGTATGTGGTCAATCCCCTGCGTCTCTCTTGAAGGTCTTCCCATACTTCGGCTGACGGCGCACTGATTGACACTGACTAATTGACATTGATGCGATCAGGATGCACAGGGTCCCATAAATAGCTACACTTGGAAGAACTGCGTGGCATCGAAGGACAGTACCAATGCTGATAAGTACGTTGTTCAATCTCCATGGCCTCATGTCTACCCTCAAAGGGTTTCCGATAGCTGACATTTGCATGGTACATAGCGTCGCCCAATTTGTCACCTTGACGAACGCTGTCATTAATTGTGGTTTCAAGCCGAATGAAGGTAAGCCATTCACTTCGGTCACAACGTCAATGCTATACTAACAAGACATCTATCACAGAGGGGGAGATGAGTAAAATCAAGGGCTGGCATAAACCTGGGAAACGATCGCTCGACCAGACCGAGGGCCGGAAAAGACCCTTGAAACGATCCTTCGGCGATATCATGCAGTTGGCAGCAGTGCAAGTGAAACCTTAGGTCAACAGGAAGATCGATACGATTAGGCGCAGCAATCGAGGGATTTAGAATAATAATGGTATTTATGGAGAAGTCTTCACCAGCTGTTCACCAAGTTTTTCTACCAATTCGATCCTGAAATTAGCAAAGGTCTGAAATCGGGGGATATGATGCATTTCGGAGAGTAATGTCTCCGTCACCTCGTGTGTGGAAAAGGTAGGAATTGTGATATCGTCGTCTTGATACTTGATATTGCTTGCTATTATGGGGGTTGGTTGCTAAGGAGTAGGAATAATAGGGGCATTTCCCTCCCTAATTACATGCTTCCAACGCTAGTCCAATTACCCCTCATCATGTGTCGTCACTATTAATTACACTTTACAATTCACCTTTAGAGTTTCCTTAGTTGGTTGTTAAAAGGGGGATGAACTGCGTATTCTATGTTACCTCAGGACTGCGGGTACAATTTAGCACGCTAAACCTGAAACTATTATGAAACGCTGCACAGCTATTTGGCGTCATATGTTGTGTGGTTGACCTGTCTTTATGGAGAGCAGAAGGATGACATAGCCCCGAAGGTCTACTACATAGTAGAAGTAAAGTACCTGGCAGGGGTCCGTCGTTCATCTTCGGTCCACCACCATATATTTCTATTTCTTGTGAGCATCATCATAATGGTGTCTATGGTCTGGGATTACAAGCCGCCTACCACTCGCAAGACATGGCTAGCAAGGCTGACCTCGGCATTCCGGAAGTCCAACAAGAAGGAGCAGACGGGGAGTGAAGGAATGACAGATTGGGAGAGCTTGTCCAAACCACCTGACAACATCGCTATTGCGCCAGGGGTAGACAAGTTCATACAGATTGGAGAACCCGCTTCGCAAGAACAATCTCTTCTGTTCAGTCTGCCTACAGAGATCCGGCAGACCATTTACCAACACGTCTTTGGCCCATCCGTCATACATCTTGAAACTCGGCGTGACCGTCTGGCTCATGTGACATGCCAACAATGGCAGTCAGAGAATGGCTGGGACGGGCATGCACATTGTACCAAAGGTGATGAGACAGGCATCGTTTCTATAGACGAGACAGAAGATCCGAATGACCAACTGCTTGCAATATGTGTGACTTGCAGACAAAGGTAATATCTAGACCCATCTCATCCTCAAATGATACCGTCGCTCACATCAGCCTCAACATACAGCTACATGGAAGCCTTGACATTCATGCTATCGGTTCCCCTCTATACAATCAAAATGCCTATCCGGATGTTCGTGAACGACAACGCAAAGCTCGGCACCCTCATGCACATCCGCAACCTCAATCTACAAGTCTTTTTTTCCGATTTCCCACAGTTCAGGTCTGCCTGGCAATACCCATATAACAAACCCGGATGGGTCCAGACTTGTCAGATACTAGCTTCAATGACCAGCCTACGATACCTTCGTATAACGATGTTACAAGGCAGCTTCAGCCGCTCCTTCGATACGTACTCTCAAGAACGAAATGCCGAGAATGTCAACGAGCTGTTGGAGCCGCTAAAGTCCATTGACATCGCATCTCGTGGAGGAAGCTTCGAAGTCGTTACCCAGGGTTGGAGAGTACCTCATGAGCTTCCCAATGATCTGCCTTTCAGGGTCATACAGGAAAGACCACCGTCTGAAGCCGAGCTCGCGAATCGCACACTGGAGCTGGGGATATCCTCGCAAAGTGAATACGTAAAAATGGTAAGTATGCCATGGCCTTATCCGTATAGGATTTATCCTCCTCGTATAGTTAACTTCTTTGCTCCCGCTCCATGAGGGCTACTTCGGCTCACTGCTAGCATTCAATCCCGCATACAGCATATCGTCTGGTTCATCATTCAGGCGAAACGGGCGTTTATGCGACTCCGAGGCAATACTGTCTTCAGCAATCGAGAGGCCTTGATATTCAGAGAGCCGTTACTCTTATATCCTTCGTCAGTACTTCGCTTGTGTAGAAATTCCCGAATTCATCAATGAAATGGTATTCCGCGAGGCGTTCCTTCATGATACGGTTACCAAAAGAGCGGACATGATCCCTGTTGTTAAAAACGAGCCCATCAAAACTGGACTTCCAAGCCATTTATACTTCGAATTCCCGCTGGTTTCTCCATCTTCCGATTAAGCTGACTGAAAAGGTTTTCAGTGCCTATGGGCATTCGAGCTGTTTGTGCTATCCGTGGGGCTTGTCCTTGAAGGATGATGAAAGGGAGACTGGAGTGCGCGCTGTGGGGGCTGTTGATGAGTAGTGGCAAAGTGGTTGAGCAGCGTGCTTAGGTAGGAAGAAGGACCTTCGGGAGCCGGCTATTGGGGTTGGAGACTCAAGGGGAGGGAGCAGCTTCTCCTGGAAGATAAGGGGAATGCAATCTGGGATCAAACACAGGGAACTTTGTTGTCTTACCCTGGGCGACAGTCTGGCATGCACAAGCTTGCATGTGGGCCAGAGCAATAAGAGCATCCACTTCCCAGGTCAAGTAACGAACATATGTGAATGATCCGTACCGCACAACATCGAGCATCTCAACAAGACAGGAAGCATCCAGATCGACAATAGGGCTACATTCTAGGCTCGTAGTTCTGGAAGACCGAATGCGCACAGTCTGCACGACGTATCATTATATTGGCTTTTCAGTGCTATGACTGAACACAGCTTTCCGAGGATCCTGCGAAAGATGACCGTGGATCCGGTGGTCATTGATGCAGTTCCCCTATGATGGCCAGGGACGACTGTTTTCCTTCGAACGAAATCGATAAAAATATGAAAATTATGGACTGAACATTCCCACCTGTGGGCCGTTACCAACTCCTGGGGGATTGAATTGTCAAGGTGCATGCTCAATGGTGACAGGACTTCAGTACATATCATTGTACGCGTAGTGAGCTACATAACAAGTCAATCAATGGCTCAACACCATTCTCTAAAGTGGATATCACAATAAACTCACGCTGTTCCAGCGGCGCCAAAAACGTCGCCATCTGGCTTTCACCGATGGACCTATCCACAGCCGCCGCAGCCTTCCTTGTATTACTGCGGGTTTTGTCACCTGATTCACGCTCTTGGTGGGTTTCGCCAGAAGCCCGTTGACGAATTCATCCCGCACGGGGGCCGACATCACGGAATCTGCCGTCTCCATGCCTCTCGCATCCATCTGGCGCTGATAGTCCCATGCCCGGTTCATCTGGACCACCGACTTGCCGACAGACCTGGCTCCGTCGGCATAATGCAGCGTCCCACGTGTGGCGGAGACGGCATCAGCATATCCGTGATGCGGATGGCCCACGACTCGCGCGGCGAGCGCTGTGCTCTTGCCCTGGGAGTTTTCGCTTCGGCCTAGGTTCCAGGAAGCCTTCCCCAGGGCTCTCTCATATTCCTCACGAAGCCTGTCATTCGGAAGGTGCTGGGCGCGGGTTTTGCGGTCAAGTCCTGTCACTTTGCCGGACTGGGCTTTCTCCGGGCAGCGGTCGCGTTCCGAGAGGGGGTTGGCGGAGGTGAAAGGTTTCTTGATGTAGGAGAGGACTTTATCGGGCATCTTTCACATTGGCTGGACGTTCCGCTGAATACGAGGGATCTATTACGATATCCTAGGATGCAAGACTACCTGGTGGTAAGAGAAGGCCGGCTATCATGTCACCAGCCCTGCATTACCAGCGAGGCAGCCAGACCCCTTATCAGCCGCTCTTGGCTAGAGCGTAAGAACACGCACTGAAATCAGGCGTGGCCTTGGGCTAGCGGTGAGAGAATGCACCAACAATAGGCGTGGTCTAAGGACTAGATTGCGCCTTAGCTCAGAGAGTCAGCAAAAGCAATGATATGTTGTTCGAAAGCCCGTCCTAATCTAGCCACAAGGGTAAGTACGGAGAAGGCCTAGAGTCTCTCTGGGTGGTATACATGAGCTGCTACAAATCATCTTGCTGTGATGTTGCCAGATCCATGCTCTGATCTCGAACTTTCTTCTGTTGGCATGAAAAGGTCCAAATTTACTGCCTCGGGTCTATTACTAACCCGCCCCAAAAAAGATCTTAATAATTAAAGTAATATAAAATAGGAGATACTAAATACTTAAAGCTTTAATAGAAGAAGAACCGGAGCTAGTAGCCGTATAGGGCTGAGCCTCTTCCGTGTACGCGCCCCTTCTAGGTGAACTCTTCTAGACTACTCGATTTGCGGTGTGCAGATATGTTGACACTACAAGAAAAGAGCTACAATCAACTATGAATTGCATACTGCCTTCTGCATTCATCTAAGTTCATCCTTACGACTGTATTAGCCTATGGAAGGTGTTGACTCTCCGTACTGCTTTTCTCGTCGTCAGTGCATCCTGTAGTATCTATCATCAGCATCGTCACGACGTTCCCGAGAATTAAGGACGTCCGAATCAACACGAATAATACCCCATTTTAGGATCGGAACACTGGTATGTTCACACAACTGCACGAAGGTGCTTTTGGAAGGGCTGACAGCGCAGGAACACGTATCAAGCCCATCAACGCAACCAAGTAAACCAGGTCTTACCTGCCTTGGAGCTCCATTATCTTAGGCACAAACGTGGTAATCGTACTCGTCTTGGGAATTGTGACTACGAACACTTGGAGTCTCTAAAATTCCGCAATCTCAACGAGCTGCTCAAGATGAAGACCAATGGCTTCCTTAATCCGGTTGAGATCCGCAGGCTAATCAATGCCAACACTGACAGGCACGCTCCGCATTTTGTGTAGGATCCTCTTTCCGCCCAATCTGAATTCTAAACGTTCTACTGACTTGAAAATGGCAGCTTCATGACCGTTCATGGCACGATATTCGGCCACGACAAGAACAACGACGTTACCGCCGTCCGCAAATTTGGCGCTTTTGCTGGCACAACCTGGCTTCGTCATGCCAAAGCCATTACCGAGACAGGCGTTGCTTCTACTGAATCCGACTTTGGGTTGAATGGTAAGACGCTTAAAGTTGTCATCACTAAGGATGGCAAAAGCTTGCATCACATGGTCGTCCAGGTGGACAACATGGTATCTGCCATTTACAATGTGAAGGAGAAGACTTTATTGGCTGCGCAGATGGAAAAGGGGAACTTCGTGGGGGAGACCGATGAACTTTCGGCCATGTTCCTGGATTTGGATGCGCGGGATGGTAAGAATAGAGGTACTTCAATACCAGAAAATGGCACCAAAACCGGGGATACTACCACTCTTAATGCTAAGAATGAAGGGAGAGAGGCCGAGAGTACTACCTCATCTGAGCAATCCGAGCAGGGTACAGTCGAACATGAGAGCCGGAGTTCCGAATATGACGACTGCGCCAGCTCATCCTCATCACCAACAGCTAAGCTTTCCAAGATCCGCATATTGGAAATCCGGGCCGAGGCAATGGCCGAAGCCTTCAGAGAGGACATCTGCGGACCTCTTTTCAAGATGCCTGCCGAATTCAGATAGGGTCAGAAGCCCCTGGCTCTGCTATTGCTTGCCCGCTGATTATGCTGCTGGGCTTCTGTGTTTTTCTCAGAACGGATCAGCGTACAGTATTGAAGATGGGTGTGATCCCGATCACGTTGCTCTGGCAGCGGTGCTGGATAAGCTATCCAGTCTGGGAGGTGCTTACGAGGAGAAGGTCCAAGCATGCTTCCAAGCGAGGCAGGACCAGGAAGACGCGGATCAGGACATCATACGCTCGAGGATTGAGGTAATACAGCCTGCAAGGATCTTCCAATTCATCGCCAATGCCTATATAAACGAGCAGCAGAGAATTCCCAAGGATTCGATTGTGCCTACGCGTCCATTGTCCATCAATGAACAGCGTTGATAAGTCCAAGTATAGAATCCCCTCAAGGACTACGCTTGTACGTGCCGCAGAGTACAATATAATCGCGTACGGAAACCGTAGGAGCTCGAGAGCACATTCATTGGGGAATATCATCTTGAAATCGCCAAGATCCAGGTATCAGCTGGTACCCATATCGTGCCCCATGACGTCTATAAACGCAAAAGACGACAGGGTATTTACGAGTGATCAGCGGCAAAGCCACCGATACTAAGAACATTTCCAATCAGTACAATACGCGTACATCACTACTCCGCCCCAACACCATCCTGCGGCCTCCTCCAAACCCTCACATGCCCCTCTCCACACGCAGTGATAACACACTCCTCCTCGAACCCGACCCAGCTCAGCGGATGCTCATCAATAACCTTACTCATAACCGGCGGCAACTCCGCCGTCACCGTCCTACTCTCCACCGGATGCTCAACCAACTCATCCTCATCCCTCTCCTCAGTCGTCAAACTGCTCGTACTCCGCAATCGATTCGCAGTATGGCTTTCCGTCCTCGCATGCTTCGTTCCCTGTCCAGCCTGCGTCGATATGCTCGCCCGATGTCGTATCGACGCCGCCCTCGGACGTCGCAGCATACCCACGCTGAAATCCCACAGCAGCAGGCGCCGATCTTCACCCACGCTGCCGAAGCGATAGTTGCGAGTGTCGCAGCGCCAGGGGTCGAACGCCACGGCCGTGACCCAGCTGTGGTGGCCCGGACATCGGGCGACGATGCGGCGTTCGGCGAGGCTCCAGATGCTGACGAGGTCGTCTTGGCCGCCTGTGAGGGCGTATTTGCCGTCGGGGGAGAAGCAGACGCAGGAGAAGGCGCCGTAGTAGGAGGGGTAAAGGTCGGTTAGTTGTTCTTTGAGGTAGTTTATTATTCGGAGGCTGCCGTCTTCGGAGACGACGGCGAGGTGGCGGGAGTCAGGTGAGAAGGCGAGGGCGGTGATGCGGTGGTTGGAGATTTTCCAGCTGGCGACTGGGTTTGCCTTTTGGTTTTTGGAGTTTACGGACTTGTTTATGTGCAGGGGTGTGAGTTCGCTGGCGGGATTCGAGGGATCGAAATTGGATGGTTTGGTGCCGTTAGGGGTGTTGGTGTGGGTTGGTTCGGGGGTGAAGGCTGCGTCGTCGCGTTCTTTGTCGTAGACGATCAAGGTGCCGTCCATGTGGGAGGCGAGGAAGAGGTTTTCGGAGCCGGGGAGCCAGCGGATCGAGGAGATGGCTGAGGAGGAGATGATGTTCTACGGGAGAAGTAAGAGTTGCGTCCTATTGGTAGGGTGATAGCAGACTGCATACATTCTTGTTTATCCGGACATACTTTTGTGAGTATGCCTCGAACCAGACTATGTCACCAGTAGAAGCGCCCATTATCACGTCAATATGGTTGGGTCCTTTCGTGAACGGGTTGATATCATGACATAGTATGTGCGCCTTGGCGAAGAGAATTTTCATCATTGGTTGTGCCTAGGAAATAAGTCAACATATAAGCACCTGGCAGATCGAGTAACGTACTGACCCTTGCAGGTGTTGGAGAAGATAAATCAAGCCATTGAAATGCCCTATCTATATTTGCGAATATATACATACCTTCTGGATTATGTTCCTGTAACCGCTTGCTCAATTGATCATGTGGTATGACTCTTGAGATGAACTGCGAGTTACTTTTGACGAGATTCGTTTTTGGCTTCTTCCGTTTGACTCCCTCCTTGCCAGCCAGCGGCGTCAACAGTACGTTGCCCTCTCCAAAGACTGGTGTTCGACTATATGCATTGCTCGATGGGAACTGAGCGGCACCGTCGCTACTTGTTTCACGAGAGCTTCTCGATTCTCTCTCATTCTCCTTGATACTGTACGTCCCGAGGTTGGACTTGGTACTTGACGACGTATTGACTCTGTATAGCTGTGGGTATGACTTTCGTGGAGTCGATATACATATCGAGAGCTTGATACCAGCTTTGGGCGGGGCGGTCGTAGTCGCGAGAGGGTTCGAGCTGACAATCGGTGCGTCTTGAGGATGTGGTGGAGGTGTTGCGAGGTGTAGGTTGTCCTGTAGTACATAGGTCCCTTCGCCCACCGAGAGCTGGTATTCAGGGCCGCTGGGATGTGTGAGGACGTTGCTCATTTCGCTGGAATGCCCGCTCGTGGGCCCATTAGAGCTTGATGTTGTCGTAGTTATGGGATACCGGGGCGGTGGGGGTAGGACACTGTGAGTCTGTTCTCAGAGCTATCGGTATAGATTGGACTCGGCGCCACTTACAACATGCTAAAGTATGAAACCTATGCGGGTCCCTGCATTAGATAACAACAGAAGTGGCGTGGTGATAGTTCGTGGGGGTATATTAATTCCTTCTCGATGATCGATGATACCTCAATCGAGGATCGCCAAATCGTACGGTGCTAGTGCTTCGAAGCAACCAACTATCCTTTTGTAGGTAGACGTGGGAAACGCCAACTGGAGCATATAGGGAGATATGACAATTGAAGTGCTACGTTGACTAGTGTAGAAACATGTGGGGTTAAACTTTTGGCTTTCGGGTACATTCAAGGCACCTCGGTTTTGGTACCAGCCCTGAAGCCTTCCCCATAGAAAGCGCCCGTTAGTAGCGAGATTCCCGGGTCCCCTTGCCGCCGGCGCGTCACCTCGCCTTTTTTGACATGCAACGTTTTGTAAGTGAGCTGGCCCTGGAGGGAGGGATATACTACGAAAGCCTGATCATGTTACGGAGGAATATATGCCGCCGAGCTTCGCTCTTCCTCATGTAATCGTGACTTACGGGAAACGATGGCTACCGGTGTGTCCACTCCAACGTCGTCAAGTCGCTCGAATTCATATCCTGGAGGGTCGAGCTTACTTCTATCGTAGTCCGTATATGTTTATGCGGTGACGATGGCACAGGCAAATCCAGTCTCGTAACGAGCCTTGTGAAAGATGTTTTCGTAACGAACAAGATCCAGGCCGTCCTACCCCAAGTTACGTTTCCCCCAAGCATGGGCACACCGGAAAATGTCACCACTACCATTGTTGATACGTCGGCACTACCACAAGAACGAGCGAACTTGAACAAGGAGATAAGGAAGGCCAATGTGATATTGCTGGTGTACTCGGACCACTACAGCTACGAACGAGTCGCTCTCTTTTGGATGCCGCACTTTAGGTCGTTGGGTGTCAACGTGCCTGTGGTGCTTTGCGCCAACAAGTCGGATATATCTGTGCATGTCACTACGGAGCAAGTGGTCGAAGACGAGATGCTGCCAGTCATGGCAGAGTTCAAGGAAATAGACTCATGTATTCGGACAAGCGCAAGGGAGCACCACAATATCAATGAAGTGTTTTTCCTTTGCCAGAAGGCGGTTACAGATCCTATAGCGCCTCTGTACGACTCCAAAGAATCCAATCTTAAAGCAGCATGTGTTTCTGCGCTAGAGCGTGTGTTCTATCTGTGTGATAAAGACCAGGACGGCTACCTCAGTGACCTCGAAGTCTACAATTTCCAAACCAGATGTTTCGGCAAACCTCTTGGGCCTGAAGATCTGGACCACATTAAGCAAGCCATATCAAAGTACGCAGCAACATCAGTGACACCGAAAGGCATTAGCCGTGAAGGCTTTATTGCCCTGAACAAAATGTTTGCCGAAAAAGGCCGCCATGAAACAATCTGGATCATACTCCGCACTTTTCATTACTCCAACAGCCTTTCTCTCCACTCGTCCTTCCTTCATCCCAAATCCGATGTCCCGCCCAATACCTCTGCCGAACTTTCCCCAGCTGGCTATCGCTTCTTCGTGGACCTGTTCCTGCTCTTTGACAGAGACAATGATGGTGGTCTCTCTCAATCGGAACTCCTCGCTCTCTTCGCTACAACCCCTGGCCTCCCTTCAAGCTGGTCAGCCGACAGCAATTCGTTTCCCTCTTCCACTGTTCGTAATGAAGCCAATCACATAACACTCCAAGGCTGGCTGGCTCAATGGAGCATGACGACCTTCTTCTCCCCCAAGACCACACTCGCTTACCTTGCCTACCTGGGCTACGATCCACCCGACCACTCCATCACATCCGCCTTGCACCTAACCAAGCCTCGGAAACGTACTAGCCGAGTCAAGAAGGCAGCAAAGACTGAGCGAAATGTGCTTTTAGCTTACGTACTAGGCGCTCCGGGTTCAGGTAAATCCTCGCTGTTAGATTCTTTCCTCTCGCGACCCTTTTCGTCTACTTATCACCCGACTATCAAACCGAGAACAGCTGTGAATTCCGTCGAGCTGCCCGGGGGTAAACAATGCACGCTGATCCTCGAGGAACTCGGCGAGCTGGAACCAGCCATCCTTGAAAATCCTGCCAAACTCTACGCAGCAGACCTTGTTGTGTATACCTACGACTCCTCTGATCCAGACTCATTCACCTATATTGCACAGTCAAGGAGCCAACATCCACATCTAGACGAAATGCCGAGTCTATATGTGGCGTTGAAAGCTGATATGGACAAGAGCACGCAAAGAGGTGATGTGCAGCCGGAGGAATACACGAGTGCGCTGCGTATGGCGAAACCAATTCACGTAAGCGTCACGTGGGGTAGTATCAGTGAATTATTTGTTCAGATTGCGGAGGCGGCTTTATGGCCTGGGGGTGCCTTGCCGCCAGGGAAGGAAGAAGAGGAGATAGACTGGATGAGATGGGGTATCGTTGTGGGAGCTGTTGTAGTTGTAGGGGCTGCTGCTGCTGGGATATGGCGGAGACTTGGAAGGGATTGAAGGGTCTATCATTCGTAACATGTATATTGATGGCTCTAACGCATCCAATCATTCGAGGTTGTCCAAGATACCTAGGAAAGCGGTGTATTTAACCATGATTATTCTCATAAGATGATCGGAGGGCCATGCATGAGCAATCCTCCTGGAGCACCTGCATAGAGGATATCCTATCAAAGTTTACACGGATGAATTCATCAAATGATATAAGTGGTGTCAAAGATGATCCCATAGTCTCAAAGGCATCATTCCTGAGCCACACAAATTGTCTTATTCATGCACGTTGACGCATCATCGAGCCTATTTTACAAAGTTTTCGTCGACAACGTTTATTCTCTCCCTTCTTGCCGCTTCCTTTACCTTGCGGACTGAGTAGATTTGCATGTCTTGATCGATCAGAACCCGAAAATTTACACGGACGCCCCACTCCTAGACCATGGCTACCAAAGGTCACAGCTTGCCGTTTAGAAATACTGGCGGTATCGGATCCGACGACGAGGCTGTACCTGAGACTGATCCTAGTGATGTAAGTTCGACCACATCTTTATAACGCCCCTTTAGGTTGGTATGCATACACGACGTTGTACCTTCCCCGATCCCTACAGCCAAACCCTCATTCAGTTGGTGTCGATGTGCTCAAAGAAGCGCCATCCTTTCTCGCTATAAGATCTTATGAGTCTGTACTGACTAGAGATCCTGGACATTAGACGTGCAGCCTACTCCTAGAGCGCTTACAGGCCTATAAGCACGCATGTGGCTACCTAGAGAATTACATAGCAGAGACGGAGAAGGTTCACAAAGCACATGCCAAGGAATACGAGAGGTGCCTGAAAACGGTCTCCCATCCACTCAAGGAGGGCCACCACTTCGATCAGAACCTTGGTGGGATTGCGGGTCTATTCGAGAATATTCGCTCCAATACGCAGAGCATTGCCAACTCCCACCTTGAGACGGAAAAGAACATCAAGGGATCTGTTCTCCCAATCCTCGAACGGCTCCATGCCGAGATCAAGAATAAGTCCAAGGAATTGTCCAAAGGAGCGGTAAAGGGATCCAAGGAAGTCGACAAAGCTAGGAACAGTACCCAGACCTACATTGAGCTTCTGGGGCAACACAGCGGTGCGTTCTCTACGGGTGGGAAAGTCGAGCCCGCGAACGATCCTTATATTCTTCAGCGGGGAATAAAGGTACGTCGACTTCGGCGCTACCCTACTTTCATCTCATGTCTGGGCAGTCGACCAGGTCCAAGAAACCTCTACTGTGAGGGAACTCGAGAACCGTTTTTTGTAGCACTTAATTTACGTCTCTGAAACAATGCTGACTCTGCCTCACAGCATCGCCTCCATAAGCAAGTACTTGAAGAAAACAACAATCGCCATGACCTGCTGGCAGTACAGGAGTCTTTTCAACAATTCGAAGCTCATGTCATCCAGACTATACAGACAGCTATGTCTGCATTCCTCCAGTTTGTTGGTGGTCAGAGCGATAGGCAAAAGGTAAGACTCCTTCGCACCCTTATGATGTAGAATATCAGAGCATAGCCTCTAGTTGAATCTGTTGGTGCTCCGTAAGTTGCTGAATGCTTCTGGGGCTATGGCCTTTCTTTATGCCCCATTCTAATTATCGTCCTCGTTGAATGACAACGTGTTTTGGGAAGTTACCATGATTGAAACCGCATATCGCGTCATCCAGTACACTAGAAAGAGATGCTGACTTCGAACATTGCTAGGCTATGTACTCCGACATGGTCGCTACCACACAACGAATTCCACAAGACTTCGAGTTCAAGAAATTTGTCCAGCGCAACAATAGCACGTTGATCGACCCATCTGTTCCTCAGCGATCCGTGTCAAGTATCACCTTTCCTAATCAGGACCATATCTCTACTCAGCCTTTGATTGAAGGTCTTCTAGAACGCAAATCCCGGGCTGCGCTCAAAGGTTATAGCCCCAAATTCTACGTTGTCACTCGTAGCAAATATCTGCATGAGTTTAAAGATGACGACGACTACCGGAAAGATCCCACACCCGAGCTTTCACTTTACCTACCACACTGCACTGTTGGTGGTATCAGCGGTGAGAAGTTCAACATCAAAGGCAAGGATACTTCAAAGGGGAAAGTCGGCTCCACATTGGCGATGAGGTACGTCTTCTCAAAGTTTTCACTTCCCTGCTACTATACGCTGGGGTTGAAGCCGTGTCTTGGTCGATTTGCTCCTTGTGCGTTATGACAGTCATGGGACCGGTCGTTGTATGTGATGTTAAAAAGGTGTCCGGATAACGTACTTGGGGCAAATTAATCCTCGAGGACTCCCCTTCAACCTCCACTGGATAGAAGCGCTGACTCGTGTGTTTCGCACAGTCATGAGCTATCCTTCAAAGCACGCACTGCTTCCGAAGCTGAGAAATGGTGGAATGTCATTCGCGAAGCGGCTGGAGAGGCGAATTTTACGGGCTCAGTGCCCTCCAGTCCTGTCGAAAGTAGGACTGCATCTGGCCAACAGACTATTCAATCTCAGGATACCAAGCAACCTGCGCTTATGGACACTGACAGTGTCCCCCGCACTGAACACAAGGGTTCGGCATCAACGCCAGGCGCGGTCTCTGCTTCACACGGCTCTGCTGGAGGTTACGGTGATATGGGTCCTGCTCCTAGCAGTGGTAGCGCCGGAGCGAGTCCCGCCACTGGGGGTAATCATCATCCCACCTCTGGTGTTGACAGAGCTCCTGGCCAGTACTGAGAGTTGATGCGTATAGGAGCCTGGCATTTCGAAGTACTCATGCCTCTACGCTGTTCTGTAATTCATTCCAAGACTATAGCCAAAGCATTACACAGTTTCGCTCCTAATAAGCTCGTAAGAAAGTGATACCCCGTGTGCCCCTTTTCGACATGCGTGATACATTGCAGGCGTCGGTAGAAGGTAAATCCGGCGCCGAAAACAATTGCGGCCTTGCGGGTCAACCGTGGTTTGGGATTGGTCGATTTGAACGGCAGACACAACTCCACCTGTATTGTGTATGTACCACCAAGCACACCGGAGAAGCATATATCTGCTTACGGCTGCCTTTGCGACCTTTTTGTTTGTCACTTGTATAATTATCATGATTGCTAACAACGATCAATACCTGATGTGAATGTCATTTGGATCTTCCCGCACGCCTTGCCGCAACACCTTCGATGCTGTAGGCGGCTCATATTCTTGGGCTCTATCATGCAGGTATGCTTGGCCTCGTCTCACCACTTTGCAAATCGCGATTAGCAGAAGACTCTTGCATTGCACAGTACATCAAACCTTAGGGATCAGCGGGTACGCTACAATTTGTTGAATGTATCCCGATCATAAAGACCACTAAATGTCCTCGGGGATACTATCAAGTGACAATGCTGGAAGCTGATCACGAAACATTACTTACAGACATCCTCAAAAACTTATACGTTTGCCGAGAATCATGCTGTCAACAGGCGAGGGCACGTGCCACAACTATCCATAAGTGACGATAATCATCACGTAACCGAAGCGATAGGAGACATGTATGGGGATCACCAGTATGGGCGACGAGATTCAAGGCCTTCAAATCCTGTTCCTTCGTCGCCACCTTACACAGATCCAAGGTCGAGGCCGGCATTAAGAGATGGACCTTCGCCCCCTCAATCGCTACGCAATGCTCGAAATTCCTTGGTCCGGAACATATCAAGTGAAAATGTGGATGCTCCTGCACATGTCAATGGACAAGGGATAAACATGCCCATGAGGCGGAATTCTGGCGAGAGCGAGGGTGGGCCACTATCGCCTAGAGGCTCGATACATCGTTCGCATTCTGACACAGCGAACTCTCAATTTCCGCTCAACGACATTGACTACGAGTCTAATCCCAATGCTGTAGCTCAAGAACTCAATAATCTAGCGGCTCTGCGGCGCATGTCCATGGACGTCAATGCCTCTGGCGATCCTGATCTACCGTCCTTCCCTTCAAATTTTGGCATACCCTCAGCTTCACCTATAGGTGCCGACCCAGACGACAGAGCTCGACTCTACTGGGTGCCCGCGAGCGTGCACCCGGAGCTTGCGCCAATGGAGTTCAAGACCTTTCTGGACAGAAAGGTCAAGTCGTTAAAGAGGAAGTCAGATGAGAAAGCACTATCATCGGATAGCCTATCACCTGGGCGTTCGAGTACTAGCTTGAGGAGGAGGAAATCTATGCTGTCAAGACAGATAGATAATTCAGGCGGACGTGGGGCGGACGGCTACACGGATGGTGCTGAAAGGCTCGAGCGTAAGAGGTCACAGTCAGGCGACGAGATCTTGAACTCTGGAATCCAGAATCTACAAGACCTCGAGGTCCTTGTTAGCGAGCCAGAAAGGGTCTTGCAGAGATTGAGCTTAGAGTCAGGAACGGAGCGTACCAGCGGCGAAGTGCTGCCAGGGGAAGACATGCCGATTCTGCCTGCGATACCGGGCGGAAACAACTCACTACGACGATCGACACGTACTACGTATCGGAGAGGAGGTAGTCTACGCAAGGGCGAACGCGGTCCGATAGCTAGACGTGGGGCGGCAAAGACTGACGAGAGCGAGGATTCACCTGCGTCATCCCCAATTACTTCCGCAGGCCAAGGTTTCAATCTGTCGAGGGTTCAGACAGAGCCTACACCACCCCCAGAGCGCGTCACAGAGAATTTTTCAAGGCCTGGGAGATTAAATCGACGCCAAGGCATGGCACCTCGATCATCACACTCAGGCTCATTCGATGAGCCTTCTGCACGCGCTTCGACAGAATTACGAGATCAACCAAGCCTAGAGCCACAACCTAAACGTTTCGTCTCCCAGATTGCCTCGAACGGTCGGCTCGGTGTCACACCTGAGTCACTCGGAAAGGGCATCCCACATATCGTAGAGACTCCGCCACCGTCGGATGAAAGCAGGCCGAATTCTAGACAAGGCCACGTCCCCGAGCGTACATCCTCGCATGAACCACCACCAATGCACAAAACTTCAGCTCCTCCGCCCAATGGGCTTCCGATTGGTCGATCGCACATACGCCAAGCACAATCAAGGACCAACCAGACTGTCAAGAGTAACCAGACTCTGAATGATATGACTTCTCACCCATCTCCACTACCTGGAAACAATACTCGCACGGACAGCCTCTCTTTTATACCTACCTTGACCGAAGACAAGAAATCTGCGGAGCAAAGGAAGGCCAAAGAGAAGGCAGAGAAAGAGAGCTCGGATGGTAGCCGAAAATCAAGCTGGAGCTGGGGCTCCCTTTTGGGTAATGAAGAGAAGGAGAAAGAGAAGAGAAAAGCAGAAGAAGCCAAGCAGGACGCTAAAAAAGCTAGGTCCAGACTTGGAAAGCCAATCGAAAAATCCCACGATACTGCAAGACTTGATCTACTACAGACTACGATGGGAGAAAGTAGCCGAGGCCGGGAGAGTATTGTTCTGGATCGCGGGGAGATGAGACTCGAGGAAGAGAGGAAGAAAGAGAGTAGCCGGAAATCTGCTGGAAGTGATACGAAGAAAGAGAAGGAGACTGGTATCTTTTCGTCAATATTCGGTGGTGGCAAGAGGAAAGGGGAGCGCGAGTCTACAGGAAAGGGAAAGCACTTGTCGCGGAACTTATCCCCCGAACCTCCACCACGAATATTGAAGCCGGACATCGACTACAACTGGACTCGATTTTCCATCCTGGAAGAACGAGCTATCTACCGTATGGCGCATATCAAACTTGCAAATCCACGTCGTGCGTTGCACTCCCAGGTCTTGCTCAGTAATTTCATGTAAGAGCAACCTGATCTTAGAGTGCGGACCATAGCTAACTCGATCACAGGTACTCTTATCTTGCCAAAGTACAACAGATGCACCCCCAGGCTCAGCTCCCTCAATCTCCATCCCAGCGTACGCAGCAAGCTCCGCAGAAGAAGGACCAGCCAGAAGAGTTCTCGCAGTATCAGAAGTACCACGAGGTATGAGACTGTTAGACAATACTCGTCACGCTGCGCACTAACATCCATCAGCAGCAACGCCGCCAGCAAGAAAAGGAGGAAGCTCAGGCTCAACCGAACGTAGCGCCGCCGCAAGCTCCAACGCTGGCGCCCATTGATTCGGCCAGCTTTATGGATATAGACCATGATTACGATCAGCCAGAGCAGGAGAGCAGGCATGACAGCAGATCAGATAATAGACAAGACAACAGCGCAAATAGTAGAAATGACAGCTCCCATCGACCACAGTCACGCACGAGCCAGCGGGGTCCCGATAATAGCAACGGAAAACCGCACCACGGTCAAGGAGGTCATCATCGTCGCCAGCAGCAGCAGCAGCAGCAGCAGCAACGCGGATACAATCCTCAGCAAGTTTCGCCATACCAGTATCAGCAATCGCAATTTGATGAGCCGGGTCGAGCCTCGGACGACGATATGTGGTGACATCAACACATATCCATCAGCGGACCGGCCGCCGAAAGCGAGAGCGCAAGATTTTCTCATTTTCGCAGTGAATTATCATAGATATTCACGAGCTTAGTCTTTGGTTAAGTAGCCATGGTTGCTCATGGCCGGCGTGTTGAATCATGTACATTAGCACATAGAGGCACCCATACATTCGGGGTCCGCTATGGTTGCGCCGCAAGCCCCTGCCATTGGACGAGGAATAGGCATGGGTCACACGAGCTCAGTCGGACTCACTGGACAAACATTTCTTTCTGGTCCGGATACTATTGGACCAAATCCTCCTCTCAATGGGGGAACTTCCGATGGAAGGTATGGCACAATCATGCGCAGGTCAGCATCACACGGATTGGACAGTGGAGACTATCGCAGATTATGGGTTTAAGAATCGAATTATCGTCAGCATAGCGAGCCAGACAGTTGTCGGCGGCACCTTCCACTGGATAGAGGAAAAGAAGTCCGGGTTTCCTCTGGGACTCAAATGTACATTACGATGGACATGAACGTCGATTGAGATACTATATATGGGAACAACATCAAACCAATGAACATACTTGATCCATATACCTGACCTAAGGCAATCCAGGCATCACACTAAGCCCCTTGGTCTAAACTCTTAAGTCTTAGCGGCTAAGGAATCTTTAGCTTTGTATATCGTCATCCCGCAGGTGGCGTCGAAGCGTCTGCGAAGTTGACGCATCATTCGATTTGCATTGCCTAGATCCATTGATTATGCTATAATTCCTCCCACACGCTTCCTTGCTTACCGTACTCATTTCTTATAAGAAACCTCACCTCCATGCGCTTCCCTTCCATCTCGACTTTCATCCGTACTTTTAGCTTCTATAACTTCATCAACGTTCGCACGCTTCCAGCTTCGTATAAGGGGATCCAGTCTCCATTTCTCAGAAACGCGACACTCCGGTCTATGCCCACAATTCCATTCCTTAGCGGACTCTTCGGCCAGCAAAGAGATATGACGGATTATCCAGGAAAGATGGTGATGCAGGCTAAGCTTACAAATGACCAGCTTGATGTCATAAGAGGGGGAAAGACTGAGGCACCGTATGATGGTTCATACGATAGGCACATGCCCAACGAAGGAGTATATGTATGTCAATACTCGCCCACCGATGTCCAAAGCTTTCAAAGGCTTCGCTGACTTTTCTCATTAACAGAAATGCGTTGGATGCGAAGCCGAGCTCTACCGGGCAAACCATAAGTTCAAATCTGGTTGCGGCTGGCCTGCGTACTTCGATTCGATACCCGGGGCCGTGAAGAGGATTACCGACCGCTCCATGGGATTGACGAGGACTGAGATCGTCTGCAGCAACTGTGGTGGCCATCTGGGCCACGTTTTCCAAGGCGAGAACTACCCCACACCAACCAACGAGAGGCATTGTGTCAATTCTATCAGTATGACCTTCGATGGTCCGGGTGGCCGGAAAGCGGATCCACAGGTGAAGAAGTACTCGGAGGCGATGGGTGGTGAAAGGTAACCGTGATGAGATAGTATGCAGAGAGCCTGAATATCCCATATCCTGGCAAGGCACTCGTCTCGGCTCTACCTCGGTAAAAACCCCTGAGACGAGTGCCTTGCCAGGATATGGGATAGAATTTTGGTTGTACATCAGTACCGTATTCCATTTATTCAATAGCTATAACACTTTTTGAAAAGCCTTGACCAGTACGGCAGGCACGCAGGATACCGCTTAAGGCAGTCGCGTACTCAGTGGTGCAGGTGAGTTAACACATACTGTGATACTGCGTACTCCGTAAATACCTCAGACTTGGCTCACCAAATCCGTAGCTCGAATGGGTTTAGCGCCAAGCTTTTGGCATTTAGATAATACCTTGCAACGCACAGACCATTCAAACTTCACAATTGGTCTAAGCGTACAACATTGAATGCTGAATCCTGTTCAAGTGGGCTGTTGCTCATGGACCTCTTCGCTCTAGAAATCTGAACGGATACAAACAGCTCTTCCATGCCACTAGATTATGCATGTCCACTCGAGGATGTTGTCCGTCGGCGCGATGCCTTTCCATGGCTTGAAGCTCCCACGCTCCTTCCCCGGAGAATATACAACATCCAAGGTAATTTGAGATCGTCACTGAAAACAGCCAATTAGGTCCTATCCAGGCAGCTGCATAGATACGATTAACGCTAAGCGGTCTAGTATGTGTGATACACACGGCACGTTGCAGATATTCTACCCAAGCGCCCAGAACTGCAGCCGTGTGAGCCAACATGTGGCATCCTTCACCAAGTTTTTCTGCCTGGCCGCATGCGCCTGATGCACGGTTCGACGGCTTCGAGATACCGTTCGCCATCTCCTATGTGTGAAAGACGATGCTCAATTTTGTCAGGGGTCTCAGAAACTGACAGGGACCACTATGCACACCAATCTTTTCTATGCCTTTGCCAACTTTCGAAATCAAAAGGCGAGGATCGACTGGATGTCCTGGGATCTTTCGAGGCGCTGAAGCCGAACAAGGCAGATCAACAGCTCCTGCGAGTGATGGATGTAGGCAACGTCACAGCGCATGGAAGGCTGGGGTTCAGCAGATGTGTCAAACGTCTCCCACCTGAGCGTATCATGTCTTCTACTTTCACACGGTCTTGGCCACTCAAGTGTTATGGACCCATTGAGCGTGACTGCTAGTGCCATAACCGTTATTGAACTGACTGCCCAATTGATTAAGGCAACCCGACAATATTACAAAAATGTCAGCAATGCACCTAGAGAGATCGCGGAATTCATTGATCAGTTGAACATCCTAGGAGGGATCCTCGAGCGTCTCAAGCATACATCTCTGAGAGCTGACGCGACCTTCCAGTCGCAAATTACAACCAATGGCGGCGCTCAGAGCTCCCAGGTCGCTAGCCGTCTGCCTTTACTCAGAAAGATGCTAGAGGTTGACGGGCCTCTTGCTATCTGCTATGGAGAGATGGTAGCCTTCCAGAAAAAGCTCGGTAGAAATCAATCAAGAATCAAGAGGTCACTCAAATGGCCGTTCGAGAAAGACGAGATAGGTGGCGTTGTCGCACGTCTGAGGAACCTGAAGTCGATCTTGGATACTGCAATAATTAGCGATCAATTGTAAGTATGCGCTATTCCTGGTCGCTCTGGGTGTGACTTTGTCACTACACTAGCTTGTATACGTAATTGAGACATTGACAGACACTAGAGCATTGACCCTTGAGATTCAGGATAGCATTGTCAACATAAACAGCTCATTCCAGACAGCTGCAACCAAAGACTTGTTACGAAATATATTAGATTGGCTGTCCGCCCCGGATCCCTCTGTTAACTTGGCAACTGCTCGTAACAAGCGGCAGCCAGGCACAGGAATTTGGCTGCTAAAGAGTTCTAGCTTTTTGAACTGGAAATCGGAACCCTGCTCTTTGCTTTGGCTCGACGCAAAGGCTGGGAGCGGGAAAACGATCTTGAGTTCCACTGTCATTCATGACCTACTCGAGAATAAGGAAATAGATAGCAGTGTCATATATTTCTACTTTGACTTTCAAAGTCGGGAGAAACAACTTGTCCAGGGTCTTTTCACTTCTATGGTAACCCAACTCAATCAGAATGACCAGACATTCGGTGTACTCATGGCATTCTATAACTCGCATTCTCGTGGGAAGTCAAGGCCGACACTCCAGGATCTGAAAGGCCTGATCCGACAAATGATAGATAAATCAGGACCGGTATATATCTTCATTGACGCTCTGGATGAATGCGAAGAGAGGAAAGAACTCCTTGAAAGCTTGCAGGAGCTGCGAAGCTGGAAGCAAGACAACTTTCACGCCCTTGTAACCAGCAGACGCGAGACAGACATCGAAGCTTCTCTGAGCGTTATCGCAACTGATAACATCTCACTAGAAGAAAGTGTCATTCAAGAAGATATCCTGTCCTTTGTTCGACATCAGTTGCAACATGACGCAAGGTTATCCAAATGGCCAGAGAGCGTGCGAGATGAAATCCAGTCGGTTCTTTTGGAAGGCGCAAATGGCATGTTCCGCTGGGTTGAGTGCCAAGTGGATGCCATCCGTAGCTGTATGAAGCTTGGTCCGCTGCGAAGGACGTTGAAGTCGCTCCCCAAAACGTTAGACGACACTTATACTCGCATACTTAGCAATATTCCCGAAGACTATGTGGAAGATGCTCGTCGGATTCTATCCTGCTTGATCGGCGCGTTTCATCCACTCGCAATCGAGGAGATTGCTGATACAGTCGCCATTGTCGCGGATGGAAAGACATTCTACAACGTCGAAGACCGTCTTTCCCAATCTCGTGATATTCTCTCTATCTGCTCTGGACTAGTCACAACTGCACGATCAATACGATTGACACATCTAGGCTTTCAGCACCTGCCTATCGAAGAGCTTAGACTCGCGCATTTCTCTGTAAAGGAGTATCTGGTCGCGGAACGAACATCGCTAGCTCAGGCTCCTAATTTCGTTCTCGATGAGCGACGAACCCACGAGATACTAGCGAATCTATGCATACGTTACATGGCATGGTGCCACGAAGGACGCCTATGTGAAGATCCCGACTTCCTACGAGAATACACAGTACTTCGGTCAGAGAGAGTGCCATTTGCGCCATATGCTGCTTCATCCTGGTCTCGTCATCTTCGAGCCGCCAAATTAGATAGCTCATCGCCTGTCATTCGGCAGGCTCTTGGAGTTCTCACTGATCTAGCATTCTTGAGAGACGTCACTAGATTGCATCCACCATGGTTTCGCTACAAAGAACTTATTATTATGCAAAAATGTGGATATGTAAACCAGATCGGTGGAAACAATTTTCTTGTCCCCACTGTTGATCCTGTCCCGCCTCTCTACTATGCTTCTTTACTAGGCATGGATCAGTTGGTGCTCATGCTATTGGATGAAGGCGGGGATGTCAATTCCTACTGTCCTTACGGAACCTGCTTGGTAGCTGCCGTATGTGGGGGTTATTATTCAACTGTACGACTGATGTTGGAGAGAGGTGCAAACGTGAATGCAAGGACTATACATATTAGCGGAGACGATGAAGGTATTTACTCGAGGACTGCGATTCACGAGGCCATCTACGGCTCGCTACATGAGGAAGTCTATGGCTGGAACGAGGAATTAGCTAGACTGTTACTGGCTTGGGGTGCAGACGTCAACCTTGGCCGCTCATGCCTAGGCAAAAAGGGAAGTCACCCTGAAATGGATAGTCCATTGAGTACAGCTATCAGTCTGTTAAACAAGAACCTCATTCGGATTTTGATAGATGCAGGTGCCGACCTTAACGCATATTCAGACGGTTGTCGTACAGCACTTCAGCGGGTGTCATCCAAGTCATTCTGGTCAGATGGTCTTGAGGTTATGACCATGCTCTTAGATGCTGGTGCTTCTCCAAACTTTACTCCGGATCCTACGGGACTCGCAACGCCTCTGTACCAAGCAATGTATCCATACTACCCTGCAGCTGTTCGATTGCTACTTGAGCGGGGAGCAAACCCACCAGATCATAAAGCCATCGAGGGTATCATTCCTTCCATGTTACGCCAGAGTCTTCGCTGGGAGGAAAATTTTGCACATATTGTGGAGACGCTGGTACAGCTATCGGCAGCTACGCATCTCGAACTACCATTGATCGCTGGGGCCAAGTACGGCTTTGCCAAGACTATCGATTACATGTTGCAACATGGAGCTGCACCAGATGTTCGGGAAAACAACGAAACTACAGCATTACAGGCTGCGGCCTTCACGCCTGCCGATGACAATGAGGCAGTTGAAATCTTGCTAATGGCTGGTGCTGAAGTCAATGCAAGAGGGGAACCATTCGGCAGCGCCTTACAAGCGGCGGCAATGTCAGGAAAAGCCAAGGTCGTGAAAATTCTGCTTGAGAAAGGTGCATCAGTCAATCATGCGGATGGCGAGTACGGTACGGCCATTCAAATTGCGCGCAAAAGGCTTGAAGACCAGAATGCGCAGTGTCCCGAAGTGTGGAAGCCCGGCGATAGGATTGAGCGATATGGTCCTACCGGCTATTACCAAGGAGCCTGTTATCCTCGCGATGCAGGCCAGTTATCGATTGGTGAGCCATCGAGAAACGGTGACTACGAAGCCAAAATCAATCTTCTACACCCGGCAAATGCGGACTATCAGGCTGTTATTGATCTTCTAGTTTCTCATGGTGCCGAGGAAATTTGAGAGATCAAGCAGACCTGTCGATGGCTGGAATTGCATGTTATGGTTGAGTGCGCATCTGCCCGGACAAACAACATCAAAGCGTCGTATAGAGTCGTACTATGCTTCGAGCTAGGTTCCTGACAGGATTGAAGCTTAGTAAGGGCAGGGTCACAATTATGTCAGTAGGTAAATGTTGTATAAGTCATGATCTTTCTGATCTCGTCTTTGTATGGGACAGACAATTTCTATGCTTCGCTTAAAAATACATCATTGTGGAATAAGCGTCTATCTCATGAGTGTGTAGGGCACATTGAACTTCCAATGTTCACAATGCGTCAAAAGTGCCTAATAATTAGTGATGCTTGTGGTCCTCAAATAAGACCTTCATATTTACCTCTTGGTTGATGAGTGAGTACAAACTTCGATTTCGGACACGTATCATACTCTCACTGTCAATCTTGTCTACATCGCTTAAAGCGACGAGCCACGGTTTGTGCGATCCTGGTAAAGCCTCAGCAAGTAATCCCTCGAATCATCGCTCAATTTACCTTCGTACACGACTGGGAGGTTGTAAGGCCTAGGTACACCGTAAGCAAGGTTCGCTGCGCTCTTGGGATGGAAGAGCCAAACATGGTCCTCCAATGTCTCAGTTCTGACCGCTCTATGCCTCGACTGAGCCTCGACGGGGGCTGCGCGATGATCTTGAACGGACACCCACTCATCTGGATCCAGGTTATTGCCAGTGAGACCATTACCGTTGTGGGTATAAAGCGGTAGCGCATGGTAATTGTTCTTGTGCAACGCAACGACGATGAATTTGCGATGCTTGGTAAATAGCCACTCTCCGGTCACTGTTTTGGTAAGGGTCCTTGCCATTTGTGCAGCCACATCTGGGCCACGGAACGACCCACCATTACCGCCATCGCGGTCTTCTTCGTGGTGAGGCGCTCGGATCACCACTCCAAGCTTGTACATTGATTTTTGCATTGTCTGACGCTGGGGTTTGCCCTTGGGTATGAACGTATTGGTCTGCCGCCCCAGTTGGCCGCCTAAATTAGGACACACACTGTTGCCGCGTGCTGGTGCATATATATTCGTTCGGTCAGCACCTCGGCTCTGTGAATGACGATCCCTGGAATCAGGTGGTGGACCTCGCTGTGCTCCGTTCATGAGTGCTACAGTGTCTACGTTAATCTTCCCCATAGGATGTCGTTCATTGCTGGACTGGACGTTGAAAGGTACCCCTGATTCGTTGTGCTGCTGTGTTCTTGGTTGCGCTCCCTTGTTCGGCTGGAAATGACCAGTAGCCTGCGAAGCCATGTGCTGTTGGGGTCTACACTGTTTCAAGTCGCCTGGCCGAAGTCCGCCAGATGCCTGCGATCCGCAAGATTGCCGGCATCTAGATCCTGCGAGGTCAGCGCGGGATGTACATGCCCTGTCCTTGACATTTTCTCTCCAGTTGCCGTACATGTTGATCTGATTCGGGATCCTTGTAAGGTTCGTAGTGATCCTATAGCCGGTGATGAACTATTCTGCTAGGTTCGAAGATACTAGGATTGTCGTCTATGCTAAAAAACTGGCCTCTGTGAATGATGAAGAGGGAGGAGGTGAAATAGATTTGGAGGTCACCATAGATACTACGACTAATACACGAGCCTGGCATTGTTCGTCTTCCATCCACCACGATGAACAATGGCTATCAGAGGTCATAATGCCTTTATGAGCAGCAAACATGGCTAGAAACAGAGAGGATATAATGGGTGTGTAAAGGCCGCACTATGCAAGCCACGGGATGGCTCACTGATGCTTGTACGACAAAGAGAAATTGCAAGCTCCCAAGAAATTCCTTAGTGGACGGATAAAGAGGTACCAACAAAGTGGTCGCAGAATTCAAATGAACTCAGCTAAAGAGACGAAAATTTGACAAACGTGCAGGACAAAGAGGCATCACTCTGTTTAACGATCCTGCTGCTGTGCTTTCAATTCCTCGGGTACAATTCGACCTTTAGTCCGTCATTCACCACGGCAAGAGCTCATATTAGTAGGTCGACTCATTGACTCGGTACTTCGCCGCGACTGGAGGTGCGACACATTTCCATTCAACATATTCTCTAGCATGGATCGTCGCGCTGGCGCTATTATCAAGAAGGCTATCGATATAGTGCTGGAGTTGCCACAGATGGTAAGAGAAATTCTGGTCAAGTCGACTAATCCTGACGAAGAGAATGGGCTCCTAGGTAGTCTAGACTGCAAAAGGTGCCAACAATTATCGCATGACTCGTCCAGAAAACGACGCCGTGTAACATTCGATGACGATGATGGCGGCAATGAGGAGGACATACCTCAAGGACACCTGGACGTAGCAACACTTGAAGAAGACCCTGTTTTGAATCCGATGGAGACAAGCACGGATGATGGGAAAAATCCCCAGAAGTCTCCTACCGGATACAGCCATGCTCGATATACGCCGTACGCCGAAGAAAATCACATGGTCACTTATCGCGATGGTACCAGAGAGCAAATGGCAATGCTATTTACCGAGGACATGGCTGTACAGATAGCAGAGATTGGCAAGGAAAGCAGGCTGGTAGAGCAACAAGAGCGTCTACTGCGCGACCTCGAGCGCGAGATACTAATCGCCAAAGTCGCCATATCCAGCCTTCGATCGAATCTTGAGTCAATAGAGGACGAGGAAGAAGTACAGGGAATTCGAGAAGAGATTCAGGGTCATGAAGAGACGGTACACAACTCTTCCAAGCGCCGCGATAACGTCATTTCAGAGCTCACATGGAGTAGAAGAGACGAGAAACTTTCTCGAAATAGATTCCAATGTCAGATGGAAAGTATATTGGCAACATCCGGCCTACTAGATCTTTCAGGCCTGGAACCTCCACCTGTAGAGGAATTTGCTCATGAAGGAAATGACAACGATCTTTCTACGACCGCAGGCTACAGCGAAGAGATGGCACTAGCCTCTGATCCAGAAACGTTACTTCGCTGCGCTGCTCAAGAAGAAATGGACATCGCTTTAGAAGAATATCAAAACGCAGACGAAGCCTTCGATTCCTTCGACGATTTCCAATGGAACGAAAGGCAGGACTATAAAGCCGAGGTCCAAGCAGGGAATATCGACATCAGTCAAGAAACGTTCGACCACATGATGATCGGAGAGCAACGACAGCGCACCAGAGACCTAGCAAATGCGACAGATCGTTACGAGAGAGCCCTGGAGCAAGCAAAAGTCGTGGGTCTGTATACAGGTCAGTGGGACGACATGGGTCCCGAAAACCGTGACAAGTTCGACGGTTTCTACGATGAGGATGTCGAGGCGGCGATACTGAAGCAAGTTGATCCAGAAGTCATCGAGAGATGGCAGGACGCTGTTTGTGCCGCGTTTGGGGGCTCGCAAGATATGGGACCCAGGGAAAGCCCGGATGATGTGGAGATGTGGGATACTTCGTCTGTGGGGATGTCGTCGGGCTTTAGTGTTGTGGAGTATGGGATTTATAAGGATAGGATTTTTAGTTGGAAGGAGCATTGCAGGTTGCTTAGGGAGGAATCACTCGCCAGGTGTTCAGGTCTTCGTATCGAGCCTTGTTATTCTCCTGCGATTGGCGAAGTAGGGATGTAGTGCTTAAGGAACATCATTAGCACATCTAGATTAGTCCGTATCCGGTCGAATCCATCGCAGGTTTCTTAACGCTTATCCATCAGCGTCAATCTTCATTCATTCGAATTGGCCAGACATGGAGTTATCTAGACTTCAATTTACAGTAATGTGAGCGAGGTCCAAATCTGTAATTTTGGTGCATCTCCTTGTGATTGACACTTCCTACAAATTGCCATTATTAGGGTTGTGATAATCTGTACTTGGGCTCAGGTGGACCATAAGGATAAGCGTACTTGTTCAATGATCCAGATGCGTACATTATTACATTCTTGAGCGAGAGCGATAGGGAGATGGTTAAGTCAATATACGTGTTACCTTCATGTTTACGAAGACAAGGATATGTAGGCACTAGTCTTGCTAGTGGTACCATAGTACGTCTCGAGGTAGATAAATGTTAGCGTCTTGGCATTTTTTGGTGGTGATTTCAAGTTCTGACCAATAAAACCCCTGTCGCGCTAACATCTAACATGCCGGATACCACAGTACCTTACGGAGTAGTACCACGGAGATTAGCCTCAGCCCTACGGAGTAGATATATCGCTTGCCATGGACTACAGAAACAAATTAGCCTTTCCTCTCATCCCGCCACGATGATGGCTAGGGATCGTCCAAAGGGACTGTTCGGACTCAAATTAAACATCACGGAGCGAAAGAGAGCAATAGCAGTGCAGCGCTGTGTTGTTTAGCATTCACCCCAAAATGTGGTATCTATGCAATCAATGATTTGTTGGATGCTAGCCCCGGAATCAACATTACGTACTTTTGTTCGTTTGGCCGTTCTATACAAGCTGCAGCGCTGCCTGCGAAGGCGGAAGTGGTCAAGATACTGCTGCTGATTGGATCAGCAATCAAATATAGGGGGCGGCGACTAAACCACTGCTCTCAAGATTGGGAAGGACCCGCTTTGAGGAAGAGAAGTTGGGACGTCCTAAGGCAGGAGCTACGGGAAATGGAATTGTATGCTATGAGCCGAACGGCTACTTCTCATGGGACGGCTGTGCTGAGTATATTGCCAACATCCCGATCCAATGCGGTGAAACGAAGCCAATATTAAAATTCTATACTTATCGGATGCAGACCACCAGACTGTCATTCGATTACTCATATGGTGCTAAGGAAATGTGAAACTTACGAATCCAATACTACCGTGTTGAAAGTTCGTAATACTCCTGCGCCTACTAGGTAATGATTCTGCTTGGAGCTGGACTCTCAGAGCAGGTTCTATGGTATGTAATGACAAGCTTGGCACTTTTATTCCGCAAGTAGGATCTGTAATTCTTACGCAATCTACAGCATAGTGATTGAAGTCTTATGTACTGGGCACGGTCTTCACACGTGAGTCATAGAGAGTTGTTTATACGTATTTTACTCCTTTGAAACTCTTTGCTCTGCTACAGTGGGCGAATTAATGCGAGAGATGAGAGAAGGCAATATCTTTAGCAAGAAGCTATCAACATTCGAAACGTCAACTACACGCAAATTACTGGGGCTGCTCTCTTTTGGTCCAGTGGTTCTCGACTGATCAAACGCTGCCTCGGGTCAAATACTGATCTATAAGATGAAATATACCTTCAGTCTTGAATGTACATTGACCATAGTACAGCTCAGCAATTCTTTTTCGTGCCCCGATACATAATATCAAGCCAGAGTTTCACAACATAAGCTGTGGATGCCGAGTCCAGACGACCTTCGTATACGACAGGAGATCCGTATCTCCTGGCAACGGGCCCCCCCGTATGCGCTACGCTCAAAGGATGGCACGGGTCCACATGGTCTTCCAGCATTTGTGTTGTTATCACAGCGCCATTTCCCTGAGGTTTGATGCGCGCTTGACGATGATCCTGAACGGAGACATAGGCGGCGGGCTTTTTTCGGACCATGCCGTCGCCATTAAAGGTGTAGAGGGGTACTGCCATATACTGGTCCTCGTCGAGTAAGCTAACAACTATGAATTTGCGGATCTTGGAATGAACGTAATCCCCCAGCGCGCTCTTCACAATGGATTTTTGCATTTTCTCCTTGGCATCTGATCCACGGAAAGACTTACCGGTACCTTGGTCGAAGTCTTCCGTGTGAAGGGGTGCTCTGATGATAACGCCCAGCTGATACTTTTCTCTTGCCATTGGAGTACGTCTCGGCTTACGGACTCCATTACCAGCATGCGTCCGTCCTTGGCACTGAGGTCCGGTATCGTGATGAGGCTGGCCTCTCTTTTGTGCCAGATCTCGCATCAATGGTCCAGGGGTTTGTGCGGAATGTATGGGGACCGCAGACACGTGATCCCTAGGACCCTTGGAATGCGCTCCTTCAACTGCCCTAGATCTGTCATATACCTTGGATCCACCATACTGCTGGTGTTGCTGGGGCCTGGATGTTGCATTCTCGCCTTTTTGTCTTCTGCTGTTCGCGTTAGACTCGTACTGTGGATTCTTCGATCTCGTAGGATCAGCCCGCAATGGCCTACTATTGGTATTACAGCCGCCGTACTGGGACGGTGTGAACACAGCGGCCTCAGCTCGCGGTGTGAAATTATCGATCTTGCACCCAGCCTCCCACGAGAAGTCCATGTTGGCAGTACCGGTTCGAAACGCAAAGGTCTTGTGTCTGAAGGCCAACTAATACTGATACCAGCCGTCGAAGCTAGACAAGTATGATCTAAGGTTGTCACAGATTTCAGGAATAACGGAGCCCAATGTGCTGAATTAAATACAGAAGCACGGAGTTCACACGGAGACTTGGCCGATAATAACAATAGGCTACAGGGAGAAGAATGCCATTGTCAGAGTATGTGGAACCAGTGACTAACCATGAGAAAGAGTAGCACAGACACAATTGACATTGTCGGAATATGTTAGCTGCCACAACTGCTTTGTCATTTCATTATAGACAGTGTCTGAGTATGCTGATAAAGGTAAGCTCAGTGAAAAGGACAAAGGAAGTGGTTCCGAATAAAGAGACTTTAACAAAGTTATCAATCTTCACATCCATCAGTTATGCTAGTAAGCGTGCCATACTTCTTACATTCTTAAATCATTTTTCCCACCACGATAATCTGTAACCAAATTACTCCGATAGAACACCAACAATCAACGTCTAGCAAGATTGCAGCTCCAACTGTGTCTGTTAGTATGGAACGTCGGGCCAGTATATTCCTCCAAAAGACGTTGGCCACCATCTTCAATATACCACACAACTTCATAGGTATACTGGGTCGCCAAAGAAGCATCGAACGAAATTGCATAGAGAAAGGTTCGGTTGGCAATGTCGAGACTCAGCTTTTCGAGCATGCTTCCAGACACCTACAAGGATTAGAGCGTAGTGAGAGACCCCGGAAAAGAATTCGATTGGTGTATGAGGAGGGCGAGGACGAATGCCATAGCGATGGAATACAGGAATCGGCAACGGTAAGCCCCGCTTTTGCAGATTCAAGTCGTGTTGCCCGCGATGGAAGGTTCGACCAGCTGGCAATTTCACTCAGTGCTGTTCTTAATTCCCAGATTCATGACGCTGGGAAAGCAGCCCGAGCGTTGGAGCAGCAGGAGCGGCTGCTACAAGAGGCTGAGCAGGCCTGCCGTCTAGTCGAAGCTCAGGTCTCCAGCTTCCACATCGCGCAAAATTCCGTCGAGGACGATGAAGAATATGCAAGAATTCAAGAAGCAGGTGAGAGGTTTAGTGAAGCAGCGCAGAATGCCAGGGAACGACGAGACACGATAAAGACAAATTTGGAAGACCTCAGTCGCATTGAAAAGCTCTACAAGACCCAGCTTCAGCACTTTCTCGAGCGTACATTAGATAAAGCTGGCTTGTTAGACGTTTCAAGACTCGAGCCAGATCCACCTCAGTATCCAGATCAAGCAGATGATGATCGGAATGATTCGACATCACTCCTTAGCGGCGGTACTACTTCAAGCCCCTCGGAGATAACCCGCCGAACGGCATGCGAGGTTCTTTATAGTGCTCAAGAAGCTATGGAGAAGGCGGAGCTTGATTTCGACAACCGTGAAAACATCTATCTGACCCAGCTGGATAGATATGAGCAAGCCTACGAGGCAGGGCAGGTGGATTTGAGTCGATCGGAATTCGATTGCCACATGTGCAATCATACCAGAGGTCTTACGAGGACTCTCATCGATGCTGAGGAACAGGTCGAGGAGGCGAAAATCTCCGCAAAAGCCCTTGGCCTCGATACCTGGGATCAGTTCGACCTAGGTCCTGAGAATCGCAGCCACAAGGATGACGGCTACGGAATGAGTGGCGAAGCCTTTATGGTCGAGCGTCTGGATCGAGACAGAATATATAGATGGTGCGATGGCGTTATCGCTGCATGTCCGGTGTCGTTTCACGAGATAGAACAGTGGGACGAGCCTGATGTCGACGAGTGGGGAGCCAGATCTGTCGGAATGTCCGACGCTGCCAGTGCGATAGACGTCGATGAGTACGCCGACAAGCTCCAAAGTTGGAAGAAGCACTGCGCTCAGCTCCGAGAGGAGCGAGTAAGTCAGTGATAAGATGGATGTGGTGGATTACATCTGGGAACGTAGGCACAAAATTGTATATGATAGCCCGTACACCATATACCGGATCAGCGACTATCGATGGTTGTTTCAACGTTCTGTCGTATTTCAGCGTGCATTCCGAGGCTGTCTCAGCCAAGTCAACCATCCTGATACGATCCTCTCTCTAGGGAAAGGTGGATAGTCTTTTAGTATTCCATTCTCAGATTTCTTTTTGAATTAGTAATGCATCTTCCTCATGATATCAGGTTGCTGCAATGTTCAAATACTCTTCTATCAAAGACACAAAGTCAAGGTATTCATTAATTCTATGGTGAACGACATTTCAATATCAATGACACGAAAGTCAAGATACCTGCAAGCTATATTGCGTGAAGAAGCCTTATAATTATCCCCCTATCTAGGCTCTTAGGCTTTAAGAGTATAAGGCTATAGACAGTGCTATAGTTGTCATGACTTGGATGCGAATTATAAGACGTGGCTTCAATGACATATGCTGGACTTTGGAGTTCCTGGTCTCATTATTGTTTTCCTATCTGTCAATCTTCATTTCCAGGTTTATCAGTTGAGTCCACAATCTATGTTATTCTCGTGCACTCGGGTCTTAGCTTTCATTGATCAATCAATCAATCAATCACTGAAGGAAGTTATTTATGCATATCCTGGCAAGGCATTCGCTTCACGGGTCCCTACCGAGGTACGAAAGCCCAAGTTGCTAGGACATGGGATATGCTGTAAAAAACATACTACTAGTTCACATATTCCTAGCGCCCGCCCGCCCGCCACTAGCATAATCGCCCGCCTAAATACCACTACCTCCTAGCGTGTTGATGGACCTCAGAAGTCCCAAGACCGATCTGTCATTGATCTGCTATCTCACGGTGCGACAATCGTGCAGAGTGTACAGAGTCGCGAGGATCCTTATCGATGACTTATGTAACGTGGACACATCCTTCTGCATACACTCAATACCTTTGGGACAAGGATGAGTAGCATGACTGGGATCGATCATACTCTCCCTCAAGCTGGATAGTAAGGCTGTATGTGGTACACAAAACGGAGATCGCTTTGCATAGCCTGCAACACGGTAGGTATAGTAGTGTATTCTACGACGCGATGATCGAGACTTTTGGACTGCATGATGATCTAGTCTCGCAGCGTCTCCTGTAAGCATAGTCTTTCATATTCATTACCTCCATTACTTCGATGAAAAACTCTTAATGATAATCGAGGTCTATGGTACTAAACAAAAGCATGCTTATCAAACTCTCTGCATCGCAACCAACCCCATCGCTATCAGCCCCTTCGGCAAAAGCTCGAAATTGTTTCAGGTTAGCCTTCCACTTCTGGTGCGGGCCTTACCTGAATTACATTCAATCATCCTCCTCCTCCTGTCAAAGGCTCATGCGGGTTTGCCAGAGTTTCACAATGTATTTCGTCGAGGCTTCATCTAATCTACCTTCGTATACAACTGGTTGGCAGTATCTTCTAGCGACGGGATTGCCAAGGTGTGCAGTACTTTTGTCGTGGTATGGTCGGACGTGATTCTCCAATTCCAGAGTCTTGACAGGAGTATGCTTTGACAGTTGCGATATTGGTGCGGCTCGATGATCTTGTACCGACACGTGTTCGTCAGGATTGATGTGGCTGCCAGTGAGTCCCTCGCCATTGTCTAATAAAGTCGATGTCAGCATATGATATTCAAATCAGAGAATGAGATAGGAAGGGAGGGTATACGTACGTGTATATAGTGGGACTGCCACATACCGCTCAGTCAGCAGACCTACGACGATGAACTTGCGGTACTTGCTATACAGCCACTCGCCAGTCACCGTTCTGGTAAGTGTCTTTGCCATGTCTGCAGCTGCACTGGGTCCACGGAATGACTTACCGCTGCCACGCTCAAAATCCTCCTCAAAATGGATTGCTCGTATAATTACCCCTTTCTGATACATGGCTTTGGGCATTGTGCGGCGTTGACCCTGACCGGTATGTCCGGGGGTATTGGCTTGATAGTTTGTACTGTTGTCTTGATGGATGGCGACTCGTGAAAGATCCCTACTAGATATGGATGTGTCAATGTTCGCCTGGAGCGCACTCGCCCGCTGGCTGTTCTTTGCGTGGAATCTCCCACCTGACGGTGGCCCATGTTGTGCGATACCTCTGGAATGAGCAAGCTGTTGTGCAGCATTCATAGTGGATGCTGCGCTTGCATTGGCTTGGAAATGCCCCATACGATTGGCAATGGGAGGTGGCCCTTCCTGTCGAAATTTCTTGGCCGTATAGCCTTGTTCAGCGGCGATCCCCGGCGCTTTCAGGTTAGCATTCGTGTAAGAGGTGCCCATGACCTGTGCGCCGTTACCTGCATGGAATCTTCCTTGCCCCTGCGAGCTGCTATACTGTTGGGGTTTGGAGTCTGCTGCCTCGGGCCCCCGTGCCAAGTTTTGGGTTCTTCCTTTATCTCCGCAGTCATTCCTCATGATGGTTGATTTCGAAAGGTTGTCGTATTTCACAAATCTAACCGTCTATTCGGAATCCCGGGGTAAGTTTGTTGATGAAGAGTGTCTAGGTGTGATGGAAGAGGGGGAGAGGAGAGATTGTCAGGAAAGCTGTAAAATCAAGTGTGTGAAACTCGAATCCAGCATCGCCCATCTGCATGATAAACAATGGCTTTGATGGGGTTATAATATAAGGAGAAGGAGATGGCAAGACAATGTCCTTGTTACGCTTCCTTTATGCAAGAGCGAATTACCGTGACAATAAAGCGAACAAATAGGCGCAACCGGTTTTACATTCAACAAAGTTTCAACAAAGAGAGCAGGTCTTTGAAGAAGTTACCGAACAAAGATATACCAGGACACTGCTGATGTTCTTCCCTCCATCATTAATTCAGCACTCTCTATCCTTTTCAACCACGATCTCTCCCGATGTACTCCAGACTGCCCAAATACTGATCATACTATAAATTAGCATACTTCGAAACACCGCACGAAAGTCTCTCGTCCGATATCCTTGGGATGGAAGGTTTCTTCAGAGGTGCCTTCGATACAATATTAGAACTGCCGCAGATGTTGAGAGACTTATTGGGTCAATCATCTGTCCGCGACTACTCCATGCTCGAAGATGGGCTTCTTGCTGATGGTAGCTCCGGAATATTCCCATGGGACCCTCAAGCGCGGTCTAGGAAAAGACCGCGGCTAGATATCAGTGCAGTCGACTGGGAAGATCAGCACGGTGACTGTGAAGCACGTAAACCGGCGCAGACTAGACCGCATGGCCACTGCCAGAATTGCGGCGTGCGAATCGGTTCACAGGAGTTTACTATGGGTGGAAATGGGCAGACTGATCCTGAGACCTCGGACGTGATCACAACGACACATAGCCAGAATCCTCGCCCGAACGACGAGAGAGTGCCTAATCACCGATCTCCTCAGCCTTCATTATCTTCGGAAACGGGCGATATCGTAATGTTTCCACCTGCATCCGAACAGGAATCCCACGATCTTCCTTTAGAGCAAACCCAGGAGTTGTACGAACCATATGCGGAGGACGCACATATCGTCTTGCATAGCGACAGCATCAGTCATCAACTGGCCGTTCTACTCACTAAAGATATGGCGTCGCAAATTCGCGAAATTGGTAAGGAAAGCCGAGCCTTAGATCAGCACGAAACATTGTTGGCAACTTATGGGCACGAAGTACTCTCCGCTAAAGCTCAGGTATCCTATAACGAATTCCTTCTCGAGTCCGCTAAAGATGACACAGAGCGTGCTAGGCTTCGGCAACAAGCCGATCAGTATCATGAGGCGGTCCGCACAGCCGAACAGCGACGAAGTAGATTAGATCAAGACATCAGCATGCTAAGGATAAATGAAAACTGCGGAAGGGACCGACTACAACATCAACTCGAGAAAATGCTGGCTGATTCCGGGCTCCTAGATCTATCAACTTTAGAGCCTGAAGCTATCGATTCACAAGCTCAAGACCCTCAAGCCAATCTCGAACAGGAAGGCTCAGTCCGCAGCGAAAGTTTACGACCCGCTACAGATCCAGAGGAGCTGCTTCGGTGCGCTGCCCAAGAGGAATTGGAGGAGGCTTTCGAAGCCTTCTACAAAGCGGACAACAACTTCGATTTTTGGCCACAACATTACTGGAATGAAGAAGAGGAATACAACCGGATGATCGCAACAGAAAACTTCATATTAAGTCGGACAGACTTCGCCCTCAGCATGTATGAGGAAAAGCAGGACTTCACAAGAGCTCTGATCGACGCGGAAGAGCGCAAAGAGAAGGCAATCGCCAACGCAAAAGCCTTAGGCCTGGACGTAAGCCTTTACTATGATCATGAACTCGCCCCCGAAGATCAGTGGAAAGACGACGGGTACCGTGAAAGTCTAGAAGCCTCGTTGGTGAACAATGTCGATCGGGGCATCATCGACAGGTGGCTGGAAGGGCTCTCAGCTGAGTCTCCAGACTCGCCTAACGTGGAACCCTCAGAACACTCGGACGGTCTCAAGTGCGATGCGGTATCGATTGGCTTGTCAAGCTGTGATAGTGTGGTGGCTGGGTATAGTGGGGAGTATGGCTGGCTCTTTAGGGATAGGATCGCGAGCTGGAAGGAGCACTGTAGTCTACTTAGGGAGGAACGGCTCGCTGGGTCTTGAGCAAATCCAGTAGGCAGCGTTCCCTACCTTTAGAGAAACATAAAACCAGTGGTAAGTAACAGCCTTTTCAACCTCGTCACTACTTGTCATACGAAAATTAAGGGGTCGCGCGCAACCGTTCCATTGGAGACTTGTAATTCAATGTATTACTGTTTATCACTAGATTGTAATCTCACATGTTACCGCGAATTACTCCTTAATCAAAACATCTACATAGGCAAATCACAGTGTATCATCAGCTATCCTAAATCCTAAACTTTAGCATTCTAAGCAAGCCCCATATTTGTATTTGTCCAAGATCCACATCCACCCTATTGGCATATCACTTCAATGTGCATCTCATCTGGAGGGCCTTATTCCATTCCCATTGAAATCATAGCTTCTTCCTCGTACTTCAAGCCAGCAATCTACTCTACACTACATACTATCCAGCACGTGCAATGTTCCTTCTTGCTTCAAGACTAGCAACTTTATACTTTCATCCTCATACTTCAAAGAAAAGCTCCATCCCCAATTAGCACTGGTATCGCCATCGGTAGAATTACTCGCACTCGAAAACATCACAATACATATTGCTCAGTACCCGTACGCTTTGTCAACGCAGCATGGAAACCCTGAGAATCACTTAGAGACAACGGAATCGCAAACCAAGAGGCCTAGATCTCTTCGTAGAACTATATGATGGAATTTTCCACCATCATAGCTATCAAACAGCTATAACGCAGACGCGATCGCCTAGATTGACAAAGCTAGTAATGCAACCTAAAGCGGGCTCAATGCAATTAATCCTGTGTTTCGGCAAGGACGATGGGGTTCCACTTGATAATTCTCGATGAATGGAAGATAAGACCAATTGTCACTATTGATATTCTAATTTCAGCGCAGTTGATGATCAGGGCTATGGCGGAGATAACATGGTATGGAGAAAGGACTGTGGTTATAAAAAGCATGTTGATGGATAGGAAAGATATCTATCATATAATTAGAGAAGAAAGTGTTGGAGATGGGTAGATAGGGTATGCTATGAGGATAACTAGAGAACATTAGTAACAATAGTCCATCCCTTGGCGAATCCTGTACTATCATATCCTCTGTGTACTCCAAGCCGAAGGATAAGTCCTTGAGAAACGACGCAGATTTCTGATGATGTTTGGACCGTATCATTAATTTTTTCATTTTGATACCAGCGACGATTCAGAGGTAGATCTTTTCATAGTATCTTAGGTGGATTTTGAAGTTCGGCAACGGGCCATGTCTCATTGTGAAGGGGCCGGGGACTGAAAAGAGAGGCATATGTTGTATTCCCGTAATTTCCGTATACACGCGATCAACAACTCACAGTGAGGAATACAAGTCAGCGATGGCCTGGTTGCAGCGGACAATTCACCGACTAAGTCTATTACCTGCTTTGCTAATCCACTTATGCCAGCGAAGTTCCATTGCTCGTATAGAGTGACTACTGTGAGTGTGTCCTCGTCGCAGCCTAGTCTTTGTGTATGGGATTAAACTTGTGCGCTATCTAGTAGCGTGGTAGGATCGGAACACTTGATAGAAGGGACATTGCTCCATCAGGACGGGAAGGACAAAGGTGGACAGTTCCACGGGAAACGCATGAGATTTACAGTTCTATCGACTATTCTTTATTTTAATGGAGAGGTCAGAAATTGAGCAGTGGCTCATATAGACCATACCTTACATTGCAAGCTGCGTCAGTAAGTACCCTTTCACGGATTAAGGGAGAACTAACTTTGTGAAGTCTCTTAAGCAAGAGATAAGAGGCCTGATAGAACTCGCGAACGCAGCTACTAGCCACATTATCTGAGGATTCTCAATCTCCTGCGACACCTGTTCCAAGCCACTAGACGTCGTATGGTCGCTTATTGGAGGCGCTCCTGTAAGTTGCACGCTATAACAGACATATATCTGAAAGAAGCTCCATATAGCGGAGTAGGCAATCCCAAATAGGCTTATGGGTCTCTCTCTATTCTGAGAGAAGATTACGCCAGTCGCTGCCAAACTCTGATGACCAGATTTTCGCAATCTCGTCCGCTATTTCCTGGCTGATGTCCTTCCACTCGGTCTGTTTTGATGAGTCTCTCTTGTGTCTGTCAAGAGTCGTGATATCGAATCGGTGTCCAGCCCATACGCCACGGTGGATGTTGCCGGTGTAACTCATTGAGCAGCTGTTATCTGAGGACCAGCAAATACGTGACCAAACAACATGGCCAAAGCCCAAACGCTCAATGTGAGGGCCGTGAATGTACTCAGGCTTGACGGCGATTGCTTCAGAGCGAACATACTCCTGCGTCGTGAGATTCCGAAGGATCCATGGTTGATCTTCAGGATAAAAGTCGGACAGCTTGTAACGATCCAAATCTTCAAGAATAAGTTCCCTGCGAGACTTTGGTAAGCGATGCCATTCTCCAAGGTTCGCCGCTCCTCCAATAAGCTCGTCGGCTAGTGATGAATGCCATTCCTTAACTTGTTGATATCGAGCACCGGCAAGATCATACAAATTAGTTGGGCTGGCAACGTATTCTTTGTAGCCTTGGTCATCCGAAACGTCCTCATAGATTTCATTTTCATCTAATCCTTTCTGCAATTCTTCTTTCTCGCTTTTGGTGAGAGTATTTGGCGGACAATCCGCAGTCTTGATATAATCACCAACACACATGATGCCGCTTCCAGCCCAGGCCCCGCAAGGAGAGGCACGGTAAATCTCGATATGTTTCCGAGTGATTGCCCACAAATATCGAGACTGGAGGCCAAGATAAAAGGCGTGTTTGATGTCAAGGTCTTGAAAGATGAGATCAAGCAATTCGACGGGGAGCCTTAATAGTCCGCATGTGTTATCGATGTTTAGTGAACTGATGATGCTGCTCAATGGTGATCTACAATTCTCCTGCTCTCTTGCAGGGGAGTCCCGACCACTGTCTGGCTTCGGCTTGATGATCCGAGACACTACGGCTGGAGAGTCCTCCTCCTGTACTTCTAGCAACAGACTGTTGCTCTCATTGAGGTCCTCCACTCTTCTAGAGATGTGCTCCTCACTACGTATTTGTCAGAGAGAGTAAATATAGCCTTTTAGCGAAGGGAAATCACCTCAACGCTGCAAGATTCGCATCGGGCGGTTGGGTCAGACCATAACCTTTTGGAAGGACGGGAACCGCGAGTAGTAGCACGAGACCATATGGGGATCCATCAAAAAGATCCTGTCCAAGTTTATTACCGCCGAAGCCAAATTTCTGCCGCAGAGTGAAAGCGATGACTCGCCAATATTGACCCATTTGAGTAATTGAGATTTGTGATTCTGCAATCTTGCGGTCACATGGATCCTGGCTTAGGCCGAGCCTGAGTGAAAGTCATCAGTTCTATCTTCGATCCAAGTATGGTTGACGTGAGAAAGTACCACAGTACTTAAGTTCTTGAAGTAAACATATGATTAGCGCAGCCGCTAGAACTAGGCGCGTCTCTAGCGCCAAGGCAAACGTCCATCGCCCTGTCCGAAATATCCTTGAGTTTATAGGGAATAATTCATTGAAGGTAGCTACATACTTGATATTGACTCTTCTCAATCAGGTTGTCAGTATGTCCGGTGCATATGACCGCGAACAGTAACGTCCCCCATTCACTACGGTTATACCCACCCCGTTAACCCCTCTCTCCAACCCAGACAGAACAACTCTCGTCTCGATGAGCTTTCCTCTAAGGTATCCGCCCTCCGAGGGGTCACAGTCAACATCTACGACAATGCAAGGGACCAAGGCGTTATTGATAGCAGCGTACGTTATAACTGTTTCCACGCTCCTAGGACCGCTACAAACCCGAGTCTTGCTTTTTGTTCGCGAATGCTGTTGACAATGGGCTTTCCGTGCGTACAGTCGGAGGTCTTTTCCTCAATGGGTACCTCGATCAAAGGCTCAGCAGGAAGATTGGGCAGAATGGCGCAGCAGGGGAATAAAGTTGCAATACTGAAATTGGCGGGGATGATCATTGGGGTTGTGGTTGTGCTGTGGTATGGGATGAGCTGGGCATTCAGGTGGAAGTGAGGATGGTAGTGGCGATTTCAAAGTGCAATAATGAGAGAAGTCACGGGGTTGGGGGAGATCCATATAGTCTTGGGAAGAACGAGCACGCGCACGTCGTGAGCAGCTATCGTGTTGATTGTTGATTAGTAAGTTGTATGATCTAGCTAGGGTTGTTGGAGAAAAGGTACTAATATAGTTGACATGCAAAGGGAATCTTGGGATCTTGGTTTTGCAATCTGAGACTGAGCTCGCATGCTGGACATGCGCCCATGTATGCATCTGATGAAGAAAAGCAGCTTATGTAGGACGAAGCTTACGCGTAATGGATATGAAGAATGCAAGATATGATTATATTGGTCTCGTCTCAGCAGTCGGTACAGCCAATGCTGTAAGCCAGCATCATCGATACTTTAATAGACGTTCAGACTTGCAAATGACACAGAAAACCCGCTCTATGTCTTTCTACTCCCAGACGTTTGAAAAGAGATCATCACTTCCACCAAGCCCACCACCACCACTCGTGGCCTTACTCTGTGCTGGTGGTGGATTGCTAGCTGTAGGCATCGCAGGCGCAGCGCTGCTCCATCCACCAAAATCCTCATCTGGCGCAACCTTGGGGGTTATATGAGAGCTACTGCCAAAGCCGTTGCTGGGGTTCGATGATTGGGTGTCCGAAGGGGCGGAAGTCCCACCCCAGGCAGAGAAGTCGCTCGACATGGGAATCGATGGTGCTTGTACTGGTGCAACAGACTTTGCCTTAGGTGCTGAGATTGTATTCGTAGATTCAGTAGTAGCCCAGGCGTCGCTTGAACCCCATGCGTCCATGTTCGAGAAGCCTGATGACTGATTCATAGTGGCTGGTTGCACAATTGGTGCCATCTTCACGGATGGCTGAGATGGAGGCGTTGGAGTGGAAAGATTGAATGCTGAGTTGATGTTCGAGGGAGGTGCAGCCGCGGAAGACTTCTGGGGTGCTGGAGCTGAAGACTGAGGTGCTCGTGCGGGTGAAGATGGCTCGGCAAAGTCGAAAAGATCATTGGATGCACTTTTCATCGCTGGCTTGGATGGACCTGGCGCGGGGCTTGATGCGAAGCTGAAGTCGCCAAAATCAGCTGATGATAGCGGATCATCTTTTGGAATAGGGATCTGAGGCTGCTTTGAGATTTTGGATGTCTTCGAAGCTAGCTTAGGGCTTGTATCAAAAAAGCCTCCACCACTAAGTGGCGGCGATGTTACAGGTGGTGCCGCTGACGATCGCTGATTGGGAGGAATGTTGAAACTGGCAAAAGGGTCAGATCTTGCTTGCTGTTGTGGTTTGGGCGCTCGTGCCGGAGCAGAAATTGGAGGGTTGAAATTGAGCCCGCTGAAGGCATTGTCGAGACCACCAATATTGGACTGTTGCTGGACGGGTTGAGACTGCAAGCCTCCAAAGGAAGGCTGGCGTTCGTCCTGTTGTTGTGGTGGGGGCTGACTCTTGGGTGCGGTAGCATAGAGCGAGAGGATGGACTGCTTTAGGTCTGGTCGGGAGGGCACTGCCGAGCCCGAAGGAGTAGATACTGAGCTTGATGATCTACCAGCCATGGCAGAAGGCGGACCTCCAAAAAAGTCCATACCAAGTAGAGATTCTGAAGCCTTCGCCTGCTTTGGCGGAGCAGAAGTTCTAGGGGGTGGGGGTCGACCGCCAAGAGTGTCCGTTGTACTTGGTCTCACTGGAAGCTCTGGTTGACCATCGAATAGATCTATAGGGGGACCTGCGTTCGGCGCTGGAGGTAGTGGATGGCTTGATGTCGATGCGGCCCGTTGTGACGATTCTCTCGCTAGCTTAGCCTTCTGTTGTACAACATTGAGCGGCTATTGACTATCTATTAGCACCGGCTTTGCCCGCAAGTTCGATCGATGACGGACCACATCATCGTCTTCTTCGTCGTCCAATGTCTTTGGATCCATTGTCCATGGATCCCGGTCATCCATCACCCATCGTTTTGACTCGTACTTTGTCCTTATGAAGTTCTCGATCTTTCTAGCAGGCAGTTAACAACCAAAGTTGACCACGGCCTATGTTCGCTCATGCTAGCTTACCCGTCAGAAGGTACATGCCCTGGAGCCAGCTTTGCTTCCCACCATTTATTCGCTCTTACATTACCCCAACTCATGATGTGCTTCAACTGGTCGTCCGTCCATGCATCAAGATCAACCGACTTGACTTTGCTAATATGCACACCCATTCCACGATGTATTCCGGAGCATCTTCCGATCTTGAATCAGTCGACCACGCTCATCCTTTGTACGTGAGGCCCATAACCCTACCGTATGCAAATAAATACGCCTCTATTCCAGCTCGCCCATCTGGGCGCTAGTCACAAGCCGAGTGTCAGCTTCATCATCTCTAGGGTTCACTTTTCATGATTTCAAGACAAGTTTGGCTCACATTTGTTCCGCTTGCAGTCTGCACAGATATTATTGCCCTCCCTCTTCGCCAATGCCTTGATGGTGTCCTGATTGTTGTTTGATACTGGTTTCCTCGACATAGCTTGAAACAAGGGGATCCAGACTGGAGACCGAGTCAGGTAAAAGGAAGTACAACTTGGGTTGCTTTATGCACCCAGAATGGGGATTCGGACATAGGGCTGAGATTCGGTTATCTCCACGCTAATTCAAGAAAGTCACTTTATGTTTCAGCCTTGCAGACTCGAGACTTTTGACGTCGCTCCAACTAACAGCCATAGCAAACTATCTATCCAGGAGTTAATTTTCAACCCGTAGAGAACCTCTTCTATCAAAGCTAGACACTGAAAATCTCTTTCAATTCTCCACGTGTCAACGCTTTCAATGACCTGTGTGATCTTCCATCGACGACGGACATCTTGACCTCTGTACTCCTCTGCTTCACGAAACCTTCTAACATCTTGCCGCATCTTACCCTCTATCCACATTCCTCCATTGACTCTGGCAGAATCTCAGACCCGCTCATATCATCAGACGATGTTTATGCCAGATTGCCCTTCGCATCTTCGCCCCTTGGTTTCTGAATAAATACTTCGTATGAATGTAATATATAGTCACGACGGAACAGCTCACCCCTCCCTAACCCAAGATCCTTGCTCCTCTCTCCTCTCTCCTGGACTCTCATATGTGTTATTGAGATCGATCGTAGCATCCGAGATACTTTCCACAGCTCCTTGGTCGAATTATTAGCCATTATAGCTGGAACTATGCGGTCTCATGTGAGCAGACTCGCGGGGGATCTGGTACGACGCCATCAAATTCTTCAAGCTCCTGATAGATCAGCTTTTGGTTGTCTCGGCGATCGCTAAGCTTTTGCACAACGCTAACGGACATGTTTGTCGGGCTAGTATGTAGAGTCAGAATTACCCCAGATCGTAGATAATTCAAAATAGTAGCAGAATGTCAGGAGGGATCCAATCGGCTTTGTAATGCTCAATAGTCGATTCTATTGTGGTCTTGGAGTATCTGTTGAATGTGAGCTTGATAGTCATTGGAAATTACCTCCCATGCAGATCCATGCATATTCATGTTGTCACAACACTATGGACCATTAGATGAACAGTAATGTTGTTCTGTGCTAGAATGATCTGGAATGCGACATTATTGCTATGTGGTGAAGACATACCTACACAACAAAGGGTCATCATGGCATCCCGAATCCCTTCGAATGCTGCATGGCCGTCTCCAACCCCTTTCTCAAATCATCTTCGCCATCGTACTCGGGCAAAAGAAGTCTTCCGAAACACGTCGAGCTAGAAGGCAGCCTCCCGTTACCCAGTCCGTTCTTCTGCACAACAAAAACAAGCCTCTCCACACCACCCGCTGGCAGCCTATCGCTTGAGGTGACGAACTCGAGTAGCTTCCGCACCTTTTCTTGGGGCCAGCTGTGGACTACGCCCCAGAATTGACGGATGGTAGGATGTTCTTGATCGTAGCCACCCTCGTACCTAGTCACGAGCTCAAGTCCACTGACATCGATCTCTGGGAGTCCCTCGACGAGCGCTTTCAGTGTGGTAGGTGTGAATAGACTAAGAGATTTCGGGTTGATGCAAGTGAAGAAGCCGGCGGCAAAGTGACGCCACTGAGGTTCAACTGTACGAGGTCGCATTGTCAGCATCGAAAGCATGGTTGTTACTGCATCAACTCGTGATGCGTTCTTGGGCTGTGCATCAGGGGAAAGGGCTCCACACTAGCCTATAACATTCCAGCGGTAAACAAACAAGGGCCAGTTCCAGAGGGACATACCTGTGAAGTGGGTGAGGTGAAGAATATAATCACGAATATATTCCCCACGGTTCGCGTTCGTTACCATAAGTGGCTCAGGATCTGAACCGCACGGCCTGGTGCGGGGTAAATTAGAAGGGGAACAAGATCGGTATTCATGAAAGGCTTCATCCTCGCTAGCAGAGTAGTCTGAGTGCGCATCTTGCTCGGCCTTAGCCGCTGGAGTTGTTACTGCCCTGGCTGATATCCTGTCCTTTGTAATCTGCTCCTTATCGCCTTCTGAGCTTGGAAGGTCGGCATTCTTGTCATCTTGAGAGCTGACTTCTTTAAACTGTGGTTTACTTCCATCTCTCCAACGCTAGGTGGATCGTTAGTCAGCATTGCTTTACTCAATGGACTGCAGTAACGATGTATGCGTGTTTGTAGACTTTGCTCAAGGAATTTTTCAAACAGTGATATGTAATTGAGTACGTATGATCTTCGGCTTTACGCGCTTGCCGCCAACAGAAGGCAACAATTTCAGCCACTAGGGATAGGCTGGGGATAACTTCACACCAACATTTACCTTTACCACAACATTTGACAGTAAAACGTGGAGCAACCGAGCAGCGCTCACCACACGGTCTCAACAGCGAGAGCAACAGCAACAGGAGATAAATAGACTCGAAAATACGCACCTCCGCTCTTTCCAATCGTCGAAAGTGAGTCTTTCTGGCTTTGTCCATGTCTACATCCACAGTGGTGCCGAAGACGTTCACGCTAAATACAAAAGGTCGCATGAAGACACTTTCAACGTTGTCCTCAGGCCAGTCATGCAGGGTTCGTAGGCCTTTTGTAAGTTCGGGCCAACCATCTTCGATATCTGCAAGTCTTGAGACGGGCTGATCTAACAGCTTGGAATACAGTGCCAGTGGAAACGTGAAAGGGAGCGTTAGCCCGTTGTAGACTGCGAGGGAAATTAGTAGCCCTATGAGTTCATATTTGTACAGTGGTTCGAGTGAGCCGGGCTGGAACCAAGACATCTGCGTTGTCGAATCTGTCGTGAAGACGCCTAAGACCGGAGTCAACCTCGAAGCTTTCACTGGTGGAGCATAGGTATACTCGTACCATACTTGGGTTCCATAGCTTCGGCGATCGCCACGCGAAAGAACTCCTGTTGTACTCCGCCATGATCCACACCTTCCTCCCCTTCTCCCATACCCATCTGGACTTTCAATGGTCTCATGAGTTCACGTCTCTCGCGCCGCCAAAGCTGGTTCATGGCATCGGTCAGGACATCCTTGCGACGTATCTCAAGCACTAAATAGCTGCTCTGAGCTACCCTAAGACGATCCTGAAGTCGAATTGCTCCCCGTCCTGAAAGGGGATCAGTGAAAGTCATTCTCTGTGCCAAGTGCTCAGCCATCGCTGCACTTTCGAAAGTTTTGTACATTGCAGCGTGGTTGATAGCTCGGAAGTACGTGACCAGGACTGATGGTGAGAATAGGAACGGGTAAGCTAGTAGATGTGTCGAAGTTCCATAGGAGTCGAAGTCTAGCCATTCAGGCGGCATATCCATCACATCAAGTCGTTCTGACAGAAAGGGGGTAATGAAAATTTCTGGTTCATCATCAAGCCAAGAACAATATTCCCGAATATACAGCAAGAGCTCCAACGCACAAGCGACTGGACCGTTCTTCCTGATCTGCGGTTTGCCGTCCCACTCCTTCATGATTACAGACCGAAGCCATTCGATGATTACCCTGAACGGTCTTCCGAGACCTTTAGATACCTGGTATGTGCCCTCCCAGCCGGATTCTCCACCTTTTATTGATGGGAGGGCAGCTTCGTTGTCTGGCATGAGCGCCCCGGAAACTTCGAGTACCAAGTATCGTATTACATAGGCAAAGTAGTTCGACTTGGCGCCTTTCACGACCTTTTCAAAGAAGTCGAAATGCCTGGCTGCAATTCCCCTAAGGAGCTTCGTCACTACGCTGAGAGCCATCTCATTCTCAAAAACAGCCCCTGTATCGAGGACCTTTCTGACCGACCTCTGCTCGGCTATAGTATCGTCTGCCCGTGGTGCGACTTGCCCAGCAGCACGTAGCTTACTGAGAGCGCTCCATGTCCTTCCGTGGCATTCTGGCACTGAAGCAACTAAAGCGGCGAATATGATTTTCTCGATGTGGCATACTGACAGATCGTATATTTGCGATACAACTTCAGACTTGGCCATCGAGACTGCCCTGCGGCGTGACGCATCTGGATATACATAACCAGCGCTTATCCAGAGACTCGAAAATATGCTTGATGGATGGAAACTGAGGGCCTTCAGCTGAAGGAATGAACGAACCATAAGGGCCAATCCATAAGACCGTACGGTCTTGGTCGATTTGTCATCAATTTCATAATGTATGAATGAATGCGTGAGAGCTTCAATGTTGCTTAAGACATAGGTCATGGACTGGGCGCTGTAGGCAAGGAAATTGTTATAAGATTCGGCCTCATCATGCGAACAGGTGGAAGAGCGAAGAGGAGTGTCTGTCCGACCTCGCATTCGCAATCGGCGGTGTGCTTCATACAGATCGGCGTGGTTTTCTACCATCATGTCCTCTAGCGCTTGAATGTTGTCTGCAGTGAAGTGTGAAAGAGATTGTGGTCGAAGGTCCTTAACATATCTGTTCTCATTTAAAGTTGTTCGCAACTTGCTCTTCCTTGTGTGCTGGAAACATAGCTCTGCTTTCATCGGCCCAGCTCCAGTCACACCATCCTTTGGTTGCAGTATATCTCCTCGCACTGGATTCTTCGGACAAGCGCGTAATCCCACGTAGCCACCAAGAGGACTGCGAAGATCATTAACTTGCGTCGAATGCTGTTCCGGATCAGAAGATGAAGGCGTCACAATTGAGTCATCGCGTGACCCTGGACCTGAGTTCGCTGATTCAAGGACACTTGCTTGTTCTAGTGTGCTTACATCGACAGATTCTCTTCGCTTCTTGCTCGGTGATACAAGAACCTTGGGATCTATTGAGCCATGTCTTGCATCTTTGTCAGCATCAACACGAGATTGGTCGTTGATAACAGCCGCGACCAGGTTGTGATTCCCGGGATACCTACTCTTGCGCCGCACTCGGGATATCCAACGCATCCACGACAAGTAGCCGTCAGGTAAATCTGCTAATTGCAAGCATTTCATGGCGACTGTGTCAGAGAGGCATTGCGCAAATGATTTCGGATCCTTCCCTTTGTGAGTCGGATCGCCAGTTTCAAGAATCTCGCTGGATTTTACTGTGGCTTCTGACTTCACCTGCCTCTGTACTAGACTATCTGTAATTAAGTCCCCATTTTCGACATGTTGTGTGCCAGATATGGAGACTGGAGACTTTGTGTGCTCCGGAGCAGTAGCACGATTAACGGAACCAGACGTCGGACTTCGCGACGGATTGTCAGACCTCCTCTTCCCCTTCTGCGCAAGCTTTGCATCTGTGCGGGTTGGTTCCGGCCCAGAGACAGCCTCGGAGGTCAGTGGTGGGTAAGGACACAGACCATCCTCAGGATGATCTTCTGAGGCAAGGAAGGTTGCTAGAGTGCGAGCGCTTGAAACGGTGTATGCGCGGAATGGACCCTTGGAGACCCTCTTCTGTCGACTTAGACATGTTGGCGTTTCGCAGTTGGGGTTAGTACATCCGTACAGGATTTGACGGTAGTATCTGGATCACACAAGCCCAGTCAGATGCAGCCACCCAAAGCCGAGCATTATTAGATACACACCTATTTTGTAGATTCTGAAATGATCGGCGCCTCACTTGCGACCTGGTTGGGAGAATGAAGGCTGGATCATTCAAGTAAACAGTATCCTTGACTAGCGTCTGCTTCGCATTGTCTGGCAAGTGTGCGTATCTTGTCTGCTTGTAGGTAGGAAAGGCGACAGCGGGCTCATCATAGCTGGAGCCAAGGCTGCCTCCGGTCATCGTGTCTAACTGATGTCGAGGGATGGTGGAGCATAAAGGCTGTTATGTGATTTTGTGCCATCAGATACAGACAGGTCATGTTAGCATGGTAAGGCTTGTCGAACAAATTCGGTGGAACCAAAAGTATACAGTTGAAACCACCAACAAGGCTCAGGGGGAGCGGAGACCGAGCGGGCTTGGCAATCGTCACTGGAAAGGCTCTCGCACCTTTTCGAGACTCATTGAGATTCAGAGGCACAGTTTTCCTTACTCATCATTCGAGAATACAGTCAGAGGTCTCGCTTTTAACACTTTTCCTTGTTGTCGGTATCTAAAGACCCGATTTCTGAAAGATCTATGCTCTAAATAGCGTCTGTCAGGCCCACATTCCTACAGAGTTTTGCGCCTCACTTCCATCACCGTCAAGAACGACTATGGGTACCATCATGGGAAACCGATCTATTGCAACTGGACCTCAGCAAGCCGCAGTCTCCAACACCGCTCAAACACATCCCTACACGTGCAACACTTGCCAAGTGGCGTTCAGAAACAGTGACCTCCAGCGTAGCCACATGCGTACGGATTGGCAGTAAGTGGTTGAAGCCTCACGTTCAAGTGATATTCACTGATACAATGCAGCCGGTACAATCTAAAGCGCCGTGTTGCATCCCTTCCACCTCTCTCGTCAGAAGTCTTTGCCGAGAAGGTGCTGAACGCTCAGGCATCATCTTCTGCTGTAGCCGCCAAGGCATCCTTCGAGAGGGTCTGCACTGCCTGCCAAAAGACCTACTATAGCGAGAATGCGTACCAGAACCACCTTGGTAGCCAAAAGCACCGGCTTAGAGTAGCGGTATCGGCAAAAGATGGCAAGTCAGTGGTGGATGACGGCGCTGTGTCCGTGACGAGCTCTGTCATATCTTTAGGGGAACCTATCAACACAAGTCAGATCAGCGGTGACTTAACAGAGCCGCCAGTGGGATCGATAGACCCAGAAGCCGAAGCTGAATTTTCGAAGGTCGTTAACGGGATAAAGGAGGCTAATATAAATGAGACAGAGCCTACGGAGAAGGAGCCAGTTTCTCGTAGGCCTTCGAGACCCCATCATTCGTCGAATGGAAAGCGCTCGGAGCATCCTCTGTCGCCGCAGAAAGACATGATTGGAAGCGCCACATTCACAACGGAAGAAACTCCAGCAGCATCTGATGTGCCTTTAACGCGATGTCTGTTTTGCAACTACAATTCTCCCACGTTCAAGCTCAGTGTCAACCATATGACAAAGTATCACGGCATGTTCATCCCGGAGCAAAATTACCTCGTTGACTTGGACGGTCTCGTCACATGGCTCTATGGAAAGATCTTTGAGGACAATGAGTGTCTGTATTGTCACAAACGCAAGAGCTCACCAGAAGGAATCCAGACACACATGCGGGACAAAGGGCACTGCATGATAGCATTCGAGTCAGAAGGAGACATGATTGATGTTGGCCAATTTTACGACTTCAGTAGCACCTATTCAGATGATGAAGGTGGTGATGAGGACTTGGATGATCTCATGGAAGAAGCCGATGGTGGTGTCAAAGTCGATCCCCGGAGAATTCTCAAGACTGTCATATCGAACGCAAATGGGGACCAAGAGATGGGTGATGGTGAGGAGAACGCCGATGGTTGGGAGACTGACAGTTCAGAATCCTCTCTGGATTCTGCAGACCTCACAGCTGTGCCCATTGATCACGAACACGCCTACGAACGGCTGTCCATGCATCGACATCATTCGCACACGGATCCGAGGCCCCACCGTGCGGTTGACGGGTTCCATTCGCATGCTCACTCTCGCCATGCAGCTTTTCATACGGACTTCGAGCTTCAGCTACCCTCTGGTCGTACGGCTGGGCACCGCTCCCTTTCGCGGTACTATCGCCAGAATTTGCATAGCCACCCTAGTCCGGCAGAGCGCAATCAACAGCGTTTGCTTCAAGACGTATCCGCCTCAGATCCAGACACCCAAATGTCCGATGGTAACGAACGAGGAAGACAGGTGGTTAGCCGAGCCAATGGTGGAGAGGGCATGCTTGGGGTGACTGATGCGAAGAAACGGGAAGTCCAAGCAGTTGAGAAGAGGGAGACGAGGCGTGCTCAACGGACGCAAAAACAGTATCAATGGGGTGTTGATAAGGGGGGAAATAGCCAAAAGCATTTCCGGGATCCCTTACTACAGTGATATTAATTGGATCCACGCATCGAAACCGCTTATGGCTGGTCGCTTGGTGGCTGCACTGCTCATATAGAATGTTCGTAGACTAGATTACTTGAGATGTGAGCGTGAGACCGTCTATTCAACTGTTCCATCACAATGCGTGCCAAACATTCGCCTCGCGACTCGGGTGTCGGCACGTGACTCCGCGATTTTGTTCAAACACGGTCACTTCCATGTCCAACATACGCCTTTGCCCTCATCAGTACCAATTGGCGACAGCGATGCGGGGCTCTTGTACATCTCTAGACGATGACGCTCCATGACCGCATCTTCGCCTCGGTCTTTCCAGCTCCAACCGAGGTTGATGTCCCTACTCCAGCAACTACCCCCGCACTCGGCTCCTCTGCATTTGAAGAACCGTTTGACTCACCAAGTCTTCCGCTACCAGCTGTTGAGTCAGGCGCCGCAGAGCAGATCAAATGGGATCGAGCTTGGCATGCGGTGACAACCTTCCTTACTCTCCCCAACGTGCCCATTCAGACAGATCAGGATGAGAAGATCTTAAGGGAAAAATGGATCAAACCATGTTCTACGCAGACAAAGACAGCGATACAGTACGTTGTATCTGCGAATTCAAGGGGACGTCAGTTGCGGAAAGACAAGGATGATTTATTGCGCTGGTACTTTGAAGAGGTGGTTTTGGCGCACTATGTAGAGTTCATGCTACCTGATTTGATCAAGGTATATCAAACGACACAACAGGAGCGTCGTATTCGTCTGATGAGTGTCAGATTTTGAACGGTGTGGAGGACCCTGATGCTTTGTTCCAGGTTGGTCAAAGATTGCACATTACGCAACTTGTATACCTCTGGCCACTGGAGAACCATATTGCGCAGGTACTGCCAGATGGCGGGAAGCAGGAGATTATACACTTCCGGACAGATATACACGGGCTTATTAGACATACCCTACCACTGCGAGACGTTTCGAATAATCTCAAGGTTTTCTTTGCGCAACAGTGTTCGCTCATATTGAATGTGGTTGGGACGAATGGATCGCAATATGACCTTGACTCACTTCCAGATGCTCGGCAAAGAACGCTCAGGCTCATGCAGAACCTCCAGAGTGTGGGGCTTGGTGGTCACCAGGCTCAAAGAATATTTGCTGAAGTCATGTCGGATACCTTGTCATCGTACATCAAGACAACGTACGCTGGGCAATGGACATCACAATCACAGGTTGTAGAGCAACTGCATCATTGGATCGAGAATACCTTTGCTAGATTTGTGGTTGAGATACTCGCGTTCATGAAAGAAAGATCCACAATGGCGGCCGATAGAGTGACCGAAATTATGCATACCGATGTCGAGAGGTGGAAGGAAATGGGCATCAACAGACTGGGAGTCCTTCGTACTGACGAGCTCTTCAATGTCATCGTTGACTGGGATGATAGCAGAGGCGCGATAGAAGACCTTAAGCGCTACGTGACCGTGCCATCGTCAAGGACGTACCTTACGACTACGTTTTCTAACGTTGTGTCGCATCGACTGCTTCAACCTGGGGCTTCTACGTACGAAATTCTGCAAATGTATATATCTATCATTCGGGCTTTCACTATGCTTGATCCCAAAGGAGTGCTCCTAGATCGAGTTGCTCGACCAATCCGTCGGTATCTCCGCGAAAGAGACGATACGGTCACGATTGTCGTTGGTGGTCTCCTTGCAGATCCCGAAGACGAGGCTATGGCGAGAGATGCTTTGACAGAACTTGCGGTTGAGATGAGCAAGAGCACCGAGTCGAAAGGAGCGGACGATGGCGATGATGGTGAGCTAGACTTTGATGACTTGAATTGGATGCCTGATCCTGTTGATGCCGGCCCGGAGTACAAGAAGTCAAAGAATTCGGATGTCATAGGCTCCATGATTAGCTTGTTCGAGTCTAAGGATGTCTTCGTTAAGGAGTTCCAAAATATACTGGGGGAGCGCTTGCTCAAGAAGGAATACGAATTTGACAGAGAGATCCGCGTGATGGAGCTGCTGAAATTACGGTTTGGCGAGGCCGCGCTTCAAGCCTGCGAGGTCATGCTTCGAGACATCCAAGATTCTCGAAGGGTCGACACCGTCATCCACAAAGACCAAGTGCTCGACTCTGGGGACGGATCCGGCTCCGAACTCCACAGCCGTATCCTTTCTCACCTCTTCTGGCCTTCCCTCCACTCCGAAACCTTCTTCATTCCACCCGAGATCTCCACCCTCCAATCCCGTTACTCCGCCGGCTTCGAGAATCTGAAACAATCCCGCAAACTGACCTGGCTGCATGCTCTCGGCCAAGTAACCGTCACCCTTGACCTCGAAGACCGCACCGTCATCGAAGAGGTGCAGACATGGCAAGCCTCCGTTATCCACGCCTTCCAACCTTCGCCCACAGAAGACGCTTCCCGCCCCGTAACCCGCACCTTTGATGAACTTCTCGAAAGACTAGAAATGACCGATTCCCTCCTCCAAAACGCCCTCACATTCTGGATCGGCAAGCTCATCCTCAAACAGACCTCCACCGCTCCACCCACCTACAACGTTCTCGAAACCCTTTCCGACGAAGATGCCGCCCACCCCGGCACGCTTTCCGCCGCGAACGCTGCAGCCGCCGAGGTAGCAACGGCAGCAGCGGCACCGGCAGTGTTGTCCGAGCACGAAGTCGCGCAGGAGAAAATGGAGGTGTATTCGCAGTATGTGGTTGGCATGCTGACGAATGGTGGACCGATGCCGTTGCAGCAGATCGTCATGATGCTGAAGTTGACTGTGGCGGGGGGTTTCCCGTTTGGGAATGAGGAATTGAAGCTTTATTTGGAGGAGGAGGTTAGGGGTGGGAAGCTGGATTTTGCGGGTGGGTTGTATAAGATCAAACATTGAATATTCCTTGTGGTGGATTTATGTTGGTGGGCGGGTGTGAGGAAATGCAGAGGCTACGAGGTTGCGGTTGTGGGACTCGGAAAGGGTCCCAGGTGGAGTGGGTGATGATTGGTATGGAGCAACGCTTGATATTCGAGGTCGAGCGTGAGACACGACACTCCATCTAGTAGTTTCTCTGGCAGATTTCGTACTCCGCTACGGAGCCAGCGAGAAGCAGCGTTGCGCACATAGCCGAGGGACTAGATAAACCAACCATGTTGAGGGAAGATGAGGTTGCATCTCATGGTCACGCTATCATTTGGTTTCTCGGTGATGGTCCGCAAGAAGGCGATGGTGAGAGGAGCATGTCGTCATGTGTCGACGATTAGTATATAGATAGTCGAATGAAGAACGGATTTCATCATTCATTTCGATACATATCTAAAATAATCTCATCATTTAACCCCCGTCATCACAACCCCAATATCATACCCCCTCACACAAACACCCAAACCCCAACCCCCTACCATCCCACCCATCCCAAAAGAAAACCCAGACCTAAAAAACAGTACTCCTCTGCTTCGCCAACCGACTATTCTCATTACCACCACCTCTAAGACCCCAAAAGCTACTCTTCTTCTTCGGCGCCGCCGGCCGAGGCAGAAGATTGCTCGAACCAGATCCCACATAGCCGTCCGCCGCACCCACATCATATGCAGAATGCAGGTTCGACGCAATATACGGCGCCGGCGCCGCACTGTGCGGTCTCGGCACCGGCGCCGGGGGATAAGCAGTGACGGCATACCCCTGCGGCGGCGGCTGCAGGTTACTCTGAGGCTGATAACCAGATCTACTAGGCGGCTGCAGCGGCACGGGTCGATTGTTCATTGGTGCTTGTGCTTGTGCATAACCCTGATTCTGCTCCTGACCGTAGAGTTTCCTCAACCGTTCGGTTTCGCGATCGATCTCTCTTCGCTTTTCGCGCGCTTTGCGCTCTTCGTCTTCGAGCATGCGTTTGACGCGTTTGGTTTCGGCGTGTTCGGCTTTGCGGCGGGCGCGCTGTTCGCTTTCTTGCGCGGCGCGGAGGCGGGCGGTTTCGACGTCGAGTTCCCATTGCGAACGGGGGTCTGTTGGGGGTGGGCGGGAGGAGGGGGGGTGGTGGGTTTGGGGTGTGGATGTGGATGTGGATGGGAGGGTTGGTGTGGAGACTGAGTGGACGTGACGGCGTGATGGTGGTGAGGTGGTTGCGGATGTGGTGAAGGGACATGAGCTGTTGTTGTTGTTTTCGGCGCTGTTGCGGCGGGAGGATCCGGTGATGTTGAAGGCTTCACCCATGTTGCTGCTGAAGACTTCTCTGATGACGATGGCGCCGAGGAGGAGGACGACTTCCAAGCCTTTTGGGTCTTCCATGTCGACGCGGGAGAGGTTGGGCTCGTAGATTGTGATTTCTTTGAAGTGCCGGAAGAGCGCTATGGTGATGTCTGGTTCTCTGTGCTTTCTCTTGCTGCCATCCGGGTTCGATGATTTGCCTGATAAGGTGCATACAAAATCTTTGGAGAGTTTGCCCTCTTTCCTCCATTTGAAGCCGAGTTTGGGGGTGATGTCTGATGCGGCGGGGTCACTCTGCGTTCGATCGAGCGCCGAAGTGGATGGTTTCCGAAAGCTCTGTTGTGGCATCTCAAACTCCCAACACGCGTCCGACCTCCAAGTGCCAGCATGCCACTTGATTATCACCTGTTGATCTGGATTGTATAATTGTATGGTGAACTCCGAGGGTAGCACTGGCTGTGGTGGAGGTGGCACACCTCCGTTAAGCCGTATCTGTTCTGCAGTGGGATTTGGTTGAGTCCATTCTGGAATCATCAAGACTTCGCCAAACAGAATCTCGGGGTTGTAGCTGTCGTATAGAGCGGCGGCATATCGATTCTTGGATCCGGGGAGGGAGGGATCAGGATGGCGGAGGGAGTACTCGGGAAGAGCATCGGATCCGCAATGTGAAAGAAGGATGGAAGCATTGTGCTTTATGCCGTCATTTGAAGACCGAAGGTAGAACGCTAGGCCTCGTCAGAAGAGCAGTATACTGGGGGCGATGGGAAGAGCTTACTGGGCAAGTTCTCGTCCAACATTGTAATGTCACAGTCTTCTGTGCAAAATGGTCTTACCGGGTCTTGCGCGCGAAATGTTATAACGACCGATTCCTATATGCGGGCTTTTGAGGTAATGGCCTGCGGTCGCTGGTGACGAGGCAGGTTCGCAAGGCTGTTGCGTAGTTACACTGAACGTTGATGAACTGATGATTAGCGTGATGTGGCGGAGTTTTGCATTAGCTCCCGTCTTAAGGCCATTATTAGAATTGTCTGAAGAGGGATGTTTCAGGCTGCTGATTCGTCGGCGATCCAGGGGGATCAAAGGAAAAGGGGACTAGAAGGGCACAACATCTGCATCACAGCTCTCAAGAGAGAGAAGTTTCTGCTGTCAAGTCTGGCAAAGTTGCTTTAAGCTCAATGCGTCGAACGATATTTTCAGGTTCTCTGCCCACATACGATTACACCGCGCTAAAGATGATCATAAGTTCTGGGTGTTTTCTTAAACGCTGTCAGATCCTCTCATGTACAGCAAGCGCCCCATTATGAGCCAGTATGTACGGAAGCGCCAGCTGAGGAGCACCGTATGTATCGTCCTTCCAGGCTTTCCAGGTGGAGCTAAAGCAGAGGGACGTTCTTGACCTTGATAGGTGTTGATGTGCCTGTACATTACCATGCACCAAGCTGCTCACGACCATCTAATTACGAATGCAATGAGAAAGTATCAAGTGGGCACTTTCCGTACGAATACATCATGATACTGATCAGCGTGAGGCTGGTGGGCTAACATAACTTTCTGTTGGCATACAATTTCAGGAGCATCGACGGCCAACAACATAGACGCTTGGCATCCGAGTCAGCTGTAGGTGGGCAACAACAGCTTTGGTCTAGAATATGTGTTAATGTCAGCTCCTACACTCATCGATGTCACCGTTGGCTCTCTGATATACAAGGTTGCTCAGATGCATGGCCGGGTGGGCGGCTCCCGGCTGGGTCGGGAGCTCTGGGCCCCGTTCGAGCCGTTGCCCACCCCGCAGCCCCCATTTCAACGTCAACGAGTTCCCCAGCTTGCCCAGATACCCTCCTCCACGTCTCAATACACCCCTGAACCATGACAGCATCAACAGCAAGCAAGCGTATAGTGTTCACCGGCGGCTCAGGCAAAGCTGGCCGCCATGTGATTCCCTACCTCCTCTCGCGCGGTCACACCGTGCTCAACCTCGACTTAATCCCACTCCCTCATCCCTCCGTCTATACCCTTAAGACCGATCTCACAGATGCCGGCCAAGTCTTCAATGCTCTAACCTCGAACTTTCATATCGCCGACTACGAAAATCCTCGGCACTCTGACACCGTGCCTGTGGGTCCCATTGATGCAGTCATACATTTCGCGGCGTATGCAAGAAATATGCTGGTTCCGGATAATGAATGTTTCAAAGGGAACGTGCTGAGCACATACAATGTGATCGAGGCTGCTTGTAAATTGGGGGTGAAGAAAGTTATAATTGCCAGTAGTGAGACTACCTATGGGGTTTGCTTTGCCCAAGGAGAGAGTGACTACCACTCCTTCCCATTGGAGGAGGATTACGATTGCGGTAATACCTTCATGACTTCAGTAGAAGAAGATTTGGTGCGCTGATGTGTGCTGTGGTAGATCCAATGGATACCTATGCGACTAGCAAGTTATGTGGAGAGCGCTGTGCAAGAAGCTTCAACAGAAGATTTCCAGGAACAGATATCTATGCCCTGCGGATCGGGAATGTTATTGAGCCACACGAGTACGAATCTGACTTTCCAGACTATGTGAACAAGCCTGAGACGAGAAAGAGGAACGCATGGAGCTACATTGACGCAAGAGACCTCGGCCAGATCTGTGATTTGTGCATTCAGAAAGATGGATTAGGATATCAGGTGTTCAACGCCACAAATACAACGTCCTCGCTGAAGGTACCAACAACTCAGTATCTCAAGGACGCATGTTCCAACACACCTATCACAAGGGAGATGGGCGACTATGAGGCACCCTTGAGCAACAGGAAGGCGAGAGAGGTACTAGGCTTCAAAGAGGAGCACCCGTGGCATAAGTATGTCAGTTTATGAGGACATGCTCATTCGCGATGCTACATAGCTCAAACCTTCGCTGATCACGACGAAAATCGTCGATCTATCGCTCCAATATCTCTGGTCCAGAGATCGTTCGTCCGCGGTCGGTTAGCTCCTTCATAGACTCCGCGAGCTTTCTGCCAACGATTGATCATATTGGTGTACTCACCGTCATCTACCGCACTTGTGCTGTCCGATATTTGTACCAGTCCAGCGTCCACATGTTCAGCGTGCATCACCTGGAGATCCTCTTGACAGCCAGAGGTTGTTATATCTGCCCTCCAGGCGTCAATGAATCTTCGGTCGATTGAAGACACACGCCAGGCTATTTCCTCAGGGGACATACTCCCCTCACGTCTATGACTGTGGGGAGATGATTGGCCGGCATCGGAGTTTACGCTGAGCTCCTCTGCTCGTTCCTTCGCCAGTTCAAAAGAGGCTTCGCGGTCGATCAATACACCGGTAATCTGCTGGTTGTATACCAGCATACGCCTGTCGAATTCGCTTCGGGAGATATCAAACTCGCCATGCTTCCAATCTACCAACCTTTCTTCGTATTCTCTTTCCTTGTCATGGAAGAGTCTCTGCGCTTCCTCCAATTCGTGCAAACGCTCACGGAATTCTTCGTTTGCCTCGCGGCGACGCAGCTCCGCAGGATCAACCATAGGATTTGCAGGACCAATTGAGACTACGGCTGACAATGCCGAACGCTGCGACACATTATCACAATCGTATTCGACAGGTATAAAAGATTGTCTTGGCTTCAAAAGGTTTCCGGCCTCCATAGCTGTCTCTAGGACCCATTCTGTGTGGGCCCTAGAGATTTCAACTTCGTGGCGCATGTTGCGAGTTGCTTCCTCGAGCGCATCCCTTCGTTTACAGATCTCGGGCAGTCGAAATTCCTGGTGCTCCAGGTGCCTTTGAAGATTGATCACTTCATTTCCATTTTCAATAGTGTCGAGCGATTGCTTGGCCATTCGTATTGATATTTCAGTATCGCGAGCGTCCATTTTGACTTGATTGAGTTGGCTTTGCATTGCATTTATGCTGCTACTATCATTGAATAAGTCTGCAAGCCTTTTAACGAAAGTCCTGGGAACAAGCAACGCCAAGCAGTCCTTGGTGCCATCGCTTGTCATGAGGAATCGCGCTGGTCCTTCGGTACAAGATATCTGCGGTTGTTGATCTCTGGAATGTTCCACGGGGTTTAGCGGTCCTTGGGCATTCATGTAAGATGATTGGTCAGACATCGTAGCTGGTAATCTCGATTTCTATTACTCGGCTGTCGGATACCTGGAAGTGTTCTGCTGTTCTGTGCGATGTCTTCCGTAGGCTATGTCGAAGGGTATACGTTTATACAATTTGGACACCGATATAATAATAGATTGGCGAGGATGGTTTTGTCCTCGATAGATGTCTCCGAGCACTTTTTGGCAGCCGGAAATTCAGATGTTCGTCGAAAACCAAAGTTGGGATCAAAGGGCGAGTATTAATGTAGCTAATCAAGACATGTTCTTTATTCCTAGGTTTCACTCCATTCCTTTACGGTTACTTGCCATGAACAAAGACAAACTAAAAACGCCCAATCCGCTATAAAGGGATTGACAATCACTCCTTTCTCGTGGCTTTATCCAGAAATCCATTGGAATACTAACCGTCAAAGACCAAATATATGTGATCCGCATTGGACAATGAGAACCATAGACATTTCCATTACGACAAGGTTAAGATGCCGAATAGGAATTTGCCCGTGGCCTTATATGGGGTCTGTTTCCCGTTTCCCTCCATAGACAAGGACTACTGTATACACCAACTTTAACATCTCCACTACACTACACTACACTACACTACACCGTTCAGGCTTGCACGACCGCACTTACACCACCGGCTACGACACTTACAAGAAAGGCGTTCTTCGCCAAATCCCAGTTGAGATCCATTATGGCACACGCTATAAAACCATCATATGGTCTGTTGGGACGCACTCAAGGAGCGGTTACGCCGGCAAGTCAATGTAAGTACCCTTTTGATGATACAATGCTGTTCGATCTGACTTTAGACTCAAACTAACACGCAACTAGACAGAGACATACCAAGGAGCATTCCATCAGGATACAGCATTCCATCTAAACTCAGTACTTCTGGCGACCAAAAGTCATCTAGTAGTAAGAATGTTCATTCAAATGACGATAGAGGCGACTACTACAGACCTCGACAGCATGAGGACATTCGATCCATGCGCGATAATACTAATCGACGCCGCTCACGATCTCCAGTGCGAAACAATTACAGCAGTGTAAGTCGGTCCCCAACGCGGACCACTGATAGCAAGACGACTCGCCATGAATACAGGTCGTCTTCGAGTCATACTGACGACGATGCAAGAGGCCGTAGATCTAGGTCTCCAACCATCAATGATACCCGCCACGACAGTCCGAATTACCACGACAATAGATATTCCGAATCATCGATTGCCCGGCCAAGGGTTGCTGACAGTGATAGCGATTACGACTCGGCGTACCCGCATAGATACGCCAATAGTAATGCGAGGCGGATGACCAAGTATAGAGATGATAACACCTCTGACTGCAGGCCAAGCATACGTGGATCAAAACGTCCATACATAAGTATGCAAGACTCCAATACTTTTCACTATCACGAATTCGCCAAACGCGAATTCGAGCCTGGCGTCATCATCTTAGCCCCGCTACACGAAGAAGACTTTAGGCGAACACCCAGACCTACATACCGAGAAACCAGTGATGCAATGTCCTATAGCAGCGGGCAAAAATCCCATGTATCACATACTGATTTTGGCGCGGTTTATTCGGAGACCAGGATCCATATCGTCGTAGAAGCACACGGATCAATCTACGAGACCATTCCCCTATACACCTACAAAAACAAAGGCCTGCTCTACAAGAACCGAAACGAGTACGCATCGATTGTGGACCATCGATATCCCGAGCTATCCAAGAGGGAGGCGCCGCGTGTGCTTGTGACAGGTCAGTTGCAACATGGCGTTGAGGCTCTCAAATCGTGTAGTGTCGCGCACTTGGTTCACCCTGTTACGCGACAGTATAACTGTCAGGTCAGATATATGGGCCGAATCCGCGATGCCGATATCCCGCTGTTGGTGGACCTCTACAGGAACCGACATAAGCTGTCCGAGGAAAGCGCATGATGCAGAAAAGGTAGGCTGAAAGCTCGATCCCAAATGCTGACGAGACGACAGACTCGATCTGGCTCTGGTACGCGAACTGTTTCTACCAAACAACGCTGTTATTTGTGTAGTTTTGACTAATAGCACGACTGTTTGAAATGGTCTTTAATTTTATATAACTTTGAAACATCTTGGCTATTCTTTCCACGCTCCTTGTGAAAGAGAGATCGACGAAAGAGTATCAGGTGGATGCTTCATGATCTGAACAACATACCACACGAAGTACTTTGGTATGATCACTTCTCTATCAAACGATGGCTTTGTAGACTGTCAGACCCCTCGAACATCTTGGAGCGTAGTGACCAGGGAAACATTATTAACGACTAGCCAAAAGGAGTGTGGCTTGTGTTGGTTGTGTGGAACACTGTAAACTAGCTTATCACCTTATCCAACAGCTCTTCGATAGGATATACGCTCACTAATTTTACTGGATATTATGAAGAGTGAAGTGACGTGCTCAAGCCTGATATCTCCCAAGCCGATGGCAATGGGTTGAATCTCTCCAATCGCGGACGTTCTCCATACCGTTGATCCGCGGTGAAGCCGCCAGAATGCTACGTCATTACCAGCTTTTTGGCGCGTGCAACCGCGAGCTTCTTACGTAGGAGCTCGGATGTAGGAACGTAGTCCGGTTGAATTGCCACATTCTTTACTCCCTTACCCTTTCGCTACAGATCAAGTGAGATATCAATTGAGTCTCCTCCACAATCTTTCAACATGTCCACCTTCAGAGTTGCCAGCAGAGTCACTCGTGGCCTGCCACTTCGCTCCTCTTTGCGCCAACTTCGACATGAGACTACAACCACTTCACATCCACAGAGCACCATATCGCCAAGTATCGTCGGGGGGCTTGTCGGTGGAGGAGCGGTCTTTTTGGGCGGCTATACCTACTATCACTTCTCCGGTAAGATTTCACCCCGAACTCATTTTCACCTCGTTATATAGCCCAAGCTTACGAAAGGTAGGTGCCAAAACCCTCGTCAACACCGCCAGACAAGCCGAAGCCACTGTGAAGAGATACACCGGTCAGCTCAAAAGTTCAACACCCGATTTCAAGCCCAATGAAGCCCTGGAATGGCTCCGCTCGACCGCCAAGTCCTACGCCTTTATGATCCCCGGTGCCTCGGGCTACATCGACAGCGCCTTCGACGACATCGACGCGATCCGCAACAAGCATGGTAGCGAAGTCGACAACATCCTCAAGCAAGCCTACACGGAACTCAAAGACGTCACTGCAAAAGAAGGCATGAGCTTCGCTTCCGCAGCGCAAGGATGGGAAATATTACAAAAGCACATGTCCAGCATCGCCGAACTGGCCGGAGACGCCGGACAGGACATACTCAACAACCACCCAGCCCTGAAAGCCAAATTCGGCGGCAACCTCGACCAGCTGAAGCAAATGGGCGACAAATACGGTCCCGAAGCCAAAAAGCAAGTCGAGGAAACGACCCAGCAGATCAAAGACATCGTCAAGAAGGGCATGAGCGCCGACAGCATCCCTAAAATCCAATCCCTGATACAAGACAAAATGCACAAGGTGCAAGACCTGGGCGCGAAGTTATGGGACGAGAGTTTCGAAAAGGCGAAACCCCTGTTGGAAAAATCGCCAAAGGTGAAGGAAATTGTCGAGCAGAACAAAGACGCGCTCAAGAAATCGGGCAGCATCCAGGACCTCTACAACAAGATCAAAGACGCCGTCTCCTCCGGCAGCACCGACTCTCTGAAACAATATATTGACAAGATCAAGCAAAGCGGCAGCTCCAGCTCCAGCTCCAGTGGAGGAGGAGGAGGCAGTAGCGCACTATCATCCTACCTCAAAATGATCCCCGGCGGCAGCCAGATCGTCCCCGGCCTAACACAGCTGCAAAACATCGCCAAGACGCACGGCCCGGAGGCGGAGAAGATCGCCAAGGATACGTTTGCGGAGATCGAAGAGGTGTTGCGGAGGAAGGTGGGTGAGGCGCAGCGGCTGGCGAAGGATGCGGGGGAGAAGGCGAAGTAGGACATGTACGGGTGGGGATGCGAGGGAGGTGGTAGAAGAGGGTGTCAGGTCTACGGATTTAGCCTCGGTGGCATTCGTATCGAGTGGGACAGGCTCCCTTACCTCCTCTCATTAAAACAATGAACAGCTTCAAATCCTAGGGAGGAGATAGGATGGGAACGGGGTTGTGTGCGATGGATATCGAAAACAAAAAGAACTGTGTTTATAGAAATCGAGGGAAACGAAATGAAAAACTTCCAATTGATATGCACCAAATTCAAAGCTCATTCATCTCGGGTTCAGGGATATCGCCAGTACGTACCTTTGCAATCTCTGCGAACCCTGCTTTGCCCTCAGTTTTTCCATAGACTCGACCGTAAGAAAAGAAAAGAAATGAAAATCTATCCAAGTCGATAGACCGTCAGTCACAGATCTGAATCGCGCACACCAAAAATTCAAAGCTCATCCACCTGGGATTAGATTCAGCGAAATCGCCTCTTCGAAACCCCTGCCCTGGCAGATTCAATTTTCAGAACCAATACCTTTCACAAACCCCTACCATACTCCCCCCTTGAAATTGCACTATATAACCCAAACTTTATCTACATACAGAGCAATTGCATCCAAGAAGACCGACTCGGTTTAGCCTATTCTAGCTTCATGCTCTTGGATTCTTCATGCATATATTCTATATATATTTGTCAGGTATCGACGGCGGATGTGGAATATAGTAATTAATTAGATGCTAGGTATCAATCTCATTCTCACGACCACGTAAAAGCAGACAAATCAAAAGATACCTTATGGGACTCGGCTTCACGCAAGGGCACATATCTAAACTCTCACAGGAATCGATACACACTGCCCACATACATACAACGCTGCATTACTAGTCGTATGTTATATGTCAAGGTATAAACATGGAAAAATATACAAAACAACCACAACGCGCCGATTGCGGATTCCAATTAAGTTACCCAAAGACCCAATTCACGACATACCAGTCATCAATCTCAATGCCCACCAATCTGCCCCTTCGGAATTGGTTTGATCCAACTCAGCGAAACATGGATGCAAATGGTCATGATGCCAATGATCCAAAACACCTTCTCGAAATGCGTGCCGTTGTAGCGGAAGATGATGGCGAAGACGATGCCGCCCAGGTTTCCGATCCCGCCCGTGGCTCCACTCACGATGCCGTTGGCGTGCGGGTGCACGTGCGGCACGAGCGAGAAAATGGCGCCGTTGCCGGCTTCGAGGAAGAACGCCATGCCGGCGATGAGCCCAAACATCGTGCTTTTGTTGTGGCTGTTGGTAAGACCGATGGCGATCTGGAAGGCGCCGGTGACAATGGCGAAGCCGTGAATGAGGAACTTCTTGCCCCACACGCCGGTTCTGGGGTAAATGGCATCGGAGATCGCCCCGCCCATGGGCCTGAAGACAACGTTCAGTAACCCAAACATGGCCGCCCAGTTCCCGGTGCCGGTCTGGCCAAGCTTCTTGAAGTTTTTGAGGTAGTACGCGCCGAGGATAGAATTGATGGCGAGTTCGGCGCCGAAGGAGCAGAAGTAGCATCCAGCCGTGACGAGGGTTTGGAGGGAGAAAATAACGCGCATTGCTTCTTTGAAAGAAGGCTTCCGCACAACCTCCCCACGTGCTACGTCGAGCATTTGCTGTTCCCCAATCTGGGCTTCGCCATCATCGGTGTGGCCGGTGGGTTTGGCGTCGTACTCCATCTTTGAATCGTGGTGTGGATGCGGGGAGCCGGAATCTGGACTGGAGGCCGTCTTTCCGGAGATCTCGCCGGGAACCTCGACGACGTCGCCCGTGATCCCGTGATCGGCCAAATTATGTTGTGCAGCCAGATGGCGCTCGCTCCATTTTCCCGTAGGAGTGTCCGGGCAGACCAGAAGGAAGGTGATTGTTGTCGTGACAATGATGATGAAGGGGACGATAAAGGCAACGCGCCATGCCTTGTGTGGGGTGAGGCCTGAGTTGTGGACGAGGGAGTCGAAGATGGCAGGCATGAGGAAATAGGTGACACCTCCTCCAGCGTTACCAAAGCCAGCGGTGAATGCGTTGGCCGTGCCCACCACGTTCTTGTCAAAAAAGCCGGTGGACCAAACTTGACATGGGACAAAGCTACCGCCGAGTATGCCAACGAAGAATCTGACTGCAAGAAGGCCTTTGGCGTTGGTGACTGCACCTGCCATTACAGCTGGTATAGAGCCAGCCAACAGGCAGCCTGCGAAGGTGTATCGCGGTCCATACCGATCACACATCGGTCCAGCGACGAATCTAACGAGAAGACTAGTCAAAATTAGTTTCGCATAGTTGCATGGGCTTTGGAGCTTCGTACGTAGCGACGAGGGCGATGATGTTAGAGTTGGCAATGTCGAGCTGAGTGAGCTTCAAGTCTTTCGCGATGGTGAGCGTCAACTGCGGGCCGTTAGAGGGCAATCTCCTCGTTCATTTCTTCGTCCAACGTACCAATGGTGGAAAGGCATACCATGACCTGACGGAGATTAGCAACAGCGATTGGAGGCAGATTGGCTTGCGTAGCTTACCAGAAGGCCACGAAAAAGCCAAACCAAGCAAAGGTGAATACACGTCCGTACATGTTGAAGGGGTTCAATCCTGGAATGGAGCGCGCCTTGCGGTTGACTGGATTGACCACAGGGGCCCTCCATAACGTGGTAACATCAATCATCGTGAGGATTAGGGCGTCCGACTCAATAGGGAGATGGTGAGGATGGAACGATACTCAGACTATTCAGGGTCGAAGAGGAAGATACTTATGCAAGCAGAAGAGAGCAAAGTGTCGAAGCTAGACATCAGTAGACTGCTTGACGGGTTTGCTTCTCCGGGATCTGGTGTATCTGGAGCCCCACGAAACTGCAGCCAAGTGACGACAAATCCGCGGATCGGGCAGGGATGGGGAAGATCTATAAGAGCCATACGCTAGATCTCCCTCCTCGCCTGTGGTTTGAAGGTGGGCTGATGGACAAAGTCGGGGCTCTGGTGTCTCGATAAGTGGGATCCGAGTGGCAGTGACAGCTGATGTCGAATCAGATGTGTCCCTGCGTGGGCCAATAACGCAAGAGCCACGAGGTTAGTGCATGAGAGCGCGGAGATCCAGTCCAAGGGTTGCAGTCTGCACTGTGCAAGACTGACGGGAGGCTTGGAGTAAGTGACAGTAGGTGGTCTGGGCGTTATGCAAGATGGAGCAGTTTCGCAGTCTTGACAAGGCAACAATGGAGACTGATGATATACAGCCAATAAGCTTCGACCGATCCCTTATCAGGTTCTAGACCAGATGTGTCCATATCGGGAGACTCTTGGTGGTCTGATAGTGTTGATAGGACGGTCTTGCTGTCAGGGTCGAAACACATTGTGCCCCTTATCTCGACTTGGCTCAAAAAGGACATGATCCTTATCAGTAACCCTGCACACGACCTTCGCGTCCGGAGAGCATCAGCAGCAAGCCATAAGACGATTTGACATCTTCTTCTCATCCATCTCCGAGGATAGAAAAGCAGCCATCGCCGTTCAATACATTGTCCGTGCAAGTCAGTAGGGATTGGTCGAAGAGCTAAGATTTGATGAGTGCCATCGCGAAGTCAGTGCGATGGGCACAGCCATACCGTCCTCGTGAGAAAGGGCGGCACTCATATGCCACTTGCTGCACTCATCCATTTCCCCCTCCTCCGATGTCCAAAGCAAAGTATGCACAGATCCTTCGTTGTTCAAGGTGACTGTTGATAAAGATGATCGTCTTGCAATTGGCAGAGTTGATAAAGTTCATCAATCTGCGAAACGCTTGTGGCTTGGCTCCTTAGCTCCTTGGCTCCTTGGCTCCCTCGCCCCTTCCCGCTGATAACCCCCACACCGTCCTCTCGCTTGTCGACCTATCAGACACTCAAGCTGAGATTCCACCACTAGGCTTTCTGGTCGTCCATATTGTAATGTAAAGTATGGAGTTCCAATGTACAAAGACGACGTCCGCCGATGATCAAGCCGTAGCACCTTCCAATGGTGTTCCAGTACGAGTGATTCGATTGATCAGCACAATTTATTCAACGTGCAATACCTGCCCGTAGTCATACTCCGCAAGGCCCAGTGCTCACCATCCCCTGCACCTTACCCAAACATCCACAATCACGTCTTGCCGCTCTTTCACACTGCTCGAGTCGACAATCAAGTACCATGAGAATCCTGCACTGGCGACGCAAGCATGGTTGGGAAATATGCGAAGCTTCTGTCCCACCTGCAAGCCTGTCTGCGCTTCCTTGTTGATGTCGATATCTTCCGTCAGGACACAATGCTCCTGGCTGATGCGTCCGATTTTCCATACAGATCTTCCTGAAGTCTTTGTATCCCAACCCCAACCCCAATCACTTACAATGCCCCATCCGTCGTAAGACTTGCAAGGTTCACGTCCTAGTGCTAGTGTGCCTGCCGCTACCAGCGCCTCTGGCTTCTCTCGACTTGAATATACGCTTGCAACTTCGACAAGAATCGTCAAAGCGATATCAGGCAGCCCAATAGGCCCTTGCCTCCCATTTCGATCTGCCGCTGCAGATGGACTGGCATGGGTCGCCAGCTGTTGCATGTCTAAGAACGGGTAGACTCCGGCATGGAGCTCGAGAGAGCAGGCTTTTTGGACACGCTCGATAATGCTGATGAGTTTCTTCGCTATCGGCGTGTTATCATCTTTATGCAAATATTCGATTGAGGTGGTGGTTGGTGAAGCTCCTACAGAAAGGATGTATCGTGGGACTGTAGAGGTAAGGCAATGAAGCGAGATCGCCTCAGCGGCAGCCTTCTCTAACCCTGCTATTTCTTCTACTAAAGTTTCCATGGCACCAATTGCAGAGTCACCGCCATAGCTATGACCGGCATGGGAGTAGAACCCAGCAAGCACGCCAGTTTTGTCGGACTCAAGCTCGAATACTCTTTTAACGAGGCCTTGGAAAGCTTCGGTACCAACGGGTATACCGGCTCGATGGTAGCCCGTGTCCACTTTGATGAAAATGTGAAGCGGAAATCCTGCAATTGATCTGAAGACGTTGGCCGCCGGTAGCTGTGATATGTCATCGACTAAAATGCTTATGCTCTTTGGGCCCAACTTTTCGCCCAAGTGCGCTAGCCTGTGGACCTGAGACGGTGGTAAAGGGATACCGTAGAGTACCTTTGTCACTGTTGTTAGTCTATGACAAAGAGCGAGGTTTAGGACTAGCTGCGTGAGGTAGAGGTACGTTAACATTCTTGCCATCCTCTCTCGACTCGACCAATAAATCAACGAGATGTTCGGCTTCTGCCACTGTTGAAACAACAACTTTGACATCGTTCGTGGCCTCGCCAATCTGCAGTCGGGCAACCTCTGCTGTCTTGATATATTGCATCAGTACAGTATTATCAAGTGCCATTTACTCTGATGGTGAAAGACACATGGCCTTGCGACGTAGCTGTTTTTGGGGTCCTCAGGGCTAATTCTAAAAGCTGAAGTCGATGACAAGAATTGGAAGAAAAATGCGAAGCACCGCCACTATATTCACTATTAAATCGGGGAGAAGTACAGCGAGGACAAGCTCATGACATTGGCTATGCGAAGTGGTAATATATCTGCAAGCACACATGAAGCAGAGACAGCGGAAACTTTGATGATGAATCGGTAGGGAATTGACAAACTCCAGGGTGCTGACTTGTCTTTCACACTGTGGTAGATAGACAGGGTGACTTCAAGTACCCTTCCCTAACTAGCGTCTACCGCAACTAAGAAAGCAGCATACCAACAAAGCAAATGCTGTACCTTGTGCGTCTTAACGTGAGGCCTGAAGTCAAGGTGAAGAGCTTCGCAAGCTTTCAGCATCTGAATGCAATTCCTCTTCACAATCGCTATATCAACCACTGCAGCTGGTGTGGGCACATCTTGGAGATGCCTTCCCACGAAAGCTTCCCGTAGGTTTGCCTGGGATGGGAAGGGTAGAAGAGGCTGCGGGACGAATGCCATTGTGGTAGCGTCAGCTACCGAGCAAGATCAACGGAGGGTTCTATATTGATAGAGGACGAAATGCGTATGATCTGCTAGCCATGGAAATGCAACGGATGAGACAAGGGCATACCTACCTTACCTTACACAACATATGGGTTAGCGTTGAAGGTGCGAAGTAAGATAGAAGTAAGACAGAGTTTCGAGCTAGGCCTCCCGCCCGTTGACTATGGTCCCTACAGGCCTAGTCCCCCTGGAGGGCCTCGTGGAAAGCTGTTAGCTTCCTGTAGAGTACCCGGAGCGGGTCGTCTCCTCCTTCGAGATTTGGGCGACATAGGACGGCACTACAGCTCATGTATTTGGTTCGGCAATTCCCTCCCTCCGATATTGCGTGGATCTGCACAGTGTCGCCAGCGATCCACTGCACACTTCTCTCCATCTTAACGGGCTGCTGACCACGCTAAAGTTCGCTTGAGGTCGCATGTCGGGACCTACATACGCGATGAAAAGTGTACTGGCTCGCATCTTGTTGTACTATTCTCCGCGATGCATCTTTAGCAATTAATAGAATCTTCCTCGCGCCTCATCCCACATACTACGAGAGAGGAGTGGTCCGCGCTTTCGGCAGGCGTTCCTGGAAACGAGCCCATCGTAGGGCATTTACATACATAATGGTAATCTCTATGGTTAGAGAGGAAGAGGAGGACATAATAAGCGGTGAATGGCAGATACCTGTCAGTATGGCACTGCCAGACGAGGAGCTGGAGACCGACACCGAAAGCGATATGGACGCAACCCCACCTGCCCATCCGGTTCCGACCATGCAGGGCGCTTTTGAGGAGTCGATGAATGAAACCATGAATGATGATGAACCCGAGGTACCGGACCGCTATTCGAAGGCAGACTCGGTCACAAGACGGAAAATGTTACTGGAGCAGACGGAATATGAGCGAACAGTGGCAGGGCGGTGGAAGCAAAAGCCTGGAGAGAAATTTCATCCGCTGTGGAAGTTGGTCGCTCAAATATCATTTGGAATGCATCTTCTACAACAAGGTCTTGCCAAGTCAGATGAAGAGGTCCTTAAGATTTTACAAACACATGTTGACGAGGTCGATGGATTTCTCGAGCGGACCACGGAGGACTTCGACCTTGCCCAAGGCGACATCAACGAGCGAATTCGATATCTTAAGCTGCCCCTAGAACATGGCCAAGTATTTGACCAAATGCTCGGAAATCGAGAATTTCGAGTCGCAATCGTGGAGGGCAACGAGAAAATCGAACACATCATTGACCGGACAGCCGCAGCTATGAACGATGCCTTGAAGGATGTGCAGAAGGGCTTAGACGCTACGAGAGAGCTCGCCAAATATATGACTCGGGTGGACAAGCAATGGGGTGATCGTACTGAAGAGCATGATTCTGTATACCTGGCTATGATCGGAAACACAGAGGGCTGGACGCGAGCTTTTCTGACCTTACAGTCAAAAGGTGGTCATCTTAGGAAAGCGCTAGTTCAGCTTGGTAGCATCGTAGCGGAAATGCAGAGAAGAGCGGGCGCTGCAAGTAGGAAGAACCTGGCAAGCTGATAACACAATCATCATGTACGTACAGGATAGCTAATGAATTCCAGGTCCCTACAAGATCCGTCAATGGTAACAGGTATCAGCTTAAATCAAGAACAGACAGTCCTGAACAGCAGACTCCAACGCCTCCCAGATCGCCAATGAAGGCCCTTCCAACAGCTCCAGACCCAATCACTCGTGTTGCTGCATCGCAGAAGTATATCAAAACCTCAGTATCTCGATCTCCACTATCGTCCCCTTATCCGAATCGAGTACATATGGAGCATGACAAACCATCTATAAGGGACGATGGTGCGCTAAGAGCTGAGAGTCCCAATCACCCTGTGCCATCGCAAAGTTCAGAGCCGATAAAATCAAGCAAGAGCCAGAAACCAAGCCTTGTGACCAAAATCTCCCGGACATTTAGTCCGCTTAGAAGTCCGGAGCCGCCAAGATCCACAGATAGCCCGGAGCCGAAAAGAGCAAGGATGGGTTCTGGTGCGGAGAGACGAGTCAGAAGCCCGGACCCTGGCAGGAGCTCGATGACTCCCGAGCCAACAAGCGCAGCGATGATCCCGGAAGCATCGAGTACCACCAGGAACCAGAATCTCAGCATACCTGGTGACAGCCCAGACCCGATAAGGTCAGTCCACACCTCGTCCCCAGTCCCCAACGACTATTGGATCCAGAAGCCTGCAACACCAGAGGATCGTGCTCGAAGTCCAAATCCTGCCATCACGTTGAGGTCTCCAGTGCAAACATTCGCACAGATCAACGGACAACCGACGGACCTACTCCCAGACCGAGCGCCGTCACGTAGATCATCATTGACTAAGCGGACTCGTGACTCTCTACGCAAGAAGCCTTCCTTCGCTGTACAGCAAGATGAAGATTCTCTGTCCGCTGTATATCTGCCAATCCAAAGCCCCTCTGTTGAACACACACCATCCAAGCGACCAGCATCTCCTGTGGCAGCGGCTATAGTAAGACGTACGTCCGCTCGTACGGCTAAAGCTATGAGCATGTCAACATATTCTGCAAGCCCAACATCCCCAAACGGAACTGGCAAAACACCTCCTGTCCGCGAGGCTAGCCCTATCTTAACAAGAAATGGTAAACCTGTACCGTCTCAAAGTTCATATGGCGTACTCACATTACAACCCATGCGGCCTATGTCGCCTTTAGAAAATCCAGCAATGACCCGCGATGCGGCCAAGGACGAGGCGCCAGATGCTCCTGGCAAGAATAGCGTATTGCCCGTCTCAATCATGAGGACGAGAAACAACTCTGACAACACCGAGGGCAACGTAAATACCAACCATCCACTCCTTCAGACAGCGCGACACACCAGGTTCGCTAAAGTTAACAAGAATGATCTTCCTCTTCGTCACTACCACAGCCAGGGGGCGTTCACTTATTCGAATCCAGATTTGAGACACGACCGGTCAGACGATGTAAGACCGGCCAAGCGATCAAGTTCCCTTCTCTACCATCCAAATACAAGCCTCATGACATCGCCTGACCCCAAACTTTCAAGGTCCGCAACACCGACGCAGGGGCTTGCACATTCCAACTCACCTAATCTGATCCCTCAAAGTCCCGCTGCAATCACTGACCTCGCCCGCGGAAACACAGCTTCCGCGGAGTCAAGATTGGGAATTCACCCAGCCCATCGAACGCACGATCGTGCTTCCGCATCGACCGCTGTCTCTTCTGACTCGTTTTCAAATGGCTCTTCCTTGACCGAGCACGGCGCAACCCCACCCCCAATTGCAACCACCCGGGAGTCTCAACAAACGAGATCGGAGGCTGCATCGCCTATCACATCTCCGCCCGCTCGGTGGGCTCCTTTGCCACCCTCGCAGCCCAAGCAACAAACACAATTAGACACCGCACCTGTGACCGAGCAGGACTGGCAACCTCACCATCAACCTCAACGCTCAACCGAATCATCATCGAGCCCACTTGTATCAAGCGATCCCAAGTTTAAGACCTCCGCGACCAGCAATACCCCTTTCTACCTTAATCCTGCGTCATCATCGGCATTGATTGAATTCTTGGCGACTACGCCGCCTCAGTCTCCACCTCATCCTGGTACCAAGTTGAACAGAGATTTAACGCACTCGCCAGAGCTTCCTAGCCCAACAGGCGCCTTCTTCAATCGCCCCTTCGTTGTCAAGGGCTATCAAGATGGCGAGGCATCTCCGCCACCGCCTGCGCCAGGTAGTCGTGGTACCAATCACTCGGGAAGGGTCAACAGTGGAGATATCGAAAGAGAGAAGGTGAAGAAGGGATGGAAGAAGATATTCGGTGTCGGCAAAGGCGCAAAAAAGTCGAACCCGGTCAATGGTGCAAAACCGGTGAAGGGAAAGAAGAAGAAAGTCGAAACTCCGAAAGGAGGCAAGGCAACTGATGCAACGTTGAAAGAAGTAGGTCCAGATACCGAAGGTAGCAACATGCGGTCTGATAGTGGGTTTGTTGGAGTGGGACCTGATGGGAACTGGATATCGAGAAAGAATTTCGCGAAAACGTGAACCATTCTTCCAAGTTATCTTCCCCTCAAGATACTTGGTCAATGGTATTAATCTGTAACATCATCTTTTTCTTGCGTCTCAAGGGAGGCTTTGATGAGCGATATTAGCGATGTGTACCATATGAATTTTATGTTTCATATTACAAGACATACTGTAACAACACACTGGCTTTACAATTCCAAACAAAGATAAGCATCACCCATGCCTTCGCTATCATGAAAGCTATCCATTCGTACCCGAACTCATCAAGCCCCCACAGCCTCACATACCCGAAGCAACCTTCATACCCACAACCTCACAAAACAATTCACATATATTCCAACCTCATCCTCCATCGCGACCCACATCCCCCCACAAACATAACCTACCAGCCATCCCAAGCTTCAGCCTCCGCCGCCTTCAACACAGCATGTTCAGGTGCACGCCAAATTAGGTGGGTCCCTGGCGTCACTCATTGTGTTGAATAATAGGAATATAAAGCTTGGCGTGATCGTTTCGACCAACCACGAGCGTTTGAGGATTTACTTCACGCTCCACTTTGATTCACAACAATAATACTCAATTGTTTTCACGCTGGTTACCCAGCATTGGCGATGAGTACATAAGTGAGCCGCTTCCCTCGCCCTTCTTTTCATGTCCCTTCCCACCACCTTACCTCTCTCACTTACCATTTTCCTTACCTTGTCTTCCTTCAACACCAACACCTCTGCCCATTGCCTCTTCATCCATGACCTTCCATGACCTTCACCTTCACCGTCCATCACCTTCCCGTCCACCTCAACTCTCAACACTCACCTCACCTCCTTTCCCTAGGTATGTCATCCCTCCACTCCTCACCTCCAAAGCCATCACATCCTCCATAACACATACCCTAGCTCCCACCACCCATGCCCAATCCATTCAGCTCGTCCTGAGCAAAGACACGAAAACTGTTCCGTCCTGAGCAAAGACGCGAGAACTGTCTCCGTCCGGAGCATGACGCGAAACTGGTGCCCGTCCTGAGCACGACGCCGAAACTGTTGCCGTCCTGAGGAAACGACGCGAAAAGACTCTGTCCTGAGCATTGACAAAAAAACTGTTGCCATCCTGGGTACCTTCGATGCGAAACTACCTCGTCCTGAGCCACGACGCGAAAACTGATCCGTCCCGAGCACGACGAATAAACTGTTGCCATCCTGGGTACCTCCGATGCGAAACTACCTCGTCCCGAGCACGACGAATAAACTGTTGCCGTCCTGAGCAAAAAGACGAAAGAACTGTTCCATCCTCGGCACCGATGCGAAAAGGCCCTCGTCCTGAGCAAAGACACGAAAACTGCATGCCGTCCTGAGCAAAAGACGCGAGAAAGGCTACCATCCTGGGTACGATGCGAAATCTGCCTCGTCCTAGGAAGACGTCGAACTCATCTCGTCCTGAAGCATTCGACGTCAAAACTGCATCACAGCTAAGTCTTCCCCCTTTCCTTACACCTTTACCTACCATTTATGCCTCTGGCAACCATCTAACGTAGACGTCCCCAGCATGACGAAAAAAGGCTCCCCAACACGAGCTTGGCCTTGACGCGGCGTTGGGGCTTAAATCCTCCCTCGAGGGGTAACTAGCAAGCTCGTCCTTAGCAAGACAGTAAACTGCAGTCCTTCCTTCACCACCTCCTTCCTCTACTCCTTCCTTCCTCCTCTACCTCCTTCCTTCACTGACCCTACCTCACTGCCTCCTTCCTCCAACGCATTTTTCTATTTTCTCAATCTCCGCTTCTTTCTTCGCTAATCACTATCCACAGACGCATACATACACCACCTCCTTCCTTCATCACCTTCTTCCTCCGGCACCTTCTTCCTTTACCACCTTTTTTCACTGTAACCTTCCATCACTGCCTCTTTCCTTCATCACCTCCTTCCTTTACCACCACCTTTTCTCACCACATCCTTCCCCATTTCTACTAGCTTTTTCCTTTACCACCGCCTTTCCACACCACATTCTTCCCCTTTTCTGCTTTCTTCCTTCGTAGCAACCTTCTCTAACACATCCTTCCTCCGCTATTTCCTTGTTGCCTCTTCTACGACATTTGCCTTCACTGCATCCTTTCCTACTGCCTCTTCTCCTCTGCCTCCTTCTGTTTTCACTACCCTCTCCTTTCCTTCCCCAATACCTTCTTCCTTCACCTCGTTCACACTCACCTCCACAGCATACCCCTTTACCGCATACAAATTCACCATATTCACCTCCACTGCCCTTTCCCTACCACCTCCTGCACCACCTCCTTCACCACCGCCTTCACCACCTCCTTCCCCAACTACCTCCTCCCCTACTGTATCCTTTCCCTTCACCCCCCTTCCTCCCTTCCTCCTTCCCCGCCGCCCCTTCCCCTCCACATCCTTCCCCTCTCCCTTCTTCACCACATTCGCCTCCACTGCCCCCTTCCCCTTTGCACCCTTTCGCACCACCCCCTTCCTCCACCATCCCCTTCCTTCACCACATACACATTCACCTTCCCCACCACATTCACCTTCCCCACCAC